>FWPV01000124.1_pt1 | contig 270661 bp, 226 predicted proteins | sample 2228371 | NCBI WGS metagenome assembly FWPV01 (sample SAMEA103939776, study PRJEB20133) | metagenome
GGTGGACCTGAGGAGATTCGAACTCCTGACCTCTACAGTGCGATTGTAGCGCTCTCCCAGCTGAGCTACAGGCCCTTAATCTGGTTACGCGCGTCATTCTAGCGACTTGGTCGGGGGTTGTCAAGAATCGGGGGGCGCCCTCCTGCTGTCCATCCTCTGACTTTGCCCGACTTGTTTCGAAGGCTGAATGGCAGATTTTGCCGATTCATCCGCCGATATACCCCCGACAGTGATCGGCGAATCTTTTACGAACTCTCGTCTAGCTCAGTTGTGCGGATTGAGGAATGCCTCAAAAGCCCATATCTGGGCCTTCTGGCATCATTGCCCCCAAATATGGGGGTATGCCATCCACTTTCCTGCAGAACGGGTTGTCATCACCCGCCCCGGTATCGGAGGGATTTCTTTAACATTGGCAATCTTAAAGAATGCGACTTTTTAAGATAGGGCCATTGTGGTCTGCGCCGGACTCTGTTAAGATGAATCTCAGCATAGCAACACACCCTCAACCAACAGCATAATTCACATCCTGCAGCAATTGCTGCGCATCTGGCTTTAGTTACTTATTTTGGAAGATCATGACTTCAGAATCACGGAGCCCTGCCGATCTGTGGCAGACGGCATTGGGTGAGCTACAGCTACAACTGCCCCGCGAGACGTTCAACACCTGGCTGCGCAGCGCTCGGCTGCTGGCCCATGAGGACGGGACGTTCATCATTGGGGTGCAGAACATCTACGCCCGTGAGTGGCTGGAGCACCGGCTGAAGCGGGCGATCACGCGTACGCTGGAGCAGGTGGCCCGGCGTAATGTTGAGGTGCGCTTTGTGCTGTGGCCAGGGCGTGCCCAGCAGGACCCCGATCTGGGTTCGGCGGGCCCCCTGCTGGCCGAACTTGCCCCGAAGTCAGCGGCGTCCCCCGCCTTCGAACACCTGTCTGCCGGCGATTCTGGCCTCAACCGGCGCCAGACTTTTGAGAACTACGCGGTAGGGGGCTGCAACCGTCTGGCCCATGCGGCGGCTTTGGCGGTGGTGGATGACCCCGCCATGCAGTTTAACCCGCTGTATGTTTATGGCGGGGTAGGGCTGGGCAAGACTCACCTGCTGCACGCGATCGGCAACGCCTGCCTGGAACGCGGCAGTAAGGTGCTGTACATTACCGCCGAGACATTTACCAACGACCTGGTGGCTGCGATCCGCACTCGAAGTACCGCCGACCTGCGCGAGAAGTACCGATCAGTGGACATCCTGCTGATCGATGACATTCAGTTTATCGCCGGGAAGGACTCTACCCAGGAGGAGTTCTATCACACGTTTAACGCCCTGTATAACGCCAATGCGCAGATCGTCATCGCAGGTTCGCGTCCGCCTGCCACGATCGAGGGACTCGACCCTCGCCTGCAGTCACGTTTCGAAGGTGGGCTGGTGGTCGAGATACAACCCCCGGATTTCCTCACCCGGGTTGATATCCTGGAGATCAAAGCGCGTGTGCGGGGGCTTGAGGAACGTCTTTCGCTCGATGTTCTGGAGGCGATCGCCGAACGGGCACAGGGCAGTGTGCGTGAATTGGAGGGGGCGCTCAACCGCGTGATTGCGGCGATCCTGCTCACGCCGGACAGCCCCACGCCGGCTGCTGTTAACGAGGCGCTGGCGCACCTCCCATATCATCGGCCAGCGCTGGAGCTTTCTGACATCATCATGGCGGTGGCGGATTTCTACGGCATCAGGCCAGAGGATATCATCGGGCGAGGGCGCTCGCGTGAGGTGTCGACAGCACGTCAGGTGGTGATGTATCTGGCGCATAAGGAAGCGGACTGCTCGCTGCAGCAGATCGGCGAGGAACTGGGCGGGCGCAATCACAGTACAGTGCTGTACAGTTGTGAGCGGGTGGCCGACCTGATGGCGACGGACTCGCTGCTCAAGCGGCAAGTTCGCGCGATTTTGCAATCTCTGCGCCCTGCGGAAGTTGACGAACAACCCCGCTGGAAGTAACGGCATTTGCTGGTGATTGGATAAAAAGCGCCGTATTCATCACACGGCGCTTCTGGCATCTACCGCTGGGGCAGGGGTTAAAACAGTCCCCAGCCTGATCGCTGAGCCAGGCGCTGTTCTTTCCAGGGATCGGCGTCGTTGTGATATCCGGCACGTTCCCAGAAACCCGGCCTGTCGCTGTCGGTGAATTCCACCCCTCGCAGCCATTTGGCACTCTTCCAGAAGTAGCGCTGCGGCACCACTGCGCGCAATGGGAAGCCGTGATCAGGATCGAGCAGCTGGCCATCGTATTTATAGGCCAGCAGCACATCGTCCTCGAGCATGACCTCAAGTGGCAGGTTGGCCGTGTAGCCGCCCTCTGCGTGCAGGATCACAAACTGAGCTTCCGGCTTCACCCCGACAAGGCCCATGATCTGCTTGAAGCTGACGCCTTCCCAGCGGGTGTCAAACATACTCCAGCGGGTCACACAGTGGATGTCACAGACGACCTCGTGGGTGGGGAGTGCGGTGAACTCCTCCCATGAGAGGGTTTTCTCCTGTTCCACCAGACCGAAGATACGCAGGGTCCATGTACTCAGATCGGTTCTGGGAGTCTGCCCATAGTGCAAGATCGGGAATTTGATCGTTGCTGACTGGCCGGGTGGCAGCCGACCTTCAGCCTGCATTTTCTTCTCAAGCTCAACGCGCTTATTTTCGAACATACTCACAGCCTCTGTCCGGGCTAACGCCTTGGTGATTATGAGTGTAGCGCCGTCGGAAAGGCTTCACAACGCCTGTGACACAATCGTAAGGTGATCAAGGCACATTGGGGTTTTGCGGTAAAGGCCTGGGCTGGTACACTAAATAAGGTAATATGCGCAGCGGCGGGATGTGATCAATGGGTCCGGCAAGTTTCCGGCCCCCAAAAGTTTGTCACCCTGGCGTGCCGATGATATAATGGGGATCCAGTTGTGGGCGCGTAGCTCAGCTGGTTAGAGCGCACGGTTCACATCCGTGAGGTCAGGGGTTCAAGTCCCTTCGCGCCCACCTCAAACTGCCCCTTATCGATGCGGTCACGCCCGGCGTCAAGATGGCGTGCACCGCATTTTTTGTGGTGTGGGCGGGCATATGCGATGAACGATTTGTCAGCAGCTAAACATCCAACCCCAACATATCGTGAGTGGGCGGTATTTGGGCTGCGCTGGATCATCCCTCTCAGTTTGATCCTGTTTGCCCTGCTGGATGAGACAACCGACCATTCGGCTGCGCTTGCCCCGCTGGTCATCATTGCAGCGGCCAGCGCGATCACTAACCTGCTTTTCGTCATCCTGCTTCTCTATGACCGATGGCAGCCTCTTTTTACCCTGCTGGCCCTCCTGCTTGACGCAGCCCTGCTGGCTGCGGCGGTTTTTCTGGGAGGGTCAACCTTCATCTGGCTGCTTGCCTTGCCCCTGGCTGTAGCCGGGATCACGTACAAGAACTGGGTGGTCGGCCTGCTGGCTGGGATAGCTGCTTCAGGCGTCCTGGCCGCTGCCCGGTTTTTTCTACTCGCTCCGGTGGGCTTTGGCATTGGCCAGACGGTGTTTGGCCTGATCGCGTTCCCGCTGGCAGGTGCGCTGATCGCCCTGCTGAGCAACGACACCGCCACCATCCGTGAGCTGCAGAATCAGGTGAAGCTGCGTGGAGAGCGTGTGCAGCAGGTCTCACGGCTGGCCAACGAATATATGCGGGTTGTGTATGAGATGACAGAGGTCCTCAGCACCTCGCGCCTTGACCCCCGCCGTGTGATTGCCTCAGCGGTTGATATGGGCGTTGAGGGCCTCGGGCGTGTGGGAGTTGCTCCTCCTCTTTACGTCTCGATCCTGCTGTTTGCCGACACGCCGGACGGGGTGATGCTGCGGCTTAATCATCACAGCTCAGCGGTATACCCTTCCGATCGGATGGTGGTGATCACTGGCATTGGCGGGGCGATTGGCCATGCGCTGACCACGCTTGAGTCTGCAGTGAGTCGCGTGCCCCATGAGGATCCCGAGCTGCGGTTGTTTGAGTCTTACCGCATGTGCAAGACGGTTCTGTGCCTCCCCCTGCAGTCCGGGCGCGAGTCCTACGGGGTGATGTTGATCGGCAGCCAGGAGGAGGATGCATTTAAAGAGATGCACATTGAGCTGATGCGTGCAGTGGCCAACCAGACGGCGGCGGCGCTGCACAATGCCCGGATGTACATCTCGCTGCTGGAGCAGCGCGACCGGATTGTGGAAGTGGAGAAAACCGCCCGGGCCCAGCTCGCCGATGACCTCCACGATGGGCCGACGCAGAGCGTGGCGGCCATCACCATGCGGTTGAACTACATCCGCCGGCTGATCGAGAAAAGGCCCGACCAGGCCCTTGCTGAGCTGTACAACATCGAGGATATGGCCCGCCGGGCCACCAAGGAAATCCGCCAGCTCCTGTTCGAGCTGCGCCCAAGAGCTCTTGACAGCAGCTTTGAAGATGGCCTCAAGCAGCTTGCGAGCAAGGTGTTTGAAACCTACGAACAGCAGCTTGAGGTCGTGGTTGACCCGGCCTGCGAGCCCCTGCTTGACCCACAAACCTCGCAGACCCTTTTCTCGATTGTCACCGAGGCGGTGAATAACGCGCGCAAGCATTCCGGCGCGGAGTGTGTCACCGTCTCGGCCTTTGTGCGTGACGGCGCTTTTGTGCTGGATATCACCGATAATGGCCGGGGCTTTGACGTTGAGAAGGCGCTGGCGGAGGCGCGTACCCGCGCGGGTCATATGGGGCTGCTCAGCCTGCAGGAGCGTGCCGCACTGGTTGAAGGCCAAATGGAAATCCGCTCTACCCCACAAGAGGGGACCAGTGTGATCGTCTATATCCCTCTGGAGGTGCTGCAGCGTCGCCGTGAGGAGAAGGAACGGCGCATGTCCCCCGACACGCCAGACCTGATCACCCATCAGGGGGGCCGCATACACTGATGGCCGGGGCACTCCCCGGCTTTTTATTGATGGGCCTCGATTAAGCCGCGGATGAAGGCTGCCTTGCCCCCCTGCGAGGGGTGGCGCAGTGGGACGAAAGACTTCCCCAGCTTACTCAGTGCCTGGCAAGCCACCTGCCCGACGGCGAACAGCCTCTCAATGTGAAAGGCCTGCATGATCATCTCGATCGCTGGCAGCCCCATCTCAACCTCCGGACGGCGCGGCGGGCGATTGGAGTGCGGCTCACCGGGCCTGTGGGGGTGCAGAGGCACCGTGTTCCAGATCAGGGGCGGCGCTTCAAAATGCTCCCTGAGCGCGCCCCACAGGATAGTTGCTGTCATCTCGGCAACCCCCTGGGGGTGCCCGCTGGTCGGTTGGTAGCCGTCCCCAAACAGATTCCACTCAGGTATCCCCGCCAGCATGATGCGCTCACTGGTGACCGGGATGCCTGTCAGGACGCAGCCCCGATAGCCTGGCGCTTCGAACAGGAACAGGCAGCGCGGTTGTCGGGCAGCCATATCACCCAGGTAGCGCAGCAGGTTAGCGCGCCGGATCGCCGCATGTTCGTTCGTCGGAGGGCCATAGGGGTTGAACAGCCGGTCCGATCCGGGCAGGTCAGTGAGATAAGCCACTATTTCGTAAAGAAGATCGATCATGCTGCCCATCATAACCCACCGCGATGGCGCTTTCCAAACGGCGACCAGGTGTTTTGCACCAGGCCTTTACAGGCAGTACAATGAGGAGCATCGCGGGCAGGCGCTTCGGCCTGCCCCCATCTTTGTTGAGAGCATACACGATGACGGTTGAGACGGGATCGGGCGGCGGGGCTTCCCCTGTCACGCCGGCAGACCAGGCTGCATCATCCGCCGTGCCGCACGAGACCGTGCAGATCGCACGGGCAGCCAGCATGATCTCTCTGGGGAACATCGCCAGCCGCGTGCTTGGCCTGGTCCGCGAGATCGTCAAGTCGTATTTCTTCGGTGCTGGCGGCGCTGTCGATGCCTTTAACGTGGCTACCAGCGTGCCCACCATGGTCTCCGATCTGCTGGCGGGGGGCATGGTCAACAGCGCCCTGGTACCTGTCTTCAGCGAGTATGCACACGAACGGCGCGATGAGTTGTGGGGGCTGGCGGCTGCCCTGCTCAACCTGATCGCCGTCCTGCTGATCGCCCTGACCATCATCGGGGAGCTGTTCGCTCCGCAGATCGCCTTCGTGATGAGCAGCGGTTCCTCCCCCGGGGTACTGGCGTTAACGGCGTTCCTGCTGCGCATCACGATCCCGGCGGTGGTGTTCCTTAATCTGGCGGCGATCCTCTCCGGCCTGCTGTATGCCCTTAAACGTTTCACACTGCCTGCCTTTATGGCGGCGGTGTTCAATGCCAGCATGGTGCTGGTAACGCTGCTATATCATGGGCGGATGGGGATCGCTGCGATGGCGATCGGCCTGCTGATCGGGGCTGTGGCGCAGATGCTCCTGCTGCTGCCTGGCCTGCGTGATGCCCGGCTGGTGTTCACCCCCACGCTGTGGCATCCGGGCCTGCGCCAGATCATCTTGCTGTTCCTGCCGATCGCCCTGGGTGTTTCCGTAGATGTGCTGATCAGCCGCCCCATCAGCTACACACTGGCCTCCCGAACGGGGGAAGGTGGCATCTCGTGGATGAACTATGCCACCTACCTGATGCAGCTTCCGCATGGGCTGGTTGCCACTGCTATCTCGTTTGCTGTCCTGCCCACGCTGTCAGTCCATGCGGCTGCTATTCGCCGCGACGGCGACTCGCAGCAGTTCCGCGGCACACTGGCACGCGGCATGCGGCTGGTGATCGTGCTGATCATACCGGCAGCCGTAGGCCTGTTCATCCTGGCCAGGCCCGTCATCGCGCTGATCTACCAGCATGGCGACTTCACTGCGCTGGATACACAGATGACGACGCTGGCGCTGCAGATTTACCTGCTGGGGCTGCCCTTTGCGGCGCTTGATCTGCTGCTGGTGTTCTCCTTCTACGCGTTGAAAGACACACTGACGCCTTCTTTGATCGGTGTCAGCACTATCGCCATCTATCTGCTCACGGCTGTGCTGCTGCTGCCGCATCTGGGGTTGTTCAGTCTGATGGCTGCTGACTCGATCAAACACCTGCTGCACATGATTACCTCGGCGGTGCTGTTGGTCCGCCGGGTGGGTGGCCTGCACCAGCACGGCCTGCCTCGCACCCTGGGGGTAACACTGGCTGCCTCAACGGTGATGGGGGCGGCGGCAGGGGCCAGCCTGTATCTGCTGGGCCATTTGTCGGGGGTGCCGGGCGGGCTGGCCGAGGTGCTGGATGTGCTGGTGCCGGGTGTGGTTGGCGTGGCGATTTATCTCGGCCTAATGTTCTGGCTGCGGGTTGAGGAGATCGAACTGCTGTGGCATGCTCTGCGCCGCCGCCTTGCCCGCTGAAGAGGGGGAGAATCAAAAGCCACCCCACACGGGGCGGCGCTGTTAGTACCCCCACCAGGACTCGAACCTGGGCCTCAGCCTCCGGAGGGCCGCGCTCTATCCTCTGAGCTATGGGGGCCTGACTGCCTAACAGTATACCATCGATCCCTGCCTCTGACGAGTTTTCACCACGGATATGTGTATATTCCGGCGTTTCCCCTGCGGCCTGCCGCTGCCCCCGTTGGCTGCTTGACGCCCTCCCATCGACGCGATACCATACCCTTGCAGGAGTCCACAGCGCACGGCGGCCAGGTATCCCCTGGCCGTTGACTTGGATGAGGTACTAGATTATGGACCAACAAACCCCATACGGCACTCGCCCGCCTGTCACCCCCGCGGCTGCCGCCGGCGCGGTGATGGGGTTTCTCAACCGTCACCTGACAGCGGTGGCCCTGGTCGTGCTGGTTCTGGGCAGCACCATGCTGGGCCTGACGCTGGCCCGACATCTCTCAGCGGATGGCGCAGAGCAAAGCCCTGTGACGGCTGCTGCTGCGCTGAGCCTGCCCGGCCCTGCCGGCGTCGACGCGAATGAGCTTTCCACGAGCGGCATGCTGGCCCGTTCACTGGAGCCGTTTACCACGATCCCTGATCGGCCACGCGACCAGGTGATCAGCTATACGGTCAAACCAGGCGACACCCTTGTGGCGATCGCCAACCGCTTCGGGCTGGATCGCAACACGCTGTTCTGGTCGAACTCAAACACGCTGGGCGACAATGTTCACTTTCTGCAAACCGGCATCGACCTGAACATCCTGCCGGTCGACGGGGTGTATCATATCGCCGACGGCAGTGCCTCGATCCAGAACATCGCAGATAAATATGAGGTGTCGCCGGAGGTGATCATCGAGTCGCCTTACAATGAGCTTGAGGGCTATACCCCGTCTGATGTGCCCCCATGGGGGATGAAGATCGTCGTTCCGGGCGGCACACGCGAGATCGTGGACTGGCGGCCGCCTATCATCGAGACGGTCGATCAGCGCACCGGAACGGTGGTGCGCGGTTTCATGCCGGGCATGGGCGGCTCCTGCCCCTCCATCGCAGGTGGCGGTGGTACGGGGTCGTGGGCACCCCCACTGAGCTATTACACCATCACGCAGGGGTACTACCCCGGCCATTCGGGCCTTGACCTGGCCAACGTAATCGGGACGCCGGTCACGGCGGCAGATACCGGTGTGGTGATCTTCTCCGGCTGGGTTCCCATTGACTGGGGATATGGCATCCTGGTGGTGCTTGATCACGGCAATGGTTTCACGTCGTACTATGCTCACCTCAACGGGACTACTGTGGGCTGCGGCCAGACGGTGCCGCGCGGCAGTGTGCTGGGGTACGTCGGCTCGACCGGCAAAAGCTCCGGCCCACACCTGCACTTTGAGATCCGCTGGAATCACACGCCGGATAACCCCGCCAACTACATCGCTTTTGGCCAGTAAGCCGTACGCGATCAGGTCCACAGCAACAGGCGAGGCCACCCGGCCTCGCCTGTCGATTCGGCGTGGATAATGACCATCCTTAACCGATCACGCCCAGCTCTTTCCCAACCTTCTCAAACGCCCGCAGCGCGAAGTCCAGATCCTCCCGTGTGTGGGCAGCAGTGTTCATCACCCGGATGCGAGCCTTGCCCTGCGGCACGGTGGGGAAGCCGATTGCCATGGCGAAGACTCCTTCCTCAAACAGCCTGCGGCTGAACTGCTGGGCAAGCGGGGCCTCACCCAGCATCACTGGTACGATCGGCGTCTGGCTCTGGCCAATATCAAAGCCGAGCGCCTTCATCCCGTCCTTGAAGTACCCGGCATTGGCCCAAAGCCGATCCACCTGCTCGGTGCTTTCCTCCAGCAGGTCAACCGCGGCCAGGCACGCTGCCACATCCGGCACGGTCATGGCCGAAGAGAACAGGAACGGGCGCCCACGCTGGCGTAGCCAGTCGATGATGACCTTCTTGCCGGCGACGATGCCGCCCACAACCCCGAAGGCTTTTGACATGGTGCCGACCTCAATGTCGACCTTGCCATGCAGCCCGAAGTGATCGACGATGCCGCGCCCACCGCGGCCCAGCACGCCCTCACCGTGAGCGTCATCAACCATTAGCAGGAAGTTATATTCCCGGGCGATCTCATACAGGGCGGGCAGCGGGGCGATATCCCCATCCATGCTGAAAACCCCATCGGTCACGATCAGCGCCCTGCCAGTGAAATCCGTCTCTTTGATCTTCCGGCGCAGATCATCCGGGTCGTTATGCTCGTAGGCCACGATCTCCGCCCGTGAGAGGCGGCAGCCGTCGATGATGCTGGCGTGGTTCAGGCGGTCTGAGAAGATCACATCGTTGCGTCCCACCAGGGCGGGGATAGTGGCCAGGTTGGCGTTGAACCCGCTCTGGAAGGTGATCGCGGCCTCCACACCCTTAAACGCGGCCAGCCGCTCCTCAAGTGCCACATGCAGCGACATCGTGCCCGCGATGGTACGCACTGCGCCGGGCCCCACCCCATATCGATCGATTGCCTCGTGCGCTGCCGCTCGGATGCGGGGGTGGTTGGCCATCCCCAGGTAGTTGTTGGCGCACATGTTCAGCATGCGGCGGCCCTCGATGATCACCCAGCCGTCCATAGGGCTTTCAATGGTGCGGATATTGGTGAATAGCCCCTGCTCTTTGAGTGCAGCCAGCTCGTCTTCGATCCACTGCGTTTTGGTAACAGTAGACATAAACTGCTCCTGTCGATTCTGGTCATCAGGTTCTAGTTACACAATACATCAGAAGCGCAGAGGGGGGCAAGGACAAAGATCATCTCTCCGTTGAGTGTTTGACCTGAGCGGAGTTTGCGTTACAGTCAGAGGGGCTTTTGGTGTGTTCGCAAAACCCGCCCAAAGCGGATATGCTAGGCGGGCTTCAATACTTGGCTGGTTGTGATGGGGCTTTTATGTACAGACTGATCAAACGCTGGGCGGTTCTTGTACTGGCAGGGGGCGGCGTGATGGCGCTTGACCGGGTGGCCAAGTGGCTGACCATCACCCGGCTGGAGATGGGAGAATCCTGGAATTTCTTTCCGGCGATCGGTGGATTCATCAGGGTGACACGCAGTTACAACACAGGCGCAGCCTTTGGGCTTTTCCCCTCTGGCTCCAATGTGTTCCTGGTTGTGGCTCTGCTGACCAGTGCCGTGTTCCTGTACCTGTACTCCCAGCTCTCGGACCGTGCGCCCCTGGCACGGCTCAGCATAGCAATGGTTGTCGGCGGCGCGCTAAGCAACGCGATCGACCGCATTGTCCTGGGGCATGTGATTGACTATGTGCACGTGCAGATCACGCCCACGTTTGCCAACATCTCCAACTTCGCCGATCATGCGGTGACGCTGGGGGTTATGCTGCTGCTGATCGACCAGTGGCGCATGGAGCGCGCCGAGAAGCAGCAGGCAGCTGCCGCGCAGGCCGATCCGGACAGCCCGGGCGAGCATCCGATGGGTGAGATCTCCGGGGATCACGAGATGGTGCAGGTCCCATTGGCCCCGGTTTCGGCTGAGCCGCCGGTGCTGGGCGGGGATGCCCCCGACTCGATCTGAGTATTGACAAGCCGCGCTTCTGGCGCTAAGGTATAAACACAACCGACCTGGCGAAAGCGTTGAGCGGGACGAGTAGCCGGTGTGACCGGTGTTCAGAGAGATGGGGCCGCAGGCTGAAAGCCCCATTCACACGAGCACGGTGAAAACCCCCCGCGAGCGTGCCCCGGAAAACGTTCACCGCGAGTATGGGGCAACGGCTGGCCCCGTTACCGGCTGCAGAGATGGTCAGGTGGAGCATGATCTCCTGGCCGAACTTGGGTGGAACCGCGTCTCGCCCCACGCCCCAATGGCTGTGGGGCGATTTCGTTTTGGCTTTTAGTGTATGCAGGAGAGTGCGACAATGGCTCAAGCCCAAGCCCCCGATCAATCCCGGCAGATCCCTTATGCGGAGACTCCTCTCTATCGCATCCGGCACTCGGCGGCGCATGTGATGGCGCAGGCAGTGCTGGAGCTGTACCCTGATGCCCGGATCGCCATCGGCCCCCCTATCGAGAACGGGTTCTATTACGACTTCGACCTGGGCACTGACGAGAACGGCAAGCCCCGCACCTTCACGATGGAGGACCTGGAGGCCATCGAGAAGCGGATGAAGGAGATTATTGCCGGGAAGCATCCATTCGTTTACCGAGTGGTCAGCGCCGAGGAGGCCCGTTTGCTCTTCGCCGATCAGCCCTACAAGCTGGAGCTGATCGAAGGTCTGGCCCAGGGTGGCATCGACGAATACGGTGAGGAAAGCGACGAGCCAGTCGTGATCTCCACCTACCGCCATGACACTTTCGAGGACCTGTGCCGTGGCCCGCATGTGGAGCATACCGGGCAGATACCAGTGGACGGCTTCAAGCTGTTGAGTGTGGCCGGGGCCTACTGGCGCGGCGATGAGAACAACCCGATGCTCCAGCGCATCTACGGGACGGCCTGGAACAATAAGAAGGAACTAAACGCCTACCTGGAGATGCTGGAGGAGGCCAAGAAACGCGATCATCGCAAGCTGGGGCGTGAGCTGGAGATCTTCACCTTTGATGACGAGGTGGGGCCGGGTCTGCCTCTCTGGCTGCCAAACGGTGGCATCATGATCGAGGCACTGGAGGCGCTGGCCCGTGAGATGGAGGAGAAACACGGCTATCAGCGTGTCCGCACTCCCCATCTCACCAAAGAGGATCTGTTCATCCGCAGCGGTCATCTGCCTTACTATGCGGCCAGCATGTATCCGCCGATGGAGATGGAGGGCACGCGCTACTACATCAAACCGATGAACTGCCCGATGCACCACAAGATATTTGGTAGCAAGAAGCGCAGCTATCGCGATCTGCCGGTGCGCCTGGCCGAATACGGCACCTGCTACCGCTACGAGAAGAGCGGTGAGCTGTTCGGACTGATGCGTGTGCGTTCGATGCAGATGAACGACGCACACATCTACTGCTCTGAGGAGCAGTTCGAGGCCGAGTTTATGGACGTGATCGCCATGTACCGCGAGTACTTCCAGATCTTCGGCATTGATCGCTATGTGATGCGACTCAGCACGCATCACCCGAAGGGGCTGGGCAAGAAGTACATCGACAACGAGCGGCTGTGGCTCAAAACCGAGGAGATGGTGCGCAGTGCGATGCAGCGCGGCGGCGTGCCGTATGTGGAAGTGGCCGACGAGGCAGCCTTCTACGGCCCCAAGATCGATGTCCAAATCTGGAGCGCCACGGGACGCGAGTTCACGCTGGCCACCAACCAGGTTGATTTCGCGGTGCCGGCGCGCTTCAACCTGACTTTTACCAACAGCAGGGGTGAGGAGGAGACGCCGCTGTGCATCCATCGCGCGCCTCTCAGTACGCATGAGCGCATGATCGGCTTCCTGATCGAGCACTATGCCGGGCATTTCCCGCTGTGGCTTGCCCCGGAGCAGGCTCGCATCATCCCGATCACGGATGCGCATAACGGCTACGCTGCACAGCTTGTGGCGCGGCTGCGCGCTGCGGGCATCCGCGCCAGTGCCGACCTTGGCTCAGACCGTATGAATGGCAAAATCCGTTCGGCCCAGCTCATGAAGGTCCCGTATATGCTGGTGGTGGGCGACAAGGAGTTGGAAGCTGGCACGGTGTCGCTGCGCAGGCGTGATGGCTCACGTCAGAATGACCTGCCGGTTGACAGCTTCATTGCCACGATCAGGGATCTGGTCGCCTCGCGCTCAAGCGAGCTCTGATATCCCTGCGCCGGGGGAGGGGTGGCCAATTCGCCCCTCCCCTTCGCATCCAGCTGCCCTGCTGTGCGCGCTGTCACTGGACGTGTGCCAGCCTGCCGCAAAACCACCGCGATCCATGTGGCTTTCGGCAGGTTTAGCAGTTTTGGATAGTTTTTTTGTATACTAGGGTGTGTCACATTTCCCTGTGTCATACCAGCCCCACCACGTCGTTCTGCCCCACAAGCAGGGACTATTGCTGAGATCAACGCAGGTCAGAGAAAATACAATAGGAGGGAAACGGTGTCCTCACAGCTTCCAAAGTATGCATACTTCGAGGGGAAGATCGTGCCGTTTGAACAGGCGACCATCAGCGTCATGAACCACACGTTCAACTACGGCACAGGGGCTTTCAGCGGGATCCGTGCTTACTGGAATGAGGGTGAGGAGCAGCTGTACATCTTCCGCCCTCTGGATCACTTTACCCGCCTCCTCGACTCTGTCCGCATTCTGGGGTTTGAGATCGAGCATGATGCCGAGGAGATGCTCAACATCCTGCTGGAACTGCTGCGGCTGGAGGGATGGAGGACCAACACCTACATCCGGCCGCTTGTGTATGTGCGCTCCAACCTGATCGGTGTGCGGCTGAATGACCTGGAGTACGGCTTCACTATGTTCTCGCTGCCGTTTGGCAGCTATGTGGCCAATGAGGAAGGGGTGCATGTCACATTTTCCTCATGGCGGCGCATTGACGATAACAGCATCCCGGCCCGTGCCAAGCTGACAGGCGCCTATATCAATTCGGCCTTTATCAAATCAGATGCCCTGCGTGCCGGCTTTGATGAGGCGCTGGTGCTGAACCAGGACGGGCATGTTTCCGAGGGCAGCGCCGAGAACTTCTTCATGTTCCGCGGCGGCGCCGCTTACACCCCGCCGGTGACGGCCAACATCCTGGAGGGTATTACCCGCCGCACGGTGATCCATCTGCTGCGTGAGGAGATGGGGATCGAGGTAATTGAGCGGCAGATCGACCGCACCGAGGTTTATCTGGCGGATGAGGCTTTCTTCTGTGGTACCGGTGTCCAGATCGCCGCGATCACGCGGGTCGATCACCGGCCAATCGGATCTGGCAAGATGGGGCCGCTGGTCAGCCAGCTCCGTGACCTGTATTTCGCCGTCGTCTCAGGTCGTGTCAAGAAGTACAGCCACTGGACGCAGCCGGTCTTTGTAAAGGTCCCTGCCCCTTAGCGAGATGAGAGAGGGCCTGCACACACGCAGGCCCTCCGTTTACTTTGCGAGCGGTTGGGCGATTGCCCGGCCCCGGCATCAGATGTGGATTGGCTGGCCCACAATGCCATGCGCCACTTCCATCAGCACCTCGCTCAGCGTGGGGTGGGCATGGACGTTGCGGGCGATTTCCTCCGCTGTCAGCTCGGCAAAGTTTGCCAGGGTTAGCTCAGGCAGCAGCTCGGTGACCTCAGGGCCGACCAGGTGCGCGCCCAGGATCTCACCATAGCGTGCATCAACCACCAGCTTGGCAAAGCCGTCGTAGTCGCCCAGCCCCAGCGCCTTGCCGTTCGCCTGGAACGGGAATTTCGAGATTTTGACCTCGTATCCGGCGGCCTTCGCCTCTTCCTCGGTGTAGCCGAAGCTGGCGACCTGGGGCACACAGTAGATGCAGCGCGGCATCATCTTGTAGTTCAGCTCGATAGTCTCGTGCCCGGCGATCACCTCGGCGGCGACGATGCCCATCGCGCTGCCCACATGAGCCAGCATCATCTTGCCGGTCACATCCCCAATGGCGTAGATGTTGGGGATGTTGGTGCGCATCTTCTCGTCAATCTCGATTACGCCGCGTTCGTTGACTTTAACACCGGCATTCTCAAGGCCGTATCCCTCGATGTTGGGCGCGAAGCCGATAGCAACCAGCACCTGCTCTGCCTCCAGCACCTGCTCCCCATCCGGGCCGCTGACCTTCACCAGCGCCTTGTCTGCTGTCTCTTCGATGCCGGTCAGCCGCGTGCCGGTCATCAGCTTGACGCCCAGTTTGCGATATGCCTTGGCCAGCTCGGCGCTCACCTCCGGGTCCTCCAGCGGGGCGATGCGATCCAGCATCTCCACAATGGTGACGTCGGCGCCGTAGTTGGCCCACACATAACTGAACTCCAGGCCGATCGGCCCCGCGCCGATCACCACCGCCTGCCCCGGCACGCGATCGGAGAGAATAGCGGGGATGTAAGAGATCACGCGGCTTCCCTCGCGGTCCAGCTCCACGCCGGGGACGCTGCGGGGATGGGCGCCAGTGGCGATGATCAGGTTCCTGTAGGTGAGTGTTTCCTCACCACCCGCATTCAGTGCCACCCTCACGGTTTTGTCATCCAGGATCGTCCCCCAGCCCTCATAGGTGTCGATCTTGTTCTTCTTCATCAGGAAGCCGACACCCTTCACCAGTCTGCCACTGACCTGACGGCTGCGCTTGAAAGCTGTACTGTAGTCGAGCTCAAGGTTCTCGAATGAGAAACCGAACTCTTTAGCGCGGTGCTGCAGCGTGTGGGCCAGTTCGGCGTTCTTAAGCAGGGCCTTGGAGGGAATGCACCCGATGTTCAAACAAACCCCGCCCCAGTATTCCTTCTCCACAACGGCGACTTTCAGGCCAAACTGGGCTGCCCGGATAGCGGCGACATAGCCCCCCGGACCCGCGCCAAGCACAACGACATCGTATTCCTTAGACATGCGCGCTCCTTTTTGTTGCTTGCTCAAGGGCAGTGGGCGCCCTGACTCTATGCGCTATTCAATCGAGTGGTACACGTATTGTAGTGTATTCACGCATGCATATCCACAACACAAACGTGAGAGCTTGAGCCTCCTCAGACATCCAGCAGCAGCGCGGCCAGGCCGGTTGTGTGCTCCAGGATGACGTGGGCTCCGGCGCGCTCAAGCTCGCGTCGCTGCCCATACCCGCACAGCACGCCGCACGTCCAGGCCCCGGCCCGCCGCCCCGCCCTTACGTCGACGGTAGTATCTCCCACCATCAAGCAGCGCCCCGGCTCCACACCGAGCTGCTCCGCGGCGTATAGCACAGGCTGGGGGTGCGGTTTGATGCGCCAGGTGGTATCACGCCCGGCAAAGGCCCCAAAGCAGGAGTCGGTACCCTGCACGCGCAGGAAAGCCCGCTGTTCCGCCACCGTGCGAGTGCTCACCACAGCCAGCCGGTAGCGGGCCGCCAGCCTGTGCAGCAGCTCTCCCGTGCCGCTGATGGGGGGCAGCCCGGCGGGGTCACCGCCGCCCTGCATTCGCACCATCGCCCGTATCACCGGCGTGTCAAGGCCCAGTGCATCCAGGATGGTGAACCCCATGTTGATGGGCGTTTCGAGTGCCATGACGATACGGCGCGCCGGGCGATGGGCTGCTGTACCGGTGTCACCGTAAACGCGGGCAATGCGATGGGCCCAGCGTGAGACGTCCACGTTGTCGGTGTCGATCAGAGTGCCATCCATGTCGAACAGGACGGCGTCGATGCTGTCAGGTGTGATCGGGATGCTGCTCATCGGTACTCTCCGGGTGGGGGAATATGGCCGTGGCGAATTCTAACGGTAGCTGTCCATCGGGGCAAATCCCGCCCGGCCAAAAACGGTGATGAAGTGCAGCACCCGCCGCTGATATAATCAGCGGGATACACTTGAGAGCACCATTGGAACAAGGGGAAGTCCATACATGGCAAAAGCGATCGTGAAGTGGCTGGAGGGCAAGCGGTTTGTTGGCGTGGACAGCACCGATCACGGGATCGTGATCGCGGGAACCGGTGAGGACGGGCGCATCGGGGCTAAACCCAGCGAGCTGCTGTTGCTGGCGCTGGGGAGCTGCACCGCCTATGACGTGGTCAATATCCTGGAGAAGAAGCGCCAGAGGCTGACCGGGCTGGAGGTCCAGGTGACGGCGGAGCAGGAGTCAGAGGCTCCTTGGGCATTCACATCGTTTCATGTTCATTACGTAGTCAGGGGGCGCGGGCTTTCCGAACGGGCGGTTGAGGACGCCATCCGGCTTTCCGATGAGAAATACTGCTCGGTCTCGGCCACCCTGCGCAAGGGGGTGGCCGTGACACATGATTTCGAGGTGATCGAGGAGGAGTGAGCCGTCGCGCCCGAGTAGGTACGCCTGTTCGAAGACAGGCCACTTTGTTATGCTTCTGTTATGTAAAAGTTAGAGAATGGTATAGACTTGCGTGACCGATTCCTAGTATAGTTGTAGATGGGAAGCCTAAGATTTGTCTTCGGTCGCACGACGGCGAACGATCGCGCGGGCAGTTTTTATCCAGCCTTCGATGTCGGGTGAGTAATGGCCTGGTATCTCAAGGATCCTCTGCAAATCCTCTGGCTGGAAACGGGCAAGCTGCTCGTAGGTTCGCACACCTTTACGCTTTAACTGTTCAGCGTAGAAGTCGGCCAGACCGGCAATTACCGTCAGATCATCTTCCCGGTTATCATCAGGGTGGAGACTGGGGTCATCTGATTCGGGAGCAGAAGCACCGGGCGCAAGCCTGGGGTAGGCCGGTGGTTCGACATGCAGTTTTTGAACAGTATCGGGTCGTGGGGCAAGTCCGTCTGCCGCAGTAACTTCATATTGACGCTGCACGAAGCGGCGCAGTTGTTCATCCAGCCTGGCCAGCAGGTCTCTGGCGCGCTCGATGTCCGCCTCGCGCTGCTGGCGCTGCCGGATCAGGCGGCGCAGCTCGGCGTCGCGCCGCTCCAGCAGGGTCTTGGTCTCGTCAATCTCGGTCGTCTTGTTCTTGATCGCCTGCCGCAGCATCTGAAGCTCGCTGTCCTGCCACTGCACCTGTTGGGCCAGCCGTCTGATCTTGACGCGATTGGCCTGCTCAACCTGCGAGAGAAGTTCGATCTCCTCCAGGTCAGCGTCGATATCTGCCAGGATGTGGTCAGGATGGCGGCCTTTGCGGCCCATATCGTGTTCGATGGTTTCAAGCTCGTGATGGGTATCATCCAGCAGGTTGCGCTGGGTTTCAAGTTCCAGGAGCAGACTGGCGTATTCGTCATCCCGTTCCCGGATTTGCTCGCGTGTGCGGGCGATGAGCTGATTGAGCGTCGAGAGACGTGTTTCTAGTTGACGCAGCTCGGCCTCAGTCTCGTCGGCGGCCCTGCGCCGGTCGGCGAGCTGGTCAGTGAGCGCGGCGGCAAGCTGGGGCACTGAGGGGTTTTTCCGGCGCATTGTGCTAAGATACCAGCCCAGCAGTCCTCCTATCAGGAAGGCCGGGATGGTCAGGAAGTAGGGCCAGATCGCCGGAGAGTCCACGGTATGCTGCCTTTTAGATGAAGCCCGGGATAATTGTTGATAGATTATTTTCCGGTTTGAAATCAGTAATTCTGTTGTCTCTATGATATTTGCTGAGGTTCAATGAAGCAAGATCATTCCTGACTGACCTTCATGTATTCGGCAAAAGAGCTGTGAGAAGATGGCCAATCCGCTAATCACAACCGTGCTGAGCCGCGCTGGAGATCGTATCCTGGAGGCATTGATCGAGCGGGCCCAGGAGTACGATGAGGCCACCGATCGCGCGGTGTATACTATTATCGAACACTGGTGTTATGAGCTCCAGGATTCGACGAACCTGGCTGCCGCCTTTGATGCAGCGCAGGACCTGTTCCACGCACAGGTCAGCTCGGGCATGAGCCATCTTGATGCCTTAGCCGATCTGCTGCGCCATGGCGGCGCTGAGGGTGATGCATTCGCCCGTAATTTGTGGCTGGCGCATTTCTTCCGCCTGGAAACCGCCGCAGACGAGCTGTGGACGCAATACTCAGAGCTGCACCGCACTGCTCTGATCGAGACAGGACGCAGCCTGGCCCGCTCATGGGGAGAGTGGATCCTGCCCATGCAGGAATTCATGAACCGGGCGGAAAGCCTGCTGGTTGATCAGAACGAGCTGTTTGAGAGGCTTTTCACCTCTGAGGATGTACTTGACCTGCTCGAGCGGCTGTTTGAGCCGGCAGGGGTAGCCCACGATCGTGAGCCGACCGACATGTGCCCGCCCACTGAGCCGCTGAACGCCGTAGCCACCCTCAGCATTTATCTCAACGCCTGTGCAGAGCAGGTGGGGCATATCAGCCCGCGCGGGTATACAATAGGTGGGCGTAAGACCGTCCCGATCAGCGACGTGTATGTGCCGCTGACCCTGGTTCCTCTGGTCAGCGTGGGAAAGCCCGGCCGCTATACCCGTTACCAGACCGCCACTTACGATCACCCGGAGCTGTACAACCTGCATTACCCGCTGGATCACAAGGGCATGTATGCTCAGGAGGGCAAACCGGTCACCGAGGTGCTGGGGCAGTATCCCCAGCTCCTCATCCTGGGTGAGGTGGGGGCTGGCAAAACGACGCTGCTCAGGCACCTGGCTTACGAACACGCCCGCGTGCTGATGGACGATCAGAATAAGGGCATCGAGATCGAGTCGCGGCCCGATGGCAGCTTCCGGCTGCGACTTGTCCGCCGCCTGCCTATCTACCTCGACCTGGCTGACTATGCCGAGCAGCGCCATGAGGACGAGGACCTGATGGCCTACCTGCTGCGCGCTGCTGCTGGCCTGGTCGAAGATGCGAACATCGAAGCCCTGCTCAAGCAGTTCCTGGAGACCGGGCAGTGCCTGATCCTGCTCGATGGACTGGATCACGTGGTCAGCGATGATCAGCGCCGCCTGGTGCTCACGAATGTGGTTCGCGCCTCTGCCGGCTGGCGTGCTCATGGCAACCAGGTGGTGGTCACCAGCCGCCTGGAGGCCTTCGATACGTCCCCGTTGCCGGCGGAGTTCGCCGGGTATGTGATTCGCGGCCTGGATCGGGGGCAGATCAACACCCTGATCCTCAAGTGGAAGATGACGCTGGCTCGTGTCGAGCGCCCGCTGATCGGTGATGAGGAGGCCATTCGCAAAGCCCAGTCCGAGATGCTCTCGCTGATCCGTGAGATTGCGCGAGAGCCGCGGCTGCGCCTGCTGGCCAGCAGCCCGCTGACCCTGCGCCTGCTGGTTGAGGTCTATCGGCATGGAATGGTGATCCAGCCCAGCCGCGCGGCCATTTTCCAGATGACGGCAGAGATGATGATCCGCGAGTGGCGGTTGCCACACCGTGCGGGCGGGCGTCCCGCGGTGATCGGTCAGGAAGCTGAGAACCTCCTGTCAGAGCTCGCTTTCTGGCTCCAGTCTGCCCGCCCGTCCGGTACTCTCACCGAGCGTGAGCTGTATCAGATTCTGGGCAACATCTGGCATCAGATGCACCCCGACATGAGTGCCAGCGACGTTGAAACCGCGATCGGCGATTTCATCGGCAGCCTGCGCATGCACCCCGCCCTGCTGATCGAGCTGTCACCGCAGCGCTATGGATTTGCCTATCAGGGGCTGCAGGAGTATTTCGCAGCCCGCCATATGGTGGCCAGCTACCGTCAGGCGCCTGAGCGCATTCGCCAGCGACTGCATGACCCACGCTGGGATGAGGTGATCCGCTTTGCTATCGGGCTGACCGCCCTGCACTCACGGGAGGATGCCTCTGATCTGGTTGAGACTGCCGTGCTGGCGCGCGGCCCGCGCGCGGCCCAGCTCGGGTTCAGCCCCAGCCCGTTTGAGGAGTGGCTGAAGCGCGACCTGTTCTTCGCTGCGCGCCTGCTGGGGGATGACATTGAGTTGAGCGCTGAGCTGGTTCAGACGATCGTCGAGGACCTGATGATGATCTGGCTTGACGGCGATCGTAGCAGTCTGGGCCGCTTTAGCCTGGTATTTGACACGGCGCGGCGGCATCTGGTGAACCTGGATGGTACCTCAGCCAGCCGACGTGCCATGCAGATCGGCATACAGAGCCTCCGGGTCGGGGATGATCACCAGCGCGCTTATGCCGTTGATGCCCTGACCTTCTGGGAGAGCCGCTCCGCTGAGGCCCGCGATCACCTGATCCAGATCGGTCGCGAAGCCCCTCCCCTGGTGCGGTTGGCGATGGCCCAGGCGCTGGGGTATGTTGGTGAGCTTTCCCGCGAGGCATACGTGCTGCTGCTTGTCCTGGCCTCCGACGCTGATGAGCGTGTCAGCAAGCTCAGCCAGCAGACTCTCGAACAGGCCGCCCCTGTCCCTTATGAAGCGCTGAGCACCTGGGTGAAGTACCTCAGCAGCAGCGACAATGTCCGCCGCCGTCTGGGCTTGCACATGCTGGAGCAGGTTGGCGCGCTGCCGCCAATGGTTATCGGTGAGCTGCTGAACTTGATCGATGACCCCGACCCCACCATCCGCCAGCGGGCGCTTGATGTGCTGGGGGGCGTGCCCAACCTGCCGAACGATGCACTGAGTGCCCTGTGCCGCATGATTTCAGACGACGACCCGAAGGTGCGGATTGCAGCGATTGGTGCTCTGGCGCGCCCCGTCACACTTCCACTTGAGGTGATCGAGCAGCTTGTGCGCTGGTCGAGCGACCGTGATGTGGGGGTGCGGCGCGCGGCTGTGGGGGCGTTGGGCCGCTGCCTGAACACACAGGCCATGATCCTGGAAGCCCTGGTTGAGCGCCTCGACGATCCGGTCGATAGCATCCGCGAGGCCGTGATTGAGCCGCTGGTGAGGAAGGGCAAAGAGAATCTTCGCATTCGGCATCTGCTGGCCCATGTGGTGCGCGATCCGATCTACAGCGTCCGGCGGGCAGTGGCGGCAGCGCTGCACCACTTTGAGAGGCCCGATGCCGATGTGCGCCATCTGCTGGAGACGCTGCTCAACGATCGCGAGATCATCGTGCGCGAGACGACGCTGGAGACGATCGCCCACATCAAGGAGCCTGGCCACGAGATCATCAGCTACCTGATCGGGCTGGTAGAAGTGCCCAGTTCGCCGATCGCAGGGCGTGCGCTGCGCGCGCTGGTGTCACTGCGTGACCTGCCCGAGCAGGCGCTGGTGGCCATAGTTGAGAATCTCCCATCATACTGGGAGATCGCTCAGCAGGAGATTAAGCGCTGCCTGAAGGACCATATGCCACTGGGGCCCGAGATCGTCTCGCACCTGATTGAGTTGGCCGGTGTGGACGGCCTGTCTGCCGGGGCGGATCGTTCTCCTGCGGGGCTGCGCGCCCTGATACTGGAAGTCCTGGGGTATGTGATAGAAGACTCTGCTGCCATCATGCAGTTTCTTCTGGAGACCGCGGCCAGTGAAACGGATGTTGAGCTGCGCAGCGTTGCTCTGCGCGCCTTGGCCAACAGTGGGGCCATGACACCCACCCTGCGGCGTGTGCTGCTGCACAGCATGAACCAGGGTGAGTCGATCCATGTGCGGGCGGCAGCGGGTTGCGCGCTGGGCCGCCTGATTTACCGCCTGCCCGATCACACCTTTGATGAACAGGAGGTGCTGAAAGTGGCGCACGGGCTGGCCAGTCTGCTCAAGGAGATTCAGCCGCGTGCCTCGTGGGAATTGGGTACAGAGCTACAGAACGAAGTGTACGTTGCCCTGCAGCAGGTTGTGTCGCGTGCGCGGCCCACGAGACCGCGCCTGGCAGCTAGGTCAGAAAATCCGGCTGGCGATCTTGATCAGGAGAGCGGCGATCGGCACAGCGCGGACCAGTACGCGAGTCGCTCCACCGCTCGCCTCTAACAGGTCGGCGGCAGTGTCGAGAATATCGCCGATGTAAGCGAGCTTACTGAGCAGGCGCTTCTTCTCCGGTTTGGCTTCCGTGGTGAGGGCCTGGGCCACCTCATCAAGGTTAGCAAGTGCTTCATCTGCCAGTTTTGCGTCAAGCTCACCGGCGCTGCGCGCCTCTGTGATCAGGTCACGCAGCTCCCTCATCTTGTCGGCGAAGTGCTGTTGTTCTTCGCCGCCGGTGGCGCCGATGTTGATCAAATCGTGCCCGGCGATCTGATCCGATCTGACCGAGCCGCTTCCAACATTGGCGCCCGGCCCCACTGATCCCTGAATGATGATCGAGTTGCCTCCCACCGAGGGGGGTGGGCTGGGGGGGGGCGAACCGCTGGAGTCACTTGAGTTGTTTGAATCTGGTTTGTTATCCATTGTAACTAGGTTCTCCTCATGAATTAGTTTATTGTATTATCAGTTCGGTGTTGCAGCAAAAGCCAGGGAGTGTGCCGGGATGAACAACCTCCCCATCCTTCGTCAACCCTTCAATATGCTCCCACCTGCCCGGATGCCCGCTGACGAAAGCGTTTCGGGGATCAAATCCATCCTGCGTGAGCTGGAGGCGATTCTGCTGCGGCTCTGCGAGAGACCCGGCGCGGCTGGCATTTCCGCCGATCCAGAGCTGCTGAGGACGATCAAAGCCCTGAACAGCGTGCTTACCGATACCGAAGCAGTTCCGCCGCCAGGCCCTGTCATCCCCGCGCGTGACCACATCAACGTTGGAGGACCGGTGATGTCCGGGGCCAACGTTGGGGGTGGGACGACCATTAACAACGGCGGAGTTGCCGGGCGCAACCATGTGACAGCCACCACCTACATCGACAGTGCGCAGCATGTCCACATCGGGGGTCAGGACAGAGTCTCTGTGCAGGAGCTGGAGCACATCTATCTCAAGCGGCTGCTGACACTGGCCAACCGCGTGTCGATAGGGCAGCTTGCGCTCCAGCTTGCCACCACTGAGAAGAATATGCCGGAGATGCGCCTGGATGAGCTGTATGTGCCGCTGGACAGCACCCGGACTCAGGCTGCAGTTGGGGGCGAGGATGACACCGAGCCCTGGACCAATGTCCCGGTGCTGGACCCGATCATCCGCAACCGGCGTGTTGTCATCTTGGGCGATCCGGGGTCGGGCAAGTCCACATTGATCAACTTTCTGGCGATGGCGTTGGCCGGGGCACGGCTCCACCCGGAGGGCCACTACCTGGAGTATCTCAACGTGCCACGTCAGGGCAAGCAGCGTGCGGTCCGCTGGCGCTATGGCGCTCTGCTGCCTATCCGCGTTGAGCTGCGCGAGCTGGTGCGCGATATCCCCGCGGGGACGCAGCGCGGCACGGCCAAGCTGGTATGGGATCATCTGATCGCACAGCTCGCTGCTGCCGATCTGGAGCGTCTGGCCGATCATCTGAAGGACTTGCTGCACCGCGGTCAGTGCCTGGTGATGTTTGATGGCCTGGACGAGATCCCTGCCCCGGCTCAGCGCCGTGTGGTACAGGAGGCTGTTACTGCCTTTGCTGACACCTATGATGAGAGCCGCTACATTGTGACCTGCCGGGTACTTTCCTATGCCGACCCGGAGCGGCAGCTCTCCAGCTTCCCGGCGATCACGCTGGCCCCTCTGAACCAGGAGGCGGCTCACCGCTTCATCGACAACTGGTATGCGACGCTGGCCCGGCGGGGGCAGTTCACCCGTGAGCAGGCAAACCGCCGTGCCGAGGAGCTGTGGCATGGCATCGAGATGCTTGACGATTTGGCGAGCAACCCCATGCTGCTCACCGTCATCGCGATGGTGCACACCTACAAGGGTGCCCTGCCGTATCAGCGGGCCAGGCTGTACGATGATTGTGTCAACCTGCTGCTGTGGGATTGGCAGATGGCCAAGCATAACACATCTGGCATCTGGGAGCCGGGCATCCTGCAGGAGCTGGACACCCGCGAGGAGCGGCTGATCAACGGTCTGTGCGAGGTGGCGTTTGAGGCCCAGCGTTCACAAGCCGGTCAAACCAGCGCCGCCCAGATCCTTGAAGCTGACGTGCTGCGCATCCTGCAGCGCTACCTGGACGGCAAGTGGTCCAGGGCCGAGAAGTTCTGTGACTACGTGGAGAAGCGCTCCGGTCTGCTGGTCGGCAAGGGCGAGAATGAGAAAGGCGACCGCGTTTACGCCTTCGCACACCGTGGCTTTCAGGAGTTCCTGGCTGCGCGGCACCTCGTGTCAGGCTGGGAGTTCTCGCGCCGCGTTGCCGATCTGGTGGCGGAAGGCGACCTGTGGCATGAGGTTGTCAGGCTCGCAGTCGGCCATCTAGTGTTCAACCAGCAGGAGATCACACGCCCCCTCGATGCGATCAACCTGTTGACCTGCAAGGGTACCCCCACCGACGAGGTGGGCTGGCGGGCCGTGTGGTGGGCCGGCGAGATGCTGCACATGGTCGGGGTGTCTGCTGCCGAGCAGGACGAGTACCTGGGCAAGCAGCTTGTTTCACGTGTGCTTAAACAGCTCACAGCGCTGGTGCAGGGCGGCCATCTCTCCCCGCGTGAACGTGCGCTGGCAGCCGATGTGCTCGGCCTGCTGGGCGACCCGCGCCCCGGTGTCACGCGATTCAACGTCAAGCGCGACATGGTGTTGTTCAGCGGCGGCACGGCTGAGATCGGGCCCGAAGGTGGCTCCTGCAAGGTTCACCTCAGGCCGTTCTATCTCTCGCGCTACCCGGTGACCAATGCTCAATTCCGCTACTTTATCAAGAGCGGCTATCGTGTGGATAAGTACTGGACGGCGCGCGGCCTACGCTGGCGCGACCGCAGCCCGCAGCGTTACGGCTTCACAGCCGACCCCCGCTGGGGAATTGACAACCGCCCGGTGGTGGGTGTTACCTGGCATGAGGCAGTCGCCTATGTGCGCTGGCTGGCCGACAAAACTGGCCTGCCCTTTCGGCTGCCTACCGAGGCGGAGTGGGAGTTCGCCGCCGCCGGGCAGGAGCGCCGCCGCTATCCCTGGGGTGAACGTGCCCACGCCAACATGTCGAACATCCGCGATACGGGCCTGGGCCAGACAACTGCCGTCGGCATCTTCCCCAGCGATCGCACGCCGGAAGGCCTGTATGACATGGGCGGCAACGTCTGGGAGTGGACCAGCAGTCTGGCGAAGGGGTATCCCTACCGCCCGGCTGATGGCCGTGAGGATCTTGAAGCCTCAGGTGCGCGGATGCTGCGCGGCGGATCATATGACAGCCCTAGGCAGGCGGCCCGCTGCACGGAGCGTTTACCAGTGGAGCCGCACGCTCGCGTTCCTATGATCGGCTTCCGCATCGCGCTGAACCCCGACTGATCATGCCCTGGCTGATGTGAAGCAGAGGCACGGCTAGCCCCCGTGCCTCTTATTTTGTCATCTGGCGTGTATGGTATAATGGCATCACCTACCACTGTACGGGCACGGGCTGGTCATGGGCATTCGGCTGGACTGGGAGATCGAATCAGAGGGCGGCTGGGAGCAGGTCGGCGAAGACCCCGCCGAGGTGAGGCGGCGTCAGCGCCGCTTCAGACGTCTGTGGGGGCTGAGCCTGGCACTGCTGCTAATCGCAGCAGTGGCTGTCACCGCTGGGTTCTGGTTGCATGGCCAGATTCAGGTGCAGCGGCTGGCAGATCTGGAGGCAGCGGTCAGTGGTGAGGTCGATGCGCTGCGATCAGGCGACCGCGCGGCGTTCCTCTCTGGCCAGCTTGACCGGCGCGAGTGGCTGTCCTGGCAGGGGGGAGTTTTTGATGACTACCGCGCTATGGGGGGGCGGCTGGAGCTCACCGGAGAGGTTCTTGAGACACAGGTAGAAGGTGATGCTGCCGCCATCACATTGCGCGAATGGGTTGATGGTGAGCCATACCGCGTCACCTGGTTCTACGAGTATGATGATGGACGCTGGTGGCATGGGCCACCCCGCCCCGCGTTCTGGGGTGAGGTGGGCGAGATCGCCGCGGGCAGTGTCGTGGTCGAATATTATGCCAGCGATCGCGCGTTTGCCGAGAACCTGGCTGGCCTGCTTTCCGATTGGTGGGCCTTGCCCTGCCTGCGGCTGGGCTGCCCGGATGCCCCTCCCCTTTTGCGCGTCCGCGTGGTGGTGGATCCGTTTGCTGATTTCGGCTGGGCAGGCTATGACGACCGGACGCTGATAATCCCCTCTCCTCTGCTGGGCCGTGCCCGTGAAGATGGGACGCCAGACCCAACACTGCGCCGTCAGCTTGCGGCCATGCTCGCGGCCAGATGGGCCGATCTGGCCACCGGGGAAGCGGCACCGGGCGCACAGCTGACCGAACTTGAGTGGTTTAAGGTCGAGCTATACCGCTGGCTGTTTCATGAAATGAACCCCTCGGCCCCTCCTGCGCCCATGCTTGGCCCGCTGGGCGATATCTATGGGGAACACCTCATCCCGATGTTACTTGAGAATCTACAGTCCGGGGAGCAGACGGTGGCGGCGCTGGAGCGGCTGACCGGCGTGCCCGCCGATGACCTGGCGCTCGACTGGCGCGAGTATCTCACCTGGCGACTGCGTGCTGAGATCACCCTTGTGCTTGACGGATATCCAACCGAGGCCCAGCTGCTGTTCGGTGACCCGGAGCGGTCGGAGCCGGATGGCCGTCTGGTCGATGAAGGTGGCTGTTCGCTGGCTGATCCTGCCAGCCTGCAGGGACTAAGCACACGTCAAGTGGGTACTCTGACCTGGCTGGAGGTGCGCTGTCAGCTGCGTGGTTCCGGTGCAGAAGTGGTTAGCTTCGAGCCATACCGCCTGGTAGACAGGCGCTGGGTGCATACCTCACCGCGGCTGGAGGACTGGGGGGGGAAACGCCAGACGCAGGCTGTCTCTCTCGCTGTGCATTTTTATGCGGCGGACGCCGCATTTGTGGCGGAACTGTTCCCCTTCCTGCAAAGGGTCTATGCACAGGTCGCCAACGACCTGGCCCCCAGCGCCGGGCCGCTGTCATTGGAACTGTACATCACCCCCTGCCATGATCCATCCTGCCGGGAGGACATCCTGCTGCCCGATACGGAATGGGCCGGGATCACCTCCCCTCTGCTGGCTTCCTACCCCGCAGGAAGCAGCGTGGTGGACGACGCCCGCCGCCGTGCAGCCCGCGAGATCGTTGATGCCGTGCTGCGCCAGCAGATGCCCGCCCGCCTTGCTGCCAGCCCCCTGGTGGCCGGGCTTGCCATCCGGGAGATGGAAGCGCTGGGGTTTGATGTCGCTGACCAGATCACACCCACGCCGGATCAGGCCAACACCCTGGACGAGCTGTGGCTTAGCGGCCAAAGGGGTAGCCTGGGCCAAACCGATCACCGCGGGGCTTACCTGCTGATCGGATTGGTGGTGGAACGCTACGGGGAGAGGGCCGTCCCTGCGCTGGCCCGCTATTTGCCCGATTCGTTCAGCATAGATGATTGGCTGAGCCGCAGCGTGGGGGCCAGCGCCGCCGATCTGGAGGCAGAATGGCAAGCTCGGCTGGCTGCCACCCCGAATCGATGACAAAACAGGGGGAGATGAGCGCTCCCCCCCTGCTTCTCAGAATGCGTCGGGATACTCGTACAGCTCGATCAGCACACCGAAGGCATCTTTGGGGTGGGCGAAGATGTACTTGCGGCCATCCGGCCCCACATTTGGTGCTTCGCTCAGCAGACGCACCCCGCGGGCGGTCAGCCGCTCGCAGACGCGCTCGATATCCTCAACCTCGATGCAGATATGATGCATGCCCTCCCCGCGTTTGGCCAGATACTTCGCCACCCCACTGGTCTCGTTGACCGGCTGCAGCAGCTCGATCTCGCTGTCGCCCACCGGCAGGAAGGCGATCCGAACTTCTTCCACCTCCACATCGCGCACCTCGCTGACGGTCAGCCCCAGTGCCTCTTCGTAGAAAGCACGTGCCGCGTCCAGGTCTGAGACAACAATGGCGACATGGTCGATCCGTTTAATGGTCATGATAGCTTCCTCTAGAAGAATTGTTCGGGCCGATATTCGTGGAACACCTCACGCAGGGTGCCGCAGATCTCGCCCAGCGTCACGTCGTTCTCCACACACTCGATGAACAGCGGCATCAGGTTCTCAGTGCCACGCGCGGCCTCTGCCAGGCGCGAACGCAGGGCGCTTACCTTCTCATTATCGCGGCCTGCGCGCAGCTCGGCCAGCCGCTGGCGCTGCCGGGCTTCGATGGCGGGGTCTACCCGTAGCACCTCAATCGAGACCCCCTCCTCCACAGTGAAGGCGTTCACGCCCACCACCACCTGCTCCCCGGTTTCCACCTGCCTCTGATAGCGGTAGGCCGCCTCCTGGATTTCACGGTTGATGAAACCCTGTTCAATCGCCCGCAACACCCCCCCCATTTCGTCGATCTGTCGGATGTACTCGGTTGCCTGTGCCTCGATCGAGTCGGTCAGGTGCTCGATCAGGTAGGAGCCGGCCAGCGGGTCGATTGAGTCGGCCACGCCCGACTCGTGGGCAATGATCTGCTGGGTGCGCAGGGCAACCTGTACAGCCTGCTCGGTGGGCAGGGCCAGTGCCTCATCCATGCTGTTAGTATGCAGGCTCTGAGTCCCGCCCAGCACGGCAGCCAGTGCCTGGAGCGTCACCCGCACCACGTTGTTCATCGGCTGTTGAGCCGTCAACGTGCTACCGCCGGTCTGGGTGTGGAAGCGCAGCATAAGCGCCTTTGGGTTGGTGGCGCCGAACCGCTCGCGCATAATGCGTGCCCACAGGCGGCGCGCTGCACGGAACTTGGCCACCTCCTCCAGGAAGTTGTTGTGCGCGTTGAAGAAGAACGAGATCTGCGTGCCGAAGGTATCCACATCCAGCCCGGCTTCTATGGCGCGCTGCACATAGGCGATCCCGTTGGCCAGGGTGAAGGCCACTTCCTGTACCGCTGTGCTGCCCGCCTCACGGATGTGATACCCGCTAATGCTGATCGTGTTCCAGTGCGGCACGTACCGGCTGCAGTAGGCGAAGGTATCGGTAATGAGGCGCATTGACGGTTCTGGCGGGAAGATGTAGGTGCCGCGTGCGACATACTCCTTGAGTATGTCGTTCTGGATGGTGCCGCGCAGAGCTGACGGCTCAACCCCCTGGCGCTTGCCCACCGCGATGTACATCGCCAGCAGGATAGCTGCGGGGGCGTTGATTGTCATGGAGGTGCTGACCCTGTCCAGCGGGATACCGTCAAACAGCGTCTCCATGTCGCGCAGAGACGAGATGCTCACCCCCACCTTACCCACCTCGCCCAGCGCCATGGGGTCATCGGCGTCATAGCCGATCTGGGTGGGCAGGTCAAAGGCCACGCTCAGCCCCATCTGTCCCTGCTCCAGCAGGAACTTGTAACGCAGGTTGCTTTCCTCCGCTGTGCCGAAGCCGGCATATTGGCGCATCGTCCAGAAGCGCCCGCGGTACATCGTCGGCTGGATGCCCCGTGTGTAGGGATACTCGCCGGGGAAGCCCAGCTTCGTCAGGTAGTCGTTCTCACATCCGCCCTGCGGAATATACAGCCGCTGGAGTTCCTCACCGGAGCTGGTGGTGAAGCGTTGCCTGCGCTCTGGCGAGCGCGCGAGTGTGGGATTCAGCGTCCCCTGCTCCCATTGTTGATAGGCCTGCTGTAGCTTGCTCATTGGGGTTCACCTCTGTCGGCTCTCATGATCGAATTGAACCGGATAATGAAGATGTTCTTTTGTTAAATTGCAGCTTCAGGGCTACAATCGGATGTCAGTGACCATTGGGCAGGGTGAGGATGCCTGGCTATGGCAGTCGATCGCTTTGGACGCAATATCAGCTACCTCAGGATTTCGCTGACTGACAAGTGCAATTTACGCTGTGTATACTGCATGCCGGAGGACATGACTTTCCGGCCCGCCGCCGAGCTGATGCAGGATGACGAGATCATAACCCTGTTCCAGCTTTTCGTCGATCTCGGATTCTCCAAGTTCAGGCTAACGGGCGGTGAACCCACCATCCGGGCCAATGTGGTCGATCTGGTGCGGCAGATGTGCGCCACCCCCGGCGTGCGAGAGGTCTCGATGACCACCAACGGCATCCTGCTGGGGAGCCTGGCCGGGCCGCTGGCGCGGGCTGGGCTAAAGCGTGTCAACATCAGCATCGACACGCTTGACCCGCAGCGTTTCCACCGCATCACTCGCTGGGGCAGCCTTCAGGATGTGTGGGAGGGCATCGAGGCCGCGGAGCGTGCGGGCCTGCTGCCCATCAAGCTGAACAGCGTGGTGGTGCGCGGCTTCAACGATGGGCAGGACGTGGTAGACCTGGCCGCCCTGACACGCGATCGTCCCTGGTCGGTGCGCTACATCGAGATGATGCCGCTTGGTGAGGAAGTGTACGACTTCCAGCAGGAGCAGGTTGTCACCGAGGCTGAGCTGCGGGCCACCATCGAAGCTGCACTTGGCCCGCTGGAGCTGCTCGATGAGGGCCGCCTGGATGGTGAGGCGCGCCTGTACCGGCTTGCCGGGGCGCGCGGCACGCTGGGCTTCATCAGCTCGGTGACCGCCCCCTTCTGTGCGGCCTGTAACCGGGCGCGCTTGACGGCGGATGGTCGGCTGCGCCTGTGCCTGCTGCGCGAGAAGGAGGTGGATCTGCTGACCCCGCTGCGTGGGGGAGCCACGCTCGACGACCTCAAGGAGATCATCCGGCGAGGGGTGTGGCACAAGCCGTGGGGGCACGGCCTGGCTGATAATGTGATCCCGATGAACCGGGTGATGTCCGAGATCGGCGGTTGAGATTCGCCCTGGTTAGCCGTAAACCGCCCTGGCTTCGCGGTGAACGATCGCATGTAGATCAGCGGTGGCATGGGGGCTGCTGGCGTAGCCGCCTGCCATCACCAGCGCGATCGGCAGGCCGCTGTGCCAGGCCATCTCCAGCACAAAGCGATCGCGCTGGTGGATCCCCTGCCGCGTCATCGCCAGTCGCCCAAAGCGATCTCCCTGGACCGGATCGACCCCGGCCAGGTAGAAGATCAGGTCAGGTCGCGCCTCGTGGATGACACGGGGCAGGTGCTCGATCAGCGCGTCCATGTAGCCCGCGTCATCCAGCCCATCAGGCAGGCCCACATCGCATGTCGAGGGTGGCTTGCGCCACGGGTAGTTCTTCTCCCCATGCATCGAGAAGGTGTAAACGCTCGCATCCCCCGCGAAGATCGCGGCGGTGCCGTTCCCCTGATGCACGTCCAGGTCAACCACCAGCACCCGCCGCACCACTCTCTCACGCTGCAGCACACGGATCGCGACGGCCACATCGTTCAGCACGCAGAAGCCCTCCCCATGATCAGGAAAGGCGTGGTGAGTACCGCCTGCCAGGTTGGCGGCAATACCGTCTTCCAGCGCCATGTGTGCCGCCTGGATCGTCCCCTGGACCGCTACACGTGAGCGGTGGGCCAGCCCTGGCGACCAGGGAACCCCGATTCGCTTCTCCTCCTTGCGCTCCAGCGTTCCCTGTGCCAGTCTCTCAAGGTATTCGCGGGTATGCACCAGCAGCAGATCACCCCACGCTGCCTCATCCGGGGTGATCACCTGCCCATTGGTGATCAATCCCTCATCTTGCAAGATGCGGTACAGGCCAGGGAATTTGCCCATGGGGAATGGGTGGTCCTCCGGCAGGGGGACATAATAGTCGTCACTGTAACACACACGCATCATGATGTCCTGTCAGGCGTGTTTGCCCAGCAGATCGTCAAGCCGTGAGGGGAAATCCGGCCACCTGCCCGCCTCACGCAGTGCGTGGACAGCCTGTCGCGCATAATGCAGCAGGTCCTGGGTTTCCTGATCCTGCCGGTACGACGGGACCTCCTCCAGTGCCCCCTCGATCTCCAGCAGCAGAGCCGTATAGAGTTCAAACGGTTTTGCCTGGATCAGCCGATCCTCATAGCCAAAGGGGTCAGCAGCCCAGCCCGCGCGCTGGCGCGCGATCAGGGCCTCCATCTCTGAGACGATCAATGAGGGGAGCGAGTGCTCGATGATCTCGAAGATGGGAGCCGGAGAGGTGATGTGACAGCGGGTGCCTTCCGGCTCGCGCTCGATCTCCAGCCTGCCACCCAGGGTGAATGCCTCCACCCGCTTATGCACCCGGTCAAACAGCGTAATGCGTCCCATCAACGTGCGGAAGCGCCGCGGCCCGTGCCAGGGATGTCTCACGGTGAGCTGGTTGATATATCCTTTGGAGGTGACGATCCCCACCACGGCCCGTGAGGGATCATAGTGTTCTACGGTGGGACGCTTGGCGATGTATACTTCCAGCTCAGGGTGCCCCAGCGTGGCAGGGATTTCGGGCGGGTGGAAATAATAGCCTAGTTCGGTGGGCATGGGAAACCACCTCTACATTCAGGCCGCTGCCCGGAGCCTGCCCCCGGCTCATACCGGCAGAGTCAGGCTGGCCAGGTCGCGCGGATAGTAGGTCATGATCTCGATGCCGTCTTCGGTGATCAACACCGTATCCGAGTGGCGGAACCCACCCAGGCCTGGCACGTACAGCCCCGGCTCAACGGTGAACACCATGCCCGGCGCTAGGAGGGTTGGGTCGCCGACATCAAGAAAGGGCGCCTCATGATACCGCAGCCCGATCGCATGGCCAGTATGATGCTTCCAGTGGGGAGTCAGATCGTGCTTCTCGAAATACCCCCGCACAGCGTGGTCGACATCGCAGCAGCGCGCGCCGGGTTTCATCGCTGCCAGGGCGGTGTCCTGCAGTGCCACCATGTGATCGAAGAGCCGGCGCTGTTCATCGCTGGCGGGGCCCATGATCATCGTGCGCTCCAGCTCGCTGTTGTAGCCCCACACGGCAGCAGCAGCGCCCGTCACCAGCACGTCACCGGGTAGAAAGGTGAGATTGTTGGCCAGTGCATGTGGGATGGCCGAGTTGCGCCCGATCTGCCCCCGGTAGCCTGCGACTGCGCCGTCGTAATAGGGGCTTTGCGCGCGATAGATCGGGCCGATGGCGTCCAGCATGGCGCGTGTAGCCTCGCTGCTGGCACGCTGGCTCACTTCTGTCTCCGTCGCACCGATCACCGTGTAGCGCTGCAGCAGCGTGTGAGCCAGATTCCCCCAGCGGATGCTCTCCCGGATCAATGCCAGCTCGGCATCGGACTTGATCATCATCCGGTCCTCGATGAACGCCCGCACGCGCATAATTGCTAAGCCAGTCAGCTCGGAGAGCGCGGGGCCGCGGTAACCGAACACCCAGGGATAGCCGTCCTCATCGGCCCCGACCTTGCCGGTGATACCCATATCAGCCAGCAGGGCTTTGAGGTGCTCGGTGGGGTGTGGCTTATAAGGGTACTCGTGATAGCATTCTACGCGGTCGACCAGCGCGTTGGCCTGCGCATGTTCCAGCTCAAGCCGGGGCACGAACAGGGCCCGCTCACCGCGGTTGTTCATCACAAACGCTATCGGGCGCTCGGTGGGGATGAAGTGAAAGCCGGTATAGTACTGGATATAGCTGCTGTCGAACAGTACTACCCCGCTCAGGCCCTCCGACCGGAGATGCTCGAGCAGATGCTCACAGCGGGTGAGATGCTCGTTGGTGCTGATGCGAATCTGTGTAATCGTCATCTGGCTTGCCCCTGTGCTTGGTATGATTGCCTGTGGGCGATTCTAGCCCTCTGCCCTCTGTATGCCAACCCGATCCGGGTGCCGTTCTGCTACCCTGGTCTTTTTGCATCACGCTGGCCGGGGACGTACAATCGACCTGGCCCTACCCCTGACAGAAGGAGCACCGGCGTATGGATGGCGTGTTCGTCTCCTCACATCCCCTGGTCAAACACAAACTGACACTGCTGCGCGATAAACGAACCGACTCAACCCAGTTCCGTGAGCTGGTGCGGGAGCTGGCGATCTTGCTGGCGTATGAGGCTACCCAGGACCTGAAGCTCGATGAGTGTGAAGTGACAACCCCCATGGGCCATGCTCAGGGCTATCGATTGAGCGAGCAGATCGGCCTGGTGCCCATCCTGCGCGCCGGATTGGGGATGGTCAATGGCATCTGGGAAATGATGCCCAGCGCCGAGGTGTGGCACATCGGCCTGTATCGTGACGAGAAGACCCTGCGCCCCGTGGAATACTACAACAAGCTGCCGGTAGCCCCGCGCGTGCAGGTATGCCTGATCCTGGACCCCATGCTGGCGACGGGCGGCACGGCAGTGGCAACTACCACCCTGCTCAAGAAGTGGGGGGCAGGGCGCATCAAATTCGTGGGCCTGATCGCTGCCCCGGAGGGGATCAAAGCACTACACCACGCTCATCCTGATGTGCCCATCCACGTGGCAGCAGTTGATGAGAGGTTGAATGACATCGGCTTCATTGTGCCTGGTCTGGGCGATGCAGGTGACAGGCAATTTGGCACCGGCTAGCAACATCCCTTACCTGGCATTTGTGGCCACCTTTGCGCTGGCCTTTGTGCTCTCGCTGGGGCTGACGCCGCTGGCACGCCGCCTGGGGGAGCGTGCGGGTATCGTTGCCATGCCCGGCGGGAGGCGCAGGCACCACGGGGCGATCTCGCGGCTGGGCGGGGTGCCGCTGTATCTTTCGTTTGTCATCGCCGTACTGGTCTCCCAGCTCTTTGTGTTTGACCCCACCACCCTGCCCGATGATCTGCCCGCCGCGCTGGTGATTGCCCGGTTTGACCTGAAGGAGGTTATTCGGCTGGCCGGGCTGTTGATTGGCACCACCTTCATCTTCCTGGTGGGCCTGTATGATGACTGGCGCGAGATGAAGCCGCTCCCGCAGTACATCGCCCAGATCATCGCCGCCGCCATTGCCGTGCTGTTCTGGATCGTGATCGAGTACATCAATAACCCGCTCACAGGCCTGCAAACCCCTGATTTTCCCTATTTGGTGACGATCACGGTGACGCTATTCTGGCTGGGTCTGATGATGAACACTGTCAACTGGTTGGACGGCATCGACGGTCTGGCCGCCGGTGTGGTGGCGTTGGCCTGTGTGGTGCTGTTTGTGAACGGGGTCTTTCGCCTGGAGCCGCCGCAGCACAGTGTGGCGCTGCTCCCTATGGCACTGCTGGGTGCGGTGCTGGGCTTCCTGCCGTTCAATTTCGCGCCGGCGCGCATTTTCTTGGGGTCGTCGGGGGCCTATTTCCTGGGGTATGTGCTGGCCGTGCTGAGCATCATTGGCGGAGCGAAGATGGCTGCCATCCTGCTGGTGATGGGCCTGCCCCTGTTGGATGTCGCCTGGCAGATCGTCAGCCGTCTGTCACGCGGGCAGAACCCCGTTGAGGGCGACCGAGGGCATCTGCACTTCAGGCTGCTGGACATCGGGCTGACGCACCGCCAGATCGCACTGGCTTATTACCTGTTCTGTGCCGTCTTTGGCGGGCTGGCCCTCCTGATCCCCTCGCGGCTGTATAAGCTTGTGGCGTTGCTGGCCATGGGGCTGATCGCGCTGCTTGGCTTCGTGTGGTTGTCACGCCATCGGCTGCAGCAGGATGGGGATGAAAAGGAGAGGCCCGGCGCATAAACCGGGCCTCCGTTTTACTTATACTCGATCTCGCGGTCGAGCAGCCTGCTGAACAGCCATTCTGAGAAGGCGATCAGCGCCATCATCAGCAGGTCGACTCCCAGCGCCAGGCCCAGCGCCAGGCTCAACCACCCGCCAATGCGGGCCAGCGGTCCCTCCAGCAGGGCATGGATCAGGATGTTCAGGTCCAGCACCCACAGGAACACAATCAGCCCCGCAAACACCCCCGCCAGCAGCCACCAGTTAATGCGGTCATGGTCCTCCGGCAGCATGGCGTTGGCGATCGTGAATACCAGATACATCCACAGCCAGAAATCGGGCGCCGACATGAACGCCCCGAATCCCCTGATAATCTCTGGCAGATCGCCTGTTGCCAGCGACGCGAGCAGCACACCGGTATCGAAGCGGGCGCTGGCGATCCAGGCGATGGCGGCCACTCCTGTGATCAGCGGGATCATACCGATCAGGGTGGCGCGGACGGCGTCGGTGCCGCTCTCGATCTCGACCAGCCCGAGCTGGATCACACCGCTGCGCGGCTGCTCAGGCCACAGTCGGAACTTCTTGACCTTCACCCGCAGTATCTGGGCCAGAACCCACTGGCTGATCTCGTGCAGGGCAACCCCGGGGAACAGAGCCAGGTAGTAGATCAGCACGGCTGCCTGCGGGTTGTTGGTCAGCAGCAGGCCAAGCCCCTGGATGTGCTTATGGATCCAGCGTTCCACCAGCACCAGTGGCCAGATCATCAGGGCCGCCAGTGTCCACGGCAGCAGCCAGGGAGGGATGCCCTCCATGCTTACCCCCTCTCAGACCGGGTGGGGCCCGGATGTACGATCAGTCAAGCCCTTTGGCCCGGGCAGTGATCTGAATGAGCTGGATGAAACTGGCCGGCTTGAGCGACGCGCCGCCCACCAGCCCGCCGTCGATCTCCGGCTGGCTCATCAGCTCCTCGCAGTTCTCCGGTGTGACACTCCCCCCATACTGGATGCGGATTTGCTGAGCAACCGCGTCCCCGTACAATGAGGCGAGTGAGGCACGGACCACCCCGCCGATGATGTCGTTGGCCTGCTGAGGGGTGGCGGCTAACCCGGTGCCGATAGCCCATACAGGCTCATAGGCTACTATCAGCCCGGCGGCTTGCTCGGCGGTGATATCAGCGAAGGCGCCGCGCACCTGTCGGCTGACCACAGCCTCCGTCTCTCCGGCCTGGTTTTGCTCCAGAGTCTCACCCACGCACACAATCGGTGTCAGGCCGGCATTCAGTACAGCCTTGAGCCGCTTGTTGACGGTCTCATCCGTCTCGCCAAAGTACTGCCGCCGCTCTGAGTGGCCAATGATCACCAGGTCAACCAGGCCACGCAGCATCAGGGGCGACACCTCTCCTGTATAAGCGCCGCTTTCCGCCCAGAAGACATTCTGCGCACCCAGCTTGATGTTGGTATCGCGCAGTGCTTCCGCCAGCGGCGCGAGTGTCACAAACGACGCGCAAACGGCCATCTCGACCTGCCTGACGTCAGCCAGCGGCTCCCTGATAGCGCTGACGAACTCCAGCGCTTCCGGGATAGTTTTGTTCATCTTCCAGTTACCGGCCAGAATCGGGATGCGCATCACGCTCTCCATTTCTGTTCTGATCGAGGCTCAAAGCTCTAAACTCATTATAAGGCGGCCCTGCCGCCCTTGAAAAGCAGCAGGCCAGCCCCGGTTTTGCTTGAGCTGGCCTGCCAGACATTGCTGCATCCTATTAGCCTGGCATGGCTTACTTGTCGTTGAGCGCCGCCAGACCGGGCAGCAGCTTACCTTCAAGCATCTCCAGGCTGGCGCCGCCGCCGGTGCTCACGTGGGTCACGCGGTCGGCATAACCGCCCTGATTGATTGCAGCGGCCGAGTCGCCGCCGCCGATGATGACGACAGCGCCCGCATCCGCCCGTTTGGCCAGCGCCTCGGCGATGGCGAAGGTGCCTTTGGCGAAGCGCTCGAACTCAAACACGCCCATAGGGCCGTTCCACACTACCGTCATGGCGCCAGCAAGCTGGGCCGCGAAATGCTCCACGGTGGCGGGGCCGATGTCCAGAATGCGCCAGCCTGCGGGGACGCCCTCCGTTATCCGGATCGTGTCGGCGGCAGCCGCGGCGTCAAACGCATCAGCGATCACGGCATCGATGGGCAGGACCAGCTTGTCGCCGGCCTTCGCCAGCACCTCTTTGGCCGTCTCGATGGCTTCTTCTTCCACCAGCGAGTCGCCCACAGGGATCCCCTGTGCCTTGAAGAAAGTGTTGGCCATGCCCCCACCTATCAGCACCTTATCGGCTTTGCCCAGCAGGTTCTCGATCACCCCGATCTTGTCCGAGATCTTGGCCCCGCCCATGATGGCCACAAAGGGCCGCTTTGGGTTTTCGATGGCTGTGCTGAGGAACTCGATCTCCTTCTCCATCAGGAACCCGGCAACAGCCGGGAGATGGCGGGCGACTCCTTCGGTGCTGGCATGGGCGCGATGGGCTGAGCCGAAGGCGTCGTTGACATATACGTCACCCAGCCGGGCGAGCTGCGCGGACATCTCCGGGTCGTTCTTGGTCTCGCCGGGGTGGAAGCGTGTGTTCTCCAGCACCAGCACGCCGCCCTCCGGCAGTGCCGCAGCGGCACGCTCCGCCACCTCGCCAACGCAGTCCTCGGCAAAGGTCACATCCACGCCAAGATACTTCGCCAGCACAGGCACCACCGGCCGCATCGAGTACTGCGGATCGGGTGCACCTTTGGGGCGGCCCAGGTGGGACATCAGGATCAGCGAGCGCGGCTTCTGGTCGAGGATTGCCTTGAGCGTCGGTAGGGCCGCCGTGATGCGTGTGTCATCGGTAACAACGCCATCCTTGATCGGCACGTTGAAATCCACCCGCACCAGCACCCGTTTGCCCTTCAGGTCAATATCACGGATCGTCTTCTTGTTCATCCCACACTCCTCCGGAGCGGGTAGCTCTTAGAGCTTTTCGCCCAGCATCTTGGCCAGGTCAACAGTGCGCACCGAGTAACCCCACTCATTGTCGTACCAGGTTACCACCTTCGCCATGTTGCCCTTCATAACGTAGGTGAACTCGGCATCGATGATGCTGGAGCGCGAGTCGCCCTTGTAGTCGATACTGACCAGCGGCACCTCACTATAGCCCAGGATGCCTCGCAGCTCACCCTCCGAGGCGGCCTTCAGGGCCGCACGCAACTCCTCGGTCGTGGTCTCGCGCTCAAGCTGAGCCACAAAGTCAACAATGGAGACGGTTGAGGTGGGAACACGCAGGGCGTAGCCGTCGAACTTGCCCTCCAGGTCAGGGATGACCAGCGAGACGGCCTTGGCGGCGCCGGTGGTGGTGGGGATGATGCTCATGGCGGCGGCGCGGGCGCGGCGCAGGTCCTTATGCGGCAGGTCCAGGATCATCTGGTCGTTGGTATAGGCGTGGATGGTAGTCATCACCGCCTTGACGATCCCGAACTTCTCATGCACGACCTTCGCTGCCGGGGCCAGGCAATTGGTGGTGCAGCTTGCATTTGAGATGATGTGATGCCTGGCCGGGTCGTACATCTTCTCATTGACGCCCAACACGATCGTCAGGTCCGGGTTCTTGCCCGGCGCGCTGATGATCACCTTTTTGGCGCCCGCGGCCAGGTGCTTACCGGCGGTGTCGCGATCGCGGAAGCGGCCCGTCGACTCGATCACGATGTCCACCCCCAGGTCGCCCCAGGGCAGCTTGGCCGGATCAGGCTCAGAGAGCGCCACGATCCGGTCACCATCGACGATCAGACCGCCCTCCACCACTTCGACCGTCCCCTCATACGTACCGTAGTTGGAGTCATACTGGAGCAGGTGGGCCATGGTGGGGAGATTGCCCAGGTCGTTGAATGCGACGATGTCGATCTCCCCGGGGTAATACTTCTTTGCGGCACGCAGGACCTGGCGCCCGATACGGCCAAAACCGTTGATACCGATCTTGATAGCCATCGTAAAAGCCTCCCTTAGATAGAAACTGTGGTCAATCGATACGTTCTGCGGGCTGGGTCTCCACCCCTGCTACGGCGCTGCCTGTCTGGATTGCTCGAACAGCTGGAGAATGGCCCGTGCCAGCTTGACAGAGTCATGCCGCCAGGGTTTTTGCTCGTCGGCCAGAGGCGCGGTGTGGAACAAGATATGATCATACTCGCTCCCCGGGGTTCCTGCCTGGACATAGATTGTCCTGGAATCGCCCTTCAGCGGCGGGAACTCGTCGTTTGCGATCACGTGCTCGATCAGGCCTTTGCCCACGTGACGCTCAATGGCTGCCACATGATCGATCACGCTGAAGCCATCGGTTTCACCTTGCTGGGTGGCCACGTTGCAAACATACACCTTCATCGCCTTGCTGGCACGGACAGCCTGCGCGATGTCATGAATGAGCAGGTTGGGCAGGATGCTGGTGAACAGGCTGCCCGGGCCGATCACGATCAGATCGGCAGTGAGGATAGCTCGCCTAGCCTCCGGATAAGCGGGGACATCTTCAGGCACCAGGAACACCCGATCGATGACCCCCTGCTGTTTTGGAATGGCCGACTCGCCTGAAACACGCCGGAGGCCATTCTCGCCCGGCGTTCTCACATCGGCCATCAGTGTCACGTTCTCCAGCGTAGAGGGCATTACCTGCCCCCGGTGCCCCCGGATGGCCAGCACTCGGCTGCTCTCCATGATCGCCGATTCGAAGCTGCCGGTGATCCCCTGCATCGCTGTGATGAACAGGTTGCCAAAGCTGTGGTGCTCCAGCCCCTCACCAAAGCGATAATGAAAAAGCTGTGTCATAAGGTCCTCATCCCGGGCCAGTGCCGCGATGTTGTTGCGCAGGTCGCCAGGCGGCAGGATGTCCATCTCACGACGCAGCTTCCCGGAGCTTCCTCCGTCATCTGCAACGGTGACGATCGCCGTCAGGTTGGCGGTGTACTCCTTCAGGCCCCGCAGCAGGGTTGGCAGGCCGGTTCCGCCGCCGATGGCGACGATGCGCGGCCCGCGCTGACGCTGGCGATGTTCGACCATAGCGTCGACCAGTGCGCCGCCGTCCATCGCCAGCGGGGCCAACACTGCCCGGCTGATGCGCACAGCTGCCACCAGCACTATCGCCAGGCCAACAACGCCCCCCAGCAGCGCCCAGGGCCACAGCACTGTTTCGCTCGACGGGAACAGTACAGGCTGAAGCAGCTCCGGGTGGAGATGGTAGACCTCCACCAGCAGCGCAGCAAAGCTCAACCCCATCGACACCGCCCCAAGCAGCAGCAGGCCAAACCACCGTTTGATGCCGATGCCCGGTGTCAGCCATTTGAGCCATTTAGGCGGTGCTGAAGACTGGTGCGCCAAGGGTTCATCCATGGGTTACCGAAAGGCGTACACAGGAAATGAGCGGCCCATCAGCGGTCAGGCGCGGCGGGGGCTGCTCATCGGATCCAGACGTTACTCAGATCGCCACGATCATGATACTCTGGACCCTATCCCCCTGTCAAAGATTTTGCCTGATGATTCAACTATGATCTGACAAATGGCATTGTTTATCCTGACATTTGACGTGAGCGCGATCCTTGAAATCCGCACCCGTTTGGTGATACAACAGGGGCGGCTTTCCCTTAGACCTGCAAGGAGCGTCTGCTATGGCGAACTTTGACCTGATGCGCCGCCTGGCAAAAGACGGTGGCGGCAAGATCATCCTGCTTGTGATGGACGGCCTGGGCGGCCTGCCGCTTGAGGTCGACGGCCCGACCGAGCTGGAGGCGGCCAGCACGCCCAATCTCGACCGGCTTGCTCGCGAGGGCAGCACCGGCATGACCATTCCCATCGGGCGCGGCATTGAGCCGGGCAGCGGCCCCGGCCATCTGGCTCTGTTTGGCTATGACCCGCTGGTTTATGATGTGGGGCGTGGTGCGCTGGAGTCTGTTGGGGCGGGTTTGGATATCCAGCCCGGCGATGTGGTGGCGCGCGGCAACTTCTGCACCGTCGATGAGGGTGGCCTCATCACCGATCGACGTGCCGGACGCATTGCAACCGACAAAAACGCGGCGGCCTGCGCCGATCTCAGTAAGATCGAGTTGCCCGGTGTCAGCCTGACGGTGATGCCCGTGAAAGAGCATCGCTTCGCCATCTCGCTACGCGGAGAGGGCCTCAGCCCTCATCTGCTTGATACCGACCCGCAGGTGGTGGGCAAGGCGCCGCTTCGAGCCCAACCCACTCCGGAAGCGGAAGGGGATCCGGCGGCACAGCGCACCGCCGATCTGGTGAACCACTTCCTCACAGAGGCCCGCACAATCCTCAAGAACCATTATCCCGCCAACATGGCGACGCTGCGCGGCTTTGCCACCGACCCCGACCTGCCCAAGTTCAAGGACATCTACCGCCTCAAGGGAGCCTGTGTGGCAGTCTACCCGATGTACAAGGGCGTCAGCAAGCTGGTGGGCATGGATGTGATCCCCACAACTGATCATGATACCCCGCTGGATGAGTTCCAGCGCGTGGCCGCCAACTGGGCTGGGTACGACTTCTTCTTCGTGCACATCAAGTACACAGACAGCCGCGGAGAGGATGGCAACTTCGACGCCAAGGTGGCCGTGATCGAGGAAGTGGATGCGGCACTCCCGGCGCTGCTGGACCTGCAGCCCGATGTGCTGGCGGTCACCGGCGATCACTCTACCCCTGCCAGGCTGCGCTCGCACTCGTTCCATCCGGTGCCAACCCTGATCTGGGCGCCTGCCCGCCACATGCCGGATCGCGCTGCCCGTTTTGGCGAGCGGGAATGCATGACGGGAGCACTGGGCCAGTTCCCCGCACCGGAGCTGATGCAGCTCCTGATGGCACATGCCGGACGCCTGAGCCGCTATGGAGCCTGAGCCGGGGTCTTTATCTGCCTGTTTGTTAAGGAATTGGGGGGCATCCATGCGATGCCCCCTTTTCGTCCAATGTCTCAGCGGCGCATCAGCCGCCACATCATACTGCTGAGGAGGATGGCCTCCAGCAGCGCCCCGCCGAATACGATCACAAACGCCGTCGTCCAGAACTGGATTGGGAACAGGCGGATCAGGGTGTCTGAGTAGAGGAATATCCAGCTGTCGCCCTCAAAGAACAGGGCGTGAAACTGCGTGAACAGCCAGTTGAATGAGGTCACCACAGCGATCAGGCCCGCAGCGATCAGCGCGATGGTCAGCACCCCCCCCGCGAATAGACTCCCATACAGGGCTGGCCGGGATGCCCGGCTGGCCGCCATCACGCCGATGCAGATCACCAGCACCCCGATCAGGATATAGCCGGTTATGCTGAGCTGCCGGGTGACCACCTTGACATCGGACATGTGCCTCAGCTCACGCTCGTTGTACATCGGGGAGCCATCCGGGAAAGTCATATCCCCCAGGTAGTTGATATCCTCGTCATTGAACAGGTAGGCCAGCGCAGGCGGTGCGTACTCCAGGCGCTGTGCCTGTGTCATCCCGTAGGGGTCGGGCGGGAAGTTGGGCCGGTTATACTGCCAGCGCAGGAAGGCATCGGTCATCAGCAGCCGTGCGTTGAGCAGGATCAGTACCAGCGGCAGCGCAACGGTGATGAAGACCTGCATGGGGACTGTCAGCCAGACGGGCAGTATGAAGCCGCCCCTTGGAGCAGGTTCTGAGGAGATGCGTGATGCGGTCATTGGATCCTCCCGGGTTACTGACAGGGCAGCTCACTGCTGCCGCTCAGTACGAAGCTGACGAGAAGCAGGTCCGTCATCAACTCGATCGGGGCACGGTCATCAGTCAGCACAGGGCCGCCGGTCGGGGTGGGTCGGATCTGGTTGTAAGCGCGCTCAAGCACTGCGGGCAGCAGCGGATGGGCATCCGGTGGCAGCAGGCCCCGGTTGGCCTGCAGGTTCTCTGCTGTGGTTGGCTGGACGGTGGCCACCAGGATGCTGTTGCAGCTCCCCACCACGTCGATGACATGCACCGAGGCGAAAACCTCACCCAGCGTGGCTGAGAACGCCTCTATTAACCGCCTATCATCGACGGTGCGCCCCACGTTGATCGCCGCCACCCCGCGCTCGCTTAGATGGGCGCGCACGTCGCTGAAGAATTCCACGGTCGTCAGGTGCCAGGGGATATAGGGCAGCTTGTAGGCGTCGATGCTCACCACGTCATAAGTGTTCTTGCTGCGCATCAGTGCCAGCCGCCCATCCTGTTCGATCACGGTGAGGTTGTCCTCATGCATATTGAAATAGGTACGGCCCACCTCCACGATCTCAGGGTCGATCTCCATGCCGTCGATCGGGATCGGGCCGAACACGGCGGTGTACTGCTTGGGGGTGGTGCCGGCGGCCAACCCGATCACCGCCAGGCTGTCCACATCGCCGAGTGTGAAGGGGGGCTTGTTGAAGAAGGGAGCTGCCAGGAAGTAATCCCATGTGCCTCCTGTCTCGATGAAGTCGGGGTAGTCGGGGTAGTACATCGAGTGGACGCCCTGTCCTTCGTTCAGTAGCAGTACGTTGGCCTTGCCCCAGCGTGCGACCTGGATGTAGTTGTAGGCAGACTCGCCTTCGAAGATCAACGAGGTATCGACCGGGGGGGGGCGCAGCCCGCCCTGCGGGGTCAGGATGGCCAGCACGATCAGCGCCAGCGGCATCCACAGATGCAGCAGTGCCCGCCGCCAGTCGATCCCGATCAGGCCGATCAGGGCAACCACCAGCAGTAGCCCCGCCAGCCCCATGAAGGTCAGCCGTGTGCCGATGGCGGGGATGAGCACCAGCACCGGCAGGAAGGTGCCGATCAGGCTGCCCAGTGTTGAGATGGCATACAGCCGCCCGGCGACCCGTCCTGTACTTTCGGTCTCGCTAACTGCCAGCCGGATCGCGAAGGGGGAGACAGTGCCCAGCAGCGTGATCGGGATGGCGAACAGGATCAGCGTAACGGCAAACGATCCGAGCAGGACCGCCGCGTTGATGTTGATCACGGCCTCAGCCGCCAGGGCCAGCACCGGGCGGGCAGCCACCGGGATCAGGCCGGCGCTGAACGCCCCCCACAGGATGATCTGGTAGAACAGAGTCGGTGAGGGGGAGCGGTCGGCGATGCGTCCCCCGACGAAATACCCTGCCGTCAGATACAGCAGGATCAGGCCGATGATGTTGGCCCAGATGATGTTGCTTGTGCCGAACACCGGCCCCAGCAAACGGGAGGCGCTCAGCTCGATGCCCAGCGTCACCAGCCCGGACGTGAAGACGACGATATGCAGATAGCGTTGGTGTACCTGGCTCAATAAGGCCTCCTCTGTTGCGTGCAGAGCGGATTATAGCCTGCCGGGGGCCGGGTGCGCATCTTCAGGCAGCCCGGCGCCAATGCGTTATAATCTCAGGGGCGACGGTGACTGTGCTGATCACGCTAAGGGAACGTTATGTCGGATGATTCACGCATGATATCGGGCCAGAAGCATCCCGATGAGCCGCTGAATATCGATGCTGCTCTGCGGCCCCGCCGCCTGAGTGACATCTATGGGCAGGACACACTGGTTGAAAACCTGCGCATCCTGATCGAAGCGGCCCGCTCGCGCGGAGAGGCGCTCGATCACATCCTGTTCTACGGCCCCCCTGGCCTGGGCAAGACCTCGCTCAGCCATGTGATGGCCTACGAGATGGGCGTCAACATCCGGGTAACGGCGGGGCCCGCCATCGAGCGGGCGGGCGATCTGGCTGCCATCCTGACTAATATGCGTAAGGGGGATATCCTCTTCATCGATGAGGTGCACCGCCTGGGCCGCGCCGTCGAGGAGGTGCTCTACCCTGCTATGGAGGATTTCGCCCTCGATATAGTGGTGGGCAAGGGCCCGACAGCGCGCAATGTGCGGCTCAAGCTACCGCGCTTCACCGTCATCGGCGCGACCACCCGGCTGGCACTGCTCACCTCGCCGCTGCGGGCGCGCTTTGGTGCGACCTTCCGTTTGGATTTTTACGGAGAGGAGGCGCTGCTGGCGATCATCAAGCGGGCGGCACAGATGCTGCAGATGCCCATTGACCCTGAAGGGGCGGCGGAGATCGCGCGACGCTCGCGTGGCACGCCCCGTGTGGCACTGCGCCTGTTGCGCCGTGTGCGAGACTATGCCCAGGTGCGTGCTGATGGGGTGATCACCCGCGAGGTAGCCCAGGAGGCGCTCAACCTGCTCGCCATTGACGAGCTGGGCCTGGACGACACCGACCGGCGTGTGCTGCACACCATCATCGAAAACTTCGGCGGCGGCCCGGTGGGGCTGGAGACCATCGCCGCCTCGATCAGCGAGGAGCCGGATACGATCATGGATGTGTACGAGCCTTATCTGTTGCAGCTTGGCTTCCTCGACCGCACACCGCGAGGACGGGTGGCGACCAAACGGGCCTATGAGCACCTGGGCCTGCTTGATAAATCCGATGACCAGCCGCGCCTGTTCTGAGGGGGCGTGCCGTTATGTTTCAGCTTGACCTTGTTGGCCGTTGGTTGCTTGCGTTTGGGGTGGGGATAGCCCTGCTGGGCCTGCTTCTGCTTGCGCTGGGCCGCATACCGGGGCTTGATCGCCTCGGCAGCCTGCCCGGTGACATCCGCTATCAGAGCCCCGATGGGCGTTTCTCGTGCTTTGTGCCCATTGTCAGCACCCTGCTGATCAGCGTGATCCTCACCATTGTGCTCAACGTGATTGTCCGGCTGCTTAACCGCTGACCTGTCTGCGTATCGATAGTGATGAGAGAGTGATCCCCGCCCTGTGATGCGAACCGATGAGTTTGACTACTATCTGCCGTCCGAGCAGATCGCGCAGACCCCTGCTGAGCCGCGCGACAGCTCACGCCTGCTGGTGCTTGACCGCGCCACCGGCTCAATCGAACATCGCCGCTTCCGTGACATAGCCGGGTATTTGCGCCCCGGCGATGTGCTGGTCTTCAATCAGACCCGCGTGATCCCTGCCCGGCTGCACGGCCGTAAGCTGCCTGGCGGCGGCAAGGTCGAGCTGCTGCTGCTGAGCAAAGAACATGATACCACCTGGCGCGGGTTGATCGGCGGGCGGCACGTGGTGACCGGCACCCGCCTGCGCTTTGAGGGCCTGGATGGCCGTTCGCTGGAGGGTGAGGTGATCGCCGAGGGCGAGCGCTCCGAGCGGGTGGTGAGGTTTGACGCGCCGCTGGAGCCGCTGCTCGACCACCTGGGTGAAGTGCCGCTGCCGCCTTACATCCATACCCCGCTGCAGGACCCGGAGCGCTACCAGACCGTTTACGCCCGCGAGGAGGGGTCAGCGGCGGCGCCGACGGCGGGGTTGCACTTTACACCGGAGCTGCTACTTGACCTGCGCCGCCGGGGGGTACAGATGGCCTACTGCACCCTGCATATCGGCCTGGACACTTTTCAGCCCGTCACCGTTGAGCACATCGAGGATCACCGCATCCATACTGAGCGCGCGATCCTGCGTCCTGACCAGGCCCGGGTGATCAACGAGGCGAAGCTGGCGGGGGGGCGCATCGTCGCGGTGGGCACGACCAGCGTGCGCACGCTGGAGACAGCGGCCCTGCGCAGCGCGGGTGTCGACGATCCGTATGCCGATCAGGGTAAGACCTGCGCCTGGAGCCCCGTCAGTGCTGTGGATGGGCCGACTGACCTGTTCATCCGGCCCGGCTATCACTGGCGGGCGGTGGATGCCATGATCACCAACTTCCACCTGCCGCGTTCCACGCTGCTGATGCTGGTCAGCGCGTTCGCCACCCGCGAGATGATCCTGGGCGCCTATCAGGTGGCACGCGACGAGGGGTACCGGTTTTACTCCTTCGGTGACGCGATGCTCATCCTCTGAAAATTGGTAAGGGTGCAGAATGCCAAGAACACGCTTCGACTGGATGGTATTGACCATTGTGGCCGTTGTGCTCGGCGCGGTCTGGATCGGCTGGACGCGCCTTGACCCGGATGCTGCCAACCCCACCGGGCTGCCCCCCTCGGCGGATCTCGGCCACCCTGCCCCGGATTTCACCCTGATGACCCCCGATGGCCGCGAGATATCCCTCTCTGATTTCAGGGGGCAGCCGGTGCTGATCAATTTCTGGGCGACATGGTGCCCGCCCTGCCGCGCCGAGATCCCGGCACTGGAGGCCACCGCACGCGATTATAACGGGCAGGCGGTCATACTGGGTGTGGACGTTCAGGAGAGCGCCGACTCGGTGCAGGCGTTCATCAGCGAGTTCGGCATGACCTATCCGGTCGTGCTCGATGGAGACGCCTCTGTGGCGCAGACCTATCGTGTGCGGGCGTTTCCCACGTCTTATCTGGTGGATCGACGCGGGGTGATCGTCGAGATATTCGCCGGGCCGGTCAGCGAGCCGCTGGTCCGCAGCCGCCTCGCAGAGCTGGCGGGGGAATAGCCATGCTGCCGTTGCTGCAGATCGGATCGCTGACGCTGCGCACACCGGGCCTCGCACTGCTGGCCGGGCTATGGATCGGGCTGGAGGTGTCGGCACGGGCCGGGGTGCGCCGCGGCATCCGTGAGGATCACATCTACAACCTGGGGTTCTACTCGCTGCTGGCCGGGGTGCTGGGGGCGCGGCTGGGCTATGTGCTGCTCCACCTTGACCTGTATACCGGGATCGCGCCCTGGTGGCGTGCCCTGCTGGCCGTGTTCGCCCTTTCGCCGGGCACCGAAAATGCGCTGATCGGGCTGGCCGCCCTGCTGGCGCTGGCGGCATGGCTGATCCGCCGCTGGGAGATCCCGCTGTTGCCTCTGCTCGATGCGCTGGCGCCCGGCGCAGCGGTGCTGGCGATCGGCATCGGGCTGGCCAACTTGCTCAGCGGTGACTGGTACGGGATCGAAACCGCACTCCCCTGGGGTATCCCGCTGTGGGGCGCGCGTCGCCACCCCACGCAGATTTACTTCCTGATCACCGCGGCGGGTGTGCTGGTGATACTGCTCCATCTTGAGCGGCGCGCATTCCCGGTCAGGCAGCCCGGCAAACACACCGGAAGGAGCAGGCAGCGCGGCCGGGATGCGGTGAGCAGAGCGTACGCCCCCGGCACGATGGCGCAGGTAACGATGCTGCTGCTCAGCCTGGCCGTCCTGTTGATCGAGCCGCTGCGCGCCGACAGCCCGGTGATGGCAGACGGGGTGCGTGTCCCGCAGGTTGTGGCACTGGTCGGCCTGGGCGCGGCCCTTGCGAGTTTCGCCATCCGCGCGCCGCTGACGCGTGACGATGCCTGATGCGCTATAATCTGGGCGGTTTGTCGGTTTTTGCGTCTCACAGGGGGGCGAATGGAGAGACAATTGGAGATGCTGCAGCCGCTGCTTGATGTGCCGGTGATCCGCCGCATCCGGCGCAATCACGGCCTGGAGCATGCGACCATCCATCTGCTGTCACGCCGGATTGCCGATCTGAGACTGATCGGGCACTCGGATGCAGGCGGCTTCTGGCTGATCGGGGACGTGCCCACCGAACTGGTGGAGCAGTCGACGCGTGCGGCACTGGCGCAGTTGCGGGGTGGTGAGCACCGCCTGGCCCTGCACCCCAACTGCGGCACCAATCTTGTGACGGTCGCCTCGCTGGGTACGCTGGCCACGCTGCTGGCGTTGGTTGGGGCAGGCCGTGAGAAGAACGGAGCCATCCAGCGCATCCCGCTGATCGTGCTGGCCATCATGGGGTCAGTGGTTTTTGGCCAGCCGCTGGGGATGCTGTTCCAGAAGCACTTCACCACGCTCGGCGACCCCGCCGATCTGGAGCTGGTGTCCATCGAGCGGGTGGAGCGCCGGGGTGTGCCCATGCATCGCATCACAACACGCTCCAGCTAGCCGGGCATGGGGGGCAGGCAGCCGCCATGACTTTTGACATCACCAGTGTATCGCGAGAGAGCCTACCTTACAGGAACCTTGTCCTGACCGGGTTCTTAGGGGTGGGCAAATCCACTGTTGGCCGGATGATCGCCCGCACGGTGGGTGTTGAGATGTACGATATCGACGAGGAGATCGAGCTGCGCGAGGTGATGGCGATCGTCAAGATCCGCGAGCTGTACGGTGACGCGCGCCTGCGTGCGCTGGAACATGAATACAGCCGCCGTGCTGCCCTGATGCGCCAGGCGGTGATCATCGCCTCCGGCACCTGCCTGCTCGATCCGCGCAACTATCGGCTTTTCTCCGAGACGGGGCAAATCGTGGTGCTGACTTGCGAGCTGGGCGAGGCGCTGCGCCGGCTTCACCTCGGCGGCGAGCAGCGTTTCCGTGATCCCAGGATTCGTGAGCAGATGTTGGCCCGGCTGCGGCGAGAGCATGCCATTGTGAATGATGGCCAGCTTCTTCAGATGGACACCACTCATCTGACGGTGGAGGAGGAGAGCCGGCTGTTGATCAAGCTCTGGGCGACGGGGGAGCCGGAGGGGGCTTATTTCAGGCTTGGGCCGCCCCCTCCGTTGAAACCGCCTCAGAAGCCGATTGTTGGGCTCTCAGGCCGGGGGACGGCTATTCGCCAGACCCCGCCTCAATTCCAATGACCTTTTGGATACCCGGGAAGAACTGCCGCACGTTGCCCTCGATCCAGCCGCCCAGCGTGGCTGTGGAGAGCGGGCAGCCCACGCAGGCCCCGCCCAGCTCAACGGTCAGAATCTTGCCATCGTAATCGACCATGCGTACGTACCCGCCGTGAAATTGCTCGATGTAGGCGCTTAATGCCTCGATCAAGCCTTTCATGCGGGTTTTTTCGTCAGCACCTGTGTCCGGGTCGTATTTAGGGATATCGTTCATGGGTAACCCTCGCACCAACCTGTGGGTGATTGCCCGGTTTTTAAGCTGTGGGCCGGGCGATCTCGTGAACGTTCTCACAGCTCATGATCAGTATAATATACACCATCACTCAGGGGCAATGACAGCCGCTGAGAGATTCAAAGGCGTGCTGGAGAGATGAAAACGGTACTGGTGATTGGAGCTCACCCCGATGATGAGACCATGCTGGCCGGTGGCACGCTGGCGCTGCTGAGCAGCCAGGGGTGGCGGGTCCACATCCTGTGCGCCACGCGAGGTGAGGGCGGCGAGAGTGGTGACCCGCCGGTCTGCCGGCGTGAGGAGCTTGCCGCTGTCCGTGAGCAGGAACTGCGCTGTGCGGCCCGGGCGCTGGGGGCGGTTGGGGTGCAGTTCATGGGATATGTCGACCCGCCGGTGGGGCCAGATGACGAGCTTTACCCCTTTGAGGCTGATTTCGAGACCCTGGTTGGCCAGATCTGCGCCGCGATCGGGCGAACCGGAGCCGACCTGGTGATCTCGCATGGCAGCGATGGTGAGTATGGTCATCCGGCGCACCGGCTGCTGCATCAGGCGGTCAGCGAAGCAATATCTCGTCTGAAGCCGCCTCCTCTGTTCTACACCTTTGCTGCTGCTGTACCGGGCATCGAGGATCACATCTGGAACCACAGTGAGATCGCTCACCTTGCCCTGGACATACGACCCTGGCTGGATGTCAAAGAGGCGGCGGCGCTGTGCCACCGCTCCCAGCATGCTCTGTTTATGCGCCGCCGGCGGGCCGAGACGGTGCGCGAGGTGCTGCGCACGATCGAATCGTTCCGCCGCCATGCCCCGCCGGTGGAAGGTGATTCGCCGGATGATGCCTTCGCAGCGCTGCTGCTGGCTGCCGGGGCCTGGCCGGTGAGGGGCGAATGCTCATGAGGGGCGGCACAGGCGGCCCTGCCCTGGCTGCTGCGGGCCTTCTGCTTGCCCTGGCCCTGTTGCCGCTGTGGGCGGGGGGCCTGGCCCATGCCGCCCCACCCTCGCAGATCGGCATCCCGGAACCGCCCCCTTTCCGCCTGCCGTTTGGGGGGCCTCCGGGGCCGGACACCTGGTTTATCACTCAGTGGTATGGCAACACAACGCTGGCCTACCGTATGCGTGAAACCTGGTATGAGGCCGGGCAGGGCCTGCATTTTGGCCTTGACTTTGGCGCGCGCTGCGGTACGGAGGTGCTCGCCATTGGCGATGGTACAGTGATCAAGGTGGACGCGCTCCAGCATGGGGCCGGGCCGCACAACCTGCTGATCCAGCACGAGAACGGCTTCGTCTCGCTCTACGGCCATCTGCTGCAGCGGCCCGATGCATACTCGGGTATGCCGGTGCGGACCGGGCAGGTCGTCGGGTTGAGCGGTGACCCGGACCTGACCTGCATCTCGCGGCCTCACCTGCACCTTGAGATACGCCGCCTGGATGCAGGGATGCTCTACAACCCTGTGTTGTTCATCGATGCCAACTGGGACACGCTGGCACTGTTTGGGCCGCGTGGCGGCTTCCAGCAGGACCTGGCCGACCCGCGCCGCTGGGTCACACCGTATGATCAACCGTCAGTCGATCTGTGGGGACCGCTGCTCAACGAGTATGCGCAGCCCTGGCCCCCGGGCTGGCAGCAGTGAGATACGCCCCCGGCCTCCTGTTGATCTGGCTGCTGGCAGTCATGCTAACTGCTTGCCTGCCTGCCACCCCTCCAGCGACCACACAGACGCCGCTGCAGCCGCCTGACACTGCGCCCCCCAAACCGAATCCAACGCAGGCCATGCAGCCCACCGCGTCGATCCCGCCAGCCTCACTCACACCCGTCCCTGTGCTGACAGCCCCGGTGCTGCGCCGCCTCACCGAACCGGGCTGCTGCCTCGATCCGTTCTGGTCGCCGGATGGGACGGAGCTGCGCTTCATCGACCGGCCCACAACGGAACTGCCTGCCGCGATCTACGCTGTCCGATTGGCAGATGGCGTTACCTACCGCACCGACCTGCCGATCGGTGTCTACAGCCCTGACGGCCGCTACGTGGCCTTTCTCAACGGGGCCGGGGAGACAATCGTGCAAGACGTCGTACGTGGTCGCGAATGGGTCATCCCGAGCGGGGGGCGGCGTGTTTTCTTCTCACCCGGCTCGCGTCAGGTGGCCTGGGCCGAAGAGGAGCGCCGCTCTAATTTCAGTGTGATCTCAGCCACGGTATATGTTGCCGGCGTGGATGGCAGCAGCCCACGGCCGGTGATCACGGTGTACGGCGGTTCGTTCAGCGGCTGGTTGGACGAGGACCACATCCTGCTGTATGGCCGAGCCGAGGAGGCAGGTGAGGGGCGTGCGTTGTTCAGCCTCCAGCTCGATGACGGCACGCGCGTTGATCTGGTGGAAGGCCAGCGTATCTACGATGTCAGCATCGCGCCGGGCGGTAGCTGGGTTCAGTACACGGTTGTCCGCGAGCCAGCTGATTCCGGCCTGAACGGCCTGTGGGTGGTCAGCCGTGACGGGGCGGTGCGGCATCGCCTCGATCTGGCCGGGGGCGTGCGCTGGCGTGATGGCTCGCGCCTGCTGGTTATCCCGCTGATGCTGGATGCACCCGGCCATGAGCTGTGGCAGCTCGACGCGGAGACCGGCCAGACGGCACGCCTGCTCAACCCCAGTGAGGTGCTATTCAGCGTGGGGGCCGGGCAGTGGAGCGTCGCGCCGGGCGGGGGCCAGATGGTGTTCCGCAGCGCCGCTGATGGGGCGCTGTGGCTGCTCGATCTGCCGCCGGGCTAGAACAGGGGGAGCTGATCCTCTGCGGTGCCCGCATCGGGCGGGCTGATCTCCAGGCCGTCGATCTCCTCGCTCAGAGCATCCCAGTCGATCTGTCCTGGCTCCAGCGGGACAGCCCCTTGCTCAACCAGGTCATCCAGCCCGCTGCCCTCGCTGCCCAGCACAGCATATACCCGGCGGCCCTGCTGCCAGGCACGCCGCGCGGTTACCACGCTGCCACTGTCCCTCTCAGATTGCACCACGATCACCGCGCGGCTCAGGCCGCTGGTGATGCGGTTGCGTGCCACCAGCGTCTGAGGCGTAATGGGAGCATCCGGGTATACCTCGGCAACCAGTGCGCCGCTTTCCGCAACGGCTTCTGCCAGAGGTATGTTGCGCTGCGGATAGATCGCCCGCAGGCCGGAGCCAAGCACGGCCAGGGTGCGTCCTCCGGCGTGCAGCGCACCCTGATGCGCCGCCGTGTCGATCCCGATTGCCAGCCCACTCACGATCGTCCAGCCGCGTGCAGCCAGCTCACAGGCGATCTGATGGGCCAGGTGGGCAGAGGCCGGGCCAGGCGAGCGCGTGCCGACGACGGCGACAGCATGGCTGTCAGCAGGGTAAAGAGTTCCTCGCACATAAAGCACAGGGGGGGCGTCTGGGCTGCGCAGCAGGAGCGGGGGATACCTGGCATCCTCCCATGTCACGAGCTGGATGCCCTCACGCATAGCGGCGGCGATCTGTGCCTCGAAAGCCGCCAGGTCAATCGACCTGATCGCCTGTGCAGCGGCCGGGCCGATCCCGGCGATATGCCGCAGCTCCTCCTCAGAGGCGCTGAAAACTGCCTCAAGGCTGCCGAAGTGCCGCAGCAGGCGAGTGACCGTTCGCCCGCCCAGCCGGGCAGCGGTTGTCAGGGCGGCCCAGTGCAGCTTACTCACAAGGTGGTTCCACCAGCCGATAGTCAAGGTAGATCACGGGCTCAGGGCCTGCACCCAGGTTGAGTATCACCCGCCTGCTCTGGCGGAAGCCGAGGCGCTGATACAGGGCAAGTGCCCGCGGGTTGGCCTCCGCCACGCCAATCTCCACCACATCGAGGTGGTTATCGCGTGCGGCATCCAGCAGGTGATGGATAATGACGGTGCCAATCCCGCGGCCCCGCCACTCCGGTGCAACGATCAGGTCACTGATCTCACCGCGCCTGTTCCACAGCATGAGCTGGCCCGTGCCAATGATCTGGCCATTCACCGTGGCAACCACCCCCTGGCCGCGCCCACGCTGCTGCCATCGGCACAGATTCTCCACACGGCTCTCAGCATCCTCAGGCGTCAGGTCGGGCCAGCAGCTGGCCCGGAGCGCCGGGGCATCTTCAGGCTGTACACTGCGTAGTGTCAGGTTCAGCATAGTGGATGAATGGGCGGTAAACCGGGCAGCAGGCTCAGCCTGCCGTCTGCTGCTCATATCCTTCGATCAGGGCGACCAGCAGGACACCGGTCAGGTAATTGATCTGGCGCAGCCGCTCCCCCCAGTCGGCGGCGGTGCGCAGGCTCAGCATTTCGGCCATCTGGATCACGCTGTCGGTCAGCACATCCCGGAAGAAGAGAAAAATCTGCACCGCATTGGAGAGCTTGAAGCCCTGGCGGTAAGAGAGCGCGGCGTATTCAAAGCCAAGCTGACGCACATCGTCCAGGTCAGGCGGGGACTCATAGGGGGTGGCCATGTGCCTGGCCAGCAGCTGCAGCAGGCGCCGGCCCAGGGCGCCATGCGCCCTGCGATCCTCATCGCTCAGGTGCGAATAACCGGGCATCAAAGCGGCAAGCTGCCCTTCGGTGATCTCCATCCGTGCACGGCCCAGGGCGCTCTCCATCATCAGGCGCGCCTCGGCGGGCGCGGTCTCGCGGCTGCGCACGGAAGCCCATTGGGCCAGATCGCTGCGTCTGAAGCGGCGGTGCCCGCCCGGTGTCCGCTGAGATGGCAGCTCACCGCTATCTGCCCAGTGGCGTACAGTCGTCGGATGGACCCCAAGGATGTCAGCGGCTTCTCCTAGGCTCACCCAGTCACTCTGGTCGGTCATCGTCCCTGCTGCTCCCTGTCGGTTGATCGATACCGTGATTGTACAGGGAATGTCATTTTGCCGTCAATGAGCCCCCACGGGCAACGGCTGCGGGGCATGGTGGTCAGTGGATCGGCAGCCTCAGCGTGACAACCGTCCCCCGCCCCGGGCGGCTGCGCAGTGAGATAGTGCCGTTGTGCCGTCGCACAATCGCCTTGACAAGAGCCAGCCCCAGCCCGCTACCGGGGATTTCCCTGGCGCTCTTGCTGCGATACAGCTCTTCCCACACATGCGGGATATCCTCCTCAGGGATACCCGGCCCCGTGTCAGCTACCTCGATCACCACCATTGCCCCATCCTCGATAGCCCGTATCTCGATGGTCCCTGTGCCCTGGCTAAACTTGATAGCGTTGTCCAGCAGGTTGTGAAGAGCCATGAATAGCAGGTCACCATCACCTCTGATAGGGGGCAGTGGCCAGGGAGCCTGAGGCAGGATCAGCCGCAGGGTCAGCTCCTTGGCCTCTGGACGCTCAGCAGCCAGCGCGACGACTTCCTGGAGCAGCGTGGTCATGTCCACCGGCCCTTGCTCGATGGGCTGCTTTTCCAGCTCGGCCAGCTTGCGCAGATCGGCGACCAGGCGGCTCAGCCGCAGAACCTGGTTGTTGACGCTTTGCAGGGCCTCCTGTTGAAGGTTGTCGGCAGATGAGACACTCAGGTTGGCAAGGCCGGCGCGGATGGCCATCAGGGGGTTTTTTAGCTCGTGATCCAGCCGGGAGAGGAAGCGCAGGCGATCATGTGCGGCCTGCTCCGCTGCCGCCCGCCGCGCACGGAACGCCTGCCTCTGAGCCAGGCAGAAGGCCCCGATCCCGCCGCTGATGACCAGCCCCAGCAACAGGAGAACAGTCCCCACGTCAGCTTTGATCAGCAGGGTCGGGTTGCTCAGTACCCCGACCCACAACAGGGTGGCCATGAGCGCCCCCACCAGCCCGGGGGCGGCGAGAAGGACCACCCACCGTCTCATGCCAGTGCCTCAACCATCCCGATGAAACGATAGCCCTGGCCAGGTACTGTCTCGATGTAGGTGGGGTTTGACACATCATCGTGCAGCGCACGGCGTATCTCTGCGATACGCGTATCCACAGCGCGGGTGCCTGCCGGGTAATCCCAACCCCATACCGCATCGAGCAGGCGCTCGCGCGTGATCAGCTCATCGGGATGGGTCATCAGGTACTCAAGCAGGGCCACCGCTTTGGGCGTCAGGGCGACTTCTTCATCGTTAAGCCAGGCGCGTCGGGCCAGCCGATCAAGCGCCAGGGCATCGCAGGCCAGGCGATGCGCCGCCGTCAGTGGGCGGCGGCCGGGCCGGGTGCGCCGCATGATGGCCCGGATACGGGCCACCAGCTCATGGGGGTCGAATGGTTTGTTAAGATAATCGTCCGCGCCTTCCTCCAATGCCATCGCCCGCTCCGATGCTTCCCCGACCTGGGTTAGCAGGATCACCGGCGTCCAGTTATCCGACTGCCGCAGACGGCGCAACACCTCGCGGCCATCCAGGCGGGGCATCAGCACGTCCAGCACGATCAGGTCAGGCTCGTGGCGGGTCACCTGATCCAGGGTCTCCTCACCGTTTGACGCCGTGATAACCTCAAATCCCGCACGCTCCAGAAAAGGGGCCAGGTTAGCCGTGATGTCGCTCTCGTCGTCCGCCAGCAGAATCTTCTGCTTCGTTTTCATGAATATACTTCCTCGGATGATCGAACCCAGTGCCGGTTTATTATACTACGATGCGTGCCAGGCGTCTGAGGCGGCGCCGCCGAAAAACTGTGGAAAACTCAGGTAAAGTGTGTAAAATAACCCGGAAATCGTCAAAAGCTGATCAGGAGCCTGCCATGTTGTCTAGCCTGTACATTTCTGCCTTGACCGCCCTGGTGACCGGGGTCTTTGCCGGGATGGTATTTGAGCGCTACCTGAAGCGCCGCAGCCCGTACCTGCTGGCCTGGGGCATCGGGCTGCTGCTGTACAGCGTCGGCACCGTTGCTCAAGCCGTGCTGGTTACCGGTTTTGACCCCTGGCTGTTCAAACTGTGGTACTGGTCTGGGGCGATGCTGGTTGCCCTGTGGCTGGGGCAGGGGACGGTCTTCCTGCTGGTGCGCAGGGGGAACCGCGCATGGATCAGCTTCTGGTTGATCGTTGTCCTCAGCCTGATCGCCGCTCAGGTGGTCTTCCCTGCCGCAGTGAATGCCGACGCCTATCGAGTCGGCGTTGACCTGACCGAGCAGTATCAGGACCTGTTCGCCATGAGCGCCGGCGAGAAAACGCTGCGCACCGTGCTCGTCATCACGATGAACACCTACGGCACGCTGATGCTGGTGGGTGGCGCGATCTACTCCGCCTATCTGTTCGCCCGCAAGCAGGTGCTGCCTCATCGTATGTGGGGCAACGTGCTGATCGCCATCGGCGGCCTGCTGCCTGCGCTGGGTGGCACGTTGATCCTGCTGGGGGAGCCCGCGCTCAAATACGTCGGGCAGCTTCTGGGCGGGGTGTTCCTGTTCGCCGGGTTCCTGGTGGCTTCGCACACGCCGGTGACGGTCAAGAGCGCGGCTCCCGCGGCGTCGGTGGAAGGCACTCCCTGATGGGGGCGGCGCGGCAGCTATGATGCGGCAGCCCGCAGGGCGGCTACAGCCTGCGCGATGACCTCAACCGCCGTGTCGATCTCCTGGGCGGTGGTCATCCTGCCCACCGAGAGGCGCAGGGTGCCCATCGCGTAGTCAGGCGGCGTGCCCATCGCCTGGAGCACCGCCGAGAGGGTCACCTGATCGGAGTGGCAGGCGGCCCCGGCTGAGGCCGCCACCCGGTCGGCGATGCGCTCCAGCAGTACGTTGGCCTGTACCCCCTTGAAGCCGACGCTGAGCGTGTTCGGCAGGGACTCGGTCGGGTGGCCGTTGCGCCGCAGGTCGTCCACGCACCCGATCAGCCCGGCGTAGAGTCTGTCGCGCATGGCCGCCAGGTGAGCGGTGACTGGGGGCAGGTCACGCCGGGCAATGGCTGCTGCTTCCCCCAGCCCGACGATCTCCGGCACGTTTTCAGTCCCGGCCCGGCGGTTAGCCTCCTGTGAGGCGCCGTGCATGAACTTCGGGAGCGTCATCCCCCGCCGCACGTACAGTGCCCCGACCCCCTTCGGCGCGTACAGCTTATGCCCTGCGATGGAGAGGAAATCAACCCCCAGCTCATCGACATTTACCGCGATCTTGCCGACAGCCTGCGCCGCGTCGGTGTGAACCGGCACCCCGGCAGCATGAGCCAGCCGGGCGATCTCCGCGATGGGCTGCACGGTGCCCACCTCGTTATTGGCCAGCATCACCGAGACCAGGATGGTATCATCGGTCAGCGCCCGCGCGACATCTGCCGCGTCGACGCGGCCCAGCGCATCTACTCCCAGCCGGGTGACGCGGAACCCCCGCACCTCCAGCCAGGCGCACGGCTCCAGCACAGCGGGATGCTCGATCTGAGTGGTGATGATATGCCCGCCGCGCCCGGCATGGGCCTCTGCCACGCCTTTGATCACCATGTTGTTCGACTCGGTACCGCCGCTGGTGAAGATCACCTCGTCTGGCTGGCAGCCGATCAGGCCAGCTACCTGCTCGCGGGCCTGCCGGACGGCCTCGCGCGGTATCTGGCCATAAGGGTGCGTACTGGAGGGGTTGCCGAAATGTTCCCGCAGGTAGGGCAGCATGCCCTCAACCACTTCGGGCAGCAGGGGGGTGGTCGCGTTGTAATCCAGATAGATCGGCCTGTCGTCCATGCTGACCCTCATGATCCACCTATTCCCTGACGCGCTCGAAGACGAGCAGCACACGCCCGGCCATGATCTGGTCTCCTGAGTGCAGCGGATAGGATACACCCGGCTCAAGGGGGCGGTTGTTGAGGCGGGTACCGTTCATACTACCCAGATCCTCGATGAAGAATTTGTTGTCGCGCCGGATGATTCGGCAGTGCTGGCGGGAGGCCGTGCGGCTGTCCTCGATGCCGAGTGCCCACAGGTCGATATCCGGGGCGGCGCTGTCCCGTGGGTGGCTGCGCCCCACGATCGTCTCAGCTTTAGTCAGGGGGATGTGGTCGCCGTTGGTGGTCACCACCTCAAATAGGGCTTCGCCCTCCTCCTCTGGCAGATCAGGGGGATGCATGATCGTGGTTGTGCGCGGCGCAGGTCGCTCGGGCAGGCTAGGTTCATGCTGCTTGCCGATGATCTTCTCAATGGCCAAGATCACCTCATCGGCAGAGGCGGGGCGCCGCGCTGGCTTGGGGTGCAGCATCTTCATCACGAGCTGCTCAACCGGTTTGCTGACCCCATCCAGCGGGTCGAGGTTGCCCGCGATGATGCGCGAGGCAGCTGTGCCGAACTCCCGGCTCTTGACCGGCAGCCCGCCCGACAGCATCTCGTATAGCACCACGCCCAGCGAGTAGATATCGGCCCGGTGATCCACATCCTTGGTCTCAAGGATCTGCTCCGGGGCAGCGTAGTAAAGCGTCCCGGCGAAGAACGATGAGGCCGTTAGCGTGGCATGGTCGGCTGATTTGGCGATGCCGAAATCAATCAGCTTCGCCTGATTGGCGGGGGTGATCATGATGTTCTGCGATTTCACGTCACGGTGCACGATCCCGCGCCGGTGGATGTCTGACAGCGCCAGCGCGATCTGCCGGGTGATGGCCAGGGCGTCCGCCTCAGACAGCGGGCCGCGTGTGTCGATCAGATCGGCCAGCGTGTGGCCCTCTACGTACTCGGCCACGATGTAAGTGATCTCACGCTGGATGCCATCCTCATACTCGCGCAGGCCCCAGTCAAAAAGCCGGATCACATGCTCGTTGTCGATCTTTTGCAGCACATCGATCTCGCGTTTAAACCGCCCGATGAATTCCTCATTGATCAGGTTGTTGTGCACAACCTTGACGACCACCATCTGGCCTGTCTGGGCGTCACGAGCCAGATAAACGGTGGCAGAGCCACCTACCCCCAGTCGATCATAGATACGGTAGCGATTCTTGATGGTGTGGCCAACCAGCACAGCATCTCTCCAGGTTATGCATCGTCCAATTGTTTTACCTATATTATCATATCCCCAGTGTCATCGCGTGATCGATCAATGCGATCGGCCCGCCTGGAAAAAGGGGAAACCCATGAAGCTCCGTATTGACGGACCCTGGATCAAAGATGAGCACGGACGCACACTGCTGCTGCGGGGGGTGAACCTGGGCGGCAGCTCAAAGGTGCCGGCCCGTCCCAACGGGGCCACCCATCTCCGCGAGGGGTTCTTTAACCATCGCGACGTCTCGTTCGTGGGGCGCCCCTTTCCACTGCAGGAGGCGCATGAGCACTTCGCCCGCCTGCGTGAGTGGGGGCTGACCTTTCTGCGTTTCCTGGTCACGTGGGAGGCTGTTGAGCACGCTGGGCCGGGCATTTACGACGAGGAGTATCTCGACTACCTGGCGGAGGTGGTGCGGCTGGCAGGCGAGCACGGGCTGACGCTGTTCATCGACCCCCATCAGGATGTCTGGAGCCGTTTCACTGGCGGTGATGGCGCTCCCGGCTGGACGCTGGAGGCGGTTGGCTTCGAGATGACCCATTTCAAGCAGACGGGCGCAGCGATCGTCCATGCCACGCACGGTGACCCCTTCCCGCGTATGATATGGACCACCAACTGGACCAAGCTGGCCGGGGCCACCATGTTCACCCTGTTCTTCGCCGGGAATGACTTCGCACCTCAGGTGCGCATCGATGGTGAGCCGGCCCAGGATTATCTACAGCGGCATTACATCAACGCCATTCGTCAGGTTGCCCTGCGCCTCAGGGATTTCGACCATGTGGTGGGCTACGACACCATGAATGAGCCGTCGGTTGGGTTGATCGGCTGGGAGGACCTCACCCGTACGGGGGGCAGGGTCAAGATGGGCGAGATGCCCTCCCCGCTGCAGGCGATGGCACTGGGCAGCGGCATCGCACAGGAGGTGGAGTTCTGGGAGATCCGCCCGACCGGGGCCACGCTGACCGGCACCCGGCGCATCGACCCCGATGGGGTGACCGCCTGGCGAGAGGGCGTCACACCAATATGGCAGCAGCACGGTGTATGGAAGGTGGGAGAGGACGGGCAGCCTGTGCTACTGCGTCCCGATTATTTCACGCGGGTGAACGGCCGCCGGGTTGACTTCGCCGAGATGTATTTCAAACCCTTCGCCCTGCGCTATGCACAGGCCATCCGCGAGGTTGACCCGGATGCCATCATTTTCATCGAGAGCGACACAGCGCACCCTCCGCCCTCATGGGGTCCAGCAGACCCCCCCCGCGTCGTTCATGCTCCACACTGGTACGATGGTGCTGTGCTGTTCATGAACGACTTCAGCCCGGTGCTGGCTGCCGACTCGCGGACGGCGAGACCGGTCATCGGCCTGCCGTGCCGCATCCATGCCTCGTTTGTGGAACAGATCGGCGACCACGTACGCGATTCGCAGCGTCTGATGGGTGGTGTCCCAACACTGATCGGCGAGACCGGGATCGCCTATGGGCTGCGTGGCAAGAAGGCCTACCGCACCGGCGATTTCAGCCTACAGGTCAAAGCGCTTGACCGCACCATGCGGGCACTGGAGGCCAACCTGGTCCATGTGACACTGTGGAATTACACATCAGACAATACCAATGAGCGCGGTGACGGCTGGAACGGTGAGGACCTCTCGGTGTTCAGCCGCGATCAGCAGACCAACCCCACTGACATCAATTCAGGGGGGCGCGCGCTGGAGGCGCTGCTCAGGCCGTACCCCCGCGCCACCGCTGGTCAGCCACTCCGTCTGTCTTTCAACGTCCGGCGGCGCGTCTTTGAATACGAATTCCAGCACGATGACGCCGCCGTGGCCCCCACCGAGATATTGGTCCCGCGTTTCCAGTATCCCGGTGGGTTCCGTGTCGAGGTATCTGATGGCAGTTACGAGATCGACCACGATCGGCAGTTTCTGATATACCACCATACGGGGGAACGCAGGCAGCATTTCATCCGCATCCGGCCCAGTTAGCGGCGGCCTTTGCCAACATCCCCTCATGTCTCTCCGGCTGGGAGAGACGTTTTTATGTCAAAAAAACCAACCGACCGGTCGGTAGGCTTGATAGAGAACAATAGTTATGATTTAATAGTAGGTACAGGTTCTTGCCAGCCAGTGTCGGCTCTGGCTCAGCCAGGTCCCTTCCATTTGATAGGTTCAACGCAGTTGACGCAAGGAGAGTGAGACGATATGGCCTACGAGATTCGCCGTGCTGCGGTGATCGGTGCTGGCACAATGGGCGGCGGCATCGCTGCCCATCTCGCCAATGTGGGAATCCCAGTCGATCTGCTAGACATCGCCCCACGCGAGCTGACCCCTGAGGAGGAAGCCAGAGGGCTTACCCTTGAAAGCCCCGAGGTGCGCAACCGGATTGTCAGCGCAGGGTGGAAGCGCGTGCTCGAGGCGCGCCCCGCCGCGTTGTACAGTGAGGATAAGGCCTCGCTCGTCCGTCTCGGCAACCTGGAGGACAACTTCGACTGGCTGGCCGAGGCAGATTATATTGTCGAGGTCATCATTGAGAATCTGAAGATCAAACGTGACCTGATGGCCCGGCTGGATAAGGTGCGCAAGCCAGGGGCGATCGTCGCCACTAACACCTCCGGCCTGCCCATCCATGAGATCGCGGCAGAGGTCAGCGAGGGAATGCAGCAGCACTTCCTTGGCATGCACTTCTTCAACCCGCCGCGCTATCTCAAACTGCTTGAGATCATCCCCCACCCAAAGACTCTTCCTGAGGTGCTGGCGGCGATGATCCATTTCGCCGAGGATGAGCTGGGTAAAGGGGTGGTGATCTGCAAAGATACCCCCAACTTCATCGGCAACCGGCTGTTCTCCATCGGCGGCACCTATGAGTTCCTGCATGCCATCGATATGGGCCTGACCGTTGAAGAAGTCGACACCCTGGTTGGCCCACTGATCGGGCGACCCAAAACGGGCGTGTTCCGTTTGCTGGACCTGGTTGGCCTGGATGTGATGGGGCATGTCAGCCGCAACCTGTATGAGATGATCCCACATGACGAGAGCCGCGAGCTGCTGATTGAGCCGCGCGTGTCTCAGATCGTGCAGCACCTGCTGGATAACGGCTGGCTGGGCAACAAGACCGGCCAGGGCTTTTACAAGCGCGTGGATAAGCCCGGTGGCGAGAAGGAGTTCTGGGCGCTCGACTTCTCAAAGATGGAGTATGTGCCGCCCGCCAAGCCCCGCTTTGAGTCGGTGGGTAAGTTCCGCAAGGTGGAACCGACCGGTGCCCGCCTCAAGGCCCTGGTTGAGGCTGATGATCGCGCGGGGGATTACATCCGCGCCATCACCTATAACCGGCTGGCCTACGCCTCGCGCCGCATTCCGGAGATCGCAGACGATCTGGTATCAGTCGATAACGCCATCAAGTGGGGGTTTGGCCACGAGATGGGGCCGTTTGAGGAGTGGGATGCCATTGGCGTGGCTGAGCACACTCCGCGTATGGAGCAAGCTGGCTTCCCGGTTGCTGCCTGGGTCAAGGAGATGCTGGCAGCGGGCTGCCCGACTTTCTACCAGTACGAGGGCGGCATCGCCGTTGGATACTATGACCTGATGGCAAAAGGCTACGTGCCGTTCCCAGAGAAGCCCAAAGAGATTCGGGTGGGTGTGCTGGTGGCCCGTGGCAAGGTGGTTGAGGAGAATGAGGACGCTCGCATCATCGATATGGGTGATGGCATTGCCCTGTTCGCCTGGCACAGTAAGGCCCAGACCCTCACTCAACCAATGGTGGATATGGGCTATCGTGCCATTGAACGCCTGAGCAGTGATTTCGACGGGCTGGTGGTCGGGCATAACGGCGAACTGTTCTGCGGCGGGGCCAACCTGGACATGATGCAGATTCAGGCGGAGTCACAGCGGCGCGGCATCACTCCTGCGCAGCTTGTCGATGAGCTGAGCAACCGCATGCAGCAGCTCATGCTAGGTTTCCGTTATGCGCCCAAACCGGTGGTGACAGCCCCATTCGATCGCGCACTGGGCGGCGGTGTCGAACTGCTCATGGCCGGGGATCGGACGGTGGCGCATGGCGAGCTGTATGCCGGGCTGGTCGAGGCCGGGCTGGGGCTGCTGCCCGCTGCATCTGGCATGAAGGAGCTGATCCGCCGCGTCATCAACCCACATATGCGGGTGCCGAACGCCGATCCGCTCCCGGTGATTCAGCAGGTATTGGAGACAGTAGCATTTGCCAAGGTCTCGATGAGCGCTGAGGAGGCGAAGAAGCTGGGCTTCCTGCGCCCGGAGGATCGCATCATCGCTAATCGCGATCACCTGCTGGCCGAAGCCAAGCGCGAGGCGCTGCATCTGTACCAATGCGGCTATCGGCCTCCGCAGCCGGAGAAAATCTATGCTGCCGGGCGCGACGTGCTGGCGGCGATCCACACCCAGCTCTTCCTGTTGAAGGACGCCGGCTGGGCTACCGATCATGATGTGGTGGTGACCAAGAAGATCGCCTGGGTGCTGACGGGCGGCGACCTTTCTGCCCCAACCTGGGTTGACGAGCAGTACATCCTGGATCTGGAACGTCAGGCGTTTGTCGAGCTGATTCAGGAGCCCAAGACGGTGGAGCGCATTCTGCACATGCTGCAAACCGGCAAGCCACTGCGCAACTGAGCCGTGGATCCCAGCCGGGACATGACAGACCAAGCTGACATCAACGCCCGGGGGCGAGAGGCCCTCGCCTCGCCGGGCCTGACGACCTGGTAACAAGAGGAGAAATCGCACAATGCGTGAAGCAGTGATTGTTGAAGGTGTACGGACCGCCGTTGGGCGTTCCAAGAAGGGGATCACCCGCAACGTTCGCGTCGATGACATGATGGCCGCTGTCATTGCCGAACTGATGCGGCGCACAGAGGGCCGCCTGCAGCCTGAGGAGGTCGATGATGTTGAGATCGGTTGCGCCATGCCTGAGGGAGTGCAAGGGTTGAACATCGCCCGACAGGTGCTCCTGCGGGCTGGCCTCCCGGTCAGTGTGCCGGGCATGACGATCAACCGCTTCTGTTCGTCGGGCCTGCAGTCCATTGCCACGGCTGCCTACCGCATCATGGCCGGTGACGCTGACGTGATCATTGCCGGGGGTATGGAGACCATGAGCCTGGTCCCGATGACCGGGCTGCGCATCTCACCCAATCCCTATCTGGCCGTACATGATCCCAGCGTCTACATGGCGATGGGCCTGACCGCTGAGCACGTGGCCGATGAATTCAACATCAGCCGCGCCGATCAGGACGAGTTCGCCTATCACAGCCATCGTAAGGCAGTTGCCGCCTGGGATGCGGGGGTGTTCAACAGCCAGATCGTCCCCTTTGAGTTTGAGGAGGTCTGGTACGAGGATGGTGTTCGCAAAAGTATGAAGGTGGTTTTCGACCGCGACGAGCATATGCGCCCGGATACTACCATTGAAGGGCTTGCCAAGCTCAAGCCGGTATTCAAGCCCGGCGGCTCGGTGACAGCAGGCAACTCATCGCCGCTCTCGGATGGGGCTGCCGGCGTGATCGTGATGAGCCGCGAGAAGGCGGAGGCCCTGGGCCTCAAGCCACGTCTGAAATTCCGCAACTTCGCGGTGGCCGGGGTACGCCCTGAGATCATGGGCATTGGCCCCATTGAGGCCATCCCCAAAGTCCTCAAGCTGGCTGGTATGTCCCTGGCCGACATTGAGTTGATCGAGCTGAATGAGGCGTTCGCCTCTCAGTCCGTCGCTGTGATGCGCACCCTGGGGCTTGACCCGGAGAAGGTCAATGTCAACGGTGGCGCGATCGCGCTGGGCCACCCGCTGGGCGGGACGGGCGCCAAGCTGACCGTCCAGATGCTCTACGAGCTGGAGCGCCGCGACCTGAACACCGGCATGGTGACAATGTGCATCGGCGGCGGCATGGGTGCTGCTGGCATCTTCGAACGTGTTGGATAGGATGCCGCGGACTGCAAGCTGAGACATCCCGCGCCCGGCTGTCACGTCGGGCGCGGGTGCTGAATCGACCCCTATGAGGTATGCATGTTCGCTTTCGATGTGACGCTGGCCGACATATTTCAGGCACGCCAGCGGATCGCTCCGCTGATGGCGCGCACCCCGCTGATCCCATCTGCTGTGCTTGGGGAACGGGCCGGGGTGCCGGTCTATCTCAAGCTGGAGAATATCCAGCCGACCGGGGCTTTCAAGCTGCGGGGGGCGGCCAATAAAATCCTCTCCCTTTCTGAAGCGGAGCGGGCGCGCGGTGTGCTGGCTGTCTCCAGCGGCAACCATGGTCAGGCGGTTGCCTATGTTGCGGCGCGGCTGGGGGTGCGAGGTGTGATCTGCCTCTCAGAGGCGGTGCAAGCTAATAAGGTGGCGGGCATCCGCCGTTGGGGCGCTGAGGTGATCATCGCAGGGCGCTCCTACGATGAGGCCGCCGAGGAGGCCGAGCGTCTGCGCGAAGCAAATGGGATGACCTTCATCCATCCCTTCGACGATCTGGCGGTGATCGCCGGGCAGGGTACCGTTGGCCTGGAGGTGCTCGAGGACCTGCCCGATGTGGGCACGCTGGTGGTGCCCCTTTCCGGGGGTGGGCTGATCGCCGGGATCGCACTGGCGGCAAAGTCGGCCAATCCCACCATCCGGCTGATCGGTGTCTCGATGGAGCGCGCGCCGGTGATGGCCCGCAGCCTGCAGGCCGGGCGTATCCTGGCCCTGCCTGAGGAGCCGACACTGGCCGATGCGCTGATGGGCGGCATCGGGCTGGACAACCGCCACACCTTCCGCATGTGCCGTCAGCTTGTCGATGAAGTCGTTCTTGTCTCCGAGGACGAGATCGCTGCAGCGATGGCTCTCATGCTACACAAGCATCATCTGGTGGTGGAAGGGGGCGGCGCAGTCGGCGTCGCCGCCGTCCTCAACCGACGTGCAGCGATCGAGGGGCCTGCTGCGGTGATCGTCAGCGGAGGAAACGTCAGCATCCCCCTGCTCATGGAAATCGCAGCGCGGTATCAGGGTTGAGCAGCGCTCGCAGCAACCGGGGCTTCTTCGCGACCCCGCATGAAGCGAAACAGCGCCCACAGGACCGGCAGCACAAAGATGTTGCCCGCCGCCAGCCCCAGGAATACCGTTGAAAAAGGCAAGTTATCGGTCAGGCCGGTAGCCACCGCCTCGCCAATGGCGGTACCGATGTTAGAGACAGCCATCATCAGCGCGAACATCGAGGCGGCGATGCGCGTATCGGCGATCTCCATCGCCAGCGCCACGAAGACCGTCTCCTGGAATCCCCATGCCAGGCCCCAGACAACGCCGATGCCCAGCAGCATCCCCACGCCGGGGGCCACGCCGAGCAGGATCGCGCCGATGCTGATCAGCACGATGGCGCCGTAGGCGCTGGTCTTACGGCCAATACGGTCGAACAACAGGCCCGCCCCCAGCGCGCCGAGCGCCGCCCCCAGCCCGCGCAGTGCTCCGTACAGGCCGATCTGCGTCTCCGGCGCGTTGAAACTCTGGCTCATGTGGTAGGTCACCAGTCCGTCAACCCCGAAAGACACGATCGAGTAGAGCACGGCATAGACGGCGAAGATCAGGAAGCGCGGCTTGAGCATCTCGCCAAACGCCTGCCAGTCGAAGCTTTGCCGGGCCGGGCGCTGCGCTGGCTCCTGGATGCGTGTCACCCAGATCAGCGGGACCAGCATGGCTGCGGCAATGATCAGGAACACCGCACGGTAGCCTGCCGATGTCACCAGTGCACCGAACAGCAGTGACAGGATGATGAACCCGATGGCCCGCCCCCCCACCATCACGCTCTGCACGGTGCCGTGCTCTGGCTCCGGCGTGATATCGATCGCCAGGCCGTCTGCCGTCGAGTCGAACAGCGCTACGCTGAACGACCCCAGCACGATAAAGACGGCAAAAGCGGCGAAGCTCACATCCGGCAGCACGAATGCAGCTGCCCCGAACCCAAGCGCGGCCAGGATCAGCCCGGCCATGATGTACGGCTTGCGGTGCCCCAACCCGAATGGGCTGACGCGGTCGCTCAGCATGCCGATGAATATCTTGAGGATGAAAGGCAACAGCAGGATAGCGGTCAGCAGGCCGATCATGTCGGCATCAATCTGGAAGCCGTCCAGGTAGGGCTTCTGGAAGTTGCGGAAGTAGGCCAGGCCCACTCCCTGTACAAAGTAAAGCATCCCAAACAGCGTGAGGCGGAAGGCTCGTGAGGAGAGTGGAGCAGCGTTCATGATTCGGTCTCCTTGTGGCTACTTCAGGCGTTTCGTGTAAACCCGGTGGCGTTTGTGGATGTTCAGTGGCAGCACCTCGCCCAGATCACTCAGCATACGGGTGTTTGTCTCCTGCACCTGCACCAGATCAGCATAGCGGTAGCGCGAATAGACCAGCGACTTGAGCATCTCGTTGTACAGCACAGCGTTTGCCCCTAGCCCCTGGTACTGGGGCAGGACCGCGTTGCCATTCAGGTTCAGCCACCGGGTGCGGCGCTGCTCCAGCAGGATATCCGCCCAGCCAAAGGGGAACAGCTCCCCCCGTGAGCGTTGCAGCGCAGCGGAGACATCCGGGTAGGCAAAGGTGAAGCCAACCACCTCGTCGTCTTTAAAGATGATTTTCATCAGGCGCGGGTCAGAGATCAGGATCAGCCGGTTGACGATTGCCTCAAGCTCCTGCTCGGGGATCGGCGTGTAGGCCCACACATCCACAAAGGCGTTGTTGTAGGCCTCTCTGATCCTGGCGGCGTAGCGCCGTATCTCAGCCTTGCTCCTGAACTCCGGCACGCGGAATCCGCGCCGCTCCATGATCTTCTCAGCGATGCGCCGCACGCGCTCCGGGTACTCGAATCCCTCTGCCTGGGCGAAGGCCGAGAGGTAATCGATCTCCTTCACCATGCCATGGCTCTCCCACTGGCGTGGGTAGTAGTCCGGATTATAAGGGATGCCCAGAGCCGGCCTATGGTCGAAGCCCTCTACGAGCAGGCCCAGCCCGTCACCGGTCAGGAAGCCTTTTGGCCCCACCAGACAATCCAGCCCGCGCCGGCGAGCCCAGCCCTCGGCGGCCTCAAACAGCGCGGCGGCGACCTCATCGTCATCGATGGCCTCATACAGGTAGAGCAGGGCGTCACGGTGGCCGCGGTACTCATTGTGTGGGCGGTTCTCCAGCACGGCGACACGGCCCACAGGCCGGCCCCGATCATCTCGCACCAGGAAGAAGGCCGCATCCGAGCGCTGGTAGTAGGCGAAGGTGTCCTTGAAACGCTCGCGTTCCCCCGGCATGAGGGGCGGCACCCACTGCGGGATATCCCGGTAGATGGTGAAGGGCAGGTTGAGGAAAGCGCGTACGTCCTCCCGGTTGTGGCGGTTGATCTCGGTGATGCGCATGGCTGCCTCTGAGTTTTGTTTGGTCTTGCTGGATGATGCGGATCATCGCTAACGCATTCAGACTACACCGGGCCATGCCGCGAGTCAACAGGCAGTCCCGGTCCCAACCGGGTGTTGCTGACCGTCCTCGCACTTATTGACGTCCCCCCTGCGACTCTGTAAACTGAGGCGGCTGTCCTCATCTCGTTGAAGGAGCTGTCATAGAATGTCCAGGCCGCACGTCCTGATGCTGACCCCCTATCTGCCCTACCCGCCAATCAGCGGTGGGCGAATGCGCACCTATAACCTCATCAGGCAGCTCACCAGTGAATATGCAATCACGCTGGTTTCTTTCGGGCGGCCTGAGGAACGCGCCTTTGACACCACGCCGCTGGAGCAGTTCTGTGACCTCGTCGTTGTTGACCGCCCCTCCAGCCCCGGACTGCTGCGGGCGGCAGTGATGAGCCTGACCTCGTTCAGGCCGATCACCATGCGGCTGTACAGCAGCCCGGCGATGCGTGACACGCTGGCCCGGCTGTGCACAGAGCGCCCCTTCCGGGTGATCCATGTCGAGTCGTTTTATATGGTGCCCAACCTCCCCCCCGATCTGGATGTACCCCTGCTGCTCTCTGAACCGGCTATCGAATATCTTGTGTGGGCGCGTCATTCCAGGGTCGCCAGGCCGTTCTATGCCCGGCCGGGCATCGCGCTGGAGGCGCTCAAGATGCGCCTGTGGGAGCCGCGCATCTGGGGGCAGGCCGATACCATAGGCGCGATGTCTGAGGTGGACGCCCGGTTGATCCACAGGCACGTGCCACACACGCGGGTTGTGCTGGCCCCCAATGCGGTCGATGTGGCGCATTTCACCCCCGATCCCGCCGCTGAACGCGATCAATGCACTGCGATCTACATGGGTGACTACAAGTACTTCCCCAACGAAGATGCCGTGTTGTATTTTGCCGCCAATATCCTGCCGCTGGTCCGCGCCCGCCGCCCCGAGTTTCGCCTGGTGCTGCTGGGCAAGGACCCCACCCCGGCGCTGCGCGCGCTGGGCGATGACCCTCATTCCGGGGTGGAGGTCGTTGGGCTGGTGGACGATACACGGCCCTATTTGCGGTCATGCGCGATGTTTGTGTGCCCCCTGCGCAGCGGCAGCGGTACACGTTATAAGATTCTGGAAGCGCTGGCCTGCGGAGCGCCCGTCGTGAGCACATCTGTGGGCAGCGAGGGGCTGGCGGTGCGCCACGATGAGCACCTGCTGATCGCGGATCATCCGGAGGACTTCGCCGGGGCGATCCTGCGCCTGCTGGACGATCCCGCACTGGGTGCCCGGCTGGGCCAGCAGGGCCGCGAGTGGGTCACCGCTTATCATGCCTGGGAGCAGAGCGCCGCGCTGGTCAGCGCCGCCTATCGACACCTGATGGGAGTTCGAGACGAGGAGGGGCTGTGAGTCGTATCATCGAGCTTGACCTGACCGACATCGCTTACGGCGGCGCGGCGATCGGGCGGTACGAGGGCCGCATCGTCTTCGTCAGCTACGGTATCCCCGGCGAGCGAGTGCAGGCACGCATCACCGAGGAGAAGGAGCGGTTCGCCCGCGCCGAGGTGGTTAAGGTGCTGACCGCCTCCCCTCATCGAGTGCAGCCGGTCTGCGCGCATTTTGGGCCGGGGCTGTGCGGCGGCTGCCACTGGCAGCACATCACTTACGAGGCTCAGCTTGCCTTCAAGCAAGAGATCGTCGCCGACCAGCTCACCCGCATTGGCAAATTCCGGGCCCCGCCCGTCTCGCCGATCGTCCCCAGCCCTTCCCCCTGGCATTATCGCACCAGCGCCACGTTCACCGCTATCCCCGGCGCGATCCCCGCGCTGGAGATGCCCGATGAGGATCAAGGAGAAGGTCACGATCCGTCAGAGGACAGGACCCCCGATGAGATCATCGCGCTGGGGTTCTACAGCGATGATAACAGCCAGATCATCCCCATCGAAGAGTGTCACATCCTGCACCCTGCCCTGCAAGAGCTTTACGATATCCTCTCGCTGGGTGAGCCGGTCATCGAGCGGGTCAGATTCCAGGTGGGGTCTGACCCGGCAGATCGCATGATCATTCTGCACACTGCCGATGACCTGGCCCCGCAGATCGAGGTGAACTTCCCCGTCTCGGTCAACCTGCTGCTTAGCGACAACGAGCCGGTTAACCTGATTGGCAGCCCACAGACCCATTACACGCTGCTGGGGCGTTCATTCCGGGTGACAGCGGGCAGTTTCTTCCAGGTGAACCTGCCGGTGGCCAGCCTGCTGGTGGAACACGTGCTGGAGCAGCTTGACCTGCATGGCGATGAGACGGTGCTTGATCTGTACAGCGGCGTGGGCCTGTTCACGGCGTTCATCGCCGAACGGGCAGGGCTGGTAATCAGCGCCGAGAGCTACCCCCCGGCGGTGACGGATGCCGATGTGAACCTGGGTGACCTGGACAACGTTGACCTGATTGAGGGGGTAGTCGAGGGGGTGCTGGAGGATATCGAGGGGCCGATCGATGCTGTGGTGGTCGACCCGCCGCGCAGCGGCCTGGAGCTGGCAGTGATCGAACACTTGTTGCGGCTGCGCCCGCCCCGGCTGATCTACGTGAGCTGCGACCCGGCTACGCTGGCGCGTGATCTTCAGCTGCTCTGCCGGCATGAGTACCGTCTGATCGACGTCCGGCCGTTCGATATGTTCCCCCAGACCTTTCATATCGAGTGCGTTGCCACTTTACTGCGAAAGTGATACGCTACTGACAGATATCAAATCCACCTGACAGGCTGGTTCAAATCATGAAGGGAGAGATCGAATGAAGTACCGCATCACAGGCACAACCATGCAGGCACTTGACGTTTTGTTGGCCAGAGGCGAGGCCGTCATCACCGAGTCGGGCGGGATGGCCTGGTACCGTGGCGGGATCGATATGAAGACCAACATGCCAGGGGGCCTGATGGGCGGTCTGGGGCGCGCCCTGTCGGGCGAATCGTTATTCATGACCACCTACACAGCCACCTCTGATCAGGCGGTGGTTACCTTCACACCAGAAGCGCCCGGCTCAATTATCGCGCGTGAGCTGGCGGCCGGTGAGGTGATCATTGCCCAGCGAGATTCGCTGATGTGTGCCCAGAGCACTGTGCAGCTCTCGGTGCATTTCCAGAAGCGGCTCGGGGCAGGGCTGTTTGGCGGTGAGGGCTTCATCCTCCAGCGCATCACAGGCCCCGGTGTCGCCTTCTTTGAGGTTGATGGTGAGGTGCGCGAGATCGAGCTGCAGGCAGGTGAGACCATGCACGTCGACCCGGGCCATATCGCTCTGTTCGAAGCTACCGTCAGGCACGATATTGAGCGCGTCAAGGGCGTGTCAAACATCCTGTTCGGTGGTGAGGGGTTGTTCCTGGCCACGCTGACCGGCCCCGGCAAGGTGTGGCTCCAGACCATGCCGCTGAATAACCTGATTGCCAAGATCATCGCCCGCATGCCCAAGAGCAGCTAGAGTGCAGCTGTTTGGGTCTTTACCATTACCGCACAGGTCGGGTCGCGCACCCGGCCTGTTTGATCCTTGCTCTCCCCACCATTCTCCGTATGATGGAAAGTGTATTTGATTCGCCTTACCTTCTGAGAGGTGTAGTGTGAAATCCTGTTTTCTGCTTTCGCTGCAGGCCATGCTGCCGCTGTCCACTCTCTGCTTTGCCGAGGGGCAGCCAGTGGGTGCCTTGCGGGAGGAACTGCCACTGTGGGCGATCGTCCTGATCATCGTTGGGGCGCTGCTGCTGTGCGGGTTCCTGCTGTGCCTGCTGGTTATCCTGGTGCTGGCTCTGCTTGGCCCGGCTATCGGTAACGTGTTCTCAAATATCACCTACTATCTGTGACCACTGGCTGAACCGATGTGATGGGCATTGCTGTTACCGGGTGCCTGTGTTACCCTCCACGCCATGATCGATAAACCCACTCTTACCGCAATTCGTGACACAGCGGCGGAGATCGCACGCTCGGCGGGGGCGCTGCTCCGCGATGCCTACGACCGGCCCCGTCAGATCGACTACAAGGGGACAGTCGACCTGGTGACCCAGGCCGACCGGGCGGCGGAGGAGATTATCCTCACCGCCCTGCGTCGCGAGTTCCCCCATCATGCCATCCTGGCCGAGGAAAGTGGGCAGATTATCCCGCTGACCCCCTCTCAAGATGGGGCCGGGTTGGTCTGGTTGATCGATCCGTTGGATGGCACGACCAACTTCGCCCACGCGTTCCCCGTTTTTGCCGTCTCCATTGCCTTGCGTGATGCCATCGGGCCGCTGGTGGGGATCGTCTACGATCCGCTGCGCGACGAGTGCTTCTCGGCGATCAGGGAGCAGGGAGCCACCGTCAACGGCAAGCCGATAAGGGTCTCCACCATCAATCAGCTCCAGCGCTCCCTGCTGGCAACCGGTTTCCCCTATGACCGCCACACAGCCGAGGACAACAACACGGCAGCGCTGGGCGTCTTCCTGCGCCGCGCCCAGGGTATTCGGCGTGCCGGGGCTGCGGCTATCGATCTGGCCTATGTCGCCTGTGGCAGGCTGGATGGCTACTGGGAGATGCGCCTTCATCCCTGGGATGTGGCGGCAGGGGTGCTGCTCGTCCGCGAGGCGGGAGGACGCGTCACCGGCTATCGTGCCGCGGCACAGGAGGAGGACATCTTCGGCGGCGCTCAGGTGGTGGCCTCCAACGGCCTGATCCATGAGGAGATGCTGGCCGTGCTTGCCACCATCTACGGTTAGCGGTTATACCCCCCCCGCTGACGGCCCGGTGTTCTCGTGGAAGACGCCGCGCCTATGTTTTTGTCCAGGGACCCTGCTGATTACGCACTGAACACGGATTCCGGGTTATAATGCGCTGGAGGCGATCTGCTGTCCTGTGCACTGGCCGGGGATTGCTCCCGGCGTGGCTGCCACGCATCCGGCCCGTTTGACTCTGCCTGTCTGAACCATGTAATACTGCTCCACGATTCAAGGAGGCGCCCCCGTGAAACTGGACTGGAAGAAAACGTTCCTGATCGGCTTTGGCTTCTTTGGTGTCAGTGTGATCTGGCAGCTCTATAACTCGTTCACCCCCATCTTTCTGCAGGCGGGCAACCCCAATTTCCAAACCTCGCGGGAGGTGCTGGGGTTTGGCCTTAATGCCAGCATCAGCGGTGCGATCATGGGGATTGACAACATCGCTGCGATCTTCATCCTGCCGCTGATCGGGGTGTGGAGTGACCGTATCCGCACGCCCATCGGGCGGCGCTATCCCTTTATCCTGACCGCTGCGCCGGTGGCAGCGGTGGCTTTTGTGCTGATGCCGATTGCTGCCGGCATGATCGACCCGGCCACAAGCGGTGATGTTAGCGCCAACACGGGCCCCTTTGTGATCTTCATGATTGGCGCGGGGCTGATGCTGCTGGCGATGGCGGTGCTGCGTACGCCAATCATCTCGTTGATGCCCGACCTGACGCCCTCACCGCTGCGCAGCAAAGCCAACGGCGTGATCAACCTGATGGGCGGCATCGCCGTGATCATCGCTTCGTTCGGGTTGAGCAGGTTGTTTGACATCACCCCCTTCCTGCCCTACGTCAGCGGGGCGGCCATCCTGATCCTGGCCCTGCTGGTGCTGTTTATCACCACGCGTGAGCCGGATGTCAACAGCCTGCCGCACCCGGAGCAGCACGAGCTGAGCGAGGAAGAGCAGGCAGTCAGCGGCCTGCGCGGTCTGCGCGTGGTGCCCAGGGCGTACCGCCGCAGCCTGATCTTCCTGCTGCTGGCAATCTTCTGCTGGTTCGTTGCCTATGATGGCGTGGGGACATTCTTTACCTCTTACGCCGTCAATGTGCTGGATGTAAGCCCCGGGTTCGCGCCGACTCTGTTCGGGATCGCCGGGCTGACGTTTATCCTGTTTGCCATCCCGGCGGGCTTTCTCGGTGAGCGCCTGGGCCGCCGCCTGACCATCTCACTGGGGCTGGGTATCTTCGCGGCCCTGCTGGTTGTTGGGTTCTTCATCTCTAACGTGATCGTGATCGGCGTTGTCCTTGGCCTGGGCGGCATCGGCTGGGCAATGGTCAACATCAATTCCCTGCCGATGGTGGTGGATACCGCCGCTGATGAGCGACTGCTTGGCACCTACACGGGGATGTACTATCTGGCCTCACAGACCGGCTCGGCGCTGGCCCCGCTGTTGACAGGCAGTGTGGTTGATCTCAGCGGGGGAGACTACCGCATGATCTTCCTGACCGGCCCGGCGTTCTTCTTGCTGGCTATCGTCTGCATGCGCTTTGTAACGCGCGGTGAGCCGCATGCCCAGGAGGCCGCTGAGCCTGCCCCGGTGCGCTAGAGCGTGTTATGAACTTCTTCCGGGCCAATCTATGCCTGAAGAGACCTCACCCCCGCCGTGCCTGCGGCCCGGCACCTCCTCTCCACGCGTGGAGAGGGGGAAGCGCCGAGCGCAGCGAGGCCGGGGGTGAGGTCAATTGGCGGCATGTGACTCGCTCTGGGTTCATAACAGCCTTTAGTGGGCCCATCTGTGACCGATCCCGTGGCAGGCGGCAGACTCAGCGCGGTTGCTGCCTGCCCGTTTTTTGCCTCTATAATTGAGGGGTGTTCTGGACGCCCCTTTCTGATAAACAGCCTCACTGGAGAGGAGCAGCCATGAGTTACGAGAATATCCTTGTGGAGACCCATGATCGCGTTGGGCTGATCCGGCTGAACCGGCCCCAGGCGCTCAATGCCCTGAACAGCGCCCTGATGCGCGAGCTGGCCGCGGCGCTGCAGGCGTTCGACCGGGATGATGGGATCGGCGCCATTGTCATCACCGGGAGTGAGAAGGCGTTCGCTGCCGGGGCCGATATCAAGGAGATGGCCGGTCAGAGCGCCGTCGAGATGCTGCTGGGCGATCTAATTGGCGCGTGGGACGCAGTCGCCGGAATGAACAAGCCGCTGATCGCCGCCGTCTCCGGTTATGCGCTGGGCGGTGGCTGCGAACTGGCGATGATGTGCGATATGATCTTTGCCAGCGAGAGCGCCATATTTGGTCAGCCGGAGATCAACCTGGGCGTGATCCCCGGCGCGGGCGGCACGCAGCGGCTGGTGCGGGCGGTGGGCAAGTCTCTGGCAATGGAGATGATCCTCAACGATCGGCGGCTGACCGCGCAGGAGGCACTGCAGGCCGGCCTGGTGAGCCGTGTGTTCCCGGTCGAGTTCCTCATCGAAGAGACGCTCAAGATCGCATTGGAGATCGCCGCGCGCGCGCCGGTCGCGCTGCGGCTGGCCAAAGAGTCGGTCAACAAGGCCTACGAGATGTCGCTGGCCGAGGGGCTGGTCTTTGAGCGGCGCAACTTTTACTTCCTGTTCAGCACAGAGGATCAGGCCGAGGGGATGGATGCCTTCATCAACAAGCGTAAGCCGCGCTGGCAGGGCCGTTAACGGCTGCGCGATGTACTGTCTGTCTCGCCTCTGTGAAGAGATGGAGAAACCGTGAACGAACCGCTTTCGGCCAGAGATATCGAGAAGAAACTCAGGGACGACCTGGGCTTGAGCAAAGAGACTCCCATCATCGCCCACGTTCATCTGCAGGCGATCGGCCCGGTGCGCGGTGGTGCAGAGACAGTGGCCGGGGCGCTGCTCGCAGCCGCTGATACGGTGATGATGCCGGCTTTTACCTACCAGACCATGGTCGTTCCTCAGGTGGGGCCGCCGGACAACGCCCTGACCTATGGCGCTGCCGATAGCCAGAATGCACGCGCCGAAATATTCCGTCCTGACCTGCCTGTCCACCCCGACTGCGGACTGGTGGCCGAGGTGCTGCGCAAGGACCGCGACACCTTGCGCAGCACCCACCCGATCCTCTCTTTCATCGCTCAGGGGCCGAAGGCGCGGGCACTGCTGGCCTCTCAAACCCATGAGAACCCGCTGGGGCCGATCGCCGCGCTGGAAGCGTTCGATGGGGCGGTACTGCTCATTGGCGTGGAGCAGCGCCAGAACTACTCGCTTCACCTGGCCGAACAACGCGCGGGGCGCAAGACCTTCGTCCGCTGGGCGCTGACGATCGATGATATTGAGGAGCTGCCCAACATCCCTGGCTGCATGGAGGGGTTCAACAGCATCTGGGGGGAGATACTGGGTCTGGCCGAGGTCACCCGCATCGGTCTGGCGCGTGCCGAGCTGTACCCCCTCAGACCGCTGCTGGCCTATGTGGAAGAGCGCCTGCGTGCTGAGCCAAATCTCATGCTGTGTGATAAACCGAGCTGCCTGAGCTGCCGCACCCGCGAGGTCTGAGCCGGGCGAACCGTGGTGCAAAAGGGCATGGGGGGATGGTATACTCCCGACGTTTGATGGCCTTTGCGTCGATCGGGAGTCGTGATGTCAGAGCAGCAAGATTTACTTCCTTCGGCAGCCGTCGATCAGCAGGATGAGCGGCCAGCCGCCAGCCCGGAGCGACTGCCCCGCTGGGAGCTGGTGGCGCTCTTTGTGGGCGATCTGATCGTGTTCCTCATCTTCGCGGCGCTGGGGCGTAGCAGTCATGGCCTGGATGCAGGCAGTGGCCTGAGTCTGCGCGGGGTGCTCAACACGGCCATCCCGTTCATGACAGCCTGGCTGCTGGTTGGCATCCTGGCTGGCACCTACCGCGGCATCGCGTTTTACCCGCTGTTGCGTGTGGTCGGCCTGACGCTGCTGGCCAGCCTGCTTACCGCCCCGCTGGGCGCTTTCCTGCGGGCGACGTGGCTGGGTAGGCCGGTCATCTGGACGTTCGTGCTGGTTTCGGCGGCTATGATCACGCTGATGATGCTGATCTGGCGCGTTGGCTGGTCGCGGCTGCGGCGGCTGTGGTGGACCGAGCTACCGTAACCCTCCAGCCTTTTCGTCAGCCATCCTGACGGCGGAGGAGGTGTAACCGATGAGCGACGGCATTCGGGTACTGCATTTCGCCGATGTGCATATCGGTATGGAAAACTACGGCGGTATTGATCCGACGACTGGCATCAGCAGCCGCGTGATGGATTTCCTGCGGCGGATGAACGAGATCATTGCCTATGCCGAGGAGCACGAGGCCGATCTGGTGATCTTCGCCGGCGATGCCTTCAAGACGCGCTCACCCAGCCCCACCTATCAGCGTGAGTTCGCCCGCCGCATCAAACGTCTGGCTGCACTTTGCCCCGTTGTGCTGGTGGTGGGCAACCATGACATCCCTACTATGACACAGAAGGCCTCCAGCATCGAGATTTTCCACACGCTGGAGGTAGATAATGTCATTGTGGGTCGCTCAGATAAGCTGCACCTGATCGAGACCCGACGCGGCCCGGTGCAAGTGGCGACTGTGCCCTATCCCGTGCGCCAGCGTCTGCTGGCCAACATCCCCACCGCTGGCAAGACTATCAGCGAGCTGGATGCGCTGCTGCATGAACAGGTGGCCCGTGTCATCTACGAGATGGCCGAACAGGTGACCCCCTCTACCCCGGCCATCCTGACTGGCCACTTCACTGTGCAGGGGGCGCGTTACGGTTCCGAGCGGGGCGTGATGCTAGGCCGTGATGTGGCCGTGCTCCGCAGCACTCTCACTGACCCGGTGTGGGATTATGTGGCGCTGGGGCATGTCCACTGTTTTCAGGACCTCAACGAGGGGGCCTACCCTCCGGTGGTGTACAGCGGCAGCATCGAACGCATCGATTTTGGCGAGGAGAAAGACCCTAAAGGATTCTGCTGGGTCAACCTGGTGCGCGGCGCCACCACTTATAAGTTCATCGAGGTGGATGCCCGCCCCTTTATCACCATCCGCACCGACGTGCGCGATCTGGCCGACCCGACAGCGGGGGTGATCGATGAGCTGGCCCGCTATGATGTCACCGGGGCGGTGGTGCGTGTGATCGTTACCGCCACCCCGGAGCAGGAGCCGTTGCTGCGCGACCGCGACATCACCGCGGCGCTGGAGACGGCAGCCCACGTGGCGACCATCCAGCGTAACATCGAGTACCCGATCCGGCAGCGCCTGGGTACCGATCACCCGGAGGGCCTCGCCCCCCTGGAGCTGCTGGAGAGCTATCTGAAATACAAAGGCAGCAGCCCCGAGCGCATCGCCCTGCTCAAGGAATACGCCGAGCAGCTCTTTGCCCGTTATAACGACTCCTATGTCGGGGGAGAGGAGTAAAGTCCGCTGGCATCAATATACCTTCGTAATCTCTGCCGGGCGTGTTACAATTTGCCCGGCGTTTTTGCTGTGTGACCATGCCGTGTTGAATTTTGTTCAGAGCTGGAGGTATTTCCGGTGAGCCAGGCACTATCGTTACAGGATGTGCTGCTGCGTCTAAGCGAGTTCTGGGCCTCATATGGCTGTGTGATTTGGCAGCCATACAACATCCAGGTGGGGGCAGGGACGATGAATCCGGCCACGTTCCTGCGTGTGCTGGGGCCTGAGCCGTGGAACGTGGGCTATGTCGAGCCTTCCGTCCGCCCGGACGACGGACGCTTTGGCGATAACCCCAACCGGATGCAGTACTACTACCAGTATCAGGTGATCCTCAAGCCCGACCCCGGCAACCCACAGGAGGTCTATCTGGACAGCCTGGCTGCCCTCGGCATCGACCGCCGCAAGCATGATATCCGCTTTGTGGAGGATAACTGGAAGTCGCCTGCACTGGGCGCCTGGGGGCTGGGCTGGGAAGTGTGGCTCGACGGCCTGGAGATCACGCAGTTCACCTACTTCCAGCAGGCAGGCGGCCAGAATCTCAACCCCGTCTCGGTCGAGATCACCTATGGTGTGGAGCGCATTCTGATGGCCCTGCAGGGGGTCAAGTCGGTGTGGGATATCCGATGGACGGATGACATCAAGTATGGGGATGTGCTGCTTCAGGCTGAGAAGGAGCACTGCCATTACTACTTCAACGTGGCCGATGTCGATGCACTGCGTGAGGTCTACAACACCTACGATGCCGAGGCGCGCCGCGCGCTGGCCTACGACCCTCCGCTGGTGCTCCCGGCCCATGATTATGTGCTGAAGTGCTCTCATCTGTTTAATGTGCTGGATACGCGCGGCGCGATCGGGGTGACCGAACGTGCAGCTTACTTCAGGCGTATGGCCGATCTGGCCAAAGAAGTTGCCGCCGCTTATACCGCCCAGCGCCGCGCATTGGGGTATCCGCTGCTGCCGGAAGGCTGGGAGGTCGACCCGGAGACGGGGGCGCCCAGCATACCTGCCCCGGAGCCGCAGCAGGTTCAGATCGGCTCCTATCCGGCCAGGCCCGCCCCCTTCCTGCTGGAGATTGGCACCGAGGAGCTGCCCGCTGCCGACCTCGACTCCGCCATTGCCCAGCTTGAGGAAAGCCTGCCGCGTCTGCTGGAAGCTGCCCGGCTGGTGTACAGGTCGCTGACCGTCACAGGCACGCCGCGTCGCCTGGTCGTGTTGATCGAGGGGCTGGCCCCCAACCAGAAAGCCGAGGATCGCATCATGCGCGGCCCGCCCACTCAGATAGCCTTCGATGCCGACGGCAGCCCGACCCGCGCCGCCGAGGGCTTCGCCCGCAAGAACGGTGTGGATGTATCCGCGCTGGAGCGCCGCATGATCGAGGGAGGCGAGTACGTCGTCGCTGTGATCCGCGATGAGGGCCGCCCCGCCGCCGAGGTGCTGGCAGGCCTGCTGCCCGACCTGATCGCAGGGCTGCACTTTGAGCAGAACATGCGCTGGAACTGGTCGGGGGTGTCCTTCTCACGGCCTATCCGTTGGCTGGTGTCGCTCTACGGGGCCGAGGTCGTGCCCTTCAGCTATGCCGGGCTGTATGCCGGGCGTGTCACGCGCGGCACTCGCCCACTTGGCTCGCCTGATATCGAGCTGAAAGATGCCCGCGATTACTTCAGGCAGATGAAGAAGCAGGGCATCATGGTCAGTCGTGCCGAGCGCCGCGGCCTGATCGAGGAACAGATCGCGGCGGCGGCGGCCTCGGTAGGCGGGCGGGTTGCCGATGACCCCGATCTGCTCGAGGAAGTCACCAACTTGGTCGAGCAGCCGACCGCCGTGCTCGGGCGCTTCGAAGAGGAGTTTCTCGCCCTGCCGGTTCCTGTGCTCACCACGGTGATGAAGAAACACCAGCGCTACTTTGCTGTCGTCGATGAGCAGGGAGGCCTGCTGCCCTTCTTTGTGACCGTGCGCAATGGTGACGACCGCCATCTTGATCTGGTGGCAGCGGGCAACGAGGCAGTCATCCGGGCGCGCTTTGCTGACGCCCGCTATTTCATCCAGGAGGACAGCAAGCGCCCCCTGGCCGACTTCCTGACCGACCTCAAGACCCTTATCTTCCAGGAACGGCTTGGCTCTTACTATGATAAAGCCGCTCGTCTTGAGGGCCTGACCGCGCGGCTGTGCAGCAGCCTGGGCATCGATGACACCGGGCTTGAGACGGCCATCCGCGCCGCCCGGCTGGCCAAGGCCGATCTGGTCACCCAGATGGTGGTTGAGATGACCTCTCTGCAGGGCATTATGGGGCGGGAATATGCGCTGCGCTCTGGTGAGCCGTCGGCGGTAGCCGATGCCATCGCCGAGCACTACCTCCCCCGCTCAGCAGGGGATGCGCTCCCGTCGTCGCCCGCGGGCATCGCTGTGGCGCTGGCTGATCGGGCTGACAGCCTGGTGGGGTTGTTCGCGGTGGGGATGGCCCCCACCAGCTCCGCCGATCCATATGCCCTGCGCCGCGCTGCGCTGGGGCTGGTGCAGATTCTGATCGGCCACCGCATTGACCTGGACCTGCGTGAGATGCTGGGCTGGGCTGCACAGGGCCTGCCGGAGGAGCTGCGCTCGCAGGGTGAGGTGATGATCCCCGACCTGATCGACTTCATCGCCGGGCGGCTCTACGGTGTGCTACGCGAGTCCTATGCCCATGACGTCGTTCAGGCAGTGCTTGGTGCACAGGCGCATAATCCCTACCGCGCCGCTGTACACGCCGCGCAGCTTGCGGCCTGGGTCGAGCGCCCGGACTGGTCAACCATCCTCGACGCTTACGCGCGCTGTGCTCGCATCACGCGCGGCCAGGAACAGCGCTTCCGCGTTGACCCTGCGCATTTTGTTGAGCCGATCGAGCGCGAGCTGTACGCCGCCTATCAACGGGCTGCCACGCAGATCGGGCCTGATGCTGATGTGGACACATTCCTCAGCGCTTTCCTGCCACTGGTCAGGCCGATCACGGTGTTCTTCGATCGCCCTGAGGCGGGCGGTGTGCTGGTGATGCACGCGGATCGCCCGGTGCGTGAGAATCGGCTGGGCCTGCTGCAGGGCATCGTGGCGCTCGCCGCCAGCGCTGCGGACCTCGGAGCCCTGGAAGGTTTCTAATCATTGTTGAGATCGATCAGAGGGTCTCTTCGGGTGAAGAGGCCCTCTTTTCTGTTGCATATGTCTGTTGAATATGTAGATCACAGGCGTGGCAGGCTGCCCGCCATCTGCCCGCCATCGATCGTGAACACGGCGCCGGTGGTGAAGGCTGAGGCGTCTGATGCCAGGTACAGCGCCACGCCGATCAGGTCTTCTGGTCTGCCCAGCCGCCCCTGCGGGATCATCCCGATCACCCACTCGTTGAGGGCGGGATTCCCCCAGATCGCGCTGCTGAAGCGCGTCTGGATGAAACCGGGGGCGATAGCATTCACCTGGATGTTCTGCGCGGCCAGCTCCACAGCCAGGGCGCGCGTCAGCATGATCACCCCTGCTTTACTCACCGAATAGACCCCCATGCCGGGCTGTGGCTGAATCCCCGCCACAGAGGCCATATTGATGATCTTGCCGCCGCCGCGTTCGATCAGGTGCGGGACGCAGGCCTTGATCGTGTGAAAATAGCCCTTCAGGTTCACCTCAAGGATTTTGTCCCACTGTGCCTCATCGGCGGAGAGCAGCGGCCCAAAGTGTGGGTTAGTGGCGGCGTTGTTGACCAGGATGTCGATGCCGCCGCAGGCCCGGACCGTCTGGACCACCAGCGCGACGACCGCAGCAGGGTCGCCAGTGTGCGCGGCAATGGGCAGCGCTTCACCGCCCTTTGCCCGGATAGTCTCGGCTACCTGATCAAGCCCCTCCTGCTTGCGGCTGGCCAGCACCACTTTGGCGCCGGCAGCAGCATAGGCCTCCGCGATGGCCCGCCCTATCCCGCGCGAGGCCCCTGTGATCAACGCCACCCTGCCGCTCAGGTTAAAATCCATCCCGCCTGTCATAAGTACCTCCTTTGTTGATGGACACGCAGGTAGTGTAGACTACGGGTTTACCCTGTGACAAACATGGAAGAGGTTGAATTTACGGCTGTTCCGTGCGATAATCACAAGATGTTATATTATTATCTAATACACACAGGCTGGGTGCGGCCTGTGTGTCTGATCGACCCGATGGGGCCGCCTGCTCAAACCGGGAAATGACCATGACCGCTGAGTTCACAGCCCGCACGTTTGAGAAAACCGATCACCGCTCACCCCTGCGCTTTATCTGGTCACATATCCGCAGGCATCCTGTTGCGGGCCTGCTCATGATCGTAGGGGCGTTCAGCAATGCAGCGCTGGCATCGGCTGTACCTTTCTTCTTGGGGCAGGCGTTCAACACCATTATCCAGACCAGCGACCTGCGGCGGGTGGCATGGCTTGCGGTGATGCTCACGGCCAGCCAGCTTGTACGCGGCGGCCTGCAGCTCGTACGGAATTACTCTGCGGAGACCTTCGCGCAGCGCATCGAGCGCGATGTGCGCGACGAGCTGTACGCCAGCCTGCTGGGCAAGAGTATGGCCTACCATGACAGCCAGCCGGTGGGCGAGATCATGGCCCGCGTGGTCAATGACGTGCGTGAGCTGAACCTGTTCATGTCCCCGGGGCTGAACCTGTTGATCGGCTCCAGCTTCTTCCTGATCATGCCGCTCGTGGTAGCTCCCACCATCCACCCGGCACTGATCGCTACACCGTTGATATTCGTCAGCCTGTATGCGCTTGTGCAGTACCGCTACACCCTGCGGGCGCACCAGATTGGCCAGCAGGTTCGCCTCAGCTTTGGCCACATGAATGCCCGCCTTGCCGAGGCGCTGGACGGTATCCAGGTGGTCAAAGGGGCGGCACAGGAGGAACAGGAGATTACAATATTTGGCGGCCTGGCCGATACAGTGCGCCATCGTTTTGTGGAACAGGGCGATGAGCAGGCACGCTATCTGGCCCTGCTGCTGTTTGGCCTGGCGGTGTTTGTGGGGTATCTGCACAGCATCTATCTTTATCGGGCTGGCCAGATCGACACAGGGGACATCGTCAACTTCATGGGGCAGCTCTCCCTGTTCACCTTCCCCGTCTTCTCGTCGCTGTTCGCGCTGCTGCGCCTGGCCCAGGGATACGCCAGCGCCGAGCGCATCATCAGCGTGATCACCGCCCCCACTGACCTGGATCAAAACCGTGCCGGGGTGTCACGCAGGATCGAGGGTGCGATCCGCTTTGAGGGTGTCAGCTTTGGCTATGCAGATGGCAAGCAGGTGCTTGAGGAAGTCTCGTTTGAGGTGCGCCCCGGCCAGACGGTGGCGCTGGTGGGGCAGACGGGGGCCGGGAAGAGCACCATCACCAAGCTGATCAACCGCACCTATGACGTCACCGCCGGGCGGGTGCTGATCGACGGGGTCGACGTGCGCGACTGGGCACTCGAGTCCCTGCGCTCGCAGATCAGCGTCATCGAGCAGGAGGTTTTCCTGTTCAGCCGCAGCATCGCCGATAACATCCGCTTTGGGTGCGATGATGCCTCGATGGAGGCTGTGATTGAGGCGGCGAAGAAAGCGCAGGCCCACGAATTCATCACTGCCCTGCCGGACGGATATGAGACGGTCATCGGCCAGCGCGGGGTTACCCTCAGCGGTGGCCAGCGTCAGCGGCTGGCTCTGGCGCGCGCTTTCCTGACCGACCCACAAATCCTGATCCTTGACGACAGCACCAGCGCCATCGACAGCGCCACTGAGGACCACATCCAGAAAGCGATCTGGACAGCGGCAAAAGGCCGCTCTACGGTGCTGATCACGCACCGTCTATCGCAGATTCGATGGGCCGATCACATTGTGGTGCTGCGCAATGGCCGTGTAGCAGCACAGGGCAGGCATGAAGACCTGCTGCAAAGCTCAGGGGTTTACCGCCGCATCTTCGCACGGTACGAATCGCCCCGTGAGGCCCGTCAGGCCCATGAGGCTTCTCCGGCTGCGAAAGAGGAGCAGGGTGACAGGTCAGGGGGCTAGGGGAGAACATGGGTTTCTTCAGCGGGCTGGACGCCGATAAGTACGACCGACAGTACTCAGACAGCTACCTATTTAAGCGCCTGGGCGATTACCTGCGCCCGCATTCACGCCGGGTGATCGCCATTCTTGTGACGGGCTTGCTGTCGGCAGTGGTGCTGGCCCTTATCCCGATCATCACCGCCGCCGGGATCGATGTGCTGGAGCGCCAGGGTGCCGCCAGCCGGCTGATCCTGCTTTTGGCTGCCCTGCTGGCGACGGCTGTGCTGCGTTATGTGTTCAACCTGGTGATGCGGCTGGCCCTGGGCCGCGTGGTGGGCGATGTGACAGCTCAGATGCGCAAAGATGCCTTTGCGGCAACCATCAACCGCGATATGGCGTTCTTCGACGAGAACAAATCGGGCAAGGTGCTCAGCCGAATCACCAGCGACACCGAGGAGTTCGCGCAGGTGTTCACCACCAGCTTTGACCTGGTGGTGCAGCTCGCCCAGTTCAGCATCCTGCTGTTCGCTCTGCTGCGCCAGAGCATTCAGCTCACCCTGGTGCTGTTCGGCTTCATCCCGGCCATCCTGGCGCTGGCGCTGTACTTTCGTAAGCTGGCCCGCGATGTGACCCGGCAGGGGTCACGGGCGATGGCTGCCGTCAATGACACCATCCAGGAGAGCGTCAGCGGCATCAGCATCGCCAAGAACTTCCGCCGTGAGGCGATGATGTACCAGGAGTTCACCTCGGTGAACGTCATGTCCTACCGTATCAACCTGCGGCGGGGGTTTGTCCTCTCCCTGGTGTTCCCGGTGTTCAATGCCCTGTCGGGCGTTGCCATCGCTATCTTGATGTATGTGGGCGCCACTATTGTGGTCGGGGGCGGGATCAGCGTCGGGGCATGGTACCTGTTCCTTGAGGCGGCTGACCGGTTCTGGTTCCCTATCATCAATATCGCGTCGTACTGGAGCCAGTTCCAGCAGGCCATGAGCGATCTTGAGCGCATCTTCGCCCTGATCGATGCTAAGAATGAGGTCCGGCAGATCGATAACCGGCCCGCCTCAGGCATCCGGGGGGCGATCGAGTTCAAGGATATCATGTTTGAATACAAACCGGGGATGCCGATCCTTGAGCACTTCAACCTCTCAATCCGGCCCGGCGAGAGTGTGGCCTTCGTGGGGCACACCGGAGCGGGCAAGAGCACCATCATCAAGCTGATCACGCGCTTCTACGAGTTCCAGAGGGGCGAGATCCTGATCGACGGCCAGGACATTCGGTCTTTCAACCTGCGGGAATACCGCAGCCGTCTGGGGCTGGTGCCCCAGACGCCGTTCCTGTTCAGCGGCACCATCCTCGATAACAGCCGGTATGCTCGCCCGGAGGCCTCCGACAGCGAGATCGAGGAGATCGCCTACAGCATCGGTGGGGGCGAATGGCTGGAGACTTTACCCGACGGCCTGCTGACCGACGTGGGAGAGCGCGGCGCGCGGCTGAGCATGGGCCAGCGCCAGCTTGTAGCTCTGCTGCGCGTGCTGGTGCAGAAGCCTGCCATCTTCATTCTGGATGAGGCCACCGCCAGCATCGACCCCTTCACGGAGATGCAGATTCAGCAGGCGCTCGACATGATCCTGGCTTGCACCACCTCAATCATGATCGCGCACCGCCTCAGCACCGTGCGCAGCGCCGAGCGCATCATTGTGTTGCGCGAAGGGCAGATCATCGAGCAGGGGGATCACGATCAGCTCATGGCGCGGGGCGGCCATTATGCAGAGCTGTACGATACCTACTTCCGGCATCAGTCTCTCAGCTATGTTGAGAATGCCCGTTCACTGCTGGCAGACGACGTGGCGCGCTGAGGGTTACCGGGTGCTTTCCTCGCGTACCGAGCCGGGCATGCCCAGCGCATGATCCATGCCCTGCACGGTCAGGCGCATCAGCTGGGTGGCCATGTACTCCGATGAATGGGGCATGCCATTCTGCAGCCACCACACGATCACCCCGATGTAAGCTGCGCTGATGAAATTCACCGCGATGGCTGTGGGCACACTGCTGTCGTCACTCCCGTGGCGCAGCAAAGTGATCCAGCGCTGCGCGATCTGCGCAATGTATTCCCTGATGCGGCTGACAAACGAGGGCACCGCCTCCTCCCCCAGGATCACGCGGTAAAACTCGGCGTGCTCAGCAACGTGATCAAATACCCGCACGATCGACGGCGGCGCCAGCCGGGCCGGCAGTGCGGAGGCATCGGGCGGCATCAGCTCGGCTTCCTTGATCAGTTCCTCAAATACATCCAGCAGCAGCTCATGCTTGTCCCGGTAGTGCAGATAGAACGTGGCCCGGTTCAGGGTGGCGCGGTCTGTGATGTCCTGCACCGTGATTGCCGTGAAGCCCTTTTCCGGCACCAGCTCTATCAGCGCGTGCCGTAAGAGCTGGCGGGTGCGCATCACACGCGGATCGAGCCTTTCTGTTTTTCTCGACATCGTGATTATCCCTGTCGCATTGGCGACGTTTTTACGAAACTGCAATGTCTGATCAGTTGATCGGGTAGATTTTTGCGCTATCATCAAATAAGTCGACATAATGTCGTTAAAACAATACTATATCGACAAATCGGCGTTTTGTCTACGATTGGGACGCGCGTCTGGCCTGGCAGCCTCCTGAGTGATACATTCCAGCCCGCGTACCGCGCATGAAATTTGGGTGGAAGCCTGCTATCTTCTGTGTGGCGAATTTGTGAAGATTGACACGGACGGTTGATCCGGGTTTGATGGAACTGGGAACACGCTGGCAAAAAATCCTGCGCGATGTGTGGGGCAACAAAACCCGCTCCTTGCTGGTTGTCCTCTCGATCGCTGTCGGGGTTGCGACGGTGGGCATGATTAACAACACCATGCACATCATCCGCCGTGACCTGTATGGCATCTACGGGAACGGCAACCCCGCCGGCGTAGAGTTGTATCTCTCCCCCTTCCCTGAGCAGCTTGCTGATGCAGTGGAGGGCATGAACGAGGTGGCCTATGCCGAGCCTCGCCGCACCCAGTCCGGAGTTATCCACACAGCAGAAGGCCAGCACGAAGATATCGCACTGGTGGTGGCCCCCGACCTGGCCGGGATCGAGATCAACCGGCTGACGCTTGAGCAGGGCAGCCTGAGGCCGGGCATCCGCGAGATCGTGCTGGAGCGTAATACCGCTGCCAAGATGGGCATTAGTCTTGGCGACACGGTGCAGATCGAGCTGGGCAGTACACGCTACAATCTGACCGTGACCGGCATCGCGCACGATCTGTACACCATCCCACTGGCGGTGCTGGGCGAGGGGACCGGCTATGTCACCATGGAGACGCTCCAGTGGATGGGACAGTATCCCTACTATAACCTCCTGCTGCTTATCCCCACCGAGAACCAGGCAAGTAAAGAGCATGTGATGACCATCGGGGCACTGGCCCGCGACCGGGTCATTGAGCCGTCAGGGTTCCAGGTTTATCGCATCAGCACACCGGGCATCGGGGCCGATCCCGGCCAGCACTGGGCACAGGGCCAGATCAACGGCTTTGTGCTGATCCTTCAGGTCATGAGCATCATGGCGATCTTCTTGAGCGGCGGACTGGTGGTCAACACCATCTCCGCCATCCTGAGCCAGCAGGTGCGGCAGATCGGCATTATGCGCTCCATCGGCGCCAACCGGCGCCAGCTCATCGGCATGTATCTGGTGAATGTGCTGATTTTCAGTGCTGCCGGGCTGGTGATCGGCTACCCGCTGGGGTTGCTTGGTACCATCGGGCTGGGGAGCCTGGCGGGCAGCTTCCTGAACTTCGATGTGACGAGTATCGTGCCACCGTTTCAAGTGGCGGCTCTCCAGGGAGCAGTTGGCCTGATGATGCCGGTCATTGTTGCCTTTTTCCCGATCGTCTCGGGCATGAGTATGAGTTCCTACAGTGCCATCTACCAGCAGGCTTCCGGCAAACGAAGCGGCTGGTTGGAAAACGTGCTGGGCAGGCTACGCGCCCTGCCTCCGGCGGTGATGCTCTCGCTGCGCAATACCTTCCGCAAGAAAGCACGCCTGGCTTTCACCTTGATCACGCTGATCCTGGCCGGCGCGATGTTCATGGCCGTGTTCAGCACTCGTGCCTCGCTTACCCAGCAGATCCGCGAGATCGTGCGCTATTTCGATTACGATGCCTCGCTAAGCGTACCGGGCGGGGCGAACCGCAGCACCATTGAGCGCGAGGCCTACCGCATCCCGGGCGTGGCGGTAGCAGAGGCCTGGTCGAACGCTGCCGGGGTCTACATACGGCCGGATGACACTGAGGGCGAGGCACTGCAGGTGATCGGCATCCCCTTCAACTCGCAGACGGTTGACCCTCTGCTGCTTGAGGGACGCTGGCTGCAAGAGGGGGATACCGTCCAGGTGGTGGTGAATGAAGACCTTACTATCGAGGAGCCGGGAATTGTCGTTGGCGGCCCGATCACCGTCCGCGTGAACGGGCGTGAGCAGGTCTTTGAGGTGGTGGGAGTCGTCTCCAAGCACCTCAGCGGCCCGCGGGTATATGCAACTTACGTGGCGTGGGGCGATCTAACGGGGCGGCACAACCAGGCCGATGAGATCCGGGTACGGCTGGACGCGGATGTGATCAGCATCGCCGAGCAGCAGGACTGGGTTGCCGCACAGCTTGAGGACCGCTTCGAGAACGCCGGGCTGAGCAGTGGCACGGCCCAGACCCAGCACGTGTTTTTCTCAACGCTGGCCGTGCCGTTTAACATCATCCTGATAGTCCTGGTGATCATGGCCAGCCTGCTGGCTGTGGTGGGTGGGCTGAGCCTCACCGGCACCATGGGCATCAACGTGATGGAGCGCACGCGTGAGATCGGCGTGCTGCGTGCGGTTGGCGCGGATAACGGCTCGGTGCGTCAGGTCGTGGTGGTCGAGGGCGTGGTGGTCGGGCTGATCAGCTGGCTTGTCAGCGCGCTGCTGTCGGCCCCGGTGGGGCGAGCGCTGGCCGGTGCGGTGACGCAGGCGATCTTCGAGACGGAGGTCGTTTTCCGCTACTCGTTCCCCGGCCTGATGGTTTGGTTGGTGCTGACCGTCTTTATTGGCATCGTGGCCAGCCTGGCCCCTGCCCGTAAAGCCTCGCTGCTCACAGTGCGCGAGGTGCTTGATTACGAATAACTGCGGCCTACCCTGAGGGGGGTAGTGCTCCTGTGGAGATGGGATGATAGCACTGAAGAACAAGAAATACAGCAGCTTTCGCAGCGCAGAGTATGACCCGAAGGCGCTGATCGACCTGCGTGATGTGGTCAAAATCTACCAGACGGAGGCCGGCGGCTTCCCCGCCCTAAAAGGCATCAACCTCAAGATCGGCGAGGGCGAGTTTGTCTCTGTCATCGGCAAATCCGGCAGCGGTAAAACGACCTTGATCAACATGCTGACCGGTATCGATGAGCCGACCAGCGGCGAGATTCATGTGGCCGGTGTGCCGATCCACACGTTGAGCGAGAGCGAGATAGCCCGCTGGCGCGGCGTCAACATGGGAGTGGTGTTCCAGTTCTTCCAGCTGCTGCCCACCCTAACAGTGCTGGAGAACGTGATGCTACCTATGGACTTCTGCAACATGTATACACGCTCAGAGCGCCGTAGCCGCGCCATGCACCTGCTGGAACTGGTTGGCATCGGGGAACATGCGCACAAGCTGCCCAGCAAGCTGTCGGGTGGGCAGCAGCAGCGTGCGGCCATTGCCCGTGCACTGGCCAACAACCCGCCGATCATCGCCACTGATGAGCCCACCGGCAACCTCGACTCACGTACCGCAGAGGCGATCTTCGGGTTGTTTGAAGGCCTTGTGCAGCAGGGCACCACCATCCTGATGGTGACACATGATGACGACCTCGCGCAGCGCGCGACGCGCACAGTGATTATTGCCGATGGCGAGATCGTCAACGAGTATGTGGCAAAAGCCATGCCAACCCTGACCCATGAGCAGATGATCAGTGTGAGCCGCCAGCTCGAACCACGCACCTATGCGCCGGGCGAGCCGATCATCTATCAGGGTGAGGAGGCGGATAAGTTCTACATCATTGCCAGTGGTGAGGTGCATGTTTACCTGACCCAGCCCTCCGGTCACGAAGTCTTCGTCGATCTGCTGGGGCCCGGCCAGTATTTCGGTGAGATGGCGCTGTGCCGGGGCGGGCGGCGCACGGCGATGGTGCGCGCGTCACGCGAGACACCTGTTGAGGTTCTGATGCTGGATCGAGATGCTTTCTGCGAGCTGCTGACAGAGTCTGAGGAGACACGTGCCGAGATCGAGCGTGTGGTTCAGCAGCGTACTGAGACCCAGGCTGTCGTGATTGAGAACGGCAGTCGTTGATCGGCGGGGATGCGGGAAAACTGAGATGACCACGCGAAAGCGAAATGTGATCTGGATCATAGCCGGCCTTGCCGCAGGCGCACTGCTGCTTACCGCCTGCAAGCCTGCACCGGCGGAGGCAATGGTGAGCACACCTCCCCCGGCAGAGGACACTGTCCCGGGTGTTGACGCCAGGGGGATAGTGGTGCCCGAACAGTGGACCCTGCTCAGCTTCTCCCTGGGGGGGACGCTGGCCAGGCTGGAGGTGTCCACCGGTGATGTCGTTCGGCAGGGCGACGTCATCGCCCGGCTTGACACTGCTCAAATGGAGATTGGGGTGGCCCAGGCTGAGGCCGGCCTTGCAGCGGCTGAGGCAAACCTGGCGCTGGTGCTGGCGGGGGCTTCCCCTGAAGAGATACAGGCAGCCGAGCAGGCCGTGCGGGCCGCCGATGCGCGTGTAGCGGCAGCGGTGGCGCAGCGCGACGCCCTGTACAGTGCCATCACCGAAGCCGATATCGCCGAGGCTGAGGCGCGCGTTAACGAGGCGCGCTACCAGCTTGATAAAGCACGCGATCAACTTAATTACATCGCCAACTTCGACCCTGCCCTGTGTGCTCAGGCTGAACAGCAGCAGGTTAACTTGAACCCGGAGTTGCTGGTGGGCCTGCCTCCCGATGTGGCCCAGGCGGTTCAGGAGCAGCTCCAGGCCTCGCTGCGTTTCCAGTGCCCCATTGGCATGTATGGCATGGTGGAGGACTACACCCAGCTTGCCGAGCTGGGGCTGCAGGCCTCTGAGGCATACCTGGCCATGCTGCGCGATGGCCCCAACCAGTCCCAGGTTGACATCGAGAATGCCCGCATCCGTATGGCCTCAGCGGCGGCTGATGCGGCGCGGGCGCGTCTGGAGCTGCTCAAAGCCCAGCCTTTCCCGGAGCAGGTTGTGATGGCGCAGGCGCAGGTCGCCCAGGCCGAGGCTGAGGTGGCCATCGCGCGGGCGCTGCTGCAGCAGGGTGAGCTAATCGCGCCCTTTCCCGGCACCATCACCGATGTCCTGATCGATGCCGGTGAGTTCATCGCACCGGGGCAGCCGGTGGTTCGGCTGGCCGACCTGAGCAGGTTACGTGTGGAGACAACCGACCTCAACGAGATTGAGGTGGCCCGCGTGCAGGAGGGCAGCCGCACTGTAGTAACCTTTGACGCCCTCCCCGGTGTCGAGGTTGAAGGGACCGTCGTCAGCATTGCGCCACGGGCAGCGGAGGGCATCGGCGTTACCTACACAGCAATCGTTGCGCTTGAGGCCCCCCCTGCTGATCTGCGCTGGGGCATGACAGCCTTTGTGGCGATCGAGGGGAGCTGACGATGTTCAAACGGTTAAGTTTATCCTCCCGGCGGCTTCTCCCGCTTCTTGTGCTGGTGGCTGTCAGTCTGGCGGCCTGCGGCGGTGAGCCTGTCCCGGCTTCCCCTGAGGCCGCCGCCTCTCCTGAGGCCGCCTCCCCTGTCGTTCGGGCTACCGGCGTTGTGGCCCCGGCCCGTGAGGCGCTGCTCAGCTTCATCACGGGGGGGGCGGTGATCGATCTGGCGGTAGAGGTGGGCCAGGGGGTGCGGGCCGGACAGGTAATCGCCCGGCTTGACCCGGCGGTGCTGGATGCTGAGGTCAACAGGGCCGAGGCGGAGCTGGCCCTGGCCGAGGCGGAGCTAATCCAGGCACTGGCTGGCACGCCTGAGGGGCAGATCGACGAGGCAAAGGACAACCTTGCCGCAGCCAGCGCCGCTGCTGCATTGGCTGCCGCGCAGCGTGAGGCGCTGGAGTCTACGCCGCTGGAGGTGCAGATCATCGAGGCGCAGATCGCCATCAAGCAGGCTGAGATCAATCTGATGCGCGAGCGCACCGAGTATGACTGGGTGATGGGCGTTGAGGCCCGCCCCGCTGATTACACCGAGCTGCAGCGGCAGGTTCTACCCTATCAAAAAGAAGACGCCGCCCGCGAGCTGGAACAGGCCCGTATGGAGTACACGGCAGCGGTGGAGCGGCTCAATACCCTGATGAGCGGCGCCAACCCTGACCAGCTTCGCGCGGCAAATGCGCAGATCGCCGCTGCCTCGGCCGACTATCAGGCGCAGGCAGCCGTGGTGGCACAGCTTGAGGCCGGGCCGCGCGAGCAGATGATCGCGGCCCTGGAGGCCCGTGTCCGGCTTGCAGAGGCCTCTCTCGAGCAGGCTCGCCTGGCCCGTGAACAGGCTGAGATGACCGCCCCGTTTGACGGCACCATCAGCGCGATCTACCTGCGTGAGGCGCAGTACACCAATCCGGGCCAGCCGGTGGTGCTGATGGCTGACCTGACCACCCTGCAGGTCAAAACCACGGACCTGAGCGAGCTGGATGTGGCCCGCATCGCGGTGGGCGACCGGGCAGATATCCGCTTCGACGCGCTGCCCGGCCTGGTGATCGAGGGCACTGTTTCCCAGATCGCCCCCGGCGCCGACCTGGGCACGGGGTCAACCTTCACGGTGACACTGGAGATGGGCAAAGTCCCCGACCGGCTGCGCTGGGGCATGACCGCCCTGATCGAGATCACACCCTCGCAGCGCTAAGGGCCGCCTCTCACCTACGGGATGGTGAATTCGATGAGCCGGGCGGCTCCGGATGTGGGTTGCCCGGCTCCCTTGATCGCTGTCACGCGCTCGCCTGTCCTCGGATCATAGAATCCGACAACGATCTGATATCTGCCCGACGCGGCATCCGCCGGGATGTCGATCTGGTAGGCATCGCGCAGCAGGCCCCCCGGCTCCCACAGCGTGGTTGAGGTATGCCCGCGCTGTGGCGGGTGATCGTCCTGTGCCCACAGTGGCGAGCCGTCCGCGCGGGGCGGCCCCAGCAGGTGCACGAAGACGGTCAGTTCGGTGGGGATGCGGGCGGTTGGCTCCCAGAACAGGGTGATCACCAGTCTGTCACCCGGCCCCGGCCCCCCGTCTGAGATCAGCCCTGACACGGCGCATCCGCGCAGGACAACCACCCCCTCAAAAATCGTCTCGAGCGGATTGGTGATATCGGCCTCTTCAGCTTCAAAGGGGATATACTGCCGTATCCGGTAGCTTGGCGCGGCGAACTCGGCGGCCAGCAGCCGGTTCTGATCGAGCCAGGCGACCACCGTCTGATCGGGGTCCCAGCTTGAGCCAGGCCAGGGCAGCAGCCAGATCGTGTCATACGTCGCGGCGATGCGCCCCAGCTCGGCGGCCAGATCGACGTCCGGCGCGGGCAGCGTGACCCAGGGGACATCCATCCGGTAGTAATAGGTGAACACCGGGTCGGGCGAGTTGTTGATGATGATGTCCTGCGGCCCGGCCAGCCGTTCCAGGTCGGCCACCAGCCCGGGAACATCGGGCGCTTTGGCGAACTGCGGGTTAAAACGATAGTGCCACACCCCCAACCCGTTCAGCCCGACGACGAGGGCCAGCACACTGGCAGCGAGTGCCGGGCGCCATCGCCGCGCGCCGCCGTGCCCGGCCAGGGCATCCAGCCCGGCTCCCATGATCAGCATCCAGCCGGGCGCGCTGGAGGCCAGGTACCGCACCCGAAAATAGCCCGCGCCGGTGGCGACCTCCAGCGCGGCCAGCAGCGCCAGTGGCACAAAGGCATAGAGCGTGATGAGCAACGCAGCCCGGCGCGGGCGGTTGGCCCACAACACGGCCAGCGCCAGCAGGGTCAGGGCGATCGCCAGGTAGGCGATTGGGCCAGGAGCGGAGTACTCCGGCGGCCAGATTTGCAGCGGCTCGGGGATCGTCTCGCCAAACAGGAAGGACTGGAACGTCCAGGGCAGTCGCACCGGCCCCGCGGTGGGCCGGTAGTCGCCGCTCAGCAGGCGCGGCTGTAGATACCAGGGAGCGGCCAGTGCCGCGATCGCGATCTGGGCCGGAATCCAGCGTCGCAGCAAGCCGGGCTGTTTTACACTGACGATCACCGCGTACAGATTGTGGAAAACCAGGATGAACGCCTCAAGGTAGAAGGTGTATAGCCCCAGCGCGGCCATGATAACGTACAGCGCCCAGTGCCTGATCTCCCCCGGCTCCGCGAGGGCGAGCAGCAGCAGCCATGTGGCCAGGGCGCTGATCATCGTCCACAGGGCGGCGCTGCGTGCGTCCTGGGCGAACCATATCTGATAGGGGTTGATTGCCATCAGGAACGCGGTCAGCGCCCCGGCCCGCCGCCCCACGATATGCCTGCCGATGGCATACACCGCAGCAATGGTCAGCGTGCTGGCCAGTGCAGAGGGATAGCGCGCCGCGAAGGGGGTGGCTCCCGCTGCTTTCACCCAGCCATAGAACCACAGCAGCGCACCGGGGGGCTGGGGGTCGACGGTGGCCAGCGTGCCAAACATCTCGCTGAGGTTCTCCACCCAGGTCACCAGGCTGAAGGCCTCATCACCGCGCAGCGGCTGGGCGTCGATCTGCCAGGCGCGCAGCACAAAGCCCAGCAGGATCGCCCCCGCCATCAGGAGCACATCAGGAGCCGCTTTTCGTGGCGGCTGTGTGGTGGGCATGGTGTCCTTTATCCCTCCTGGTCCTGGCAGGCCGTCACGGGGATCTCCAGCGCATCATCGGCCAGGGGGCTGCCGTCAGGGCCGCTTCCCGCCAGGCGCTCGCCGCTGGTGAAATCGTACACGCCCACCCGCACCCGGGCGGGCTGGTTCTCGCCCGTCACGATCTCGCGCAGATCGCGGATCGCCCAGCCCGGCGTCATGGTGATGCGGTCCGGGCGCAGGGCCAGCGGCGGCCCGTCGGCCTGCCCGATCTGCCCGCCTGCCGCATCCAGCAGGTGCACAAAGACGGCCAGCGTGGCCGGGGGCGGCGTGCCCGGATCGGGCATCCAGAGCAGTGTGACCTCAACCCCATGCCCGCAGTGAGCTGCTTTTGCCCCCAGCAGCGTATACGGCCCGAACTGCGCCAGGGGTTTTGCCTCGGGCAGGGCAGGCTCGAAGCCGCCGGTATGCCGGGGCTGCGGCCCTGTTTCCTCGTACCATGTCACGATTACCTGGCTGCCGCCGCGTGCCCAGCCGCTGCTGAGCGTCTCCGGATGGTGCTGGTCGTGGACGCCGTAATAATAGCCGCCGGGCGTCTCCAGCAGCTCCGGGATGAGCACCGCCTGGGTGGGATGCCATGTGCCCAGGCTGCCCGCCACCAGCTCCTCGGCGAACAGGTACTCGCCCAGGATCGAGGTGATCTCCACGCCGGTGGGGAAGGTGCTACGCGCCGGGGATGTCCAGGCGGGCAGGTTGATCAGCAAAATGCCCTCATCCTCCTCCCGGCCTGCCATGACCTCCTTGAGCAGGTCGACGGGGCGCGCCAGGGCGCGATAAGCAGCCAGCCGCCCGCTGATGAACAGCCCGCCGGCGATCAGGGCCAGTGCCAGCAGCGCCGATGGCAGCACACAGGCGCGGTCGCCCCGGCCGTACAGCAGGGTTGGCCACAACAGCGCCAGCCCGATCCCGGCCACATAGAGCAGACGCGGGCCGTGCAGCAGATAGCCGGTTGAGAGTGGGATCGCGATCAGCAGTGTGGCCAGCCCCCACCACCCCCAGCCCAGCGCGAGCGGGGGGCGCAGGTCCGGGTTGTGCAGCCGCCACGCCGTCAGGGTCAGTGTCACCGCCAGCCCGGCCAGCACCGGGATCGCCGCGGGGAGGGGCGGCAGGAAGCGGCTAAGCGGCTCTACCGGGTAGGCCGCCGACTGCAGCAGATACAGCGCTTTGGGCCACAGGGCGCTGCCTGCCACATCGGCCTGTGGCGTGCGCGTGAGCGGCAGCATCTGGTACACGACCGCATAAGCACCGCCCAGCAGCGTGAAGATCATCCAGGGGGCGCCGAGCGTCTTGAACGGCTTGCGCCGGCTGACCGGGAAGCGGCCCTGACGGTTCCACTCCACCAGTGCCACGAACGGGCCAAACAGCACCGCCGACTCGTGGGTCAGCAGCGCCCTGACAAAGACGATCGCAGTGACGCCCCACCACACCCATCGCGGGATGGACAGCCCGCCAATCCGCACGGTTTGATCGCCGCGCGCCCACAGGCAGGTGTGCAGGCCCAGCAACATCAGCCCGGCGATCTCCAGGTGGACATTATGCCCGTAAACGGCCACCGCCTGATAGGCGAAGGGATACAGAGCGAGCAGCAGCCCGGCCCCCAGCGCCCACCACGGTCTGCGCCACAGCCGCCACGAGAGCAGGCCCAGCAGCGCCGCGTTGATCGCGTGCTGGGCCACGTTGATGCCGTGCAGCACCGGGGCCGGATAACCGCCCCACAACGCCCTGACGACCAGCAGCGGGAAGAATGTGAAGGGCCGGTAATAGCCGAAGGCCTCTGTGGGAAGCCATACAGAAGCGAAGTCCAGGTTCTCCGCGATGCGAATGTGCAGGTAAGTGTCATAAAGCAGCGGCAGGTGCAGCGTGGGCCAGTAGATCGCCGCGGCCAGCACGGCGGGGATCGCTGCGATCAGGTAGGGCAGCAGCCTGCTGCGCGTGCCGGGTTCGGATGGAGCGGTCATCGGAGGCTTTGCCCTCTGCCGGATAACGGGATGAGTCTGATCAGGGCACAGGTGGGCAGGTGGTCGCCGGTCTCTGTGCTGCCGCCCGATTATACCGCTTTGTTGAAACGCCGCCGTTGGTCGTTAAAATATGAGGGGGCCCCTGTATCTTATCAACGTCACAAGGATTGTGATCCGATGGCTTTATTCCCTCGATCAAGCGGCGTGCTGCTGCATCCCACTTCCCTCCCTGGGCGCTATGGCATTGGCGACCTGGGCGAATGGGCCTATCGCTTTGTGGACTGGCTGGAGGCGAACAGCCAGACGGTCTGGCAGGTGCTCCCGCTGGGCCCGACGGGCTACGGCGACTCCCCCTATCAGACCCTTTCGGCCTTCGCCGGCAACCCCATCCTGATCAGCCTCGATAAGCTGATCGGTGATGGCTGGCTGACTGCCGATGACCTGGCCGACTGCCCCGACTTCCCCGCCGATCATGTTGACTACGGCTGGGTGATCGACTACCACAATCGCAAGCTCGACCTGGCCTATGAGCGCTTCGAGGCGCAGGGCACGCCGGAGCAGCGGGCTGCCTTTGAGGAGTGGTGCGCTGCCAACGACTACTGGCTGGCCGATTATGCTCTGTTCGTAGCCATCAAGCAGAGTCGCGGTGGGCGCCCCTGGGTTGAGTGGCCCCGTGAACTGACCCTGCGTGACCCTGCCGCGCTTGATGCCGCCCGCGCCGACCTCGCCAGTCGCATCGCTGCTCACCGCTTCCGGCAGTGGGTTTTCCATAAGCAGTGGTACGAACTGAAGGCTTATGCCAACGCGAAAGGCATCCGCCTGTTCGGCGATATCCCGATCTTTGTGGCTCATGACAGCGCCGACGTGTGGGCCAATCGCGATGAGTACTACCTCGACGAGAACGGCCATCCAACGGTGATCGCCGGGGTGCCGCCGGACTACTTCAGCCCCACTGGCCAGCGCTGGGGCAATCCGCTTTACCGCTGGGACGTGATGCAGGCCAGTGGGTATCAATGGTGGATCAGCCGCTTCCAGGCCTCGCTGGGGCTGGTAGACTATATCCGCATCGACCACTTCCGCGGATTTGATGCTTACTGGGAGATCCCTGCCTCAGAGGAAACCGCCGTCAACGGCCAGTGGGTGCCGGGGCCGGGTGCTGCGTTCTTCGAGGTGGTCAAAGGGGTGCTTGGCGAGCTGCCCATCATCGCCGAGGACCTGGGTGTTATCACCGAGAGCGTGGAGCGGCTGCGCGACAGCTTCAACCTGCCGGGCATGAAGGTGCTGCAGTTCGCGTGGAGCGACCCACAGAATGTTTTCCTGCCCCACAACCATGTGCCCAACTGCGTGGTTTACAGCGGCACGCACGACAACAACACCACTATCGGCTGGTGGAACACCGAGACAGACGACCGCACGCGGCAGTTCATCTCTCAGTACCTCGATCGCGAGGTTCATGATCCCGCCTGGACACTGATGCGGGTGGGGATGGGGTCGGTGGCCCACACCTTCATCATGACCATGCAGGATGTGCTGAGCCTGGGCGCCGAGGCGCGCATGAACACCCCCGGTAACCCCTCAGGCAACTGGACGTGGCGCTTCACACCGGAGATGCTGGAGACGCGCGCCAATGACCGGCTGCGCGACCTCACCTGGCTGTTCCAGCGCGCCCCTGAGCAGCAGGAGCGCGTATATGGGGATATCGCCATGCGTTCGTCAGAGAGTTAACGGCGTATGATATCCTTCTGATCGTGAATGCCCTGGCCGCTGCCCAGCCAGGGCATTTCGTTTCGGGCAGCTCACTACCTGGCCTGGGAGTGCAGCACGCGATCGGCGGTGGGCCGCGATGTGGGGCTCTGCGCCGGAGCCAGCCGGGCGATCATGCCAGCCAGCCAGAGCCGCCCCAGTGTTCGGGTGGTTGTCCTCCACAGTGTACGTGCCCGATCGGCTGCTTCGGGGGTTGGCTGCCGGGGGCTGTAGCACCCTTCCGCGTAGAGCCGTGTCAGCTCCTCAACTGCCGCGATGGCCTCCCCGGCCTGTGCCGCCCAACGATCTGGCCTGCGCCATGCATGATGCGCCCGCTGTGTCAGCTCGGCGGCCAGCGCGGTCCGCAGCTCATAGGGCGTCATGGTGTGCGAGACGGGGACACCCAGCCGCGCCGCCGATCGCAGCAGCTCGCGGTAAACGGCGACCAGCACATCCTGCGGTGTCTCCCCCCGGATGCGCCTGCCCCATACCCTCTGCAGGACAAGCCCCCCGGCGATCAGGGCGATCAGCGCGACCGGCAGCGCGATCAGCAGCCAGCCGTATCTGATGCGGCCCGTCGGGGGGCCTCCCCGTTCCGGCAGGTCTGGTGCGGCCTGCGGGGCGACTGCTCCACCCGCGGCAGGCAGGCCGAGCAGGCCGTGATCAATGGCGGGGCGACCAGCCGTTGGCTCGAACGGCACCCAGCCGTAGCCCGCGAAATAGACCTCAACCCAGGAATGGCTGTCGGCTATGCGCACCTGATACGCCTCCAGACGGGGATCATATTCCCCTGTCGCGAAGCCGATCGCCAGCCGGGCGGGCAGGCCAACGGCGCGCGCCATCACCACCATCGCCGAGGCGTAGTAGTCGCAGTAGCCCTGCTTTAGCTCAAACAGGAAGTAATCGACCACATCCCGATCGGTTGGCGGCGCGGGGAGATCGAGCGTATAGGGGTAGGTGCGCAGGTAGTTCTGCAGCGCGATCGCCCGGTCGTAGGGGGTTTTCGCCCCGGCGGTGATCTCCCTGGCCAGCGCCGTCACCCGCTCTGGCAGGCCCTCCGGCAGGTCCAGGTAGCCTGCTGCCCAGTCCGGATATTCCTCTCCGGCCTCGCGCAGCCGTTCAGGTGAGGCGGTGGGCACCCACGAGAGCACCTCATAGCCGGTGGTCTCGATCTGTGCATAGGCGGCGATCAGGTCAGCGCCCTCTTCGTCAAACCATTCTCCCTCGGCAGGGACACTGGTCCACACCGGGCGGCCCGCCGCATAGATGCGGTGCGAGGGATTAACAAGCCGAATCATCTGCAGCAGCAGGATGAAATCCGGCGGCGGCTCGGTGGAAGTGGGCCACAGGGGGGCCGATTCCGGGGATAGTTCGGTGCTCGGGTTGTTCAGCCAGCCCAGCCCGGTGTACTCATCATAGCTGCCCGCCCGCCAGTACAAGCGCGCCGGAGCCGCTTCAGGAGTGCGGACGGTCATCACCGGCCGCTCGCCCAGCGCCGGGTCACTGCCGATCAGGTGCTGGCGCGGCAGGATGCCTATCTGGTGCGTGCTGACTCCCCCCTCGGAGGAGCCCTGCCCCCCTGCGGCGGCCTGCCCGGCCTCGCCAACGGACTCGCTGAACAATACGCGATCCACCCATTCGGCGAAATCTGGATCGGTGAGGCCGATGGCTGCTCCCATCACCCCGACTGCCAGCAGCGTGCTCAGCCCGGCCCAGCCCCACCATTCCAGGCTGATGCCATAGGGCAGCGCGCCGCCGCGCCAGCGCCGCTCCAGGCTGCTGAAGGTGGCATCCCCCATCACCAGCAGCCCCGACGCTGTGGCAAGCAGCAGGCCCCCCCAGCCCTTCCAGGTATAGTAGGTGCTGAATACCAGCAGGCCCAGCACCGGGAGCAGCGCAGGCCAGGCCGAGCGGGTGCGCAGCAGCCAGATCGATGCGGCAGCCCCGCACCAGGTCAGCAGGCCCAGCAGTGAGCCAAGCAGCATCTGGTCGCGACGTGGGTTCGGCCTGAGGTCAGGCGGCCACTCACTCTGTAGATTCCAGGCATACAGGCTCAGCCGCTCGAATGAGGCCGCCCACTCCGGGGCTGCTAATGGAGCTGCTTCCGCCCGGGGAGCGGTCGGATCGAATGGTGAACTGACCGCCGCCCTGAGCTGCTCGCCCGCCCGAAGGCCGACCTGATCCAGCTCGCGCAGCGCGGCGATCGGAGGCGGCAGGACACGCCCCTGGTACTGCATGGTGAATAGCAGCCCGGCCCCCACGATCAGCGTAGCAGCCGTTGCGGGCCTCCGCGCGATCCACGCGGCCAGCAGCCCGGTCAGCAGCCCCAGCGATGCCGCCCACCACAGGATCGCATTCGACTGGAGCCAGCCCGCTTCGCCCAGGCCCCAGGGCAGGCAGGCCAGCATTAGCCCTGCCAGCACCCCTGCCGCCCACTCGCGCGCTGTCCAGCGTGTCAGCAGCCAGTCCCTGACAGCCGTCATGGGATCGTCCTCCCCGCACGCTGACGGACGGTCACCCGCCCCCAGGGCGTGGTGATCAGCTCTGGCCTGCTGCTGCGCGGCCCCACCGGCCGGGCTGCCTCTATGCTCTCACCGCGCACCAGGTAGGCCGGGATCCCCATCCCCGCCAGCAGAGCCCGTATCGCGTCGATCGGGGCAGGTGTGGTCGGCTCGCCGCGGTCCCCCACACGATCCAGCAGCACGACCACCCCGGCGGCCCGTTCCAGCTCGGTGAGCCAGTCCGGGCGGGCCGAGGGGGTGATCACCACCAGTGATTGGCCGCGCCGCAGCCGCGGGCGGATCTCCCTGAGAAGATCGGCCAGAGAGACCCCCTCGGCAGCCTCCAGCGGGGCCAGTGCCCGCAGGATGGCCCATAGATGCTCGCGGCCCTCCTCAGGCGGGATCAGGACTTGCCCCGGCCCATGAGTGAACAGCCCCACCCCCTTGCCACTGCGCAGCAGATGCCATGCCCACGTGGCGGCCAGCACCACACCTGCCTCGATAGTTGAGCGGCTTCCCTCCCCTGATTGGACCGATCGGTCAAGGTCGAGCAGCAGCCAGGTGTCACTGCCCATCTCGCGGTCGAACTCCTTCACCAGAAAGGCCTGATGCCGGACAGACAGTGGCCAGTGAATGCGCCGGATCGGGTCACCCGGCACATAGTCACGTATCCCGCCGATGGCCGCCGTCTCGATCAGGCTGCGCTGCCGTGAGGCCGCTGTACCCTGACCGGCACCTGTTGGGGGGCGGATCGCCATGTCAAACAGCACCGGCGGGAAGATCAGCACCTCCTGCACATCCGGACAGGTGCAGTGCACCCGGAACAGGCCAAGAGGATCGCCAAAGGTGAGCGTGGTTGGCCCCAGCTGGAACAGCCCCCGGCGTTCGGCGACGCCTGTATGCCGCCAGGAATAGCGTGCCCGCTCGCCCACTGCGCGCACGGTGGAGGCGTTGTAGCCCGGGATTCGGGAGCCATCGAGCACCTCGACGGCCAGCAGCGGCAGCGAAAACCGATTGGTGATGGTGAAGGTTTCCTCGATCTGTTCGCCCACCTGCACCCATTCGCGCAGCAGGCGGCGGCTGAAGAACACCTGCCGGGCGCTCAGGATCGCCGCCAGTCCGCTGCCGCCCAGCAGCATCAGCAGGCCGCTCAGCGGCACCAGCCACCCGCGTGAGGGAGCGGCGATCAGCAGGATCAGCAGCACACCACAGACCAGCAGCAGGCCCGGCCTGTTGAGGGTGACTTCGCCGGTATGGCAGGTGCTCTGGTAGCGGTAGAGAGGACGTTTGCCCTGCAGGGTCCCGGCCAGCGCACGGGCCGTGCGTGGGACGAGACGGTTTGCCATGGGGGATCCCTCCCGGTGGGCAGGACGGCTGTGCTGGTCGGTCGTGTCTCTCACTGTGCCAGCCGGGCGCTGCCCATGTCCCTATTATGAGCAGACGCCCGACTGGCGGCAACCACGCAGGATGGTTACTCGTATTTCAGCGCGATCACCGGGATCAGGGTGGCGGCACGCAAGGCCGGGTACAGGCCCGACAGCAACCCGATCAGCGTGGCGAAAGCCAGCGCAAACACCACCAGCCAGATCGGGGTGACGACTGCCACTGAGGGCGGCGGCGGCCCGCCTGTCTGGGCGGCCTGCCCGGCCAGGTAGGCCAGCGCCAGCACATTCATCATCTGGCTGATGCTCCAGCCCAGTGCCACCCCGCCGATGCCGCCCAGCAGCCCGATCCCGGCCGCCTCACCGAGAAAGACACTGAGTACGTCGCGGTTGGTGGCGCCAATCGCCTTCATCAGGCCGATCTCACGGGTGCGTTCCAGCACAGCCATTGCCATGGTGTTGGCGATCCCGATCGCTGCTACCAGCAGCGCGATGGCGCCCACCCCCCCGAAGATCACCTGCAGGATGATGAAGAAGTTGTTGATGCTTTGCACCGTCTCCTGTTCGGCGTAGGTCTGATACCCCAGCGCCTTGATGGTGTCGGCGATGGTCAGCACCTCGCGTGGCGACTCTGCCCTGACCAGCGCCATCTGATAGCCGTCACGGGCCCGGTTGATCCGCGTCCCCATGGCCCATTCGTTATAGGCGGTCAGGTCATCCAGGTGCATATAAACAGACCAATCAGGCTCCAGGCGCGTCTCGGTGAGGACACCTACCACGCGCACCTGCACCGAACGGCGCACCTCTCCGCTATCGGTCCATTTGACCAGCGTCAGTTTGACCGACTCGTTCATCAGGTCAGGGGGCGGCGGCGGCTCCTGGCCGGGACGCAGGTTGGGGTCGTAAAAGCTGTTGGGCACATTGTAGCCCACCACGATCGTCCCCCGCTCCAACTGTGTCACGCCCTGCCCTGCTGACAAAGCCAGGTTGCTCAGGTCGTCAGTGCCCACCCCGATTACCGACACCCATGACTCCATACGGCCCACGTTCAGGATCGTACCGGTGTAGGCCCATTCGCGCGGGATCACGGCCATCACACCGGGAATTGCGGCGAACTCGGCCAGCGAGTCATTAGTGATCGGGATGGTAGTGGGCCCGCCAGAGCCGCCCCCGCCGCCGCCAAGCGGGGCGACCTCAATGGCTACAGGGCCGCCGCCCTGTCCGCCCTCGATATAGCCGGGCATAACCTGTATCAGGGAGAGGTCGCCGATGCCATACAGCTGGCGGGTGGCGTTGCGCTGCAGGCCAATGGCCAGCGACACCAGCACCACCACTGCCGCGGTGCCAATGATCACGCCGATGGCGGTCAGCGCCACGCGCCCCTTACGGCGGCCCAGGTTTTCCAGCACCAGCGCGATCAGCTCGATCAGGTTCATGGCCTGCTCCCTTGATCATCCCTTGCCGGGAACCGGCATCGGAATTGGCTCAACCGGCACGCCTTCCTGAGGGAATCCCTCTTGGGGCATCCCCTCGCTGCCCCCTGCCGGTGGTGCGCTGTCCAGTCCAAGCAGCCCGCGGATGAAGCGCCATATCTTCTGCAGCAGGGTCTCCGCCGGGGCCGGCTGTGGCTCGCCGGGGCTACCTTCCGAGCCGTCCGGGATCGGTTCAACCGCCATCTCAAGCACATCTACTGTCAGCGTGCGCTCGATAATCTGCGGCTGGTTGAAGTTGTCGTTGTAGTTGATGCGCACTGTCACCGTCAGCGGGCCGGGCTGATAGGGCATCAGCATGGGGTCCATGGTGAAGTAGCCGCCTGGCTCCAGCCGCCCCACCAGGATGATGTTGTTCACTACCTCTCCATCCGTTGAGGTCACCTCCATGTTGCCCAGCACGGCGGCCTCTCGTCCCAGGTTGGTCACCTGCACAGGGAGCGGTGAGGGCTGCCCGGCGAAGATAGGGTTCGGGTCGCGGTAGAAGTTCACATCGAGCTGGGGTAGCGAGTAAACCAGCAGCGTGACCACCTGCTCGTCAACGTAGCGCTGCCCGGTCTCGTCGGTGTAAGTGAATGACACCTTGAACGGATAGGCCCCCGGCTGAGTGGAGACGTTCACCACCAGCCTCTGAGTGGCCGTCAGAGCCCCATTTGCGCTCACATCGCCCAGAAACTGAACGTTAGATGATCCGAACGGGGCGAAGTTCGTCAGATCGCTGCTGCCGCCAGAGATGCCGCCAGGAGAGGGCGTTCCGCTGCCCCCGTCGCTGACTGTACCGCCGCCTACGATCATATTGACCCCCTTGGCGGCATAAGCACCGAGATTGCGGGCGTTTAGCGTGATCTCAAAGATCGTGCCCGGCTGCAGCCTCTCCACGTCCACCGCATACCCCTCGATCACAATCTGCGGGCGCAGGCCAGGCCGCGGGGTCGGTGTGGGTGTGGGGGCTGCCGGCCCGGATGCACGCTGCACCAGGGGGAAGGTCAGGTTGAACGTCTCACTGTAGGCAGCGCCGTACACGTCGTTATACTGCGCCGTCACCTTCAGCGAGGCGATCTGGCCAGACACGCTGCGGCTGACGGTAAAAGGCTGGAAGAAACGATGGCTGCCGCCCGGCCAGATGTCACCGAGCGCCTGTACACCGCCTGTGACCCGCGGGATCAGGTCACCTGCCTCAAACGTCACCATCACATTGGTGGCCTGGATTTGCCCCAGATTCTGCAGCGTCATCTCAAAGTCGATGTTCTCCCCCGGGGTTAGTTCACGCGAGCTTGCGCCGTATGACTGCACCGTGAGGATAGGGCGCGCAAAGGCCGTGGGCTGGGGTGTGGCCGTTGGCGTTGGTGTAACCGCCGCCGCCGCTACCGCGAAGACTTTCAGCGTGACATCGTCATTTGACTCGTTAGTGTTGGGGTTGACGACGATCACCGGGTAGTCACGCCCGGACTGGCTGCCAGGGATGCCTGCCGGCACGGTGGCGGTCAGCACAGTGGGTGTCAGACAGGTGGTTCCGAGGGCCCCGTATCCGTCCAGGATCACCACCGCGCCATCCTCAAAGTTGGCCCCCGTCACCGTGATGGTGTTGGTGAGATTGTTCTGGATGGAGGGGGGCTGCACGCCGTCCACTGCTGGCACGCCGCTGGTGCCGGTGGGGCAGGCCGCCGCTATAACCGGCTGGGCCGGGAAGACCCACGCCGCCATCGGCAGTGTTGCAGCGATCGTTATAATCAGGGAGATCAGGCCGATTGTTCTTTTCATATGGCTCTCAACTCTCAGCTTTGATTAGGTCAGAGGCGGCAAGATAGACCGACTCATCGACTACCCGGCCATCCAGCAGGTAGATGACGCTGGTTGCGAAATGATGCATGCGCAGGTCATGGGTCACCACCAGCACGGTGCGGCCTGAGAGATGCAGATCGGACAGAAACTTCATGATGCTCATCCCACTGGCTGTATCCAGGTTACCGGTTGGCTCATCGGCCAGGATGACCTGCGGATCGTTGACCAGTGCCCGCGCGATGGCGACGCGCTGTTGCTGCCCGCCCGACAGCTCGGTGGGGCGGTGATAGGCGCGGTCAGCCAGCCCTACCCGTTCCAGCAGCTCGGCGGCGCGGGCGGTGCGCTTGCGGCGCGGGAAATTCAGAAACCGCATTGGGAACGAGACGTTCTCCAGTGCGGTCATGTTCGGGATCAGATTGAAAGACTGGAAAACAAACCCCACCGTCCTGCGGCGATACACGGCCAGGCTATTCTCGTCAAGCTGATCGATCTGCTGGCCGTTCACAACGATCTCGCCCGCAGTTGGTCGATCGAGTCCTCCCAGCAGGTAGAGCAGCGTGCTTTTACCTGACCCGGAAGGCCCCATCACCACCGTGAAAGTGCCGCGCTCGATCTGCAGGTCCACGCCATCCAGCGCACGCACAGTAGATTGCCCCATCTGGTAGATTTTTTGCAGGCCGGTGATCGTGATAAATGACCGATCCGGCACAGGCTCAGGATGCACTCCGGAATTCGCCATCGGCTTTCCTCTAGAAGAAGAATGGCCGCATCACATTCATGGTGGCTAGCTGAGCCCCCAGGAAACCAAACCCGGCCTGAATAGCCAGCATCAGGATCATGATTGTCCAGATGCTCAGGCTGATTTTGAGCCGCGACAGGCTGGGATCCCCGACGCGTGAGCCAAGCACCAGCAAAACGATATGCCACAGCAGATAAAGGTCGATCAGGGCAAGCAGCGCTGAGAGGAACAGCATCACCCCCGCAGCGTCGGACGCAATGAACCCCGACAGGCCGGGGGCAGTGATCGCCTTGCCGCCGATGATCATCGCCAGCACCCTTACCATATCGCGCACGGCAAAGGGCACCGAGGCCCAGGCAACAACGTTCATCGCCATCGTCGTGCTCCCTCTGCCGCCCAGCATGGTCAACACCAGGTGCACCAGCCCGCCGACGATCAGCCATCCCAGCCACACACCTAGCATACCGCCCAGCGCCGGGAAGACGAATGTGAACGCTGGCCCGGTGGTGGCCTGCGCGGCCTGCATAAACTGGGCCTGTTGTTCTGGTGAGTAGTACTCGAAATCAGGAGGCAGGGCGACCTGGCCCGCGGCCGGGTCTGTCTGCCGGATCACGCCGGCGACCACCACCCGCAGCAGGGTGGTCAGGGTCAGCAGCAAGATCGGTGTCAGCCAGACCCCGCGCGCTTCTGCCGTCACCCATTCGAATAAGCGCCGGGGCCGGAACAGCACGAGCGGCACCCGGCCCGGATAGAGCTGGCGCGGCCTGACGACGCCAGGTTGTGCTGTTTCTGCCATTTGCTATCCTCTCCCATAATTTAGATTGTGTGACAGCCGGCCACCTCGTATCAGCGATCATCAGTGCCACGATTCTCATAACGCCTGGCCATGCTCTGAGGTTCCACCCTGTGCGATATTGTACCCCACCGGGCAATAGTTTCTCATCTTACCGAATTGCCCCATAAAAGGTCTTGCTGCCGGATCTCTGCCTGAAGAGTGAACAGCCTTCGGTTATTGGCATGCCGGGATGAACGGCCAAACGAAAGACCGGGCGGCTGCCCGGCCTCTCGCTGTCATCGTGCCCTCGGTAGGGCCCTGTCCCGGCTAGCGCGACCCACTCAGGCGCGGGTCGATGATGTCACGGAAGGCGTCACCGATCAGGTTCCACCCCATCACGAACAGCAGGATGGCGATCCCCGGGTAAAGGATAATATGCGAATAGCGATCCAGCGCCGGGATCCAGTTACGAGCGAAGCTGATCATCTGCCCCCAGTCGGCATAGCCCGGCTCTGCCCCCAGGCCCAGGAAGCTCAGTGCCGCAAAGCTCAGCACATAAGACCCGATGTCCATCGAGGCGACCACCAGCGTGGGGAAGATGGCGTTGGGGATCACATACCGGAACAGGATGTAGGCGTCACTGGCACCGATGGCGCGCGCGGCCAGCACGTAGTCCCGTTCTTTGATCGAGAGGATGTCTCCCCTGATCAGGCGGGCGTAGGTGGGCCAGCCAAAGGCGATCAGGGCCATCATCCCGGCGAAGATGCCAGTGCTCACACTGGCTCGCAGCACGGCTGCCAGCGTGATAGCAGCCAGCAGAAAGGGGAAGGCCATGACGATCTCGACAATGCGCATCAGGATATCGTCCAGGATGCCGCCGTAATAGCCTGCTATTGAGCCAATCACCAGCCCGATGACCAGAGTTGCGCCGGTGACGATCAGGCCCACCCGGAACGCTGTGCGCGTGCCCCAGACGATCCCGTAATAAACGTCGTACTGACCCTCAGTGGTGCCAAAAATGTGCTCCTCACTGGGAGGCTTCGGTTCTGCCCGGAAGCCGTCGCGCGGGATTGTGAAAGGCTCTGCCGGATTGGGGGGTGGGGCCAGCAGAGGGGCGGCTATGGCGACCACGGTGAAGAACAGCACCAGGATGATCCCGGCGAGCGAGGTAGGACGGGTGAAAAGCTCCCGGACGATGTGTCGGGTGCGATCGTCGATGTATATCTTCCCAAAGAGCATGATGCCCCTGGTTTTGATCTCTTCTGCAGGGATACCTGTCGCCAGCTCGCTCATGTGTACCTCACCCGCGGATCAATAAACGCGTACAGCAGGTCGATGATCAGGTTGCCGAACACGACCAGAACTGCATTGAACAACGTGAAACCCATCACCGAGATCACATCCAGGTGGACTGCAGAGTCGGCGAAGAACCAGCCCAGCCCGCGGATGTTGAACACCGTCTCGGTGATCACCACCCCGCTCATCAGGCTGATGATCGTCAGCCCGCCGATTGTCAGCACCGGGATCATTGCGTTACGCCGCACATGGCGGTTGATGACCACCTTCTCCGGCAGTCCCTTGGCGCGGGCTGCCACAACATAGTCCTGGCGCAGCGCTTCAAGCATTGATGACCGGGTGACGCGCAGAATCAGCGCCCAGCTCAGGTACGAAAGGGTGATGACAGGCAATACCAGGTGGCGCAGGGCATCTACAAAGATATCCAGCCGCCCATTCAACAACGCGTCAAAGCTGTTCATGCGGGTATACTGGATGAAGGCAGGGCTGAGCGTCTCGCGCAGCGCCCACTCCGAGAGCCGTCCGGCGGGAAACCAGTCCAGCCTGGCGTAGAAGATCATCAGCGCCATCAGCCCGAAAACATAGGTGGGGAATGACCACCCGATGATGCTGAAGATGCGCGCCGAATGATCGATGATGGTGTTCTGGTTCACCGCCGCCCATACCCCTAACTGGACGCCTATCACCACAATGGGGATGATCGCCCAGAGGGCCAGCTCCAACGTGACAGGGATAAACTGGATCAGCGCATCTTTAACCGGCTGGTGACCCCGGAATGAGAAACCGAGATCGCCCTGCAACACCTTGGACAGCCAGTTCCAGTACTGCACCGGCAGCGGCTCGTCCAGGCCGTACAGCTCCACCAGTCGGTCGGTATCGCCGCGGTCCGGGGCATCGGCCAGATACAGCGCCAGCCGTTCATAGGGGCTCAGCAGCGAGATCATCGCGAAGATCAACACCGACACACCGAACAGGATGATAGGCAGCTGCAGCAGGCGGCGGATGGTGTAGGTTATCATGAGTTCGATTGCCTCCCCTCAGTCATGATGGACTTAAGGGCTTTCGGATGTCTGCCCGGGCGAGAGGATATCCCCTCGCCCGGGTTGTGCTCAACCGTGGCTGAGCAGCACAGCGGCCAGATGGTTAGGGCGCGACCTTGCTCAGGGCTGCATAGTACGGGTCGCCCATCATCGGATGGAAGTACCAGCCCTGCACCCAGAGCTGCGAGTAGAAGCGCACGGTCGGCTGATGGATGAAGATGTCGATCGCCTGCTCCATGGCCTCAGCCTGAAGCTGCCTGTACATCTCCTCCGCCACCGCCGGGTCGCTCTCACGCACGGCAGCCTGCATCAGCTCATCCCACGGCCCACAGATCTCCTCGGGGAAGCCCTGGGCGCCGGAGAAGTCGCCATTGCACGACATGTAGGGCACCACCCAGTTGTGCGGGTGATGGAAGTCCTCGATCCAGCCGGTCAGATGGATTGGCAGACGGCCAGCGCGGCGGGCAGCCAGATATGAAGGCCATGGCATGCTGACCACGCCAACGGTGATGTTGCCATTCTCGTCGGCGGCCAGCAGGCCGTTGCGCAGGATCTCGGCAGCCAGGCGGCGCGAGTCGTTGCCGGTGTTGTAGGCGAGCTGGATGGTGAAGCCGTTCTCCCAGAGCTGGCCGTCGAAGGCCTGCTTCAGCTCCTCACGGCACATCTCGATGTCGAACGGGTAGATGAACGAGTCAGGGTCGTAGCCCATCATGCCCTCGATGATCGGGCCGCGGTGCGGGATGGCCTCGCCCAGACGAACTTCCTCGATGAAGGTGTCGCGGTCGAAGCAGTAGTTGAAGGCCTTACGAACATGGATGTCCGAGAAGAAGTCGGGTGGGATGCCCTGCCCGTCCAGCTGGCCGGAACCGATCAGCGGGTTGCCGCCCTCGGTTGCGATGTTCTGATTCATGAACAGGTCAGCGGTCGAGGCCTCGGGCAGGCCGTGGTACATCCGCAGGATGCCGCCGGGGTTGTGGATGGTCATCTCGCCGGTCTCGTACTCGATCCATTCCTTGACCAGCGGGTCGACCTGGGCGGCGAAGGCGATGTCGGCATCGAAGATGTCAGCGTCACCGGCCTGAACGGCGGCAAGACGCGTACCCCACTCCTCCACCAGCTTGATCACGATCGTGTCAACTTCCGGAGCGCCGTCGATCGTGCTGCCTTCCCACAGTGGCTCGGTGACCCACCAGTTCTCATTGGCGGTCAGCACGACCTCGTCGCCGGGGGTCCAGTGATCGAGGCGGTAGGGGCCAGTGCCGTTGGTCAGGCTGTAGAACGTGCTGGCGCTGACCTCAGGCAGGTACCAGTTGCGCCAGGTGGTGCAGTCATCGTCCCAGGCGCCCTGCTCGATAGCCCACTCCTTGTCCATCACGCCCATCCACGGCTGTGCCAGGAGCTGTGGGAAGTAGGAGGCAGGATAGTTGAGCGTGATCGTCACTGTGCCGGCCTCGTCGTCGGCCACCACAGCCTGCTTCACCGCCTCGCAGACGGCCACATCGTCGCCACCCACGATATCGAGCAGGCCGCCGTCGCCCGCCTCACCGATGCCGATCGTGCCGAACATCGGATCGAAGTAGAGGCCCATCGGCCCACCGCCGCCCAGGAAGTCCCACCCGAGCAGCAGGTTGCGATGGAAGGTATAGGCCACGTCGTGTGGCTCGAGCGTGCCGCCCTCATGGAAGGTCACGCCCTCGCGGATGGTCAGAGTGTAGGTCAGGCCATCGTCCGAGACAGTCCAATCAGTGGCCAGCATGCCCACGAACTCATCAACCGCGTCGCCCTTGAAGAACAGCAACGGGTCATAGATGTTGCGCAGGACGTGCGAGCTGGCCGAGTCGTAGTGGATAGCCGGGTCAAGGGTCTCCGGCTCGCCGATCACCATGTTGATCAGCGTGTCGGGGTTCTTGAACTCGACTGTGTAGGTCTCGAACTCGGACTCTGCTTCAGCCGCAGCCGCCTGAGCTTCCTCAAGCTGGGCCTGGGCAGCCTCAAGCTGGGCCTGCAGCTCGGCGAGCGCTTCCTCGCCCACGCCCTCGGCCTGAGCGGCCTCAAGCTGCGCCTGGGCGGCCTCAAGCTGGGCCTGCAGCTCGGCGAGCGCTGCTTCGTCCACGCCCGTCTCAGCGGGGGCGCAGGCAGCCAGCAGCACCATCGCCAGCAATACAGACAGAATTGTAAAGACTTTCTTTGACAACTTTCCTTCTCCTCTCAGGTAAAGGCATCATGGGTCCCATGCGCCGGGGGATTATCCCCTGAACACACCACTTCTCATTGTTGTGGCGGCACCACCCCCTTTCGTGCTTCGGTGCGTTTACATTTTGTAGCCCTCGGCTACAAAACAGGCTGCCCAGTGCCCCGGCATCAGTTCCTGAAGCTCAGGCTCATCTTTGAAGCAGCGGTCGATCGCAACCGGGCAGCGGGTGTTGAAGTTACAGCCTACCGGCGGTTTGGCCGGATTGGGGACATCGCCTTCCAGGATGATGCGTTGCCGCTTCTCCTCGATCTCAGGGTCGGGCACGGGGATGGCGGAGAGCAACGCACGGGTGTAAGGGTGCAGGGGGGCGGTGTAGACGTTCTCGACCTCGGCCAGCTCCACGATCTTACCCAGGTACATGACGGCCACGCGGTCGCAGATATGACGCACCATGCTCAGGTCATGGGTGATGAACAGGTAGGTCAGGCCGTACTCGTCCTGCAGGTCCTCCATCAGGTTCACCACCTGTGCCTGGATCGAGACGTCCAGCGAGGTGATCGGCTCGTCCGCCACAATGAAGGCGGGGTTCACCGCCAGGGCGCGCGCGATGCCGATGCGCTGACGCTGGCCTCCTGAGAACTCATGAGGGAAACGGCCAGCGAACATGGGGTTCAGCCCCACGCGCTCTAGCAGCCTGGCCACCATTGCTCGGCGCTCCTGCCCGCTGGCGATCTTGTGGATCGCCAGCGGCTCGCCCACGATGGTGCCGATCGTCATACGCGGGTTGAGCGATGAGAACGGATCCTGAAAGATCATCTGCATCTCACGACGCATGGCCCGCATCTCGCGGCGCGACAGGGTTGTCAAATCCTTGTCTCGGTAATACACTTTCCCGGCGGTAGGTTTGTAAAGCTGTAAAATGGTGCGTCCAATCGACGTCTTACCACAGCCGCTCTCACCCACCAGCCCCAGCGTCTCACCTTTATAGATCTCAAAAGACACATCATCGACAGCGCGCACGTGACCGACGACGCGGCGGAACACGCCTCTGCGGATGGGGAAATACTGTTTCAGGTGCTCAACACGAACGAGGACTTCCCGGTTCTTCTGACTCATCTTTAGTTCACCTCGCAGGGGCTGCTTCGCGCACATCGACCCAGCAGGCGATCTCGTGACGGGGTGCGATCTCTCTCAGGGTCGGATTTTCTTCGTGGCAGCGGCTGATGGCATAAGGGCAGCGCGGGACGAACGGGCATCCTCTGGGCAGTTCGATCAGGTCAGGGGGCAGCCCGCCGATCGAGATCAGGCGTTCCTCAGGGATGCGGCTCTTGTCGACGCGCGGCAGCGAACCCAGCAGCCCCAGTGTGTACGGATGGCGTGGGTCGGCGTAAAGCTCTTTGACATCGGCCTTTTCGACGATGTAGCCGGCGTACATCACTATCACGCGCTCAACCAGCCCGGCCACCACCCCCAGGTCATGCGTGATCCAGATGATGGCCATCCCGATCTGGTCGCGCAGGTGCTTGACCAGCTCAATGATCTGCGCCTGGATAGTGACGTCCAGGGCGGTGGTAGGCTCATCGGCGATTAGCAGCCGCGGGTTGCACGAAAGCCCCATGGCGATCATGGCACGCTGGCGCATACCGCCTGAGAACTCATGGGGGTAGGAGTCTAGACGCTGGCGAGCCTCCGGGATGCCAACCATGTCCAGCAGCTCGACCGCCCGTTCCCGCGCCTGCTTCTTGTCCATCTTCAAATGCAGCTGCAGTGCCTCAGTGATCTGCTGGCCGATGGTCAGCACGGGGTTCAGGGAGGTCATCGCATCCTGGAAGATCATCGCGATCTCTGCCCCGCGCACCTTGCGCATCTCGCTTTCGGGCAGGGTGCGCAGGTCTCGCCCGCGGAATATCACCGATCCGTCCACGATCTTGCCCGGCGGGCTGGGGATCAGCCGCATGATCGAGAGTGCGTGGACGCTCTTGCCGCAGCCGCTTTCGCCAACAACGCCCAGCGTCTCCCCTTCGTACAGATCGTAGGAGATGCCATTGACCGCGTGAACTGTTCCGTCCTCGGTGAAGAAGCGGGTGGTCAGATTGTGGACTTGCATGAGGGGCGTTTTGCTCATAAGGAAGCCTTTGCACTGATCGATTCAGAGATGAGCAGGTGGATATTGAGAACGGGTGGCCAAAACATAGGCTAAGATTCTATACCGGATACGCTTAACAGGCCCAATAACGGGTGCTCGGCAGCAGCTTGCAGAGGATGTTGCAAGATATTAAGTGCAGCCTGCTGTGGGCCAATGCGGGCATGTACTCAACTTCTCCGGGGTTGGGTTTCAGGCTGCCCGGCCTGCCTGGAAATCGGCTGGCCGGTGTGTGCCATCTGAGTTGTGATGCTCGGCTGTCGCCACTGACAAGCACAGATGTCTGCCAGGCGCGGATCGCACTACATCTGCCGCAATTGTAAGACCGGTCTCTGGCTTTTGTCAAGGGATAAAGACGGTCGCAAATTCCTGTTTTGCAAAAATTCGGTTAATTGGGTATAATAGGAAATTGCGCGTTTTTGAGAACTGCCTGAGAATATTCTCTCATACATAGTAGCCGGATGCTCGGGGTGGCATCTGCGCCTCTGAATGAGGAAGGTGTGCACAATGGTGAAAGGGTTTGCAGGGTAAATACAGCGGACACCGGAGGTGGCATGCGGCAATATCCGCATTGAAGGGTGGCTTCCGGATGGAGACACCCTTTTCTTTTTGCCCTGCCACTGCCTGTGTCCACCCGTTCTGCCGGGTTGTGCAGGTGTGCTGCCAAATATGTGTTGTGACAAACCTAAGGACAGAGCTTTGAACGTACCTATCCCTGCAGTTCGTGCCCCGGGTTACGACTTCCAGGGGGCTGTATCCGGCAATCGATTGGTTGGCCTGTGGCGATTGATGCGTGGTTACCATCTGCTTTACATCGGGGCGACGCTCAGCATGGGGCTGGCGGCGCTGCTGAAGACGGCCACTTATCTGCTGCTCGCCTTCCTGATCGATGAGGTGCTGCCCGGCCAGGACCCTGCCGCGGTGCTTCCGCTGGTGGCGGGGGGATTCGTTGGGCTGGCCCTGCTGGAGGGGACTTTCACCTTCATCAGCCGCCGCACGGCCTCACAGTCGGCAGAGGGCATCGTGGTGCGCCTGCGCAACTACCTGTATGACCATATCCAGCGCCTGTCATTTTCCTATCATGACCGGGCGCAGACCGGCGATCTGCTGCAGCGCTCCACGTCGGACGTTGATGCGATCCGCCGCTTCTTCGCCGATCAGGCCATCATGGCAGGGCGGATCGTGCTGCTGTTTGGGGTCAACCTGGCCGCCCTGCTGCGGCTTAATACCCGGCTGGCGCTCTACTCGATCGTCGTAATCCCGCTGGTGGTCATCTCGTCGTTCTTCTTCTTCAAGCGAGTGTCGAAGGCTTACGAGGAGTATCAATCTCAGGAAGCCAGCCTCTCAACCGCGCTGCAGGAGAATCTGAGCGGCATGCGAGTGGTCAAGGCATTCGCGCGGCAGGCCTACGAGCGCGACAAGTTCGACCGCGAGAACGCCAGCCAGTTCCGGCGGGGGCGGCATCTGCTGACGATGCATGCCTTCTACTGGCCGCTGGCAGATATCCTGTGTGGCATGCAGATGCTGGCCGGATATCTGATCGGCGCGCTGATGACGTTAAACGGTGAGATCACGATCGGCACCTATCTGGCATACTCCGGCCTGGTGGTGTGGTTGATCTGGCCCATGCGCAACCTGGGTCGCATCATCGTGGATATGTCAACCGGGCTGGTGTCCTACGATCGCGTTGCCGAGATTCTGCGGCAGGCTCGCGAGCCTCTGGAGGATGGCATCCGCAAACCGGATGGCATGCTCAAGGGCGAGGTGGTCTTTGAGGATGTGAGCTTCCACTACGACGACGGCACGCCGGTGCTGCATAACATCAGCTTCCGTGCCATGCCGGGCCAGTCGATCGCCTTGCTGGGTTCGACGGGGTCGGGTAAGACCTCGCTGGTGAACCTGCTGCCGCGCTTCTACGAATACACCGGCGGCAGAATCCTGCTCGATGGCGTTGATCTGGCGGAATACTCACGCGACTTCCTGCGCCAGCATATTGGCATTGTGGAACAGGAGCCATTCCTGTTCTCGCGCAGCATCCGTGACAACATCACATATGGAGTGGGCCGCGCGGTGACTGACGAGGAGGTATACGCGGCGGCGAGTGCTGCGGCCATCCACGATGTGGTGATGGGTTTCCCGGAGGGGTACAGCACGCTGGTTGGTGAGCGCGGTGTCACGCTCTCAGGGGGGCAGAAGCAGCGCGTTGCCATCGCGCGGACGCTGCTCAAGAACCCGCGCATTCTGATCATGGACGACGCCACCTCCTCGGTGGACACCGAGACGGAGGCCACGATCCGTGAGGCGCTGGCGAATCTGATGGAGGGGCGAACCACCTTCATCATCGCGCATCGCATCCAGAGCGTGATGGATGCCGATCTGATCCTGGTGCTTGACCACGGCCGCATTTTGCAGCAGGGCACGCACGAGGAGCTGCTGGCGCAGGACGGCATCTATCGGCGGGTTTACGACGTGCAGGCGAGCATCGAAGATGAACTGGAAAAGGAAATAACCGTTGTCGGAGCTTGATTTTCAAGAAGAGGAATTCACCACGCGTTTCAACGGTCGAACCGTGCTCCGCATCCTGGGGCTGGCCAGGCCCCACTGGAAGTGGGTGGTCGGGTTCGTCGCGGCGGTTGCGCTGGTTTCATTGCTCGATTCGTACTTCACCTTTCTGGGGAAGCGGATCGTTGATGAAGGCATACTGGCGGGCAACCGCCGGGCGCTGATGGCCATCGTTACCCAGTACGGTGCGTTGATCATCGTGCAGGCCGGGCTGGTGTTCAGCTTCATCTATCTCACGGGCATCCTGGGGCACCGCATCCGCTACGACCTGCGACGGCGGCTGTTCAACCACCTGCAGGACCTGTCGCTGTCCTACTTCGACCGGACCCCGGTGGGCTGGATCATGTCGCGCGTGACGTCGGACGTGGAGCGCGTCGCCGAGCTGGTCACCTGGGGGCTGCTCGATGTGGTATGGGGCATCACGAATATCGGGGCTGCTGTAGTCTTTATGACCATCATCAACTGGCGGCTGGCGCTGATGGTTTTCACCATCATCCCGGTGCTGGTTTTTGTGGCGGCCCAGTTCCAGAAGAAGATCATCGTCGAGTACCGCAAGGTGCGCAAGATCAACTCGCGTATCACCGGGGCATACAACGAGAACATCACCGGCGTGCGGGTCGTCAAGGGGCTGCGCCGTGAAGAGGCTAACGCCGCCGAGTTCGGCGAGCTGTCCGGTGAGATGTATCGGGCAGGTTACCGTGCGGCGTGGTTCTCGGCGCTGTTTCTGCCTGCGGTGCAGATCATCAGCGCCATCGCGCTGGGCAGCATCGTATGGTACGGCGGCTGGCAGACGACCATCGGCGGGATCACCATCGGCGGCATCCAGGCGTTCGTGGGCTATGTCACCTTCATGATGTGGCCTGTGCAGGAGATGGCCCGCGTGTATGCCGAGATGCAGCACGCGGTCGCCTCGGCGGAGCGCATCTTCTCACTGATCGATGCTGTGCCCGAGATCGAGGATCGGCCCGGGGCGGTCTCCGTTGATACGATCAAAGGTGACATCGAGTTCGACCATGTCGACTTCTACTATGAGGAAGACAAGCCGGTGCTGACCGACTTCACTCTCACGGTGCGCCAGGGTGAGACGATCGCCCTGGTGGGGGCCACCGGCGGTGGCAAGTCGACCATCGTCAACCTGCTGTGCCGCTTCTACGAGCCGAAGCGCGGTGTGATCCGCATTGGCGGGCGCGACTATACAACCATGACGCTGGACAGCATCCAGGCGCGCATCGGGATGGTGCTGCAGACCCCGCACCTGTTCTCCGGCACCATCCGCGAGAACATCCGCTACGGAAGGCTGGACGCCACCGACGAGGAGATCGAGGAGGCGGCCCGCGTGGCGGGAGCGCATGACTTCATCGTGACGCTGGGCAAAGGCTATGATGAGGAGGTGGGTGAGGGCGGCGTGCTGCTCTCTATGGGTCAGAAGCAGTTGATCAGCCTGGCCCGCGCGGTGCTGGCCGACCCGGAGCTCTTCATCATGGATGAGGCCACCAGCTCGGTTGATACCCTGACTGAGGCGCTGATTCAGCGCGGCATGGAGCGCATTATGGAGGGGCGCACCAGCTTTGTGATCGCCCACCGTCTTTCAACGATCAAGCGCGCCGATCGCATCCTGGTGATCGATCGGGGGCGCATCATCGAGATGGGCACTCATGCCGAGCTGCTGCGCCAGCGCGGTCACTACTATGAGCTGTACACACGCCAGTTCCGTCACGAAAAGGAGCTGGAGCACGAGGTCTACAAACTGGTTGGCTGATCGATCGGGCTGATCAGTCGGAGGGCGGGCGCTCATCGGGTGCCCGCCCTTTTCGCTTTCCCACGCGTGTTCGCAGGGTTTTCGTCCACTGGCAGCGGCTTAAGATGCTGTATAGTAAGAGTCAGCACATGCCAGGGGCTGTAACTCCTGCGCAACCCACCTTTACTACATTGTTGGGCAGACGGCTCACCGGGCCATCTGGTGGCGCTGTTCTCTGGCCCTGGAGAACCCGGGGCGGCCTGCCCCGTTTGGTTAGGATGTCAGCTCATTTCATCAACAAAGAGGGTGGTACCATGCGTCTCAAAGACAGAGTTGCGTTGATCACAGGCGGGGCCGCCGGCATTGGCCGGGCGACCGCCCAGCGTTTCGCCGAGGAAGGCGCCCGTGTGATCATCTGTGATGTGAACGAGGAGGCCGGGCAGGAGACTGTCCGCACGCTGGGGCCGGAGGCCAGCTTCTACCGGGTCGATGTGGCCGATCATGCCGCCGTTACCGCCTGGGTTCAGGAAGTGTTTACGCGTTACGGCCGCATTGACATCCTGGTGAACAACGCCGGCATCCTGCGTGATGGGCAGCTTGTCAAGTACAAGGATGGCCAGGTCGTCGGCCAGATGTCTGAGGAGCATTTTGATCTCGTCATCGCGGTTAACCTCAAAGGTGTTTTCAACTGCACTCAGGCCGTCGTGCCGCACATGATCAACCAGGGGGGCGGCGTGATCCTCAACGCCAGCTCTGTGGTGGGGCTGGATGGCAACTTCGGCCAGACCAACTACGTTGCCACCAAAGCGGGTGTGATCGGCATGACGAAGGTGTGGGCGCGCGAGCTGGGCCGCTACAACATCCGTGTTAACGCGGTGGCCCCTGGCTTCACCGCCACAGAGATCCTCAGTAGCATGCCGGAGAAGGTGCTGGAGAGCATGAAGGCCCGCACACCGCTGGGCCGCATGGGTGATCCGGTCGATATCGCCAACGCCTATCTGTTCCTGGCATCGGATGAGGCGAGCTTCATCACCGGGGCGGTGCTGCGCGTCGATGGCGGGCTGGTGGTGGGCACCTAGCACGGCTATTCTCCTGCCGCAGCCGGTGTGAGGCGCAAACAGGCCGCGGCCTCACACCGGTGCGGCCCTGTCTGCAGGAGGGCTTCCCCATGCCGAAGGTCCATGTGAACGGGATCGACCTCTACTACGAGGTCTCCGGCTCCGGCCAGCCGCTGGTGCTGATCGCCGGGCTGGGCTACGGCCTGTGGCAGTGGCATAAGATGATCCCCGGCCTTGCCGAACACTTCAAGGTGATCGCCTTTGACAACCGCGGTGCAGGGCAGACGGATAAGCCGCCCGGTCCCTATACCGTCCAGATGCTGGCCGCCGATACGGCGGGCTTGATCGAGACGCTGGGAGCGGCCCCGGTAGCGATCATGGGCCACTCGATGGGCGGCTTTGTCGCCCAGGAGCTGGCCATCACACGGCCCGATCTGGTGGCGAAGCTGATCCTCGCCTCCACCAATTTTGGTGGGCCGCGCCACATCCCCATCACCCCGGAGGCGATGGCCGTGCTGGCCGATCGCTCCGGTGACCCGGTTGATCTGGTGCGGCGTGGCGTGGCGGTTGCCTGCGCCCCCGGCTTCGCCGACGCCCACCCGGAGGTGCTGCAGGAGCTGATCGCATACCGACTGGGCGACCCGGTGCCGCCCACGGCCTATCAGGCGCAGCTCGCGATCGGGCTGGCGCTGTATGACGAGAAGGCCTGCTTTGAGCACCGCCTCGGCGCGGTGGCTGCGCCGACCCTGATCCTGTTCGGCGAGCATGACCGCGTGGTGCCGCCTGGCAATGCCGACCTGCTGGCGGCGCGCATCCCGGGCAGTCGGGTGCAGATCATATCCGGCGTGGGCCACATCTTCCCGATCGAGGCCCCTGACCGGGCGGTCGAGGTAGTGGTGGGGTTCCTGAAGGGCTGAGCGTTTTGCCAGCCCGCTCTGCGGCTTTACAAGGAGATATGTGTGCAACCTCGATATGCGCAGATCATCGCAACGGGGCTGTATATCCCGGAGAAGGTGATCACCAACGACGATCTGAACGAGATGCTGGGCGAGAACGTGGGCGACTGGCTGGTGCAGAACACCGGCATCCGCGAGCGCCACGTGATGGGCGATGAAGAGACCACCTCCGACATGATCACCGCCTCGGCGCGCCAGGCGCTCGATCAGGCCGGGCTGCGGGCCGACGAGCTTGACCTGATCATCGTCGCCACCGACACCCCCGACTACATCAGCCCGGCCACAGCCTCGGTGGTCCAGCACAAACTGGGTGCGGTGAATGCCGGGGCCTATGACATCAACTGTGCCTGTGCCGCCTGGGTGACCGGGCTGGACATGGCTGCCCGCTATATCACCACTGACCCCGACCTGAACACTATCCTGGTGGCAGGCGGCTACGGGATGACGAAGTTCATCGATTGGACAGACAAGTACACTTGCACGCTGTTCGCCGACGGCGCAGCCTCTGTGATCGTGCGGGCTGGCCCTGAACCCGGCTTCCTCAGCGGCAAGCTGGTGGCTCACGGCGAATTTCACGACGCGCTCGGCATCTACACCGGCGGCACCTACCGCCCCGCCACCCCGCAGACGGTGGCCGACCTGGGCAAGCCCCGCGTGCAGTTCGTGCGCAAGTTCCCGGCCACGTTCAACAGCGACAACTGGCCGCCACTGGTCAGGGAGGCCGTCCGTAAGGCCGGGCTGACGCTGGACGAGATCGACTACTTCCTGTTCACGCAGCTCAACCTGCGTACCATCGAGTACGTGATGGAAGCGCTGGGGCAGCCGATGTCAAAGACGCACTGGATCATGGATAAATGGGGGTATCTGGGGTCGGCCTGCATCCCCGCCGCGCTGCACGATGGCCTGGAGCGTGGTAAAGGCCCACGCAAAGGGGATCACGTTGTATTCTGCGCCACCGGCGGCGGCATGGCGATGGCAGCCTCGGTGTGGCGCTGGACCCTGGAGTGAACGGGCAGCCCCGCCCCTGGAAAGGATTGGACCATGTATATCGGTGATTATCTTGGGCGGCGCGAGGTCTACTCACCCGACAGGCTGGCGATCGTTGATGCGGGTAAGACGCCCGCGCTGCGTCTCACCTATCGCCAGATGAACGAGCGCGCCAACCGCTATGCTAACTGGCTGCGCGAGGTGGCCGGCGTCGGTAAGGGCGATCGCGTAGCCATCCTTGCCCGCGATGGCGTGGAACACCTCGACAGCTTCTACGCTTGCGGCAAGCTGGGGGCGATCCATACTGCCCTTAACTGGCGGCTGCACTGGCGCGAGATCGAGGGGCTGGTGCAGGACACCCGCCCGCGTGTGTTGCTCTACTCCGACGACTTCAAGGACAGCGTCAAGGATCTTGCCGGGGCCGTGCAGGGCACCGATCACGAGATCGGCTTCTACCTGCATATCGAGGGCGAGGGCGTCCCCGGAAGCCTGCGCTTCGAGGATGTGCTCGCCGCCGCCGACCCGGCCCCCGTGACCTGCGAGACTCTGGAGGCCGAGGACATCGCCTGCCTGCTGTTCACGGGCGGCACCACCGGGCTGCCCAAGGGGGCGATGATCAGCCACCGTATGATCTGTTGGAACGTGCTCAATACCGTCACGCATGACATCACCCACGGCGATGTCTACCTGTGCGTCTTCCCCCTGTTCCACGCGGGCGGGTTGTTTACCTACATCACCTCGCAGGTGGTTTTCGGCAATACCACCATCCTCACCCGGCAGTTCGACCCTGCCCAGGTGCTCGATCTGATCGAGCGCGAGCGCGTGACAGTGTTCGCGGGCGTGCCCACCATGTACCAGATGATGACCCAGGCCCCCAACTGGGCAGAGGCCGACATGAGCAGCCTGCGATTCTGCACTAGCGGCGGCGCGCCGCTGCCTGTCCCGCTGATCGAACAGTACATGCGCGAGAAGGGCATCCGCTTCAAGCAGGGGTTTGGCATGACCGAGTTCGGTGTGGGCATCTTCGCCCTGGCCCCGGAGGATGCCGCCCGTAAGGCGGGCAGCATCGGCAGGCCCAATTTCTTTGTCGATGTGCGCATCGTCGATGAGGAAGGGCATGATCTAGGGCCTAATCAGATCGGTGAGATGCTGCTTAAAGGGCCAAGCATGTTCTCTGGTTACTGGGAGAAGCCGGAAGAAACAGCGCGCGTCATCGATGCGGACGGCTGGCTCCATACCGGTGACCTGGTGTACTACGATGACGAGTGGTACTTCTTTGTGGCCGACCGCAAGAAGGACATGTTCATCTCTGGCGGGGAGAACGTCTACCCCACCGAGATCGAGGCAGTGCTGTATAAACACCCTGCAGTGCACATGTGCGCGGTGATCGGGGTGCCGCACCCCAAATGGGGCGAGGTGGGCAAGGCCTGTGTGGTGCTGAAGCCCGGCCAGACGGTCTCTGAGGAAGAGTTGCTGGCCTTCATGAAGGACCACCTCGCCGCTTACAAGGTCCCCAAGAGCGTCGTCCTGATGGACTCCCTGCCGCTATCCGGCATGGGCAAGATACTCAAGCGCGAGCTTCGCAGCCAGTTTGTCAAAGAATAGGAGGCTGGGTATGGCTGTAAGGAAACTGGGCCGCGGCGTCGCCATGGTTGGCGCGGGCATCAGCAAGTTTGGCGCATTCCCTGAGAAGAACAGCCGCGATCTCTTTGTCGAGGCCTTTCAGGATTTGCGTCACTCGGTGGATAAGGGGCTGGACCCCACTGTGATCGAGGCGCTTTACCTCGGCAACTACTCGAGCGATCTGTTTGAGGGCCAGGCGCATATGGCTCCGATCATGGCCGACGCAGTCGGGCTGGTCCCTGTCCCCGCGGTGCGCCTGGAGGCCGCCTGTGCCAGTGGCAGTGCTGCGTTACGCCAGGGCGTGCTGGCGGTTGCTTCAGGCCTGTATGACATTGTGTTGGTGGGTGGTGTGGAGAAGATGACCAATTTACCCACCGCCGAGGTGACCGACACCCTGGCCACGGCAGCCGACACCGTTTATGAGATCCCGTCAGGGCTTACCTTCCCTGGCTTTTATGCGGCGATTGCCACCGCCTACATGGCGCGCTACGGCATGACTCCCGAGCATCTGATGAAGGTGGCTATCAAGAACCATGCCAACGGTGCGCTCAATCCGATCGCGCAGTTCGGCGTCAGCATCCCCGACTGGATGGAGGGGCGTAAGGCATCGGCGGCCAAGAAGGGCAAACCGATTCCCACCTGGGCCGACGAGATGGAGTTCCTGCATGATGATGCCGCTAATCCGATGATCGCCTGGCCGCTGCGCCTGTTCGACTGCTCGCCCATCACCGATGGGGCGGCCTGCGTGCTGCTGGTGGCCGAGGAGTGTGCACGTGAGTTCACCGATAAGCCGGTTCATATCATCGGTGTGGGGCAGGCCTCCGACTATCCGCTGCACGATCGAGATGACCTGACATCGCTGCGGGCGGCTCGCCTGGCCAGCCAGCAGGCCTACGAGATGGCGGGAGTTCAGCCGGCGGATATCCGCCTGGCCGAGGTGCACGACTGCTTCACGGTCGCGGAGGTTGTGGCGACCGAGGACCTGGGTTTCTTCGAGCCGGGTACCGGCTACCGTCGGGCCGAGGAAGGTGTTACCGCTCGTGATGGGGCGAAGCCGATCAACACCTCTGGCGGTCTGAAGTCGAAGGGGCACCCCGTTGGCGCCTCTGGCGTGGGGCAGGCCGTTGAGATGTGGAAGCAAATGCGCTGTGAGGCAGGTGAGCGCCAGGTGAGCGGTGACGTCTCGCTGGGCCTCACGCATAATGTCGGCGCCACTGGCTCCACTTGCGTGGTGCACATCTATGAACGGAGATAGGGCGTCACACGCCTGACAGGAGAGGATCATGACCGACGATAAACCCTTCACCGCAGCTGCGTTTTATCAGTACCTCGCCGAGCACCGGCTGATGGGGGTACGCTGCCCCGCCTGCGATATCCTGTTCCTGCCCCCGCGTGCGATCTGCCCGCACTGTCACTCCTCTGCACTGGAATGGGCCGAGCTGTCCGGCAGGGGGCGGCTGGCGGCATTCACCGCGATCTATGTCGCGCCCACCTTCATGATCGAGCAGGGCTTCGGGCGCGATAACCCCTACCTCACCGGTATTGTCGAGCTGGAGGAAGGGGTAAAGATCAGCGCCCGCATCGTAGGGGTGGATCCCCGCCAGCCTGAGGCAATCCGGGTTGGCACGCCGCTAATCGTCGAATATCTGGAACGTGGGGAGGGGGAGAGTCGCAGAGTAGATCTGGCCTTCAAGCCCTGACCCCACATGCTGTGGTAGCAGGCGCCGGGCTTTGCTGGCCCGGCGCTTTCCTCCAAAACTCAGACAGATATACCATTTTTCCCCTCCCTATGTCACATGTTGGGCCGCGGGGGCTTGAGCGAGCTTTAACTATGCTGTATCATAAGTGGCAGATATGCCCCTGTGCCCATCACTGGCACCGCAAACGCGGGGTTCCCCTGATTGCCAAGTTCATCTCGTGCTATAGAAGCTGAACTGAGGATTGTCATGATCAAGCCCTGGGATCGCTATTACACACCACACACACTGCCCGAGGCTGTTGACATCCTGGAACAGTACGGGGGCGAAGCCCGTGTGGTGGCCGGCGGGACGGACCTGCTGCTAGAGATCAAGCAGGGGCATCACCCTCCGGTAACAGCCCTGGTGGATATTACCCATATTGCTGAGCTGGCCCATATCAGCGAAGGAGACGGTGAGGTCTTTATCGGTGCGGCGGTCACCCATACGCAGGTAGTGCACAGCACACTGCTTGCTGAGCGTGCCACCTGTCTGGTCGAGAGCTGCGGTGTGGTGGGCGGCCCCCAGGTGCGCAATGTTGCCACACTGGGCGGCAATGTGGCCCATGCGCTCCCCGCTGCTGACGGCACCACCTCCCTGGTGGCCCTGGACGCCGATGTAGAGGTGTGGCAGGCCGGAGTGCGCCGCCGCGTCAACATCCTCGAGATGTTCAAAGGGCCGGGCAAATCGATCCTCGATCCCGCGCATGACATCCTGCTGGGGTTCCACGTCAGGCTGAGCGGCCCGCATGAGGCCTCTGCCTTCAAACGCATTATGCGCCCGCAGGGTGTGGCGCTGCCCATCCTGGGGTGTGCGGTCTGGGTGCGTCTTGCCGGGGATCTCCGCACGATTGAGGATATCCGCATCTGCATCAGCCCTACCGCACCGGTGCCGGTCCGGGCAGTCCCTGTTGAGGAGGTGCTGCGCGGCCATGTCTATGATGAAGGGCGTCTGGCCCTGGCGCTTGAGGTGGCCCGGCGAGACATCCACCCGAGGGCAAGCAAATACCGCGCTACAGCAGAGTATCGTGTTGAGATGATCGAGGTGCTGCTGCGCCGGGCACTGCCTTTGGCTGTTGGACGCGCACGAACGGGCAGGGCGATCCCTGAGGGGGTCGGCCTGTGATGTCGAGGGGGAATTGAATGAGCAGGATCACCATCACCGTCAATGGCCGGGCCTATGAGATGGATGTGCCCGAGTCGCGGACTCTGGCGCAGTTCCTGCGCCTGGACCTGGGCCTGACGGGGACGAAGATCGGCTGCGAGGAGGCCGAGTGCGGCATCTGCACGGTGCTGGTAAACGGCCTGCCGGTTGACTCCTGTATCTATCCGCTTTTTAAGGCCCAGGGGGCCGAAGTGCTGACAATCGAGGGCCTGGCGGCAGAGGGTGAGGAGCTTCATCCTCTGCAGCGAGCCTTCATCGATCAAGGCGCCGTCCAGTGCGGTTTCTGCACCCCTGGCCTGATCATGAACGCAAAAGCCCTGCTGGATGAAAATCCCGATCCTGACGACCACGCGATCAAGGTGGCGCTCAAGGACACTTTCTGCCGCTGCACTGGCTACAGCAGCGTGTTCCGGGCTATTCGGTCGGCGGCCCGTGCCATGCGCGGTGAGGGCTATCTTCCTTACGAGCAGCCGGAGACGGTTGAGCCTCTTCACGTCGTCGGCACATCAGTGCCGCGCCCGGAGGAGGTGCTGAAGGTCACAGGCCGGGCGAAGTACACCGACGATTACACCTTCCCTGGCATGCTGTACGGCCGCACGCGGCGTAGCGATCATCCCCATGCCCGCATCCTCGGCATCGACACTGCCGAAGCTGAGGCGCTGCCGGGCGTGGTCGCTGTGCTGACCCATAAGGACATCCCCGGGGAGAACATCCACGGGCTGGTATACGATGATTGGCCCTGCCTGGCCGGGGACAAGGTGCGCTATATGGGCGATGCGGTGGCCATTGTGGCTGCCGAGACGCCGGAGATCGCCGAGCAGGCCCTGGCCCTGATCCGGGTTGACTACGAGCCGCTTCCGGTAGTCACCAGCCCGATCCAGGCTGAGCAGCCGGATGCCCCACTGGTGCATGAGGAATGGCCGACCGGCAACCTGCTCAAGCATATCAAGGTGCGCCACGGGGATATCGACCAGGGGTTCGCCGAGGCTGATGTGATCGTTGAGCGTACCTATCACACGCCTACGATCGAGCATGCCTTTCTAGAGCCAGAATGCTCGATCGGTGTCCCGGCGGGATTCGATGAGGAGCATGAAAAGCTCACCATCTATGTAGGGTCGCAGATACCATATCAGGATCGCAGCCAGGTGGCCCGTATCCTGGGGGTGCCCGCCGAACAGGTGCGTATCCGGGGCACACTGATCGGCGGGGGCTTTGGCGGCAAAGAAGACCTCGCCGCCCAGGCGCATGTTGCGCTGCTGGCACAAGTCACTGGCCGCCCGGTGAAGATGCTTTACTCACGCCAGGAGTCGCTGTTATTCCACCCCAAGCGGCATGCCACCGTCATCACGATCCGCATCGGGGCCAAGCGCGACGGCACCCTGACGGCCATCCGGGCTGAGCTGCATGGGGACGGCGGTGCATATGCCTCTCTCAGCGATAAGGTGCTAACGCGTGCCACCACTCATGCCACCGGCCCTTATGCGGTTCCCAATGCCCGGATCGACTGCTATGCCATGTACACCAACAACCCACCCTCAGGTGCGTTTCGCGGTTTTGGCGTCACTCAGTCGGCGTTTGCCGTGGAAAGCACCATGGATATCCTGGCCGAGGAGCTGGGCATCGACCCGCTGGAGCTGCGTATCAAGAACGCACAACGTGTCGGTGTGACCACCGCTACTGGTCAGGTGCTTGTTGAGAGCGTGGGCCTGCTGGATACCATTAAGAAGGTGCGTGCCGAGCTTAAGACGATGTATGGGCCAAAGGGGTTCCGCTGGGGCTGGCGGGAAGGATCAAAGGCCTACGGCTGGGGGATTGCCTGTGCCTACAAGAACACCGGCCTGGGAGGCGGAGCGCCGGATAAATCCACCGTCGAGGTAGAGGTCTTCGATGACGGGACCGCCGAGGTGCGCACCTCTGCTGCCGACCTGGGGCAGGGCGTCGGCATGGTGGTGGCGCAGTGCGCTGCCGAGGAGCTGGGTCTGCCGTATGAACATGTGCGTGTGTTGCTCTCTGACACAGACTTGACCCCCGATGCCGGGCCAACCACGGCGTCGCGCCAGACGTTTGTAACGGGCAATGCGGCCCGCATGGCCGCTGGCGCCCTCCGAGAAGCTCTGCGCTCGGCGGTGGCGGAGTATCGTAATGTCGACCCTGCCCGGGTGCGCTTTGAGGAGGGCTTGATGCGCTGTGACGGCCAGTCCACCCCCATCGGTGAGGTGGTGGGTTGGATGAAGCAACATGGCCTGCAGGCAAAGGCCTCCTACGAATACTGGGCGCCCCGGACCAGGCCGCTTGGTGAGGGCGGCGACATGCACGTGGCCTTCTCCTACGCGACCCAGGCCGCGCTGGTAGAGGTCGATCTGGAGACCGGGGAAGTCAGGGTGCTCAAAGTGATCGCCGGCACGGATGTTGGGCGGGCGATCAATCCACGCTCGGTGCAGGGGCAGATCGAGGGCGGTATCGTAATGGCGCTGGGCAACAGCCTGACCGAGCAGTATATCATCGAGGACGGCGTGCCGTGGTCTACCCTGCTGGCGCGCTATAAGATGCCCAGCATCAAACACGCGCCGGAGATCGTCTCGCACCTGGTTGAGCACCCGATCCAGGCCGGGCCTTACGGTGCCAAGGGAGTGGGCGAGCTGCCCTCGATCAACACAATGCCTGCCATCACCAACGCGATCTACCACGCTACCGGTGTCCGCGTCTACAGTGTGCCGGTTGACCAGGACGCTCTGCTGCGTGCCATCAAATCGGGCGCTGCCGAGGTCAGGACCACCTGGCAGGACGTGGGCTAACCAGATGATGACACCGAGCAACATGGGCAGGCCGTCGCCTTTCTGCCTTCAATCACCCGGGGAGACCTCAGGCGGCAGGGGTTCCCCAACGAATAGGAGATGCCTATGCAGTGGTTAAGAAGCCAGCAGAACCGCCTGGGCATTGTGTTTGATATGCTCACCCCTGTCTTCGCTGTTCTGGCCGCGCTGCTGATCGGGGCGATCATGCTCCTTGCGCTGCGCGCCAACCCGATTGAGGCTTATGGCGCGCTGATCGAAGGCGCCTTCGGCAGCGCCAACTCGCTGGCCGACACCGTTGTGAAAGCAACCCCCCTGCTGTTTGTTGGCCTGGGCATCTGCATCGCCTTCCGGGGCGGAGTGACGAATATCGGCGGTGAGGGGCAGCTTGTGGCCGGGGCCATTGCCTCAACTGCCTTCGCCCTGACCTTCCCCAACTGGCCTGGTTGGCTGATGATCCCGATCGCCCTGCTGATCGGATTCCTGGCCGGCGGGCTGTGGGGCGGCATTGCCGGGTTCCTGAAGGCTTACTTCAACGTCAACGAGATTCTCAGCACGATTATGTTGAACCAGATCGCAGTACAGGGGATGAACTTCCTGCTGCGTGGGGCCATGCTTGACCCCGACCAGTTCCAGTCGGCCTCGCGCATCCCGCAGACGGCTCGCCTGGCCCTGGCCTACGATCTGCCCCGCCTGGTGCCCACGCGGCTGCATCTCGGCGCGCTGTTTGCGATTATCCTCGCTGTGCTGGTCTATATCTTCCTGTGGCGCACTACAATCGGTTACCGCATCCGCGCGGTTGGCTATAACGCCGAGGCCGCGCGGTATGCTGGCATCGATGTCAGGGCCTATATGATGCTGGCGCTGGCGTTAAGCGGGGCTTTTGCCGGGCTGGGCGGCGCGGTTCAGGTGTTCGGTGTCCACCACCGCATGTTTACCGACGGCTCGGCGACCGGTTTCACGGGCAGCGCCGGCTTTAACGGCATTGTCGCGGCGCTGTTCGGCCAGCTTCACCCCCTGGGGACTATCCCGGCCTCTTTCTTCTTCGGGGCACTGCTGGTTGGGGCGAATAAGCTGCAGCGCATTGTTCAGGTGCCCGCGGCCCTGATCACGGCGTTGAACGGCCTGGTGGTGGTGTTTGTGGTGAGTAGCGAGATCTGGCGGCGGAGGCGGGTGCGGCAGCGCGAGATCAAGACAACCCTGCCGCGATCGGAGCCGGGCACGCCAGTCCCCGAACCTGTGGACAATGTGGAGGTAGCCCCATGATCGCGGAGATTCTGACAGCTCAGGTGATGATCGGGATTCTATCCTCCGGTGTCAGGCTGGCCACTCCGTACCTGTTTGCCGCACTGGGTGAGACCTTTGGCCAGCGCAGCGGTGTGCTCAACCTGGGCGTGGAGGGTATCATGCTTATGGGCGCCTTCTCTGCCTTCTATGTCACGTTCCAGACGAATAATCCCTGGCTTGGCCTGCTGGCTGCGATAGTCGTCGGGGGGGTGATGGGGCTGGCGATGGCGTTCATCAGCGTGACGCTTCAGGCGGAGCAGGGGATCAGCGGGATTGGCGTTTATCTGTTCGGGCTGGGGCTGAGCGATCTGCTCTTCCAGAAGATGCTCGGCACTGTTGAGACGGTTAAAGGATTCCCCACGCTGCGCATCCCGGCGCTGGAGCAGAGTGACAGCCTGTTTGTCCGCGCTATTGACGAGATCTTCCTGAGCCATACGGTGCTGGTTTACATCGCCTTTGCGCTGGTACCGATCTCGGCTTTCATCCTGAACCGCACCACACTTGGCCTGAAAATCCGCGCCGTTGGCCAGAACCCCCAGGCCGCCGACACGCTGGCCGTCAGCGTGGAGAAAGTGCGCTACTTCACTGTGACGCTGGGGGGTGTGATGTCCGGCATCGCCGGGGCCTCGCTCTCGATTGCCCTGCTCAACGTATTCCAGCAGAACATGACAGCGGGGCAGGGGTTCATCGCGATCGCGCTGGTGTACTTTGGGGCATGGCGGCCTGCCGGTGTGCTGCTGGGGGCGATGTTCTTCAGCCTGGTCAATGCGCTTCAGGTGTGGGTGCAGGTGCTGGGGATGCCTATTCCCTCTGACATCGCTGTCATGATGCCCTATGTGCTCACTATCCTGGCTCTGATTGTCGCGGTGCAGCGCGTCCAGCAGCCCGCGGCGCTGACCAAGATATTCGAGCGCGGCGAGTGATCCTGTCGCTTGCCTGGGAGGAGAAGGAGGCTATACGATACAACAGTAGAAGAGTTATTGATCCTGAGCCGCTCACCGTGCACCCGGGAGCCGGGTGTCACCTTTGATCCAGTCAAAAGGAGTAGAAGGAACAATGAAGCTCAATCGCGTTGTTTTCAGTCTGGTCCTGATCACCGCCCTGCTGCTGACGGCCTGCCAGCCAGCAGCGCCCGCCGAGGAACCGGCGGCTGAGGAGACCGGCCCCTTCCGCGTCGCTGTCGTGATGCCCAGTGCCATCAATGACCTGGCTTTCAGCCAGAGCATGTATGACGCCCTGATAGCTATCCAGAACGAGATGGGACCGGAGAACTTCGAATTCGCCTATTCAGAGGGCATGTTCGTAGTCGATGACGCGCTGGCGGCGATCCGCGACTATGCCAGCCAGGGCTATGATCTGGTGATCGCGCATGGCTCGCAGTACGGCGCCGGCCTGGTCGAGATCGCCCCGGACTTCCCCGAGACGGCGTTTGCGTGGGGCACCACGGTCGACACCTTCGCCGACAAGGGTGTCACCAATGTGTTCGCCTATGAGGCGCGCTCAGAGCAGGGCGGCTATGTTAACGGAGTGATGGCGGCGCTGCTCTCAGAGAGCGGTGTGATCGGCGTGGTTGGCCCGATCGAGACGGGTGATGCCAAGCTGTACGTTGACGGCTTTGTCGCCGGCGTTATGGCCACCAACCCCGACGCCCGGGTGAATGTGAACTACATCGGCTCATTCAGCGATGTGGCGCTGGCGGCTGAGGCGGCGACCACCCACATCAACGCCGGTGCGGATGTCCTGACCGGCTCCGCCCAGATGGTCGTTGGCGCGGTCGGCGTGGCCGAGGAGAACGGTGTGCTGTGGTTTGGCACCCAGGCCAACCAGAGCAGCCTGGCTCCTGACATCGTGGTGGCCAACGATGTGTACAACTGGAAAGTTGTGCTGGACGACATCATCGCCAAGGTACAGGCCGGTGAGCTGGGCGGTACCGCCTACTCGCTGACGCTGGAAAACGGCGGGTTGGTGATCGAGTACAACCCTGACTTCGATCTGCCGGCTGATGTACGGGCCGCTGCCGAGGAGACGATCCAGGGCATCATCGATGGGACCATCACTATCGATGTCGCCGGTTAACTCTCGATAAGCAAAGGGCGGGGCGCGCCGGGTGGTGTGCCCCGCCTCGTGCCGGCGCGGCTGAGAATATGCCCACCGCCCGGCAGTGACCAGGATCGATCAGCTTCTGCTCATTCTGTTGAGAACAGGGAAATCTGAACATGGCTGAGTCAACAGCATCATCCGGCCCATCTCATTTGATCCAGACCCTCGAGATGCGTGGCATCGTCAAGCGCTTCCCCGGCGTTCTGGCTAACGATCGGGTCAACTTTGATGTTCACGCCGGTGAGATCCATGCGCTGCTGGGTGAGAATGGGGCCGGCAAAAGCACCCTGATGAAAGTGCTGTTTGGCCTGCACCGGCCTGACGAGGGCCAGATTCTGATCAACGGGAAGCCGGTGACTATCCAGTCGCCTGCGCAGGCGATTGAGCTTGGCATCGGGATGATCCACCAGCATTTCATGCTCGTCCCCTCGTTCAGTGTGGCCGAGAACGTGGCGCTGGGGCTGCCTTCCTCGCGCGGTGCGCTGCTCGATCTGGATGTTGTGTCGCAGCGCGTGGCAGAACTCTCGAAGCAATACAGGCTGCGGGTTCACCCTAGTGCGATGATCTGGCAGCTCGCTGTAGGTGAGCAGCAGCGTGTTGAGATCATCAAGGCACTGTATCGCAATGCCTCCTTGCTTGTCCTGGATGAGCCTACCGCCGTGCTGACTCCTCAGGAAGTTGATGAGCTGTTTGTAGTGCTGCGCCAGATGGCGGAGCGGGGTCACTCGTTGATCTTCATTAGCCACAAGCTGCACGAAGTGCTTTCGATCAGTGATCGCGTCACCGTACTGCGCGATGGCCGGGTGGTGAAGACCCTCAACACCAAAGACACCACCAAAGCTGAGCTGGCACAGCTCATGGTGGGGCGTGAGGTGCTGCTCCGGGTGGGCCATCCCCCTGTTGAGCGGGGGCCGGTGCGCCTCAGGATCGAGAACCTGCACGCCGACAGTGACAAACCGGGAGTGCCGTCACTGCGGGGCATCTCGCTGGAGGTGTACGGCGGTGAGATACTTGGCATCGCGGGGGTGTCCGGCAACGGTCAGCGCGAGCTGGCGCAGGTCATCGCCGGGCTGCGCAAACCAAGCCGGGGCACTGTCTGGATCGACAATGTTGATGTCACCAACTGGTCTCCGACCCGGCTGCTGGAGTACGGGCTTTCCTACATCCCTGAAGGGAGGCTGCGTGATGGGGCCATCAAGGAGTTTAACGTTGCTGAGAACCTGATCCTGCGCGACCACACCAGCCCGGATTACTCAGATGGTATCTTCCTTAATCACAGGCGTATTGCCGACCGCTGTGACAAACTGATCAAGGACTTCAATGTCAAAACTCCCTCGCGCGATACCCCCCTCAAGCACCTCTCCGGCGGCAATATCCAGAAGCTGATCCTGGCCCGTGAGCTGTCGCGCGAGCCGCGCGTGCTGATCGCCTCGCAGCCCACCCGAGGGGTTGACATCGGCGCGACTGAGTATATCCATCGCCGCCTGGTGGCTCAGCGCCAGGAGGGCACCGCCATCCTGTTGATCTCGGAAGACCTCGACGAGATCCAGAACCTCTCCGATCGGATCGCGGTGCTGTATGAGGGGCGCGTGATGGGGGTCGTGAGGCGCGATGAAGCCACCGCTGAGGAGCTGGGCCTGATGATGGCTGGCATTGAGCGCACCCCTGTGCTGGCCTAGCATCCCTGCATTGCTTCGGATGGAGGAGCCAGGCGAGGGCCTGGCTCTTATTGTGCGCATTTGTGTCATCTGCTCCCACCCGCTTGATCAAATCCACGTCCTTCGCTACCCTGTTGCCATCTGATCGTGCTTGAAGGATTTGACTGATGATGCCCTTTCTCCCAGAACGACACCCCATCCATCTGGTCGTCACCGATGTGGATGGCACCCTGCTGAACAGCCACCATGAGCTGAGTGTCCGCAATGAGGCCGTCATCCGTGAGGTGATCGCGCGTGGTGTGCAGTTCGTGCTGGCGACTGGCAAGACAATAGTATCTGCCCGGGCGGTGATCGACCGGTTAGGCCTGACCACCCCCGGTGTCTACGTTCAGGGCCTGCTGGTCTGTGACCCGGCCCGGAGCATCCTGTATGAGCGTCTGCTCGAGCCGGAGATCGTGCGGGCCGCCCTAACGCTTGCGCACTCTGGCAGGGCCGAGCTGGCAGCCTACAGCCGCGATCGCATTCTGGTCTCAGCCCGTAATCCGGTTACCGATGGGCTGATTGTCTATCACGAGCCTGTGCCGGAGGAGATCGGGCCGCTGGTCAACCTGCTGAGGGAACCGATCAATAAGCTGATCTTCTTTGCCGACGAGCAGCAGATCGCTGCCCTGCGCCGTGACCTGGAGGCAGCCCTGGACGGCACAGCCACGCTGGTGCAGGCCGTGCCGGGGGTGCTGGAGGTGCTGCCGCCCGGCGCATCGAAGGGCGAGGGGGTGCGCTGGCTGCTCGATCACCTGGGCGTCTCACCGCAGCATGTACTGGCTATTGGCGATGCCGAGAACGATGTGGAAATGCTGCGGCTGGCCGGGATCGGTGCAGCGGTGGCGAATGCCCGCCCTGAAGCGAAAGCCGCCGCCGACGTGGTAGTAGCCAGCAACGATCAGGACGGCGTGGCCGACGCGCTGGAGCGGTTTGTGCTGGGCCGTCCGGGGTGAAAGACATCCCCTCACCGCCGCGTTGTGGTGAGGGGGTGGTGTGCTGTTTGGCTTCGCTCATCTCACCAGTGAGGCCAGCACCTCGCTCATATAGGCCTCCACCTCATCGGCGGTCCCCAGGCTGAGCGCATGCGCGGCGATCTGGCGGGCCTGCTCAAGGGTGAGCTGACCGATCAGCCATTTGGCCTCCGGGATGGCACGAGGCACCATGCTGAACTCGTCCAGGCCAATGCCCAGCAGGATCGGGATGGCCTTCTTCATCCCGGCCAGCTCTCCGCACATCCCCACCCATTTGCCCTTCTCGTGCGCGGCGTCGATAGTCTGTTTGATCAGGCGCAGCACCGCCGGGTGCAGCGGCTGGAACAGATGCGCCACGCGCTGGTTGGTGCGGTCTACTGCCAGGGTGTACTGGGTCAGGTCGTTGGTGCCGATGCTGAAGAAATCGCACTCCGCGGCCAGGATATCGGCGATAGCAGCGGCGGCGGGGGTTTCGACCATGATGCCGATCGGCACGTCTGTGGCATGGTCAAGACCCTCTGCCGCAAGCTCGCCGATCACCTCGTCCAGCACCACCTGTGCCCGGCGCAGCTCTTCCAGGGCACTGATCATGGGGAACATGATCAGCGCCCGGTGACCAACTGCCGCACGCAGGATGGCGCGGAGCTGGGTCTTGAACAGCGGCAGGTCATCCAGGCAGATGCGGATCGCCCGCCACCCCAGGAAGGGGTTCAGCTCTTCGGGGAAATCCAGGTAAGTGGGGGGCTTGTCTCCTCCGATGTCCAACGTGCGGACGATCACCGGGCGCCCTTCCATTGCCTCGAAGATGCGGCGATAAACCTCAACCTGCCGTTCCTCTGTGGGCGGGCGTGTATCCTGCAGGTACAGGAACTCTGTGCGCAACAGCCCAACCCCTTCCGCTCCGAAGCTGACGGCATCGCGGGCCGAGCCGACATCCCCGATATTGGCCCCCACCTCAACACGGTAGCCATCTGCGGTGTAGGTGTCGCTGGCGGCCAGGGCCTGTACCTGTGCCATGCGGGCGGCCTGAGCCTGCTGCAGATCGTGGTAATGGGCGACGGTCCGGCGGCCGGGGCTGACGATTACCGTCCCGCTGGCGCCATCCAGCACCAGGGGGGTACCGTCTTTGATCACGGCCAGCGCCTCATGCCCTAATCCAACCACCGCCGGGATGCCAAGTGTGCGCGCCAGGATCGCTGTATGGGAGGTCAGCCCGCCGGCTGCCGTGCAGAAGCCCAGCGTCATCTCGGGCTTGAGGCTCACGGTATCTGAGGGGGTCAGGTCCTGGGCCACAATGATTGAGGGGATCTTGAGGGCGTCAAGGGAGGTGTCCGGGATGCCCAGCAGGATGCGCAGCACGCGGCGGCCCACATCCTGCACATCGGCAGCGCGCATGGCGAACAGCTCGGTGTCCATCCTGGCCAGCATGGCGGCCAGATTTTCGACTGCCGCCTGCACCGCTGCCTCGACGATCTCCCCTGCCATGACGCGCTCTTTGACAGCATTATGCAGCATGGGGTCCTGCAGGATCATCGCGTGCGCCTCGAAGATCGCAGCGCTTTCGGCGTCTGCCCGCCCGGTCAGGATGGCTTTCAGCTCCTCCAGCTCAGCATGTGCTTGGGAGCAGGCCGCCTCGAACCGGGCCAGCTCATCCCCGGCTGCCCTGGCTTTGCGGGCCGGGATGATCAGCGCCGGCGGTGCGTAACAGAAAGCCGGGCCGATCGCGATACCCTCAGCAGCGGCGATGCCCTGCAGCGTTTGCTCGCTCATTCCGACTCCTTGTTCTGTACGGCGGCGAACCGGCATAACATGCCTATTCGCCGAAATTGCTCTTTACCAGGTCCAGCAGGGCGGCCAGCGCCTCGTCGGCCTGCTCGCCGCTGGTCTCGATCAGGATGGTGTTGTCCTTGCTCACACCGATTGAGAGCAGACTCAGGATGCTCTTAGCGTTGACGCTCTTGCTGCCGGTGGTTACGTTCTGGACGGTGATGTCGCAGGGAAAGCTGGCAGCCAGCTTGACAAACAAGGTGGCAGGTCGCGCATGCAGGCCCACCTTATGCCGGACGACGATCTCACTCTGTGGCACTGTATGATGCTCCTTTGATTATAGCTCTGTAGGCGGGTTCAGCCGGCCCGCTCCGATCGGCGGCGCTGTGCGGCCAGTGCCCGCAGTACCTCTTTGGCCAGGTCTTCCTCGGAGATCAGCTCTCTGACCCGCTCGACGTTCTTGCGCTGCGGGCGCAGGGCCGACTGCCGCGCGATCAGGGGATAGCGAGCCTGCGCAACAGCCTGTTCCCAGGGGATGCTGACCTCTTTCAGCAGGCGCTTGACCTTACTGTCCTCGGTGATCTCCGCATCACTGTGCTCGATCTGCGCCAGGATGGCAGCCACCAACCGCTTGCGGATGTTCACCAGGTTCGTCCAGGCCAGCACCATGATCAGGCCGTACAGCACCACCACCGAGTTGATGATCAGGCTGTTGGCCTCGTAGAATTCCAGCACACGGACGCCGTAAGGGCCCAGAAAGCTCTCGATGATTGCACGTACCATGCTGAAACGTTCGCCTTTATAACGGGGAAAGGGGCGTCATGCGACGCCCCGTCCCCCTACTCAATCAGGTCTGCGAAAAGCCGGGACTAGTCACCTGCGGGTGCAGTCTCGCTCTTCGGGCCGCCGGCGGCCACTTCCCAACCCTTGTTGTTACGCAGGTAGAAGAAGAACACCACACCCAGCAGCACCAGGATGATCGCCAGGCCGATCCAGCCCAATGACTGTGCCATGAACATGAAGAACCACGGGATCCAGATGAAGCCGTCTGCGATGCTGGTGATCTGGACTGCGTTCTCCGGCATGCTGAAGTTGGCGGCGATGGCTGCATCGGTCATCAGCGGGGCCAGGGCGTTGCCCACATAGAAGCCGATGATCAGCGCCACCGTGCCGATGATCACCGTGCGGACCACGTTACCGCGGGTGATCGGGCCGATCATCGCGATCACGAAGGGGATGACGGCCAGGTCAGCGAACAGCAGAATGCGGTTGCCGGGCAGGATGACCGACAGCAGGATCGCGATCGGGACCAGCAGCAGGGCGCTGGAGATCACAGCCGGGTGACCGATCAGGATCGCCGAGTCTAGGCCGATGTAAATCTCACGCCCGCTGGCGCGCTTCTGCATGAACTCGCGCGCGGCCTCGGAGATCGGGATCAGGCCCTCCATCAGGATCTGCACCATGCGCGGCAGCAGCACCATCACGGCGGCCAGGTTCACACCGAGCTGCAGCACGCGGGCCAGGAAGGTCTGGAAGCCCTCGGCGGCAATCGTCGGGATGAACCCGATCAGGCCCAGGATGATGCCGATGATCAGGCCCATGATCATGGGGTCACCAAAGGTCGGCCCCAGGGCCTTCTGGATGGCCTCAGGGTCGGCATCAAGGTCCTTCAGGCCGGGGATGCGGTCCAGCAGCAGGTTGAGCGGGATCGCCAGCGGCACATAGGCGCTGGAGGTGCCGTGCGGGATCGAGATGCCGGGCAGCCCGTAGAAGTCCTGGACTGCCGGGGCCGTCCAGTCGGCGAAGAACAGCATCAGGGCGGCGGCCAGGGCCGCACCGGCCATGCCGAGCGCCAGGTTGCCGGTGGCTGCCACGATCAGCGAGCCGGCGAACGCGAAGTGCCAGTAGTTCCACACGTCGACGTTCAGGGTGCGGGTCAGGCGCAGTACCAGCATCAGGATGTTGACGACAAGGGCAATCGGGATGACCCACAGGCCGACTGACGAGCCAAACGCGATGGCGGCGGCGGAGGGCCAGCCCACATCCACGATGTCACGCTGGATGCCGGTGTTGGTCACGATTGCCTGCGAGACGTCCGTCAGGGCGCCCCACATCAGGCCGATCACCAGGTTGATGCCGACAAAGGCCACACCGATGATCACGGCCGAACGGAATGCCCGCCCCACCTTCGTGCCAAGTGCAACGGCAAAGATGAAGATGAAGATGGGCAGGAGCACGAATGAACCCAGGGCATTGATAAAGCCCTGAAGTCCCTCAAGAAAGGCAGCCATACTGTTTACCTCCCCAAAAGGTAACTAAAGTGGCGATGTAACGTTCTTGCAGGACTAGTTTAACTGCTACACAACACACTCCCTGTTGCAGGGAGAACGTTGTCACTCATAACAACACCGCCGGGCGCCCTACGTTATGCCCGTGTGGTGTTTCACTCCTTCAGGGCCTCGACGATCTGCTTGAGTACATCGTCTTTGCCAATGCCCGTCAGGAAAGCCAACCCCTGGATCACCGGCACCCCCAGGTCTTTTGAAACGGGCGTGGTTGTGACGATCAGGTCAGCCTCTTTGGCCAGCGTGGGGACCTCGGCGGCCTTGCACTGGCGGGTCACCACATTGATCCCTGCTGCCTTACAGGCCTCTTTGATCGCGACGGCCACTACTGTTGAGGTGGCGATAGCAGTGCCGCAGGCCACCAGGACGACTTTTGTTTTACTGCTCATTGGTCTCTCCTCTTGACGCCCAATCAGGTTACCTAAGCATCCGTACAGAAGATTAGACGGATGTCTCCACCTCTTTTAAGATGCCGAAGACGTCCTGCTTGGTCTTCGCCGCCATTAGCCGGTCTACCACCTTCGGGCTTTGCAGGATCGCGGCGATCTGCTGCAGCATGGCGATCTGTGATTTGGGCTGATCCAGAGCCAGCATAATCACCAGACGCACCGGCACCTCATCATCCACATCGACCATATTGCGGAAGACAACGGGCTTCTTCAGGGTGGCCAGCGCCAGCGCCGGCTTCTCCACGTACTCAAGGTCAACATGCGGGATGGCCGCGTTGACACTCCCCCCCAGCGGCAGGCCCGTCGGCATGGTGGCCTCGCGCCCCAGTGTGGCCTCGACGAAGCCCTCTTTCACACACCCCAGCCGGTGCAGGATTCCACCCAGCCTCTTGATAACCTCGCTTGAGTCGGCGGCATCAAGCTGGAGAAGAACAGCCTGTGGTTGAAGGAGATCGGAGATGTTCATGTTTTGTCCGTTGACTGGGGATGGAAATTGCTGACCTTTGGCACCATTATCCCCTACATAATAAACAGCTTCCTGGTAGATCAGGTAGCTTTTCGCCAAGGGATTCACATCTGTGCAAGCCAGGGGGCCCCTGCAGGCAGCTTTTCTACCCCACACCCCCTATTCTCTGTGTATTGTACACCAAATTGCAGCGGGTCATCTCTTCACATTTGTGAATGGCTTGGCAGATGTGCCCCCGGCGAGGTGGTTTTCAGGTATCATCAAGAGGGAGACTGTCTGAACTGAAGCACGGCAGGCATAGGATGGCAAGGACCAAAGAGCCCGATCTCACGTTGAATGAGGAACGCCTCAACCTGCTGGCTCAGGTGGCCAGCATGTATTATGAGGATAACCTCACCCAGCATGAGATCTCCGTGCAGCTTGGTTACTCGCGCTCGGCGATCTCCCGGCTGCTGACCGAAGCCCGCCGGGTCGGAGTTGTCGAGATTCGGGTTTATCAACCCTTGGGCCGCAACACCGATCTGGAGCAGGCCCTGCGCGAGCGTTACAACCTGCGTGACGCCAGGGTGCTTACGTCAAACGCGCTGCCTTATCCGCGCATGCTGCGCCGCCTGGGCGAGCTGGGGGCCCGCTATGTGGAGAAGGTGGTCAAAGAGGACGACCTGCTGGGGGTGTCGTGGGGTACCAGTGTGTACGAGGTGGCAAATGCCCTGAGGCCACCCTACTACCCTGAGGTGATGGTCGTCCAGATGATCGGCGCGCTGGGCACTGCCGACCCCCAGATCGATGGCCCCGAGCTGGCCCGCTGGATCGCGCAGCGCTACGGGGGCCGCTACAAGACCATGCCAGCCCCTCTGATTGTTGACACCCCGGAGATCCGTGACGCGCTGATGCGTGACCGCCGTGTCAGTGAAGTGCTTGAACTGGCTGGCCGGTCTAACGTCGCAGTAGTTGGTATCGGCACCATCGATCCCGAGATGTCGAGCATGGTACGGGCGGGATACCTGGCCATCGATGAAATCAAAGAGGTGGCAGGCTTTGGCGCGGTGGGGGATGTCTGCGGGCTGCTGTTCAGCTTGCAGGGGGAGCTGCTGGATATCCCTCTGGCCCGCCGCGTGGTGGGCATTCAACCTGACACATTGCGCCGCATCCCCCTGGTGGTGGGGGTGGCGGGCCGCAAAGTCAAGGCCCCGGCCATTCTGGGGGCACTGCGCGCGCGCCTTGTGAACGTCATCGTTACAGACGATATCACCGCTCAGGCTGTGCTGAAGCTGGATCATCGCTGACGGCCAACTTAACCGACAATGGCTTTTGTTGAAAGGACTTGATCTCATATGACGGCAAGTGTGGTCTCGCTTACACCGGAACGAGCCGGGGAGATCCTCAAAACGATTAGCGCGGAAATGGCCCTTGAGATGCTGGAGACAATGTGGACCATCCGCGCCTTTGAGGAGAAAGCGGAGGAGCTGTACGCCCTCGGCAAAATCCATGGTACGATGCATCTCTCCATTGGCCAGGAGGGCACCGCCGGTGGCGCGTCCTTTGCGCTGCGCCGCGGTGAGGACTATCTGCTTAACCATCACCGCGGGCATGGGCACTGCCTGGCGTGGGGCGGTGATGTCAACCTCACTATGGCCGAGTTCATGGGTAAGGAAGTGGGATACTGCCGCGGACGCGGCGGCTCCATGCATATCGCTGACGTTCAGCGCAACAACCTGGGCGCAAACGGCATTGTGGGCGGGGGCGTACCGATCGCGGCGGGGGTAGGGCTGAGCATCAGGCTGCGCAAGACCGATCAGGTGTGCCTGGTGCTGTTCGGCGATGGCGCTGCCAACGAAGGCTCGTTCCACGAATCACTTAACCTATCCTCCATCTGGGATTTGCCGGTGATCTACCTGTGCGAGAATAACCAGTATGGCATGTCGATGTCGGTGAAGCGCGCCATGAACATTGAGCGCATCAGCCAGCGCGCCGCCGCCTACGGCATCCCCGGTGTGACGGTGGATGGCAACGACCCGTTGGCCGTCTATGATGCCGTCTCAAAGGCGGCTGAGCGTGCAAGAGCAGGAGAGGGGCCGACCTTGATCGAGGCAATGACGTACCGCTGGCGTGGCCACTCCAAGAGCGACCGCCAGCTTTACCGCACTCGCGAGGAGGTCAAGGAATGGCAGGAGAAAGACCCCATCCCGCGCTTCGCCAAGCGCCTGCTGGATGCGGGCCTGCTGACCGGCGCTGAGGCCGAAGCGATGCGCCAGCGCGCCTATCAGAAGATCGAGGAGGCTGTAGCCTTCAGTGAGAACAGCCCTGAACCTGATGTAGCAACGATAATGGAAGGCGTCTATGCCTGAGCTGAGAGAGCTGACCTATGTGGAGGCCCTGCGCGAAGCCCTGCGCCAGGCCATGGAAACCGATGACCGTGTCTTTTTGATGGGCGAGGACGTAGGTGTCTACGGTGGTGCATTTGGCGTTTCAGCCGGGCTGCTCGAGCAGTTCGGCTCCGAGCGCGTGCGCGATACGCCCATCTCTGAGGCCGCTATCGCCGGGGCCTGCATCGGTGCAGCGCTGACCGGGATGCGCCCGGTGGGTGAGATCCAGTTCATGGACTTCGTTACCCTATCGATGGAGCAGCTTGTGCTGCAGGCGGCCAAGGTGCGCTTCATGTTTGGCGGCAAGGCCACTGTCCCCATGGTGTTGCGTATGCCGGGAGGCTCTGGCACGGGGGCTGCCGCCCAGCATAGCGAGAGCCTGGAGAACTGGTTTGTGCATGTGCCGGGCCTGAAGGTCGTCATGCCCAGCAATGCCTACGATGCCAAGGGGCTGCTGCTGGCCTCGATCTACGATGACAACCCGGTGATCTTTGTGGAGCACAAGCTCCTGTACAAGACCAAAGGCCATGTCCCGGAGGAGATGTACCGTATCCCGCTCAGTTCCTCAAAGGTGGTGCGTGAGGGCAAGGACCTGACCATCGTGGCCATCTCGATTATGGTGCAGCGTGCGCTGCAGGCTGCTGAGGAGCTAAGCAAGGAGGGGATCGAGGTTGAGATCGTTGACCCGCGCACCCTCAGCCCGCTCGACGAGGCTCCTATTATCGAGTCGGTCAAGAAGACCGGTAAAGCGCTCGTGGTTCACGAGGCGCCGATCACCGGTGGCTACGGCGGGGAGATCGTCGCGCGCATCGCCGCCAGTGAGGCGTTTGACTATCTCGATGCCCCTGTGCGGCGGCTGGCGGGCCTCGATATCCCGATCCCGTACAACCGCACGCTGGAATACCACACGGTGCCCCAGGTGGAGAATATCATCGAAGAAGCGCGCAGGCTGGTGCGCGGTGCTTACTAGCGCCGGAATGTGAGGAGCGACCCGTGGCCAAAGCGGTTATTATGCCCAAGTTTGGCTTTACACAGGAAGAGTCAACCATTGTCGCATGGCTGAAGCAGGAGGGCGATTTCGTCGAGCGAGGCGACCCGATCGCGGAGGTCACAACCGACAAGATCAACATGGAGATTGAGGCCCCGGAGACGGGGTACCTGCGGGGGATTCGCTTTCAAGCCGGCCAGGAAGTGCCCGTTACCGAGGTGATCGCCTTCATCCTGCAGGAGGGCGAGGACATCCCAACCGACATGCCGGAGGTTGTTGAGGCCCCCGGCCCCGGGGCCTCAGCGGGGGCTGAAGCTGCACCCACTTCGTCCGTCCCGGCAGCGGGAACAGTGATCGCTGCCGTGACCCCCGTCGCCCGCCGCATGGCAGAGGCCGAGGGGATTGATCTGACACAGGTCGAGGGGACCGGGCCGGGCGGCAAGATCACCCGCGAGGATGTCGAGGCCTATCTGGCAGGCCGTGGGGCTCAGCCTGCCACGCCTGGCGTGGTGCGTGCCACCCCTGCTGCGCGCCGCCTGGCCCGTGAACATGATCTCGATCTGGCGGCGATCCCGGGCAGCGGCCCCCGCGGGCGCGTTCAGGAGAAGGATGTGCTGGCTGTCGCACAGGCCGCCGCAGTCCCCGCGCCCACGACAACACCTGCCCCTGTGCCTCCCACTGCGCCAGCACCCCGCCCGACCCCGGCGCCCTCCGGCGAGCCGGTGGTGATCCCGATGGAGGGGATGCGCCGCACCATCGCCGAGCGGCTGCAAGCCAGCTATCAAGAGGCGCCGCACGTCACCTTCACGCTGGACATCGACATGACATCTGCTATTGCGCTGCGGGAGGCTGCTAACAAGCGCCTGGCTGAGGGTCAGCCACGTGTCTCGATGACGGCGGTGCTGATCAAAGCCTGCGCCTGGGCGTTGCGCCAGCATCCGACGGTCAACGCCTACCTCATCAAAGACCAGATCATGCTGATGCCTGACATCAACGTGGGCATGGCGGTGGCGCTCGACGCAGGCCTGATCGTCCCGGTGGTTCGCCGTGCGGACCGCAAAGGTCTTCTGGAGATCGGCGCTGAGGTGGCCGATCTGACGGCCCGCGCCCGTGAGGGGCGACTGCACCCCGCCGAGGTGATGGATGGCACCTTCACCGTCTCCAACCTGGGGATGTACGGCATCGACCGTTTCACCGCGATCATCAACCCGCCGCAGGTGGCCATCCTGGCGGTGGGCCGCACGGTGAAACGCTTTGTGCCCGATGAGAATGACCAGCCGATTGCTCGCCCGATGATGAGTGTGACGCTGGTGGTCGACCACCGCGTGATCGACGGGGCGCTCGCTGCACAGTTCGTGTCCACCCTGCGTGATGCCCTGGAGGCCCCCTCTATTCTGCTGTTCTAGGCCCACATCCGGCCGTCACACAGTGAAGCAGCACCCCCGCCGATCTCGACGAAACCGGCGGGGGTGTTCTCTATTCATCGGACGTCCTCGGCCTCCGGATGCACCGGCGCAGCTTTAACGCTGACGCCCCGGCGGTGTCCAGCCTGAGGGCGCGACCGGCGGGGCGCTCGCCTCCAGGCTGCGCAGATAGGCCACCAGCGCGTTGATGTCGCTGTCGCTCAGGCGGCCACCCCAGGCGGGCATCATCGTGCCCGGCACCCCCAGCGCGATGATCTGGTAGATCGCGGCGTCTGGTGTCTCGCTCAGGAAAGTCTGGTTATTGAGCGCGGGGGCCATCGGCGAGCCGTAGCCGCCCACACCATGACAGGCGGTACAGGCCACCGAGAAAAGCTGCCCGCCTGCCGCGATCATCTCCGGCGTGGCAGGCGTTACCATGGCCTCCACCTGCGGCATCTCGATCCCCGACTCTGTGAGGACGTTCCACCGCTGGATCAGCTCCACCACGTCGGCGATCTGCTGGGCATCCAGCGCCCGATCCCACCCGGCCATCAGCGTGCCCGGCACGCCGTAGCTGATCAGGCGCGTCAGCTCCTCGGCGGAGGTGGCCCGCAGCTCCGGGGTGTCGAGCGCCGGTGCAAGCGAGGTACCTTCCGCCTGGCCGCCGTGGCAGCCCACGCAGTTCTCGGCGTAGATCGTCAGCCCGCGTGACAGGCTGTCTCCGCCCGGCAGCGCCGCGATCTCGGTCAGCAGCGTGTCAGGGATCTCCATCACGGTCGCCGTGGGCGGGGTCAGCCCCAGCTCGGCGACACGCGCCTCCACCTGCGCCCAGTCGGCGTGCTGCAAAAACGTCACCATCTGATCGATCTGCGCGTTGGTCAGCACGCCGCCTTCCTCCACCGCCCAGGGGGCCATCACGGTGTTGTCGCGCCCGCGTGCGATCACCTTGAACAGGCTCTCAGCATCCATCAGGCGGATGCCCTCCGAGCTGAGCGCGGGGGCCCCGGCCAGCCCTTCTCCCGCCGCGCCGTGGCAGATCGCGCAGTTCTCGGCATAGCGGTCGGTCGATACACTGACCGCTTCCTCTTGCAGCTCGGCCAGACGGGCCTCCTGTTGCAAAGGCTCAAGCAGGGCATACAGCGGGATCACCAGCACCATCACCAGCGTGGCGATGAACCCGGCCCATTTCATCCCGTTGGTCATTATCACTTCTCCTTACGCGTAGGCCAGGTCACCGGGGTCGGTCCGGTCACGCTCGATCGGGTTCCCTGTGTCAACCAGCACCATGCCATCCTCAAACCTGACCGGGAAGCGGTCCAGCGGACGCGGGGCCGGGGGATTGAGCACCTGGCCATCCTGCTCAAACTCCGAGCCGTGGCATGGGCATACGAAATGCCCCTGCGCCGGGTCATAGGGCACCGCACAGCCCAGATGCGTGCAGCGCCGGTACAACGCGAGGAAGCCGCCATCGGCTGCCCGCACCAGGTAGAAGCGCCCGGCCTCAACCGGCGTCACGCTGCCCGGCGGAAAATCATCCACAGGCCCCACAGTGAACACACCGCCGAACTCGCCGCCGGTCACGCGCGGCGCGAGGAACCGCAGCCCGATCAGCGCGCTCTCGGTGAGCAGCAGGGCACCTGCCGCGCTCCATGCCGCGGTGAGCATCGTGCGGCGCGATACCTCCCGCCTCTCATCGCTGTGACGTTTGTCGCTCATGGCAGCACCCCCCACGGCATCACCAGCGCCATCCCCTCCCCGCGGAAGAAGATGCCGATCACGGTCAGGATGACGAACCCTGCAAACAGCAGCACGAAGATCGCCTGGCGGGTCTCGCAGGCGGTGGCGCCCAGCAGCCTGCGCAGCAGCTCACCGTAGCCAATCAGGAGCAGCAGCAGGGCGGCCAGCGGGATCCACCCGTTGCTGATCGAGGTGGGCAGGAAGGGCAGCAGCGCCGTCAGGTCGAGCCACATCTCATCGACCAGCACGAAGATGATCGTCCCCACCACGCCAAGCACCGCGCTCACAGCCGCCAGCCAGCGCCCCCGCTTCGAGCGGAACCATATCCCGGCCACGTCCATATCGGCTTCCATGTAGGGCAGCGCGATCAGCGCCGCCAGCCCCAGCCCCGGGATGACGATTGCGCCGAACACCGGGTGGAAGTGCAGCAGTAGCTCCTGTAGCCCCATGAAATACCACGCAGCCTTGGCCGGGTTGGGGCTGCGATCCGGGTTGGCGGCCTCCTCCAGCGGTGCGTTGACGAAGGCTGAGAAGGTCACGATCACCGCCAGCACGATCAGCGCGAAGACCAGCTCGCGGCTCACCAGATGCGGGATTGTCGTCACCTTCTCCACCCGATCGGAGACCGGCTCGCCCGGTTTGCGCGGCACGGTCAGCGTGTCTTTGCGCACGCGCCAGATGTGGAAGGACATCAGCCCGAAGATCGCCAGCGGGATCACCGCCACGTGCAGCCCGTAGAAGTTGACCAACGTGGCCGCACCGACCTCCGGCCCGCCCAGCAGCAGCCTGCCGATCGGCCCCCCGATCAGCGGGATGTAGCTCAGCAGGCTGGTGCCCACCGTCACCGCCCAGTAGGCGAGCTGGTCCCAGGGCAGCAGGTAGCCGGTGAAGTTGGCCGCGACGACCAGCAGCAGCAGCGCGATGCCCAGCAGCCAGTTGAACTCGCGCGGTGTCCGGAAGCCCCCGGTGAACAGCACCCTCAGCAGGTGCAGCACCACCGCGATCACCATCAGGTTGGCGCTCCAGTGGTGGATGTTGCGGATCAAGCTGCCGAAGCGGACCCCGGTTTGCAGGGTCAGCATGCTGTTGTACGCCTCATCCGGTGATGGGGTGTAGGCGAACATCAGCAGCACGCCCGTCACGCCCAGCAGCACGGCCAGCAGGATCAGCAGCCCCCCCAGCCCGAAGGTGTAGCTGAACTTGAGCGTGGGTGCGGCCACTTTGGCCGGGTGCAGGTGCAGGATCAGGTTGTTCATCACCACCCTCATCCGGCTCCTGTCATCCTCAGGGGGCAGCGGATCTCGCTGGATCGACCCCCACAGCCGCTTGAGCAGGGGGGGGTGGGGTTCTGGTGTGGTGTTCATCTCTCTTCCGTCCTCATTGCTGCCTGACAAACAGGTGGGGGTGTTTGCGGCACCCCCACCCTGTGTGTGCGGCATCTATCCGTTAACGCCCGCCGCCGTAACCATTTCCGTTCCCGCCACTGCCGCTGCCACCCGGCCCGGCCCACAGGGGGCGGCCGTTCGGGTCGCGCAGCATCACACGCAGCCCGGTCGCAGTCTGGACGATCTCGCCTGCCATGAACTGATCGTTCTGGTAGAAGCCCAGCACCGAGATCGCATCGCCCACCTGGAGCGTCACACCCTGCGAGGTGAAGAAGCTGGGCTGCCCGGCCTGGAAGGTCAGCGAGGTGCCATCCGCCAGCGTCATGGTGATATTGCTGCGGTTGATGGCCGTGATGGTGCCCTCCAGCGTGACCCACTCATCCACCGAGGCCTGCGGCTGCGGGGTGTGTGAACCATCCTGCAGCCCGTTGGCAGCGGCGTTCCCGTTCCCGCTGCCGTTGGTCGCGCCGCCGCTCCACAGCGGCTGCCCCGTCTCAAGGTCGCGCACCACAAGCTGTGAGCTATCGGCGAAGGTCACCACTGCCGCGTGGTACATCCCGTCACTGGTGAAGCCTTCCACCGTCACGCTCTGCCCGGCGGCCAGGGTGATCCCCTGTGCCTGCCAGAAGGCAGGCGGCCCCAGCTCAACGTAGATCGCCAGCCCGCTATCCAGCGCCAGCGTGAACCCGAAATCGTCGAACGACTCGATGATGCCCATCCCCGTCCACGGGATGCCGATTGTCTCCTGTGCAGCTACCACCTGCTGCTGCACGCCGGCCTGTCCCTGGCCCTGTGGGCCGCTGCCGTAGCCGCCCTGCGGATTGCCGGCCTGCATGGCGATCTCCTCAGCGGCGACCACTTCAACCTGCGGTACTTCCGCGACATCGGGCTGCGCGGCCTGATACGCCACCGCTGCCCCCACCGATCCGACTACTGTCGTGCTCAATAACCCGATCAGGATTTTCTTCAACATGTCACTCACTCCGTTTTTTTGAACGCTTACGCGTGGTTGTTGTCTGTTCGATTAGCCCGATAATGCCGTATGATTGTGTGGAAATTATGAGCAAAGCATGTGCTTCCTGTGGGAGGCAAGGGAGAACAAAAAGCCCCCATCTTTCCGATGGGGGTGCGCTGCCGGAGACAGAAGGAGCTTACGCGATCGGCAGCTCAAATGCAAAACTGGTGCGGTCAGGTTCCAGCTCGACCCGCAGATCGCCGCCGTGCAGGCGCACGATCTCGCGTGAGATGGACAGCCCCAACCCTGATCCACCCCGGTCACGGCTGCGCGACTCGTCAGCCCGCCAGAAGCGGTCGAAGACGCGCCCGGCCTGCTCCGGGGTGAGGGTGACCCCTGTGTTGCTCACCGCAACCCGCACGTGCTTCCCCAGCGGCCGGGCCATCAGCAGGATATCCCCGCCCGGTGTGGTGTGACGCAGCGCATTGGCCAGCAGGTTGCCCAGCACCTGCATCATCCGGTCGGGGTCGCAGCGCACCGGGGCCAGGTCAGGCGCGATCTCGGTGCGCAGGGTCAGGCTGGCATCTTCGGCCAGCGGCTCGAACATCCGCGCGGCGCGCAGCAGCAGATCGCTGAGCGAGCAGGCCTGCATCTCCATCGGCAGGTGCCCGGATTCCGCCAGCGTCAGCGTGCGCAGGTCCTCCACCAGCCGGGCCAGGTGCAGGGTCTGATCGTAAACCCCGGCGATATGCTCCATGCTGGGGGGGCGCACCTCATCCATCATGGCCTGAAGCTGCCCGCGCATCACGCTTAGCGGGGTGCGCAGCTCATGTGCGATGTCGGCAGCCATGCGTTGACGCTGCTCCTCGCCCGCCGCCAGTGCCAGCGACATCTGGTTGAACGACTCGGTCAGCCCGGCGATCTCAGAAGCATAGCCGGGCTGCACGGGGACGGTCTTACCCAGGCTACCGCGGGCGACGGCCCGGGCTGCCTCGGCCAGGGCATACAACGGCTTGGACAGCACCCGGCTGAGCGCCACCCCGACCACCAACGCCAGCAGGCTGGCAACCACGGTGACCACGATCAGGGCATTCTGCACCTGGCTGAGGAAATCGGCCTGGGCGCTGCTCAACGCCGACTGCCCGGGCGTCTCCACCACCAGCCAGCCCACCACCTCGCCATCCTGCTCCAGCGCGATGGCTGCGTCCAGCAGGTCGGCTGAGGCCAATCCTCCGGCTGGCTCGCCAGCCGGAGCGATCACGATCCGGCCAGCCGCGTCGATGATCGTATAACGCACGCCGCCGCGGCCTGTACCCTGCCCGGCACGCCCTTCGTGCTCCGCGTTCCCTGTCCCCTGCCCCTCGGAGGCAGCGCCGCTGCCCGGGCCGGGCAGCACCGTTTCCGCGCCCTCCCAGGTGCCGTTCTCGGCGAAATAGGTCTCAAGCAGGGGCACGACGCGGATGGCAGCAAGCGTGCTGGTCTCGCGATCGATATAGCCTCTGAAGCGATCCTCGACGGCGGCGTTGATCAGGATGGCGATGCTCACCACCGCCGCCAGCGCCACCAGCAGGAAAGCGAGGGTCAGCCGCACCCACAGCTTATGTCTCATCGCGCGCCATCCGGTAGCCTACGCCGTACACCGTCTCGATATAGCGTGGACTGCGCGGGTCCTCCTCGATCTTGGCCCGCAGGTTCTTGATGTGCACGTCGATCGTGCGCTCGTAGCCCGCGAAGGCCTCCCCGTGCACATGGTCGAGCAGCTCCATCCGCGTGAAGACCCGCCCGGGATGGCTCATCAGCGCCGCCAGCAGGTCGAACTCGCTGCGCGTCAGGTCCAGTGTGCCCCCGTCCAGAGTGGCTTCATAGGTATCCTGGTTCAGCTCCAGCCCGCCAACACGCAGGACACGGGTCTCTGCAGCGCTGTCGCCATAAGCCCGGCGCAGCACTGCCCGCACCCGGGCCACCAGCTCGCGTGGGTTAAACGGCTTGGTGATGTAGTCGTCGGCGCCCATTTCCAGCGCGGCGATCTTGTTGGCATCCTCCACGCTGGCGGTCAGCATGATGATCGGCACGCTGCTCTCGCGCCGGATCAGGCGGCTGGCCTCCCAGCCGTCCATCTCCGGCATCATCAGGTCCAGCACGATCAGGTCGGGCTTCTCGTGCCGGTTCTGGAACAGTGCCTCGCGCCCGTTATGGGCGGTCACCACCACGAACCCCGAACTCTCCAGATACGCTCGCACCGTGTCCAGAAGCTGCGACTCGTCATCCGCCACCAGGATTTTATAGGCCATCGATATTCCCTCTCTCGGTTCTGCTTGCGGTGCTGCGCCTCACCTCCATGTCTCAAGTTTACCGCACCACATGAGGCAGCACCGCTGTCTGATCCTGCCACAGCTCTATGTGGACATTATGAAGAGAGGATGTGCGATCGGTTAAGCAGGCCAGTAGATCGGATGATCAATTGACAGCACACGGTTCTGGAATACAATGAAATAGACCATACGTTCTGGTTCGTTGTGACAGCGGATGGGTGTGTTATGAAAGGAGGGATCCGCAGGCGGATCAGCCGCCCCCCATCCTGCCCGACAGGCGTTCCTGTGCCAGCGCGATCTGGTGGGCCACGGCCTGCGGGGCCGTGCCACCCGGCGCGCCGCGCCGGGTGACGGAGGCTTCGAAGCTGAGGGTCGCGGCGGCATCTGCCGCGAAAAGCGGGGAAGCCGCCTGCAGGTCCTCGGACGTCAGCGCCGTCAGCGGCACGCCGCGTGACTCGGCCAGCCGCACCAGCCCGCCGACCACCTGATGCGCCTCACGGAAGGGCATCCCACGCCCCACCAGGTGATCGGCCAGGTCGGTGGCCAGCATCGCCTCATCCAGCGCACGGCGCATGGCTGCACTGTCGGGCTGCATGGTCTCGATCACGCCCGCCAGGACGGGCAGCAGGGCGTTCAATGTGTCGGCTGCATCGAAGACTGGCTCCTTGTCCTCCTGAAGGTCTTTGTTATAGGCAGAGGGGAGGCCCTTGAGCACGGTGAGCAGGCTGACCAGATCGCCCAGCAGACGCCCGGCCTTGCCGCGGGCCAGCTCCAGCGCGTCGGGGTTGCGCTTCTGGGGCATCAGACTTGAGCCGGTCGTGTAGGCCTCGCTGAGGCGGATGAAGCCGTAGGCAGGCCCGCAGAACAGGATCAGGTCTTCGGCAAGGGCACTGGCATGGACGCCGATCAGCGCAGCCGCCAGGAGGAACTCGGCGAGATGGTCGCGGTCGCTGACAGCATCGAGGCTGTTGGGGCTGATGGCGCCCATACCGAGCTCGGCGGCCAGCGCCTCCCGGTCGATCGGGAACGGTGTCCCGGCCAGCGCCCCGGCCCCCAGCGGGCACACCGCCGCACGCCGGGCGCAGTCCCCCAGCCGCTCGATATCGCGCTCGAACATCCAGAAGAAGCGCATCACCCAGTGGCTGTACAGCACCGGCTGGGCGGGCTGCAGATGGGTGTAGCCCGGCATGATCAGGTCAAGATGGGCGGCGGCCTGTTTCAGGATCGCCGCCTGCACCATGCCGAGCTGCCCCTGGATGCCATCGATCGTCTCCATAGCCCACAGCCTGATGTCGAGCGCCACCTGATCGTTGCGGCTGCGGCCCGTGTGCAGCTTGCCACCGGCCGGGCCAATCAGCTCAATCAGGCGGCGCTCGACAGCGGTGTGGATGTCCTCATCGGTAGGCAGCGGCACAAAGCGTCCCTCGTCGAATTCGGCTTTGACCTGCGCCAGCCCATCGACGATCGCGGCATGCTCCTCCGGGGTCAGCAGTCCCGCCCGCAGCAGCGCGCCCGCGTAGGCCGTGCTCCCGCGGATGTCGACGGCATACAGCCTGCGGTCGAAGGCAAAGCTGTCGTTCAGCTCTCGCATCAGGTCGTCCGGCGTGCCGTCGAAGCGGCCTCCCCACAGACGCATCACTACCCCCCTTCCATGATCGGTTTGCTCAGTCGCGCTTGAAGATCGAATAGTCGGGCGCGCGGAAGCGGCTCTTGCCCGTTCCGGCGATGCTCAGCATCGCGTCCACCTTGAGCGGCAGCCCCCAGAGCTGGATGAATCCCTCGGCGTCGCGCTGGTCGTACACGTCAGACATGCCAAAGGAGGCGTAATCCTCGCGGTACAGGCTGTAGGGGGATTTGCGCCCCAGCACGATGATATTGCCCTTGTACAGCTTCAGGCGCACATGCCCGGTCACATGACGCTGGGTGACCATCACGAAGCCGTCAAGCGCCTCGCGCAGCGCTGAGAACCATTTACCATCATACACCAGCTCGGCATAGCGCAGCCCGATCATCTGTTTGAAGTGCAGCGTGTCCTTATCCAGGCAGATGCTCTCCAGCTCCTGGTGGGCGGTGTAGAGGATCGTGCCGCCGGGCGTCTCATAGATGCCGTGCGATTTCATCCCCACCAGCCGGTTCTCCACCAGATCAACCCGCCCGATGGCGTGCCGCCCGCCGATCTTATTCAGCGCCAGCATCAGGTCAACCGGCCCCATGCGCTCGCCATTTAGCCCCACCGGGATGCCCGCCTCGAATTCCAGCTCGACCACCTCCGGCTCGTCGGGGGCGTTCTCCGGGGCCGTGCTGAGCTGGTACATTGCCTCCTCCGGCTCCAGCCAGGGGTCCTCCAGCAGACCGCCCTCATGGCTCATGTGCCAGAGATTGGCGTCGCGGCTGTAGATCGATTTCTCGCTGTGCACCACCGGGATATTGCGCTCGCGGGCGTAGCGCAACGCGTCCTCCCGGCTGCGGATATCCCACTCACGCCAGGGGGCGATCACCCGCAGGGTCGGGTTGAGCGCCATCGCGGTCACTTCAAAGCGCACCTGATCGTTGCCCTTGCCAGTGCAGCCGTGCGCCAGGGCATCGGCCCCCTCGATCTCGGCGATCTCCACCTGCCGCCGGGCGATCAGCGGGCGGGCGAATGAAGTGCCCAGCAGGTATTTACGCTCGTAGACCGCGCCGGCTTGCATGGTAGGGAACACATAGCCGGTGAGGAACTCCTCGCGCAGATCCTCGATATATATTTTGCTCGCCCCGCTGGCCAGCGCCTTCTCCTCCAGGCCGCTCAGCTCCTCGCCCTGGCCAATATCTGCTGTGAAGCAGATCACCTCGCAGCCATAGTTCTCGATCAGCCAGGGGACGATGATCGACGTATCAAGCCCGCCGGAATAGGCCAGGACGACTTTCTTCACCTGTGGTTGACTCTCTGCTGACATGGTGGTTCTCCTTTGCTTTATGCGTGACTGAATCGATCAAGTGCGGTAGTGCCCGTTGATCGTGATGTACTCATGGCTCAGGTCGCACGTCCACACCATTGTGGAGGAGGTCCCCGCGCCCAGGTCGAGCCGGATGCCCCATTCATCGCCCTGCATCAGGGCGATGGCCGCGCGCTCGTCGTAATCCGCTGGCTGGCCGCTTGCCACAAGCTGGATGGCCTCCGCGCCGGTTTCATCAAGCAGCCACAGCGTCAGCCGGTCGGGGTCCAGGTCGATCCCCGCATACCCGGCAGCGCACAGGATGCGTCCCCAGTTGGGGTCGGCGCCATAGAAGGCGGTCTTGCACAGCGGCGAAGTGGCGATGGCGCGCGCCACGCTGGCCGCGTCTGACCCGGTGGTCGCGCCCGTTACCTGCACCGTCACGAAGCGGGTTGCCCCTTCGCCATCTTTCACAATGGCGCGGGCCAGGTGGGCGCAAACGGCGGTCAGGGCGGCCTGAAACCCGGTGTCACCGGCCTCCACAGCCACGCCCGACGCGCCGTTGGCCAGCGCCAGCACGGTGTCGTTGGTGCTCATGTCGCCGTCAACCACGATTCGGTTGAAGCTGACATCCACGGCGGCGCGCAGCATGGCATCCAGGGTGGGCGGCGAGACCGCTGCATCGGTGACGATCACGGCCAGCATGGTGGCCATGTTCGGGGCGATCATGCCTGCCCCCTTGGCGATCCCGGCGATCGTGCAGCCTGCGGCGACTGTGCTGAAAGCTTTTGGCCGCGTGTCGGTGGTCATGATCGCCGCGGCTGCATCGGCCCAGCCCTCCGGGCTGAGGGTCTGCGTGGCGGCAGCGACGCCGCTCAGAACGCGCTCAATCGGCAGCGGCACGCCGATCACCCCTGTGGAGAGCACCAGTACCTCCTCAGGGCTGCATCCCAGTGCCAGGGCGGCCCCGGCGGCTGTTGCGCGGGCGGCGTCCATCCCTGCCGCGCCGGTGCAGGCGTTGGCATTGCCTGCGTTGGCCACGATCGCGCGGATCGGCCCGCCCCCGGCCAGCATGGCCTGATCGTAGAGCACCGGCGCGGCCTTCACCCGGTTGGTGGTGAAGACACCCGCCGCGCTGCATGGCTGGCTGCTGGCAATCAGGGCGAGGTCGAGCGCGCCAGCCTCACGCTTCAGCCCGCACGAGACCCCTGCTGCGCTGAACCCGCGTGGATGATGGACTATCGTCATGCGCTGCCCCCTTTGCCATTCGCCGTGCCGGGATCGAGATCGTAGACTAACGCCACCTCATCGCACATCTCTTTAAGGGGACAGGGCGCGCAGTCGCGCCACACCTTCTCCGGATAGTTGGCCACCAGGTCGCGGCGGAACCCGACCAGCTCAAATAACCGGACAGCCCGTGTCAGGGTCAGCGCCCGCCGTGCGCCGCGCCGCTTCGCCAGATCAAGTGACGCCCGAATCAGCCTGCCTCCCAGGCCGCTGCCCCGTGCATCGGGGTGGACCGCCAGCGAGCGCACCTCGCACAGATCGGCGTTGAAGAACACCAGCGACACGCAGCCCACGATCCGGCCCTGGAGGTCAGTGGCCACCAGCCAGTTCCCGATCCCGGCCCGCACCTCGACGGGATCACGGGGCAGCATTTTGCCTGCCTGCACTTCCTCGGCGAAAAGGGCCAGGATGTCATCAGCCTCATGGGCTTCGGCGGGGCGGATGATCGGCAGGCCACCCTCGGTGTAGACGTGGGTGCGGCTCCTGGTGGGGTATCCGTGGCAGGGTTGGAGCATCACATCATCCTCACTGGCTGGTTTCAAGGGATGCGAGAATCTGGCTCAGGCCGCTGATCAGCCGGTCGATATCGTCCTCATCGACGATGTAGGGCGGCAGCAGGCGCAGCACGTTCGGCCCGGCGTTGAGCAGGATCAGGCCGTGCCCGTACCCGGCCTCGATCACCGGAGTGACGTCCGTGTCCAGCTCCACGCCGATCATCAGCCCCATGCCTCGCACGGCCCGGATGTGCGGCGAGTTCAGCTCCGCCAGTCGCTCGCGCATCAGGTCGCCCATCTTCCTGACGTGCGCCAGCAGCGTTGGGTCACTAACGCGCTTCAGCACCACCCGGGCCGCCTGTGCCACCACCGGCCCTCCAGCAAACGTACTGCCGTGATCGCCAACCTCGATGGTGGCGGCCACCTTATCGGCCAGAAGCACGGCCCCCATTGGCAGGCCGCCGCCCAGCGCCTTGGCCAGCGTCATCATGTCCGGCGTCACGCTGTAGTGCTCATAGGCCCACAGCATCCCGGTGCGCCCCAGGCCGCACTGGATCTCGTCGAACACCAGCAGCACGTCGTGACGGTTGCACAGTGCCCGCAGCGCCTGCATGAACTCCGGCGTGGCCGCGTGGATGCCTCCCTCGCCCTGTACCGGCTCAACGAACGCCGCCGCCGTCTCCGGCCCGATCGCCTGCCCGGCCGCCTGCACGTCGTTGAACGGCGCGTGGGTTACCCCCGGCAGCAGCGGGCGGAACGGCGCCTGATACTTCTCGCGCGGAGTCAGCGCCAGCGCGCCCATCGTTCGCCCGTGGAACGCCCCCGAAAAAGACACGATCCCGGTTTTGCCGGGGCCGTGTGTCGTCAGGGCGTATTTGCGCGCGAACTTGATCGCTGCCTCAACCGCCTCGGCGCCTGAGTTGCAGAAGTACACACTGTCGGCAAAACTCAACTCGCACAGGCCGCGGGCCAGCTCGGCCTGTGGGGCGGTATGATACAGGTTGCAGACGTGACTCAGGGTGGCAGCCTGCTGCTGGATCGCCGCGACGATCTCCGGGTCGGCGTGCCCCAGTGCGTTGACGGCGATCCCGGCCCCGAAGTCCAGGTAGGCGCGTCCATCGCTGTCGTAGACCGTCATGCCCTGACCCGTTGTCAGCACGAACGGCGCGCGTTTGTAAGTCTGCAATACGTATTGTGCATCTGTCTCGATGATGTCGCTGCTCATAGCCTTCCTCACAGAATATCCGCTGATAGCACGGTGCCTGTCCCATTTTGCAGGCCCGCCAGGTTGGTGATCTGTGCCGCGGCCACGCCCTGCTCCAGCGCCGCCAGCGCCGCACTGACTTTGGGGATCATCCCCCCGTTGATGACGCCTGCCGCGATCAGGCGCTCAACCTGTGCCGGGCCGAGCTGTACGGCGACTGTCTTGCCAATCCGCACACCTGGCACATCCGTCAGCAGCACCAGCCGGGCGGCCCCCACAGCGGCGGCGATCGCACCGGCGGCGTGGTCGGCGTTGACGTTGTAGCGGCCATCCGCCCCAACCGAGATAGGCGAGATCACAGGGACCACACCCCCGCTGCACAGCCCCTCCAGCACGTCAGCGCGCACGGATACGATGCGCCCCACGCGGCCCATCTCCGGCGCCCAGGACTCCACCCGCAGCAGCCCGCGATCCACGCCGCTCAGCCCGATCGCATCGATACCGGCCTCCAGCAGGGCCAACACCAGCCCCTTATTGACACTGCCTGACAGCACCATCTCCACCGCCTGCAGCGTGGCCTCGTCGGTGATGCGCTGGCCGTTGTGATATTTCGGTTCGATCCCCATCCGGTTCAGCAGCGCATCGACTGAGCGCCCGCCACCGTGTACCAGGATGCAGGGCTGCGCGGCGATCAGGCCCGCCAGCACGTGGGCCAGCTCGGGGATGAAGCCGGGCTTCTCCAGCTCGTTCCCGCCGATCTTGATCACAAGTGGTGCGTTCATGTCTGCCCCTCCTCTATGACATCAGGCCCATCGTCTCGGGCAGCCCGACCATCAGGTTGAAGTTCTGCACCGCCTGTGAGGCGGCCCCCTTGAGCAGGTTGTCGATGGTGACCACCACGATCAGCGTGTCAGACGTGGCCGGGCTGAGCGAGATGGCTGCGCGCGGCGTGCGCACCACATGGGCCAGCGTGGCCAGCTCGCCGGGCGGCAGCAGATCGATCAGTGGCTCGCCCTCGTAGGCGCCTTTAAAGGCCGCCCGCGCGGCATCGTGATCGCTGATGGGTACATAGAGAGTTGCCAGGATGCCGCGGTCGGTGGGCAGCAGGTGGGGGGAGAAGATCAGCCGCCCCGGCGCGAGGCCGCTCAGGGCCAGCATCTGCTCGATCTCGGCCAGGTGCCGGTGCGAGCGCCCGATGCTGTATGGCGAGAAATTGCCGTGCACCTCCCCGAACAGGATGTGCGATTTGGGGGAGCGGCCCGCCCCCGTGACCCCCGACTTGGCATCGGCGATGATCGGCCTCTCGGATAGCATCAGCCCGGCCCGCACCAGGGGAACCAGCCCCAGCAGCACGGCGGTTGCGTAGCAGCCGGGGTTGGCGATGCACTGGCTCCCGGCCAGGTCCGCGCGCCACAACTCGGGCAGGCCGTAGGGGCGGGGCAGCAGATCGGGGGCGGGATGGGGCACGCCGTACCACCGGGCGTAGAGGTCCGGATCGGAGAGCCGCAGGTCAGCGGACAGGTCGATCACCCGCACGCCCAGAGCAAGTGCCTGCGCGGCAGCAGGCGCGGAGTGGGCGTGGGGCAGGCATAGAAAGACCGCGTCGACCTCGTCCAGCGGCGCGTCACGTGCGGCGCTCAGCGGGATGTCCGGGGCCTGGGGCCAGCTCTGCCGCAGGCTCATCCCTGCCGACCCCTCCGACGTGGCAAAGCGGATCGCTGTCTGCGGGTGCTGCCTCAGCAGTCCGATCAGCTCCAGCCCTGTATAGCCTGTCGCCCCGAATATGCCAACCTGAAAGCTCATACCCCCTCCGATGTAATAAAAAGCCCGCACCGGGTCCGGTGCGGGCTGTGTGTTGTCGGGCGTTCTCGCCGTTACAACGCAGCTAAGCCGGACCTCCAGGAGGGGCCGGTACGGCGGCGCGGACGGCGGACAAGGTTAAGGTGACTGCTCATCGTTTTCATCAATCCCTGCGAAAGTTCTGCCAAAAATAGCGCAGTCTCTCGGCGATGTCAATTTTTGCTCGCCTTTGACCTGCCACTGCGCCGATCTCGCGCTAGATGTACAGTCGCGTGGGGTCGATCTCATGGCGCAGGGCGTGCAGCTCCTCCTCGGTGGGCGGCGCGATCGTCTCGATCTCGTCGGCCAGGGGCAGCTGAAAGCCGGTGTTCTGGATCACGTCCTCGACGCTGACACCGGGAGCCAGCGCCTCCAGGCGCATGCGGCAGGTGGCCGGGTCAAATCCCATGCGCCCCAGCCCGGTGATCACCGCCAGCGGCCCGCTGCCGCGCGGCAGCCCGGCGGCTTCGCGCGCGCCCGGCCCTGTCAGATAGCCCGGTGTGGTGATGAAGTCGCACTTCTCCACAAAGCGCCGCCGGTCATGCCGCATGATGGCGATCGTTCGCCAGCACAACGACCCAACATCATTGCCGCCGCCGCTGCCCGGCAGGCGCACCTTTGGCCTGTGATAGTCCCCGATCACCGTGCTGTTGAGGTTGCCATAGGGATCGATCTGGGCGCCGCCCAGGAACCCGTAGTCAATGAAGCCCCGTGCGGCCGTTTCCATGATATCGGTGATGCCTGCCGCCGCCAGGGCGCGGTGAAATGTTCGCGACTCGCCAACGGCCAGCGGCAGCTCCTCCAGGATCGCGCCGACCCCGCCGAACTCAAAGACAGGGACGAGGTTGGGCGCGTAGAGGCGCTGGGCCAGTGAGGCGGCCAGCATCGGGATGCCAGTACCAATGAAGGCGGTGGAGCCGTCCTCAAACAGCCGCGCTGCCACGCAGATCATCAGCTCGGCGTCGCTGTACCCACGATCATCTCTCTGCTGTGCAGCCATCACCGCACCTCCCGCAGCCTGCGCACATGCTCCAGACGCTTCTCACCTACCTTGTCCAGGTAAGCGCGGTGGTCTGGCAGGTCGTGAACCCACTCTTTCAGATAAGCGGCCCCCCCCTCCGCGGTCTCATTAGCCTGCACCCAACGTTTGATCTCGTCCTCGTCGCGCCCGTACAGATAGACCATCTCGCCGGGGTGTGACCCGAATGGCGCGTGTACCACGGCATCGACCAGGTAGTAGGGGATCACTGTGCGTTCCGGGTACCGCCGGATCTCATCCGTGCTGACGATCTCCTCCGCGCTGACGATCAGGCGCTTGCAGGCCCGCGCCATCTCGATGGCGAAGCCGCTGATGCCATCGATCTGGCAGTTGCCGTGCCGGTCGGCGCGGTGCACGTGGATCAGGCCCACATCCAGGATCAGCGCCGGGATCAGCACCACTTTCATGCCGGTGAAGGGGTCTCGCACCACTTTGGCCGCGCTGTATTTCAGGGTGTCGGAGCCGAGCATCGAACGCGCAGGGATGAACGGCACCCCCATCGCCGTTGCCTTGAAGCGCCAGGTGATGGCCGCATTGCTCCATTCGACAGTGGTCACCTGGCCGCTTTCCACTGCTCGGCGCAGCCCGTTGCTGACCCCGTATACCTCCATGCCAAGGTAGGTCACATCCAGCTTTTTGACCACCCCGGCCGTCAGCAGCATGTCCAGCTCCAGCACACCCTGGCCGCAGACGCGCAGGTCTTTCTGCCCCTGCCGGATCACCTCACGCATCAGCGACATGGGCGCGCGCACCGTGCCGTACAGCTCCGTGCCCAGGTAGCAACCGTCGGTCACAAACTGCTCAACGGCCTCGCGTTCGCTCATCAGCTTATCGACCAGCCGGCGCGATTTCCTGGTGCGGTTCCACTCGCGGAACGCCTCCAGATCGGGAGGCTGGATCATCTCCCCCAAGCCCGACTCAAGTACCTCAAATTCCATAGTGCCCCTCCTGGTGGGATGGTTGCAGCCCGGTGGTCAACAGGGGTGGGAGGGCCGGAGAGCAGAGGGCGGCGTTATCCCGTGCCCCTGCCGGGCTTGTTGATCAGAAATGGCTGCTGTCAGGTGGCCGTCTATAGCGCGGCAGGTTCTCACCTAACATTCTACAGGAATTTTGGTCCTTTGTTGTATGATAGAAGGGAGGGAATATCCACATCGACGGGTTCTTCTCCATCTCCTGTATCCCGTCCCCTCAGCAGATTCACAGCGGCCCAGCGGGTCCATGTACCTGAGATCGCCATCTGGCAAGTGCGATTAGCAGCCTTGCACGATTGACTGTCCATCATAACCACGAGGAAGGAGAACCGGATGAGGAACGTGTATGTTGTCGCCGGGGGGGTGAGCAAATTCACCAAAACCCGGCCAGACAAAACCTTTCAGGCCGTTGTCAAAGAGGCCTACGACTACGCCATCGCTGACCTGGGACTGGAGTTCCGGCGCTTTAACGAGCTGGTCGACGGCTCGGTGGCCAGCTACTTCTCCGATCACTTCAGCCGCCAGCTCATGGCGGGCATTATGGCGCAGGACTACCTGGGCCTGTGCCCCAAGCCCGGTCACCGGGTCGAGGGCGGCGGTGCGACCGGAGGCATCTGTTTTCAGGAGGCGTGGAAAGCGGTCGCCAGCGGCTACATGGACATCTGTGTGGCCTACGGCTTCGAGACAATGAGCCATGTTGAAACCTGGAAGGGCAACGAGTTCATCGCCCTGGCCTCAGATGTGAGTTTCGATTATCCCGTGGGCGGCTTCTACTCCGGCTACTACGCGATGATGGTCACGCGCCATATGAAGGAGTTCGGCACTACTGTCGAGCAGCTCGCCTGCGTCTCGGTGAAGAATCATATCAATGCCTATCACAACCCCTATGCGCAGAAGCGCAACCGCTACACCATCGAAGACGTGCGCCAGGCGCCGATGGTCGCCTGGCCGCTCACCCGGCTGGATATCTGCGTGATGAGCGACGGCGCTGCAGCGGTGATCCTGGCTTCTGAGGAGGGCCTGGCCCGACTGGAGGCTGCCGGGGCGCGGGTTCACCCCCGCGTGCTGGTCTCCGGCATCGGGCGTGGCACCGATGCCATGCGTATGGCCGACCGGCCCCACCAGTCGTTCGATGACTTTATGCGCTACAATGCCCTGCCTTACGAGAAGGACAGCGCCGAGACGGTTGCCTACTACCGCGATCTGTGGGATCGCGGCTTCCGTTATCCGGGCGTGCACTCGTTCCGTGCCGGGCGTATGGCCAGCCTGGAGGCTTATCGCAACGCCGGCATCTACGACCCGCTGCACGAGCTGGACTTCGTCGAGCTGCACGATGCCTATACCTCCTCTGAGATCCAGACCTATGAGGACATGGGGTTGTGCCGCTACGGTGAGGGCGGGCCCTTTGCGGCTAGCGGCAAAGCCTTCATGCCCGGCATCGACTACGGGCTTGACCTGCCCGATCGTCCTGTGTGCCCGATCAACCCCTCAGGCGGGCTGATCGCCTGTGGCCATCCGGTTGGTGCTACAGGGTTGATGCAGGGGGTGTTTGCGCTATGGCAGCTGCAGGGCACAATTGAGCGCCACTTTGGCGATGCCACACTGCAGATCGCCGATGCGCGGCGCGGCGCGATCCACTCACATGCCGGCACAGGTACCTATGTGACCGTCTCGATCATGGAACGGGAGGCATAACACCATGGCGAAGCTGCCAGACAAATTCGAGGAGACGATGGACGGGACAGTCGTGTTTGACCTGCCCTTCCCGGTGGTGCTTGATGCGGAAGCGCTCGCCTCGCTCAAGAAGATGGGGCCGCTGCGCATCCGGCAGACCTATTCGATCAACTATCTGCATTCCTATGGGCAGGATTCGCCGTTCTTCGCCGGGCTGGCCAGCCGGGTTCAGCTTGGCAGCCGTGATCCTGTCACCGGATACACCTATGCAACACCACGCGGGCATGATATGACCACCGGCGCCGAAACCGACTGGGTGGTGCTGCCGGGCACCGGGACGATCCATGCCTTCACGGTGTGCTACTTTGGCTCGGAGGCCTTCCTCGATCAGACCCCCTTTGTGCTGATCCTGGTCGAGTATGAGGGGGTCGACACGCTGTTCCTGGCCCGGCTGATGGGTGTTGACCCGGCTCAGCCGGGGCTTGACTGGATCGGCATGCCGGTGCAGGCGGTGTACCGCCGCAACAGCAAACTCGACCCCACTGATATCTACTTCGTCCCCGCTGCCGCCGAGGGATAGTCGGGCTGGTTATCCGGTGGGCGCCACATCGGCGCCCACCATTATGCCTGTTCCCACAGGCGGATCACGCCATCATCCCCCGCTGAGGCCAGCAGCCGTCCGCCTGCTGCCCATGCCAACCCCTGGATGCTGCCATGCCCTGCATCGGGTACAACAGCCTCGCCCCGGCCTTCCGCATCCCACAGCCAGATCGATCCGTCATCCCCACCCGATGCCAGCCATGCCCTATCAGGCGACCAGCACAGGCAGCGCACGGCGCGGGTGTGGCCTTTCAACGTTCCGGCTGGTGAGGCGTCTGGCATGGCCCACAGCCGGATCATCCCGTCGGCTGCACCGCTCGCCAGCAAGGAGCCATCCGGTGAGAAGGCCGCACAGCGCACTGCCTCACCGTGCGCGCGCAGGGTCGATACCTCGCCATCGCGCAGCAGCAGGATGAACCCGGCGGCCAGCGCCGCTGCGTATCCCCTTTTCGGGTGGTAGTCGAGGTCAAAAATGAGCTGGCCGTGTGCTGTCTGGTGGGTAAGCAGCGCGGCGCCGGTTACCTTCTCATGCAGGGTGATGAATCCATAGCTCCACATGTTCCAGCCGCAGGCCAGATGCGCTCCCCCTTCGCCAAAGACAACGGCTTCCACCGCTCCCTGCTGGCCGGGCAGATCAAGCGCCTGACCGGGGTTGTTCAGATCCCACAGCCTGACGAGCATGTCACCGGAGCCGGAGGCCAGCCAGCTCCCATCAGGTGAGAAGCACACGTCATGCACCGGGCCGCGATGCCCCGCCAGGATAATGACATCCTCCCCCTCTGGCACAGCCCACAGCCGGATCGTCCGGTCACGTGAGGCCGATGCGAGGTGTTCGCCCCCCGGCCCAGCGATCAGTGCATGGATCGCGCTCTGATGCCCATGCAGGGCGACGAGTTCTCTCAGCTGCTTCATGGTTTTGCTCCTGCAGGAGAACGATTTTCTTGCTGCTCATCACCTGCCAAGTGTATGTCATCTGCCGCGCCGGGGAAAAATGCTGCCAACACTCACCCCTTTTGATGATGAGTGACCTTGACAGAAAGGCGTGGATAGTGAGAAGGTATATGTATTGACCCGGACTGTGTATGCATGGGGCAGATGCCGCGCTGCATACAGGAGGAGCAGGGGTATGACAGATTCAGAGGTGATCACACACGATGTCCTGATCGTCGGTGCCGGGCTGGCAGGCACATGGGCCGCCATGACGGCGGCGCAGCAGGGCGTCACCGATGTGGGGGTTCTGTCCAAGATACATCCGCTGCGCTCGCACAGCAGTGCCGCGCAGGGGGGGATCGCCGCCGCCCTTAACAACGTCCGGCCGGTGGCGGGCACCGGCCCACGCGGCCCGCTGGAGGCGCTGCCACCCGGCGAGGAGCCGGCCGACAGCCTTGAGCTTCACATGTTCGATACGATCAAAGGCTCCGACTGGCTGGGCGATCAGGATGCCATCGAGATCATGGTCCGCGAGGCACCGGATATCATCTATGCTTATGAGCATATGGGCTGCGTTTTCAGCCGGCTGCCTGATGGGCGCATTGCCCAGCGCCGCTTCGGCGGTCACAGCGCCCCTCGCGCCAATTATGCTGCCGACTACACCGGCCACGTGCTGTTGCACACCATCCACGAGCAGGCCCTACGTTACGGCGTCAGGTTTTATAGCGAGTGGTACTGCCTTGACCTGATCATCGAGGACAACATTTGCCGCGGTATTGTGGCACTGGATATCACCACCGGGACCCTGCATGTCATGCGGGCCAAGGCGGTGATGTTCGGGACCGGTGGGTATGGCCGTGCCTGGAAGATTACCTCGAACGCTCTTGCCAATACCGGCGATGGCGTGGCGATCGCTTATCGGGCTGGCGTTCCCCTTATGGATATGGAGTTCGTGCAGTTCCACCCCACCGGGCTGTACAAGAAGGGTATCCTGATGAGCGAGGCCTGCCGCGGCGAGGGGGGCTACTTGCGTAATGCCGATGGCATTCGCTTCATGGAGAACTACGCCCCCGACAAGATGGAGCTGGCCCCGCGTGATCTGGTGAGTCGGTCGGAGCAGCTTGAAATCGAGGAGGGGCGCGGCGCGGGGCCGGACCACCAGGGCATCTACCTCGATCTAACCCACCTTGGTGCCGATCGCATCATGGAACGTCTGCCTCAGGTGCGTGATCTTGCGCTCAAGTTCTCCGGGGTGGACATCATCGAGGAGCCTGTCCTGATCCAGCCCACCGCCCATTACAGCATGGGTGGCATCCCTGCCACCGCCGACGGTCAGGTCATTGCTGACCGTGATGGTACGCCGGTGGTTGGCTTCTATGCCGCCGGGGAGTGTGCCTGCATCAGTGTGCACGGCGCGAACCGGCTGGGCACCAACAGCCTGCTCGATGCCTCGGTGTTTGGCCGGCGTGCCGGGCTTGCCATCGCCGAGTTTGTGCACGGCGGCGCGGAGCTGCACCCCATCAGCGGGGATCCGGCTGAGCGCCAGCGGCAACGCATCGCCCATTACATGGATGGTCGGCCCGGCGATGGGCACGAGTTCCCCTCCGCGATCGCCGCCGAGCTGAAAGCTGAGATGACCGAGCACTGCGGCATCTTTCGCAATCAGGAGCGCCTGGAGGCGGCCCGCCAGAAGGTCGAGGAGCTGCAGGAACGGTATCACAGTGCCCGCATCATGGATCACGGGGCGCGTTTCAACACCGACCTGCTGGGGGCGCTGGAGACCGAGAATCTGCTCACGTTCAGTGAGGTGGTGGTGCACAGTGCGCTGGCCCGCACCGAGAGCCGCGGCGCGCACTACCGCACCGACTATCCCCGGCGTGACGATGAAACCTGGCTTAAGCATACGCTCGCGCATCGGGGTAAGGATAGGAAGCCGGTTTTGAGCTACAAGGATGTCTACATCGACTGGGATCGCTACCCGCCTCAGGAGCGGAAGTACTAGGGAGAGCAGTCATGACCAGCCACAACGGTCAACGATCACAGCGCACCGGCGCAACTCTGCGCATCCGGCGTTTCAACCCGGACCTGCACACAGAACCCTACTTCGATGAATTTGAGATCGAGTTCGCCCAGGATACCACCCTGCTCGACGTGCTGGAGGAGATCAAGGCCACCCGCGACGGCACGCTAACCTTTCGGCGCTCATGCCGCCACTCTATCTGCGGGAGCTGCGGGGTCAACGTCAACGGTTTGCATACGCTGGCCTGCAGCACCCCTGTGGTGGACTGCGTCGACGCAGAGGGGGTCATTACCTTGTCCCCCCTGTCCTCTCTGCCGGTCATCAAAGACCTGGTGGTCGACCGGGGTAGCTTCTGGCAGCAATATGAGCGCGTCAAGCCCTGGCTGATCCCCCCCGCCGAGCTGCCTGAGCGCGAATTCCTTGTTGACCCAGCCGAGGTGGCGAGCTACAAAAACGCTGAGACCTGCATCATGTGCGGCGTATGTTACTCCGCCTGCCCTGTCATCGTGGTTGATAAGGGATTTGTGGGGCCGCACGCCATGCTCAAGGCGTTCCTGCGCGTCTCAGACTCGCGTGACAGTGCCCACGCCGAACACATGGCAGACATAGCCTCGGTGTGGGACTGCACCACCTGCTACGCCTGCGTCGATCAGTGCCCCAAGGACCTGGTGCCGGGCCATGTCTCGCGTGATCTGCGCAGCATCCTGGTTGAGGAGGGTAAGGTCCCACGCAGTATTGGCACCATGCTCACCAGTACGTTCCGCAATAACAACCCCTTCGAGATGGCCCATGCCGACCGCACCCTGTGGGCGGCTGATCTGGCTCTGCCGGGCGCGCTCGATGCGCCAGTGGACACCCTGTATTTCACCTGCTGTATGGCCTGTTATGATCCGCGCGGCCAGAAGAGCGCCCGGGCACTGGTTGAGGTCTTCCGGGCTGCCGGAGTTAAGTTCGGCACGCTGGGGGCTGAGGAGGCCTGCTGCGGCAGTGAGGTTCGGCGTGTCGGGGAGACCGGCCTGTTTGAGATGATTGTCGAGGAGCGGTCCGCCCTGCTGGGGGAGGTTCAGGCGGGGCAGATGACGGTTCTCTCCCCCCACTGCTTTGACGTATACCGCCATCACTATCCTGAACTGCCTTACCCGGTCGAGCACTACAGCCAGCAGATCGCCCGGCTGATCGACGAGGAACGGTTGACTTTCAGCCGTTCCCTGGATAAGCGGGTGACCTATCACGATCCCTGCTATCTGGGGATTCAGAACCGAGTCTTTGAGGAGCCACGCGCTGTGCTGCGCAGCATCCCCGGCGTCGAGCTGGTGGAGATGGCGCATCATCATGAGGCGAGCCTGTGCTGCGGCGGCGGTGGGGGGCGCATGTGGTTCGAAGGACACGATCGTGAGGCACAGATAGCACACGTGCGGGCACGTGAGGCCGCAGCAACCGGCGCTCAGGTGCTGGCCACGGCCTGCCCCTTCTGCCTCAACATGCTAACTGATGCCGTCAAGACCCTGGGGCTGGACGACCGGCTTGAGGTGAAGGACATCGCCGAGCTGGTCGCCGAAGCACTCTAGCTCTGGTAAAGGAGGACGACTGATGCAGGATTTAACCGAGGCCTTTGTCGAGCTAATACGCCGAGCGGCTACCGATCTCCCTGCCGATATGCAGCAAGCGCTGGAACGTGCAAAGGCCAGCGAGGAACCCGGCTCAGCAGCTGAGCGCGCACTGGCCGCCATCCTCGATAATGTAGAGATGGCACGGACCGCTGCTACCCCAATCTGCCAGGACACGGGTACACCTATCTTTGAGGTGCATTACCCGCCGGGCGTCTCCACCCGCGAGCTGGCAGGATATATCCGCCGGGCAGCGGCGCTGGCAACCGAGCGTGCCTATCTGCGTCCCAATGCCGTAGACAGCCTGACCGGCAAGAACAGCGGCGATAACACGGGGGAGGAGTTCCCCACTATCCACTTCTATGAATGGGACGAACCGGCTATCCATGTTGAGCTGCTGCTCAAGGGCGGTGGCTGCGAGAATGTCTCCACCCAGTATAAGCTGCCCGATTCCGGGCTGAAGGCAGGGCGTGACCTGGAGGGCGTGCGGCGTGTGGTGCTTGATGCCGTGCATCAGGCCCAGGGTAAGGGCTGCTCGCCGGGTGTATTAGGTGTTGCCATCGGCGGCGACCGTGGTACATCGTACATCAAGGCCAAGCAGCAGCTTCTGCGCCCGCTGGATGATACCAGCCCCAACCCCGAGCTGGCCGAGCTGGAGGAGCGCATCACCGAGGAGGCCAATCAGCTTGGCATCGGCCCGATGGGCTTTGGCGGCAGGACGACCGTCCTTGGCACTAAGATCGGGGCACTGCACCGCCTGCCTGCGTCGTATTTTGTGTCTGTGGCCTATATGTGCTGGGCCAACCGCCGGGCTGTGATGGACATCCGGCTTGGTGATGAGGTGGAGGTGTCCTATGCATAAGCTGACCGTCCCCATCCCCGATGAGGAGATCAGGGCGCTTCGGGCCGGCGACCCGGTCTTGTTGAACGGCATCATCATCACCGGGCGTGATGCGGCCCACAAGTTCATGGTGGATAAGTTCATCAAGGGCACGCCGCCGCCTGAGGAGCAGGGCCTGTATGAGGACCTCAAGCGCCTGCTGGATGGTGGCGTGATCTATCACTGCGGGCCGGTGGTCAGGAAGCACGAGGATGGCTCCTGGTCATTTGTCGCGGCTGGCCCTACTACCAGCATCCGCGAGGAGCCGTACCAGGCCGACGTGATCCGGCATTTCAACCTGAAGGGGGTCATCGGCAAAGGTGGTATGGGGGCCAGCACACTCAAAGCCTGTGTTGAGCAACCCGCCGTTTACCTGCATGCCATCGGCGGGGCAGCCACCCTAATCGCCCGCTCGGTGAAGCAAGTAATGGGGGTCTACAAGCTGGAGTTCGGTGTGCCTGAGGCGATGTGGGTGATCCGCGTGGAGGATTTCCCTGTGGTGGTGACGATGGACAGCCACGGTGGCAGCATCCACGATGACGTTCAGGCGCGCTCAGGCGAGAAGCTGGCCGAGCTGCTCGGCATCTGATCGAGCCATCACCAGAGGATGCGCGATCAAAAAGGGCCTTCGGCTGTGAGCGGAGGCCCTTTGTTACCGGGATAAGTGTCTGTCAGGTGAGCTGGCGGGCCAGCTCATCGTGAATACGGATGAAGATGGCGGTGAGGGGCAGATGCCGGGGGCAGGCAGCCTCGCACATGCCGCACCCTGCGCATGATCCAAGCCAGCGGATCACCACTTCAGGTGTCAGCGGCTCATCCTCTCCGATCTTACCGGTATAGACCGGGCAGGCATCCATACAGGCGCGGCACGATTCACACCCCTGGAGGTGTGCCACAAGCTCCTCGATGTCCATCGCCAGGTCCTCGCGCAGTGCCTTAAGGATACGCTCCCTGGCGCGGGCGCGCCGTGCGCTGAGTGCCTGGCGCATTTCTTCATGCTGCTGGATCAGGTCGGGCGGCGCCTCGCCATCCGTCAGCGCGTACAGGCTCACATCATCGGCGATGCGAGGGTTGTGGGCGGTGATCACCACCACCCTGCGGGCCGGCAGGCCCAGCAGGTCGATCGTCAGATCGGCGGCGTCTGGCATCGGGTCGACGCACATCTGGCAGGCCGGGCGGTAACGGTACCCCGCGATGCCTCCCTGCCGCGAGAAACGCAGCACCTCATCGGTCATCTTGTCAGGGGTGCCACGCCAGGCGAAATCCTCCGGGGTGAAGGTGCCCACGCAGTCCACACCGATGATCAGCACGTCCTTGAGATCGAGCGCGTTGTATTCCGCCACCTCCAGCAGGGCGCGCACCTCACAAGCGCGCAGCACAGCGCCCAGCCGCTTCCCGGGGTTCTGTGCCATGTAGTCAACGACCAGCCGGGCGACGTTCACCGTCATCAGCGGGGCAAAGGGGTCGGCCTCTGCAAGACCCTCCACCGTGGTGACGACCTCCGGTTTTACCGCTGCCGGGCCAGCGGCGCGGACGGGCACCAGCATGGCGTCAAGCCGCGCATTGTGCAGCAGTCCGGTTAGCAGGGTTTGGATGGTGGGCAGAGGCTCACCCTTTGTCCGGATGATCCAGCTAGCTGTCATGTGCTGTCTCCTTACTGCCATCCCCGCTGGCAGCAGCTACTAGATCAGGGTGCGCGGCCAGTCGGCTGGCGAGTAACTCGGCGATATCCATCACCTGTACGCGGTCGCCCACGCCCTGTGACCGGATCGCATCGTCGAACATCAGCAGGCAATATGGACAGGCTGTGGCCACTACGCCGGCGCCGGTGTCCAACGCGTCGGCCAGACGGCGATGGTTGATGCGTGTCTCAGCGTCGGTCTCCACCCACATCCCGCCGCCGCCACCACCGCAGCAGAATGCCTGCTCGCGCCGCCGATTCATTTCGACCCGCCTCACGCCCGCTGCATCCAGCAGGCGGCGCGGCTCCTCATAAACCTGATTGTGGCGGCCCAGATAGCACGGGTCGTGATAGGTCATACGCTCTGGCTCTGTGCCGTCGGGAGCAGCCAGCGCGATCTGCGGGGCGATCTCGGCCAGCAGTTCGGTGTAGTGCAGTACCTGATACTTACCCCCAAAGTGCGGATACTCGTTCTTGAGGGTGTTGAAACAGTGCGGGCACTGCGTCACAATGCGCTTGAAGCGCAGTTCGCCGAGCGCCTCGATGTTCTGCTGGGCCAGCATCTGGAACAGGTACTCGTGCCCTAAGCGCCGCGCCGTCTCACCGCAGCACGCTTCCATCTCGCCCAGCACTGCGAAATCCACGCCGGATGCCCGCAGCACCTCGATGAACGCACGGGCCACCTTTTGATTGCGCTCGTCATAGGCCATTGCGCAGCCCATGAATAGCAGCACATCGGTCTCGTGGCCCGGCTCCAGCACCGGCAGATCAAGCCCGTTCGCCCAGGCCATACGGTCGCCTGCGGGGAGGCCCCACGGGTTGTTTTGACGCTCAACGTTGCGCAGCGCCAGCCCCACCGATCCTGGCATCTTGCCGGTGGTCAGCGCCTGGTAGCGCCGCAGGTCGATCACCTCGGCGATCGGGTCGATGAACATCGGGCACTGGGCGAGACAGGCACCGCAGGTAGTGCAGTACCACGCAATCTCCTCACCGAGCATCTCGGTCAGGTCAGCTTCTTTGTGGCCGTTGCCATTGGGCTTGACCAGCGAGGAGACCATCACCTCACGCAGTGACTGGATCAGGTCGCGCGGGGCGAATGGCATGCCGCTGTTATAGGCCGGGCAGTTCTCAGTACAGCGCCCGCAGCTCACGCAGGCATCAAATGAGAGGAGCTGGGCGGAGGTGAACTCTGCGACATGGCCCACGCCGAGCTGTTCGGTCTCCTCGATATTCTCGATGGTGGACAGCTCACCGCGCGGACGGCGGCTGCGCAGGATCACATTCAGGGGGCCGGTGACCAGATGGCGCAGTTTGGTGAACGGGATGCTGGCGACGAACACCAGCCCGGCGATCATGTGCCCCCAGTAGAAAATGGGATGCAGATTCCATGCCGCTGCCGGAGTCATCCCCAGGGCGTTGAACAGGGCAGCCGTCCAGCTCCCGATTGGCGACCAGGCAGCCCATTCCGGCGCGATGGCCAGGATGCGCAGCCCTTCGGTCACGAACCCGATCAGGGGGATCAGCAGCAGCAACCCAATGGCGTAGATGTCATCCCAGCGGGTTTTCAGCGTGCCGGGGCGCAGCACTCCCCGCCGGAAGGCAGCCATCAGTGCGCCGATGATGATGGCAGCCCCTGCCAGGTCCATGATCAGCTCGTAGGCCAGATAGCCGTTCCCGCGCGGGAACGGCAGCTCCACAAAGGGGATGAAAAGCTGCATCTGCATCAGGTTGATGGCCGTCCCGACGATCTGGATGGTCATGCCCCAGAAGATCAGGAAGTGCATCACGCCGGGGTAGGCCTTCCGCAGGATGCGCACCTGGCCAACGGCATGCACGAAGAAATCGCGGATGCCCGGCCAGGCCCCCCCCAGCCGCTTGAGCCAGAGGAGGTCAGGGGTCTTGGTGTCGAGAGGCAGGGTTTCACTGGCCATTACGCCTGGTCTCCTTCTGCTTGCTGCTCTTCGCCCACGTATAGCAGGCCATCCTCGCCCACGAAAGTGGAGAATTTATCCAGAGCGCGGGGTGGCGGCCCGGAGATCACGGAGCCGTCCAGCGGATCGAAGTAGCCTTCGTGACAGGGACATTCGATCATGCCGTCCTCCGCGTTCCATTTGACCAGGCAGGCGAAGTGGGTGCACACCGCTGAATAGGCGCGGATACCTTCCTCCGTATGGATGATCAGCGCCGGATAGCGTCCGTAGGGGATCAGCCTTGACTCGCCAACGCCCAGCTCCTCCAGCTTGCCCACTGGCACAGGCTCGGAGGGGACCTCTTCCAGGTTCTTGGGGTAGAAGTAGGCCACGATCGGGATTGCCACTGCTGCAAACCCGGTGACAGTGGCGGCCCATCCGGCCAGCCGCATGAACTCGCGACGCGTCATGGTGGCCATCACGATACCTCCCCCAGGATCGTCAGCACCGTGGCAATGATCAGGAAGACAACCACCCCCACTATACGAATGGTGCGTGCGCGATACGTGTCGGTTTTGCGCCGGTCAAGGAACGGCCAGATGACCAGGATCAGCAAGCCGATGATCGGGGTCATCACACCGACAACCTCAGGCACGTATTTGAGGAACTGGTACAGAAACAGGAAGTACCACTCCGGTTTGGCGTGTAGTGGTGTGTTCAACGGATCGGCAGGTTCCCCCACGCCTACCGGCCATAACTGGCCAATGATCCCCACCGCGAACACAAGCGCGAAGACGCCGATCGTGACATACAGCTCGGTACGCACGTGGTCCGGGTAAAACGGGATGCTTTCGGGCTTTTCGTCAGTTTTGTTGGCTGTGGTCATGTCTGCGTTCCCTCTGCCTGTTAGAGCGGCTTTGCGATGCCCTGCCGCCGGACCATGAGGAAGTGCAGGCCCATCAGGGCGATGGTGGCAACAGGCAGCACCATGACGTGCAGGGCGAAGAACCGGCTCAGTGTCTCTGCGGTGACAGTCCAGCCGCCGCGCAGCATCACCAGCACCAGTGTGCCGAAATCAGGCACCCCCCCGGCGATGTCGGTGGCGACAGTGGTAGCCCAGAAGGCCCGCTGATCCCAGGGCAGCAGATAGCCCGTCAGCCCGAAGGCCAGCGTCAGGATCAGCAGCAGCGTGCCACCCACCCAGTTCAGCTCACGCGGGGGCCGATATGCCCCGGTGATGAAAACGCGGATCATGTGGGCGATGCACATCACAATCATGCCGTTGGCCGCCCAGTGATGGATGGCGCGGATCGCCGCCCCGAAGCGCACCTCGTTCTCGATGAACTGGATGCTGGCGAAGGCCGCGTCGGGGGTGGGCTTGTAGTAGAACATCAGCATGATGCCGGTGACCCCCTGTATCACGAACAGCAGGGCCGTGATGCCGCCCAGGCAGTAGAACCAGCGCAGCGCGTGGCGCGGCACCGGCTTGCTGAGCACCTTCTGCATCGGCTCTTTGAGTGTGTACCGCTCATCCACCCACTCGGCAGCACGCACCGCCAGCGGCTTCCAGGGCCTGCGGGTGCGCCACACACTCGCGCTGCGCACAATGCCAAAGGCGAAGATCAGCCCGAACAGGCCGAAGATCGACCAGCGCGAGACGGGCGTCCACACGCCTTTGTCCTCACCGCTCAGGTGGCAGTGCAGGCAGGTATCCTGCGCCACGCCGGCCGGTTCCACGGTGTCTGGCGCGGGGATCGCCGCACGGGCGAAGGCCACGGCTTGAACGGCATTGGCGTCTGGAGACGGGGGGGGCGCTGCATCGCTGGTGGAGGATGGCTCGTCAGGGTTCAGCGGGGTGGCAATTAGCAGTAAGGCCAGGGTGGCCAGGATGGTGAAGACAATCAGCAGTGGCCAACGAGGAATTGAGGCCATAACTCCCTCCGTTCTTCGGGGAATAAGCTGGCCGGTTGCAGTGGGTAACGGATTGGGGCGCCCGGTTTGCTGTCTGGTATATCGGCCTCAGAGTCGCTGTATGCGCGCTGCTGCGCGTTATGGGGGTAGACTCGCGCCAGGGCCCACTTCCGCCACCTAAAACCTACCAATCGGTAGGCTGGCTTATCCCATTGTATCATCCGCCTGAAAATCACGTCAAGGTGATGAATTTCACATATAAATGTGCCAAATAGAACATGAGGTCATTTTATCAGCTGGCTTATGGGTGGGGCGCTGCATACAAGGCAGCAGGAGACCTGCCTGGCCTGTGAGGGAGGTCTCCTGCCGATGATCTTTTGTATGCGTTATGAGGACGGCTCACCCAGGCCTTTCTTGGCTGTGGCCACGGGGCCATGGCATGCGCACCAGGTCTGTGGCTCGCCGATGGTGTAGTAGCCACCATCCGCGCAGGACCGGCAGAGGGTTATGCCATCACGCCGTACCTCGCGCTGGTTGATGATCTCCTCCCCGCAGGCCTCGCAGGTCACGCGGCGGCCCGGCGCACTGATCAGCTCCGCTAGCGAGAATGTCAGGCTTACCGACTGGCAGCTCAGCAACTCGTCATCCGGCATCACCTGGTAGCCTTCAAGTTGGGCATGCCAGCGGCTCTGAGCGATGGGCGCGTACCCAGTGGCCCGCTGACGCACATCCGGGCGCGGTGCAAGGCGCACCGCCTGCCCGGTCTGGACGTCGATCAGCGTCGCGGCGACCTTGCCGTAATCCATCACGTACAGGGTGCGTCTGCCCACCGAGCAGCCGGTGGCGGCACTGATGCCGCTGACCATACAGCCGTCGGTCTCCACGATCGCCAGCAGCCGCTTGTCACGGCGCGGCAGCTCGAGACCCAGTGCCTTCCCCCCCAGCAGCCCCATCCGCAGGCCCAGCACCTGACGTGGGCATAGCCGGGCGTGGCCCGCCGCCGAGGCCTCCAGCAGATCGGATGTGAGGGGAGTTCCTCGAGAGGCATCATCGACTTCACACACGGTCAATCTTCCTTGAGGGCGTGGTTAACCCATGTATAAGCGGCCACTGTGGTAGGGAATCCGCAGGTGGTCAGCGCCAGGAGTATCACGTGTTTGATCTCGGCCAGGCTGATCCCCATCTTGAGAGCACGGCGGGCATGGGCTTTGACTGCCCCCTCCTGGCGCCCGCCGATCGCGATCGCCAGCTTGACGAGTTGCCGGGTTCGGTCATCCAGCGGGCCGGACTCGTGGGCAGCGCTGCCCAGAGCGTCGTAGGCGGCAGCCACCTCAGGGAACTCCTCGCGGAAGTCAGTGTAAGGCGCAGGCAGGTCAGACATATCAACCTCACTTTACGGGGTGGCGGTGTCATCGTAAGCGTGACACTCATGGCAATAATACGATTCCTGCTGATCCGGCTGTTGCTCGCAGGCAGAACCCATCACCGGCGGCACTGTGTAGCTTATGCCCGTCACCTTGCCGATCTGCACGACCTGGCCGTCGATAAGCTGCACCGAGCCGATTGTATCCCCATCCGGGGCCAAAAGCACCTGATCGCCCAACGCCACATCGTAAAAGGGGTGCAGATTGGCCCTGCGGATGGCCGGGTCCTGCGGGTCGGTGATCGTCTTGAAGACCGGCGGCTCGGTCAGGGTGCCGTGACAGGTACGGCACTGCACCGTCTGGGCGCTGGCCTGGCTGAGATGCAGATCGCCATCACCCATTGCCTCACGTGTGGTGTGGCAGTCAATGCAGTCCAGCTCCCACTCGCACAGGGTGAACTGCCCGATCGGCTGGTAATACTCCGCCAAGCGGCGCTCGGTGGCTGTCAGCAGGGGGGAGAGACTGCCCAGATCATCGCGCGGGATGAAGCGCATCTGCGCCAGCGAGTAGTTGCCGCGGTTGTGACAGGTGTTGCACTGTGAGAACGGCATTTGAAGCGTCAGGCGGTGGCGTGCCGGGTGTCCTGCCTCATCGCGCGGGATGGTGGGATCGCCGCCGGTATACAAGCCGTCGGTGTTGTAGATCACATGGCAGGCCGAGCAGCCATCGCTGCGGTAGTAGTACGGCTCCTGAATGGCCCCTGTTTGCAGGTGGCATGTCAGGCAGGTCTCACCGAATGCGACCACCGGCTGGCTGGCAAACTGGGCGGGGTCAAAGGCGATCAGCTCCGCTGCCGCGTTGGGATGCTCGACCTGATCGTCGACCACGGCGCTCAGGCCATAGTGCGGGTCGCCCGGCCCTACCTGATTAAAGCTCTGCAGCACATGGTTGATCGCTCCGGCATAGGTGGCCTGGATGCTACGCTGCACTCGTGCGATGTGGTCGCGCTCCTCCTCCGGGCTGCCACTGTGGCAGTCAGCGCCGCCGCATCCCTGCTCCACAACCGCCAGGCTGGCAGGGTTGCGCCCACCGATCAGGCCGGCGTGTGCTCCTTCCTCATCCAGTGAGAGCCGGTCGCCGCCGTGGCAGATCACGCAGCCAAAAGCGTCAATCGGGTGGGCCGGGCTGATCTCTTCGATGCCATAGTGACAGGTCAGACACAGCTCAGGCTTGTTAGTCAGGGTGGGGGTGAGGATACGCACCGCCGTCTCACCGGTGTAGCGAGACCAGGGCGGGCGTGCCTCGCGGATCGCCGCGAGGCTGAGTGCAGTCAGCAGCACCATGCTGCCGATCAGCGATGCCCGGTTGATTGTGGTGCCGGGGCGGGAGGTTCGCTGCCGCATGTCAGGGCTTCCTTCATACCGGTATAGAGACAGTTGGCCACCGGGGGGCCAACTGTCTCTTCTCTTTCGTGTGGTCAGTATACCCTGTTTGACTGTCAATCGCCGGCAGAGGATGGAGAGGCCAGTTCTTCGAGCAGCGTTTCCGACTCGGTATCGCGAGCCTCCAGCAAGCGCCGGGTGACATACTCCGCCTCGGCTTCACGCTCCTCTGCCATCTTCTGATCGTACCACTTGCGGTGATGCAGGTAGGCGTACAGGGCGCTCACCTTGCCGTTGAACATCGAGAAGAACGCCTGACGCTCTTCCGGCATGATAGCCCCCATGTACACATGGATGATCACCCCGGCGAAGACTGTTGTCACAGCCACGAAGTGCAGCGGCATCGACCACTGCACCAGCCAGCGCAGGCTGCCCGGGATGCCCTCTGAGTAGGTCATGATCATTCCGGTGATGCCGATCACCACCGTGCCCACGATCACCACATAGCTGTAAATCTTCTGACCGCCGTTGTAGGCATCCTGCGGCGGCATCTTGACCTTGAAGCCCAGCATCTCCAGTGGTTTCTTCTTCAGCCATTCAATGTCGTCTTTGTCCAGCCACATGCGGGTGGCCGCGAACGGCACGAAGAATTTGCGGAAACCGAAGAACACATTGAAGATCAGCACCGCCAGCCAGATCTGCCCCCAGATCTCATGGGCCTGGATCAGGGGGGCCAGCCCGCCGAACAGGTTGCGCATCAGGTTATTCCACTCCACCGGCATGAAGGGCATCCGCTTGGCGGCCAGGATGCCCAGACCAGTGGGCAGCAGCAGCGCCCAGCTCAGCGCGTTGAACCAGTGGGTCAGGATATTCGCCACGTAGTGCTTGGTGATCTTCTTCTCTTTTAGCCGCTTGCGCTCGGCCAGAGTCAGCTCATACTCGTGTGACATAGTTGGTCGCTCCCTCCACTGCGCTACATCTCATCGAACTCGCGCTCGCCCTTGATAAGCTGCATGATGAACGCCCCCGCCTGGCCAACAAACGCCAGGGCGATAGCGGCCTTGGCAAACGGTATGGCAACATTCGCCCAGAACTTCTCGGCGCTGGGCTTGTCCACCGGCACCGGCGCTACCGTCACCGAGTCTTCCAGGTCTTCCAGGTAGAAGACCATCGGGCCGGTGTCTACCAGGGGGGTGGTCAGCCGGGTGACTTTGCGCCCGCGCATCGCCCTGCTGACATCGCTGTCCGGGTCGTTGATATCGCCGAACAGACGTGCCCCGCCGATGCAGGTGGCCACACACGCCGGCTTCTCACCTCGATCGATGCGCGGCTGGCAGGCTGAGCATTTATCGGCTTTGCCGGTCTCGTTGTTGATAAAGCGCACGTGATAGGGGCAGGCCTCCACACAGAAGCCGCAGCCGATACAGGCGTCCTCATCGATCAGCACCAGGCCGTCCTCGCGCTGGAATGTCGCCCCGGTGGGGCAGGCCTGCACACACCAGGGGTCCTCGCAGTGCTGGCAGTTGAAGGGAATGAATTCCTGAGACAGGTTGGGGAACTCGCCCTTTACACCGCTGCTGCGCACCCAGATGCGCGTCTGGCCCAGCGGGGTATCCCACTCGGCGCGGCAGGCAACCAGGCAGGCGCGGCAGTCGATGCAGCGCCGGGCGTCGATCACGAAGGCGTAACGCGGGGTGTAGTTAGCCATGCGTCACCTCCTCAGCAGAGTGCAGGGTCAGCGCGGGCGCTTTCTCCACCGTCACGAAGGTTTGCGTGAGTGCCTGTCCTCCGCTGATCGGATCAGTATAGGTGACATGCAGGTCGCTGCTGCTGGCACCCTGCCCGAACGCGGTGGTCAGACCTTTGCTGATATGACCGAAGCCGGGGGTCATGTAGACGCAGTCTGGCCGGATCGCCTCGGTGACCAGCGCTTCGATGCGAACCTCACCTACCTCGCTGCGCACCAGCACCTCATCCCCATTGCGGATGCCGCGCTCGGCGGCAGGCGTGGGATGAATCCACAGGGCGTTGGTAGGGAAGACCTCATGCAGATAGAGGTTGTTCTGCGTTGCAAACTGGGTGTGCTGCCCAACCTTGCCGGTGAGCAGATAGAACTGCCCGGCAGGCGGCCTGACCGGCTCCTCCCACACCGGGACGGCAGGGAAGCCCGCGCCGCGCAGCGTCTCGCTGGCGATCTCGATCTTGCCGCTGGGGGTGTTCCAGCGGTAGGTGGGTTCCAGGTCGGGGTTCTTCACCTCCACCCAGCCCACCTGGGCGATCTCCTCCAGTGTGTAGCCCAGCGGCGCGAGCTGCTGGCGGATGTAATCCTCTTCGTCCTCATACTGGAAGTACTCGCCCAGCCCCAGCCGCTCACCGAGCTGCTTGTAGATCCACAGTGCCGACTTAGCCTCGCCCAGCGGCTCCACCACCGGTTGCCGGATAAACACCCGATCAGCGGCAACGTGCAGCGGATCGTAGCGTTCCAGGTAGGTGGCCTCCGGCAGGATATAGTCTGCATACCAGCCGGTGTCGTTCACGAAGATGTCAACCACCACCATCAGGTCGAGCTTGTTGAAGGCCTCCACAGTCTTCTTGCGCTCCGGGATGCTCATCGCCGGGTTCTGGCGGCTGATGAACCAGCCACGCGCCTGATAGGGCTGCCCGGTCAGGATAGCGTCACGCAGCTCCTGGAAAACGCCCAGCTTGAACGGCACCAGCGGATATTTCCATGGCACACCGTCCAGGCGCGGCGCAGTGACGCGCGGGAAGGGCGGCTGGGGCGGCGCGCCCAGCCCCACCGGCGGCTCCGAGAAGAGGCGACAGATGCCCGGCTGGTGGCATACGCCCACTAGCGCGTTCAGGATGGTGATCGCCCGCTCCGTCTGGAAGCTGTTGATGAAGTTCGAGGTGCGCCAGCCGGGATGTGCAAAGGCATCGGGGCGGGCTGCCGCGAAGTCACGTGCGATACGCGTGATGGTCTCCGCCGGTATCTCGGTGATCGGCGCGGCCCATTCTGGCGTATATGGCACGATCTCCTGCTCGAGCTCCTCAAAGCCCACGGTGTAGGCTTTGACGAACTCCTCGTCGTACAGGCGCTCGCGGACGATCACGTTGATCAGCGCCAGGTGGAAAGCCAGGTCTGTGCCGGGCCTGATCGGGAGCCATTCGGCCACCTTGGAGGCTGTCTTGGTGAAGCGCGGATCCAGGTAAACCACATGCGCCCCATCGACGATGGCTTGCATCAGAGCCTTGGTCTCGTTGGTTGAGATAGCCTCCATCAGGTTGCGCCCGGTCAGGATGATGTACTTGACACCCTCGTAGCTGCGGTTAGGCTCCTCAAGACCGAAGGTAAGCAGATGGGCGGCAACCATCGCGTTGAAGCACAAGCTGCGCTGGGTGCCGTAGTTAGGCGAGCCGTAGGCGTTGAGCAGGTTCTCAAACAGCGGCTGGCTCAGGTTGTGCGTGCTGCTGAAGACCATCGCCTGGGGGCCGTACTGCTCTTTAATCCGCAGCATGCGCTCGGCGATCTCATCGAGCGCCTGGTCCCAGCTGATCCGCTCGAAGCGCCCGCTGCCGCGCGGCCCCACCCGCTTAAGGGGGAAGGGCAGTCGGTCAGGGTCATAGGTCATCATCAGGCCGCTCTGGCCACGCGCGCATAGATAGCCCTGCGAGTGAAGGTGATCGGGGTTGCCCTCCAGCTTCTCAATCCGGCCGTTGCGCACCCGCGCCCGCACGCCGCAGCGCCACACACACATCTCGCACATGGTCGGGACGACGTAGTCATAGCGGGGGTCGGGCATCCCCCTCCCCGCCCTGTTCTGTGCCCGCGCCGGATGTGCCGAGAGCGCGGCGTAGGTGGCGCCGGTCCCGGCTATGGCCGCGATCTTGAGGAAATCGCGCCGGGTGAGGCGGGGCCGGCTGGGTAGTGATGTTTTGTAGTCACTCATAGTGCAGGCTCCTCTGGCGCCTGTCTTTGTAGCAGGCAGGACACAACTCAGTCTGCGCTGGTTTCCTCCGGCTCGGCCAGCTTATCCTTGCGGCGAGCATCGGTCCGATCCAGGATGTACAGCACGAACACGAACATCAGGGCAAACACCACTACAGTAAGCCCTGCACTGAGGTTCAACAATTCGGGCAGGGGCAGCGCGCCGAAGCTCAGCATTTCCTTGAGCTGCGGCATGAAGCTGCGATAGGTCAGGCCAAAGATCACAGCCCCGGTCAGGAAACCGAGCATGCCGGGGATCAGATAGTCCAGATGCCCTCTGCCGCCACCGGCGACACAGGTACCCGGTCAAAATCCGGCGGCGGCCATGCCGACGCCAAAGAGGATGCCGCCGAGGAAGTTCCCGACGATATAGGTATTCACCGTGCCGGTCAGGTTCAGCAGGCCCAGCCATTTGAAGGCCCAGATGCCCACCATCCCTACCACCACCGCGCTCAGCATGTACTTGAGCACGCTCAGATCGGTGAAGCGGAAAACATTGACGATCTTGTGATACTTGGTCAGCCCGGCCTTGTCCAGTGTCCAGCCGAACACAAAGCCGAGTGCGATGCTGATCAGGGTTCCACCTACAGTCATGGGTCAGTGCTCCTTGTATCAATACCGCTTGCGGTAGATCAACAGCGCGGTGGGGATGCCGCCGAGGAACATCCCGGGTATGAACAGAAAGGCCGCCGGGGCGAGCTGTACGGAGCCACTGATCGCCAGGCCGCTGGTGCAGCCGCCGGCGATGCCTGCCGCGAATTCAAGCACGATGCCGCCCACAAATGCCATCACCCAGCGCTTCCACGGCTGCGGGCCAAAGATACGCTTCCACTGGGGGTCGGGGTTGGGGTCCAGCTTCCACACCCCGGCCAGCATGGCCGATGCCATCGCGCCCAGGAAAACCCCCACCAGCAGCCATACCTGCCAGGTGATCTGCGCGGGCATCAGGAACTTGAAGAAGAAGTTCTCCGGGAACAGTGGCCTGGCTACGAACGAGGCCAGGTTCTGGAATGCCCCCGACGATCCGGGCAGTTGCCCGGCCAGCAGCAGTGCGAGCAGTGCCACCAGCCCGAGCAGCCCACCGGCCACGTACGGCGACCATTCCTCCTGGCGCAGTGGATTCTTCATCTCACCCTCTCCTACTTATCCTCAGGTTACACATTTAGCCCTGGCGCTCTTTCAACTCGCGCACCAGGACGGTGAGCAGCTCAAGATCGCGCTCGTCAAGACGGCGCGCCGCCTCCACCAGGCGTGGATCAATGCGGGCCAGCGCCTCGATCATCTGCCCGGCGCGCTCGGGGTCGGCCTCCAGCAGGCGGCTGAGTGATGCCAGTGTGGCCGGGCTGGCCTTTTGCAATGCAGGCAGAAGGGCCTCGAACGCCTCACTGGAGAGGTCTTTCTTCTGGCCGGAGATCATCGCCGCCAGCCCAGACTCGGCAGCGGCGACCTGCGGTGCCCCGCGCAATGCAGCGAACCGATCGCCCAGGCCTTCGAAGTGCCAGATCGACACGCCAAACGCGCCCGCCAGCCCGACAAGCAGCACGATCAGGATCACGTTGCCAATGTTCAGGCTGCCGGACAGACCGGCCGCGCTCATATCCTCATAACGCGTGTTCAGGTCGATCACGGCGCCGCCGATCTCCTCTGCCGGCCTGGCATCGGCGGCGGCTGCACCATCTGTCTCACTGGTGGCCACGTTGGCTTCGCCGCCATCCGTGCCACCCGCAGCAGGCGCGGTTCCACTGCCCACCTCCACACCCAGCGTCTCGGCATAACCGGCTGCCAGGTCTTGATAATCCATGGGATGACATGATGAGCAACTCGCCGCGACATCGCTGAGGGGGTAGATCATGCCCTGGTGAGCGGCTTCTGCCTCGGTGGCGGTGACGTTGCCCGCATGGCAAAACTCACAGAAGTCGCCAAAAGCATGCTCCGCATGCCAGGCCCCTTTTTCGCCCACCGGCGCCTGGCCCTGAACTTCATGGCAGTTCTTGCACGATGAAGCCTGGGTGCCGCACTGGGCACCCACCCCGGTGGGCCACAGGAGTACACCTACTAAAAGTAACAGACCCAGCGCGGCGAGAACCGCCAGCCGGGCACGCCCTGCGGACATAGCGCCTCCTCGTTCGTTTAAAGAATCATGCAGGCCGGTCATGAGTCCAGGCCTTCGTTGACAATGTCCACCAGCGCGCTCTGGCTCTCCAGGCTGTCGGCCAGGAAGGCGCGCAGCAGATCGAGTGCCTGAGTGATGCGCTCATCGGCCAGCGAGTACACCACTGACGGCCCCTGCCGCTCGGCGGTGACCATCGCACGCTCGCGCAGCACCTTGAGATGGCGAGAGACAGTTGGCTGGGGCAGGTCCAACGCCGCAGCGAGATCGCTGACATTGTGGGGCTGCTCCCCCAGCTTATAGAGGATCAATATCCGATTAGGGTCGGCCAGCCCGCCGCAGACCTGGGCGTGCAGCCTGAAGACCTCGTCACGCAGTTTGCTGTCCATAGGCCCCTTTCGATATTTGCATGTATTCGCTTATGCGAATACCTTATGGCCTATTAGAAGTGTACGTGATAAGCAGACAGAACATAGTGATACCTGTCACAAGGCAAAGTGATGAATGTCACAAAGTGGCGGTTGTGATAAGCCGGCCCGGCGGCAGCCCGGGCCGGGGTTTGGTTCCAGTCCGCTTCGTGATTACAATCTGGCTATTCGGCTCTCGGATGAGTTGGAAATGGGCTGTGATGCAGAAGCGCCCTTCTTTACCGATCCCCTCTCGTTGGTCTGCAGCCGGGCTGGCGGCAGGCTGTGCCCTGTGGTTCACTGGCTGTGCGCCTCAGCCTGAGGCGGGGAGAGGCATCAGCGACACGCTGTACCGGTTGGTGGTTGGCGGGGAGGAGGTCGGCCCGATCACCCTGCTGCGTTTTTACGCCTGGCATGTGGTGGGGTTGGCCCTCCCGCTGGTGCTGCTGATGGTCTGGCACGGGTTCCGGGTGCGGCGCGATGGCGGCGTCTCCAGCCCGGAGCGTGCGCCTGGCGATCCACCGCTACCCCGCGTGGAGCGTGCCGTGATGGTGCGCCGTGAGGTGCTAACCTTCCTGCTCACGGTGGCGGCGCTGGTGCTGCTGGCGGTGTTTGTCGAGCCGCCGATCGGCCCACCGGCGCAGCCCGGCGCGCTGGTGGAAGACACACAGGCGCCCTGGATTTTCCTGTGGATTCAGGAGCTGCTGCGCATATGGCCGCCCGCCATTGCCGGGGTGCTGGCTCCGCTGGCTGTGCTGCTGATCCTGGCGCTGCTCCCCTACCTCGACTGGTCAAATGAAGGGGTAGCAGTGTGGTTCAATCGCCAGGGGCGGTCCGCGCAGATTGTGCTGATCATCCTGTTCCTGCTCATCCTTGCCCTGACCGTGCGCGCGGCGCTGCGGTAGGACTGTGTTCGATTGAGATGTTGTCTGTTATGTCGAGTGATAAATCTGCTTTCACACTCAGCCGCCGCGGCCTGCTGGCCGGGTTGGCGAACCTGGCCTGGATCATCCCCTCAGCCCTGGGGCTGTCCCAGCTTGTCAAATTCCTGGGGTATGCTCCCCCCATCGATCAGGTTATCCGTGTCAGCCTGGGCAGCCCGGCGAGTCTGCCCCCCCTCCCCGCATACTTCGAGCAGGGGCGGGTGTGGCTGCACCGCGACACCAGAGGATACTTCGCGGCAGACGCGATCTGCCCTCACCTGGGCTGTGTGGTTGAGATGGAGGAAATGCAGGGGTATCAATGCGGCTGTCATGGCAGCCGCTTCGCCGCGGATGGGGGTGTGCTGAACGGTCCGGCGGCCCAACCAATGCGCTTCCTGCTGCTCATCTGGCAGGGCGACCAGATCGTGGTCGACCGCTCCACGCCGGTTGACCCCACCTTCCGCCTCCCGGTAGCCTGATTCGGAAAAGGGGCCACACATGGCGCGGCGTCCTACCTTCTATGAGCATTTGCGAATGCCCTCCACGCCGGAGCCGGCAGCCCGCTTCACATATACCTTCCACCTGGGCGTGATCAGCCTGGCCCTGTTCGTTGTGCTGGCTATCACCGGCATCCTGGAGATGTTCCTGTATGTGCCCACACCGGAGGGGGCCAATGACAGCGTCAAGGTGATCGCCTACATGGCACCCTATGGCTGGCTGATCCGCAATCTGCATTACTGGGCCGGGCAGATGATGGTGGTGACCGTCACCCTGCATATGATGCGAGTGATCTTCAGCGGGGGCTACAAGGGCCGTCGTTCCAACTGGCTGATCGGGGTGGCGCTGCTGCTGCTGGTGCTGCTGGCCGACTTCACCGGCTATATCCTGCGCTGGGATGAGCGCGCTCTGTGGGCGCTGACGGTGGGCACCAACCTGCTGCGCACGCTGGGGCGTTAGTCTTCTTCCCCCTGGGGCGAGGGCAGCGGCGCGGGTCAGGCTGCACAAATGTGACATTATTAAGTATAGACCCATCGCCATCATGCTGGTAAACAGAGCATCTCCGACACGCGCACGCCGGGTGAAATCTCGCGATCGGGCGCTCAACATGCCTGTTGATGCTCCGTCGTGTGATAACATCCCGCCGAGATTGAACAGGAAGAAAGTCATACCGGCTTCGGCAGGAAGAAAGTCATACCGGCTTCGGGCAAATTACACATGGTATGCGGCGGTTTCTGGTATAATATCACCAAACTACAACTTCACTGCCGATCCCGCCCCGGTCAGCGGGGGAACACATCCAGCATCTGTATCTCATCCTGCCTGAAAAAATCCGGGCCATCGGTTTGTGAATAATAGAACTAATCTGGTCGAGTTTCCTGGCGGGCATTTTGTGATGCACGGCTCCAGCCGTGGCATCCGCAGAAGGGGAATATGCCTCCACAAGCCCACTTCCTGACCTCTCACGTCGGCAGCGTCCCGCACACCGAGAGCCGCGCGATCTGCGAGCTGCTCGTCGAGCAGCTCGATCTACCTGCCTGGCCGCAGCACCCACGCCGCACCTTTCGAGAAAACATGTATGTGCAGTACAGCCTGCGGCTCCCCGGCGCGGTGGTAGATGATGTGCAGGAGAGGATTTACTTCGACACCGGCCCCGATCTGATCCCGGCGCTGGAAACATTCTATGAGCATTACCTGGCCGATGATGTGGCGTGGTTTGGCCTGAACCCTGACTATGCAAGGGGCTTCTTCACCATGCTGGAGGTGCTGGGGCCTGCGGGGGATGGCTGGGCCAAAGGGCAGGTCACCGGGCCTATCAGCCTGGGGCTGACCGTGACCGATCAGGCGCTTCGCTCGATCCTGTACCACCCCGACCTGGCAGATGCTGTTGTCAAGAACGCGGCGATGAATGCGCGCTGGCAGGTGCAGCAGCTTAAGCAGCACCGGTCAGATGTCGTGATCTTTGTCGATGAGCCGTATATGGCCTCGTTTGGATCAGCCTTCATCAGCCTTGAGCGCGATCAGGCGACAACCATGCTCGATGAGGTTTTCAATGCGATCCACCAGGAAGGGGCGCTGGCTGGTGTGCACTGCTGTGCCAACACGGACTGGTCGGTTCTGCTGGCGACTCGGGTGGACATCCTTAACCTCGACTCTTTCGGATTCGTTGAAAACCTTGCCCTGTATCCTCACGAGTTGCGCGCATTCCTGGACCGCGGCGGCTGGCTAGCCTGGGGCAGCATCCCCAACAACGAGGGGATCGCGGAGCATACCCCGGCTGACCTGGCACGGCGGCTGCATGAGGGGATGCGCCTTATTGCGGGACGTGCGGCGCGGCGCGGCGTGACGATTGACGTCAGGGATCTGGCTGCCCGCAGCCTGCTCACCCCGAGCTGCGGGCTGGGATCCGCAACGGTTGATACTGCTGAACAGGTGCTGCGGGCGTTAAAGCCCACGGCTGAGATGCTGCGTCAGAGCGTGGGATGAGCGCAGCATAAACGTGACAAATGGAAATGATAGTCGTGATAATTACCACTTGTCGCGATTGCCTAAATAGGGCACGGTAATGGCAGGGATCAGGGGTGCTGCTACCGGCTCAGCGGGCCGGCTGAATCCCTGCTGATTGATGATGTGAACAGGTGGGGCCGGGGTGAGTGCTCCACTGAGAGTATGGTCCAGAACAGGCTAAAAGCAGGTGCATCAATGAAACTAGTTCTTGATCTTCCGGCAATGTATGGTGATCACCACGTGATAGAGGTCCGGCGCATCTTGCTTGAGATGCCCGGCGTGGAGGACGTCTATGCCTCCAGCTGTTTCCACGTTGTTGAGGTGACCTACGACCCCGCACAGCAGAGTGAGGGGTCGATCAGGGCACGGCTGGATGAGGCAGGTTACCTGGGGGATCTCCAGGTTCCGCTGGAACCAGCCAAACCGGTGAGTGGCAACGGCGGGAGCAAGCCGTACTTCCGGCATACCGCAGCTTATGAGGCTGCCGGCAGCGTGGTCAGTTTCGCTCAGCGCATCTCGTACACCGGTCGCCCCCTGTGGCCCTGCCCGGGCATGGGGCCGATCAATCTCATGGATGAATAGAGGGGACAGGACCCATGGCCAAGAAACGAACACCACAGGAACAATCGATCGACCCGGCAGCACAGGAGATGCTGATCCGCGCCGAGGAGCTGGGGCTGGCCACCGCCTTCTCGCGGGCGGACGAGATGACAGCCTGCAATATCGGCTCGGCGGGCATGTGCTGCAAGCTGTGCGGGATGGGGCCTTGCCGCCTGACCAAGGACGGCTCAACCGGCATCTGCGGGGCCACCATCGATACGATCCAGGCCCGCAACCTGATTCGCGCCATCGCCGCTGGCTCAGCGGCCCATTCCGATCACGGGCGTGACATGGCCTTCACCCTCAAGGCTGTGGCTAATGGCGAGGCTGAGGGCTATCAGATCCGCGACGTTGCCAAGCTGCGCACCGTTGCCGCCCATTACGATATTCCGATCGAGGGCCGCCCCCCTGAGGAGATCGCCAACGACCTGGCCGATCTGTACATCGCCCAGTTCGGGCAGCAGCGCGGTGAGCTGGTGCCGGTAAGGCGAGCGCCCGCGAAGCGCCAGAAGCTGTGGAGAGATCTGGGCGTGGTGCCGCGTGGTGTCGATCGTGAGGTTGTTGAGGCTCTACACCGCACCCACATGGGTGACGACCAGGACCCGGCCCACATCCTGCACCATGCCATCCGCACGTCGCTGGCTGATGGCTGGGGCGGCAGCATGATCGCCACTGACATCTCAGACATCCTGTTCGGCACGCCGGCCCCCCTGCTGGGAGAGGCCAACCTGGGTGTGCTGCGCGATGATATGGTGAACGTAATTGTGCATGGTCATGAGCCCACGCTGAGCGAGATGATCGTGGCCGCCTCGCAGGACCCCGAGATCATCGAGTATGCCAGAGCTGCAGGGGCCGCTGGCGTCAACCTGTCTGGCATCTGCTGTACAGCCAATGAGATCCTGATGCGGCAGGGCATCCCGGCAGCGGGCAACTTCCTGCAGCAAGAGCTTGCCATTCTGACCGGGGCGGTTGAGGCGATGGTGGTCGATGTACAGTGTATCATGCAGGCGCTGGTCGACCTCGCTGGCAACTTCCACACCCAGATCATCACCACCTCCCCTAAGGTCAAGATCAAAGGTGCAACACACATTGAGTTCGATGAGCACCGGGCACTGACCATCGCCAAGCAGATCCTCCGGACCGCCATCGACAACTACAAGAACCGCGGCGAGACCAGCATCCCCAGCTACAAGACCCCGCTGGTTCCCGGTTTCTCACACGAATATATCAACTACATGCTGGGCGGCTCGTACCGCGCTTCCTTCCGCCCGTTGAACAACGGCATCATGGAGGGCCGCATCCGCGGGGTGGCGGCGATCGTCGGCTGCACCAACCCGCGCACGCAGCATGACTTCATGCATACCTATATCACCGCCGAGCTTCTCAAGCAGGATGTGCTGGTGGTTGAGACCGGCTGCAGCGCCATCGCCAACGCCAAGATGGGGTTTTTGCTGGGCGATGCAGGGCTGGAGAAAGTCGGCCCCGGCCTGCGCGAGATCTGCGAGACGGTTGGCATCCCGCCCGTGCTGCACATGGGGTCCTGCGTTGACAACACACGCATCCTGACCGTGCTGACCCAGATGGTCGAAGAGGGCGGCCTGGGTGATGACATCGATCAAATCCCGGCGGTTGGCCTGGCCCCTGAGTGGATGAGCGAGAAGGCGCTGTCGATCGCCGCCTACTGTGTGGCCTCCGGCGCCTACGTGATCATGAGTGGAGCCAACCCGGTGGAGGGTATGGAGGATCGCGTCAGTGGCAGCACGGCCGTCGCCGAGTACCTCAGCAAGGGCTGGGAAGAACTGTACGGCGGCAAGCTGGAGTTTGTCAACGACCCCGACGAGGTGATCCGCCGCACGCTGGAACACATTGATAAGAAGCGCGCTGCGCTCGGCCTGCCTGAGTATGATCCGACTCGCTTTGGCAAGAGCGGCGATGCCCGTATGCGCCAGCTTGAGGCACTCAGCCTTGAGGAGCGCCGGGTCGCCATCTACGGCGGGTCAAAGTGAGTGAGGAGGGCAACATCCCATGTCTCGCTATATAGCAACCCGTGCTATCCGCGGGGCCAATGCGCTGGTTACCGAAGCAGAGCTCATGCTGGGGAAGGCGCTTAAAGAGAAGGGCCCCGAGACACCCGTTTCGTTCCCCAATACGGCCTACTACCTCCCGCTGATCTTTGGCATGACGGGCGAGAAGGTTGAGACGCTGGGGCAGCTTCGTGGTGTGCTGGCTCACGCACGCTCTCTGCTGCACCCCGTGCCATCTGAGCACAGCTGGACGCCTTACCTGGGAGAGACGCTGGACTCCGGCATGGCGACCCTGATCGCCGCCGAGGCCATCGAGGCGATCCGCTACATCTACGGCCTCCAGCCGGAGCACATGCCCGGCTTCCGGCTTGCCGGTGGCACAGCCTTCACCAGCCCGGATAGTAGCGGAGGAGCCGGCGATGGACACCTCAACGGCGCCATCGATGACATCCAGCTCCGCTCGTGGGGCATCCAGCTTGTAGACGGGCGTATGCCCGGCTTTGCCGCGATCGTAGGGGCCGCCAAGTCAAACGAGGTGGCCGTGCGCATCGTGCGCGAGCTACAGCGCCGCAACATCCTGTGTTTCCTCTCTGGCAATGTCAATGGGCGCAGCATCATCCACCAGCTCATCGAAGAAGGTGTTGAGCTGGGCTACGATACCTATACGGTGCCTTTCGGCACCGACACGATCAGCGCCATCTACGCGCTTGGCTTTGCCACCCGTTCAGCGCTGACGTTCGGCGGCCTGAAGGGTGGGCAGGCACGTGAAATCCTGCTCTACAACAAGGAGCGCGTGTTCGCCTTTGTGCTGGCCCTGGGCGAGGTTGATGACCTGAAATATGCGGCAGCGGCCGGGGCGATCAACTTCGGCTTCCCGGTGATCGCCGACACGGTGATCCCTGAGATTCTGCCGACAGGCATCACCACCTACGAGCACGTTGTCAGCATGCCATTCGATGAGATCGACGGGGCGGACGACCTGGAGCGTGCCGAGCGGCTGGTGCAGAAGTGCATCGAGGTGCGCGGTGTCAAGGTCCAGGTTGCCGATGTGCCCGTCCCCGTCCCCTACGGCTCCGCCTTTGAGGGCGAAGTGGTGCGCAAGTCCGACATGCGCGTTGAGTTCGGTGGCAAGAACTCGCGCTGCTTTGAATACCTGCGCATGGTCAAACTCGATGAGGTAGTGGATGGCAAGATCGAGGTGGTTGGCCCCTCCTTCGACGAGATCCCGGCCCAGGGGGCCATGGATATGGGCATCGTCGTTGAGGTGGCCGGGCGCCAGATGCAGCAGGACTTCGAACCGGTGCTGGAGCGCCAGATCCACTACTTCATCAACGGTGCGTCTGGCATCCAGCATATCGGTCAGCGCGACATCGCCTGGATCCGCATCTCGCAGAAAGCGGCGGATGCCGGCTTCAACCTCGAGCACTTCGGCAAAATCCTGCATGCGCGCTTCCATGCGGACTTTGGCGCGATCGTTGACAAGGTGCAGGTGACGATCTACACCGACCCCACCAAGATCGATGAGTGGCTCAAGAAGGCACGCGAGGCCTACGATTACCGCAACAGGCGTCTGGCTGACCTCACTGATGATGCGGTGGATGAGTTCTACTCCTGCACCCTGTGTCAGTCCTTCGCCCCCAACCATGTGTGCATCGTCAGCCCGGAGCGTCTGGGGCTGTGCGGCGCTTACAACTGGCTGGACTGCAAGGCCTCCTACAGCATCAACCCCACCGGCCCCAACCAGCCGATCCGTCTGGGGCGGGTCCTTGACCCGGTCCGTGGCTACTGGGAGGGCACCAATGATTATGCCAAGATTGGCTCCCACGGCGTGGTTGAGGAAGTGGCCATGTACTCGATCATGGAGAATCCCATGACAGCCTGCGGCTGCTTCGAGTGCATTGTGATGCTGATCCCGGAGACCAACGGCGTGATGGTCGTCAGCCGCGAGGATACAAGCATGACACCTGCTGGCATGACGTTCAGCACGCTGGCCGGCATGGCTGGCGGTGGCATGCAGACCCCGGGGGTGATGGGTGTGGGGAAGTACTACCTGGTCAGCCCCAAGTTCATCTCAGCGGATGGCGGCTTCAAGCGCGTTGTCTGGATGAGCAGCTTCCTCAAGGAGTCGATGGCTGACGAGCTGCAGGCGGTGGCCGAGCGCGAGGGCGACCCCGACCTGATCAGCCGTATTGCCGATGAGCGTGTAGCAACGACGGTGGAGGAGCTCCTGGCCTGGCTGGAGGAACATAACCATCCGGCGCTGGTCATGGACCCGATCTTCTAAATATGGTGGTAGGGGAGGGCCTGGCCCTCCCCTACCCGGTCTACCCGGCTGGAAGGAGACGGTATGTCTGGTGATGCCAATGGCCCCCGGTTAGTGCGCGACCTCATGACGGTAGGGGTCCCTACCTGCCCGCCCAACACCTCGGTCCCCGATATCGCCCGAAAGCTTCTCGAAGACGACCTCGAAGGGATTGTGGTGCTGGACATTGAGGGGCACGCGGTAGGTGTGGTGACCCGCAAGGAGATCATCGAAGCCTACGCCCGGGGGGATGCCCACTCCCGCACAGCGGAAGACATCATGCATCCTGGCCTGCCGCAGATCCCGCCCGATATCCCCCTGAGCGCTGCCGCCCATTTAATGTTGGACAGCGGTGTGCGCGTTATGTATCTGACACACCATGCGGGAGGGATCGAGTATCCGGCAGGGATGATCAGCTTTGTTCATCTCATGCGGCATCTGGTGGCACGCGATCAGGACGAGCTGCGCGACCTCGGGATCAAAGCCGAGCGCGAGTCGCCGATCGAGACTTTCAAGAAAAAGCGCGATCAAGCACGCCGCCAGGCCGGTTTGACCCGCACCGATCGTGAGGAGTGAGAAAACCTTATGCCTGTTGAAATCCCAAAAGATAAATGGCCCGGCTCTGTCCGCCTGGTCACGCTTGGCGCTGCCGCTGATACCGGCGGCACACGCACGTCTACGGTAACCATTGGCGGCGAGAGGGCGCTGCCCTTTATGCATTTCGAGGCCGAGACCCCTTATCCGCCCAGGGTGGCGCTTGAGATCCGTTCCAGCCGCCCCGACGATTGGTCTCCGCTGCTGCTGGAGACCTGGGGCGACGTCGTGAATGACCCGGCTGCCTGGGCCAGAGCCTGTGAGGAAGCCGGAGCCGATCTGATTGAGATGATGCTCTCGCCGGTTGACAGCGATGGCAACCCCATCACACCCGATGCCGCTGTCAGCGCAGTGAAGGCGGTGCTGAGTGCAACCGGCCTCCCCCTGATTGTCCTGGGGCCGGGGCAGGCTGAGCTGGATAATACGCTGCTGGTGCCGGTAGCCGAGGCCACCAAGGGTGAACGTCTGGCGCTGGGCCTGTGCGAGGACAAGAACTACCGCACCATCGTCGCTGCTGCCATGGCCAATGACCATCTGGTCGTCGCCCGTACCCCTATGGATGTGAACCTGGCCAAGCAGCTCAACATCCTGATCACCGACATGGGGCTTCCGCTTGAGCGCATCCTCATGGACCCCACAACCGGCGCGCTGGGCTACGGCATCGAGTACGGGTATTCGGTCATGGAGCGTTTGCGGCTGGCAGCCCTTCAGGGGGATGCCATGACGCAGCTCCCGATGATCGTACACCCCGGCTTTGAGGCCTGGAAAACCAAGGAGTCAAAAGTTGGCCATGATGTGCCCGAAGCTTGGGGGGACTGGCCCGGGCGCGCGATCAACTGGGAAACGCTCACCGCGGTCAGCCTGATCGAGGCCGGGGCTGATGTGCTGGTCCTGCGCCACCCGGAGAGCCTCAAGCGTGTTAAGGCGGCCATCACCGAACTGATGGCCGTTCCTGAGGCGTGAGATAAGGAGAACAGGGAATGGCCCTCTCAGGCATTCAAATCTACAAACTGCTGCCCCAGACAAACTGTAAAGAATGTGGCTTTCCCACCTGTCTGGCGTTTGCGATGAAACTGGCGGCCAAACAGGTCGAGCTGGACGCCTGCCCATATGTTAGCGAAGAGTCAAAGGCCCAGCTTGCCGAGTCCGCCGCGCCTCCGATCCGGCTGATTACCCTGAAGGCAGACGGCCACGAGGTCAAGGCGGGTAACGAGACGGTGTTGTTCCGCCATGAGAAGACCTTCTATCACAAGCCGGGCATCTTCACCCGTGTGCGTGACACCGAGCCAGTCGATGCCCTGACGGCCAGGGTGAAGGCGATCGATTCCTTCAGCGTCTCGTATGTTGGCATGGATCTCAAGGTGGACGGCATCGCTGTTGAGGCGGCCTCAGGGGATGCGGCGGTTTTCTCCGCTGCGGTCAGTGCGGTCCGCTCGGCTACTGCCCGGCCTCTGATCCTGCTTGGGGGAGATGCGGCACTGCTTGAAGCCGGGCTGAGGGCGATCGATGGGGAGCAGCCCCTGATCGGCCCGGCTGTGGCCGACAACTGGGAGGCAATGGCCGCCCTGGCCAAGCAGTACAAGGCGTCGCTGGTGGTGCGCGGCAACTCCCTTGACGAGCTGGCCGACCTGACGCAGAAGATCACAGCCCTGGGGGTTGAGGACCTGGTGCTGCAGCCCGCCGCAGATGGCGCGAGCGCTCTGCTGATGCTCAGCACCCAGATACGCCGCCTGGCGCTGAAGAAAAACTTCCGCCCGCTGGGGTATCCAATTCTGGCCATCCCCGGTGATGCAGGTGATCCGGCCCGCGAGTCGATGCTGGCAGTCCAGGCGATCACCAAGTATGCTGGCTTTATCGTGATCGACTCCTTTGCACCTGAGCTTGCTTACCCGCTGCTGGTGCTGCGCGAGAACATCTACACAGACCCGCAGAAGCCGATCCAGGTGCAGCCGGGGCTGTATGATATCAACAACCCCGGCCCCAACGATCCGGTGCTGGTTACTACCAACTTCAGCATCACCTACTTCAGTGTGGCCAATGAGGTGGATGGCTCCGGCCTGCCTGCCTGGCTGCTTGTCACCGACGCAGAGGGGATGAGCGTGCTGACGGCCTGGGCAGCGGGCAAGTTTGATGCCGAGCGCATCGCCAAAGCTGTCAAGCAGTTCGGTGTAATGGACAAAGTGGCTCGCCACCTGATTGTGCTGCCCGGCCATGTGGCAGTGCTCTCAGGCGAGCTGGAAGAGGAACTCCCCGGCTGGGAGATCCGTGTTGGCCCGCGCGAGGCGGTGGACATCCCCGCTTTCATGAAGCAGGCTCTCTAACAGACATGCCATGCAGGCCGTAAGATGAGGTGAATCATGGGGGTACCGATCAACATCACCACCCGTATCAAAACTGTTCAGGATGCAGGTACTTGCGCCCATTGCCCACCCGATCGTGTCTGCGCCTGGGCCTGCGTGCAGGGCACAGGCATCAGCGACATCATCACGGGCGCAGCCCTGCTGTTCGATGGCAGGCTCAATGTCCCTCTCCCGTCAGCCGATCCCGGCGCAGAGGCTGCAGAGCTTGCGCTGTGGGATAGCTTCAACGTGATGGGCTGAGGTGCTCTGCATGGCTGATCATGTTGTGCAGTTCGATACCGGCGCGCCGTCGGTCAGAGTGCCAACCGGAACTCTGCTGGCTGAGGCGGCTCGCCTGGCCGGGGTTGAGATCAATCAACCCTGCGGCGGGCAGGGACGCTGCGGCCGGTGTGCCGTCCAGGTGACTTCAGGAGCAGTGCGCCGCCGTAGTACCCTGCGTCTTTCGGCAGACGATATCGCCGACGGATTCGCACTGGCCTGTCAGACAGTCGTCGAGGGTGATGTCACTATCCATGTGCCACCCCAGGAGCAGATCGAGCGTCACCTCACCACCGAGCGCATAGCAGTCGAGATGCCTGTGCCGCCGGGATATGATCCTGCGTCGATGCAGCCCGTGCGCCGCGTCTCGCTGACCCTTCCCCCGCCCAGCCTGGAGGATCAGACGGATGACTGGAGCCGGCTGAAAACCGCTCTGCGTCAGCAGGCCGGGATCGAGCATGTGGAGGCCTCGCTGGACCAGATCAGGCAGCTTGGCCATACGCTGCGCCAGGCGGACTGGCAGGTGGCTGTGACCCTGGAGATGGACAGCTGGGATCGGCCCGCCGGGCCTGCCCGGCTGCTGCGTGTTGAGCCTGGCCCGGTTGATGCGGACGCTCCCCTGTGGGGCCTGGCCATCGATATCGGCACAACGACGGTTTCGGTCTGGCTGGTCGATCTGCTCAGTGGTAAGGTGAAGGGGCAGGCCGCTGAATACAACGGCCAGATTGCACGCGGTGAGGATGTCATCTCCCGCATCATCTATGCCAGCAAGAACAGCGGCCTGGCCGAGCTGAGCGCCCTGGTGCTCAAAACCATCAACACCCTGATAGGCACCCTGTGCAAGCGGGCGCAGATCCAGCCTGAGGAGATCGTCAGGGCGGCTATCAGCGGTAACAGCACCATGATCCACCTTCTGCTGGCCATCCCCCCTGAGAGCATCCGGCTTGAGCCGTTTGTGACGGCGATCAACCAGCCGCCCACTCTGCCCGCACATCAGGTGGGCATTGCCATGCATCCGGATGGCATCGTGGACTGCCTGCCGGGGGTGGCCAGCTATGTTGGCGCGGACATCACAGCCGGCGTACTGTCATCCGGCATGCAGGATGGGGATGACATCGTCCTGTTCATCGATGTGGGCACAAACGGTGAGATGGTGCTCGGCTCTTCAGACTGGCTGGTGACCTGTGCCTGTTCGGCAGGCCCGGCCTTTGAGGGCGCGGGGGTCACCCATGGTATGCGGGCCAGCCAGGGCGCCATCGAGGAGGTGTGGATCAACAGCAGTGACTATGAACCCACCTACCGGGTGATCGGCGGCGTGAAGCCGCGCGGCCTGTGTGGCAGCGGCCTGATCTCGCTCATTGCCGAGATGTTCCTCACTGGGGTGCTGGATAAGGCCGGGAATATCAACATGACGCTGGACACCTCCCGTGTGCGAGAAGGCGCACATGGGCCGGAGTATGTCGTCGCCTGGGCAGGCGAAACGGCAGTTGGGGAGGACATTGTCATCACCCGCGTAGACATCGATAACCTGCTGCGGGCCAAGGCGGCAATCTACGCCGGATTCCTGGTGCTGGCCGAGAGTGTGGGTATCCCTCTTGAGGCGGCGCAGCGTGTGCTGATCGGCGGCTCCTTTGGCAAATATATCAACGTCGAGAAGGCCGTTGAGATCGGGCTGCTGCCGGATGTGCCCTGGGATCGCTTCAGCTTCCTGGGCAATACCTCAGTAAAGGGCGCCTATCTTGCTCTGCTCGACCGGGGCCGCCGGGCCAGGATCGGCGAGATCGCCTCAAGCATGACCTATATCGAGCTTTCGGCGGACAACTCGTTTTACGAGGCGTTCATGTCCGCCCTGTTTTTGCCGCACACCGATCTGTCGCGCTTCCCGACGGTGGCGGCGGCACTTGGCTATTCAGACACCCGCTGACTATGGGTATATGCGCGGCAGGCAGCTGAGCCTGCTGCGCAGCCAGGAAGGAAAAGGTGATGTACATCATTGGAGAGAACATCCACATCATCTCCCAGAAGGTGAAGGATGCACTAGCGGAACGCGATGCGAAGTTCTTTCAGGACCTCGCAGTGCGACAGGTGGAGGCAGGGGCCCAGGCGCTCGATCTGAACCTGGGGCCGCGCAAGAAGGACGGGGCAGAGGTGTTCCCCTGGATGGTGGAGGTCGTCGAGGCGGTGGTGGACGTGCCGCTCAGCTTCGACACCACGAACATCGAAGGCATCGAGGCCGGGCTGCGCCGCATCACCAAAGCCCAGCCGATCATCAACTCCACATCGGCGGAGCCGGAGCGGCTGGAGCGTGTACCTCTGCTGGCTAAAAAGTACAACACCCGCCTGATCGCCCTAACGATGGGCAAGAGCGGAATCCCCGTCGCAGCCGATGCCCGTGTAACGATCGCCGTCGAGCAGCTCATCCCGCGCATGCTGGAGATCGACTTCCCCATCTCAGACCTGATCATCGACCCGCTGGTGCTGACGGTATCCGGCTGCCAGGAGTACTGTCCGGAGTTGATCGAGGCTGTGCGCACGCTCCAGTTCGCCTGGGACCCGCCCCCCGCCATCTCGGTCGGTCTGTCGAATGTATCCAACGCGGTCCCACGCGAGAACCGCTCGCTGATCAACCGTGTGTACTGCGCGATGTTGATGGGCGTTGGCCTGCAAATGATGATCGCGGATCCGTTTGACGAGGACCTCAAGATGGTCATTCGCACAATTGAGGGGCGCGACGAGAGCACGCCGCTGGCCCGGGCCTATCTCAGGCTCGCCGATCGGATTGCCGCCATGGAGGAACCGCAGGCCGAGGACTTCGATTTGAGCGATCCAGAACAGGCTGCGATCTGGAAAACGGTGCGCATCCTGCTCAACAAGGTCATCTATGCCGACTCGTATCTACAGCAGTAGCGTATTCGTTTAACACCTTTTCAAGGAGAGAAACTATGCCTGGCTTCACCCCCGGGCGAAGATGGCAGCCACCTTATCGCCCATTCAAGAAAGAGACTTTTGGCCGCCGTCTGCTGGCTAATGTGGAACGTGCCGTCAAAGGGCCGATGTTCGGCTGCCGGATGTGCGGCAACTGCTTGCTGCAGGAAACAGCCTTCATCTGCCCGATGGAGTGCCCCAAAGGGGCTCGTAACGGCCCCTGCGGCGGGTCAACCGAGGAGCACTGCTACGTCGACGAAACGCGCCCCTGCATCTGGTACGAGATCTACGACCGGGCGTTCAAGATGGGCCGCGAGGAAAAGCTGCTGGAGGTGCTGCCCCCCCTTGACTGGGATAAGGTGGGCACCGAGACATGGGGCGACGTGGTCGGTCAGGTGCGCAAGGTTGGCGTGCGTAACTTCGTGGGCGGTATGCTCTCACGTGATGCGACCCGGCGGGCTGAGACCTGGGAGTCGGTGTTCCAACCGGTTCGGCAGCCTGACTGGTGGAAGGGAGATGCCGAGTATCATCCCCCGGCCTACACCGAGCCGATTTCCGATCTGGAACGCAGGCTACGCGCCGGCGAGTTCGTTGTGACCGCCGAGGTGGCCCCACCATTGACCATCGCCACCACCAAGCTATGCCAGAACGTCGACCTGGTCAGGCCCTATGTGGCGGCGATCAACTTCACCGACAGCCCCTCCGCCACACCGCGCATGTCGAGTCTGGCCTGCAGCGTGCAGGCCATCAGCCGCGGTGCGGAGCCGGTGATGCAGATCGCAGCACGCGACCGCACCCGAGTGGGGCTGCAGGCCGAGGTGATCGGCGCCAGCGCGCTGGGGGTGCGTAACATCCTGTGCCTCTCGGGCGATAATGCCCGCATGGGGCCTGCCCCACGCAGCCGCATGGACGTAATCGATATCGACTCGATCCAGATGTTGTGGATTCTGCGCCGCATGCGCGATGAGGGCGTCTACCTGGATGGACGCAGCATCAAGTTCCCACCTAAATACTTCCTCGGTGCGGCTGCCTCACCGTTCGCCTCACGCCCGGAGTTCCAGGCGATCCGTGAACATAAGAAGGTCAACGCCGGGGCGCAATTCTTCCAGACCAACTTGGTTTACGACCCGGACGGCCTGGAGGTCTGGCTCAATGCGCTGGCCAGGCGGGGTATCCTCGATAAGGTGTATATCCTGGTGGGCATCACGCCACTTAAGAGCCTGCGCATGGCGCAGTACATGGACGAGACGGTGCCCGGTGTCCGCATTCCTGCCCATTTGATAAAGCGGCTGGAAGACGCCGGGGATGGTGTTGAGGAAGAAGGCGTTCAGATCGCCCTGGAGCTGATCGAAGCGGTAAGGGGCAAGCAGGGGGTGCACGGCATTCACCTGATGGCCGTTGGCTGGGAGGAGATCGTGCCGCGCATCGTGCGCGAGGCCGGTCTGCTGCCTCGCGACTTCCGTGAGCCATCCCCCGAGGTAACCGAGGGGTCACGGGCTGGCTGACTGCTGTGCTGAAGCCGGGTTGTTGAAAACAAGAGAGTCGGCCTTGCCGGGCTTTCGGCTTGCCGACTCTCTCTGTCTTGATCATACTAATGGGGCGGGCTGCCCGGGGCAGCAGCCGCCGGCCGAGTATCGCTGTATGGCGCGGAGGGAATGATCATGAAGCTTGCGATCAGTGGTAAGGGGGGTGTCGGAAAAACCACACTGGCTGCGCTGCTGGCCCAGGCCTATGCTGATGCCGGGCGAGATGTGCTGGCCGTCGATGCCGATCCCTCACCCTGCCTGGCGGGGGCACTGGGCTTCCCCGATGAGCTGCGCGCGCAGCTGAGTCCCATCGCCGAGATGGATGAGCTGATCGAGGAGCGTACCGGCGCAAAGCCGGGGACCATCGGCGGGTTCTTCACGCTTAACCCGCGCGTCGACGACATCCCTGATCGCTTCAGCGTAACCCACCGTGGCGTGCGCCTGCTGGAAATGGGGTCCGTCGACCTGGGCGGCTCCGGGTGCATCTGCCCGGAGAGTGCCATGCTCAAGACGCTGTTCACCCATCTGCTGTTCCGTAAAGATGATGTGCTGATCCTCGACATGTACGCCGGTGTCGAGCATCTGGGGCGGGCGACAGTCGATTTTGTCGATGCTATGCTCATTGTGGTTGAGCCGACGCGGCGCAGCCTAGGCACTGCCACGCAGATCAAGAAACTGGCCGAGGACATCGGCCTGAAACGCCTGTGGCTGGTGGGTAACAAGATCAGGGATCAGGAGGAGCAGGACTTCCTGCTGGCCGAGACCCCGGGGCTGCCGGTGCTGGGCTTTCTCCCCGCCGATCTGAGCGTGCAGGAGGCCGATCGGCTTGGCAAGCCCGTTTATGACATGGTCCCGGTGTTGAGAGAGGCCGCGGCTGCCATGGCCGAACGTCTGGCAAAAGAACTAGAATAGACGCCGGGCCTCTGCCGGTCAAAACGTTCACACAGCGAACAGACAAAGGGCATGTTGGTATGACAACAACTATTGCGCTCGCCGGAAAGGGCGGGGTGGGTAAGACCACGGTCGCCGCCATGGTGATCAAATACCTGGTTAAGAACCAGAAAGGCCCCATTCTCGCTATTGATGCGGATCCGAGCAGTAACCTCAATATGGTGCTTGGCCTTGACCTGGAATGGACGGTCGGTGACATCCGTGAGGACATGCTGGGCCAGGTCAAGGAGTCGCTGACAGCTGGCGGCGCCGCAATGGGCGCTCTGCCGGGCGGCGTGAGCAAACGCGACTACCTGGACTACGAGATCCGCTCTGCACTTGCCGAGGGCGATTTCTTCGATCTGATCGCCATGGGGCGCTCAGAGGGACCTGGCTGCTACTGCGCAGTCAACCACAATTTGCGCGAGGTGATCGACACCATCAGCAAGAACTACCGCTACGTGGTGATCGACAACGAAGCCGGCATGGAGCACCTGAGCCGCCGCACTACACGTGATGTGCAGCACCTGCTGATCGTCACCGATCCCACTCAGCGCGGCGTGGTGGCCGCTGAGCGCATCGCCGGGTTCCGCCATGAACTGGACATCCGCATCGAGAACGCCTACCTGATCCTCAACCGGCTGTCTGGCGAGATACCCGCCCCGCTGCGGGCACGTATCGATGCGCTGGACATCCCACTGCTGGGCACCGTGCCCGACGACGAGACGGTGGCGGAGTTCGAGTTCAGCGGTCGTCCCCTGGTTAGTCTGGGCGATGACTCGCCAGTATATCAGGCCGTTTCCGGGATGCTGCAGCGCATTCTGTAATGGTGGACAGGGGCAGCAGGAATGCACAGCGGGGGGGCGATGGCTGTTGAGAATCGGGGCATAAGGATTGCGTTCTGGCTGTGCGTGATCGCGGGGCTGCTGCTGCCTGGTATAGTGAGGGCGCAGGAGACCCTGGTCATTCAGCAGATGCACATTAGCATCTGGCCCGAGTTCGATCAGCGGGCGGCTCTTGTCTTTTTCACGGGGCAGGTGGGCCCCGATACGCCGCTCCCTGTGGTGATTGACTTCGCGCTGCCCGAAACATCCACGCTGCATGCGGTTGCTTATGTGGCGGCAGATGGGCAGTTTGTCAACGCTGCTTTCTCCATCGAGCGAGACAGGGTATCGATGATCTCACCTAATGGCACCTTTCACATCGAATTCTACGATGCTGCTCTGGAGTTCGATGGGGAGGCCCGGCATTATGTCTTTGAATGGACGCCTGACTACCCGGTTGAGCTGCTGACCTGGGAAGTACAGCAACCTGCCACCGCCAGCAGTATGCGTCTTGCCCCCGGTGAGAGCACTCTGACGGTTGGCGATTATGGCCTGAGCGTGTACCGCAACACCTGGGGAAGCGTTGCAGCCGGTGAGGCTGTGGTGTTGGAGATCAATTACCGCAGGCCCACCTCAGCGCTGACGGTGGAGCTGCTGGAGCAGGAGGCGGAGACACCGACCGGGACGGGTCGAGCGAGTGTATCCCCTCTGCTGATCGCCGCCGTCATCGCCGGGGTGGTTGTGCTGGGCATCAGCGGCTATTTCCTGGCTCGCCATCTGATGAACAGCACCGAGGCCGGGCCAGAGCATGAGGATGAGAAGGGTGAGGCCGCTGCCGACTCCGTCTTAACAGACCGCGAACTTGAGGTACTCAAGCTGGTGGCCGAAGGGCTGGTCAACCGTGAGATCGGTGAGCGGCTGGGCATCAGCCCCAAGACCGTCGCCCGGCATCGCGAGAACATCATGAACAAGCTTGGCCTGCACAGCCGCACCGACCTGGTCAAGTATGCCATCCAGATCGGCTTGATTGACCTCGAGGGGTCCTGATCCGGGGGTGTTGGCTCAGCCCTCCTTCTGAGAGCGATCCAGCACATGCCTGACGCGCTCTCGTTCCGTCAGCGGCCTGCCGTGCTCATCCACGGCACAGATCGCTCCCTCAACGCTGCGGGTGCGGATCGTCCCCGGTGCATAGGGGTTGTTGACGAGCTGAGGGGCATCCAGCAGCCCGATGCGCACCGCGCGGGCCAACGTCTCCGGGTTGGCCAGCGGGTCATCCAGATCAGGGCTGAGCGTGCGGATGGCATCCAGCAGGACGTGCGTCTCGGCGATCAGTTCCTCTTTACGCTCCCGGATTAATGGGTCGGCGGTCATGTCCGGGCTGCCGCGCAGGGCCACGTCGGCCACGTAGCCGGCCATGCGTGCGCTCTCGATCACCTCGTCGGCGGTGGCGGCGTGGTCGGCCTCCGTGTAGCCCACCACATGGATGATATGAGGGCGAACTGCCATCTGGAGCATCACGCTCTGTGCCAGATGTGCCCGTGCCTGCGCGATATCCAGCGGGTAGCTGAGCAGGCCGGTTCGCGTTTGCCGCCAGATGCGCATCTGCTCATCGGCCAGCGTCTCGGCCAGTTCGATCTGTGCCAGACATTTGGCCAGGTCCATTCGGTTGCTCAGGTGGGGCGGGCTCTCGAACATGTAGGTGGTGATGTAGTCGCGCACCCCTGCCTTGCGGGCAACATGCGCATAGATGTATGAGACAGCGCATACCACCACGTCCGGCGCATCGCGCATGCCCCAGTGATACGGCTCGTTGCCTTCCACCGGGATATCACGCTCCCCATGCCAGGCCATCAGCTCGATGTGCTCGCGGATCGAGTCAACCAGCGGGGAAGGGCCGCGCCCATCCATCGCGTTGAACCAGAACAGTGAGGTGGCACACCACGCGTTGTTGATCGTCCGTACCAGCATCTCGGCGTAGCGCAGATGATCGCGGGTGCCAGAGTAGGATCGCATCAGGGGATAGTTGCCACGCCGCGAGGCTGCGTACAGCCGCCGCAGGTCGTCCTCGCTGCGGAACGGCACCCCCCCGGCTCCCTTCGAGCGCGGGTCCTGAATGTGTGGATGGAAGAAGTTCTCCTGCGCGTCCTGATCGGCGCCCAGTGAGATGACGTCCAGCGCGCGGCCCTCAGCGATACGTTCGATCCCGCGCAGGGTTGGCTCGATGGTGGTGGCAGGCTCCCCGTAGTGATGGCGCAGCAGCGGGTGCGGGGCCTTCCAGCGGATGCGGTCGATCAGCCGGTCGGGATAGGTCTCAGCTTTCCCTGATCCGCTTGTCTCCTGTTGAAGCCGTCGCCTGACCTCGCCGGCTGGCTCGCCCCCCTCAAAGTGCGCCTCGAACATACCCAGCTCGCGTGCGACATCCACCACCGGCGGGGTCCCTGCGAACATCAGCCGTTTGTTGGCCAGCCCTGCAGCCTCCAGCATCCCCTTCAGCTCCTGCAGCAGCAGGCGGGCGTTTTCGGGAGTCAGCCGGTAGCTGATGCCGATCACATCCGGATCAAAAGCTTGCGCCGCCTCGATCAGGCTTTCCGGGTCAGTGGCCGGGCCGGTGAAGTGGGTCTCATACCCCATCTCCTCAGCTATGCGCAGGAAACGCGTCACGCCTGCCACATGAACGCAGTCGCCCAGGCAGGCCCCCAGCACTCTCATGACTCTGCTCCTTCAACTTGCTCTGGTCGCTTGTGCTGCTATCTGAACGTTGGGGTAGACGTGCCGTGGTTTACCAGGTTGGTGATCTCATCGACGCTCAGGCCGGTCAGTCCCATCCGTTCCAGGGTGCGCCCCCGGTGTGTGTAGTCGGTACGATGCACTACACAGGCCAGCCGTATCATGGACTCGATCCCCCACACGTTGACGCCAAAGCGCTTGCCCAGCTCGGCGATAGGCACCAGGCTGAACGGCACATCCTCAAAGATATAACGATGCCGCAGTGAAGGTGGTGCTGTAATACCCTTATAACCGGGGTTGTCATGCATAGCCTCGTACAAATTATCGCCTGTGGCAGAGTAAGCGGTGGCCAGCCACTCCAGCGCCGTCTGCGCACGTATGCCCAGCGCCGCCGCCACCGTCACCCGCTCGCGGTCGAGCATCTCCAGCACGCAGGCGGTTGAGGGGGTAACACCGTCCATGTAGAACTCGAAATCACCCTGCGTGCGCTCAATCCAGCCCGCGTTAAGCAGGATCAGCGCCGGATGGAACACCGCCCCCATGTTGTTCAGGCTGGTGTAAAGCACATTGGGCGCTGCCACAAACTGCGGATAGACTTCGTTCAAGATCTCCAACACTTCGCCGGTGCGGGTGGCCGGCAGGGCGGCAATCGGTATGGTGTTTTTGCGCCTGAAGATGCGCGCCTCGGCTGGCCCCATCGCCCGGCTGGCGAACAGCAGGGTCTCTGCCTCGGCAACGATCACATCGGCGGTGCAGCCGGATTCGGTGAGTACCTGTCGGAACTCCAGTGCGCCGCCGGTGCGCCCCGGGTTCAGTACCACGATCTGCCCATCGCGCAGATGGGGTGCGCACAGACGGGCGATATCGGCATGACCGGAGGCGGGCACCACTACCATGATCAGTTTTGCCCCGTCGATCACCCTGCTCACATCGCTGTCAATCACCCGCAGGCGGCCAAAGACACGCTGCTCTTCCTCAAGCTGCAGCTCAATCCCACCGCGTGCCTTGATCGTTGCGATGTGCTCAGCGGTGCGATTGTACAGCCCCACCGAGAATCCTCGGGCTGCCAGGTCAGCAGCCATGGCGCGGCCTCCATGGCCTGCCCCCAGGACTGCAAGGTGTAGCTCTTCCATGTGGGTTCCCTTTCTGGTTGAGATATCCGGCGTTTGTCGCCGATATCCTTTGGTCAGCTGGTAAGCGGCCAGCCGCCTGTACGAGATGATCGGTCAGATCACATGAGGGTCAGTGGCAGTGATTGGTTTGACTGCTGCAGGTAAGATCAGCTTATTCGATCGTGGGGGCAGGTGTCCAGCACACTTGCCCTGCTCTTTTTATACTTTATACTGTGACACTTGTGTGGCGCTGGCATGGGCTGACAGCGATATTGGGCTTGATGTCCATCTTCTGTTAGCAGGTATAATCGGAATACGTGTGCCCCAGGAAGGAGTCGAACCTTCAACCTACCGCTTAGGAGGCGGTTGCTCTATCCTTTGAGCTACTGGGGCTGCACCGGAGATTATAGCCAGGCCTGTGCGGCCTGCCAAAGTGATGTATTTTCGGGGGTTGATGGTGGAGGAGCTGCTGCAGCCGGGGCATATCCTGCGGGGCAGGTATTACATCACCCAGGTCTATCATGTCAGCGGGATGAGTACGCTTTATACAGCGCATGACCTCGCCACGGCGGATGGCCAGCTTTTGGCCATCAAAGAGATGGCCGCCGGGCTTTTCGTCGACTGCGCCGTTGAGCAGCTTCTGGATGGATTTGACGCCAGGGGGCGCCTGCTGCGCAGCCTTGATCATCCCCACATCCCGCATACGCTGGACCATTTCTGCGAGCAGGGCCGTATGTATCTGGTCGCCGAATACATTGTCGGGCAGGACCTGGAGACGCTGCTGCTGAACGGGGTCGAGCTGTCTATTGAACAGGTGTGTGGCTGGGGGATCACGCTAGCCGACACTCTGCACTACCTGCACACCCTCAAGCCCGATCCCCTGATCTACCGCGACCTGAAGCCCGCCAACGTCATGCTCGATTGGCAGGGCACACTATACCTGGTGGATTTCGACATCGCCGGGACATTCCCCCACGGTGTCACACTTGACCCGCTGGGCACCGATGGCTATGCCGCCCCGGAGCAGTACAGCGGGCTGGTGACACCTGCCATTGATATTTACGCTCTGGGGGCCACGCTGCATCATCTGCTGACCCGCATCGATCCGCGCCTGGAGCCGCCCTTCTCCTTCTTCAATCGCCCCATTCGGCGCTTCAACCCTGCTGTCCCCCAGATCCTTGAGGATGCCATCATGCAGGCCCTGCATGAGGACCCCGATCGTCGCTATCAAAGCGCCGCCGAGATGGGGGAGGCGCTGCGCAGGGCCGGGGGCAGCTCGGCTGAATAGGGTAAATTACCCATTGGCGGTTTTGCCACAATCACCTAAACTGAAGGGTAAGTACTGAAATTCTTATGTTCATCACGAAGGAGTTCAACATGTTGTTCGTTCCGCGCGAAAAAGGTCAGGGTCTTGTTGAGTATGCACTTATCCTGGTGCTGGTCGCCATCGTCGTCATCGTCGTTCTGGCCCTGCTTGGCCCGGCGATCGGCGAGGTGTTCAGCGACATTATGAACGCTATCTAACCCTCGTTCGCCAGGAACGACAGGGCAGGCCAGGCCTGCCCTGTTTGTTTCTCCCTCGCGTCGGTTGGCGCCGGGATGCCCCTTGTGTAAAATCCCCTCTAGCTGATCGCAATCTGGTGGAGCGCCATGACCGGTTCTATACCCGTTCGCCGGCTGGTCGTCAAAGTGGGCACCAGTGTCCTGACCGGCGGTAGTACCCATCTTGACCCGCGCCGGATACTCGCTCTCGTCCAGCAGGTTGCTGAGGCCCGTGAGCACAGTACAGATGTAGTGCTTGTCTCCTCCGGGGCCGTCGCTGCAGGGCGTGGGCTGCTCAATAACCCTGACCTGGGCCGCGACATTCCCATCAAGCAGATGCTGGCGGCTATCGGCCAGCCGCGCCTGATGCATTTGTATGCAGACTTGTTCGAGATCTTCAGCCTGCGGGTAGCCCAGGTGCTGCTGACCCGAAGTGATTTCCGCAGCAAGCAGCGTTCCTTCAACGCGCGCGATACTATCACTGCCCTGCTGTCTCAAGGCGTGATCCCCATCATCAATGAGAATGACACCATCGCCACCGATGAGATCCGACTGGGCGACAACGATAATCTCTCGGCGTTGGTGGCCAACCTGATCGAAGCCGATTTGCTGGTGCTGCTCACCGATCAACCGGGCCTGTTTACCACTGACCCGCGCACCGACCCAAATGCCCGGCTGATCAGCACGGTTGAGCGCATTGACCGTGAGCTGTGGGACAGTGCCGGTGGTGTGGGGTCGTCTGTGGGCACCGGCGGCATGATCACCAAGCTGCAGGCGGCCCAGCTTGCCACGCGCGGTGGGACAACGGTTGTTATCGCACAGGGATCACGCCCCGGTGTGCTGATCGATCTGCTTGGCCCTCACGGGCGCACGGTTGGCACCTGGTTTGAGCCGATCACCACCCATGTCGAGAGACGCCAGCGCTGGATTCTCTCCGAGGCCCCACAGGGCCACATCCATATCGACGCCGGGGCTGCCAGCACGCTGCGCAACTCGACAGCGAACCTCCTGCCGGTGGGCATGACGGCGGTTGAGGGGCGCTTTGAGCGCGGGGTGGTAGTCGGTATCATGGGGCCGGATGGCATTGAAGTGGCACGCGGCGTCACCAGCTACCCCTCTGAGGCGCTGGCGCAAATCTGCGGCCTGCGTTCCGATCTGATTGAGTCGCGTCTGGGGTACACTTATGGAAATGCGGTGGTACGCCGCGATCATCTGGTTATCCTGTGACCACCCGAGGCCGGAGGGGAGCCGCCGATGCCTTACGCTGATCTGCATACCCACACCTGCTATTCTGACGCCCGGCCCTCACCGGAGGAGCTGGTGGCCCATGCTGCCGCACTTGGCCTCAAGGCGCTGGCGATCACTGACCATGAGAACACGCGTGGAGCGCGTCAGGCGGTGAGCGTCGCTGCTGCCTATGGCATCGAGTTGATCCCTGCATTTGAGCTGACCACCCGCTGGGACGGTTTTGGCTGGCCCGCATGGGGCGGCGGTACCGACGTGTTGGGCTACTTCGTTGACTGGGATCACCCGGCCATAGTGCAGCTTGAGCGTCAGATGCTGGATGACTATCACGCCCAGATCGACATGACGCTGGCACGCATGCGGACGGACGGCTTTCCTGTCACCCTGGCGGAGTGCTTCGCGGTGAACCCCCATTACGTCAGCGGCTATGAGGTGATCAAGGTGCTCCAGGCCAAGGGCATGGCACTCGGACCGGCGCGGGATGAGGCCTTTGACCGTTTTAACACCCACTGGCGAGCGGTGTGTGAGATGCGTTTCCCGATCGCGCATGCCATCGAGACGATCCACGTGGCAGGCGGCGTGGCTGTGCTGGCGCATCCGGTGGTGCTGCGGTCGGAAGCCGGTGAGCGCATCACCGCGCGTGATGTAGCTCAGCTTGTCGAGATGGGACTGGATGGCATAGAGATTTACCACTACCGCATGACAGAGCCTGATGTGCAACGGTACTTCCTGGATATCGCCATCTCCTGCGACCTGTTGATCAGCGGGGGCTCGGATGAGCACGGCTGGCCCGAGGGATTCCCCCGGCTGGGCCGCCAGCCGATCACGCCGGAGATAGTAGAGGCACTTCGGCAGTGCTCAGCCCACTGGCGCTGAGTGATGCTTAGACTATCGTCAAAGTAGATTATTATATAATGAAGCGCACCCTGGATTTCACGAGGGAATCGGGGGCGGTGAGGGGGATGAATGATCGATCTGCAGGACTTGGGCAGGCGGGCAAGGGCAGCCTCACGCGTGCTGGCGGCGACCCCCAGCGCAGCCAAAGACCGGGCGCTGCTGGCGATCGCCGATGCGCTGCTGACCGACGCTGACCTCATCCTGGCTGCCAACCGCCAGGACGTAGAGGCCGGGCGCGCGGGTGGCCTGTCTGACGCGCTGCTGGATCGCCTGACGCTGACCTCGGAACGTCTTGGTTCTATTGCCACCGATGTGCGCCGTGTGGCCGATCTGCCCGACCCGGTGGGTGAGGAGTTTGACCGGGTCACGCTGGAGAACGGTCTGCTGGTGCGCAAGCGGCGCACTCCACTGGGCGTGCTGGGTGTTATCTATGAGGCTCGCCCCAACGTGACCGTTGACGTCGCGGCCCTGGCGCTCAAGAGTGGGAATGCGGCCATTCTGCGCGGGGGTAGCGAGACGCTGCGCTCAAACCTGGCGATCGTCCGGGCGATCGAGCGCGGGCTTCTTGCTGCCGGTTTGCCCGCTGACAGTGTGCTGTATGTTGACGATCCCGACCGCGCCTATGTGCTGGAGCTGCTCAGGCTTCAGCAGTACGTCGATATGATCATCCCCCGCGGCGGGGCGGCGCTGCACCAGTTTTGCCGCGAGCATGCTACCATCCCGGTGATCACCGGTGGCATTGGTATCTGCCACCTGTTTGTCGATCACAGCGCCGACCTGGATGCTGCGCTGGCGATCATTCACAATGCCAAGACACAGCGCCCCTCGGTGTGCAATGCGCTCGATACACTGCTGGTACACCGGGCAGTGGCTGCTGGCTTCCTGCCCCGTGTGGTGGAGCATCTGGGTGTGGCTGGTGTGTCATTCCGGGCCGACCCTGCTGCGCTCACACTACTTGGCGAGAGGCCGGGTGTCCAACCCGCCGGTCCGCACGATTGGGACACCGAATGGCTCTCGCTGGTGCTGGGTCTCAAGGTGGTGAGCGGCCTTGAGGAGGCGATCGATCACATCCAGGCGCACAGCACCGGACATTCCGATGGCATCCTGACGCGCGATCAGGCCCATGCCGATCAGTTTGTGAACATGGTCGACTCGGCGATGGTTTACGTCAATGCCAGCACACGCTTCACTGATGGCGCACAACTTGGACTGGGTGCAGAGGTGGCGATCAGCACCCAGAAACTCCATGCACGCGGCCCGATGGCGCTCCGCGAGCTGACCACCTACAAATGGATCATCGTTGGCAACGGGCATATCCGGCCCTGAAGCTGCCGGTATCTGCCCTGTACCCGGGTTTCGAGAGGAAGATTATGCCGTATCTGGCCAGCATTCACGAGCACGTCGGCTCGCGTGAGGATAAGCACCACAAAGCCACCCTGTTCCGGGGTGACCATCTGATGGTGGGGGTGAACTGTCTGGACCCGGGGCAGGTTCAGCCGGTGCATGACCACAGCAGTGCCGACAAGGCTTACTGCGTGATGGAGGGCGTCGGGATATTCACAGTGGGCGATGAGTTACTCGCAGGACGGCCCGGCGATGTGATATGGGCCCCGGCCGGCGTGCCGCACGGGGTTGAGAATCGCGGTGCGACCCGCCTCACCCTGCTGGTCATGATCGCCCCACCGCCTGGCAAGTAGGCTAACAGGGAGCAGCAATTGGATACTGGCACGATCCTGAAGGACAGACGCGTCACCCTGGGGGTAACTGGCTCGATCGCAGTCTACAAGGCCTGTTCGCTGGCCAGCCAGATGACGCAGATGGGAGCGCGGGTCACGGTCATTATGACCGAGTCCGCTATGCGCTTCGTCAGCCCCCTGACATTTCAGGCGCTGACCGGCCAGCCGGTATACACGAACATGTGGCACACCGAGGCGGGCGGTGGTCTGGGGACCCACATTGCGCATGTGGGGCTCGCCCATCAGACCGATCTGCTGCTGATTGCCCCCGCTACCGCGCATACCATCGCACGGCTGGCGCACGGTTTCTGTGACGACCTGCTCAGCCTGACGGCGCTGGCCGCACGCTGCCCGCTTGTCATCGCCCCGGCGATGGATGCCGGGATGTATGATGCGCCCGCCACACAGGCCAACATCGAGCTGCTTCGCGAGCGCGGGGCATACATCGCCGGGCCTGCTGTGGGAAGGATGGCCTCCGGGCTGCAGGGGAGGGGCCGCCTGCTGGAGCCTGAGGAGATCGTTGGCCACTGCCGCCTGGCGCTGGGCCATCAGGGGCCGCTGCGCGGGCGGCACATCGTCGTCACCGCAGGCCCCACCCGTGAGCCAATTGACCCGGTGCGCTTCATCTCGAACCATTCATCGGGTAAGCAGGGGTTTGCCCTGGCGCAGGCTGCTGTCGATTTTGGAGCTGACGTCACACTAATCGCCGGGCCGGTCAGCCTGCCTACCCCGGCCGGTGTGCGGCGTATCGATGTGGTCAGCGCACGGGAGATGCGTGACGCGGTCCTGGGCCAAGCCTGTGGAGAAACACCTGCCGATGCGCTGATCATGAGCGCGGCGGTGGCTGACTTCCGGCCTGCCCATGCCGAGACGCACAAGATCAAAAAGGGGCAGCAGGCCGCCCCGATCGTTGAGCTGGAGCGCAACCCCGACATCCTGCTGGAGGTGAGCGAACAGCCACACCGCCCGCGCGTGGTAATCGGCTTCGCCGCGGAGACGGAGGATTTGCTGGCCAACGCCCGCGCCAAGCTGGTGAGCAAAAAGCTTGACATGATCGTGGCTAACGATGTCACTGCCCCCGATGCTGGGTTTGAGGTGGATACCAACCAGGTGCACCTGGTCACGCCTGATGAGGTGATCACATCAGGCTTGCTGAGCAAGCTGGGGGTGGCCTATCAGATCATCGGATGGTTGACAAAGCGCCTGGAGTGATGTATTCTTCGAGAAAGCCAATAAACGCATTATGCACTTATTGGCATATTCACGCGGGCCTGTTTTGGTTAAACCAGACTTACATCTTCAATACATGCCGTTTCGCACCCGGATTTGTTGACATTTCGGTTTCCGGACTATATCATAGGGTGGTCGTAGCCTGCCCGTAGGCTTAGGGGCAGTTTACGAACGAGGCGGAAAACCTTACCTAAAAGGAGGCGCCCCAGGAGAAGTAAGTGACATTTGCCCCACGTGATCTCTGCGTTTTCGAACATGGATCTTGGCGATGATCCCAAAGAAGGAGAAGAAACTATATGTTTAAGAACAAGTGGCTGGTCTTCGGTGTGCTTGTCATTGCCAGCCTCGTCCTGGCGGCCTGCGCGCCGCAGGAAGTGGTCGTGACGGTCGAGGTGCCCGGTGAGGGCGGCGAGACCATCATCGTGACCGCAACCCCCGCCCCCGCGGCTGAGGCACCGGCAGAGGGTGAGGCAGGGCCGACCGGCGAGCTGACGACCTTTGTCACCGGTACCTATTCGGACCTGACCAGCACCAACTACTGGGCCATCCTCGACACCGAGGCGACGACCTGGAACTTCAACGTTATCGGCAACTATCATCCTGCGATGTACGGTCTGGCGACCCAGCGCTTCGACTGGGTTCCCGGCATCGCTGCTGACTTCCCCGGCCCGCGTACGCAGGAGGGTGATCTGTGGACGATCACCGCACCGCTGACCGAGGGCCTGACCTGGAGCGATGGTGAGCCGATCACCGCTGCTGATGTGGCCTATACCTTCAGCATCATCAAGGACTTCCAGCTCTCCAGCAACTGGTCAACCTACAACCCGCCGTCGCTGGTCTCGGTTGAGGCCGTTGATGATTACACCGTGAAGTACACCTTCAATACCCAGCCCGGCCTGGGTGAGTGGGAGTTCGGTGTGGCGCTGGCCCCCGTTCTGGCTGAGCACTACTGGAAGCCCATCACTGACCCGATCTATGAGAGCGCCGGCCTGAGCGGCATCGACCCGGCAGCTGACCCCGAGGGCTACGCCGCTGCGTCGGCCAATGCCCGCACTGAGCTCTACGCCGTTGTGCCTGAGAACGAGGCAGTCTACGGCCCGATGATGTTCGGCCAGTGGGAGCCCGGCGCGTTTGCCGAGAACGTGGCCCGCACCGACTTCCCCGAGAAGGGCTTTGTCACCAACCTGTATGACAGCGGTGCATATGAGGTCGTCATGCCTGACGGCTCTTCCTTCACCGCCTACGGCGACCCGAGCGGCGATCCCTTCCTGTCGATCGAGACCGGCCCGTTTGTGCCGAGCGTGATCTTCTCGCTCTACGGCTCGCAGGATGCTGCCGTGCTGGCGCTGCTTGACGGCGAGATCGACTACATCCACAACCCCAACGGCCTGAGCGCCGGTCTGTTCGAGCAGGTCAGCGGTGCCCCGGGCATCGTGACAGCTGAGAACCCCAACTACGGCTTCCGCTACCTGGCCTTCAACACCCGTCGTGGTGTGACCGCCGATGTGGCCTTCCGCCAGGCTGTGGCAACCGTGATCGACCAGGGCTTCATCACCGACAGGCTGCTGCAGGGCACTGCCATCCCGATGTACAGTGTGATGCCTGAAGCCAACGCCTTCTGGTTCAACCCTGACGTGATCAAGTGGGGCTTCGATGAAGAGGGCAACTCGCTTGACCGCGCTGCCCGCATCGAGAAGGCCGTTGGCATCCTGCAGGAGGCCGGCTACACCTGGCAGGGTGGCGAGGCGCCGTTCTGGGATGCTGACAACCGCGACGCCGTTGTTGGCGGCACGCTGATCGCCCCCGATGGTACCGTGGTGCCGGAGCTGACCCTGCTGGCCCCCAGCGCGGGCTATGACCCGATGCGCGCCACCGCCGCTATCTGGATCGAGCAGTGGTGCAACGAGATCGGCATCCCGGTCAAGGCTGAGCTGACGGGCTTCAACAACATCTCGGATATTGTCTTCGCGCAGCAGGAAGCTACCTGGAACATGTATATCCTGGGCTGGGGCCTGGGCAACCCGGCGTACCCCACCTACTTCGACAGCTTCTGGAACAGCGCGTATGACACCGAGACTACCGGCGGCTTCAACACCCCCGGCTACAACAACCCGGAGTTTGACGCGCTGGCGAATGCCTTCCTGTCAGCCACCAGCATCGATGAGGCCCGCGAACTGGCCTTCGAGATGCAGGTGCTGCTCTCGAACGACCTGCCGTACATCACCCTGTTCACCACCCCGCTGCTTGAGGCCTACAGCAGCAACGTGGTGTTCCCCACCACGCAGTCGCTGGGCGGCATCCAGCAGTACTACGGGTTCCAGGGTTCGGTGAAGGTCTTCTCGACGGCGGAGTAAGTTAAGCCGCTGAGGAGGGATTGTCCTGAAGGACTCCCGGGAGGGCAGGGGATTCCCCTGCCCTCCCTTACGCAATAAGAGGGTGTCTGGCGACTATAAAACGATCCTTTTTGTGGTGCGCGACAGCGCACCGGGGAGTGCAGTGATGACCCGTTATCTGGCTAACCGCCTCGTTCAAATGTTGATCACGTTCGTGCTGTTCCAGACGCTGGTTTTCTTCCTGCTGCATGCCCAGCCGGGTGACATCACCCAGCAGTTCATCGGCAATCCGAACATCCCCCCCGAAGCCCGTGAGATCCTGCGCCGCCAGCTCGGGCTCGATCGACCGCTGCATATCCAGTATCTCACCTATCTGGCCAACTTCTGGCGAGGCGATCTGGGCGTGTCGTGGGGAGAGTATCCGCGTCCGGTGATAGATATCATCCTGGAACGGCTCCCGCGCACGCTGGTGCTGTTCTTCTCAGCCAATGTGGTGGCTTTCACCGTCGGTTTCACGCTGGGGCGTATCCTGGCTTGGAGACGCGGTGCATGGCTGGAGTATCCGGTCACAATTACCAGCGTGCTGCTTTACACAGTTTTTACCCCCTGGCTGGCCCTGGTCATGATCTGGCTCTTTGCTTATAAGCTCAGTCTGTTCCCCATCGGCAAATTCATTACGGTGCGTCTATGGCGTGGTGCCCCCTTCACCGCTAATGAAGTGTTCGGTGAGATGATCCGCATGACGGCTATCCTGATCGTGGCAGTGTTCCTGTTGTTCCTGCTTACCCGCAAGCTCTCGGCGCTTGACCGCCGTCGCACACGTATTCCGGGGTTTCTGCTGCTGGTGGGGGCCTATATCATTTACTGGCGGCTCTCCCCCAAGTGGATTTACGCCACCGATATTGCCTGGCACATGGTCCTTCCCATCACCACCATCACCCTGGTGGCCTTTGGCGGCACCATGCTGCTGACGCGCAACAGCATGCTTGAGACGCTGCGCGAGGACTATATCCTCACCGCACGTGCGAAGGGTCTGCCGGACAAGGTGGTGCGCGATAAACACGCTGCCCGCAATGCGCTGCTGCCGGTCGTCACCAGCCTGGTTTACACCCTGGCCTTTTCGATTGACGGTGGCGTGATCACCGAGACCTACTATTCGTGGCCCGGGATGGGGCTGACCCTGCTCACCGCCGCCACATCCAGCGATATCCCGCTGGCCATTGGCGCGCTCACCTTTACGGGCGTGATGGCGCTGGTCGCTCATCTGGTGGCAGATGTATTGTACGCTTATCTCGATCCACGTATTCGCTACTAATTAGTGGTTGACACGGAGTAGCACATGAGCCTTCAACAAACTGACCAGGCTGCCGATCGCGGCGCCGTGAAAAAAGATGTTCTGGGCCGGTCAGCTGGTGACGCGATCCACCAGTCGCTGTGGCGCGTTCGTCTGCTGCTCACCTGGCAGGGCCTTAAGAAATCCTGGGTTATCTTTGCCGAGAATCCGGTGGGCCTGCTAGGCCTGGGCATTATCATCTTCTTTGCCCTGTTCGCACTTGCTTACCCGGTTCTGATGGCCACTGTATGGGACAGGGCGACCTACCATCCGGTGACCGGTTTTGATTTCACGATCGCCACCCACCCTTCTCCTCCTTCAGCGCGTCACCTGCTGGGCACCGACGCCATCGGGCGTGACGTTCTGAGTCAGCTGATGTACAGCACCTCGTCGGAGTTCGCGCTGGGGCTGCTGGCGGCTATCGTGACGGTTACACTGGGTACCACCATCGGGTCAATCTCCGCCTACTTCGGCGGGGTGCTTGACGTCATCTTCATGCGCCTTGCCGACCTGGTGATCATGACCCCGACCATCTCGCTGCTGGTCGTCCTGGGCGCCCTGATCGACCTGAACCTGATCCAGCTTGGCATTGTGCTGGGCATCCTATCCGGTTTCGGGGGCGTGACGGTAATCATCAAATCGCAGGCCCTGACCATCATGGTCAAACCGTTTATCGAAGCGGCCAGGGTGGCCGGCGGCGGCAACGGGCACATCATCTTCACCCACATCGTGCCCAACCTGCTGCCGCTTTCCTTCCTGTACATGATGTTCACTGTCACAGGGGCTATCTTCTCTGAGGCGGTGCTGTCCGTGTTCGGCCTGCTGAACATTCGCATGAGCTGGGGCCTGATCATTTACACCACCCAGAGCACGGGCTACCTGCTCGACTTCAAGCGATGGTGGCTTGTCTTCCCGGCGGGTATAGCGATCACGCTGTTGTGCTCGGCGTTCTACCTCGTTGGCCGCGCAATGGACGAGGTGGTGAACCCGCGTCTGCGCCGCCGGTAGCAGCGAACGTCTACTTGAGCCTGGCTAGATGCCCTAAGGAGTTCCTGCAACGTGACGACGGACATCCTTCGTGTTGAAAACTTGACGATGTACTATAAGACTCGCTCCGGCGAGGTCAAAGCGGTGGACGACGTATCCTTCTCCTTGGCAGAAGGAGATTCGCTGGGCCTCGTAGGAGAGTCAGGGTGTGGTAAGACCTCAATCGCCCTCACCCTGCTGCGGCTGCTGCCGGAGAACTCCCTCATTAAATCGGGGCATGTGTGGATGAAGGACATTGACCTGCTTGCCCTCTCCGAGGAGGAGATGCGCCACTTCCGCTGGAAGCGCATCTCGATGATCTTCCAGGCGGCGATGAACTCACTCAACCCGGTTTACACGGTGGGCGATCAGATCATCGAGGCGCTTGACGAGCATATTGGACTGATGAGCAAAGAGCAATCCCGCGAGCGTGTGGCCGAGCTGTTTGACCTGGTGGGCCTTGACCCGGCGCTGATGGATCGCTATCCGCATGAGTTCAGCGGCGGTATGCGTCAGCGCGCTGTGATCGCCATGGCGCTCTCCTGCAATCCTGATCTGATCATCGCTGACGAGCCTACGACAGCCCTGGACGTGATCGTCCAGGACCGCGTGCTGCGCCAGCTTGAGGAAGTGCAGGAAAAGCTGGGCATGAGCATGATCTACATCTCGCATGATATCGCCGTAATTGCCGAGGTCAGCAACCGCATCGGTGTGATGTATGCAGGTCAGCTTTGTGAGATGGCTGACTCCTACTCCATCTTCGAGCGCCCGCTGCATCCTTACACCTATGCCCTGATGAGTTCGTTCCCCAGCATCAAGGGGCGCAAGCAAAACCTGGAGCCGCTGCCGGGCGAGCCGCCGAACCTGATCTCGCCGCCTGCCGGCTGCCGCTTCCATCCTCGCTGCCCACGGGCTACCAGCATCTGCGCGGAAGAGAAGCCGCCGTTCAAGGACTATGGCGATAATCACTTCGCTGCCTGCTGGCACCCGCTGGAGAACTAGCCTGCTGAATGAGGATGATGGAAACCATGGCAACCGAACTGACCGAAACTCTACCGCTTGTGAGGGTCAAAAACATCAGGAAGCTGTTCCCGGTGCAGGCCAGCTTCTTCAGGCGTTCCAACGCCTTCATCCATGCGGTGGACGATCTGAGCTTCGACATCATGCCCGGCCGCAGCCTGGGCCTTGTGGGTGAGTCTGGGTGCGGCAAGACCACCACTGGCAAGATGCTGGTGCGCCTGCTGGAGCCGACCGATGGCGCGATCTACCTGCGCACCCAGGAGGGTGAGCTGGCAGATATCGCCCACCGTAAGGGCGAGTCGCTCAAGCGGTTTCGTCGCCGGGTGCAGATGATCTTCCAGGACCCCTACGAGTCACTCAACCCGCGCCGCACGATCTATGACACCGTCGCCGAGCCGCTGACCGTCCAGGGCATTGGCTCCCTTCCCGAGCGCCAGGAAAAGGTCGCCGACCTGCTCGATCTGGTGGGCCTGACCCCCCCTGAGCAGTTCATGTACCGCTTCCCCCATGAGCTGTCTGGCGGCCAGCGCCAGCGTGTCGCCATTGCCCGTGCACTGATCATCGACCCTGTGTTTGTGGTGGCTGATGAGCCCACCTCGATGCTGGACGTCTCGATCCGCATTGGCGTGATGCAGCTCATGGAGCAGCTCGCCGATCGGTTTGGCGTGAGCTATCTTTACATCACCCATGACCTCGCCGTTGCGCGTTACATGACCCAGCACATCGGCGTCATGTATCTGGGCAAGATCGTCGAGATGTGCGAGACAGAGGAGCTGCTGGTGTCACCACAGCATCCCTATACCAAGGCGCTGCTGGCTGCGACGCCGGTGCCTGACCCGCGTCTGGGGCGCGACCCCATCAACATCAAGGGTGGTGTTAGCAAGCCGATCAACCCCCCCAACCGCTGTCGCTTTTATGACCGTTGCCCAATCAGCGACGATTTCTGCCGCGACAACCCGCATCCGCCGCTGGAAGACAAGGGCGGTGGTCACCTGGTGGCCTGTTATAAGGTCTAGCAGCAGCCCTTTGACACAAAAAAACAGGAGCCATGACATGGCTCCTGTTTTTTCCGCTCTGTGGGGCCGGATAAGCCGGCCCCTGCAGCTTTTATTCAGTTGGAGGGCTTAGCTTACTGCTGCTCGGCAAGGATAGCGTTTGCCTCAGCCGTCAGCTCAGCCAGCGAGGTGACCACGTCAGCACCATCCGCGATGGCGGCCATTGTGGTGCCCACCTTCTCGCGCACGAAGTCATAGCCCGGTACCGGCGGCTCAAACGTGCCGTAAGGCAGCAGGTCAAACGCGGCTTTGAACGCCGGGTTCTCAGCGAAGTAATCCTCCAGACCGGTGGCCACGCTCTCGCGCACCGGGAAGTAGTTGCTGGCGATTGCCCAGCGGGCCTGGATCTCCGGGCTTGTGTAGTACTTGACAAACAGCCAGGCGGCCAGCTCCTCGTCGGGGTTGGTCACCGGGATGGCGACGCTCGCCCCGTAGATGTTCATTACCGGCTCAGGGGTGGTATGGGGGATGGCCGCGACGCTCCACTGATGGTTGGAGCCTGCCTCAACCGCACTCTGATAGAACGGTAGGCCCGAGCTGGAGCCGACGGTAAACAGGGTCACCCCGGCACCGAAGTTTGTCTGATCGCCGTAGTTCTCGGTGACAACGCGCGCGCAGCCCTCGTTGAACAGGTCTTGCAGGAAAGTCATTGCCGCCACAGCAGCATCGTTGTCGTACGTGTACTGCCCTGACTCGTAGTCGAACACGTCGCCGCCGAAGGCGAAGGTCCAGCTCGCGAAGCGCGAGGCATCGATGCTCAGCTCATACCCGATGCTCGTCGTCACGTCACCGGTCGCCCGGCTGAAGGGGTTCTCTACAGCAGCACAGGCGGCCTGCTTGAATTGCTCCGGGGTGGTGGGCGGTCCTTCAAAGTCGATGGCCCCGGCCTCGTATAGCTCGTTCAGCCAGTCGATGTTGTAATACAACACCTCCATCGACCGGTTGGGCGGGAAGCCATAGCGCGCCCCGCCAAAGGTCGGGAACACGTCCTGGTTGTAGAAGCCGGGGAAGAAGTCGGCCTTCTCCTCATCGGTCAGGCCCCAGGTTGGGCTGTTCACCAGGTAGTTCATGTCAACCATGTCGCCGGTCAGGGCGTAGGTGGCCGACTGGTTCTGATAGGCGACCACCAGGCTGGGCACATCGGGCGTGCCCAGCACGGCGAGCATCTTGTTGAAGATGTCGTTATAGCTGCCCTGATACTCTGCCGTGACAGTGATTCCCCACTCGTTGGTCGTGTTGAAGTCGTTCACGATCTTCAACAGCTCGACCTCGCGCTCACGGGTGTGCTGGTGCCAGAAGGACACACGCTGGCCTGTGGGGTCGGCGCAGGCATATGGATCATCTTCAGGGGCGACACATTCCTCGACAGGCTGAGGGGTGGCCGTCACGATAATGGTTTCCCCTGCCGGCCCCGGAACCTCAATGGTCACGATGGTTTCTTCTTCCGGCTCAGGGGCGGCACAGGCAGCCAGAGCTAGTACAGCAACAAGCAGTGCTAGCACCACGACTGGCTTTCTATTCATCCTCAATTCCTCCTCTTCAGTATGTAGAGATTCAAATGGGTTTTTTTGTCGTCGATGAGGTGCTGATGTGACTGATGGTTACACTTCCTCATCATCGTTTTGAACCCGGCTATTGTTAAAGCCGCCGGTGGGCGGCCAACATACCCTTAACCTTTCAGCCCGGTAGTGGCGATTCCTTCGGTGAACTGCTTCTGCGTCAGGAAGTACAGGATCAGGATCGGGATCAGCGTGATCACTGCCCCGGCCATAAGGAGCTGCGTCTCTGGCCCCGCTTCGGTCACAAAAGTCCACAGCCCCACCATCAACGGTCGCCAGGTTGGTTCGGTGGTTACCAGCAGCGGCCACAGAAACGCATTCCACGAGTCGATGAAGTTAAGCAGCAGCACGGTCATGATCGGCGCTTTGCTGATCGGCAGCACAATTTGCACCAGGAAACGCAGGTGGCCTGCCCCGTCGATCCGGGCTGCATCCCACAGCTCGTTCGGTATGGTGGCAAAGAACTGGCGGAGCAGGAAGATGCTTAGGGCGCTTCCCATAAAGGGCACAGTAAGCGCCGGGAGCTTGTTGATCCAGGACCCCCACGGGATGATGGCGCCGCGCACCATCAGCAAATTAGGGATCATCGTTACCGAGACAGGCAGCATCAATGTGGCGAGTACAATGGCAAAGATGATGTTGCGCCCCACGAAGTTGATCCGTGCGAAGGCATAGCCCGCCAGGATCGAGGTGGTCAGTACTCCGGTCAGGGTGATCGCCGCGATCACCACGCTGTTGAGGAAGTAGTGCGAAAAGCGCGCCTCCTGCCAGGCGATCTCGTAATTTGAGAACTGTGGTACCGCCGGCAGCCACTGCCGATTGATCGTCTCGCCCAGCGTCATGAGGGAGGTTGATCCCATCCAGAAGAAGGGCAGTACCGCCACCACTGCGGCGGCGGTCAGCACGGCATACAACAGGGCCTGCTTAATGAAGCTCTCGCGTTTGTAGGCGGCTCCGCTTTTTACGCCTGCTGCCGGGGTGGCATGGGTAAGCTGGTTCAGTGCATCAGCCATAGAAGACCCTCTCCCCGAAGACTTTGTTTTGCACCTGGGTCAATGCCAGGATGATCAAGAACAGCAAGATCGCCTGTGCCGCAGCATAGCCAAACTGGTTTGATTTATAGAATGTGTCGAAGATGACAAGGCTGGCCGTATCTACGGTGTCCTGCGCGGTGGGATGACGCATGACATAGATGTGGTTGAAGGCCTTAAAAGTGCCGATAAAGGCGATCAGCGACAGGTAGAACGTGACAGGGGACAGCAGCGGCAGGGTGATATAGCGAAACTGTTGGAACTTGTTGGCCCCGTCGATCTCTGCTGCCTCGTACAGGTCGCCGGGGATGCTGCCGAGGCCGGCCAGAAAGATCACGGCATCGTAGCCCACGTATGACCATACACCGTATATGATGATCGAGACCAGGGCCAGGCTTGGGCCGGCGAAGAAGCCGGTGCCCTGCCAGCCGAACAGCAGCTCGGTGACGCGCTGCGGCTCAAACAGCCAGTCCTGGGCAGGAATCCCTAACAGCCCCAGGAACTGGTTGGCGATCGCGGTCTCGCGCGGGCTGAAGATGGTGCGGAATACAACCGCTGTGGCTACAACGGGGGTCACATAAGGCAGGAAGAACAGCATCCGGAAGAATTCTTTCCCCCGGATGTTCTGGTACAACAGGTAGGCCAGGATCATCCCCAGGACCAGCTGGATCGGCACGCTGCCCAGTGCGTAATAAACCGTGATGATCAGCGAGTTGAGGAACACACCGTCAGCCCTGGCGAGCATCAGCCTCCAGCCAAAGGAGATCGTTACACCTGCCCCTGTCAGCAGCAGCGCCGTTATCGCGCCCAGGAGCAGCTTGCGGTTGTTATAGGACTTGAGGGCATTATTCCATAGCCAGTAGGCCAGCACCACCAGCAAGAACCCACCGATGAAGATCAGCAGCCCCACCGGGTCGCCGATCGCCTTCGCATAGTTGCCCAGGCCGATGAAATCTCCCTTGCGCACTCGCCAGCGGAACAGGCTCATGTATATTGCATAGCCGATGGGGAACAGGCCAAATAACGCGATGATGATAAATGCGGGGGCGATGAACAGATAGCCTGTGAGATTTTCCTTCACATCAATCCATCGCAGGCTAATGCGATGCCCCCTTACAGTGGTGCCTGGTTGTGAGGTATCAACGGCTGCCATAGAGAGGGACTCCGCTCATCTTTCAAAGACGGATGCACGGTGATTTTGCTGGTGCGAGATTAAAGCTTGTTTAAGGGCTGATTAAGGTTGGCTGCAAGAGAAGGCCATGAACCCTTTCTATTTTACGCCAACTTCCTGCCAGGGGAAATACCCACGGGGGATTATCCTGATCAATTCCTTCGCGGGCATCGCCTGAGTTCGCTGTAGGGTCAGGCTTAACAAGGTTTGCCCGGTAGCTACCTGCTGTGCAGCGTGAGAAAATCGTATCGGGCAGGTGGCCACCGGGCTATCAGGCTGCTCCAGTTTGTGCTCACGACCCGGGCTGTGCCGTGACGAGGTCAGTCCCCATCGGGCCGGTGATCTTCTCCAGCCATTCCTCTCGCCAGAAGAAATAGCATGTCCGGTCGCAGGGGCCGAAGTCCGCGGTCCCGGTGCAAAAGACCCCTTCCAGAAAGACAAGGCCCCTTGCCCGCTTGACTCGCAGATCACGCTCATCAACAAACCGCTCCACGCGCTTGAGTATCCGCTGAGTGGTGCCGCAGTACTGCTCCATCTCCGGCATGAATCCACAGCCTTTGAGCTGCCCCCAGTTGTCAAGCGTAGCCTCGATCTCCTCTTTGCTCCGGACTCGAACCACGTCTCCGGCCTGCAGGTTGGCCGGGCCCAGGGCTTCGGCTGGCGCGGTTGGCCTGGTGGGCTTTCCCCTGAGCCTGGCCACCCAGTTCACCAGCCTGTTTGTGGAAGATCGCAGTGCTCGCTCTCTGGCGGGGCTGATATGCCGCCGGATGAACAGCTTCACCTTTCTTGTCAGTGACTCCGGCGGGGGAGCCACCCTTTCTGCGGCGACCCGGGCATAACAGAGCATCTGGCAGGAGATCTGTGTCTGTTCGTGTTTCATTTGTACCCCCTCTAATCAACGGAGCTGACTGGCATCCCATGATTACGCCGTGCTGTTACCCATCCTGCGTGGTGAACCTCTCGGATGCGGTAGCCATGCCCTCTGTCATTTGGTCTGCTGTGAACACCGCCAGCACCGTCTGCGCGATCAGCAACAGGTCCCTGAGGAATGTACGGCTGCGGACGTATTGCAGGTCGATCGCCAGCTTCTGTGGCATGATGATGGTGATATAGGCCTCCTCCCGATCGGCGAATCGGCTTAATAGCGTCTCCTCATGCCGATACTTGATCTGGGTAGGTCCTGTGATGCCCGGCCTCACCCGCAGCACCTCCCGCTGCTCCGGCGTGTAGTGCTTCACATAGTCGGGTGCTTCGGGCCGGGGACCTACAAAGCTCATCTCTCCCCGCACAATGTTAATGAGCTGCGGAATCTCATCGATTTTCCACCTGCGCAGGACGCGGCCCATCCGTGTGACCCTCGGGTCGCCGCTGTGAGTCAGGGCAGGCCCCATCCGATCGGCATCGACCACCATAGTGCGGAATTTGAACATCTTGAAGGGTATCCCATCTCTGCCGATCCGATCTCCCCTGTAAAAGACAGGGCCGGGCGAATCGAGCTTGATGAGCAGGCTCACCACAAGCAGCAGGGGTGAGAGCACCGTCAGCCCGATGAGGGCGGCTAGCAGGTCAAAGATGCGCTTGCCCATGAGCTACCTTACCTCCGGTGCGTTTGCACGATCCGGATGACGGCTGCGATCACGTCTTGCACATCCTGCTCGCTCATTTTTGGGTAGAGTGGTAGCGACAGGATGCGTTCGTAGATGCGCTCCGTCATCGGGTAATCCCCCGGTTTGAACCCGTACCGCTCGCGGTAGTAAGGGTGAAGATGGACGGGGATGAAATGGACACTGGTGCCGATGTTCTCAGCACGAAGCGCTTCAATGAACTGTGCGCGGTTAATAGTGAGCCGCTCCAGGTTGAGCTGGATCACATACAGATGCCAGGCATGGCACAGATCATTGTGAACGACAGGTGTTTGAAGCTCAGGCATCTCACCAAAGGCGTCGTTATACAGCGCCACAATCCGACGGCGGGTTTCCAGAAACTGTTCCAGCCTGGCCAACTGGTGGATACCCAGTGCCGCCTGGATATCGGTCATGTTGTACTTGTAGCCGGCGTAGATGACCTCATAGTACCACGATCCCTCGCTGGTGTAGCGCTTCCAGGCATCTTTGCTGATCCCGTGCAGGGCCAACAGCCGCATGCGCTCGGCCAGATCGTCGTCGTCAGTGGTGATCATGCCGCCCTCGGCAGTGGTCAGGTTCTTGGTAGCGTAGAAGCTGAAGGCTGTTATGTCACCGATCGCCCCCACCATGCGATTGTGGTAGCGGGCGCCGATGGCGTGGGCCGCGTCTTCGACGACCCATAGCCCATGATCCCGGGCACAGGCCAGGATGTCATCCATGTGGCAGGGCTGCCCGGAATAATGCACCGGGATGATCGCCCTGGTGCGGGGCGTGATCCGCCGCTCGATCTCGGCGGGGTCGATGTTATAGTCGCTGCCGATGTCGGCAAAGACCGGGGTGCCGCCGAGGTGGACAATCACATTGACGGTGGAACAGAAAGTCAGGGGTGAGGTGATCACCTCGTCGCCCGGCCCAATGCCGAGCGCAGCCAGGGCAATGTGGAGTGCGGCCGTGCAGGAGTTCACGGCGATGGTGTGTTTGGCACCGACATATTCGCCAAGGCGCCGCTCGAACTCTCTGGTCCGGGGCCCGGTTGTGATCCAGCCGGATCTCAGCACCTGTGCGACCTCCTTGATCTCCTCTTCACCAATGTCAGGAAGACAGAAGGGAAGGAACTCTTTCCTGATAGGTGGCGTGATCTCGGTGGATAAGGGTTCCGTCATCGTTGGCCTCCGATCAACGGATGATGTAAGGGATATACTGCCCTGCTGGCTCCCGGTCAGGCGCCATCTATGGTACTAAACAGTTCTTCCTTCTTGTCGGCCAGACATTCGGGCCAATCCTGCGCATTGGGCGGACGTCTGCCGTCTAGGAAGAAGCGGATCATACCCTCTGCCTTGGCGAGGGTAGGATTTTGCGGGTTCCGCGCCAGCAGATGCCTCACAGCTTTGTGGGTGAGCCGGTTGAAGAAGGGGGCCAGCAGCGGGTGTAAGACAACCCGCTGCCGCACCGGCTTTGGCGTAAGGCCCATACGGAACTTAAACTGATCGACGCTTTCGGGCGCGTCCAGGGAGTGCAAGCAGAAGAACACCTCGGAGATGCCGGGGCGCCGGATCGCGGCCTGTGTGACCGCGAAGAAAATAGCATTGTTGGTGCGGTGCTCCAAATGAGCAGAAGCGCTCTGCTCGTGCGGGAGCGTGTAGCAGTCGTCGCATACGAACGCCAGAAAAGAGGCCACCAGCTCCCCATCGTGGATTGCCCCCCAGGCCTCGAAGCCAGGCAAATCCTCCGCGCTTTTGCACAGGCGCACCCACCACTCTTCCGTCTCGGCGCCGGCCCGCCCCTGACGCGCCAGCGAGTCCTGCCGCAGCGCCCAGCCCTCGGTAGCCAACCGCGAGAGAGGGATCGGCACTATGGTGGCGTATTCAAGCCCCCGGCGCACGTTCTGGCGCGTCTGGCGGCTCAGCCCGGCGAGATCATAGGCGGGATCCCGGCAGACCACATGGTAGCTCACCTTACCCCGTGGGGAGGTGAGGGGAGTCGAGTAGCGCAGGGCGATGGCGTTGTGTTTCACAAGCAGCCCGCGCAGTTCCCGCTCTGATGGCTCGATCAGCCAGTGATAGGGGAACGCTTGGTATACTCGAGGGCTGGCCTCATACCAGTAGCTGCTGGCCGTGCGCAGAACGCGGTACCCCTGCCGGCGCAGCCATTCTGCAAAGATGTCAGCGTTCAAAACGGCCCTCCGCTGCTTAGCGATCCGATCGACCAGTCATTTTGCCATAGTGACAAGGATGCCCAGTGCCCTGAGCCGACGGCAGTAGTGTTTGTCTGTACGGTCAGCGGATACCACCGCGAATGCGGCGCGGCCCATCTCCGCCGCTCGTGTGGGTTGGGTCCACAGCTCAATAATCCGTTCCCGCAGCCGGGCTGCGTCACCCGGAGGCGTCACGAAACCGGTGACGCCCTCATCGATATACTCGCAAATGGAGATGTCGTCCGCACAAATAACCGGCCTGCTATGCCACATCGCATTACACACGATTGCCTCCCCTGCGCCGCGAACAAGGCCCGGCACTATGGGGACGACGACAAAACGACTGGCGGCCATCAGTCGGGTGTAGGCAGGCTCATGTGCGGCAACCAGGATGACATTCTCCGGCACATCCAGCCCGGCATAGACCTTTGGATCGGTAGCAGACACGATAACAGGGATCCCGGTATCCCGTACTGCCTCAAAGAGTGTCCGATAGTCACGCTGGCTGTTGCCGCCTGAGAAGACATAGCCACCGATCTCCAGCGATATCGGCAGGGACGCAGAGTTAGGGGCCTCATAGGGCATATAAACGAATTTAGCTGAGGGCACCCGAAGCAGCCGGGGCAGAACATCGAGCTGCTTGCGGGAGAAAACTACGGTCAGGCTTGAGCCCAGCACCATCCGGTGTCCCAGCCATCTTTTCAGCCGCTCAGTTGGGATGTACCAGGCGCTGGGGATATGTGCCGGGCACAACACGATCTTCCGTTTGCCAACGGGGATGAAGGAGTTCAGGATGCAGGTCAGCTTCCCAAAGCGAGCCCGGCCATCGAGCAGGATACAGGTATCTCTATTCGCTGCGCCAAGAAGCCACAAGGACCGCAGCAGATCGTCGAGAATCGGGATAAACCTCACGGCTTGCAGTAGCCCACCGGGGGGCCTGACCAGGCCAATTTCTGAAGGATAGGCTTGTCGGACTGCGGTTGCTCCGATGCCGGTTATCAGCCTACCGCCACACTGCTCTTCAGGAATTTCATCCAGGCGTTGATAATCATGCTGCACCATCTCGGCGATCTCTTCGAGAGGCCTTCCTATGAGCGATGTCTCGCTCGTGGCCGTTCTCATCGGAGTATCACGAATCCCCGGGGAGCTGGCCACGGGCACCTGGCCCACAAACTCGGAAAGCCCATGATCTGCCAGTGTCAGGTCCGGGCCGCAGCCGTCCAGCTCACAACCACCCGGGAGCTTATGATACGATCTGCGGGGCTTGTTTGTGCCACTGATTGAATCAGCCTGTCTTCGATGTTTCTGAGCCATAAAATCCCAGAGGCAGTCTTATAGTTTCATCATGCATGCCAGTAACAGCCGGGATGCACCTCACCGGTTTGAGGTTGTCACCTCCCTCACAGCAGCGGAGACGCCAGGTCCAAAGCGGGCAGAGGCTTCAATACGATCCCAATTGTCACGAAACCACTGGATGGTGTTCTGGAGGCCTGTCTCGAAGCCGGTGGCAGGATCGTAACCGATCAGCTCGCGCGCGCGGTCAATTGAGGCCAGCAGTCGGCTCTTGGTGTCCCATTTGCGCCGCTGGGCAAACGTAATACCCGCCTTGTTGCCCGTTGCTTCATTAACCATATGAGCCAGATCGATAATGCGCGTCTCAACACCTGATGCCAGGTTGAATTCCTGGCCAATGGCGCTTTCCATTGCGCCACCACGCAGCAGGCCGTCCACGACGTCCCCCACATAGGTGAAGTCTCGAGTCTCTTCCCCCGTACCTGTAATCGGCAGGGGGCGACCTTTCATCGCCCAGTAGATGAAATTGGGGATCACATTTCGGTACTGACCCGGCACTTCGCCCGGCCCGTAAGAATTGAAGAAGCGCGGCCTGACCGTCTTGAGACCGTAGTGGTTGTAGAAGAAATTGCAATAGAGCTCACCAAGCATCTTTGTGACCTGGTACGGTGTGCTGAGATGCATCGACATGAAGTCTTCTCTGAGTGGCAGCGGTGCACTGCTGCCATAGATCGAGCAGCCAGATGATGCGTAGACGAACCGCTCTACCCCAGTAAAGACCGAATACTCCAGCATGCGCAGCGTGCCCATGCCGTTGACCATCAGGTCTCGCTCGGGATGATCCACACTGTTCTGGTTGGCGAAGAAGGCCGCCAAATGGAAGACAAAACGCGGCCGCTCGAAGAACACCCGCTTGAGCTTGACTTCATCAAGCACATCCCCTTCGATGAACAACACACCGGACATGGAAGGCACATTCCACCGCTCGGCCGAGGAGAGATCGTCCAGGACGATCACCTGGGCGCCCGCTTCGGCAAGGGCACGGGTCAAATTACTGCCTATGGCTCCTGCCCCGCCGGTCACCAGCACGGTTTGACCATTGTAAATCTGTAAGTAATCAGTCATTGGGTATCTCCCGCTGCTCGTCTTAGGATGGTTTCCATCTGGTCGATACACACCTCATGAGAGAAATGTGCTTCCACGTAAGCTCTACCTCGCTGGCCCATTTCCACAGACAGCGCACGGTCTGAATAGAGTGTCATGATCTTTTCAGCCAGTCCCTTGCTGTCGCCAGCTTCTACGGTAAGGCCGCACCCCGACTCTGCTATGATTTGCCGCGCATCGCTTTCCTGTGGCAGGCTGGCTACTACAGGGCGAGCTGCAGCCATAATGCTGAGCAGCTTGGAAGGCACCACAGGCGTGCGCAGTTCGGGGTGCAGGTTGATCAGCGAAACGTCCGAGGCAGCCAGGATGTCTGGGTAAACTGTCCAGGGTTGCGTTGGCAGCCACATGATGTTGCCCACCCCCAGCTCGGAACTCCTGGCCAGCGCCTTCTCTTTCTCTACCCCATCTCCCACCAGCAAAAACAGAATGTCTGGCTGATCTCGCAGTGCCGCAGCGCTGTCGATGATCGTCCCCATGTCCTGTGCCCAGCCCATCGTGCCGGCGTAGGAGACTACAAATCGATCCACAAGCCCTTGTTCTTGAGCGAAGGCATTATCTCGTCGGCCTGGCCGGATGCGTTCTGTGTTGATCCAGTTGTAAACCACCTGTACCTTCTCAGGCTGGCCCCCATGCTGGATCACATGCTCCTTGTTGCCCGGTGAGTGCACCGTGATCGCTGTGGCCAGGTGATATATCTGACGCTCCATCCTCTCAAAGAGGCGGATCAAAAGCCGGTTGCTCAGCATGCCAAGTTCCACTGCCTGGCGCGGGAATAAGTCCTGGATATTGACCACTACCGGCATGTGCCGTGCCTTCCCCATCAGGCAGATCATCCAGGGCAGTGGTAGCGGTGGCGAAAAGACCAGTGCCACGTCTGCACGTGGGGTAACGGTTGCAAGCAAGCCAAGATAGATGCCGAAGATGAAATGCTGCACGCCCCGTGCGATGCGGCTTGTGCGTGGCAGTGCGGGGATGCGGATGCGCCGCACCGGGATCCCTTCCCAGACTTCGTTCATCCACAGCCCGCGACGATACTGAGGGGGTGTCACCTTGATGTTGTAGCATGGGTAGTTGGTGAGCACCGTGACCTCGTGCCCCCGCTTATTCAGGGTGAGTGCCAGCTCATGGATCAAATGCGCCGCCCCGGCGATTTCCGGTGGGTAGTTGGTGGTGATGAGCAAAACGCGCATGGGACGAGCTCCCTGTGTCTACGGCTTGAAAGCCACCGTCAGATCAGAATACAGCTTCAAACAGTGAACCGCTGTGCGCCGACATTGCCAAGCTCACATTGAAAAGCAAACGTGGGAGCGGTGCATCGCTCACGGGGAATGCAATCACCGCAGGCCCCAAAATGCCCGGTGCTGGCCATCTGCGCCATAGATGGATGCTTTGCCATTCGTGGTAATCTCTGGACCAGTACAGGCGCAGATATCTATCTTTCTCGTTTCTCCCCCCTTCAACAGCAGTTGCAACAGCGGCTATACCCTGAGTACTCCGTGCTGAGTAATAAGCAGGGCCGTCAATCGGTATTAACTTGCTCAGCAGGCCGGTTGATCTGTCCCAGCGCACAAGGTAGTTAGGCTGGTCGTCTCGATCGATCCCGATGTCGGTGCCCCAGAAGATCGCCTCCGGGGTAAACATCACCGAGACTGCCCGCCAAATCTGGCTCCCTCCTCCTGCCAGCTCGAAGCTTTCACCGCCATCCCGGGAAAATAACAATCGGCATTCTGCATCACGATCGCCCGTCCCCAGCCATATCAGCTTCTCATAGGGGTCGAACTGCACAAAATGAACGTGTCGCGCTGAGCCGGCTGGCCAGATATGCACCGTATGCCAGGTTACGCCATCGTCATCGCTTCTCCAGAGGCGGACGGCTTCGCGTTCCCGGTTGGACCAGTACTCTCCCAGATAAATCCTGCCAGCGTCATCCTGGCAGATACCCATACGGAGTGGACGGCGTCCTTGAAACTCTGAGAAAACCGGCAGAAAAGTACTTCCCTGATCGGCTGATCGGAAAACCACACCATCCGCAACACATATCAGCGCGTTGCTGGCCAGACAAATCAGATTGTGTATGCCGAGCCGCCCTGCATCGGCCAGAAGGGGGTGGCGGGAACATAAGCCTGCCCAACCGGTTCGCAATGTGCAGCGTGTGTCCCAGGATTGACCCTCATCGCTGCTGGACAATACCGTGTAGCCACGCGATGCAAACCACCCCCTTGAGGAAACCCAGTGTAATCTCAAATTGCGATGCCGTACTGCTATAGTGCAGTTAGCCATTTCTCAATCCGACTCGAACTGCGTTGTGGTCATCTTCTTCAGTATGAGGATTCAGCTTGCAGCCACTAACGACTCATACAATGCCACCAACCGCTCACAGTAGATTTCCACGTTCAGCTCCTGTTGGGCAATCTCGCGGCTGCGCTTTCCCATTTCCTCACACTTGAGGGGATCATTTGCCAGGAGGATCAGCTTCTCGGCAAGGGCTTTAACGTCTCCCGGGTTTACCAGGTAACCATTATGCCCATCTAAAACGATCTCAGGTATTCCCCCTACCGCAGAGGCAATAACGGGGAGACCGGCTGATAGAGCCTCCAGTATTGCCATGGGAAGGCCCTCATGGTAAGAAGGCAAGACAAATATATGTGCTGCACTCAGCAGCCGCTTTTTCCCCTCTCCTCGTACATCTCCCACGAACTGACATACATCTCCTAAGTGCAGAGCGTCCGCCCAGGATTGAGCTTTGGCCATCTCCCCTGCCCGCTCTTCAGATCCAGCTATCCACAAGACCAAATGGCTGCCCTGCTCCTTCACGTAGCTCATTGCCTCCAGCAGATCAAAGATGCCCTTGCGAGCTCCTATACTCCCCATGAAGAGGGCTTTCATGCCATTAGCCCGGGCTCGTGGGGTGGCAAGAGGGGTGTCATCGATGCTAATGCAGTTTCTCAGGATATGGATCCGGGCAGGATCAACGATGTTTGCCAGCCGTGCCTTCCATTCTGTCGAGACAGCAACAACTGCATCCGCCATGCCCATGATACGACGGGTGTACCATCGAATGACGCGCCTTTTTTGCCCATAGAGCTCGCCAAAATCAGCAGCGTGCACATGCAGAATAACCTGACAGCCAGCTATCTTGCTGAGAAGGATAAACACCGAGTCTTTCAGCCATCCCAGGCCTTGAGAAGTGTGAATGTGTACAACCTGCGGGTGGAAGCGGCGAAGTGCGGCTATTAGACGAGTATACTGGGTAATGGCCAGAGATATATTCTCCACCGAAATCTTCCCGGCCTTACTGAGCGGGCGTCGTAAAACGGTTGGCACATAGAGGAAATCAGCTCGCTGCTCCAGGTTTGGCACGATTGTCTGGATCAGGGTCGAGATACCCCCGAAAGCTTGCGGCCCCAGCATAAGGACTCTGGTTCTCATCATTTTGCTCCATATGCTCCCTTTGGCGCATTCCCTGCCCGGGGGCTGGCGCTGGTAGCCAAGCCCGCTGACTAACCCACCAGTCAGCACGAGGTCAGCAGGTGGATACGCTGTATCCGAAAAGCACGTTCACGTACTGATCAACCACAACTCTCAGATCAAAAGGCTCCCAGCTTCCTGGCGATGGTCGTGGTGTTTCGCCGAGCAGCGCCCTCTCTATAGCTTGGGCCATGGACGTTGCATCTCCTACCGGAACTAGTTGGCCGTTAAGGCCGTTGGCAAGTATCTCTCGTGGGCCGCTTGGGCAATCTGTGGCAATCAGTGGCACGCCGCAGTACAGCGCCTCGATCAAGACGCCGGGTAAGCCTTCCCATCGGGAGGAAAGGACAAAGAGAGAGGCCCGGGCGATATAGGGATAAGGATTTGCAACAAAACCGGGCAGGCTTACATCCTGGTTCAAGCCAAGCTGTCCAATTAAGGCCTCAAGTGCAGACCTCTCCTCTCCTTCACCTAGGATAAGGAGGTGGGCAGGCTGGTTTTGCCGGACGCGTGCGAAGGCCAGCACAAGAGTCGAGAAGTCTTTCTGCGCCGATAAGCGGCCCACCGAAAGAATCACAGGTGGTTCACCTGGCTTGAACCAGGGATGTTCCAGGGGGGCGTGCACCTTTTCCGTCAATTCGGGCGTCACAATCGGGTTGTAGATAACCCGGATCCGATCACGCGGGATACCAGCTGTCTGAGCCAGGTCATTGGCCACCCCCTGGGAGACGGCCACAATATCATCAGCCCACGGATAGAACCGCCTGGCCAACTGTGGCATCAGTCGCATACGCAGGTCTGAAGCATAATGTTCAGCCTCGCGAGAAAGGGTGTTGCGTTCGCTGATAACTACCCGCGTCCGAACGCCGGCTACTCGCCGGGCCAGCAGGGCGATAATGTTGGCATGCAGGGCGGACAGCAGTACGGTGGGGTGTTCGCGGTGGAGGTAGTTCACAAGGGCCGGGAGGCCTGTCAGAACCCGGTGGGCCCTGAGATCCACCAAGCGCACGGACGCGGGCACTTCGGTCAGGAACGGCCCTTCTGCGCGAGCCAGCACCAGGTCTACCTGATAACCGCGAGCAGCGATACCTCCCGCCAGTTTAAGCATGGAGCGTTCGGCGCCACCGGCGTAGAGCGCGGGCAGGAAGATGGCCAGGTGTCCTGACTCAGTGTTCACCTGCCCACCTCCTGTTTGGTGTCCAGACAAGAGGGGATGAGCAAAAGGGCCAGAATTAAGAAATAGGTATGGTCGGACTCCATGCTGCCGCCTTTGATCCACGAGGCCATATATCCCAGAGATAAAGACGACACAAGAGCAAAATATGGTATAAGAGGGCATGTGTCTGCCCGACAGTTCTGAAGATATTTGCGCACAAACATCCACAAGGCACTCACCAGGACGCCGAGGTAAAGAAGGATGCCTAAAACCCCCGTCTCAGCCCAGATTGTCAGCACGGGGTTGTGAATGGCCGACTTTTCCATTCCCATGGTGCTTCTCAGCGGTCGAAGGTAGTCCATTACCGCATATGGCGCGTTACCAATTCCTACTCCTCCCCAGGGATGATCAAGGATTAATCTCCATGCGGCCTGCCAGAGCGATTCACGCCCCCCCAGCGGCGTGTCTCCTCGAACTACCGCAAAACGTTGCAGGGTGGTCGCAAATAAAAGTGGAGCCACGGCGATTCCCATAGCCAGTATCAGGAATCCCATCACTCCCCAGCGGCGTGTGGGCTTCCAAAGGCAGAAGACCAGCAGCATTACCATCAGCGATATAGCGCTCCCTCGAGACCCGCTTATGGCCACAAGGGCAATGGCCCCCAGCAAGAAGACCCAGGCTGCCAGTGTGTGCAGCCGTTTACGCTGCGGGGATGGTTGAACCGTTTGCCACAGAACCCCGATCAGGGTTACCAGAGCCAGTATTCCCAGTGCGTTCTCATTCGTGCCAAGCACTCTTAACCGTGTGCCAGGCGTATAGCCCTGGATGAGGACAGTCCAGATACTGGCTGCTATTAGCACCCACCCATTGAGCGCCAGGGTTTGCATCAATCCGTCCAGATTCTCTCTGGTTCTTATCTCAGCAGGGATCAGGAATAGAAACAGGATCAGCCGTAGTGCATAGGCTTGCAGGATAGTTGTTGCGGGGCTCATGTTCTCGGCCCACAGCAACGTAATAGCACCCCAGATGAGAAATGCCAGCATCAAGGCTGCGGCCCCGGTCCACTCAATGCGCCGGCGGTGAGCTGCTATATCAAACAGCCCGACAATCAGTGCTGCGACAGTTATCGATCGGTTGAGGATCGAGTGGGTATCGGGGGGGATAAGGTCTGGTGGGAGAAAAATCACGAACAGGGCGGTGTACAAGGCCCAGATCGGCTTTCTGACCCAGACGACCGCAGCTATCGTTATAGTGAAAATGCCGGTGATAATAACAGGCGTGGGATAAGGTATGGAATAGATTATGTCAGACAGCCCCAGCATAAGCGAAGCCATGATCGCCAGCAAGATCGACCCAATCTGAAGCAAACCGGATTGAGACAGACTGCCCGGCCGCGTATTATGAGTATGGACCTGGGACTTTTTTAACACCTTGCTGCCTCTGTATAAATAGCCTGCTTAAGGGTATAGTCATTGCGCGCTAACCTCGGAGACGATAAAGCGATACTTCCCTGAGGCAGTAGTGGCGATGTCGTCTACAAATTCAAAGGTAACTTCAACATCGTCGCCCATGATCAACCGGGTCCCGTCCACGATCTCCTCTAGTTCCCCCGCTCCAGGCTCAAGTCCTGTCTTAACGATCCGGAAGACGATGTGCGTGCAAGTTTTTTGGATCACCTGATATTTCGAGATCCAGTCTCTGAAGTACAACAACGGCATGAAATGACCTGCTTCGACAACCGTGCCGTGCCGGTTGACGAACATGTCGTAGCTTCTGCCAAGGACGGTTTCCAGTACCTGCCCGCGCGGGCCACTGTCACTGCTGCCAGGAGAGCGCAGTACGCCGCGATCCTCAATTCGGTAGCGGATTAGAGGCATAGCAAAGTTGATCAATGAGGTCACCAGGATATCGCCGCCGGCTCCGTACGGCACTCGATTGCCGTCGCTATCAACGATCTCGATGTAATTACCCCAGGGGGCTACCCAGAGCCCCTCAAGGCCGGGGCGCTCACAGGCAACATCTCCAACCTCCCTCGAACCGTAGCGGTTGAATACCTTGCACTGGAAAACCCGCTCAATCGTTTGACGCATGAAGGGGTAGAGAGTTGCAGCCGAGGTTATTATCGCAGCTTGCGGCACGACTTCCAGGCCTTCGCGCTCCGCAAATCTCGCCAGTTCATACATGGCCCCTGCATATGCGACGATTAGCTTTGGCCGCATTTTGTTGAGAGCAACAATATGTTCGCGCATGTTGTGTGGCGTCAGCCGGAAGACACTGAGAACTGTTGTGTTTGTCAGCCTGTCAGCGAGTTGAGCCTGCCACTTCTCTGTAGAACCAGTAATGTCTCTTATTGCCCCCCAGAGATGTGCTTCGGGATCGCCCAGTTCGTAGCCAGCCAGTTTGGAGAAGAGCATCTTGATTGCCCCCGAACGAGCTGCATATTCCCGGTCCTGGATAAACCGAACCGGCTCACCCGTTGAGCCCCCCGACGTGTTATAGTACCACCTGCGTTTGGGTAGATCGGTTGATTTGAGTTCCTCAAAGCGATTGCGGATGATGTCCTTGGTCAGGATTGGAAAACAGCGCAAATATTCCTCAGGATCGTCATAAAAGGAATCCCCCAGACCACGTATCACTCCAGAATAGTAGGGCACATGCTGCTTGCAGTGGGCTAACATCCGGATCAGCAGCTTTCTGGTGGTATCAGGGGGGATGCCCTCCCGATCTTCCCGTATGAAACGCCTGTAATAAGCACCCAGTCGCTGTCCTCTGAGGCCAACCAGCGCAAAATATGCAGCCTGCCGGAATCTCATAATACGTGTCCTCCCTCATGGTTAATGCCCATCCCTCAGTGGTCATGAGGAGAATCGAACTTTCATCTGGCATGGAGCCTCTGAGCAAGGTAGCGAATAGAGCCATGTATCCCTAACTGTCGCATTCTGAAATGCCATCTGTAGCCCCAACGATCGAAACGAACACGTTTGTCTGCATACCAGTCATCGTATTCTGCTCCCTGGTACCGCTGCAGCGGCTGGCTGACGATCCTTATTCTCCGGGCAGCACGGTGCAGCGGATCAGGGAATGACTGCCACCTCTCTTTCCAAAATGAGAAGAGCCGATATCGGGGTTTCTCCCCTTTGCGGAACAATATATGCACCCCCAGACCTTCGCGGTTTCTGGGCGCCTCTCGCACAGTCCAACCACCGTGGTCGTCGGGAAAGTCGGAGAAATAGAAATTTCCAATGCTGTAGAATACAGGGCACGATCCAATGACCTCCATGCCGCGCACCACATGAGGGTGATGGCCAATGACCATATCGACACCCATTTGTGCCAGCTCAGAGGCAATTGCCCGATCCTCAGGCCGGGGATAGGGGAAAAACTCATCACTCCAATGAACAACAACCACAACCCAATCTGCCTCATCTTTGGCCTGGGCCACAGCTTTTTTTGCTTCCTCCGTGCCGGGCCAGCAGTTAGGGCCAGGCATAGCCTGCCAGTCCGGGTGAGTTTCTGGAAAGACCCAATTGATGATTGCCAGCCGCCCCTCATCTGTTGCCCAATAGAGTGGCCGCCTGATTTCCTCGTGGGTCCTCCCTGCACCCACGGTTGTGAATCCGATCTGGTTCAGGGCCTCTATCGTGTTGGCTAACCCTTCGGCCCCGGCATCCAGGATGTGGTTGGTGGCGAGTGTGGCAAAGCCGGGGGACCACTTCTGCAGCACGCGTGGGGAGTCCGGGTGGGCTATGAGCCGGGGCCCGCTGGACCGTGGTGAGGGGTTGATTCTGTTTCCAACAGGCAGTTCCCAGTTGGAGACAATCCTCACCTCACCACCCAGTGTTATTACAGGAGGGAATGTCCACGGGGGGATTTCTCCCTCTGCTATTGCGATATCGCCTAAACAAAGAACCTCCATGTGACCCCCTGATCTGTCGATTTATCGATCAGGATCGCCTGTGATGCTCTCATTCATTAAGCTCGGCACAGGATCGAAATCACCCGTTCGCTGCCCGTGTTATCTGCAGCCAAGCTGGTATGCATAATCCGTAGTCCCCAGCGGTGTGTCATCTCGTTAAGGTGGTTTTCTGCATCTCCCATGTGCTCCCCCGGATCACTTTCATAGATAACGTACTTGAAGGGCAGGTTCTTGATGCCTTGAGGGAACCCAATATGTTTCCTCATCGACAGAAAGAATAGTACCGGGTCTCCCATCGGCTTTATGTGTGATGGAAGGGTTGATACGAAATCTGTATCTGGTGAGATTTCCTCACCCAGAATATCGAACCGCGTTACTCCCAGTGACAGCAGCAGCCTCCGGGCTGCAGTGGCGACCTCAGGCCTATCCCACCCGACTGCCCAGGCCGCACCCTCGACAAGCGTGGAGTACAGGAGCGCACCCGTATTGCATCCGATGTCGAACACAGTGGATTTTTCAACAGAAACTCCATAATGCTGCAGCACCTCTCTAAGCACGTTCCATCTGATGTGAGGTCCATGTCTGTCAGCGGGTAACACGGAGAAGAGCCCATCCGAGAGTCTGCCGCCGGATAACTGACATGGCTTCCTGCACCCAAGCACCGCGCACATTTCTGCCGCTCTTTGAAGCACATATTGTTTCGCGTCCCGGATCAGGAAAGCCTGGAAATCGATATAGAGGAGTTTGCCCGCCGCCTCATCACGGATCAGGTTTCCCCGGCAGTCTGGGCAGTGGAAGTCCGGCTGCGTTTCCCAGGCTGGCTCCAAAGGCTTAAGCTGGCCCTGGTGCAGCTGGGATAGCCGCTCAAGGAAGGCAGCACATTCTTCCCTGCTTGGGGTTGTCCCGTCCACATGTTCAATGACGTAGGCGCTGAAATTGTTGTGAGGGGTTCTGATCTCAATCAGGTCATATACTCTGGGCCCCAGCCCCTCACTATAGAGGTAATTCGCCACCCGTAAATAAGCGGGGGGCCTGTATGAAATCCAATCGGACATTCTTGGGGAACTGGGATTCACGGCGGATGAGCAGTAAATGGCCTTGTCCGGTGGCCGAAGGTCTTTGAGTATCTTTAAGCCAGAGTTAGCCGGATACATTGCCAGGGCAGCTTCGAACAATTCGGTAGCCCCTGCCTGTGGTGGTATATAGATGCAGAAATTGCCCTCGTGGTATTGGATAGAATTCACTTTCAGCCAGGCTATCAGCTCCCGAAAATCCATGAGGGGCGGCAAATCCAGTGAGCACGTCAGTATTTTCTGCCCCCCTAGCTGTCGGGAGACGGCTCGTTCTTTTTGGTATGTTATAAGTAGTCCCGAGCGCACGCAGTGAGCGATAAACTGGGCCTCACGGTGCAGCATCTGAAGCGCCCTTATGCAGGGCTGCAGCAGATGAGACCTTTTTATCTTTTTCCTCAATGAAGACTGCCGCGGCATGGGCGTGCCCCCGCTGTCTTCTCTCAATCTGCCAGACCACCGTGTCACAGTCTGCATGCCAAGTAAATCCCCTGACATTTGACGTTCATCTGGATTTAACCCAAGCAGCCAGACCCCCACGACGTATAAGAGGGAAACTACAGCAGCAGATACACCCAACGTGAACCAGTGGTGAGGCATTTGCACCATTGTTAAACCATAGGACACTATCCCTACGATAAGGGTGCCTGCTGCGCCAGGGATCAGGCTGGGCAGAAAAGACCACCAGCGCAGTTTCATAATGTGGGCAGTATAGATGGGGATGTACAGAGCGTTCTTGGCTGTCCATGCTATAGCTACGGCCAGTGCTACACCGGCAGCTCCCCATCTTCCCCACATCGCCAGCAGAACACCCAGCCCCAGGCTTCCCACACCGCTGAGCAGTGTCGCTATACCTGGCCAGCGGATCCTGTTATAGGCGGTTTGAACGTATAACAAGGGGCGTACAGACAGGTTCACGCTCTGGTGGGCCGTGATGATGATGAGCAAGATGCTCAGGTACTGGTACTCTGGCCCCAACCAGACAGACAGGAGCGGGCGGGAAAAGCCGCATAGAAGGCCTACTGGCAGTGCCAATGCCAGCCCCAGCAGTTTGACTGACTGTGATGCCAGCCGTCGCAAACCTGCAAAGTCGTGGTGTGCGTATTTGATCAGAATGATGGGCCTGGTTACTGTTGTGGCAGCATCAGCCAGGTATTCTACCAGCAATGCGAACTGTGCCACAGAACCGTAACCGCCGGTCAGAGCAGCGCCGAAGAAAGCATTGACAACGAGCAGGTCAACCCTTGCCAGCAGCATGCCTCCCAGCGTGTTAACGATGACCCAACCCCCCATCCCCATCAATGCCTGAAGTTGAGAACGGTCAAAGGCGGTGAGACGAACGTGCAGCTGGGGGGTCAGCTTGCGCCACAGCACTGTAAAACCCAGCAAGGAGATCACTGCTGCGACCAGAGCCCCACCGCCGGCAACCCACAAACGGGGGGGGAAAAGCGCAAAAAGGATGACTATGAAGCCAATCCTGGCCGCCAGCCCAATAAAATTTATGGTATTGGTCAGAAGAAATTTGCTGTGGATGAAAGCAGATACCCCAAAGTTGCTCGCAATCACCGTGACAAAGGATGTAAGGGCCACAAGAGCGAACAACCATCTGGTATCTGCTTCCCAACCAGCAGGGACATCGAACAGGATGGGGAAAGCTATCGTTAGAATCACTGCCACAGGGCTTAAGGCCAGGATGAACCCGGCAAGGGAGAACAGGGCTGTATTGAATGTCTTATTTGCGGCCTGCGCGTCACCTCTCCCCAGATCAATTACCAGGAAACGGCTGAGAGCATTGTTGAGCGCATTGGTCAGGATTGACATGTAGGATGCAATAGAATTGGCCAGTGGGATCATCCCAAAAGTAGCCATACCCAGATAGCCAATTAGGAATGGTGTCAGCCACAAATTGGCTAAAGCCTGTATGGCTATGAACACTGCATTTGAGAGCGCGTTTGCCACAAAACGTTTCCGAGCGCTCTCAAGCCCGAGAGGCTGCAGGGCTGGTTCTCTGATTTCTGCCGCATCTTGCGTTAACGCATCAACCTTCATAAGAAGACCAGCCCCTTGTCATCACCACTGCACATTGAGAGGCCAACGATCTTCTGACCCTGCTACGTGATGCAAGGCAAAATGGCGAACACTGTCTCGCAGCATCGCATCTTATTTGCCGCTCAGGCCGGTAGCCAGTGAGGCCGGTTATAGGGCGAGAAAGCTGCCTGTGCCTCGAACAACCGCACATTGTTAACTATTCCTCTGGCTGGCTCGCAAAGTTGAACCACGTACAAAAGACCGCCGGTAGAGTCGTTCCGCCAGGTTTCGCAGAGGAAGAAGCAGGCTGTTCTTTGCCTTCATCAGGCGGGGGATCTCAAATAGATAGCCACCGTACTTCTTCTTGTATGAAGCCTTTCCCCCCATATCAAACTGCTTGATGCCGCGCGCCTTCCAGTATCTCATAGCGTACCAGAGCAGTGCCTCGTTGGGGCGCTGTATCTGGTGTTCCCGCCAGCTGGCCCCACCGAAAAAATACGCGGTGTCATTAAAGGCAGGGAAAATGCCCGTAGCAATACACAGGCCGTCGACATTCCTGGCACGCAGTAAGAGCAGTTGACCCGTGGGCAGAAGATGCCGTATCAGTTCTCGCACACGCGCTATGTCATAAGTGGGCACCAGCGACTGCTTGGCAAATACATCCTCCAGCTGGGCGTAATAGTCATCAGCGAATCCCATGTCTGAGGCTTCTTCAATCGAAACGCCACACTTAGCTGATTTCCGAATGCATCTGCGGCAGGCGCTCGTCATATTCGCCAGAAGCTGCTCTTCACTCTGGGTCAAGTCGATCTCGATGTTTTGCATCCACTGGATGTCATATAACAGATCGGCGCAGTCCTTCCTGGCTGTGTGTCGGTCCACTATCTCCAGATAGTGGCAGCCTAAATCCTCAAAGGCAAAGGAGGGCAATGCCGCCAACACTCTGTGGCGCGGGAATCCGCGTAACAGGTTAAGCCCCATATAGGAAGTGGTCCATCCCTTGAAGGGGCTGCCCAGTATCCTCAGGCCGAATTTTTTCACCACTAGTCCTGTGAAGTAGCCTGCTGTACACCCATCTTCTTTAACGACGGCTACCACAGGCTCTGCTGTTTGTGTATCTGCAACGAACCTGAGCCATGGAAGGGTCTGGAATATCGTGCGATCCCAGAATTGATCCATGTCTTCCCACGGAACACGTTCCAGGTCTATGCGTTCCAGCGAGATCATAGCCACTTCAACAGACCCTGCCTTACCCCACTTACCCCACATCCAGCGAGGCCAGCCACTCCTGCAGCTTGCCCCGGCTCAGTTGGTACCGGGCGAGATAGTAAGCCATCTTCAGGTACTCGTCTCTCACATAACGCCGCGACTCGTCATCCGTCCACCATTCCCGCCGGTAGGGGGTTTGCTCGAACGGGACGGGCGCCATCTGCACCTGAACATCATTCCCCAGCACGTGGCGGTAAATCCAGCGCGCCCGCCGCATGTGATAGGGATCGCTGACGACAATCACCGATTGGATCGGCGTCGGGCTTTGTGCAATGAGCTCCTTCAGCCTGATGGCCTCCGCATACGTGCTTGTCACTCCCGTCTCATCGATGGCGACAGCATATTCCGGCACCCCCTGGGCCATCGCAAGCTCTTTGCCATGCTGACCGTGATAATAGTCGTGGGTTGTGCACCAGCCTCCGGTGAAGAAAAGCTGCTCCCCGTAGCCCTGTTGATACAACTGGATGGCATAGTCAGTGCGGTAATCGTCCCCGGCAATGACATGGATCACCTCTGCCGGCTGTAGATCGTCCTGTATCACCAGATAACTGCCAATGGCCAGGGCAAGTGGTCTCCTGAACACGAAGAGTACTACTCCGAGCAGGGCAATAGAGGCTGTTATGATGAGAAGCTTCCTCTGACCTGATCGCATTACGACTGCTCCCGGCGCTCCGAGATAGGCCCGCTGTGCCTTATCCTGCAGGTCGTGGTTGTTAGGATTGGATAGATGCCGGGGGATGTGTGGCAGAAATACGATGAATAGAGAGCCGGTATCCATACATCATTGTATGGGTGCTTTTGTACTGCGTCAACGCTCCCAGGCTGGCCGTCTCTCACCCAGATCGCTGTTCCCGGGCCTGTACCGAGCGTGTCAGAGGCGGCAGATGTGGGTGAAGCTGCCCTGATTCCAGCGCATTCGACGCAACGTTAAAATCACCTAAAAAAGGGATAGGCACGCGTTGACGGAATGAAAAGTGACCATACAATGAGGATAAGAGATGTCAGGGCGGCGAAGTTCCAGGTACAGCGTCTTCACTTATCTTTCATTGGTAATGGGCCAGTTCCCATCCGGAGCATCCTGGCAGTTGGCACACAGAGGGATATCCAAGGCATAGGGGGATAGAACTGAGGCGGGCACGGGCAATACAGGGGTGTCTGCAGGCACCCCGCCCGGTGTAGATATTCTTTGACACGGCGGCTCCTCTGCAGCGCAGCAGCTCCAATACTAACCATTCTCACCGATCCCGGGCAGTTTCTCGACGGGCCGGATATCTTTCCTGTAGCTCCCCTGAAAAGGCGGGAGAAGTGGAACTTAAATATTACTGGCAGCTGTTTCGCAGGTGGCTCTGGCTGATCGCTCTGGTGAGCATCATCACCGGTGCGGGAAGCTATTTCCTCAAGCCCACACAGTACCAGGCCAGCGCGCTAATTGCCGTGGGGGATTATCTTCGTTCGTCGTCGCCCGATCGCAATGATGTTCTAACAGGCATCCAGCTTGCCGAGACGTATGCCATCATCGCCAAGACGCCGGATGTCGTCAACTCAGCGCTTGAGGCCGTGGGCATTGAGGCGGCTGATCCCGAAAAGCTGGTTCAGGCAAGCGTTCTGCCTGACACCTCGATCCTGACGATCGAGGTTACGTACAGCGATCCCGTGGTGGCGGCCAGCCTGGCCAATGAGATTGTGGGCCAGATTATCGCGAGAAGCCCCTACCTTGAGGTTATTGAATGGGCGCAGATTCCTGAAGAGCCTCGCAGCCCCACCCGTGGGGAGATGGCTATCATCGGGGCCGTGCTGGGGCTGTCCCTGGTATCGGGGGTCGTGCTTCTACAAGAGTATCTGGATGACTCTATTGGGGATGCAGACGAGGCTGCACAGGTGCTGGACCTGCCGGTTGTGGGTACGATCCCCATATATCGACGCCGCAAAGGGGGGCGTGAGGCGGAGATAGCGCAGATCACCGATGACAGGGGGCTGTTTGAGCAGTATCGGGTGCTGGCCACCACTATTTTGCGGGGCACCAACCCGGGAGAGGCTCACGCCTTCGTGGTCACCAGTGCAGTGCCCGGCGAAGGGAAAACCATCGTCGCTGCCGGGCTGGCATCTGCCCTTGCGCGCGCTACCCACAACGTGCTGCTGATCGATGCAGATGTGCACTGCCCCGCGCTTCATACGGTGTTTGGCCTGAATAACGATAAGGGCCTCGTCAATCTGCTGGAGTCGCCTCCCCCCAGGCCAGATCGTAGAGTCAGGCTTCTGAACATCGAAGGGCCTGTGGCGGAGGTTGTCAGGCATACGGGCGACCCCCGCCTTCGGGTGATCACCAGCGGCGGTACAAATGCCGAGCCGGGTAAGCTGTTTGGGCCTCAGAAGATGAGGGCATGGATGGAGACCCTGCTGGCAGCAAAGGATGTGGACATCGTGCTGATCGACACACCACCGGCCCTCACCATATCTGACCCGCTGGATATCGCGCTGCAGCTCAATGCCCCGATCTTTCTCGTCGTTCAGGCCGGGAAGACCTCTCGCAAGGCTGTTCTCGCGCTGAAGGATCGGTGTGAGTACCTGGGTATCAATGTGCGCGGAGTCATCCTGAACAGGATGCAGCCTCACCTGTCAGATTATTACCGGGCCTACCCACGCTCACGGGGCGCGGCGCTGAAACTGGGATCAGGGGCAGTATCACGCAACGTGGGGGAGGAAGCGCCCGTGCCCAGGAAGCTGCTGATCATTGAGGACGATGAGGACCTGCTTGAGCTAATCAAGGTTATCCTGACAAAGGAGAACTACGACGTCAGGACCACCACTGAAGGTGAGGCCGGGTTTGCTGCTGCGCTTGAATGGAAACCCGATTTGATCGTCTTGGACGTTAGGTTGCCTGATACCGACGGCTTTGAGATATGCCGCCGACTGAGGTCGACCAAGGTTACTGAGGAAGTCCCCGTCATTTTTGTGACGGCCAGAGGCACATATGACGATCTGAAGGAGGGATTCACCTCGGGCGGCATCGACTACATGGTTAAACCTTTTGAGCCCAGGGAATTAGTACTGCGCGTGGGCGCCCACCTGCGGGACAGCTCAGCAGGCCGATCGAAGAATGGAAAATGACCATCTGGATGTGGAGGGCAGCAGCTCTATTGAAATAACACGAGCAAAGGGGAGAGAAGATGTTAACACGACCATCTATCAGACATCCCGGGCAGATCAGACGATGGTTAAGCCGCGAGGTGCTGGCGCGCGTTGTCGCCGATATCTTAATGATCAACGTTGTACTTGGGTTCTCTTTGGTGCTGCATTATCTATGGGTGATTGGTACGGATCGTTTTGTTGGTTCGGCCCATGATGTGCTTCTGGGCTACATCCAGGCATACCTCACCACCTTCTGGATGCTGACCCCTATCAGCCTCGTTATCTTTCATCTCAGCGGATTTTATTCATACAGCCGGTTTTATGAGAGCCGCTATAAGATACTGGTGATCACTCAGGCGGTCAGCCTGAGCTACTTGGTCTTCAGCTTTTTCCTGCTGCTGCTGCGCGATGTGGTCATGTTCCCGCGCAGCGTTCTGATCGTGGGGTGGCTCCTGACGCTCATCACCCTGCTCGGCGCGCGCCTGTGGCTCATGACCTGGGTCAATGCTCTGCGTAAAGAGCAGCCCTTTGTTTCCGCTCCCACCGTGGTTGCCGGTGACCGCATACGAAATGTGCTGGTCATTGGCGGGGCGGGCTATATCGGCTCCGCGCTGCTGCCCAGACTCCTTGAGAAGGGGTATAACGTGCGGCTGCTTGACCTGCTGCTGTTTGGCCCCGATCCCATCAGGCCGGTGATTGGGCACCCCCATCTGGAGATCGTCTATGGGGATTTCCTCCAGATGGATCAGGTAGTGAAAGCAATGCGCGGCATGGATGCGGTGATCCATCTAGGGGCCATCGTTGGCGACCCGGCCTGTGAACTGAGCACGGGGATGACCATCGAGGTGAACCTGATGGCCACGCGCATGATCGCCGAGGTGGCTCGCTGCATGAAAGTGAACCGCATGATCTTCGCCAGCACGTGCTCCGTCTATGGTGCCAGCAACGCGGTGCTTGACGAGCACTCTGCTCTCAATCCGGTGTCGCTTTATGCCAGCAGCAAGATTGCATCAGAGAAGGTGCTGCTGTCCTTGGCCGGCTCCGATTTTTCGCCTGTGATCCTGCGCTTTGGGACGGTTTATGGGCTTTCCGGGCGCACGCGGTTTGACCTTGTGATCAACCTTCTCACAGCCAAAGCGGCTGTTGATCGCAAGATCACCGTTTTTGGCGGAGATCAGTGGCGGCCTTTTGTGCATGTCGATGACGCAGCTCATGGCATTTTAATGGTTATAGAGGCTCCGCTCTCGGTTGTGCGCGGGCAGATTTTCAACGTCGGCTCCAACGAGCAGAACTATACTATCAGGCAGGTGGCGGAGATCATCAAGGGTATTGTCCCTGAGGCCGAGATAGAGGAGTTGGGCCAGGACTCCGATCTGCGCAATTATCGTGTCAGCTTTAATAAAATACAGAGGACTATTGGCTTTACCCCGGCATGGACCGTTGAGCAAGGGGTGCAGCAGGTGCTCGATGCCATCCGGAGCGGCAGGGTTGAGGATTATCAGTCACCCAAGTACAGCAACCTCAAATATCTGCGGGAGCAGGGCATGATTCGCCTGGGGGCGAACGGGCGGCAGCTGACGTACGATCTGCTCACTGAGACCCTCGAGTCGGCCCACAAGTGATCGGTTTGCTGGTGGCGCGGCAGGCGAGGCACACGCGTCGGTGACGGCGCAGGGTGTACCGCGGGGTTAGATCGCCGTGCCGGAGCTGCCAGACAGTGGCATGGAGTGAACCCTATGCGACAAGCAAGATCGCTGGCCCTGATCGTGGGAGTGCTGTGCTGCGCACTGGCCGCCTGTACCGCTCCGCCCACCGCTCCCGGCCCTGCTCCTGCTGCTGCAGCACCAGCAGACAGCAGGCAGCCCGGAACACTATTCAGCTCATTCAAAGGGATTGTTGTTCCTGCGGAGGAGCTAGACCTGAGCTTCCCCATTTCGGGGCTGCTTGCCGAGCTGCTTGTGAAGGAAGGGGATACCGTTCGTGCCGGAGATGTACTGGCGCGACTGGATACCACTTTGCTCGATACCGAGGTTTTAATAGCCGATGCGCGGTTGGCCTCCGCCCAGGCCGCTCTGGCGAAAGTCCTGGCTGGCGCCAGCCCGGAGGAGATCGCGGAGGCGGAGTACACCATCCAGTACGTGAATGCCTCATTTTACACCAGCGCCGCAGCCCAGGCCGCCGATCGGGCGGCGGCCCAGGCCCGGCTCGACTATCTACGCTCGCTGCCCAGGCCGGAGGACGTGGCGATCGCACAAGCTGCTGTTGATGAGATGCAGTCTGTGTATGATGCCGCAGTTGCCCGGCGCACTCAGGCATGGCTGGTGGCACCGATCGACGGAACTGTGCTCAGCCTGAGAGCCCGCCGGCACGAATATGTAGGGGCCGGGGGCACCGTCCTGACCATGGCTGACCTGAGCCGGCTTCAGGTCAGGACGACGGAGATCGTGGAGGGAGATATCGCCCGCCTGAGGCCCGGTGACCCGGCAGCCCTTACCTTCCCGGCCCTGGCCGGCGTTGAAGTTGAGGGGACGATCGAGTCAATCGCCCCCGAGATAGATGCCCGCGGGGCGGCCACCTTTGTAGTGCTGATCGCGCTGCCCGAAGTGCCCCCCGGGTTGAGCCAGGGGATGACGGCCTATATTGATATCCGGGCACGTTGATCGCTGGTGTGGCGGGAAAATAGTCGTGCCCCCTGACCACCTGTACTTCCTTTCCTCCTCTATAAGCTGCGACATACCCCCGCCGGTGTGAACTTTGTCCCTGCCAGGTGGACGCCCTTCATAGCATTCGGCTCATGGGTGTTGCGCTTTAGGCGCCCCTCACTCTCTTGCCTTCGGCCTTGCTGTGCTGCTTCCTCCGAGGCGCGCGACCCGCCATCCGGGGGGCAGCCAGCAGGGCGCGGCCAACTGCTGGGACGCCGATACAGGTCAGCCGCTGCCCGCCCCACCCCGGTTTAGTTGACGATTCCGCCAAACCCATTACAATCGCAGCTATGATGGAGAAAGCTGCACTCCTGTTTGCGACCGGCAACACGGCCAAGCTGCGCCAGCTGACCTATGTGATCCAGCACCTCGCCGCGCCGCTGGAGGTGATCTCCGCCCACGTGCAGTACGGTGACTCGGCACGCTATGCCGAGGTCGGCGCAGACGCCGCTGAGATCGCCGTGCGCGGCGCACAGGAGGTGGCGGCCCGGCTTGGCTGCGCGGTCGCTGTGGAGGATACCACCTTCTATGTTGATGGATTAGGCGGGGCGCCCGGCGTGTATGCGGGGCGTTATCTCCGGGAGCATGGCCGGGCTGGCATCCTCAGGGCTCTTGCCGGTTGCCCGGAGCGCCGTGCCCGGATCGTCTCGGCGGCCGCCTGGGCCGCGCCTTCCGGTGAGCATCGGGTCTGGGTTCGCACCGTTGAAGGGCACATCGCTGAGGTCGAGCGCTGGCAGCCTGGCCTCCCCGACTGGATCGCCCCCACGCCCGATAACCCGATGGGCGGCGGCTACAACGCGATCTTCCTGCTTGAGGGGACCGACCGCACCCTTGCGGAGATCCCGCCCGCCGAGGCCGTCTCGCTGGGATACCGCGAGCCCAACTTCTGTGCCCTGATCCATTTTGTGCTGCGCCAGGCTCAGGGGCTTTTCCCGGCATGAACAGACCGATCCCACATGCACGTATCGCGGTCAGTGCGGCCCGTCTGCTGGCCATTCTGCTGGTCGTCTTGCTTGCTGGCTGCGAGGCCGCTATCCCCACCGCCGAGCCTGATCCGGTGCTGGTCACCCTTCCGGCCGGGGCGGGACAGCCAACCGAGACGCCGAAACCGCCACCCACTGTCACCCCGGTACCCACCCCCACGCTCAAGCCGATCGCGGCCACAGCCACTCCCCCCGCCGGGCTGAGCGCGACACGTCTGTTGTGGCAGCTTGACGATCTGACCCGCCCCACGGCTCTCGCCGTTACCGATCGGCGCCTGGCGGCGGTGACGGCGGACGGCCGCTTCCTGTGGGTGGATGCGCAGACCGGGCGCGTCGAGGCCAGCGCGTTCCTGTGGCCGGGCATTCTGGAGAGCGAGACACAGGGTGATGTGTTCACCGATGGGGTGCTGGCGGCGGTATCGGTCTTCGAGCAGGGTACCAATGCACAGACCGGGCGCTCTATCTCGCGGTCGCGTCTGGCGATCTACGATGCCGGGGCCAACCGCTTGTGGGAACTGCCGCAGATGCCCTCGGGGCGCTTCTACAGCGCCGCCCTGGCCGATAACGTCGTCTTTGCCGGTACGTGGCCCTATGGCTACTGGGACAACGCTCTGGCAGCTTACGACCTGTTCACCGGTGAGCAGATGTGGCGCGTCAACGAGAATCAGAGCGGTTTCCGTCAGATTGTCTATCAAGATGGCGCACTTTATGTGCTCCTCAGCGAGCGCAGCAGGGCAGCGGCGGTGGTCAGCTACGACAGCCGCACCGGTGAGGAGCGCTGGCGCTGGGCTGACGAGGCGGTCCTTGACCCTGAGCGAATCATCCTGGATGGCGAGCGGCTGTTTGTGGTCACGACCAGCAGCATCACCGCGCTGAATGCGGCCAGCGGGGCGCCCACCTGGCGCATCAACTTTGACATCGCGCCGGAGGCAGGCATCGTGTTCCATCGAGGCCTGCTGTATGTCGCGCCGGTCCCCACCGTTGAGCTTGGCTTCAGGCCGGGCGTCGTCAGTATTGATTCGTTCAGCGGCGAGCTGGCCTGGCATTCGCTGATCGGCCTGGTGGCCGATGCACTGGCAGTGAGCGATCAGGCGTTGTGGGTGGTGGGCAAAGACTATGACGCCGGGCTGGTCACCCTGAGCGGCCTTGAGCCGACAACCGGTCTGGAGCGTCTCCGGCTGCCGATCGAAGGCGGCACCGATGTGATCTACCGCCTCTACCCGGCAGGAAACCGGGTGTACGTGCTGGGCAGGTCGCTGCAGGCCTATGGGTTCTGATGTGCTTGACGAGAGCTTTGTGAGATCGGTGCGGGCGCTGCTGGGCCTTGAGATCACCCCGGCTCAGATCGAGGCCTTTCGCTATTACGTCGAGGAGCTGCTGGCCTGGAACCGGCACACCAACCTGACCGCCATCACTGATCTGGATGCCATCATGACCCGGCATCTGCTCGACTCACTCTCCTGCCTGCTTGCGATCGGGGTGCCTGCCGGAGGACTGAAGGTGATCGATGTGGGCACGGGGGCGGGTTTCCCCGGCCTGCCGCTCAAGATCGTTTATCCTGTCATAGACCTCACGTTGCTGGAGGCCACCGGCAAGAAGACGCAGTTCCTTGAGCACGTGGTGGCGGAGCTGGGCCTGCAGGGTGTCACGATCATCACCACCCGTGCTGAGGAGGCCGGTCACATGCCCGGCCTGCGCGAGAGGTATGACTGGGTGCTGGCCCGGGCTGTGGCCCACCTGCGCACGCTGGCCGAGTATCTGCTGCCGCTGTGTCGGGTGGGCGGGGTCTGCCTGGCGCAGAAGGGCAAAGGGGCCGCTGAGGAAGTGCAGGAGGCCGCAGCGGCGCTGGATCTGCTGGGGGGTGTCTTGCGCGATCTGCTGCCGGTGCACCTGCCCGGCGTGGAGCAGACGCATTACCTGGTCCTGATCGACAAGACACGCCCCACGCCGGCGAAATACCCGCGCCGCCCCGGTATGCCGACCAAACGCCCGCTCTAGCCGCGTTCGACGCTGATCGTCCCGCCGCGCACGTTCCAGTGAGCCGCGCCCCTCAGCGACTCATCGTCCAGCAGATATGGCTCCGCTGTGGTCAGCATGACCTGCTCGGCCCCCCGGATCGCATTGAGCAGGTAGGCGCGGCGTGCCGGGTCAAGCTCGGCGGCCACCTCATCCAGCAGGAGCACAGGCCATTCGCCGGTTTGCTCGCGCATCCATGCCAGCTCGGCCAGCTTGGTGGCTAGCACAGCGGTGCGGTTCTGGCCGCGTGAGCCGTACATCCCCAGGTCGTGACCGTTGACAATGAAGCGCACCTCATCGCGCTGGGGGCCAATGGTGGTGATCCCGCGCCGGATATCTGTGGGGCGCAGTGCGTCCAGCATGGCCCTGAACCGCACCGCGATCTCCCGGCGAGGCAGTCTGGGTAGCGCATCGGTCCCCAGGTCTTCCGCCGCGAAGCTCATCTGGCCCTCCGGGGTGTCTCCGGCGTCGAAGCCGGGCTCATAGCGCAGGCGCAGGTATTCTTCCTCGCCGCTCAGTTCGTGGTGCACTGACTGCGCACGCTTTTCCAGCTCACGTACCAGCCGGTAACGCCCGGCGACCAGCGCAGCGCCGTGCTGGGCGAGCTGGTCGTCCCAGAAGCTCATCTCCTCCGTCCCGCTTCGCCGTCCCCGCTCCTGCAGCTGCCGCAGCAGGGCGTTGCGCTGCGTGAGCACCTTATTGTACTGGGCCAGCGCCCGGCAGTATTCCGTGTCGGTCTGGCACAGGGTGATGTCAAGATAGCGCCGCCGTTCAGAGGGTGTGCCCTCAACCAGGGCCATGTCACGAGGCAGGAACAGCACCACGCGGATCTGCCCCAGCAAGTCCATGGTGCGCCGACTGATGCCGTTGATGCGGATCTCCTTGCGCAGCCGCATCACCGCGCCGCTGCGCTCCATGACCAGCGTCAGCTCGATGCGTTTGCGGCCCTCGCGAGTCTGGGCCTCAGCCACCAGCCGGGCGAACGGTAGTGTCTCATCCTCGGCCAGCCAGTTGATCAGCTGTCGGTCTGAGGCGGTATATGGTGAGCGCGACGTCGCCAGGTAATATACGGCCTCCAGCAGACTTGTTTTCCCCTGGGCATTGTCGCCATACAGCACGATCATGCCTTCCGGGAATGGCATTTCTAGGCGGGCATAATTCCTGAAATTGGTCAGCGATAAATGAGTGATACGCATCGATCTTCCCGAGTCTGCGAGGGCCCTCCGGCCCCTATTTTAACATGCCGCCCGCGGCGAGACAGCAGCCTGGCGCCGCACAATAGCGAGGGATCGGATATAATACTGTTGATGTATGATGAGTGATCATGGCTGTATCGAGTCAGTAAATATAATCGACCTGTTTGATGCCCGGCGATAAACAGTGAGAAGCGAAGATGATGAGTACCTCAGAGCCATCCGACCAGTCCTCCGACAGGAAGCCGCAGGCGGAGACCCCGCCGGAAGATGATCGCCTGCTTCGTGAGGAGCAGAAGCGCCTCGATGAGGCGGTGCGCAAGCATCTGAGCGCTTCAGGAGAGCCTGCCCCTCAGTCGCCCGGCAGGGCGGCCGGGGCTGGGCCTGCAGCCTCCTCTGCCGAGCCTCCCGAAGAGATAGCGATGGCCCTGACCGGCAGGCTGGATGACCAGAGCCGCATGGATGTCCTGGGCAGCCTGCTGTCTCTCTCATTTGGCACCAGCCGCGGGGCAGCCTCGTCTTATCTCAGGCTGCCCCGCTCTCTGGCTGACGCCAGGCTGGAAGGACAGCCACGCTGGCTCATCGAGCTGCATGGACTGACTCCCGGCAGCCCACCGCTGGGCCTGGAGATCGTGGGCGATGTGGTGCTTGGGCGTGGGCTGCGCTCTAACCCACCGCCCGATCTGGATCTGGACGAGTACAACGGCCTTGACAAAGGGGTCTCGCGCCGCCACGCCCTGCTGCGGCCCACCCCCAATCACCTGTTCCTGATCGACCTGAATAGCACCAACGGCACGATGCACAATGCCATCCCCATCGGCCCCGGGGTGGCGCGCGCCCTGCACAACAATGATGCGGTCTCGCTGGGCGACCTGAGCTTCACGGTCAAGATCATTGAGGGGCCGCGCCCTGTTCCTCCCCGCCGGGAGTCTGATGGGGAGCGGCCCGAGGAGAAGACCAAACCGCTTACCGACTGAGCGAGGTATCAGCAAAAACAATCGGGGGCTGCCTGCGGGCAGGCCCTCTTTCTGGCTCAAGCTCTCAGTAGTTGGTTTCCATATCGAGCAAACCTTTCTCCTTTGCTGCGTGCAGTGCCTGCCGGTAGATCAGCGCCGAGGCCCCCAGCAGCACCACAGTGAAGGCCAGCAGGATCAGGATCAGATCGCGGTTGGAGAAGCCAGCTAGCGTGGGGAAGCCGAGCGCATCAGGCCCCAGCAGTGCCCGCCGTGCCACCTCCAGCCAGTACGTCACCGGGAAGGCGTATCCGATCGGCCTCAGCCAGGCAGGCAGCACTTCCAGCGGGAAAATCGCCCCCGTGAACAGGTAAAGCGCCCCGGCCACCGCCTCACCAAGCGACCAGAAATGGCGAGCCATCATCATCGTCAGCGATCCCATGATCAGGCCCACTCCGGCCAGCGATAGCACGCCCAGCGCCGTGCTCCCCAGGAACAGCGGAAGGTCAACTGTCCCCCGGGTGATCGGCAGCTTGAAGGCCAGGATACCGAAGCCAATCGTGATCAGCACCGAGATGCTCCCGATCACCAGCCGGGCTACTCCGCGCCCGATCAGATAGAAGTAGCCGTTCATCGGCGTGGTGTGAAGCTGTCGGATGGTGCGGTAGTGTTCGCGGTCATCAATCACCGCCCAGCTTGTCCCTGTGATTACCTGCCCAACCAGGATGTACAGCGCGTTGCCCAGGTAGATATAGGCGAAGATCGGCTCCCCGGTCGCCCCATCGGTGATCACGCTGTACATCACCACCAGGATCAGCACGCTGGCGATGGGCCGCGCGACTGAATAAATGGCGAACAGGAAGGGGTCGGCCCAGTTTGACTCGATTTGCCAGCCAAGCCAGGTGGCTGTCAGGAAAGTCCGCAGGGCGTTGTTGCGCCGCACAAACGGGATATCCAGAATACGCTGTGCCAGTGCCATCATCATGCTCCGCTTACCGCCTGCGCTCGGTCAGCCGACCCTCGCGGCGGCCAACCTCTTCCAGCCTGCTCAGCGCGAACCCCGCCGCGCTGATGAAGATCACCGCCAACACTGCCAGGATTGCGATCTCGATCTCCACCCGCAGAAACCCGATCGTCGGGTTGTTGGCGAACAGGAGCTGACGCATGCCATCCAGCCCCAGAGTGAGGGGGATGATCGAGGCGAAGGTCGCTACCCAGAAGCCCAGCGCCTTTACCGGGAAGTAAAACCCGGATGCCAGGTAGATCGGCTCCTGCAGCATGTTTGAGAGATGCCATGCCTCGCGCCCACTGATCAGGTAGATCGAGGAGAACAGCATCCCCATCCCGTACAGCGCCGCCATGGTGATGAAGAACACCAGCAGCAGCATCAGCAGGCTGCCAATCTGATACTGTACCTGGAACAGCAGCGAACAGATGATCAGGATGGCCGCCGCACGTGTGCCGGTCATCACCAGCCCGCCCACGGCCATACCGAGCAGGATCGCCATCATCGGGCCGGGGCTGAGGATGTACAGCTCCAGATTGCCCGCGTCTTTGTCCCAGTAGAGCTGGGCCGCCATGCTCCACAGCACGTTCAGCCAGAACGCCGTCATCGCGCCGCCGACCACCGCAAAACCGATGTACTCTGGGGGAGCCTGGATCGCCTGATAGACGAAGACGAATGACGCCGTACCCAGCACCGGCAGCAGCGTCTCGAAGAACAGCCAGCTCTTTTCGCGTGCGGTCCCGATGATGCGTGGATATGCCCGCGCCCAGATCGTTTGCCAGAACAACTGGAAGCCAGTAGCTTTATGCACACGGGGTGTGCTGCTCATTCCTGCCCTCCTGCATGGTGGGATGTGTCAACATCCAGCCCGCGCCCCACCAGGTCGATGAAAACATCCTCGAGCGTTGGCTCGCGCTTCTCCAGCGCGATCAGGCTAGACCCGCGTCGGTGCAGATGGGCCAGCACCTGAGCCAACACGTCCTCCTCCTCAAGGATCAGGGTAAGCTCAGTGTGGCCATCCCGATCGGCCACCGTCACCTGCCGCACACCCGGCACAGCCTCGATCATGTCGTCGCGGCTGGGCTTTGGCCCCAGCGGCTCTACCTTCAGGTTGAAGATCGCCTCTCGCTGAAGACGCTGTTTCAGGTTGTGTGGGGTATCCAGGGCCAGCAGCCTGCCCTTGTCGATGATGGCCAACCGGTCGCACAGGGCATCAGCCTCGGCCATATAATGCGTCGTCAGCAGGATGGTGCGGTCCGGGTGCTCTTCCATCCAGCGCACAATAAATGACCGCACCTCACGCGCCGCGGTGACGTCCAGGCCCAGCGTTGGCTCATCCAGGAACACCACATTCGGGTCGCAGATGAACCCGCGGATGAAGTTCATCTTCTGGCGCAGGCCGGTGGAGAGGTCTGAGATTTTCGTGCGCCGGCGGTCGGTCAGCCCGACCACCTCCAGCATCACATTGATGCGCTCCCGTGCGGTCCGGGTGTCCAGGCCGTAGAAGCGCGAGAACATCCACAGGTTCTCCTCCACTGTCAGCAGGCCGTAGCCGCTGGTCTCGCCGCCGCTCACCATGCTAATCCGCCGCCGGATCTCTGCCATATCCTTCGCCACATCTAGGCCGTCCACCAGTGCTGTCCCGCTGGTAGGCAGCAGCAGAGTTGAGAGGATCTTGATCAGGGTTGTCTTCCCTGCGCCGTTGGGCCCCAGCAGGCCAAACAGCTCACCCTGCGGCACTTCCAGGTTGACACCCTCCAGCGCGACGATTTCTTTCGGGTCTTCTTTGCGCCTGGGGCCGCGAATCTTATACACACGCCCTAGATCGATGGTTTGGATTGATAAGTTCTGGCTCATTTTTTGTCTCTTCTGTGTTGTGCTGCTAAAGCTGCGCGGAATGACAAGATGTACTCGCATCGCAGGTTGCCCCCTGCTTTTTCAGGCTCCCGGTGCAGCTGTGGTTCACTGGGCCAGACGCACACAGGCGGATGGATCGTCCCCCGATGATAGCACGAACGTTCTATTAATACCAGTTTTGCTGCGCGTGTTCAGGGGCAGCGAAAAGCCCGGTGGGCCTGCCGCCGGGCAAATGCGGGACGGACTGACTCACAGCCAGGTTCACGGGCCAGCCGTTGCGATCGCCCGCAGGGCCACACCGAACAGGATACCGCTGGTGACGATCCACAGGACGACCTCCTGCCTGCGGCCTTCACCGCGCGTAAATGCAAACAGCGAGGGCCAGGCGATCAGGGCTACCGTGCCGTACAGGAAATGCACCCAGCGCGCGGGCATGGCCCCCTGAATCACCATCACGATGCCGACGATCACCTGCACTGCGATCAGCACTTCACCGATCACAACCGCGCCCCAGAAGTCACTGCCGAACTCCCGTTTGCGGATCAGATGCAGCAGGGCCCATGCAGCAATGATCAAGCTGTAGTAAACAAAGGCGTTAGCTAAGACGCCGTGCAGCTGGCTAAGAGGCATGGTGTTGATAAGCCCTTTCTGATATATCCTGCAGAATCAGCGTGGAGCCGCTCATAACTCGGGCTGAAAGTCCGCCCCCTTGGGGATCACGAAATGGAACCGACTGCCCTTCCCCGGTTCACTGTCCACCCACACACGCCCTTCGTGTTGGAGGATCACCTGTTTGACAATCGCCAGCCCCAGCCCCGCCCCACCATAGGAACGGGTCATGCTGCCATCTACCTGATAGAAGCGCCGCCAGATTTTGGGCTGCTCCTCGATCGGGATGCCGATACCGTGATCCAGCACCTCAACGTGCTGGGCACTCCCCAGATCGTTAATCGTTACCACCACCTCGCTGCCTGCAGGTGAGAATTTGATCGCGTTGCTTAGCAGGCTGTCGATCACCAGCCGGATGCGGTCGGGGTCAGCATACACATCCGGCAGATAATCCGCGACACTGAGCCGCAGGGTGATGTCCATCAGGTTGGCGTTGGGGCGGGCCTGCTCAATCGCCTCGCGGGCGACCTCGGCCAGTGACATGCGGGTACGGTTAAGCTGTGTGTCGGCCATATCCTGCAGGGCGAGAATGTCCTCAACGTGGCGGGCCAGTCGCTCACTCTGCTCCTCCATCACCAGCACCGCCTGACGCTGCTCCTCTGTCAGCGGTCCCAGGTCACGTGCCAGCAGCAGCTCGATGTATCCGATCATGGTGGCCAGCGGGGTGCGCAGTTCATGCGACACGTTCTGGATCCATTCCTCTTTCAGCCGATCGGCCTCCCGCAGGTCGTTGTAAGCTGCCTCAAGCTGAGCGGCGCGGCGCAGGAGGGCGGCGTACAGCCGGGCATTGCCCAGGGCCGTACCCATCACGTTGGCAAAGGCGCGCGCCAGCGACAGTTCGGCATCAGTAAAGCGCCGCGCCGGGTTCACATCAAGGATCTGGATCAGCCCGATGGCCTCCCCACGCACCAGTAGCGGCAGGATCAGCAGCGACCCCTGGCTGAAGTGGGCCAGGGCTTCACGGTCACCGGGGGACAGGCTCGCCTCCTGTACCTCGGCTGTCAGCGGGTTGCGCTCGATCAGCGCGATGTGGCGCAGGCCGCTGGCGTCCAAGCTGTGCTTGGGGCCTTTGTCCAGCGGCCAGATCGCACGTCCGTGTTCGGCGATCGCTGTCAGCTCCTGACCATCCTCGGAGAGAGCAAACAGCCTGCACCAGTGAACGCCACCGGTTTGCAGCAGGCGTTCGCAGATGCTCTTCAAGTTTTCGGGGGTATCCCACGAGGTGTCGATCTCAAGCAGGTTCAGCGCGCTGAGTAGCGAGAACTGGCAGTTCTCGAGGTCGCGGCGCGACAGCCCGCTGATGCGGTTCATGTAGTACATCTCAGCAATGCCGACCAGGTGCCCATCGATCTCGATGGGCTGTAGCACCACCGTGCGCAGGCCGAGCTTCCTGTGATAGTCGTCGCCTGCTGCTCCCCGGCTGATGTCAGCAACTTCCACCATCTGGGGCTGGCTGTCACCGACCACCTGCCATATGAGCGGGGCCTCGGCTGTGGCCAGCCGAACCCGCTGATCTTCTGGCCACGTGACGTTCATCACCTCGGCCAACGTGATCAGGCTGTCAACGTCTTTGTGCCAGGCGCCGATCATACACCAGTCCACGGCCAGCGCCGTGATGAGTTGCGCTGCGACCTTCTCGACTACGTGTTCGATCTCCAGCGGGGAGGCAGCGGCTTCGGATGCCTCAAGCAGCAGGGTCAGATCGTTCACCCGGCTCTGGATCTCGCCGAAGAGCCGCGCGTTCTCCAGTGCGATAGCAGCGGTTCTGGCCAGCCCCTCCAGCGTCTCTCGGTCACTGGCGGTGAACATGCCAGACTGCTTCTCAATGGCTGTAAGCACGCCGATACCCTTGCCCTGCACGACCAGCGGGGCCGCCGCGATCGAGCTAACCCGCAGGGTGGCCACCTTCTCTGCTGGCCCGAACAGGCTGGCGCCGGTATAGGGCTGGTTGATCACCAGCGACTGCATCCTGCGCAGCACCGCGCCGGGCATGGTGCTCTCGATAGGCACTCTCAGATCATGCAAGCGGTCCGATCCGCGCCCCACACAGGAGCGGGTAACCAGGCAGTCTTCAACGGGGTCAAACAGGAACAGTGCGGTTTCCATCGCCCCCAGCACATTCTGTGTTTCGGCCAGGATCGCCATCAGGGCGTCATCGAGCGACTGCATGGTGCTCACAGCCTGCGCAGCGCGATGCAGCGCTCTCAGGCGCTGGCTCTGCTCGGTCAGCATGCGCTCACGCTCTTTCTGTTCGCTCAGATCGGTGAGGGCCAGCAGATATTGTACCTCGTGCTTCCCGTCGGGTAAGCTGACCGGCCTGCCGGCTCGAACGGCCAACACGGGCAGCACTTTCCGATCGATGTCGATCAATCTCAGCTCTGAGGTAATGGGGGTGTCGGTGGAAGGGGGGCGCAGCATGCTGCGCAGGGTGTCACGGTCGTCGGGGTGGAACAGGGTCTCGATACGGGCGCCGGGCAGCCTCTCGAAATCACCGCCGATCATCAGCGCAAGCCGCCGGTTCACAAACTGGATCTCACCCTTCTCGTTATAAGTCAGCACGCCATGGCCCATTGTGTCGAGCAGCCGCTGATAGAATTCGCGCTCTTCGCGGTTCTCCACCTCCCGAGCGGCAAGCTGCTGAATCAGCCGTTCATTTTGCACGATGACGGCAGCCTGGTTGGTCACGGCAACCATCCGCTGCCGCCCGGTGGTGGTATCGACGTCCTGAGGTTCTCTGGAGCCGATCACCAGCGCCCCCAGGGGGATACCCAGGCTTTGCAGTGAGATGAAGCTGAGATAGCTCAGCCCAAGTCGTTCAAAGATGTTGAGGGTCCCGGGGTTCAGGTGCCCCCGCACCTCATCAGGAGAAAGATTGAAGCGCGCCGTCCCGTTCAATGTGATCCGCACCAGCTGATCGTCGCGGGCATCCAGCGGCAGAGCGTTTGGCGTGCCGGTTGTGCCGCTGTGGAGCTGCCCGGCGATGGCGCTGTACTCGCGGCGGCTGGCGACACCCCGACTGACCAGCGCTCGCTGACGGGGATCAAGGGCCAGCAGCCATACTAGATCGGCTGACAACAGCACCAGGGCGGAATGCGCCGTTTCCTGCAGCAGGCGCTCGGCCTGATGCCGCACCGCGCCGCCGTGCCCCAGCAGGTGGCGTACCCGCTCCCACAGATCATCCAGCACGATGGGCTTGGTCACGTAGTCTGTGGCGCCAGCCATCAGTGCCTGGGCGCGGCCTGCCAGTGGATCGTGGGCCGTGATCAGCACCACCGGAATACTGCTCGTGTCGGGGTTGTCCCGCAGGCGTTTGCAGACCTCGATGCCGTCCATGCCCGGCATCATCACATCAAGCAGGATGATATCCGGACGTTCTTTCTCGGCGATCTGCATGGCGATCAGCCCGTTGGGCGCCTCGAGCACGTCGCAGCCGTAATATGAGAATGAGGTTTTGATCAGCCTGAGGAATGGAGGCTCATCATCAACAACCAACAGCTTGATCATGCTGTCCGCCTTTTATGATGCGTGCTCGTTGTATCGAGACCTTCTTTGAAGTATACGGTATCTGTGCCCGGCCCTACAAGAAGCAGCGGCGAACAGAATCTGATCCGTTTATCCTCCGCAGCGTCCGTGGTATACTTCTGGCAGGCCCCACCTGCCTGCGATACCTGTGAGGGTGCCGTGCTCGCTCTATTTGTGTACTCGATCCCGTATGTTCTGGGTGTGATCCTGCTCATCTCCGCGGCAGCAGCCTTTACCAATTTGCGCCGTGCGCGCAGGGCGCCCTATTTCCGCATACGGAACCAGGCGTTCCGACAGGGATGGCGCTGGGTGCTAACCGGCCTGATCGCCGTCGCTGGCCTGGTGCTTAGCATCGCCGCGCGGCAGTCCCTCGCGCCGCCCGATCTGCGTGCGCTTGTGCCCGGCAGAGCGCAGGCTACCCCCACCTTCGAGCTGGTGCTGGTGGCCACCGCCACGCAGGACCCCGACCTGACGCCCAAGCTGTTTGAAGACCTGCCCCCGACGATTACGCCGACAGTGCCCACCCCAACCGGGACGCCCACTCCGCCTATTGCCACCATTCAGTCGGTGGTGACACCGCCAGCTGACGCACAGCTCGTGATCACCGCCATTGCCAGCGATATCTCATCCTCACTGCGCCCGGTCAACCCCGGCGAGACCTTCCCGGCAGGTGTCGCGCGCCTTTACTTCTTCGTCGAGTTCAGCAACATGGCCGACGGCATGTCCTGGTCTCGCGTTCTGGTGCGTAACGGTGCGGTGATCCGCAGCGAGAGCGAGTCATGGGATCGCGGCCCTGAGGGCGATGCCTATTACTGGTTTGGCGCTCAGGGCGGCTGGCCTGCGGGGTCGTATGAGATACAGTTCTACCTGGGCGATCGGCTGGTTGCCTCGCGCGTCTTCACCATTGTCAACTAGCGTCGTGCTGCCCTTCAGGCAGCTGCTGGCGATCGGCCCCCTTTTGGCGCCCCAGCATCACGCCGATCCCTCCCATCAGCAGTGCCAGTGTCGTAACGCCAATTGAAGCAGTGCCGGTGGGCATCCATCCGGCCAGCGGCGGGGCGGTTACCTGCTCGTCCCCTGAGTCGGGGGCTGCAATGGCAATAGTGGCGGATCGTGCCGTCTGGGGCAGTTCCGCGTCGAGCTGGGCCAGCACCACTTTGATCTGATGCACACCCGGCTCCAGCCCGGCCACGGTGGTAGTCAGTTCGCGCAGCTCGGCGATCTGCTCCCCGTCCACATACAGGTGGATGCGGTTGTTGTAGAAGTTAAAATCAAATGCCGTCACCTGCATCTCTACAGGCACATCGCCACTCTCAAACCACTGGCCATCGATCGGGGAAAGCAGCACCAGGTCAGGCGGCGGCAGTACGATGCTGAACTGGTAGCTGCCTGAGACCAGCACATCGCTGCCCGCTGACTGCACCTGATAGCTCACCGTGTAAACACCCGATGGCAGCGGCGGGAGCGCAAGCGTCACAGCAAATAGATTATCCAGTCGCTGGGCTGCCTGGCTCTCATGCACGCGCTCTCCCCGCTCATCGGTGACGATGATCCGCGGTTGGATCGGCGTATTACTGATGATCCGATCGAAGGTAAGGCGGATCTCTGCCGGCGGGGCGTCGAGCACGGCTCCGGGTGCCGGGGCAGCGCCAACCAGCACCGGCTGGGCATATGCCGGGACAGGCTGCAGCACCAGCGAAAATAGGAGAGACAGCAGGACTGTGCTAATAATATAGGCGGCGGTCTTTTTCAGCATCGCTTGCCTCCAGGCAGGTTGAATTATAGCACGCAGCAGGAGGGAAACACGTGCGAATCTTATTAACCCGGCCCCCCACGGCGCTGGCAGCCTTCATCACGGCTGCGGCGCTGATCGCCACTGTGCTGCTCAGGGGGCAATTTACCGGTCCTGAGCAGATCATGCAGAACCGCGGCGGCTATGGCATTGTGCCCTATGAGCTGGCTTTCACAGCACGCCAGGCCAGCGCCATCCTGAGTGCCTGGGGAACCGAGGGCCAGGAAGCGGCACGGCGCAGCCTGCTGGTGGACTTTGCCTTCATACCTGCCTATGCCACGCTTTTCGCCGGGGTCACGCTGCTTGTGGCACGGGTAGCCCGTGAGCGGCTCCAGTTGCTTGGGCTGACACTGGTGCCACTGCAATATGCAGCAGCCCTGCTGGATGCTCTGGAGAACGTCATGCTGCTCTCCCTGCTGGGCACACAGGGAGCAGTTCCTGTGCTGCTCCCGCTGGCTGCCGGGCTGGCAGCCTCCGTCAAGTTCCTGATCCTGGCGCTTGCCCTGGTATACTGGCTGGTGGTGGGGGGCGCCGCCCTGCTGCGCCTGATACGGCGTCCGGCGGTCTGAGGACCTGGCGAGGCCGCATCCGCCCGTTCCGCCAGCTGTTATCTCTTCCAGGTATGCGCGGTGGTCTGGTATCATCTGCCACCACATCAACAGTCAGGGATAGGCACATGACCCGCATCAAGCTCATCTTGAACCCCACAGCCGATCACGGCCACGCCGATCAGCTTGACAGCCCGCTGCGCCAGGTGGTGGAGCAGCAGGCCCGGGCTGCCCTCGACGATCATCTGCCAGAGATCACCTGGGTGCGCACCAAACGCCCTCGACATGCCGTCGAGCTGGCGCAGGTGGCCGCTGATGAAGGCTGTGATCTGGTGGTGGCGGTTGGCGGCGATGGCACCGTGCATGAGGTGATCAACGGCTTGATGACCATCCCTGCTGAGCGCCGCCCCCGCCTGGGCGTGATCCCGGTGGGGTCCGGCAATGATTTTGCCCACAATGTGGGTGTGGCCATGGAGATCGAACAGGCTGTTGCCAGCCTGTTTGCCGGGCGAGTGCGGCGCATTGACGCGGCGCTGATCAGCGACGATCAGGGGCGCAGCGAGTACTGGAACAATACGCTGGGCATCGGGTTCTCTGGCACGGTTAACATCATCAGCCGCCGGATGACGCGCCTGCGCGGCTTCCTGATCTACTTTGCCGCTGTGTTGCAGACCATCCTGTTTCACTCGAGGCGTCTGCAGGCGGAAATCCGCCTGGATGACGGGCCTCCACTGCATGAGACGATCAATATGCTCAGCATTTGCAACGGCCCGCGCGAGGGCGGAGGATTCCCCGTGGCGCCCGACGCGCGTGTAGATGATGGCCTGCTGACCTATATGATCATGCGTGGTCTGGGGCGGCCCGGCCTCCTCTACTTCCTGCCGATCGTGATGAATGCCAGGCATCTACGCTACCCGCGGTACTTTGTTTCGGGCACGGCGACGCGGCTGGTTGTCAGCACTGATGTGCCCATGACTATCCACAGTGACGGAGAGATATTCGCCGGATTTGACAGCCAGGTGCGCCGCGTTGAGGTCAGAGTGCTGCCCGGCTCATTGGAAGTGCTGTGCTGTGCTGAGTGCACAGGCCAGGGCGCAAATCCAGCTGCGGGCATATAATAGTAAGGACGTTAAATACGCGCCCGGTTCGCAGCATAGTGGCATGCCAACGCTAAATCGCCTTCTGGTAGATTACGATCTGGATCTTTTACAGATCATAGCCGGTCAATGGGATGTTGACCTGCATATCAGTGATCGGATCGCTGCTGCCGAGAAGCTCTCGCATGCCATGACAACCCCGGAGGCCGTCAGCGCCACCTGGTCGCGCCTCGGTGACGATTTGCAGGCGGCCCTCTTTGACCTGCTGGTGAACGGCGGGCGGCTGCCCTTCTCGCATTTTGTGCGGCGCTACGGGGAAATCCGCCCGATGGGACCTGCCCGCCGTGAGCGCGAGAAACCCTGGCTGAACCCCGCCAGCATCACCGAGAGCCTGTACTACCGCGGCCTGATCGCGCGTGGCTTTGAGGCCACCTCTACCGGTGTGCGCGAACAAATCCTCATACCAGATGACTTGATCCCCCTGCTGCCCCGGCCAGAGGCCGGATCGGTGCCTGTCACGCCCGGTTATGCGGTCGCTCCTCCTCGCCGCCTTGAAGATGGTTTTGACACCGCCCCGGATGACCTGGCTACTCTCCTGGCCTATCTCATGCTCCGCCCAACTGATGCCCGTACTTGGCTGACCCGTGAGCCGGTGCCCGCCATCGATCTGTATCTGCGCCGCCCCTCCATACCCGCCTACCGATCGCTGCTTGTTCATCTAGCCTATGATCTGGGGCTGATCTATGACGAGGAGTTGATGGGGCACTCGGTCACTCGTGTCAACCGTGACATCACCGCGCCCTGGCTGCGGGCGCCGCGCCTGCATCAGCTTCGCTCGTTGGCTGAGACCTGGGCCGCCTCCATCAGCTGGAACGACCTGGCCTATACCCCTGGCCTGGACGCCGATGAGTGGCCAAACGATCCGCGCCTGGCCCGCCAGGCGGTGCTGGCGGCGCTGCGCCACGTGCCAGCCGGCATCTGGTGGAGTCTTGAGGGATTTGTCGAGTACATCAAAGAGAACAACCCGGATTTCCAACGGCCCGGCGGGGACTATGCCGCATGGTATCTGCGCGACACCTATACCGAGGAGATACTGCACGGCTTCCAGTACTGGGACTATATTGAGGGGGGTGTGATCAGTTTCATCCTCGAAGGCCCGCTGCACTGGCTGGGGGTTGTGCGGGCCGGGTATGGCGCGTTTGTAGTGAGGCGGCTGGGCGCCGGCCTGCTGGGCAGCGGCGAATGGCCCTCAGAGGCAGATCCGCCGGCCCGTATCCGTGTTGACGAACAGGGGGTGATCACCATCCCGGTGACGCTGAGCCGTTATGACCGGCTCCAGGTGGCCCGCTTCACATCGTGGATCAGGGTGCCGCCACCCAGCCCCTATTTCATCGACCGCCCCAACCGTGATGAGGGGTATTATGAATACCGCCTCACCCCCCAGTCGATCCAGCGCGTGACCGGGGAAGGCATCACGCTGGCCGGGCATATCATCCCGTTTTTGCAGCGCCTCTCCGGCGATCGCATTCCCCCCAACGTACTCAAGATGCTGGAGGCCTGGCAGAATGACCCCGGCGAAGTGGTGGTTGAGGATGTGGTGATCGTCACTGCCCGCAACCTCAGTGTATACGAGCGGATGCGCAAGCATCGCCAGATCGGGCCGCTGCTTGGGCGTCAGGTTGGGCCGCGCTCCTATGCTGTGCGCCGCAGCGATCTGCTGGCCCTGCTAACTGCGTTGCGTCAGATGGGTATCCTCCCCCTATTTGAGGGGTACAAAAAGGACGATCGGCCTTGACCCGCAGCCGCCGTTTGCTTCATCTCGCGGCTGCACTGGCGGGCTGCGTGGTCTGCGGCATGCTGATCGGCTGCCGCCCGGCTGGCCCTGTGGAAGCCGCCCCATTGTCGGTTGAGACGCCGCCGATTGAGGAGCCTGCTGCCCTCAGCCTGGCCTCTGCTCTGCCTGCCACAGCACTTCCCCCTGACGATGCGACTCCCGCAGCTCCGCCGCCTTCGGAGGAGCTGGCCGATGATGCTTTCACCGGGCTGCGCATCGACGACCTGGCTGCCCGTGAGTATGGCGGCACGGGTATCGTGGTTGGTGAGGCCACCCGCTACTATCCGGGCTTCACGCGCCACCGCATTAGCTACCCCAGCGACGGCCTGACCATCACCGGCCTGGTCAATATCCCGCGCGGTGAAGGGCCATTCCCCGTAATCGTCCTCAATCACGGCTACCTCACCTTCGATGTCTATGAGCCGGGTGCGGATACCTGGCAGATGGCGAACTGGCTGGCCGAGCGCGGTTATATCACCCTGATGCCCGATTACCGCAACTACGGCGGCTCCGATCGCGGCCCCAACCCGTTCCACATCGGCTACGCGATCGACGTCCTCAACCTGATCGCCCAGGTGGGCTCGCTGTCGGAGGCTGCCCCCGGGCAGATCGGCCTGATCGGGCACAGCATGGGGGGCGAGATCAGCATGTGGCCGATGGTGCTCAGCGATGAGGTGGATGCCGTGGTGCTGTATGCCTCGATGAGCGGTGACCTCGCCCTCAACTACCGCTATGCCCTGCGCAGTTATCCGGTGCAGCGCGGGGCAATGGAGGCGCTGGGGCTGATCTATGGCACACCGGATGAGGCCCCTCAGGCGTTTATCGAGATGTCCCCCGCCTCCTATCTGGATCGCGTGCGCATGCCCGTGCTGATCCACCACGGTATGCTCGACGATATCGTCCCCTACGCCTGGTCGGTCGATCTGGAGCGCTCGCTGCGCGAGGCCGGGGCCGATGTGACTTTCTACGCCTACGGCGATCAGGGGCATGCCTTCCGCGGCAAGACCTTTGAGCTGTTCATGGAGCGCAATCTCGCCTTGCTGGATGCCGCGGTGCGTGCCAACGTCAACACGCCGGATGCCGATCGCTAGACTGCTTCGCCTCGTGCAGAGGTTGGCAGCGCCCCCGCCCTGGGGTATACTGGACGCACAATTGGGGGCGTAGCTCAGTGGTAGAGCAGGAGCCTTTTAAGCTCTTGGCCGAAGGTTCGAGTCCTTCCGCCCTCACCTGCACTGCGCATCAAAAAGCATCGACGGGTTCAGCAAACCCGCCGATGCCGTTCTTTAATCTCCTGTGTGATTGCTCCGCTGCTGCGAAGGGCAGCCGCAGGGCTGCGGCAAGAGAGCCAACGAATCTCGTGACACTTTGTCATCCGCAAACAGCAGGAAGTCTCCACGTAGCGCCGCAAATAGCCCCTGGCCTGCAGGCTATGTTACAACTTCATTTCACTTTGACACTTGACGAGAGAGGTCTCCCCGCAAAATCCGGATTCTTCCAGATGTGTGGTCCTCGATTCGGCTCTAAAATGGGCATATCTGACGATAAGTGGCATTAGCAGGGAAGTGTGCAGTGGAAGCCAGGTTTACAGGACATCCGCTGATCGATGCCGGGCTGGCCGCCATGACAGTTCTGGCGAGCCGGGACAGGCCAGAGAACCTCAGCCTCGACGACTGCCATTTTGTGGCTGACTGGCTGTTCAATAAGCTGTACACCAGCTACGATGCTGAATCCGGCCTGCGCGCGCAGGGACCGTTTAAGTCTTACCTGGACTGGCTGTTTGCCAAGAACGCCCCCTGGTGCACACCATCGATCTCTAAAGACCCGGTGGAGGCTTCAACAACCTTGCAGAAAGGCGCGCAGGAAACCCTGTACGCCTTCGCTGCCGAGCCCGACCCGCAGGCACCAGCATGCAGCTTCTGTGGCAGGCCATCGGTTACCCGGGCGAATAGAAATCGGGTGCCGCTGCTGACGGGAAACTTCCCCAACTTCAGCCCCCGGGGGGTGCCCGGTGTGCCGATCTGCGGGGTGTGCCTGCTGGCCATCCATGCGCTACCGCTGGCCGGGATCGTCACAGCAGGGCGGCGGCTGATGGTCATGCACAGCGGTGATCCCGATCTACTGATGAGGCTCACCAGTTATGCCGTCGAGCATAACCGGCGGGCCATGCAGCAGGCACGGCTGGGTGAATCGAAGCTCTCCTATCCGAGAACCCGGCTGGTGCATATGCTGCGCGAGATGGAGAACAGGCAGCGCGGCATCTTGCGCGGGGCGGTCACGCTGTACCAGTTCACCAATGATAATCGGGTAGCGGATCTCAGCATTCACCGCCTGACGTCGCCCGTGCTGGCCTTTCTACGTGAGGTGGAGCACCCCTACGATCGAGAGCGGCATGCTGCCTGGCAGACTGCTGTCAGTCGGGCATGGCGAGGTCGGAAAGACGCAGAGGGGATCGACGAGGAAGCTGACCGCAATGAGCTGTACGAAGACCTGTATAAGCTGCCAGCCGAGGCCGTGTCGTTTTTGCGGCAGCATGTGTTGCCGGTGCGCAGCTGGTCGCTGACCGCCTGTTTCATCAGAAAGGTGATGGGGATGGATGATGATCTGCTGAATCTGTTATATGACCTGGGGACGCGCTTCGCTGCCTATGCCCGCGAGAAGCGCAGCTTTTACTTCGAGTTCATCCGCGAGACACACTATCCAACCTGGCGCAGGCGGCTGCTTGGCGCCGCCGATGACTGGCAGCGCCGCGGCAGGGTGCTGATCAGCGCCGACGAGTTCGTGCAGGCCTTTGTGGCCTCGCCCCGCGCGGAGTTCTTCGACTGGCGGCTGGCGCGTGATATCGTGGCGCTGCGCATGATTGAGGAGCTGGCGCGCACGGGGGATATCTCGCCGGAGGATGAGGTGCTGCTGGTTGATGACAAGACAGAAGACGAGATGGAGGATCGAGAGGAGAACTGATATGGCATTTGTCACCGGTCTGTTGTTGATCGATGCGCCCGCCGCAGCCCTGAACATGGGCAGGGGCGAGGAAACCACCGCCACAGTGAAAACCATTCGCGTGGGGATGCAGGATTACCCCTATGTCTCGGCGCAGGCATTCCGCTACTGGCTGCGCCACACGCTGGAAGCCTACTATCCGGCGTGGCAGGCTGCCCCGGTCATCACGAGCGGCAAGGGGCAGAAGCAGCAAGCCTACACCGAGGGCAACCCGATCCGCTACTGGGACGACGATCTATTCGGCTATATGCGGGCCGTCAAAGACGAGACTCGCACCCGCATCTCCCCGTTCCGCACCGGCACGCTGGTTTCGGTGATGCCAGTCCAGATCGTCGAGGACTTCGGCGTGATGGCTCGCCAGAAGGGCAACCCCGTGCTGCACAGCCATGAGTTTTACTCCACGGTGCTGCAGGGGTTGTTCTCGCTCAACCTGGGCCAGGCGGGGACGTTCAGCACCAGGGAACGCAGCGGCTTCCTGAACCTGGATAAGGCGCTGGTTGAGGAGGCGCGGCAGCTGGGCCTCGAGCATATCGAGGAGACTGACAGCTACCGCCTGCCGCTGGCCGAGCGGGTGATGCGGGTGCAAACGCTGCTGCATGCGCTGGGCCGGCTGGAGGGCGGCGCGCACCAGACGCTGCACTACACGGACGTATCCCCCGCCTTTGTGATGGCAGCCGTGACCCGCGGGGGCAACCACCCATTCTACCGCGTGGTCAGCCATCAGCGTGGCCAACCTGTGCTGAGCCGTGAGGTGCTGGATCAGGCATTCGGCGTGCTGGCCGACGACCTGCTCTCGGGGGTGTACGTGGGGCTGGCTGGCGGCTTCATGGAAGGTGCGGTGGAGGTGCTGGCCGAGTATGGCATCCCGGTGATGCATCCCCGCGAGGCTCTCGTCGGCCTGGCGGCGGCGCTGGCGGATCACCCGGAGTGGTGGGAGTAAACCGCGATGATCGC
>FWPV01000132.1_pt1 | contig 268564 bp, 236 predicted proteins | sample 2228371 | NCBI WGS metagenome assembly FWPV01 (sample SAMEA103939776, study PRJEB20133) | metagenome
TGGCCGCCCGCCGCAACAAGCGGGCCATCGGCATGGCCGAGTTCGAGGAGGCCATCGAGAAGGTCATCGCCGGCCCCGAACGCCGCTCGCGGCTGATCTCCGACGAGGAAAAACAGATCGTGGCCTACCACGAAGCAGGCCATGCGCTGGTCATGCAGATGTTGCCTAACGCCGACCCGGTGCACAAGATCAGCATCGTGAGCCGGGGCATGGCGCTGGGCTATACGATGCCGCTGCCCGAAGAAGATCACCTGCTATACAGCCGCGACAAGTTCCGGGATGAGCTGGCCGGCCTCCTTGGCGGTCGCGTGGCCGAGGAGGAGGTCTTCGGCGACATCACCACGGGCGCTTCCAACGACCTGGAGCGGGTCACCGCGCTGGCCCGCCGCATGGTCACCCAATACGGGATGAGCGAGGTCCTGGGCCCGCAGACCTTCGGCGAGAAGGAAGAGCTGGTCTTCCTGGGCCGCGAGATCGGCGAGCAGCGCAACTACAGCGAAGAGGTCGCCGAGGCGATTGACAAAGAGGTGCGTCGGCTGGTAAACGAGGCCTACGAGCGGGCGCGCGCCATCATCCGCACCTACCGGCATAAGCTGGACGAGATCGCCCAGCGCCTGATCGAGAAAGAGACCATCGACGCGGCCGAGTTCCAGGCCATGTTTGCGTAAGGCGGCCTGCAACGTGCGCGCATCTGCCCTTGCGTCCTCTCGGCCCACTGCGTGAAGCCGCATGGCGCACATCCTCAAGTTCGTCTACCAGCTTCGGTCTCATCGCCTGGGCCAATGGGGGCTGGACCGCTGGGCCATCACCCTGGTGTGGGGCCTGGCTGCCGCGCTGGTGTTGGGATGGGTATTGCGCGGCCGACCGGGGTTGGCGCCGTGGCATTGGGGGGTGCTGGCCTTGCTGCTCCTGGCCGGCGGCGGCTTGCTGGCGTTGCGCGCCTGGGGGGAACGCCACGGTTATGCGGTCTTTGTCCCTGAGGCGCAGGCTCCAGCGCCCCTCCCTCGCGCCCTGGCGCCTGCAGATAAGGTGCCGGTGTGGGCCACAGGGCACTTCGAGGTTGAAGGACGCAGCAGCTTCCTGGCCGGCCTCCAGGCATACTGGCGCACTTTCGCTTCCCGCGAACATGCCGTGATGGCGATCCGCCACGCCACGCGGTTCTTGCTGGCAGGCACAGCGCCCGAGGAACAGATCGGCATGTGGTACATTTTCATCCCGTCCGATCACGTGGAACGGATCATCCCCGGCCGGATCAAGTTCGGCGCGCTGTGCGGCCCCGGCCTGCGGGTGGACTACCGTTCGCCCATCGGCGCTATTGCTCCCAAACGGCTCTTTCGGCTGCGCCGTAGCACAGCCCGGCACACAGTCTACCTCCGCTTCGCAGATGAATCGGCCCGCGCCCTGGTCTGGGCCGACTTGCTCGCCCGATGACGAAAGGATGAAACCATGACATCTCCTACCGTTGCCCCCTACGGCTCCTGGCGGTCTCCCATTACGGCCCAGATGCTGGCCGCCGACGCGATCCGCCTCAGCGCGCCCGCGTTTCACGGCGACGACATCTACTGGTGCGAGATGCGGCCGGCCGAACAAGGCCGGGTGGTCCTGGTGCGCCGGGCCGCAGAGGGCGAGGCACACGATGTGACGCCCCCGCCGTTCAACGTGCGCACCCGCGCCCACGAATACGGCGGGGTTTCCTACCTGGTGACAGACGACGGCATCTACTTCTCCCACTTCCCGGATCAGCGGCTCTACCGCCTGCGCCCCGGCGAGGAGCCTGTCCCCATCACGCCCGAGCTCCCGCTGCGCTACGCAGACCTGACCCCGGATCCCTTCCGCGGCCGGCTGATCGCCGTGCGCGAGGATCACACCGGGGCCGGCCGGGAGCCGATCCATACCCTGGTGAGCCTGGATCCGGGCCGCGCTGACGGCGGCCAGGTGCTGGTCTCCGGGCACGACTTCTACGCCGGCCCCCGGCTCAGCCCCGACGGCACGCGACTGGCATGGCTGGCGTGGCGGCATCCCAACATGCCGTGGGACGGCACCGAGCTGTGGGTGGCCGACGTCGCAGCCGACGGGAGCCTGGCCCATTTCCGCCTGGTTGCAGGCGGGCCGGCCGAATCGGTCTTCCAGCCCGAATGGTCGCCCGACGGCGTGCTCTATTTCGTGTCCGACCGGACGGGATGGTGGAATCTGTACCGCTGGCAGGACGGCAAGGCCGGCGCGCTCTGCCCGCGCCAGGCGGAGTTCGGCCTGCCGCAGTGGGTCTTCGGCATGCGGACCTACGGGTTCGCGTCCCCGCGCGAGTTGATCTGCGTCTTCTACCAGGGCGGGCAATGGCATCTGGCCGTGCTCGACCTGGACACGTTGCGCCTGAACGAGATCCCTACGCCGTACACCGAGCTCTCCAGCGTGCAGGTCGCCGGGCGTCGCGTCCTGTTCCTGGCCGGATCGCCGACTGAGCCGCCGTCGCTGGTCCTGCTCGACCTGGACACGCGAGAGCAGCGGGTGCTGCGCCGCGCCAGCAACAGCCTTATTGATCCCGGTTACCTCTCGACACCCCAAGAGATCGTGTTTCCGGGACATGCAGGACAACGGGTATACGCCTACTACTATCCGCCGCGCAACCGCGATTTCGTCGCGCCGGCCCATGAGCGGCCTCCGCTGCTGGTGTTGAGCCACGGCGGCCCCACCGGCGCGGCCAGCCCGGTTCTCAACCTGGGCATCCAGTACTGGACCAGCCGCGGCTTTGCGGTGGTGGACGTGAACTACGGCGGGAGCACCGGCTACGGCCGCGCCTATCGCCAGCGGCTCAACGGCCTGTGGGGCATCGTGGACGTGGATGACTGCGTGGCTGCGGCGCAATATCTGGTCGGCCGCGGCGATGTGGATCCGGCGCGCCTGGCGATCCGCGGCGGGAGCGCGGGCGGCTATACGACCCTGGCGGCGCTCACCTTCCGCACTGTCTTCAAGGCCGGCGCCAGCTACTACGGCGTCAGCGACCTGGAACGGCTGGCGACGGACACACACAAATTCGAGTCGCGTTATCTGGACAACCTGGTGGGACCTTATCCTGCGCGCCGCGATCTCTACCTGGAGCGTTCACCGATCCATCATACAGGTCGGCTGAACTGCCCCTTGATCCTCTTCCAGGGGCTGGATGACAAGGTGGTGCCGCCGGAACAGTCAGAGGCCATGTACCAGGCTGTCCGGGCCAAGGGGCTGCCGGTGGCCTACCTGGCCTTCGAGGGTGAAGGTCACGGCTTCCGGCAGGCGGAGAACATCGTGCGGGCCGCCGAGGCTGAGCTGTATTTCTACAGCCGGGTGTTCGGCTTCGAGTTGGCCGACCCCATTGCGCCGATCAGTATAGAAAACCTGTGAGGACGCTCGCCCCTCGAACCAGATCAGTAACAACCTACGCTGCCGCTACGTAAACGACCCACTCGGCCGCGTCCTTGAGCGCCAGGCCGTCCCAGGCAGGATGCACCGTTACCTCGCCGAAGCCGGCCCGGCGCAGCAACGCCGTCAACATCTCCACGGTGTACGCCTGATCGCACAGGCTGTAGGTGTGCAGTTCGCCGGTCTCCAGGTTGATGATGTAGAACCGCTCGATGGCTGCGCGCTGCACCGCGTCCCAGACGCGCTCCCCCAGGTGCAGATAGGGGAAATCGCCCCACAGGCCGCCCTGATCGGTGTACCACCAGGTGCTGTCTCGCTTGTCGAACCGGTCATCGTCCAGCACCTCCAGCAGCAGCCGGCCCCCCGGCTTCAGCGCAGCACGGATGCGGCGCAGCACATCCAGCGATTCTTCGGGTTTCAGCACGGTGAACTGGCCGTACAGGTAGATGGCCGCGTCGAAATTGCGCCCGGCGAAATCCATCTCCCGCACGTCGCCCTGGACGAACTCACAGGGCAGGCCTGCGCAGAAAGTCCGGGCGTAACGGATGGACGCCGGCCCGAAGTCAATGCCGGTCACCGCAATCCCGTGCCGGGCGACCTCGGCCGCGTACAAACCCGGGCCGCACGTCACATCCAGCAGGTGCCGTCCCGGCCGCAGGTCGAGCCAGGCCATCATCACTTCCACCTGCGCCCGGATCTCCTTCAACGGCCGGCTGGCTGCGCCATGGCTCTGGTCCAGATGTTGGGCCAGCATGCGCTCGCTGAAGGCCGGATCGTCCCACGGCAGATTGCCGCCATCGCGCCACGGCACCGGCGGTTGGGGCCGACAGTAGATGGCCTGCAGGGCGGCCGCCAGGTTTCTTCCTTTTTCGTTTTCAGTCACCGGCATGCTCACCTCGCGTTGTCACATGATGCTACCACAGGTTTGACGGCCGGTGGTAATTCCGGAATTGACGCCCGACATCCTCTTGCATTATGATGCGGCCATGTCATCCCTGAAGAGAGGAAGCGCAATGCTGGCGCTCGCCGTTGTGCTGGTATCGGGCGTGGCGGCGTTGATCTGGGGTTGGATCCAGTGGCGCTACGACAAGCTGGTCGTCGAGGTAGCCGACGCGCCTGTGCGGCCGGTCGCTATCGTCTTCGGCGCGGGCATCCGGCCCGGCGGCCGGCTCAGCCCCATGCTGGCCGACCGCATGGATACCGCCATCGCGCTCTATCGGGCCGGCAAGGTGCGCAAGCTGCTGGTAAGTGGCGACAACCGCTTTGCGAACTACGATGAGCCGACCGCCATGTACAACTACGCGGTGGCTCGCGGGATCCCGGCCGAGGACGTGGTGCGCGACTTCGCGGGCCGACGCACCTACGACACGTGCTATCGCGCCAACCACATCTTCGGCGTCCGGGACGCGCTACTGGTGACCCAACGCTTCCACCTGCCACGGGCCATCTTCACGTGCCGCAGCCTGGGCGTAGACGCGCTGGGCGTCTCGGCCGACCGCCACGTTTACCGGTCGAACCCCTATTATCGCATCCGCGACGCCTTCGCCACCCTGCGCGCCTGGGCCGATGTGAAGCTACTCAAGCCGCTGCCGGTGTTGGGGCCGAAGGAAGATATGGGGTTGGAGAGGTTGGAGGTTGGAGGTTAGAGGTTGGAAGCGAGGGAACTCAGGGAACGAAGGGAACGGTTTAGCATAATAATCACATCGTGGTAGAATGCGGGCGCTGTGCAAACAGCCGTGATGCCAAGGAAATTATAGAACTGAATTATAGGCGTGCGTAACAGAAACGCAAAGGAGACACTATGCCCTTACCCACCCGTGCCGAAGCCTGGGATCTCGTCTGCCAGTGGATCACGTCCGACAGCCTGCGCAAGCACGTGCTGGCCGTGGAAGCGGCGGTGCGCGCCTACGCGCGCCATTTCGGCGAGGACGAGGAATTCTGGGGCGTCACCGCCCTGTTGCACGACCTGGACTTCGAACGCTTTCCCGATATGGACGACCCGGTGAACGGGCATCCCCGCACTGCGCTACGCCTGTTCCGAGAATGGGGTTATCCGCAAGAGATGATTGACGCTGTCGCCGGCCACGCGCCGTTCCTGGGCGTGCCGCGCACCACAAAGCTGGCGTCCGCGCTCTGGGCGTCGGACGAGCTCACCGGGCTGATCATGGCCGTGGCCTACGTGCGCCCCAGCAAGGACATCCGCGATGTCGAGGTCAGCTCGGTGAAGAAGAAGTGGAAGGACAAGCTCTTCGCGGCCGCGGTCAACCGCCAGGACATCGAGGCTGGCGCAGCCGAGTTGGGGATTGACCTGTGGGAACACGTGCGCATCGTGCTGGAGGGGATGAAGCTGATTGCGAGCGACCTGGGCCTGGACGGCCGGCTGGCGCAGGCCAGGGAATGAGCAGACAGATGGCACAGATGGCCAAGGAAAAACTGGCGTTCGTGTTGGGTGGCGGCGGCGCACGGGGTGCCCTGCAGGTCGGAGCGCTGCGCGCCCTGTTGGAGGCCGACATCCGACCGGGGTTGGTGACCGGCACCTCCATCGGCGCGCTGAACGCGGCATTCCTGGGACTGCACGGATTCTCGGCTGCCTCGTTGGACGCGCTGACCGAAGTCTGGCGAGAGGCGGCAACCGCCGACCTACTGCCCGCAAACTACCTCTGGCTCACCGTGCGCACGCTCTTCGGCCGCGGGGGCGGACATCTGGAAGATCGCATCCTGCCGTTCTTGACCGCCCACGGGCTCGACCCGGAACTCCGCTTTCGCGACCTGACCGGCGTGCCGGTGCGCCTGGTCGCAGCCGATCTCAACAGCTACCGGCCGCGCGTCTACGGTGCTGATCCCGAAGAGAGCGTGCTGGCCGCAGTGCTGGCATCGGCCGCGCTACCGCCCTGGATCCATCCGTTGACGCAGGAAAACCATCTGTTGCTGGATGGCGGCTTCGTCAGTAATGTCCCCATCGAGGCCGCGTTGGCTGCGCAAGCCACCAGATTGATCGTCCTGGACATCTCCGATCCGCGCGCGTTTCTGGGCAACCTGGAGCCGGGCGGGTTTGCTGCCTGGTTCGAAAAGCTCGCCAGCACCATCCTGCAGCGCCAGATTGACCTGGAGCTGGCGCTGGCCGCCGCGCATAAAGTCCCGGTGCTTCATCTGCAACTGCGTTTCGAGCATCCTGTGGCCATCTGGGACTTCAGCCATACCGAGGAGCTGATCGCGGCCGGGTATGCGCTGGCCCGGGCCGAGATCGCCCACTGGTCGGCCCAGCGTCGGTCATGGCTGCGCCGATTGTTGCCATGAGCAGGACCTCATCCCCTTTTCGCGGCGGCTGGTTGTGGGCGACGATCGCCGTCCTCGCCCTGGCAGCGCTCTTCCTGCGGCTGGGGACATGGCAGCTACAACGCCTGGCCGAGCGCCGTAGCGCGAACATGCAGCTCCTGGCACGCATGACACAGCCCCCCTTGCTGCTGGATGGCTCACCGCTGGATGTGGAGGCCGTTGACCTGCGTCGGGCCGTCGTGCGCGGGGTCTACGATTACGATCAGGAGTTCCTCCTCCGCAACCGGTCCCTGAACGGCCTGCCGGGTGTCCACGTGATTGTCCCACTGCGTATTGCGGGCGCCGACACCGCTGTGTTGGTGGACCGGGGCTGGCTGCCCTACGAGCTCTCTGATCCGGCCACACGGCCTGCACATCAGGATCGGCCCCGGGGCGAAGTGGTAATCACCGGTATCCTGCGACAGAGCATGACGCGCACCAGCTCCTTCTCGCCGGCCGATCCACCGCTGACGCAGGAGCGGCCGCGCCTGGATGCCTGGCACCGCATTGACATCCCGCGCATCCAGGAGCAGGTGCCTTATCCGCTGTTGACGCTGTATCTGGAGACGCTGCCGGAGGCAGAGGCAGCCCCAGGCCGGTTTCCGCGGCCGGCTCCCGAAGTTGAGCTGAGCGAGGGCTCGCACCTGGTCTACGCCATCCAGTGGTTTTCCTTTGCGGTCATTGCGTTGGTCGGCTACGGCGCCTACTATCGCCACAGAACAAGCCGAAAATGACTTGACAAGTCGCGTCATCTCAAGTACATTACAGGCCTGTAAACCGGCCGCGTGAACGGTACCGGCACTTACAGCGCCAGATTGCGACAGGCGGTACAATACCGACCGATAAAACTTGTGGTAGATTCCTCTTGAGCCTTAGGGGGAGCGAGCAACCATATGTCTCATCCAACCCACTCTGACGCCGCCGGCGACCGTCCGCGCGCCTTCGACGCCACCAGCAAACTGGTTGCCGGCATCATCGGTTTGCTGGCTGTGGTCGCAGGCCTGGTCATCGGCCTGAACAACCCCTTCTTGAACCGCGCCGCATCGGCCGAGGGATCGCGCATTGACACGCTGTTCAGTCTGACCCTGGGCATGGCTACAGCCGTTTTCGTAATCGTCCAGGGCTTTCTGCTTTACGGCATCGTGCGGTTCAGCCGACAACCCGACGACGAAAGCGACGGCTTGCCGATTCGGGGTCACACCAGGCTGGAGGTTTTCTGGACGGCTGTACCGGCCATCGTTATCGTCATCGTGGGCATCCTCAGTTACCAGGTGTTGGCCGAGATCGAGCGCCCCGCAGAGGATGCCCTGGTGGTAGAGGTGAAGGCGTTCCAATACGCCTGGCAGTTCTACTATCCGGAGCACGATGTCACCGCCACCGAGTTGCACATCCCTCTCGACCGCCAGGTGCTGCTCAGAATGCGCTCCAACGACGTGATCCACTCCTTCTGGGTGCCCGAATTCCGCATCAAGAAAGATGTCATGCCCGATCGTGTCACGGAGACTTACATCACCGGCACAAAACTGGGGGCGTATCCGATTGTATGTACTGAGTTGTGCGGTGCAGGCCATGCCATCATGCGTTCGCAGGTCATCGTCCAGTCGGATGCTAACTTCAGGGCATGGATCGCCAGCCAGAAGACCGAGGCAGAAGCAGCCGCTGCTCGCCCGGCCGACCCGCTGGCCGCAGGGCGCCGTATCTTTAAGAACTACGCCTGCGACGCCTGTCACGTGCTGACCGACGCCAGGGCAATGGGAGTGATCGGCCCGAACCTGGATGGCATCGGCGCGCGAGCCGGGAACATCGTGCCCGGCCAGTCAGCCGAGGAGTACCTGCGGCTGGCCATCGTGAAACCCAACGACTATATCGCCGAAGGCTATCCTGCCAACCTCATGCCCCAGGACTACGGCCTGCGCATGTCGGAGCAGGAGCTCGCCGAGCTGGTGAACTACCTGTTGGAAATGAAATGAGGAGAGAGATCTATGGCAACGATCGAAGACACCGGCCATGGCCTCGTCCGCCATGGAGGGCGTAAGCTCAGCGATTACTTCGTATTCAACACCGATCACAAGGTCATCGGCATCCAGTACATGGTGATGTCGTTCCTCTTCTTCATCTTCGGCGGGATTCTCGCATCGTTGATCCGGCTGGAACTGGCGCAGCCGGGGACCCAGCTTGTCGGCGGCAGCCGCTATAACGAGCTCTTCACCATCCACGGCACGGTGATGATCTTCCTGTGGATCATCCCCATGTTCGCCGGCCTGGCCAACTATGTCGTCCCGCTGCAGATCGGCGCGCCTGACATGGCGTTCCCCCGGCTGAACGCCCTCTCCTTCTGGCTGTTGCCGCCCGGCGCCATCCTGTTGCTGGCCAGCTTCTTCGTGGGCGGCGCCGAAAGCGGTTGGACCGCCTACCCGCCGCTCAGCCTGCAAACTCCGGCTGGCCAAACCCTTTGGGCTATTGCGCTGCAATTCGTTGGGTTCTCCTCCATTTTCAGCGCGCTGAACTTCCTGGTCACCATCTTCAACATGCGCGCCAAGGGGATGACCCTGGGCCGCGTGCCCCTCCTGGCGTGGGCCATCGTGGCCACGGCGATCATCCAGATCCTGGGCACCCCGGTGCTCTCCGGCGCGCTCTTCATGTTGATCTTCAGCCGCATCCTGGGCACCAACTTCTTCGCCGCAGCAGCGGGCGGCGACCCCTTGATGTGGCAGAACCTGTTCTGGTTCTACTCGCACCCGGCAGTGTACATCATGATCCTGCCGGGCTTCGGGATCATCTCGGAGGTGCTGCCGGTCTTTGCGCGCAAGCCCATCTTCGGCTACAAGCTGATCGCCGTGTCCAGCCTGGCGATCGGCATCTTCGGCTTTCTGGTGTGGGCGCACCACATGTTCACCAGCGGCATGGATCCGCTGCTGCGCATCCCGTTCATGATCACCTCGATGATCATCGCCGTGCCCACCGGCATCAAGATCTTTAGCTGGCTGGCGACCATCTGGGGCGGCAAGCTGCGCTTCACCTCGGCCATGATGTTCGCCCTGGCGTTCATCTCGCTCTTCGTGATCGGCGGCCTGAGCGGCATCTTCCTGGCATCAATCCCCATTGACATCCATGTCCAGGATACCTACTTCGTGGTCGCGCATCTGCATTACGTGCTCTTTGGCGGCAGTGTGCTGGCGCTTTACGCAGGTCTGTACTACTGGTACCCCAAGATTACCGGCCGGATGTTGGACGAGAGGCTGGGCAAGCTGCATTTCTGGCTCAACTTCATCGGGTTCAACATGACCTTCCTGCCCATGCACCAGCTTGGCCTGGACGGCATGCCGCGCCGCGTGGCCGACTATGCGCCCGAGTTCGCAGCTCTGAACCTGGTCTCCAGCATCGGCGCCATGCTGCTGGCGGTCAGCACCGTGCCGTTTATCATCAACGCGCTGGTGAGCCTGAAACGCGGCGTGGTGGCCGGCCCCAACCCGTGGCGCGCCCTGGGACTGGAGTGGACCGTCTCGTCCCCTCCGCCCACCCACAACTTCCCGGTTCCACCCGAGGTCGAGGCGGACTCTTACGGCTACGGCGAACGCACGGTGCCTGCACCGGCAGCATAAAGCTGAAGCCATGCTGGCTTCCAGCTTCCGAAACCTGAACAGGAGCTTATATGAGCGAAACAACGCACGTCCCTTATGCCAGCACCGGCCTGGACAACAGAAAGCTCGGGATGTGGATCTTCCTGGCCACCGAGGTGATGCTCTTTTCCTCCCTGATCGGTGGCTTCTTGCAAATGAAGGCCCGCAGTCCTGTGGGGGCCAACCATGTGCTTAACATCCCCGTGACTGCGGTCAACACCTTCATCCTGATCGTCAGCAGCACCACGGTGGTGTTGGCGCTGCAAGCCATTATGAACGACGACCGTCAGCGCCTGAAGCTGTTCCTGCTGGCCACCCTGGCGCTGGGCAGCACTTTCCTGGGGATTCAGATCTACGAGTACATCGAGCTCTTCACGCATAAGGGCCTCACACCCTCCGGCAGCCTGTTCGGCGCAGGATTCTACACCGTGACCGGATTCCACGGCTTTCACGTGTTTATCGGGTTGCTGTGGTGCACGTGGTTGATCTCGCAGGCGCTGAAGAACAGATTCTCCGCTGACAACTACATGCGGATCGAAATCTTCGGCCTCTACTGGCACTTTGTGGACGTGGTGTGGATCATCCTGTTTACCATCATCTATCTGATCTGAGAGTAAGGACCCATGGAACAGCGAAAGATCGGTGAAAAACATCAGCATCACCCCAACTATCTGCTGGTCTTCGCCTCGCTGGCGGTGCTGACCGCTATCGAGGTGGGAGTGACCTATGTGCCGTTGCTCAATCCTGTCATCGTGCCCATTCTGCTGGCGCTCTCTTTCTTCAAAGCGATGCTGGTGATCCTGTACTTCATGCACCTGCGATTCGACAGCCGTTGGTACGGCTTCATCTTCTTCGTCCCTTTCCTGCTGGTAATCCCGATGGTTATCGTGCTGATGATCGGATGATGGCTGATTTTCGGACACTCAACAGCGTCTCGGGCACAGTCACATACCAGTCCTGCAACGCCTTGCGCTGCCGCCGCAAGGCGTTTTTGTTCTGGTTGGCCTTGCTCCTGGCGCTGGCGGCCCTCATCGGCTGTGGACGCGCAGAACGACGCTCGCCGGAGACGCAAGATAGCTTCACGGTGACCTTCGCCACCGACCCTGCGCCGCCCGCCATCGGCCAGGGAACGGTGATCCTGACCCTGCATGATGCGGCTGGCCGGCCGGTGGACGATGCCCGGGTCGCCATTGAGGCGAACATGAACCATGCGGGCATGGTGCCGGTGAACGCCGAGGCGACCGTCGGCCAGGCCGGCGTCTATCGGGTGCCTTTGCGCTGGACCATGGGCGGCGACTGGTATGTGGACGTGCGGTTTACCCTGCCCGACGGACAGCTTGTGGGACGGCGCTTCCCCGTCCGTGTGAAGTAGATGGACCTGTTAACCTGGCCTCTCGTCGGACGTTTCCTTCGCTGGCGCCATGCGCGTACCGCTCTTCAGGTCCCCCTGCTCCTGGCCGCCGCGCTGATCGTCTTCGACGGGCTGGTGGGGCCGCAACTGGCGCCCAAAAACCTGGCCACGGTGGGGGTCTGGCTGCACTACCGCGGGCTGGTGGTCCTGGCGTTGCTGCTGGCCGGCAACCTGTTTTGCATGGCCTGCCCCTTTATGCTACCGCGCCAGGCCGCGCGCCGGTTGCGCGAGCGGTTTGGCCGGGGTGGACGGGTTGCACCGGCCTGGCTACGGGGCAAGTGGGTCGCGGTGGCCCTGGTTGTCCTGTTCTTCTTCTGCTACGAGCTGTTCGACCTGTGGGCGACGCCCTGGTGGACGGCGTGGCTGGTCGTGGCCTATTTCCTGGTCGCTTTCGCAGTGGATGCCGTTTTTCGCGGGGCAGCGTTCTGCAAACACGTCTGCCCTCTGGGCCAGTTCAACTTCTTCGGGTCGCTGATTTCCCCGCTGGAGATCAAAGTACGTGAGGCGGCGGTCTGCAAGAAGTGCAGGACGAAGGATTGTATCAAGTCACCCCTTCCCTCAAAGGGAGGGGGTCGGGTGGTGGGCCTTCGCGGCTGCGAACTGTGGCTGTTCCAGGAGCGAAAAGCCGGCAACATGGACTGCACTTTCTGCCTGGACTGCATCCATGGGTGCCCCTACGACAACATCGGGCTGATCGGCAGGACCCCCTCCTCAGAGCTGTGGGACGATCCGTACCGCTCCGGAGTCGGCCGGTTCAGCCAACGGACCGACCTGGCCGCGCTGGTGACCGTCTTCACCTTCGGCGCATATCTCAACGCGTTCGCCATGATCCGGCCTGTGTACGCGCTGCAGGCCGGGCTGGCGCGTGCGCTGGGAACCGCGTCCGAGGTCCCGGGCCTGATTGTGATCTTCGTGGTCGGCCTGGTCGTCATTCCGGCCGTGCTCCTCACGGCGGCAGGAATGGCTACGCGCAGCCTGAGCGGGTTGCATGCCATGCCTTTGGGCAGGTTGATCAGACGTTATGTCTATGCCCTGGTGCCTATGGGCTTCGGCATGTGGCTGGCCCATTACAGCCTTCACTTCCTCACGGGCGCACTGACGGTCGTGCCGGTGGCGCAATCGTTTCTGGCAGACATCGGTCTGTATGCGGGCAGTCCTGCCTGGGGTATGGGGCCGCTGGTGCCGGTCGCGTGGCTCTTCCCCATCGAGGCCATGTTGCTCTACCTGGGTGCATTGGGCTCCATCGTGACAGCGTTTCAGATCACGGTCAGCGAACTGCGTGAAAACAAAGCGGCCGCCAGGCGGCGTCCGACGCTGGGGGCCGTGTTGACCGCGGCCGGGCCGTGGATGATTCTGACATTGCTGTTGCTGGGCTTCGGATTATGGATCATGTTGCAGCCCATGGAGATGCGCGGCACCATGCAGATGGTGACGGGAGGGTGAACGGATGAAAGCGGACGTTGTAGCTCCCCACGTCCCGGGGCAAGCCCCGGCGTCCATGGGCACGACCGGACGTCGCAGCTCGCTGCGTCCCGGGGCTCCGGATGGACGTCGCAGCTCGCTGCGTCCCGGGGCAAGCCCCGGCATCCGTGGGCACGGGCGGACGTCGCAGCTTGCTGCGTCCCGGGGTGCAGGTCGCCTGTTCCTCGCCGTCGTCTTGCTCTTGATCCTTGCCGCGTCCCCCGCTTATGCGGAAAACCTCGGCCCGGGCGGTGGGACACGCGTGATTGCAGGAGACCAGGTCATTGGGCCCTATCGCCTCTACATCACGTCGTCGCCCGAACCGGCGTCCGTAGGGACGGTGACCTATGTGGTGCGAGTCAGCGACCCGGACACCGGCGAGAAGATCAAAGACGTCGAGATCACAGTCCAGCTCACCCACAGCCCGACGAACACCACCCTGGAGCATGCGGCCACTCATGCGGACGCAGGCAATCCGATTGACTACGCGGCCCACATCGTGATCGAACAGGCAGGCACCTGGGACGGGACCATCGTTATCCATGGCCCCGCCGGCCGCGCCACAGTCACGTTTCTACAACGGGTGAGCCCGCCACGCGGGCTGAACACCGTCATTGCGGCCGGCATCCCCTTCCTTGTGATCCTGGGCGTCTTGATCGGCCTGTGGGTGGCACGGTCCGGACATTCTGGAAGACAGGTGCCCGGCGGTTAGAAACCACGGCTACCGTTGCCAAGTCCACCTCCGTGGACTGCCCAGGCCGACCAGTCGCCGCAGGGCGACTTCGCATCGGTAGCTGCGACTTCCAGTCGCCGAGCCCCTACAGTTACTTTATGCACATTGCGATTTTGCATTTGTGACGGTTAGTGTATAATTAGCGCTGTCCTGCCCCGGTACCAATGACGAGGCTGTCCTCGCTCACGGTGTGAGCGCGCCTCGATATCATCGAGCCAGCCTGGAGCGTGCATATGATCCTATCCCTTATCCGTCAGCACCCTCGCCTCGCCCTGACCATCGGGGTGATCCTGGTGCTTCTGGCAGGTGGGCTGATTGGAGGCGTCTTGCTGCTCTCACGCGCCTATGCTGCGCCTCCTCAGCCGTTGGCCTTCCAGCACAGCAAGCACATCGCCGCAGGCGCCGAGTGCCTTTACTGCCACCCAGGAGCTACAAGCGGCCCGGTGGCCGGCCTGCCTTCGTTGGCCAAATGTATGGGCTGCCACACCAATGTCAACCCCAAAGACCCGGCGTCTCAGAAGGACATTGACCAGTTGATCCGCTACTGGGAGGAAAAGCGGCCGGTGCAATGGATCAAGGTCAACGACCAGCCCGATTTCGTGCAGTTCAACCATCGGCCTCACGTGGCTGCCGGCGTTGCCTGCGAAACCTGCCACGGCAACGTTTCGCAGATGGGTTACGCGCAAGCGTACAACCACAACATGGGCTGGTGCCTGGACTGCCACTGGAAGCAGTCCCCCGAAAAGATCACCCGGCTGATTGATTGCGCTACTTGCCATTACTAGCCGGTAACCCGACAGATTGGGCGTTGGTGAACCGGCAGCGCGTGCAGCCTCCTGGCAGCGTTTCCCGCTCTACCGGTCACCGGCACACCGATCGCACTTTCTCCGGAGATGTGTCACATGACCAAACGCATCACCCGACGCCAATTCATCCAGATGACCGGCCTGACCGGCACCGCGATGGCGGTGAGCGGCTGCACCATTAACCTTCAGCGACACGAAACGCTGGAGCCGTATGTGGTGCCGCCGGAAGAGGCGCTGCCCGGCGAGAACATCTGGTATGCCAGCACCTGCCGCCAGTGTCCGGCCGGGTGCGGCATCATCGTTCGCGTCAGCAACGGTCGGCCCCGCAAAATCGAGGGCAATCCGGTCCATCCGTTGAACCGCGGCAAGCTGTGCGCCCGCGGGCAGGCCGGTCTTCAGGTGCTTTACAACCCCGACCGGTTGCGCAACGCGGTGCGCAATAACACCCCTGGCAGGTCAGGGGCAGCTGGCGGCCCGTTCGCCTACGGCGGAGGCCTCAACGCCACCGCAATCCCCTGGGAGGAGGCGGTGAGCCAGGTGGCCGAACGCATCAAGGCGGCCCGCCCCGGTGCAATCGCCTTCTACAGCAGCCAGATCTCCGACAGCCTGGCAGCCGTGGCTATCCCCTTCATGGCCGCCTTGGGCGCGCTACCGCCCGTCTTCTTCGACCCCCTGGGCGCCATGGCCGGCCGCGGGACCCTGGCCCGCCTGGTGGCCAGACTCTTCAACACCGAGACGGCGCTGCCGTTCTTCGATGTGGCCGGCAGCGATGTGGTCTTCTCCTTCGGCGCGAACTTCAACGAGACGTGGCTGTCGCCGGTGGCCTATGGCCGGGCCTTTGGCCAGATGCGCGGGGGCGCGCTGGGCAAACGCGGCTATCTGGTGCAATTTGAGCCGCGCATGTCGGCCACCGCTGCCGTAGCGGACGAGTGGGTGCCCATCGTCCCGGGCACCGAAGGGCTGGTGGCCATGGCCATCGGCAAGCTGTTGGTAGAGCTGGGGCTGGGAAGGGCGAAAGACAGCCCCTACGCCGGCCTGTTCACCGGCGTAGACGTCACCAACGTAGCCCTGCTCAGCGGCGTCTCACGCGAGCGGCTGGAAAAGCTGGCTCGCGCCTTCGGCAGCCACGACCGTCCCCTGGCCATCCCCGGCGGCGGCGCCATGGGCCACACCAACGGCGTCCAGGCCGCCACTGCCATCCTGGCATTGAATGCCCTGGTCGGCCGGCTGGGGCCAGAAGCCAGCGCCATCAGCCTGACGCCGGCCGCGCCCGATCCCATGTTCGCCATGGCGCCGGTCGCTTCCTTCGCCGACGTGCAGGACCTGGCCGAGCGCATGCGGACCGGCCAGGTGGATGTGCTGTTCCTGCACGGCAACCCTCGCTATGAGCTGCCCGTGGACAGCGGCTTTGTGGAAGGCATGGCCAAGGTGGGGTTCGTGGTCTCCTTCAGCTCGGAGGTGGATGAGACGGCCCTGTTGGCCAATCTGATCCTGCCCGATCACACCTACCTGGAGAGCTGGGGCTATCAGGTGGTCACGCCACCCGGGGACCGGCCGATCATCAGCGGCCAGCAGCCGGTGGCGGCACCCCTGTACGACACCCGGGCCACCACCGATGTGCTCCTGGACCTGGCAAACCGCCTGGGCGGCGCCGTTGCGCAGGCCTTGCCGTGGCCCAACACCGTCGAGTTCATGAAGGCGGCTATGGCCAAGCTGGTACGCCAGAACGCCCTTTACGACACCAAGAACGCCGAGACGACGTGGGCGGGCTGGCGCCAGTACGGCGGCTGGTGGCCGACCGTCGCCGCCCCGGTCGCCCCGGCGGCTGCGCCTGCGATTCCTTCCGTCCTGAACGTGCCGCTGCCCGATTTCGCAGGTCGCGTGGAGGAATATCCGTTCATCCTGTATCCGTACCCGTCGGTCGCCTTGGGCGACGGCCGCGGGGCCAGCCAGTCGTGGCTCCAGGAAACCCCCGATCCCATGACCACCGCCTCATGGGACACGTGGGTGGAAATCAACCCTGAAACAGCCAAACGGCTGGACGTGAAACACGATGACGTGGTCAAGCTGACGACCGCAGACGGCATCTCGATCTCTGCGATCGTGTACGTCTATCCCGGCATCCGGCCCGACGTGGTGGCCGTGCCGCTGGGACAGGGGCATATGGCGCTGGGCCGGTTCGCCAAGGACCGGGGCGCTAACCCGTTGGCCATCCTGGCGCCGCTCACCACCGACGACGGAGAGCTGGCCTGGGCTGCGACCCGGGTCAAGATCGAAAAACTGAACCGCCAGCGGGTGTTGCCGCGCATCGAGAGCAACGTCGGTGTGGACGCGGCGAACGAGTACGAGAAGTTCCCGGGATAAGAACGAGGAGCCATCCATGAGTGAAAAGACGAACGGCCATCGTTGGACCATGATCATAGACCTGGACAAATGCACCGGCTGCCAGGCGTGCGTGGTGGCTTGCCACGCCGAGAACAACGTGCCCACCGTGGGGCCTGAGGAAGTGACCAAGGGCCGGTCGCAGCACTGGATCCGCATCGAGCGCTATTGGGACGGCACGTATCCCGACCTGAAGGCCCGCTTCATCCCCATCATGTGTCAGCAGTGCGGCCATGCGCCCTGCGAGCCGGTCTGCCCGGTCTTTGCCACGTACCACAGCGACGTGGAGAACATCAACATCCAGGTGTACAACCGCTGCGTCGGTACCCGCTATTGCGGCAACAACTGCCCTTACTCAGCGCGCGTCTTCAACTGGTTCGATCCTTATTTGCCGGAACCGCTGAATGAGCAGCTTAATCCCGACGTGACGGTGCGATATCGCGGCGTGATGGAAAAATGCACCTTCTGCATCCAGCGCATCAAGCGCGGCCAGGACGTGGCCAAAGCCGAAGGGCGCGAGCTGCATGATGGCGACGTGGTGCCGGCCTGCGCCCAGGCCTGCCCGCCCCAGGCCATCATCTTCGGCGATCGGAACGATCCTCACAGCCAGGTGGCCGAATTGGCCCGCAGCAGACGCGCGTTCCGGGTGTTGGATGACCTGGGCACCGATCCGGCTGTCATCTACTTGAAGGGAGGTGAGTCCAATGCTGGGTGACCTCTCCAGGCTGAAGAATTTCGTCTGGCCACACGAGACCGAACCGAAAGACCGGCTGCTCCTCGACCCGATCCCGCAAGAGGAGATGAACCAGATCATGTTGCGGCCCATGCTGCGGACCGGCCCTGCCTACTGGCTGACGGTCGCAGTGCTGGCCACCATCGTGATCGTCTGCCTGTTCGGAGTCTGGGGCTACATGATCCGCTGGGGCATGGGCGTGGCGGGCATCCGCCGGCCCGTGTTCTGGGGCGTGTTCATCGCCACCTTCGTCTTCTGGATCGGTATCAGCCACAGCGGCACCTTTGTGTCGGCGATCTTACGGGTCTTCAACGCCGAATATCGCCGGCCGATCACGCGCGCAGCCGAGCTGATGACCTCCTTCTCCCTGGTGTGCGGTGGCCTTTTCCCCATCCTGCACCTGGGCCGCATGTGGGTGGTCTACTGGATGCTGCCCATCCCCAACCAGCGCGGGCTGTGGGACAACTTCCAGTCGCCGCTGGCCTGGGACTTGCTGGCCATTACGACCTACTTATTGGGCAGCACCATCTACGTGTATCTGCCCATGATCCCCGACCTGGCCATGACGCGCGACCGCACCACCGGGTGGCGGCACGTGTTGTACAAGCTGCTTTCGCTGGGTTGGCGGGGCACAGAGTATGAGTGGCACTACCTGCACAAGGCCATCAACATCTTTGCCTTCGCGATCATCCCCATCATGTTCTCGGTGCACACCATCGTGTCGTGGGACTTCGCGATGGCGCAACAGATCGGATGGCGCAGCAGTATCTTCGGCCCGTTCTTTGTTGTGGGCGCCATCTACTCCGGCGTCTCGGCCGTGATCAGCGTGCTGCTGGTGGTGCGCCAGACCATGAATTTACAGTACTTCCTGCGCAAGGAGCACTTCGACGCACTGGCGAAGCTGGTGCTGATCTTCTCCTTTGCCTGGACTTACTTCTTCTTCAACGAATACCTGGTGGAGTGGTACGGCGGCGAGTGGGTTGGACATCAGTTGTTGACCTTCACGGCGCGCGGGCCGGTGGCGCCGTTGTGGTACGCTATGCTGTTCTTCAATATCCTGGTGCCTTGGACCACCTTGTGGAACAAGCGGGTGCGCCAGTCGCCGGTGGCGCTCTTCCTGGTCACCATCGGGATCAACATCGGCATGTACCTGGAGCGGTACCTGATCATCCCGGGCTTCCTGCAGCGCAACCGGCTGCCGTTCGATTGGGGCGCCTACAACCCCAGTTGGGTGGAAGCCTCCATTGCCATCGGGACCCTGGCGCTCTTCAGCCTGTTGTATGTGCTGGCGTCGCGGGTGATCCCGTTGATCCCGGTGTGGGAAGTGCTGGAGGGTCAGCTTAGCCACAGCCGCCGCCGCATCGGCAAGACGATGGTCACCACGATCGCAGAACTGGAATAGTGTAGGAGGACGTATGGCAAAAAGGATCGTCCTGCTGGGCATGTATACCGATGTTTTCAAGGTGGCAGACGCCATTGACGCGTTGCGGTTCATCGGCGTGCGCGAAGAAGACATGAGCGTGATCCAGGGCGTGCCGTACACCGCCAAGATGCTGGGCCGGCCACACATCCACGAACGGGTCCCCTGGGCCACCATCATCGGCGCGTTGACCGGCACGCTGATCGCGATCTTCTTGACCTACGGCACCCAGCTGCTCTACCCGATCCGGGTCGGTGGCCGGCCGCTTACCGCCATCCCCACCTCGATCATCCCCATCTACGAGCTGACCATGCTGGGGCTGGCGCTGGGCACCTTTTTTAACTTCCTGTGGAAGTGCGGCTTCCCGTCCACCAAGCCGCAGTACTACGACCCGGATGTCAACAGGAGCCGCATCGGTCTGCTGTGCACTTGTGACCCGCGTTATGAGCACGACGTGCGGCGGACGATGGAGGAAAAAGGCGCCGAGCGCGTCTATGAGCCGGAGCGGAGGCCGCTATGATCCCACCTTCAGGTTACTTCCGCCGCGTCGTCATGACACTGGCCGTCATCGCGGCGCCGCTGCTGTTCGGGCTGCTGTTCAGCTACGATATCATCAAGATCAACTGGGCCAGCAACATGGAGGATCAGGTGGCCGTGGACTACCAGCAGGGGCCGCGCAAGAGCGTCCCGGCGGATTCGGTGCGCTTCGAGAACCCCGGCCTCCCCAAGACGGGCGAACTGCCGGTAAACCCCGTGCCCGCCGATGCCGTCTCGCTGGCGCGCGGCCAGGCCTTGTACCAGCGTAACTGCGCCCTGTGCCACGGCGATAAGGGGTTGGGCGACGGCCCCATCACCCAGTTCTGGAAGCCCGAAATGAAACGGCCCGCGAACCTGACCGAACCCCGTATCGCCCAGGGCTCGGACGGCTCGATCTATCTGACCATCACCCAGGGCTACGGCACTATGCCCCCGCTCAACGAAAACCTGAACGTCCGCGAGCGCTGGGATGTCGTCAACTATGTCAAATTCCTGGGTCAGTGATTACGCGATCAGGAGAGGATAACGCTTATGAAGACACATTTCCTGCCGCACAGGCCGAAATGGCTCTTGTTTGCTCTGGCTGGGCTGCTGATTCTGGGCGTGGCATCGTGCAACACGCCGCAGCCCCTGCCGGTAGCCCCCACCCCCATCCCGACCTTGCCGCCCGCAACGCTGCCTGCGCCCGACATGGGCGCCAGGCCGCCGGAAGGGGTGGCACTGCCGGTATCCGCGCCGGATGCAACTGCGGGGGCGGCGATCTACCAGGCCAATTGTGCGAACTGCCACGGCGTAGACGGCCAGGGACAGGTGGAAAAGGCCCGCAATTTCGGTGACGTGGATTACGTGCGGGCTGCAGCCCCGGTCGCGTTCTACCAGGCGATCACCAACGGCCAGGGCAACATGCCGGGGTTCAAGCAGCAGTTGTCCGACGAAGAGCGCTGGAACGTCACCTTCTATCTATGGAGCTTCTCCGTAGATGCGGCGACACTGGCCCAGGGCAAGAAGGTCTACGAGGAACAGGGGTGCCTGGCCTGCCACGGCGCAGACGGTGGCGGTGCGATCCCGCAGGCCCGAAAGTTCACGCCGGACTACATCGCCAGCTATCCCGCCACCCAGTTCTATCAGTCGGTGTCGGCCGGCAAAGGGATCATGCCCCCGCACCAGGACCGCCTGAGCTCGGCCGACCGCTGGGCTGCGGTGGAATATGTGCGGGCGTTTGCGTATCGGCCCGCAAGCAAGTAGCCCAGAGCCGTCAAACCCTGGACGAGCTACCGTTGGACAAACCGGGTTTCTGAGAGAAACCCAGTTTGTCCAACGGTTAACAAACCAGGTTTCTCGGAGAAACCTGGTTTGTGGTTTCATTCTGCGAACAAACCAGGTTTCTCGGAGAAACCTGGTTTGTTCGCAGTGGTTCGCACTCTGTCTACATCGAAGGTTGAAATCCGTATGCAGAAACATTACGAATTGACGCGACAGCGCGTACGGCAGTTCGCCGCCGCGCTGCGCACGATCCTCTATCCGGAACGCGCCCCGGTAACCGTGTACGCCTATCCTGCGCCGGGCCGCATCACCTTTGCCCAGGCGCTGGCAGGGGACTACCGTCCTGTCGAGGTCGGCCATCGTTTCGGGCCGGCCTGGTCCACCCATTGGTGCCGCGTAGAGGTCGCCATCCCTCCCGCCTGGGCCGATCGCGAGGTGCACCTGTTATGGGACTCCTCGTCCGAGGCCTGCGTCTGGCAAGACGGCGAACCGCTGCAAGGGCTGACAGGGTCTAACAGCGGCTGGGCGGCAGAACCCTCGCTGCCGCTGCGGAACGAATATCTTTTGACCCGCCGGGCGACGGGCGGGGAGCAGATGATCCTGTACATCGAGGTGGCCTGTAACGGTCTGTTCGGCCTGTCTGGCCGGCCGGAATGGCTGGCGAACCTGGGGCTCCTGCGCCAGGCCGAGATCGCGGTCTTCGACCGGGACGCGTGGGATCTGCTGTGGGACTTCCAGGTGATCGCCGACATGGCGTGCGAGCTGCCCCTCAACACCCCGCGCGGGGGTCAGGCGCTGTGGGCCGCCAACACCATGGTCAACCTGATTGACCCGTACGACCGGAGCACCTGGCCGGCCGCGCGCGAGGTCGCCCGCCGGTTTCTGGCCGCGCGCAACGGGGAGGGACAGCACAACCTCTCGGCCGTGGGACACGCGCACATTGACACAGCGTGGCTATGGCCGATCGCCGAGACCCGCCGCAAATGCATCCGCACCTTCGCCACTGCCGTCCGTTACATGGCCGATTATCCCGACTATCGCTTTGCCTGTTCGCAGGCGCAGCAATACGCGTGGATCAAGGAGGCGACCCCCGGCCTGTATGCGCGCATCAAGGCCCAGGTCGCTGCGGGCCGTTTCATCCCGACCGGCGGCACCTGGGTCGAGATGGACTGCAACATCCCGGCCGGGGAATCGCTGGTGCGGCAGTTCCTCTACGGACAGCGCTTCTTCCGCCAGGAGTTCGGCATTACCTGCCGGGAGCTGTGGCTGCCCGACGTCTTCGGCTACTCGGCACAGCTCCCGCAGATCATGCGTCAGGCGGGCATCCGCTATTTCCTCACCACCAAGCTGTCCTGGAATCAGTTCAATATGCTGCCGGCAAACACCTTCCTGTGGGAAGGGTTGGACGGCACGCGCGTGCTGACGCACTTCCCACCTCTGGATACCTACAACGCTGCGGCCACCGTTGCAGACGCGTTGAAAAGCAGCGCCAACTTCCGGGATCACGAGCGCAGCCGGGAGAGCTATCTAGTGTTCGGCCTGGGGGATGGCGGGGGCGGCCCCACGCGAGCCATGCTGGAGCAGCTCCGGCGCATGAAGGACGTGGACGGCCTGCCGCGCGTGGAGATGCGCTCGCCAGGCGAGTTCTTCCGGCGATGCGAGAGCGACATCCAGGAACCCACGGTTTGGTCCGGCGAGCTCTACCTGGAGCTTCATCGCGGCACCTATACCACACAGGCGCACGTCAAGCGCGCTAACCGCCGGAGCGAGTTGTTGCTGCGGGATGCCGAGTTTCTCTCGGCGGTTGCGAGTCGTGTGCAAGGCCTGCCCTACCCGGCTGCCGAGCTGGAGCGGCTGTGGAAACTGGTGTTGCTGAACCAGTTCCACGACATCATCCCTGGTTCCTCTATTGCGGAGGTTTACCAGGATACGGCCGCCCAGTACGCTGAGGTGTTGGGAACAGCGGCAGAATTGCGCCAACGCGCCGTGGACGCGCTCCTGGGCGCCGGTCCGGAGGCCCGACCGGCCGAAAACCTGTACGCGATCAACACCCTGGGCCGTGCGCGCGTGGAGGTAGTGGCGCTGCCCCCCGGTGTCCCTGCCCGCCAGACCGGGGCCGACGGCCGTCCGTTGGGCGTCGTCAGCGCGCCGGGGTTGGGATACGTCGTTTTCGACGCGACCGACGCGACTGAACAAACTCGAGGCATGAGCGGGCCGGAAATATCCCGCGCGCAACCGGCCGCAGCTTCAGCTCAAGAACCTCGGGCCACGATCTGCGAGACCGAAACCGGCTTCGTGCTGGAAAACGACCTGGTGCAAGCGACCTTCACTCGAGGCGGCAGCCTGGTAAGCCTGTTCGACAAGCGCGCCAGCCGGGAGTGCATTGCGGCCGGCGCAGAGGGCAACCGGTTTGTGCTGTTCGACGATCACCCCACCGTCTGGGATGCCTGGGATGTGGACATCTTCCACCTGGAAAAGCGCCGCGACGTTGGACCGGCGCACACGGCCCAGGTGATCGAGGCCGGCCCGCTGCGCGTTGCGCTGCAGTTCGGCTACCAGCTCAGCCCGGCCAGCAGCCTCACGCAGACCGTCTCCTTGACCGCCCTCTCGCCCCGGTTGGACTTTGCCGCCAAGGTCGAATGGCACGAAAGCCACCAGTTCCTCAAGGTCGAATTCCCGCTGGCACTGCGCGCAACCGAGGCCACCTACGAAATCCAATATGGCCACATCCGCCGGCCGACGCACTGGAACACATCGTGGGACATGGCCCGCTTCGAGGTCCCGGCGCAGCGTTGGGCCGACCTCTCCGAGCCCGCTTTCGGCGTGGCGTTGCTCAACGACAGCAAGTACGGCTACAGCGTGCACGGCAACGTGATGCGGCTGTCGTTGCTGCGCGCGCCCAAGGAGCCCGATCCCGCTGCCGACATGGGCCATCACGAGTTTCGCTATGCCCTGTTGCCGCATCTGGGCCCGCCGGAAGCGGCCGATGTGGTGATGGAAGCCTATCGCTTCAACGTGCCGCTGCTGGTAGGCCGGACGACGGCAGCGCCGACCGAAGTCTCTTTCTTCAGCGTGGACACCCCTGGGATCGTGGTTGACTGGATCAAGAAGGCCGAGGATTCCGACGCGCTGATCGTTCGGCTCTACGAGGCGTCCGGCGCCCACGTCCGAGGCCACCTGCGCAGCCCGTTGCCCGTGTGCGGCGTTGCCGCCTGCAATCTGTTGGAAGAGGAAGAAATCCCCCTGGACTGGCAAGACGGCGGCCTCGCGCTGGATCTGCAGCCGTTCCAGATCATAACGCTGAAACTGGAGATCGGATGAGCAGGTGAAACTGGCCCCTTTGACGGCACCGGCGCGGCATGATATCATCCGAGGCTGCACCCGACGTCGGCTGCAGGGAGCCGATGTCGCCGTGTCCTAACTCATGCCCGAGGAATGCCAACATTGATGGATCGCATCATTGACGCCTTCCGCGAGCGGTTCGGCGCAGCCCCGGCGTTTGTCGTGCGCGCGCCCGGCCGCGTGAACCTGATCGGCGAACACACCGACTACAACGACGGCTTCGTCCTGCCTTTGGCTATTGACCGGGCGACCTGGATCGCGCTGCGGCCCCGGCCGGACCGGCAAGTGATGGTGCACGCGCTGGATTTCTCCGACACCGACACCTTTGACCTGGGCGACCTGGCCCCACGGCGCGGCTCCTGGGCGAATTACATCCGGGGTGTGGCCTGGGCCTTGCGCCAGCACGGCTATCCGGTTGCGGGCTGGGAAGGGGTGATCGCCGGGGATGTGCCCATCGGCGCCGGCCTTTCCTCCTCGGCATCGGTGGAGATGGCCACGGCGCGCGCGTTTGCCGCAGCGGCCGGGTGGCCGTGGGACGCTCCTCGCATGGCGTTGATCGGCCAGTATGCCGAGAACAAATGGGTGGGGGTCAACTGCGGCATCATGGACCAGATGATCTCGGCGGCCGGCGTAGACGGCCACGCGCTGCTCATTGACTGCCGCACCCTGGAAACGACCCCCTTCCCCTTACCGGCCGGAGTGGCCGTGGCAGTCCTGGATACTGCTACGCGACGCGGGCTGGTGGACTCGGCGTACAACGAACGCCGGGCGCAGTGTGAGGCCGCCGCGCGCTTCTTCGGCGCAAAGGCACTGCGCGATGTGACGATCGAACAGCTCGAGGCCGCACGCGCCCAACTTGATCCGGTGACCTATCGGCGGGCGCGCCACGTCATCACCGAAAACGGCCGCGTGTTACAGGCCTGCGACGCGATGCGAACCGGGGACGCGGTCTCCTTGGGCCGGCTGTTGAACGAGGGCCACGTCAGCCTGCGCGACGACTTCGAGGTCTCCAGCCGCGAGTTGGACGCCATGGTAGAAGCTGCACAAGAACATCCCGCCTGCCTGGGCGCGCGCATGACCGGTGCCGGGTTCGGCGGTTGTGCCGTTGCCCTGGTACAGGAAGCCGCCGCGCAAGCGTTTGTGGCCTCCGTGGCCGAGCGTTACACCGCCCGCACCGGCCTGACCCCCACTCTCTACGTGTGCCGCGCCACCGGCGGCGCAGAGGTCGTGGCCCATGCCGACCACCGGCCGGCCTCAGCCTTCTGAACCGGAGAACTGGAAGGATGCGCGCGATTCACCGACTGGCCTTGTTGAACGAAGCCGACCTGGCGTTGGATGCGGCGAAGGCCCGCCTGGCCGAGATCGGCCGCGCCTTGCAAGAACCCGCAGCTTTGAGCGCCGCGCGTGCCGCGCTGGCCCAGGCCGAAAAGGAATTGGAGCGCTGCCGGCGGGAACAGCAGAAGCTGGAACAGGCCCAGGCCGAGGCCAAGGCCGAGGTCACTCGCACCGAGCAGAAGCTCTACAGCGGCCAGATCCGCAATCCCCGTGAGCTGGAAAACGCCGAGCGCGATCTGCAGCAGCATCGCCACCAGCAAGCCGCCGTCGAGGACCGCCTGCTGGAAGCCATGATGGCAACAGATGCTGCCGCCGAGCGCTACGCTGCCTGTCAGGCCGAACTTGCGCGGCTCACAGCAACGTGGGAGGAGACGCAAGCCGCGTTGCGCCAGGAGCAGGCACAGCTTAAGGCCCGGCTCCAGGCGTTGCAGGCCCGCCAGGCGGCCGCGCGCCAGGCAGCTCCCCCCGAACTTTTGCCCCTCTACGACAGCTTGCGCGCGCGCAAAGCAGGCCGCGCCGTGGCAGCGGTGGACGGCGACACGTGTGCCGCCTGTTCTGTGGCCGTGCCGCCCAGCCAGCTAACTGCCGCATTGGAAGGGGACGAGCCGGTCTTCTGCAGCAATTGCGGCCGCCTGCTGTGGGCAGAGTGAAATCGGTAATTTGACATAGCGCCCGCGACTTGCTATGATTGTCACCAGAAACCTCCGGGGACGTTTCGACCCCGGAGGTTTTGCCGCCATTCACAGGTAACTTGCGTGCGGCAAGGACGATGGGGCCAAGGGGCCGTCAATTCATACAGGTGAGGAGCAGAAGAGAAACCATGATCGGCGTTCAAGACCTACGCAAAGGCACGACATACACAGAAGACAACGAATTGTGGCGCGTGCTGGACTATCAGCATATCAAGGCCGGCCGGGGCAACGCGACGATTCGCGTCAAAGTTCGCAACGTGCGCACAGGTGCCACGATGGAAAAGACTTATCCTTCCGGCAGTCGCGTGCAGGACGTGCGCCTGGACCATGCCGAGGTACAGTACCTCTATCACGACGGCGACCTGTACACGTTCATGAACACGGAGACCTTCGAACAGCCCATCCTGCACAAGGACATGCTGGGGGACGCGGTCAACTTTTTGACCGACGGCATGACGGTGGACCTGGAAAGCTATGAGGGCGAGCCCATCAGTGTCACTCTGCCCACGACAGTGGACCTGGAGGTGATCGAAACCGAGCCGGGCTTTGCGGGCGACACGGCTACCAATGCCACCAAACCCGCGATCGTGAGCACCGGCTACCAGGTGAAAGTCCCGCTGTTCGTGAACGTGGGGGACAAGATCCGCATTGACACGCGCACCGGGGAGTACGTGACGCGGGTGTAGCAGGCAGGGGGATTTTTCGAAGCAACAAGGCCGCCCCAAAAACCCCAAATCGGCATTGTTGCTTTTTGCGTTTCGCCTTACTCCCTGATATAATCGAGTAGGCCGTGGCACGTCAGCCCGGCCGCAGGCCACCCTAGCTCAATCGGCAGAGCAAGCGCTTCGTAAGCGCTAGGTTGACGGTTCGATTCCGTCGGGTGGCTCCAGATGCGCGGCCCCAGCCCCGGCCCGCCCCCCACGGCCAAGCGCCTGGGAACGGGCCACAGGATGGGGCCGATCTTTTTGTGTCCTGTCACCATGTTGCGAACCCGGAGCCCGAACCGCCGCCTGGACCGCGCGCTGAGTCTCCTGTGGAATGCGCTGGCCGCGCCGCAGGTCACCGCAGCGCTCTTCGTGCTTTTGGCGCTGGTGTTGGGTCTGGCGGCGATCTTGCCCCAGGTTGCCGCCGGCCTGGACAGCGCCGAAACAGACCGCCAGTTGACCGCCCTGGCCGCCCGGTTCCCCACCTCAGGCTCGCCCTTGCGCGCGTTGGGCGCGTTCGAATTGCTGTCCAGCATCTGGATGCGCGCGCTGCTTTCAGGGCTGGCCCTCAACCTGGCGCTGCGGGCTGCAGCCCAGGCGGGCTTTCTGTATCGGCTGTATCGCCAGGAAGGTACTCCGCTTCCCCCGCGCCGGGTCGTCTTCCGGCGGGCCACCTTGCCCGGCCCGCTGAAGGCCATTTCGGACCGGATGCTCGGCGTCCTCAGCCCCCTGTACGATAAAGTCCAAATGGAGGGCAACGACCTTACCTGCGAGCTGTTCGGCCAACATCGGCGACGAGCAGCCTGGGGGCCGTTCCTGGCATACGTGGGCCTGTTGGTGCTGCTGATGGGCCTGGCGATCAACGACGGGCTGAGCTGGCAGGAGAGGGAAATCGCGTTAGGGCCCGGCGACACCGTAACGTTAGAGCACAGTGCTGTGCCGCAGCTCAGGCTGGAAGGAATAGCCGGGGAAGATGCAAACGCATCCTCGGTTGTGGTTGTGACCCTGGCCGGCCGCAGCCGTTTGTTGCGGCCGGGAGTGGCCCAGGCAGCCTCTTGGGGCAACCTGTGGGTGTCGCTGCAGGCCACCGGCCAGGCCCTCACCGTGACCGGAGAAGACAGCAGCGGCCGCGCAGTGGTCCTGCAGTCCCTGGCCGCCGACGGAAGAGTCGGCTCAGCCTTGCGTCTGTTGTTCGAGCAGACCCAAAGCGAACAGGGGTTTGCCATCCCCATCCGCAACTTCACCTTTCGTGCGGTGAGCTACGCCGCGCTGCCCGAGCAGGGCATACAACAGCCGGTCTTCCTGGTGGAAGCGTTCCGCGGGGAAGAAGCAAACCCGGTCGCGACGGAACTGATCACCGAAGAAGGCCAGTTGACGATCGAAGACGTACGCCTCACGCTGCGCCGGGACCGCTATGCGGTGTTGGAAGCTGCCTATTTGCCGGGCCTGATCCCGCTGGCGTTGGGCGGCCTGTTGCTCCTGGTGGGGACGGCGCTATCGGCCAGCGGCGGGATGACGCGCATCTGGGCCCGGTTCGGGACAGACGGCGCGCAAGTGCTGGCCATCGTCGGCGCCGCCGGGCCGGCTGCGCCACAAGAGGAGATCGAATGGCTGTTGCGCTCGGCGCAGCCCGCCGATCCACCGCCCCAGGAGGGCAGCCATGATCCTTAGCGGCTGGCTGTGGGCCGGCGGCGCCGCCCTGGCGCTGTTGGCCGGCCTGTGGATGATGCTGTTGCGCGCCGGGCCGGACCCGGCGCGGCCGACGCGTTGGATCGCGCCGCTGGCGGCCGTGTTGCTGGCCGCGCTGGCGGGCCTGGGCTGGCGAGCCTGGAGGGCTCACGCCTGGCCCGGCAGCACGCCTCCGGAAGCGCTGGTGTTGTTGGCGGGCGGCAGCCTGGTGGTCGCGGCGTGGCTGGGGCTGCGCGCCGACCGAGAAGGACGGTTGAGCAATCGTTGTGTCGCCCTTGGCCCCACGTTGATCACTGCGGGCATCCTGCTGGCCGTCGGCGCAATGTGGGACATCCTCAGCCCGACACCGTCCAGCGCAACAGGCCTGCCGCTTGCGCGCACCTGGCTGCTGGGGCTGCGCAATCTGTTGGCCAGCATCGGCCTGGGTGGTTGGATCGTCGCATGGACAGCCTCGCTGGTCTGGATCGTGCGGATCTGGCGCCGCGCTCAGGCTGCTGCGCAGACCCAAAGGCCAGAGGGGGAACCGGTCACCGAGGGCGAGCTGCCGGGGATGATCGAGCCCGAGGCCGCCTGGCCGGCGGAGGACCTGGGCCGGCGCCCGGCGCTGTTCAGCTTCCCCTGGTTGACGGCGGCCTGTCTGTGCGGCGCGCTCTGGAACGTCATCGCGCATGCGGCTATCGTGCGCACCGTGCCGGCCGAGCTGTGGACGCTATCGGCATGGCTGTTCGGCGCGGCGTATCTACACGTCACATCGAGCTGGCGGCCGCTGCGGTTGCCCGGCTGGCTGGCGCCCTGGCTGGCTGCGCTGGTCGTAGCAGCGGGCGTGCTGGCTGCCAGCAACGCTGGATCGTTGAGGTAATGCCATGAAACCTATCACCATTGGGGTGGCCGGTGGCACCGGCTCCGGCAAAACCACCATTGCGTTGAAGATCCTGGAACGGGTCGGCTTCGACCGCGTGGCCTATGTGCCCCACGACGCCTACTATCGCGACGCCAGCCATCTGCCCCCGGCCGAACGCTCCCGGCTCAACTACGACCATCCGAACGCGCTGGACAACGACCTCTTGATCGCGCACCTGCAGCAACTGCAGGCCGGCAAGGCGGTGGAAATCCCCGTGTACGACTTCGTCACCCACACCCGTCGGCCGGAGACCCGACACATCGAGCCGCAGCCGGTGATCATGGTGGAGGGCATCTTGATCTTTGCCGACAAAAGGCTGCGCGACCTGATGGATGTGAAGATCTTCGTAGACACCGACGCCGACCTGCGCTTCATCCGCCGGCTGAAACGGGACATGGAGGAACGCGGCCGCACCCCCGAGTCCGTCATCAACCAGTACTTGAACACGGTTCGTCCCATGCATCTGGAGTTCGTCGAGCCCAGCAAGCGCTACGCCGACGTGATCATCCCAGAGGGCGGGCACAACGAAGTTGCCATCGAAATGGTGGCCGCGCGGCTGAAGGCCCTGGTAGCCGAAAGAAGTTGATCCGGAAGACAACATTCTCATGATAGGACGAAAATGATCCCGATTTCCAAACCTTACATCGGCGAGGCCGAGAAACGCGCCGTCCTGGAAGTTCTTGAGTCCGGGATGCTGGCGCAGGGGCCTCGCACTGCGAAACTGGAGGAGGAATTCGCCGCAGTCTGCGGCACGCGCTATGCCGTCGCAACCTCCAACGGGACCACCGCGCTGCACGTGGCTTTGCTGGCCCACGGCATCGGACCCGGCGATGAGGTGATCACCACGCCATTCACCTTTCAGGCGTCGGTCAACAGCATCATCTACACGGGCGCGCGGCCGGTGTTCGTGGACATCGCCGAAGATACCTTCAACATCAACCCCGACCTGATCGAGGCCGCCATCACCCCGCGCACCAGGGCCATCATGCCGGTGCACCTGTACGGCTATCCGTGCGACATGGACACTATCCTGGCCATTGCCGACCGCCACGGCCTGATCGTTGTTGAGGACGCGGCCCAGGCGATCGGCGCTACGTACAAAGGGAAACGCGTCGGCAGCTTCGGCACCGGCTGTTTCAGCCTTTACGCCACCAAGAATATCATGTCGGGCGAAGGGGGCATGATCACCACCGATGACGAGGCGGTGGCGCAGCGCTGCCGGATGATCCGCAACCACGGGATGCAACGGCGCTACTTCCACGACATGTTGGGCTTCAACTTCCGCATGAGCGACCTCCATGCCGCCATCGGGCTGGCCCAGATCGGCCGGCTGGAGGAGTTCACCGCCCGTCGCCGCGCCAACGCCGCATACCTGAGCGCCCACATCACCAGCGTGATTACGCCCAAGGTGAAACCCGGCTACGATCACGTCTGGCACCAGTACACCGTTCGCGTGGACGGCGGCCGCGACCGGGACACAGCGGTGAAGCAGCTTAACGAGGCAGGGGTGGGCACCGGCATCTTCTACCCCATCCCGGCCAACCGACAGCGCTACCTGTTGGAGATGGGCCTGGGCGGGGAAGTCCTTCCCGTAGCGGAACGCCTGGCCGGGGAAGTCATCTCCCTGCCCGTGCATCCCCAGCTCACCCAGGCCGACTTGGATCAAATCGTGCAGGCTGTGAACGCGCTTTGAAACAGGAGCAAAGGAGGTTCTCATCCGCGCGCTGTTTAGGGCCACCCTGACCCTGGGCACGGCGACCGCCGCCACCCTGCTCATCAACATGGTGCGCGTCAAGATCGTTGCGGTGCTCCTCGGCCCTGAGGGCGTAGGGATCACATCCCAGATCAACACCCTGATCAACAGCCTGACCGTCTTGCTCTATCTGGGGTTGGGGCCGGGGGTGGTCAAGTTTCTGGCCGAGGCCAACGCCCAACAAGACGCCGACAGGCTCCAGCGCGTAGCCGTGACCAGCTCGGCCACAGTGGTGATGGTCAGCCTGGCCGGCACCGTTGTGGCGGTCCTCCTTTCTGCGCCGCTCACCCGCCTCACGCTGGGCGACCGTGCGTTGCGCATCTGGGTGGTGCTGGGGGTGCTGGCGGTTCCTCTGGCAGCGTTATCCGGTCATGGCAAGGTGCTGCTCCAGGGATTCAAGCAGGTTCGCCCCATTGCCGTGGCCGGTGTGCTCAGTACGCTCATCAGCTTTGCGACCGTCGTCCCGTTAGTGTACTATCTGCGCGTCACCGGCGCAGTCATTAACATCGGGATCGCCTGGGCGGCCAATGCCGGGCTGTTCTGGTGGTTCTATGGCCGTGTGCAAAACCGGCCTGCGTTCCGGTTCGGGGCGTTCGACCTCGATATCCTGCGGCAACTGATCGCCTACGGCGCTGCCACGCTGGCGGTGAACAGCGGTGTGCTCCTGACGGCGCTGGCCATCCGCTCGCGCATCATTGCCGTGCTGGGCGTAGAGCAGAACGGCCTTTATCAGGCGGTTTATGCCCTGTCGCTGCAATACATGACTGTGGTGACCGGTGCGATGGGGACCTACTCGCTGGCCCATCTGGCCGAGCTGGGGGAACGCGATCTGATTGCAGCGGAGGTCAACAACAACCTGCGCCTCATCTTGCTGATCATGACGCCGCTGTTGGGCGGGGTGCTGATCCTGCGAGAGGTGGGGCTGGTGGTGTTATATAGCCGGGCTTTCTTGCCCGCGGCAGGCCTCTTCCCGCTCCAGGTGCTGGGCGATTTCTTTCAGGCGTGCGCGTTTGCCATGAGCGTGGCACTGATCCCCCTCGGCCGCGTGCGGGCCCATGTGGGGGTCAACCTGACGCCGATGCTGCTGTACCTGGCCGCAGCGTTGAGCTTGCTGCCGGTGTTGGGCCTGCAGGCCGTGGTGCTGAGCTATGCGGCCAGTATGCTCGTCCAGGCAGCGTTGGGTCTGCGCTACCTGCGCAGGGCAATTGCTCTCCAGGTGGCCTACCGGAACCGAGCGCTGTTTACACGTTCGTTGTGGGTGTTGTTAGCACTGGCCGGCATAACCCTGATTCCTGCAAGCCCTGGCGTTCTTGCGGCACGCGCTGCGGGCGGTGCGTTGATCCTGGCGTTATGGGCGCGTTTTGCGTTGACGAAGAACGAGCGCGACATCTTGAAAGAAGCGCTGAGAACGCGACTCGGGCATCGGCGTGTCACCCCGTCGGAAGAGAAACCTACTGCAACGGCGGATGGTCGAGGCGACGGTTTTCGTGCGCACGAGAATGCACCATGAAGAATATCCTGTTCGTCACCCCCTTCATCTGGGAGGGCGGCCCGTGGAAAGGTAAACCTACGGTTTACAACATCATCCGGGGCTTCCAGCAGGCCGGCTATGCGGTGCATGTGGTGACCGCAACCAACAAAGCGGGGCCAGAAGACCTGCTGTGGGAGGGCGTGCACATCCATTACTTCCGCATCCCCATCGCCCCGGGCGGCATGAAGTTTGACGCGTTCCACTCGTTCCTGACGCAGCTCTCGCAAGCTGCCAGTCCCTGGCAGCGGCATCTCACCTTTCGGTTGATGTGGTTACAATTCGTCTTGTTGGGCATGCGACGTGCGGCCCAAGTGGCCCGCCATTGGCCTCCCGTGTTCGCGTATGGGGTCAACAATCCGGGCATCCCGATCGCCTATTGGGTCAGCCGCCGCATGGGCGTGCCGACCTTTTCGCGCATCATGGGCAGCCCCATCGTGCAATGGCTGAGTTCACCTGTAAGGCTCTATCTGGCCCGGTTCGACGAGCTCCTGGCGTTCAAACTGCCGGCAGAAGCCCTGATTGTGACGGATGATGGTACGATCTCGGAGGCGGAGATTCGCGATCAGTTACGGGTGCCTACTACACGAATTTGGGTCTGGCGTAACGGGATTGACAAAGCCGCCTTCACATCCGGGCCGCCCAAGGCGCAACTGCGCGCCGAGCTGGGCCTGCCTGCCGATGCAAAGGTGCTGCTGTGGGTCGCGCAACTGGTCAACTGGAAGCGGACCGATCGCATCATCAATGCCATGCCCGAGGTGGCAGCCCGGTGCCCCGAGGTGCGCTTGCTGATCGTCGGTGATGGCCCTGACCGTCCGAACCTTGAGGCCCAGGCCAGGCGGTTACAGGTCGAACATCTTGTTCGCTTCGAGGGCTTCGTACCCCGAGAGAACCTCCCGCGCTATTTCCGCTGCGCCGACGTTTTCACAGCCCTTTATGATTATTCCAACGTCTCCAATACGCTGCTGGAAGCCATGCTGAGCGGCAACGCCGTCGTCGCCTTGAACAACGGCCACACGGCCGATGTGATCACGCATCTGGAAAACGGCCTGCTCATCGAACCGGAACGCATCAGCGATATCCCTGCAGCCCTGGTACAGGTCCTCCTGGACGACGAGCTGCATGAACGACTTGGCCGCAATGCTGCGGCCTACGCTAAGCGGTCGCTGTTCACCTGGGACGAACGGATCGAGCGGGAGATCAGGGAGATCGAAGAGATCGTGAGCCGCTGGAAAAAGCGTTGACCGGCCGTGATAACCTTGCCCCGATGACCATCTACTTCGACATCTCCGCCGCCGTCCATCGCCGCGCCGGCCTGGGCCGCTACGCCGAAAGCCTCGCTCGCGCCCTGCTCGCCCACCTTGCCGGTTTGCCGGCCTCTCAAGCCGCCCGGCTGGCCTTCTTCTACAACCGCGAACGCGGTATCGAGCCGCTGGCCGGGCTGGAACAGGTCCCGGCGCGCACCGTGGCCCTGGGGTACAAACCGTGGCGGATGCTGGTGTGGCTGGGACAACTGGCGCGCGTCGGTTTCGACCGGCTGCTGTCGGGGGCGACCCTCTATCACGCGACCGAGCATCTGCTGTTGCCGCTGCGCAGCATCCCCACGGTGCTCACCGTCCACGACCTGATCTTCCGGCGCTATCCCCGGCATCACAAGCCGCTCAACCGCTGGTATCTCAACGCCACCATGCCGCTCTTCTGCCGCCGCGCCGATCACATCATCGCTGTGTCAGAGCAGACGAAACGGGACGTCATGGCGGCCTATGGCGTCCCGGCCGACAAGATCACCGTGATCTACGAGGCCGCCGACCCGCGCTTCCGGCCGCAGCCGCCGGAAGTGGTGAGCGAAGTCCGCCGTCGCTATCGGCTGCCCGACCGTTACCTGCTCTTCGTGGGCACCATCGAGCCGCGCAAGAACCTGGGCCGGCTGCTGGCTGCGTTCGAGCGCCTGCACGCCGAGCGCCTGGCCGACGCGCTGGTCATCGTGGGGAAGCGCGGCTGGCTGTACGAAGATTTCTTCGCCCGGCTGGAGCAATCGCCCGCTCGGAACGCCGTCCTTTTCCCCGGCTGGGTGGACGACGCCGACCTGCCGGCCATCTATGCGGGCGCCCAGGCGCTGGCGTTTCCCAGCGAGTTCGAGGGGTTTGGGCTGCCTGTGCTGGAAGCCATGGCGTGCGGCACGCCGGTGGTGTGCTCGAACACGTCGAGCCTGGTGGAGATTGCCTCACTCCCCGGCCCCCTGTCCGACGAGGTGACCTCACCCCCCGGCCCCTTCGGCGAGGAGAGGACCTCACCCCCCGGCCCCTTCGGCGAGGAGAGGACCTCACCCCCCGGCCCCTTCGGCGAGGAGAGGGGGAGGGTTGCGGTGCTGGTGGATCCGCTGGATGTGGACGCGCTGGCAGGCGCGCTGCGCGCCGTGCTCAGCGATCCCGATCTGGCGGCTGCGCTGCGGGCCCGTGGGCTGGAGCAGGCCGCGCGCTTTTCGTGGGAACGCGCGGCTCAGGAAACCCTGCAAGTCTACCGGCAGGTAGCGGCGAAATGCCAGGTGCGTTGACCATCTGGGCCGGCCATGTTATGATAGGACACGACGGAGGTATGTGATGGCCGATAGTCAGGCTGAGAACGTCCTGGTCCAGCAGAACGCTGAACCGACGGCAGGGATGCCACCTGCCCCAGGGCAAGGCCCCGGATGGCACATCTCGCCGGCCCTACGCCGACAAATTCTGGACGCGCTGGAAAAACCCCCACGCATGACCTACGAAGAGTTTCTGGCCTGGGCAGACGAGGACACATATGCCGAGTGGGTGGACGGAGAAGTGATTATGACCAGCCCTGCGTCGGATCGTCATCAAGACCTTGTGCGCTTTCTGATGGCAGTCTTAGGCACCTTCGCGGAGGCCAACAACCTGGGCATAGTCCGACCGGCCCCGTTCCAGATGAAGCTGGAACACGGTCGCGAGCCCGACTTGCTGTTCCTCGCCCGAGAGCACCTCGACCGGCTCCGCCGCAACTACCTGGATGGGCCGGCCGACCTGGTGATCGAGGTGGTTTCGCCGGAAAGCGCCGGCCGCGACCGGGGAGAGAAATTCTACGAGTATGCGCGGGGCGGCGTGCCGGAGTACTGGCTGATTGACCCGGACAGCCGTTGGGCGGAGTTCTACCGGCTGGGAGAGGGACGTTATCGCCTGGCTTTCGAGGGCCGCGAGGGCGAATATCATGCCGCCGTCATACCGGGTTTCTGGCTGCGGGTCGAGTGGTTGTGGCAAGAGCCGCTGCCCGCTGTTGATGCGATCCTGCTCGAGATCGGCGGGGCAGAATACGCCCGTCGCCAGATCGCGCTGATCCGGGAGCGCGGCCTGTGGCCGGCCGATGAGGCGGCATAAGAAGGGACAGGCGTGCCGCATTATATCCTCGACGCACGGGTTGCCACACCGCATTTCCCCGGCATCGGCCGCTATGTGACCAACCTGGCGGCAGCCCTGATCCCCCTGCTGTCCGGCGACGAGTGGCTGACGATCTTATACGACCCCGCCTTCCCGCCGTCGCTGCCCGGCCTGGAGCAGATGGCCGTGCCGGTAACCACGCCCCAACTCGCGAAAACGGACGCCGCAGCTTGCTGCGGCCCGGGGCAAGCCCCGGCGTCCAGAGTTTTCGACCATGTACAAATGATCCCTATCTCTGCCTCTCCTTTCTCATTGCAGCAACAATGGGAGCTCCCGCGCCTGCTCCGCCACCTTGCGGCCTCCGACTACGGGTTTCCGGCCCCTGACCTCTACCACAGCCCCTATTACCTCATGCCCTACCGGCCCGGCATGACCACGGCCCTCACCGTGTACGACCTGATCCCGCTCCTGTTCCCCGAGCACAGCACATTGCGCGCCCGGCTCCTGTTCCGCTGGGCCACTGCGTTGGCGCTGCGGGCCGCTCAAGCCGTCATCGCCATCTCCGAAGCCACCCGGAGCGACTTCCTGGCCCGCTTCCGCCTTGCGCCGGGGCGCATCGTCGCCATTCCGCTGGCCGCCGATCCCATCTTCCGCCCCCAGCCGGCCACAGCAATCGCCTCGGTCCGGGAGCGCTACCGCCTGCCCGAACGTTACGTGCTGTACCTGGGCAGCAACAAGCCGCACAAGAACCTGGTGCGCTTGATCGAAGCCTGGAAGACCGTGACCCGCACCCTGGCGCCCACAACGTGTCAACTGGTCATCGCGGGCGCGTGGGATACGCGGTACCCTGAAGCAAAAGCACGGGCCGAGGCTCTGGGCCTGGGCGATCAGGTGCGGTTTCTGGGGCCGGTGGCCGGGGCCGACCTGCCGGCGCTGTACGCTGGGGCGGCAGTCTTCGTGTTTCCCTCTCTCTACGAGGGGTTCGGGCTGCCTGTGCTGGAGGCCATGGCCTGCGGCACGCCGGTGGTGTGCTCGGATGTGGCGAGTTTACGGGAGGTGACCTCACCCCCCGGCACCCTCGGCGAGGAGAGGACCTCACCCCCCGGCACCCTCTCCCACGAGGAGAGGGGGAGGGTTGCGGTGCTGGTGGATCCGCTGGAGGTGGACGCACTGGCCGAGGCGATCTGCCGTGTGTTGAACGATGTAGCGCTGGCGGCCGACCTCCGGGAGCGCGGGCTGAGGCAGGCAGCGCGTTTCTCCTGGGAGCAGACGGCACGCCAGACTCTGGCGGTCTATCGGCGGCTGGTAGCCGGCGAGGACTTCGACGATGCACCCCGGTAATGCCATCATCCATCGGGGCGCAAGGGAGAGAAATCCGACGAATACCATCCTCCACATCTACAAGGACTACTTCCCGGTCCTGGGCGGCATCGAGAACCACGTGAAGCTGCTGGCCGAGGCCCAGGCCGGCCGCGGGCATAGGGTGACCGTGCTGGTCACAAACCCGGCCGGGTTGGCCACGACCATCGCGCAGGAAAACGGCGTGACGGTGATCCGGGCCGGCCGGCTGGCCACCGTCGCCTCCACGCCGTTGAGCCTGGCGCTGCCGTGGCAGCTACTGCGCCAACGGCCGGATGTCGTCCATCTGCACTATCCCTATCCCGTGGGCGAAGTGAGCCAGTGGTTGCTGCGGCGAGGGCGCGCCACCGTGCTCACTTATCACGCGGATATCGTGCGCCAGGCCGGCATCCTCCGCTGGTACAGCCCCCTGCTGCGCCGGGTGCTGCGTCGCGTTGACAAAATCATCATCGGCAGCCCACCCATGCGCAAGGGTGCTTTCCTGGGCGAACACCAGGCCAAATTGCGCCTGATCCCCTACGGCATCCCGCTGGCCCGCTTTCAGACCCCGCCTGCCGTGGACGACCTGGCACGGGTGCACGCCCGGGTCGCTGCCGCTTTTCCGGCCGCTGACGTCCCATCCACCTCTCGCGACGCAGTCCCCCCTTCCGCTGCCCCCGCGGCCGGGCTTCCTATCCTGCTGTTCGTCGGCCGCCTGCGCTACTACAAAGGGCTGGACTGGCTGATCCGAGCCCTGGTGCAACTCCCGGCGCGGCTGATCGTCGCCGGCACCGGGCCCATGGAGACCGAATGGCGGGCGCTGGCCGCAGCACTTGGGGTCGAACAGCGCATTGCGTGGCTGGGCGAAGTGCCGGACGACGATTTACCGGCCCTATATCACCTGGCTGACCTGTTTGTCCTGCCCGCCAGCCACCCCTCCGAGGCATTTGGGCTGGTTCAGGTCGAGGCGATGGCCGCCGGGCTGCCCGTCGTGTCCACCGAGCTGGGCACCGGCACTTCTTACGTCAACCAAGACGGCCTCACCGGGCTGGTTGTCCCTCCCCGCGACCCCGACGCGTTGGCTGCAGCGATCAGGGCACTGCTGGCCGATCCGGGGCGCCGCAGCGCCATGGCTGCGGCCGGCCGCCAGAGGGTCGCTGCCGAATTCGAACTGGATGTGATGGTGACCCGGGTGCTGGAAGTGTACGAAGAGACTCTTCGCCGTTCGCCGCCTGGCTGATCGGCTGTTTGCTTCTGGTCATTTTGTTTGCGTTTTATCTCCCTCTGGGGTAAGATTTATCGGTCAATTCGTATCCTCGATTCGGAAACCGAGTTCTATTGTGGAAACCCGTCTCAGTCGCATTTGCGACGCCGTCATCGAAGCCGGCTGGCTGGCAGCGCTGGTGGTGGCGCCGCTTTTCTTCAATACGCACTCCAACCGCGTCTTCGAGCCGGACAAGATCCATCTGGTGCGCTCCATAGCCCTGGTGATGGCCGTCGCCTGGGGCATCCAGCTGCTGGAACGCGGCCTGGCCCGCGGCTCAGGGACTTCCGCCCTCTGGGCCCGGCTCCGTGCGACGCCGCTGGTGCTGCCTGCCCTGGCCCTGGTGCTCAGCTATGTGATCAGCACGGCCCTCTCGGTGGTGCCCCGCATCAGCTTCTTCGGCTCTTACGTGCGGATGCAGGGGACCTTCACCTTTCTCAGCTATGTGGCCATCTTCGCCATGGTGCTGACCCACCTGCGACGTCGGGAGCAGATACAACGGCTGTTGCACGCTGTGGTTCTCACCAGCCTGCCCATCGCCATCTACGGCATCATCCAGCACGCCGGGCTCGATCCGCTGCCGTGGGGCGGGGACGTCCAGGAACGGGTAGCGGCCAATATGGGCAACGCGATCTTTGTGGCCGCCTATCTCATCATGGCGTTCTTCCTGACCCTGGAGCGGCTGCTGGATAGCCTTATCTCGCTGCTGGATGCCGAACGCGGCACTATCGGGGACGCGCTGCGGGCCGGCAGCTACCTGTTCGTGCTGGCAGTACAGGCCATCGCAATCGTGTACACCCAAAGCCGCGGGCCGTGGCTGGGCTGGGGCGCAGGGATGTACGTGTTCGGGATGTTGGGCCTGCTGCTGCTGGGCCGGTGGGCCGCCGGCCGTGAGCGCATGCCGGCCGCTCTGCGCTGGTTGAGCCGCCATGTGAAGGCCGCCTGGTTGGGGCTGATCGGCGTTGCCCTGGTCGTGATCGCCCTGGTCGTGACCCTGAACATTTCCGGCGGTCCTTTGCAGCCGCTGTGCGAAAGGCGGTACGTCAACCGGGTGTGCACGCTGTTCAGTACCACCGAAGGTACCAACGCCGTGCGGGTGCTGATCTGGCAGGGCGTGGTGGACATGATGCTCAAGCCACATGCGCCCATCGAACAGCCCGACGGCACGCCCGACCCCCTGAACCTCGTCCGTCCCCTTGTGGGCTACGGCCCCGAGTCTATGTGGGTGGCTTACAACCGTTTCTATCCGCCAGAGCTGGCGCACTACGAAGCGCGCAACGCCTCCCCTGACCGCTCGCACAACGAGACCTTCGACGCGCTGGTGCGCGGCGGGCTGATCCAGTTCGGCATCCAACTGATCCTGTTCAGCGCTGTCTTCTACCACGCGCTGCGTTGGCTGGGGCTGGTGCAAGGCACGAGACGACGGAGGCTCTTCGTGGCCATGCTGGCCGGCGGCGGCCTCGTCGGGGTGATTGCGCCGTTGCTGGCCGACGGCAGCCTGCGCCTGGCCGGGATCGGCCTGCCGGCCGGTCTGATCGCAGGCATGATCGTCTACGTCACCCTCGACCTGCTGCTGAGCCAAGAGCAGCCGCGGGAGGCGGGACGCGAGGTCACCGCCGGCCGACGGCAATTGCTGGTCCTGGCGCTGCTGTCCGCCGTAGTTGCGCATTTCGTCGAGGTGCACTTCGGCATCGCGATCGTGTCCACCATGACCTATCTCTGGACCCTGATGGCAGTCCTGGTGGTGGTGGGGATGCGGTGGGACACCGGCGATGAGGAAGTCAGGCCGGCATCTACCGACACCCGGGCACCAGAGCCCGACCGGCTACAAGGCGATGCGACCGCCGCTGCTGCCACCTCTCGCCCGGTGAAAACCACACCCGCCGCGGCCGCCGGCGCCCGGCGCAAAGCCGGCAAGCGGACAACCGCCGAGGAAAAACGGCCAAGGCCCCCACAACCCACCCCAGCAACGGCACCGAGGCGCTCACCGCCCGACCCCTTGCTGCCCTATCTGGGGATTGCGGCGCTCGTCACCTTCGTGTTGGTTTGGGATTATCTGGTCAATCAGAGCGGCGCAACCTCCCCGTTGGCCATCCTCTGGCAGGCTTTCACCACCAGGCCGACGAACTACCGGATCGTCTTCTCGCCGGTCCTTTTGATGCTGATGCTCTTCGTCTGGCTGGTCGGCGGCCTGCTGGCCATCACCGAAGCGCGGCGCCAGGCAGCATCGGGCAGACGCCTTTCGGCTCCATTGGCGGCCCTGGCCTATGCCCTAACCGTGGGCGGCGTTTTCTTCATTTACGGCGTCATCCAGGCCGGCCGCCTCTCCCTCTCGGGGCTGAGCGGGCTGGCCATCTTCCGCCACATGGCGGGACACATCGCCGTCTTCGACCTGTTCCTGCTGCTGATCATCCTGGCCCTGGCGGCCACCATCGCCCTGGGCGAGCCGCGGCCTTGGCCTGCACGGGCGTTCGGCCGAACTCCCGTCCTGTCGCTGGGCGCGGGGGCCCTCCTGACCGCTGCTGCGGCGGCCGTCATCATCAACGTGAACATCCAGACGGTGCAAGCCGATACCCTTTACAAACAGGGGCTGGCCTACGAATCGGCCGGACAGTGGGAGGGCGCCGCGATCCTGTATCGCGAGGCCGTGTTACTGGAGCCCCAGGAGGATTACTACTACCTGTTTCTGGGCCGCGCGCTGCTCCAGCTCGCGACGTCTGTCCCCGCCAGAGGAGCACCGGTGCTCCCGGAGGATTTGAGCCGTGTCCCCACTGCTGACTTGCTGCCGCTCATTGAACGCGGGCTGCAAGTGCGCAACCGCGAAGACCTGTACCGGGCTTCGCACGCGGCGTTGGTGGCCGCCCGACGGCTGAACCCGCTGAACACCGATCATAGTGCCAACCTGGCCCGTTTGCACCGGGCATGGGCGTTCGCTGCCCTGTCCGACATGGCCGGCGGACAGGCTGCCGTGCCGAGATTGCGCGACCTGTCCCAGGCGCAAAGCGAGGCCGTCAACATCGCACGGCTGCAGCAGGCGGTGTCTTACTACCGCCAGGCCGTGTCCCTCAGCCCCCAAAACGCGGGACTGTGGAACGAACTGGCCCTGGTACAGCTCATCCTCAACGACCTGGACGCCGCGAGGGCCACGCTGGACCGCTCTCTGGCCCTGGACCCGCGCTTCTATCTCACCTATCTGTATCGCGGGGACCTGCTCGACCTGCAGGGCGACAAGCAAGCCGCCCTGGCCGCGTATCGCAAAGCGGCCGAGCTGGCGCCCAAAGACCTCAGTGTGCTCAGCACCTTGGGCGTCTTCAGCGCTCAAAACGGCGACCCGCAGGGGGCAGTGGCGGCTTTTCGCCGCATCATCGAGATCGAGACAGAAGGGCTGGCTGCAGACGAAAGCCGGCTGGCACAACTGGATGCGCTGGCTGCGCAAGGGGGTGGTTACAGCCGCCTGGAGCCCTCTGCCTCCCGCACCCAGGCATCATTGCAAAGCAAGATCGCAGGCCATCGGGGGCAGTTGCACCTGGCCTATCGCAACCTGGCGCTGGTCTTGCGGGACGCCGGCCAGATCAAAGAGGCGTTGGAGGCCGCGCGCCAGGCGGCCGCCTATGCCACCGCCGATAATCGTGCCACGATCGAGACATTGATCGCCGACCTGGAAAGGCGGCTCACACCATGACGACCTACATCTTGATCCTGCTCAGCGCGCTGGTGCTGGCCTTCAGCGTGACGCCGGTGGCGCAACGCACAGCACGCCGCATCGGCATGGTGGATCAACCCAGCGCGCGCAAACAGCACACAGTCCCCACCCCACTCTTGGGCGGCGCTGCCATCTACGTGGCGGTAATCGTGGCGCTGATCTTGCTGGGCGACCGCTTTTACGTCAATCAGGTGGCGGGCATCTTCCTGGGCGCCACGCTGGTTTCCTTCATGGGCCTGTGGGATGACCGAAGGGGCTTAAGCCCGGGGATCAAGCTCGTCGTCCAGTTTGTGGCCGCCGGCATCCTGGCCCTGACCGATGTGCGCATCAGCCTGTTTCCATGGCCGGCGCTGAATATCGCTGCGACCTTGCTGTGGGTCGTGGGAATCACCAACGCCATGAACCTGCTGGACAACATGGACGGCCTGAGCGGCGGGATCGCGGCCATTGCAGCGCTCTTTTTCCTGCTTTTCGCCGCCATGAGCAAGCAGTATCTGGTGGGTGCGTTGGCCGCCGCGCTGACGGGCGCCTGTCTTGGCTTCCTGTTCTACAACGTCAATCCGGCGCGTATCTTCATGGGCGATACGGGCAGCCTGTTCCTGGGGTTCACCCTGGCCGCAGTGGGGATCAAGCTGCGCTTTCCGGACAATTCGGCTTTCGTCACCTGGATGGTGCCGGTGTTCGTGCTGGCAGTGCCCATCTTCGACACCAGCCTGGTGATCATCTCACGCCTGCGTCGCGGCCTGAACCCCTTGACCACGCCGGGGAAGGACCATCTCAGCCATCGGTTGGCCCGGTTGACAGGCAGCCCGCGCGAAGCCGTGCTGATCTGTTACCTGATCGGCTTTGTCGCCGGCGTCCTGGCAACCTTCATCACGCAGGCCAGCATCATTGAGGGTTACGCTGTCGGAGGGGCCGCCTTGCTGGCAGGCCTCTACGGCATCTGGAAACTTGAACGCATCTTCCGACAAACGACCCAATAAACCAAAGGAGTCTCTCTTGAACAAGCACGTACTTTTCTCACTGGCCCTTGTGGCGCTCCTGCTCCTGGCGGCCTGCGCACCGGCGACTACCCCGCCGGCCGCTACGGTACCCGAGTCCGCCCCGGAAGCGACCCCTGCGCCGACGACCTCGGCGCCGCTTCCCGCCCCCGTCGAGCGGCTGGAGGCCACACCTGACACCCGGCCCACCGTCCCGGCGCCCCCGGCCGACGGCAGCCGGCCGCTGGCCGACATCCCGGCTGCGGAGCGCAACGATCGTTTCAGCGGCCCCGCAGCCACCTACGTGAGGCCGAACACCATCTACATTGCCACCATCGTCACCGAGAAGGGCAACATCGTTGCGGAGCTGTATCAGGATACCCCTGAGAGCCTCAACAACTTCGTTACCCTGGCCCTGAACGGTTTCTACGACGGGCTGACCTTCCATCGGGTCGAACCTGGATTCGTGATCCAGGGCGGCGATCCGTCCGGTGATGGCCTGGGCGGCCCCGGTTACACCATCCCGGCCGAGATCAAGCACGGCCACCCGCGCGGGGTGCTGGCCTGGGCGCGCACCGGGGACCAGGTGAACCCCGAACGGCGCTCCAGCGGCAGCCAGTTCTACATCACCATCGGCGATGCGTCCTTCCTGGACGGCGCCTATACCGTCTTCGGCTACATCATCGAAGGCATGGACGTGGCAGACCAGATCAGTGTAGGGGACAAGATCGTCCGGGTGGACATCACCGAGGCGACAATCTCCCGGCTGCCCACCCCCACCCCCACGCCGGAACCGAAGGCACCCGTACCTGCCGAGGGCCGGCCGCTGGCTGCCCTGCCGGTGGCGGAGCGCGAAGGGATCTACAACACCCCACCTTCCATGGTGCTGGACACCACAAAAGCCTACCAGGCGACCATTGTCACCGACAAGGGTGACATCGTCATCGAACTGGATCCGACCCGCGCGCCGCTGACGGTCAACAACTTCGTGTTATTGGCCAATCTGGGCTACTACGATGGCATGCCGGTGGCCTACACGGAACCGGAAGTGTACCTGGTGACCGGTTCGCCGGCCAGCATGCCCAGCAGCGACGTGGGCTATCAACTGCCCCTGGAGCCCGAGGCCAATGCCAGCGAGGTCATCACCGGCACGGTCAGCCTGTATCCGGTGATTGATCTGACAGGCGAGGTGGCCGCCAGCGGCAGCCAGTTCTTCATCTCGTTCATGGCTCTTGAGGACAACACCACGCCGCTCAACATCTTCGGCAAGGTGGTCAGCGGCCTGGACGTGGCCCAACAACTGGCAATCGGGGACATCATCAAGCGCATCACGATTGACGTGAAATAGCCTTCTCGGGTCCCAGGCTGATGAACAAACAGCGGGTGTTACGCGTTCTGGCGCTGGTTTTCGTCGTCGCCCTGTCGCTGGCCATCGTGGCCTACGGCGACCGGCTATCGGCGCTGGGCGCATACGGCTACCCTGGGCTGTTCCTGCTCAACGTGCTGGCCAGCGCCACGCTGATCCTGCCCGCGCCAGGGCTGGCGCTGGCCTTTGCGGCCGGCGCCAGCCTGAACCCCTGGCTGGTGGGGCTGGCGGTGGGCTCGGGCTCGACCTTTGGCGAGCTGACCGGTTACCTGGCCGGCTTCAGCGGCCGCGGCGCGGTCGAGAACAACCCCAACTACTTGCGGGTGCGAGGCTGGATGATGCGCTTCGGCCTTTGGGTGCTCTTCGTTCTCAGCCTGGTGCCCAACCCATTGTTCGACGTAGCCGGGATCACGGCCGGGATGATGAGGATCCCGGTCTGGAAATTCCTGGCGGTTACCTGGGCCGGCAAGGTCATCAAGTCGGTCCTGGTGGCCCTGGCGGGCGCCGGCATGATCGGCGCCCTCAAACCCTTCATCCAACAGTGGCTGATGCGATAGGGCAGCATGGCGAATAGACTGGACACAGCGCTCATCTTTGGGCTGCTATCGCTCTTTCACCTGATCGGCGGCGCAGCATTAGGCGCCGGCCTCAGAGGTCGGCGTGGGCTGCCTGTGGCCTGGGGGATATTGATCGGGGTCGTGCCTCTTTACTTCGGCGGCGAGCGCGTCTTCCTGCTCGGGGACTGGCTGCCCCTGAGCTGGCAACTGCTGGTGCTGGCGGTCGCTGCAATCGGGGTGGGGTCCTGCATGCCCCGACTGGCCGCGTTCTTTCTGCGCCGGGGGATGGCCAGCATGATGATCGGCACCCTGATCATGGCCGCGGCCGCGGTGATCGCCGGCTGGCTGGATAGCCGCAATGCCGCGCTGATCTCACAAGTCGTCGGCGGCATCGGCTTCCTGTTCGGCGCCATGTGGTTCGGCGCCGGGATCAAACAACTACGAGGCAAATAGTGTTCGAGCTCGTCTTCCTGGGCACCTCAGCCTCTGCGCCATCCGTGCAGCGGGGCCTCTCGGCCGCGATGGTGCTGCACCGGGAATACCGCTTCCTCATTGACTGCGGCGAGGGCACCCAGCGCCAGATCCTGCGCAGCGGCCTGGGGTTCAAACGCCTGGAGCGGATCCTGCTGACCCACGGCCACCTCGATCACATCCTGGGGCTGGGGGGGCTGGCGTCCACCTTCGGCCGCTGGGAAGCGATCGAGCAGTTGGAGATCATGGGCGGAGCGGCTGCGCTGGCCCGGGTGCGTGAGCTCATGCGCGTCGTCTTCGGCGCTGCAGAAGTACACGTGAACATCGTGTACCGCGTCATCCACCCGGGCGTTCTCCAGGAAGACGATCAGTTCCGCCTGCGCGCCTTCTCGGTGGAACATCGCCGGACCGAGGCGTTTGGCTTCAGTTTCGAGGAGAAGGCCCGGCGCCCGTTCCTGCCCGATCGGGCCGAGGCGTTGGGGGTGCCGGCCGGGCCGATCCGCCGGGAGCTGGTAGCCGGCCGGCCGGTGACCTTGCCCGATGGACGGATCGTGCATCCCGACGAAGTGTTGGGGCCGGAAATCCCGGGGCTGCGGCTGGTGTTCATCGGCGACGCCGGCCGGGTGGACAACCTGGTGGCCGAGGCGGCCGGCGCCGACCTGTTAGCGATCGAGGCCACTTACCTGGAGGAAGAGCGCGAAGTCGCGGCCGCGTTTGGCCATCTGACCGCCGCACAAGCAGCCTGGCTGGCGCGTGAAGCGGGCGTGAAACACCTGGTGCTGCATCACATCTCGCGGCGCTACACCAACGCGCAGGTGCTCGACGAGGCGACCCCCATCTTCCCGCAGACCTCGGTGGCGCGCGATTTCGACCTCTTTCGGCTGGTGAAACAAAAACCGCTGGAACGCGTGGACGTGCGCGACCGGGCAGAGGAAGCCCCTTGAATCTGCCTCACGCCGGGGGCGGCACCGGCAGGTCTTCCACCGCCGTGTGCATCCACTTCTCCCCCGTCTCCACCAGCATGTTGGGGATGTCGTCCACGATGGGGTATTTGCGACCGCAGCCCGGCTCCTGACACACCAGCCACACGTCCTTCACCAGGGACAAACGGCCCGGGTCCTCGCCCGGCCGCCGGGTGGGGCCGGTCACACAGTGGGGACAACGCAAGATTTCCAGCAAGTCTTTTGGGATCATCCTTTGACCTCGTTGAAGAGAGTGTTCTGCGGGCTCGATTATAACACCTGCCCCTCTGCCGATCCCAATTCAACAAGAGCCGTCACCTAACTTGCCCGTGATCTCACGCTATGCTATACTTTGCACTTGGGCCAGCGTACCTGGCCCATATCTTACACGTCCGCTTTTTGACTGACCGTGCCCGCAGCAGCCGGCTTCCCCGACAAGCACAAGGCCGGCTTCGCGCGGGTCTCAGGGCACAGGCGGGCGGAAGAAATAACGGAAAAAGGAGAGTCACACGTGTCGGTCATTTCAATGAAGCAGTTGTTGGAGGCGGGCGTCCACTTCGGGCACCGCACGCGGCGCTGGCATCCGAAGATGCGAACCTTCATCTTCACGGAGCGCAACGGCATCCACATCATTGACCTGCAGCAGACGATGCGCCAGGTCAATACCGCGTACCAGACCGTGCGCGATACCGTGCGCGCCGGCGGGACGGTGCTGTTCGTGGGCACGAAAAAGCAGGCCCAGGAGACCATCCGCCAGGAAGCGGAGCGGTGCGGCATGCCTTATGTCGTGCATCGCTGGCTGGGCGGAACGCTGACCAATTTCCGCACCATTCGCCAGCGGGTAGAGTTCATGACCGAGCTCGAGCGACGCCAGGCGCGCGGGGAGCTGGACCGCCTGCCCAAGAAAGAGGCTTTGTTGTTGCGCCATGAGTTGCAGCGCCTGAACACCCGGCTGGGCGGGCTGCGCGAGATGACACACCTGCCCGACCTGCTGTTCATCGTGGATGTGCAGCGCGAGGCGCTGGCGGTCGCCGAGGCCAACAAGCTGAACATTCCCATCATCGCAATGGTGGACACCAACTGCGATCCTGACCCGATTGATCATCCCATCCCGTCCAACGACGACGCCATTCGGGCCATCAAGCTGATCGCTTCTACGATGGCGAACGCCGTCCTGGAAGGGCTCGAGCTGCGCCAGGTGGACGAGGCTGACCGGGCCGCCGCGCAACCGGTGGTGGAGGAGGTCGCGTTCGACGAGTTGGCCGCCGAGAAGCCGAAAGCTGCCGAATACCTTGGGCGGGACGAGTTCGAGTTCGAAGAGGCTGCGCCCGAGGATCTGCTCGGCCCCTCCGTGCTCGCCCGACTGGCCGAGGGCCAGGACGAGGAAGAGTACTTGAAAGACGAAGAATCCGACGAGAGCGACAAGGAGTAGCTTGTGGAAATCACTGCCCAGATGGTCAAAGACCTGCGCGCGCTGACCGGTGCAGGTGTGTTGGATTGCCGTAAGGCGTTGGAGGCGGCGGCCGGCGATTTCGAACGCGCCGCAGAGATATTGCGAGAGAAGGGCCTGGCCATTGCGGCCAAGAAAGCCGAGCGCGAGACCAAGGAAGGCTTGATCGGCAGCTACGTCCACATGGGCAGCAAGATGGCTGCCTTGGTGGAAGTCAATTGCGAGACCGACTTCGTGGCGCGCACCGACCAGTTTCAGGCTCTGTGCAAGGACCTGGCGATGCAGGTGGTGGCGGCCCGGCCGGGTTGGGTGCGCGTGGAGGATGTCCCCGGTGACGTGATTGCCAGGCTGAAGGAAGAAGCCGAGGCTGAAGCGGCCGGCAAACCTGCAGCCGTCGTCGAGAAAATCGTAGAGGGCAAGCTGGCCAAGTTCTACGAGGAAAACGTCCTTTTGGAGCAGCCTTTTATCCGAGACGAGGGGATCAAGGTCAAGGACCTGATCACCCAGGCCATCGCCAAGATCGGCGAGAATATCACAGTGCGTCGCTTCGCCCGCTTTGAAGTCGGCGGTTGAGATCGCCATGAGCACACTGCGTTACCGCCGCATCCTCCTGAAGCTCGGAGGCGAAGCCCTGGCCGGCGAAGGGGGCTTCGGCATTGACCCCCATCAAGCCGACATCGTGGCGGGCAAGATCCGACGCCTGCGCGACCTGGGCGTGGAAGTGGCCGTGGTGATCGGCGCTGGCAACCTGTGGCGGGGCAAAGACGGCCTGGCCCACGGCATGGAGCAGACCACCGCCGACCATATGGGGATGCTGGCGACGGTGATGAACGCGCTGGCGCTGGGCGATGCGCTGCGCCGTGTGGGCATCGAACCCCGGGTGATGACGGCCATTGACATGCACAGCGTGGCAGAGCCGTACATCCGGGGCCGGGCAATCCGCCACCTGGAAAAGGGATATGTGATCCTGCTGGCGGCCGGCACGGGCAACCCGTACTTCACCACCGACACGGCCGCGGCGCTGCGGGCCATGGAGATTCATGCCGAGGTCCTGATCAAAGCGACAAAAGTAGACGGCGTCTACGACAAAGATCCCAAGCGCTATCCCGACGCCCGCCGCTTCGACCATCTGACCTACATCGAGGCGCTGAATCTGCGAGTGGGCGTCATGGACAGCACGGCTCTGACCTTGTGCATGGACCACGACCTGCCCATCATCGTGTTGGACCTGTGGCAGCCGGACACGGTGGAGAAGGCGGTCTTGGGCCAGGCAGTGGGAACCCTGGTGAGCGCGTAAGGCAATCCCTGGCCGGCAGGGGACAGGATTCCCCCAGAAACCTGTCCCCTGGCCGTCGGCCCAAGGAGTACCCGATGATCAAAGAAGTCCTGCAAGACGCTCGTGAGCGCATGGAAAAAACCGTCGAAGCCCTGAAGAGCGATCTGCGCGTCATCCGCACGGGGCGAGCTTCGCCGGCCCTGGTGGAAAGCGTTATGGTGGATTACTACGGCGTGCCCACCCCCCTGGTACAGATCGCCGGCATCACCGTGCCCGAACCGCGCCTTTTGCTGATCCGGCCGTGGGACCGCAACAGCCTCAACGCCATCGAGAAGGCCATCCTGAAATCGGACCTCGGCCTGACGCCGAACAACGACGGCCAGGTGATCCGGTTGGCCATTCCCCCGCTGACCGAGGAACGCCGCCGCGAGTTGAGCAAGCAGGTGGCACGCCGGGTCGAGGAAGCCCGGGTCTCCGCGCGCAACATCCGGCGAGACGCCAACGAAATGTTGCGCGACCTGGAAAAAGAGAAGATGATCACCGAGGACGAGCGAGACCGCGCGCTGGAGAAGGCGCAAGAGTTGACCAACGAGTTCATCAAGCTCATTGACGAGATCGGTAAAGCCAAAGAGGCCGAGATCCTGGAAGGCTGAACAACCGCCAGCATGGCAGAAAAACCTTCTTTGCGAGAGCGTTACCCCGAGATCGTCCGGGTTCCGCACCATGTTGGCATCATCATGGACGGAAACGGTCGCTGGGCGCAAGCGCGCGGGCTGCCACGGCTGGCCGGCCACAAGGCCGGGACCGAGAATATCCGACGGGTGCTCACTGCAGCTACCGAATTCGGCATCAAAGTCCTGACCATCTACGCGTTTTCGACCGAAAACTGGGGTCGGCCGCCCGATGAAGTGGCCGGCCTGATGAACCTGCTGGGCCAGGTTATCCGCCGCGAGACCAAAAACCTGCACGAGAACGGCGTTTGCATCCGGCACAGCGGTCGGCTGGAAGGCATCGCGCCTAACCTTGCCCAACAAATCCAGGAAGCCGTACAGCTGACCTGCAACAATCAACGCATCATCTTGAACGTTGCCTTCAACTACGGGGGCCGGGCCGAGATTGTGGATGCCGTGCGCCACATCATGCGCGATGGCCACCCGCCTGAGGCGGTCACCGAGGAATTGATCTCGGCCTATCTGTATACCGGCGGCCTGCCTGACCCGGACCTGATCATCCGCACGGGCGGCGAGTATCGTCTCAGCAACTTCTTGCTCTGGCAGGCGGCCTACGCGGAGTACTACGCCACCCCGACCTTCTGGCCCGATTTCGATGAAGCAGAGTTTGCTGCTGCCTTGATCGAGTATAATCAGCGCGAACGTCGCTTCGGCAGAGTCCTCGTGCCCGACGCTTCGTCGCCAAGCAACTGATCAATCAATTTGACTGAGGAGATCGGCGTGCTGCGTCACCGCGTGCTCAGCGCCATCATCCTGTTGCCCATTGTGCTGGCGCTGGCGAGCCTGGGCGGCATCCCCTGGTCACTGGCCGTGTTCGTCGTCGGACTTCTGGGGTGGCGGGAGATGACCAACTTGCTGCAAAGAGACCACTTTGCTGTTGACCGGCTCCTGGGACTGCTTTTCATCGCCGCGTGCGTGGGAGAGGCCTATGCCCGCTCCCTGGGCCTGGCGGCGGTAGACTTCCTCCGCCCGCTGTTGACAGGCCTGATCATCCTCTCCCTCACCTGGGCATTGTACGATCGCTCCGAACACCCGACTGCCAACTGGGCCATGAACATCGCGGGGGCGCTGTACATGGGCTTTCTGTTGGGCCATTTCGTCAGCCTGCGCCTCAGGCCCCAAGGTTTCAACTGGCTGATGTTAGCACTGCTCTTGACGTGGGTCAACGACTCCATGGCCTATTTCGTGGGCAGCGCACTGGGCCGCCATAAGTTATGGCCCCGTGTCAGCCCCAAGAAGACCTGGGAAGGCTCAATCGGCGGGCTCTTGAGCACGCTGGTCGCAGGAGGATTCCTGGCCCACTACCTGGTCAATGTGCCGGCCTGGTCCGGCGTCGTGCTGGGCCTGTTCATCAGCGTGGCAGCGACCTACGGCGACCTGGCGGTCTCGCTGTTGAAACGCATGGCACGCCTCAAGGACAGCAGCAACCTCATCCCAGGCCATGGCGGTGTGTTGGATCGCCTGGACAGCCTGATGTTCACGGTGCCCATTGTCACCTATTTTGCCGTCATCATGACAGGGGTCTGAACCGATCCCCATCGCAGGAGCCTTTTATGAACCACAACCACACCGCACGACGCACGATCAACGCCTGGATCATGTACGACTGGGCAAACTCGGCCTTTGCGACCACCACCATGGCAGCCGTATTGCCGGTCTTCTTCAGCCAGGTGGCCGCCCGCGGCGTCCTCACGCCCGTCCAGGCCAGCAGCACCTGGGGCCTCACACAAACCGTCGGCATGTTGCTCATGGCGTTGGCCGCCCCGGTGCTGGGAGCGATTGCCGACTACGGTGGCTCCAAGAAACGCTTTCTGGCTGCGTTCGCCATCCCCGGTATACTGGCCGCCTCGCTGATGGTGTTCATCAGCACTGGTGATTGGCTGTTGGCCATCGTCCTCTATATCATCGGCGAGATCGGCTTCTCCGGCTCATTGATCTTCTACGATTCGTTGTTGCCCCACATCGCAAAGCCCGATGAACTGGATATGGTCTCGTCACGCGGCTATGCCATGGGCTATCTGGGCGGCGGCCTGTTGCTGGCCATCAACGTGCTGATGATCCAGATGCCGGACGCCCTGGGGATCACCGCTTTGGGTAGCCGATTCGGGGTGAGCGGCGTCGAGATGGCCACGCGCCTCAGCTTGATGAGCGTCGGAATCTGGTGGGCGATCTTTTCGATCCCGCTCTTTCGTCATGTGCCCGAACCGCCACGCACCAAGCTGGAGGCAGAAGGGGTTGTCAATCCTATCAAAGGTGGCTTCGGCCGGCTGGTCCGCACCTTCAAGGAACTCAGGCTCTACCGCCAGTTGATGATCTTTATTGTGGCGTTTTGGATCTACAACGATGGGATCGGCACGATCATCAAAATGGCGACCATCTATGGCGCAGAGATCGGCATCGGGCAAATAGACCTGATCGGTGCGCTGCTGCTCACTCAGTTCATCGGCATGCCGTTTTCGTTGATGTTCGGCCGGCTGCCTGACCGAAACAACGCCCACCAGCCCTTCTTCCTGAGCACCCTCCTGCTCAGCGCGCTGGTCATCCTGGCCGTCGGATTTGCTGCCCCGCGGCTGGGCCTCACCAGCGGGCCGTTGGCAGTGGCCGTAGCCCTGGGCTTGATCGGCCTGGGCGCAGCTTTCTCCTGGTTGCTCGGCAAAAGACTGGTGGTACCCCTTGCCCAGCACATGAATACCAAAAACGCCATCCTGGTAGGGCTGGGTGTCTACACGTTGGTCTCGACCTGGGGCTACTTCATGTCCACAGCCGCAGAGTTCTGGCTGCTGGCCATGATGGTCGGGCTGGTACAAGGCGGCAGCCAGGCGCTAAGCCGCTCCCTGTTCGGCAACATGGTACCCAAAGCCCAGACGGCTGAGTTCTTCGGCTTTTACGACATGAGCTCGAAATTCGCCGGCATCGTGGGCCCGTTCGTCTTCGCAGTCGTCGGCCAGCTGGCCGGATCGAGCCGCCTTAGCATCTTCTCGCTGATCATCTTCTTCGTTGCAGGCGGTTTGATTCTAAGCCGGCTGAACGAGGAGGAAGGCATCCGCGTTGCCCGAGAGGCAGACGCGCGTGCGCTGATCGTCAAGTAGTTGTCTGCACCTGCTCACACTTGGATCAAAGGAGATTCCTATGGGTGAACTACCTGAACGCAACCTGGCGCTTGATCTGGTACGGGTGACCGAGGCAGCCGCCCTGGCTGCCGGCCGCTGGATGGGCCGTGGGGACAAAGAGGCGGCCGATCAGGCAGCGGTGGATGCCATGCGTTTGGTGCTCAACACCATCGAGATGGACGGCGTCATCGTCATCGGCGAGGGGGAGAAAGACCATGCCCCGATGCTCTACAACGGCGAACGGCTGGGCACAGGCGAGCCGCCGCAGGTGGACATCGCCGTGGATCCCATTGACGGCACCACCCTCACGGCGCTGGGGCGGTCCGGCGCGCTGAGCGTGGTGGCGCTTTCGGCCCGCGGCACCATGTTTTCGCCCGGCAAACTGGTGTACATGGACAAAATTGCAGTGGGCCCCGAGGCCAGAGGGGTGATTGACATCAACGCGCCGGTGAAAGACAACCTTCAGGCCATCGCGCGCGCCAAGCATCGCGACGTGGATGACCTGACGGTGATCATCCTCGACCGGCCCCGCCACGCCGAGCTGATCCGGCAGGTGCGCGAGGCCGGCGCCCGCATCCGCCTGATCGGCGACGGCGACGTGGCCGCAGCGATCAGTGCCAGCATCGAAGGCACCGGCATTGATGCGCTGTTCGGGATCGGCGGTTCGCCAGAGGCGGTGATCACGGCTGCTGCGTTGAAATGTCTGGGCGGCGAAATCCAATGCAAGCTTTGGCCTCGCAATGACGAGGAGCGGGAATACGCCCGTGAACGCGGCCTTGACCTGAACCAGGTGCTAACCATTGACGACCTGGTGAAAGGGGACGACATCTTCTTTGCCGCCACCGGCATCACCCGCGGCGAACTCCTGGACGGCGTCCAGTACTTCGGCAACGGGGCCCGAACCTCCAGCGTGGTGATGCGGGCCAAATCGGGCACGATCCGTTACATCACTGCCACCCACCGCTGGGACAAGCTGATGCGTTTCAGCCAGATCAAGTTCGACTGAAGAACCGAAACGGCATTTGACGTTTCAACAGGGCTATGCTATACTTGTCATTGCAAACAAGGGTCGCTCGTTTGTCCTCCCATTATTGCTCCCTGCGTATGCGATTCGATATGGCATAGTCCTGTTGCATTCGTGGCTGAACTCATGCGCCGCGCAGGCAGCTCCTAGGATACGCAACCCAAAGCTGTGCGAGAACGCGTCAAACGCCAATACTGTCGCTTTCCTGAGTCAAACACCCGTACGATTTGCTCCCAAACGGAGAACAATCTATGAATATCGCTGAACTAGAAGCCAAAACTCTCGCAGAACTGCAAGAGATGGCCCGCAGCATGGGGCTGACGGGCTATACCCGCCTGAAGAAATACGACCTCATCATGCGCCTGTTGCGGGCCGAAACCGAGGCCCAGGGGTTGATCTTCGGCGGCGGCACCCTGGAGATCATCCAGGACGGCATCGGCTTCCTGCGGGCCAACAAACAGATGATCCCCGGCCCTGAGGATGTTTACATCTCTCAGAGCCAGATCCGACGGTTCGGACTGCGGACCGGGGACCTGGTTGTGGGACAGGTGCGCCCGCCAAAGGAGACGGAGAAATACTACGGCCTGCTGAAGGTCGAGGCGGTCAACGGCCAGGACCCAGAAATCGCCAAACACCGGCCGCGATTCGAGGACCTGACGCCGGTGTTCCCGTATCAGCAGCTCCACCTGGAGACCACCCCTTCCAACCTGACTGCCCGGCTCATTGACATGATCGCGCCCATCGGCCGGGGCCAGCGCGGCCTGATCGTGTCGCCGCCCAAGGCCGGCAAGACCACCGTCCTCAAACAGATCGCCAACGGCATCTCGACCAATCATCCCGACGTGATCCTGATGGTGCTGCTGGTGGGCGAGCGGCCGGAGGAAGTGACCGACATGGATCGGGCAGTGGAGGCGGAGGTCCTCAGCTCCACTTTCGATGAGCCGGTGCAGGCCCACGTGCACGTGGCCGAGATGTGCCTGGAGCGGGCGAAACGCCTGGTGGAGGCGGGCCGCGACGTGGTGATCCTGCTGGACTCCATCACCCGGCTGACGCGGGCGTACAACTTGACGGTGCCCACGTCTGGCCGCACCCTCTCCGGCGGCATTGATCCGGCCGCGCTTTACCCGCCGAAGCATTTCTTCGGCGCGGCGCGCAAGATCGAAGAGGGCGGCAGCCTGACCATCATCGCCACCTGTCTGGTGGACACCGGCAGCCGGATGGACGATGTGATCTACGAGGAGTTCAAAGGGACGGGCAACATGGAGCTGCACCTGGACCGCCGACTGGCAGAACGGCGCATCTTCCCGGCCTTCGACATCGTGCGCTCTGGCACCCGCCGCGAGGAGCTGTTGCTGGCACCCGAGACCCTCAACCGCGTCTGGACCCTGCGTCGCATGATTGACATGCTGCGCCAGACGGGAGAAGATCCGCTGGAGCCGGTGCTGGAACGCCTGCGCAAGACGCGCAACAACAAGCAGTTCCTGGAGACCCTCGCCCAGAACATCTAAACCGCCGGGACGCCGGGATTGCGGCCGCCGCCGACCCGCGGATTTCCGACCTGCGGCGGTCTATGGTATAGTTACTCCGTGAGAGACAGCTTAGCATTTGACCGGAAGCCGGACATCCCGCCCGAAGAATGGGGGCCCGGCTACCGTTTATGGCAATCTGCCCTCAATTTCCTGGCTCAGCGCGGCCCCGAAGGCGCGATGCCGTTGTTGCGCACAGGCTCCCATCTGCTGATCCTGCTCGTGGTCGTGGCGATGCTGTGGGTCAGCCGCGTGCAACTGCCTGCCCTGGACATCCCAGAGGTGCCGCTGGAGGCCGAGAGCGTCGAATTCGTCGAAGCCTCTGAAATTGAGGGCTATGTAGAGGTCACGGCCGAGACCGGGGAGGAAGCCTTTGTCCTGGTGCGCGCCGCTGTTCCCGACACCATTATCCCCGAACGGCCGCGCCTCGACATCATCACCCATACCGTGGTAGCAGGCGACACCCTGTACGGTATCGCAAAGAAATACAAACTCAGCGCCGAGACGGTGATGTTCGCCAACGGCCTGGAACGCAACCCCGATTTACTGCGGCTGGGGCAGCAGCTCATCATCCTGCCGGTGGACGGCATCTACCACACCGTTACCAAGAACGACACCCTGGAGAAGATCGCAAAGGCCTATAAGGTCAAGCCGGAGGACATCATCAAGTATCCTCTGAACCGCCTCGACGCGCGCAACCCCACCATCGAGGTTGGCCAGAAGCTGATCGTGCCCGGCGGCAAGAAGGAGATCCCGGTGCCGCAGGTACAGGTGTACCGTGGGCCGGTGCCGGCCGGCGCCAAAAAAGGCACGGGGCGGTTCGTGTGGCCCACATCTGGGTACTTGACCCAAGGGTTCAAATCGCTCCACCGGGCAATTGACATCGCGCTGGCCGTTGGCACACCGATCAAAGCCGCCGACACAGGTTACGTGGTCGTTGCCGGCTGGAGCAACGACGGCTACGGCAACTATGTTGTCATTGACCACGGCAACGGCTTCCAGACCCTTTACGCGCACTTAAGCAAGATCTTTGTGAAGCCCGGTGATGTCATTGGACAGGGGACCATCATCGGCCACATGGGCTCTACCGGCCGCTCCACAGGGCCTCACCTGCACTTCGAAATCCGCAAGGGAGGCGTCCAGCTGAACCCGCTGAGCTACCTGCCCTGAAAATCACCGCGGAGGACGCAGAGGGCGCGGAGAACCTGAAAGCCTCTGCGATCTTTGCGCCCTCTGCGGTAAGATTCTCATCCACCGTGGCGCCGCGCACGGCATGGGCATCTGCCCTGAAAATCACCGCGGAGGACGCAGAGGGCGCGGAGAACCTGAAAGCCTCTGCGATCTTTGCGCCCTCTGCGGTAAGATTCTCATCCACCGTGGCGCCGCGCACGGCATGGGCATCTGCCCTGAAAACGTGGACGCCGGGGCTTGCCCCGGTCCGCAGCAAGCTGCGGCGTCCATATCAACTATGGACCGTGGCGACGGCTACGGCGCAGTCACATCCACCCGTACCTGAGCGGTGCGGACGGCGCCGTTGAGATCGAACACGCGCAGGCGCAGCCAGTACTTCCCGGCCGGTAACATCTGGGTCTGCCACACACCCAGCACGCCGTCGGTCACCGGCGTAAACGAAACCAGGGTCACCGGCAGCCAGTCGAACGCCTGGGGCACAGGCGCAGCCGAGTATTCCACGACGTAACCCGCAAAACCCGGACCATCCGCTATCCCCCAAATGGCCACTTCGCCGCCGACCTGCATGCCCTCTTGAGGCAATGAGATCACGGCCCGTACCAACTCGGATGGCACCGGGGTGGCCTCCGGCGTCGGGGGTAGGGGGGTTTCCTCCGGGCCAGGGGTCGGCTCGATCTCCGGCGTCGGGGTGGGGGTTTCCGTGGCCTCCGGGGTCGGAGTCGGCGTCTCCGTTGGGGTGGCCGTCGGGCTAGGGGTAGGGGTAGGCGTTTCGGTAGGCCTCAGCCAGCTCAGCCGCACCACGTTGGAAACGGCGATGGGATAGTCGAGCGTATTGATGTCGTAGTAAGCCGCCAGGCGCAAGGCCAGCTGGTCGGTGCCGTGGAACAACGCGGTGGCGGGCAGATCCCACTGCAACAAGATGCCCTCGACGTTGCGAGCAGCAGCATCGGCAGGGTCCAGGGGTTGCGGGCCGACCAGGATGCCCCACGCGCCTGGATCATGTGCTGCGCCGTACTCCAGGCGCCATACAACGGGCTCGGGGACGCGAATGCGACCGTAGATAGGCACGATTCCGTCCACTGTGCTGCCATCAACCGGGAAGAACAACGCCAGCTCGGGGGCAAAGGCCAGGGGCGGCCGCTGTACGCTCAGCAGGGGCAGGTTTCTGGCCTCGGCCCAGGCGCGATATTTCTCCGGGAAGATCATCACATCCCGCACTTCGATGCGATCGGGCGGGGTGAACTCGGTGGCCAGTTGCCCGGTCACACGATCAATCCGCACCCGCTGCCACAGGTCGTAACCGGCAGGCAAAGGCGGTTGGCCTTCGGCAAAGTACTCCTGGCGCTGCGCCGGACACGCCTCGCTGGGCAACGTGCCGCTATCTGCGCAGACGGTCATCTGGCGGACGCCGGGCGGGGGGATGAACGCGCTCGCAGGCTGGCCGGCGGTCCCGGCGACCATCACCTCGTGCCAGATGGGCGCTGCACCGACGGAACCCGCCGTCCGCTGCATGGGCGTATAGTCGGCATTGCCCACCCACACGCCCACCGCAAGATCGGGGGTGTAGCCCATAGTCCAGGCATCGCGATAGTCGTTGGTGGTACCGGTCTTGACGGCAACCGGCCGATCCGGCAAGGTCATCACCCTCCGCACACCGCCGAACATCGGCTGACGCGCCTCTACATCCGACAGGATCGAGGAGATGAGAAACGTGTGTTGCGGGTTGAAGGCCTGGGTCGGCGGCTGAGGGGTAATCGTCACCGCCGCGGCAGCCGCCGCGCCCAGACAACCACGGACGGACTGTGCGGCCGCCCCGCGCCAGATCAACCGGTCCTGGTCGTCCAGCACGCACGCAATCGGGCTGACCGGCACCTGCACGCCGCCGTTTGCCAGGGTGGCATAAGCCCCGGTGAGCTCCAACAGCGTGACCTCACCGCCGCCCAGCGCCAGCGACAGGCCGTAGTCAGGCCGGGTGAGCGTTGTGATGCCGGCCCGTCTTGCCACGTCTTTCAAGCGTTCCAGCCCCACGTGCTGCAACGCTTTCACCGCAGGGATGTTGTACGAGTTCGCCAGGGCCGTCCGCACGCTGACCAGGCCATGTTCTTTGACGTCCTGCTCGCTGCCGCCGTAGTTGTAAGGCACGTAAGGCGGCCGGCCGGGGCCATCGGGGAACTCGGTGCGGATGTCCATGATCGCCGTTGCCGGGGTCCAATAGCCGGGCGGTTCGATCGCGCTGATTTCGTCTGCTCCCGGACCGGGGGTGCCCTGGGTCAAACCCACCTCGCCTGCGATACGGGCCGCCTGGACGGCAGCCACCGCAGCGGGCGAGGTATCCACCGCAGGCGGCATCTCAAACGCGGCCAGATAGACAAACGGCTTGAGCGCAGAACCGGGTTGCCTCGGAGCAAGCGCCATGTTGATCTGCCCGCTGATCTCAGCATTCTGGAAATCGGCGCTTCCCACCATGGCCAGCACCTCGCCGGTGCTGGGACGGATCGCGACCACGGCGCCGTTTTTGCCGTTCTGGTCTGCCAGGGCGGCTACCTGCTTCTTCACGGCCTCCTGGGCCACCTCTTGCAGCCGGGAATCCAACGTGGTGTGAAGGCGCAAACCGCCTTTGCTGGCCAGCTCAGGCCCCAGGGTTGCCTCGACCAGCCTACGCACATACAGCACGAAATGCGGGTGCCTGGAATCGTACACCTGGCGTAGCGGCTGCAGGGCCAGCGGCTCGGCCCAGGCCGCGTCGGCCTGGGCAGGGGTGATGTACCCCCGCTGCACCATCAACCGCAGCACTTCGCCTTGTCGGCGTTTCACCGGGCCCGGGCTGCCGTCTGCTTCCCATAAACGGGTGTAAGGATCGTAATACGCCGGTGCCTGGGGCAAGCCTGCCAGCATCGCAGCCTGGGCCAGCGTCAGGTCGCTCGCGTGCACCCCGAAGTAAGTCTCGGATGCGGCCTCGATGCCGTACGCCAGGTTGCCGTAGTAGATCTCGTTGAGGTAGATCTCAAGGATGGTGTCCTTGGGATAGCGCCGGGTGATCTCGGCCGCCAGGATGGCCTCCTTCACCTTCCTGGAGATGGTACGTTCGGGCGAAAGGAAGGTGAGCTTGACCAGTTGCTGCGTGATGGTGCTGCCACCGGGCCCGCTAAGATCGCGCTCCCGCACCGCGTAGTAAAGCGCGCGAGCCAGGCCCACCGGATCAACCCCGGGATGCTGATAGAAATTCGGGTCTTCCGTGGCGATGGTAGCGTCAATCAAATAAGGCGAAATCCGCTCCAGCGGCACCGCCGTGCGCCGGCCGTAGTTGGGATCGCCGACCTCGCTCAGGACGTTGCCGTCCCGATCGAAGATCAAGGTGGACTTGAACTGGCTGACCCGGCTCTGCAGTTCCTCCGGCTGGGGCAGATCGCGGGCGACGCTGGCATAACCGACCAGTGCCAACCCGAAGAGCAATGTGCCCAAAGCCGCCAGCAGCAGAAAGGCCAGCGCAACACCGCCGCAGCCGTTGCCCTGACGCGGCGGAGCGGCAGCACGGGGCGGCCGGGGGCTTTGCGCAGGCCGAACCGGCTCCGGCGCACGAGGGCCTCTGGGAACCCCGCCTGGTGAGGCAAGGGGGCCCGCCGCAGGTCGTGTCGGTGGGACGACGGGCGTTTGCGGCCTGGGCGCAGATGGCGTGGGCGTATCGGATCCAGCCGGCCGATTCGGGGCCGCAAGGGGGCGGCTGCCCCATTCGTCGTTCGATGACGGATATGACATGACGATGATTCACCCTCAAATCAATAATGTACCAGCCGGGTTGCCCCGGCTGGTACATAGACGTCGGCAAGAACAAAAAGGTTGCAGGGCGGCGCTTACCCGCCGATCGTCTCGCCGCTGGGCACCTCTGGGCCGGGATAGGCCCTGTCGGTGACGTTGGGGAAGATGATCACATTGCGGCCGACGACCACACCCGCAGGGATGCGCGCGTCCTTGCCGGCCACGGTCAGGCCGGTGTTGAGCCGCTCGGGCCAACGGCGGTTGGGGGTGTTGTCCTCCCCTGCACCCACACGCGCCCCCCCACCGACCACCACCCGCTTGTCCAGGATGGCCCGGTCCACTTCTGCGCCCTCTTCGATGACGGCATCGGTCAGGATGATGGAATCCCGCACCACCGCGCCTTTCTTCACCCATACGCCGGGCGAGATGACCGAACGGTTCACCGTGCCTTCGATGCGACAGCCGTCGCAGAGCAGGTTCCCCTCCACCCGCGCGCCCTCGCCGATATACACGGCCGGACGCTCCTCGCTGCGGGTGTAGATCGGCCAGTCCAGGTCATACAGGTCCAGGGCCGAGGTCTCGGCCAACAACGCCATGTTGGCCTCGTAGTACGCCTGAATGGTGCCGATGTCGGCCCAATAACCCAAGAACGGATAGGCGTACGCGCGCGACTCGGCCACCAGGCGCGGGACCACCTCACCGCCGAAGTTGCGCTGCTTCTTGCCGATGCTGTCGGTCAAATACTTGACCAGCACCTCCCGGCGGACGACGTAGATGCCCATGCTGGCCTGGGTGCTGCGAGTGCGCCGCGGCTTCTCCTCATAGCTGATGATCCGGCCGGAGGGCTCGGCGCTGACCATGCCGAACCGATAAGCCTCAAACGGCGGCACCGAGCGCACCGCGATGGTGAGATCGGCCTGGTTGTCCTGATGGAATCGGAGCAACGGACGGTAGTCCATCTTGTAGACGTGATCGCCCGCCAGGATCAAGACATCTTCTACATTCGCCCGCACGACGTCCAGGTTGAAGCGCAGGGCATCGGCCGTGCCCTCCTGCCAGGCGCCTCGTTCCCCCCGCGTGCTTTGATACGGTTGCAAAAGACGCAGACCGCCGCTGGTGCGGTCCAGGTCCCACGGCCGGCCGACCCCGATATGCTCGTTGAGCGAGCGCGGCATGTACTGGGTCAACACGTTGACGTCGTAGATTTCGGAGTTGACGCAGTTGGACAACGAGAAGTCAATAATCCGATACTTGCCGCCGAAGGGCATGGCCGCCTCGGAGCGCAGAGCGGTCAATACGCTGAGCGCCGGGCCTTCGCCGCCCGCCAAGATCATGGCCACCACTGACATGCCTCACCTCCCCTGTTGCTTGACCGTTGCGCCGCTGGGCACCACGCCGTCGAACGCGGCAAATGCCTCTTCGTCCACGCCGGCCTCAATGACCACATTGCGGCCGATCCGACAGCCGGCCGGGATGCGCGCCCCTTTGCCCACGATCGAGGGGCCGGTATTGAACCGGTCGGGAAACTCCTGATTGGGTGTGGTGTAATCATCCCCCCACCCCAGATGCGTGCCTGCGCCGACGACCACGTTCTTGTCAACGATGCAGCGATCCACCACCGCACCCGGGCCGATCCAGCTATCGTTCATGATAACGCTTTCACGCACCACTGCGCCGGGGGAGACGTAGACACCGGGCGAGAGGACCGACTTGACCACCTGACCCCGGATGATACAGCCGTTACAGATCATGCTGCGATCTGCGCTGGCCTGTGGCCCCAGCTTAGCCGGCGCGCGGCCCTCGCTCTTGGTATGGATGACCCAACTGGTGTCGTACAGGTTGAGCCGCGAGTGTCCCGAGACCAGCTCCATGCTGGTGCTCCAGTACGCGTCCACCGTCCCCACATCTACCCAGTAGCCGTCAAAGGGATAGGTGTAGATGGTGTAGTTCCCCACCATGCTGGGGATCACGTGCTTGCCGAAATCCAGGTCGGGATGCTCCTTAGATAACGTCACCAGACGCTCTTCCAGCACATTGAAGCTGAACACGTAGACGCCCATGTTCGCCAGCGTGCTGGGCGCCTCTTTGGGCTTCTCCAGGAAGCGGATGACGCGGCCATCGTCGTCGGTCACTACGATGCCGAAACGCGAGGTCTCTTCGGGCGCCACGTTCATCACCGCCACGGTCAGATCTGCCTTCCGCTCGGCATGGGCCCGCAGCATCGGCCGATAGTCCATCTTGTAGATGTGATCCCCGGAGAGGATCAAGACGGCTTCGGCCCGGCTCTCCCGTAGATAATCCAGGTTCTGGTAGACGGCGTCGGCGGTGCCGCCGTACCATTCCTGATGGCCGCGGCCCTGGTACGGCTGCAGCAGCCGCACACCGCCGCGGCCGCGATCCAGATCCCACGGCCGGCCGATCCCGATGTGCTCGTTGAGGGAGCGAGGCAGGTACTGGGTCAGCACCCCAACATCGTAGATGCCGGAGTTCACTACGTTGGACAACGTGAAGTCAATGATGCGGTAGCGACCGGCAAAGGGCACGGCTGGCTTGGCGCGCTGATCGGAAAGAACGCCCAGACGCGTGCCCGCGCCGCCGGCCAGGATCAGGGCAACGACTCGCATACGGCACTCCTTGTGAATGGATGGCAGGATACCTCAACAGATGTGCTGTTTGTAACACGAAAACAAACAGAGGTCAAACCGTCAGCAGATGTGATAGATATCATAGACACCGTGACTTGACCGTTGTATCTTTATTGCAAGTTAGTTGCAAGAGTAACAAACAAAGCGCCCGGCTATAGCAGATTGCGACGGCCATATAGACGAACGCAGAAAAAGGGTCCCATCCGAGGAGAAGTCATGCGACGAGATCAAGGACAAGACATCCCTATCGGCCAGTTGCCGGCCGGAACCCAAGGGGTCGTCCACCGGCTGGTTGGGGGCCATCAGCTCGGCAGCCGACTGGCCAGCCTGGGTTTCACAGCAGGAGCTGCTGTCGAAATACGCCAAAACCACGGTCACGGACCGGTGCTGGTGTGGGTGCGCGGCACTTTAATTGCCCTGGGCCGCGGCGAAGCGGGCAAAGTTACACTTCGGGTCGGAGGATAACCATGGGACTCCCTGCCCTGAAACCGGCTCCCCGCCCCAAACTTCGTCTGGTGACGGCGGGTTGTCATGACGTCGCTGAGGATTGTGCTGCCCCTGAGCCGGCAGACCTGGTAGTGGCGCTGGTGGGCCAACCCAACGTCGGCAAATCCACCGTGTTCAACATGCTTACCGGTCTGAACCAGCATGTGGGCAACTGGCCCGGCAAGACCATCGAACGGAAAACCGGCACCCTCAGCTACGGACAAAAGACGGTGCATCTGGTGGACCTGCCGGGCACGTACAGCCTGACGGCCAACTCGGAAGAAGAGCGGATCACACGGGACTATCTCATCGGCCAGCGGCCCGACGTAGTGATTGCGCTGGTCAATGCCGCCTCGTTGGAGCGCAGCCTGTACCTGGTGGCAGAGTTGGTCGCCCTGGAATTGCCGCTGGTGATCGGGCTCAACATGATAGATGTAGCGGAGCAGCATGGCGTCCATGTGGAACCCCATGTCCTATCGGCTGCGCTGGGGGTTCCCGTGGTGCCGCTGGTTGCGGCCAGGAACATCGGCGTGCGCGAGTTGATCGAGGCAGCGCTTCAAGTGACAGCCAACCCAGGAGCCTGGCGTCCCGCCCCTCCAGAGATCCGGCCCGAACACCAGATGGTGCTGACCCAGCTCACGGGGTTGCTCTCCCGGCAAGAAGGAGATGCGCTCACCGAGGATCTTGGCCCGAACGCCACCACGTCGGGACATGCCCCGCAAGCCGACCGCGCAGCCGGCTCGTTCACATCGGCCGCGGCACCACCTCTGGCGCAGGCTTCGGCTCGCTGGCTGGCGCTCAAACTGCTGGAGGGCGACGCCGAGATCACAGCCCTGCTAAAAGAGACCTTGCCCTGGGAGCGGTGGGAACAGGTCCACAAGCTTTTGCTGGCGCATGAAGACGCCTACCTGGACATCGCGAGCGGCCGTTACGAATGGATCGGCCGCATGGTGCGCGCAGCGGTGACACAACCGCAGGGCGGCGTGATTACCCGCACCGACCGGTTGGATCGGGTGGCGACCCATCCGGTGCTGGGTCTGGGGCTGCTGCTGGCGGTGTTCGGAGTGGTATTTTGGCTCACCTACACGGTAGCGACCCCGATCGCCGACTGGCTGGCGGAAACGGCGTTGGCTCAGGTGTCCACTACGGCAGCCAGGGTGTTGGCAGCCGCACCGACCTGGCTCAGTGGCCTGGTTGTGGACGGCCTCCTGGGCGGCGCAGGCACGGTGCTCACCTTCCTGCCGATCCTGATCGTCTTCTTCGCTGTGCTCGGAGTGCTGGAAGATACCGGCTATCTGGCCCGCGGCGCGTACGTGATGGATCGTTTTATGCACCTGATGGGATTGCACGGCAAGTCGTTCTTGCCCCTCTTCCTGGGATTTGGCTGCAACGTGCCGGCAGTGCTGGGGGCCCGTATCCTGGAAGAACGCCGGGCACGGCTGCTCACTATCTTGCTGACCCCGCTGGTGCCGTGCACAGCCCGGCTGGCGGTGATCGCGTTTCTGGCACCTGCGTTCTTCGGCCCGTGGGCTGCGCTGGCTTCCTGGGGACTGGTAGCGCTCAACATGATCATCCTGGCCCTGGCCGGCATCGTGATAAACCGCCTGGTCTTCCGAGGCGAACAGACAGCGTTCATCATGGAACTGCCGCTTTACCATGTGCCTAACGCCCGCACCGTAGGCCTTTACGTCTGGAACAACACTCTGTCTTTTGTAAAGCGGGCCGGCACGTTGATCCTGATCGCCTCGGCCATTGTCTGGGCCCTAGCCACCCTGCCCGGCGGCGATATCGAGACGAGCTTTCTGGCACAGTTTGGCCGCCTGCTGACCCCATTGGGGACCTGGATGGGGTTGTCCGACTGGCGCATCCTGGTGGCATTGCTCACCAGTTTCTTCGCCAAGGAGAACACCATCGCGACCCTGGGCATCCTGTTCGGCATGAGCGCAGAAACGGGAACGCTGGCTTCACAAGTGGCAGCCGTCCTGACGGTGCCGGCCCAAGTAGCGTTCTTGCTGGTTCAAATGTTGTTCATCCCATGCCTGGCCACTGTAGCGACCATTAAGCAGGAGACTGCCTCCTGGCGCTGGACGGCCGCCAGCATCGGGCTGCTGTTGGCCATCTCACTGATCGCAGCCACCCTGGCATATCAGATGGGTCGGTTATGGTAGGACGGGTTAAGGAAGGCGGCGGAGATGAGGGAGGCCGCTGCCAGGGGGAACAGCGAAGATGTTGAGCGAAATGTTGCGGCTGCTCAATGATGGGGGAATTCATACCACAGCCGAGATGGCGCACCGCATAGGCATCAGCGAAGCATTAGCCCAGCTGATGATGGAAGACCTCACCCGTCGCGGCTACTTGACCGCCCTGGAGACCGCCTGTGCCGACCGCTGCAGGGATTGCTCGCTCTTCCACGCGTGCCAAGCAGCAGATGGCACGCAAGCGTCCAGGCCGTTGCTGTTGATGCTGACGGCAAAAGGGCGACAAATTGCTGACCAGGCCTGACGTCTCCCTGCCAGGCCGCCGAACGAGGAACGGCCCCAAAGAAGGCTGCTTCCTCTACCTGCGAGGCAACAGCTTCAACGGATCCACCAGACGGCCGAAGTCCCGGATCTCGAAATGCAGATGTGGGCCGGTGACGTTGCCGTTGGCACCGCTTGCGCCGATCACCTGGCCCTTGCCCACCACCTGGCCGACTTCTACATAGATGTCGCTGAGGTGCGCGTAGAGGGTCACGTAGTCAATGCCGTGGTCAATCACCACGCGGAACCCGTAACCCGTGGGGTTCCAGCCGGCCATGATCACGGTGCCCCGGTCGGCGGCTTTCACCGGCGTCCCCACGGGCACAGCAATATCCAGGGCAACATGTCCTCGTCGCGCGCCCTGCGAGATAGGACCCTCTACCGGCCAGATAAACTTCCCGTCCCCATAAGGCCAGTCCGCGTAAGCGGTAGACGCCCAGGCATCGGACGGGTAGCTGACCTCCTTACGATCGGGCCTGGGTGTAGCTTGCGGCCGCGCGCCGGGCAGCAGCACCCGTTGCTGTGGCTGAACCGTGTACGGCGGCCGGGTAAAACCGTTCCAGGGCACGGCGACGATCTCTGCAACCGTGAGGCCGTGGCGGGCCGCGATGCCCGCGAGCGTGTCACCTGGCGTCACGGTGTAGCACAAATCGTCCAAAGCCGGCACCACGATCTCTTGCCCTGGCGTCAACTGCTCCTTCACCGGCCCGATCGGCGCGGTGACGCAGGCCATCGTGTCCAGATCACGGCCAAAATTCAGCGCCAGAGACCAGAGGGTGTCACCGGGTTGCACGACGTACGAAAAAGCTTCCGGCTCGATGTCGGGCAACGAGCTTGCGCCGCCGCCGTACACCAGCGGCAAAAAGGTGAACCCTCCTTTCCGCTGGGCCTCTGGGGTCAACAACAGGCGATCACGCAGCGACATGGGCGTGGGCGTCGGAGAGGGCAGGGGGGTCGGGGTAGTAATCACCGGCGTCGCAGGCGCGGCCGCGCCCGGCTGGCCCCAAGCGAAAGAAACCACGGCGAGGGCCAGGACGAGCGCGATGACTCCCAGTCCCCTGGAACACCGGCACGTTTTCATGTCGGCGCAATGATACACCAAAAACGCCCCGCAAGGCAACTTCACAAACAGCATCGGAAGCGGACGCCGCAGCTTGCTGCGGACCGGGGCAAGCCCCGGCGTCCGGCGATCGGTATGGACGCCGCAGCTTGCTGCGGACCGGGGCAAGCCCCGGCGTCCACGCATCGGAGTTGTGTCCCTGCCCGCCTTGTGGTATAGTGGCATCGGCACTTCGGCCCGTTCTATGTCGTCACCGACACCACTCCCGAAGGAGGTATCTGATATGGAGTTCTCTTCTGTGGACTTGAAACGCTGCACCCTTGTGCGCCTGGGCGGCCGCCTTGACGGCAGTGTTGCTCCAGAACTGGGCGCCAAGCTGCGCGCCCTCACCGATTCCGGCCGCTATAAACTGGTCCTCAACATCAAAGACGTCACATATACATCCAGCGCTGCCCTTCGGGAGCTGATCTCCACCTGGAAAACCTGTCGTCGTTGGAACCGCGGGGACATGCGCCTGGCTGAGGTCAACCCCAACATCAAGAAGGTGCTGGAACTCACCGGTCTGAACACCCAGTTCATGATGTTCGACACCGAGGCAGAAGCGGTCGGCAGCTTCTGAACCCTTGCAAGCCCACTCCTGCGCAGAACCGGAAGCTGGATGCTGTTGTCGGCCGCAGCAGTTCCAGCTTCTTGTTTGGGGCGAGGAAGCACCGCTCGAGACCACAGCACAGATGTCGCCCTTTCAGCGTGAACTGGCCCTGGACGCAACGATGGCAGACCTGCCGGCGATCCTCTCCTTTGTGGAGACCGCCTGCCTGGATGCCTCGGTGAATCCCGAGCTGTTATTCGACCTGCAACTGGCGGTAGAAGAGGCCTGCTCCAACGTCATCGAGCATGCCTACCGCTCCGGCAGAGGCTATCTGCTTGTACGATTCGAAACTGCCAACGGTGACGTAGTGATCACCCTCCGCGATCACGGCCACCCGTTCGATCCAAAACAAGTGGCGGCGCCCAACCTGTCGCTGCCGTTGAAGAAACGTCCGGTCGGCGGCCTGGGCCTGCACCTCATGCGCACGCTGATGGACGAGGTGCGCTTCGATTTCGCGCCTGGCCAGAACACGCTGGTCATGATCAAGCGGAACGCTGTCGTCACGCCCGCATCCGAACCCGAAGATCACGGGGAAGAAGCCGATGGTTGACCCGCCTGTTGCCGTCAGTTCTTCTTCAACCCAACACCGCAAGGCCAGGCGGCGAGCAACCCAAAGGCAACCGGAACTGGCCACCCTGGCCGAAATCGGCCGTGCGCTCTTGCAGGCGCAGTTGGACGAAGATGAGCTGTGCGAGCTGGTCTATCAACTGGCCGGCCGCATCGTGCCCAACGAGAACTTCCAGCTCGGCCTTTTCGACGGCGACCGCTACGAGATCAAAGTATGGGTGAAGGGCGGCCAGCGACAGCCCCCCGCCAGCTTCACCGTCCTCCCCGGCCAGGGCATCGTGGGCTGGATGCGCGTTTCCCATCAACCGCTGCTGATACACGATTTTCAGATCGAGATGGACCGGCTGCCGGCCCGGCCCATCTACATCTCGCAACAGCCGCCGCGTTCTGCCATCTTCCTGCCCATGTTGGTGGGCGATTCCGTGATCGGCGCCGTGTCCGTCCAAAGCCCCCAGCCGGACGCCTTCGACGAAAACCACCTGCGCCTGCTGGCCATCCTGGTCAACCAATCCGCATCGGCGGTGAACAATGCTCGCCTGTACGCGCAAGGCCGTCGCCGGCTGAACGCGTTGACCGCCATCGCCGAGGTAGGGCGCAAGCTGACCAGCATCCTGGACCTTGACGAGCTGCTGACGCAAGTGGTGCAGCTCATCCGGGATCGTTTCGGTTATTATCACGCCCAAATCTTCCTGGTGGAAAAGGGCAGCAACCAGGCCATGTTTCGCGCCTCCAGCGGCCATCACCTCAACGAGAAATGGCGCCGCGAGCGCCGCGCCATGAACATCGGCCGCGAGGGGATCATCGGGTGGGTGGCGCAGCACGGCCAGGTCCTGCTGGCCAACGACGTCTCACTGGAGCCCCGCTATATCCCCGACGACCCGCGCCTGCTGCCCGACACACGCGCTGAGCTGGCCGTGCCGTTGATCGTCGAAGAGGAGGTGCTGGGTGTGCTGGACGTGCAAAGCACCCAGTTGAACGCCTTCGGCCAGGACGATATCTTCGTGCTGCGTACCCTGGCCGACCAGGTGGCAGTGGCGGTCAGATCGGCGCAGGCCTATCAGGCCCAACGAGAAGAAGCGTGGGTGACCACCGTGTTGCTCCAGGTGGCTGCAGCCGCCAGCCAGGCGACGACCATGGCCGACGTGCTGGAGGCCACCACACGGGTCACTGCCATGTTGGCGGGGGTCGAAGCGGTCGTGATCTGGCTCTGGGATGAGGAACTGGAGGCGTTCCACTACGCAGCGTCCTTCGGCTTGTGTCGGGATGTGCCGGCCGACCCCCAGACCGAGCTGCGCTTCTTGCCCGGCCAGTGGCCGGCGCTGGATGAACTGCGCGCCCGGCAATCGCCCGTGGTCTTAAGGACCGAACAAAAGGACACCTTGCCCCCTGCCCTGGCCGCCTACTGTCCCGGCGACACCCTGGCCTTGCTGCCGATGCTCAACAAGGGGCAGGTCTTCGGCGTGATGGCCACGGGCATCAACTCGGAGCAGATTTCCGTGCCGCAGGCGGCGCCAGAACCGCTGAAAGCAGGCGCCGCAGCCCACAGCGGCCCGGGGCAAGCCCCGGCGTCCATCCCGGCGGACGCCGCAGCCCACAGCGGCCCGGGGCAAGCCCCGGCGTCCATCCCGGCGGACGCCGCAGCTCGCAGCGGCCCGGGGCAAGCCCCGGCGTCCACCACCACACCGGACGCCGCAGCTCGCAGCGGCCCGGGGCAAGCCCCGGCGTCCGTAAACACAGAGCGTGCGCCTACCCTCAACGAGCGCCGGTTGGCCATGCTCACCGGCATTGCGCAGCAGATTGCCGTGGCGGTGGACAACGCCCGCCTGGCCATGGCACGCGAAGAAGAAGCCTGGACCTCCACCGTGCTCCTCCAAGTAGCCGAGGCCATCCGGCGACTACAACCGGTGGACGTGACCCTGGCGCAGGTCACACGCCTGGCCCCGGCACTCACGGGCGTAGACCGTTGCGCCGCCCTGTTGCTGGATGCCCAGGGCAACTATCGGGTGCGCACGGTACACGCCCAAAACGCAGAACTGACCGAAGTCTATCACGACGCGGTGATCCGGCCCGGCGACCTGCCGTTGTTGGACGATGCCTGCCGGCTCGGCCAACCGCTGGTGGTCAACGACACAGCCGACAGCCCTCGAGTGCCCCAGTGGTGGCGTGAGCGATTCGGCAGCCGGACGATCCTGGCGGTACCGTTGCTGGTGGCCGACGAGCCGATCGGCGCCTTGCTGGCCGATGATGTGGACGCCACCCATCTTTTCAGCCCTCGGCGCATCCGGATCCTCAGCGGCATTGCCAACCAGGCCGCCATCGCCATCGAAAACGCGCGTCTGCAGGCCCAAGAGGCCGAACGCGCCCGGCTGAGCCGCGAGCTGGAACTGGCGCACGGCATCCAGCGTCGCCTCCTCCCAATGCAAGCGCCCGTGGTGCCCGGCTACCAGATCGTCTATCGGTGGCGGTCGGCGCGCGAGGTGGGCGGCGACTTCTTCGACTTCATGAACCTTGCACCGGGCCGTCTGGGGCTGGTGGTGGCCGATGTCTCGGACAAAGGCATCCCGGCTGCACTGTACATGATGTTCGCCAGAACGTTGCTTCGCGCCGTGGCGTTCAGCGGTCGAGAGCCGGCCGCTACCCTGGCGCGCGCCAATGAGCTCATGCTGGCCGATAGTACCTCCGATATGTTCGTCACCGTCTACTACAGCATCCTCGATCGCCGCCGCCACCAGCTCACCTATGCCAGCGCCGGCCACAACCTGGCCTACTTTTGCCCCGCCAACGGCGACGCGCCGCAACCGATGATCACCGCAGGCATCGCTTTGGGCATCGTAGAAGAGGCCAACTTCGAGCAGAAGACTCTGACACTGGCCCCAGGCGATGTGGTGCTTTTCTACACCGACGGTGCGGTGGACGCGCTCGACGCCCGGGGCGAAGCGTTTGGCGAGGAACGGCTGGCCGCCCTGCTCCACAGCCAGCGCCACGCGCCGGCCGAGGCGATCGCCGATGCCATTGACGCGGCTGTGCGCGAGTTCGCTGCCGGAACACCTCAATATGACGATTTTACCTTGATCCTGGTCAAACGTGAGGAGTGACAACTATGCGACCCATCCATAGACTCGTCGTTGCCTTTTTGCTGTTGACGCTTCTGGCCGCTTGTGGGCCAGGCCCGACCCCGGCGCCAACCCCGGCACCAACCCCGGCCCCGACTGCGCCGCCACAGCCCACCGCTGAGCCGCCACAGCCGCCGCCCACGGCTGAGCCGCAACCGGCCGAAGAGCCGATCTACCTGGCCATTATCTGGCACCAGCACCAGCCCATGTACTACAAGGACCCGGCGACCGGTGTTTATGTCAAACCCTGGGTGCGCGTCCATGCCACCAAGGACTACCTGGACATGGCCACCACCCTGGCCCAGTACCCCAAGGTCAAGGCCACCTTCAACCTGACCCCCAGCCTGATCCGCCAGTTGGACGACCTAGCCGCTGGCGCCAAGGACCTGTACCAGGTGCTGGCCGAGAAGCCGGCCGCCGAGCTCACCGCCGAGGATAAGGCGTTCATCGAGGCGCGCTTCTTCGACACCAACCCGAAGATCATCGCCCGTTTCCCGCGCTATCAACAGCTCGCCAACAGCCGGGCCAAGAAGGATACCTGGACCGAGGCGGACTGGCGCGACCTTCAGGTCCTGTTCAACCTGGCCTGGACCGATCCCGACTGGCTGGCTGAGGAACCGCTCAAGTCGTTGGTGGCCAAAGGCCGGGACTTCTCCGAAGCCGACAAACAGGTGCTCTTCGACCGCCACCTGGAGATCATCCGCCAGGTGATTCCGGAGCACAGGCGTCTGCAGGACGCGGGCCAGATCGAAGTGACCATGACCCCCTACTACCACCCCATCCTGCCGCTGTTGGTGACGGTGGAGCTGGCAAGGATCGCAGCGCCCGATATCACCTTGCCCTCACTGCCGTTCATCGCCGGCCAGGACGCGCAGGCGCAAGTCAAGAAAGGGGTGGAGTTCTACCAGCAGCACTTCGGCAGGGCCTCGGCCGGCATGTGGCCGGCCGAGGGGGCTGTAGCCCAGGAGATCGTGGGCATGGTGAGCCGCGCCGGGATCAAATGGATGGCCTCCGACGAGGAAGTGCTGGCCCGCTCGCTGGGCATGAAGAACTTCACCCGCAACGCCAGGGAGGTGGTCAACGAGCCGGACGTGCTCTACCGCCCCTATTACGTGACCAACAAAAAGGATCCGCCCGTTGCGATCATCTTCCGCGATAAGACCATCAGCGACAAGGTGGGCTTCACTTATTCCGGCACCGCCGGTAACGTGGCGGCCAAGGACTTCATCCGCCGCATCCACGACATCCGAGACGCGCTGAAGGCGCAGGGGAAGCCGGGCCCGCACCTGGTCAGCGTGATCCTGGACGGCGAAAACGCCTGGGAGCATTACGACAACGACGGCAAGCTGTTCTTGAACACGCTCTACCAGCTCCTCTCCGATGACCCGGCCATCGTCACAGTCACGCCGTCCGAGTATCTGGCCAGATTCCAGGATCACCCCACCATAGAGACGCTGTGGGCGGGTTCATGGGTGACTCCCGACTTCAAGACCTGGATCGGCGAGGAGGAAGAGAACCTGGCCTGGGACTATCTGGCCCGCACGCGCGAGGTGGTGATGAAATACCAGCGCGGCCAGTTGAAGGCGTCTCCCGAGGCCGTGGAACGGGCCACCGACCTGCTGTACGCAGCCGAAGGGTCGGACTGGTTCTGGTGGTACGGCGCCGACCAGAACTCGGGCAACGACGAGGCGTTCGACGAGCAATTCCGCGCCATCCTGGGGGAAATCTACGATACCTTGGGCGAAGAGCGACCGCTCTGGCTGAGCGTGCCCATCATCGCCAAACGGCCGGAAGCGCCCGAGGTGGGGGCCTCGGCCCTGATCACACCCGTTATTGACGGCCAGGTGACCTCGGATGAGGAATGGCAAGGCGCTGGCAGCTTTGCGTTCCAGGGCGGGGTCATGGCCTCCAGCAAGGATGTCCTGGACCGCCTGTACTACGGCTTCGACGGCCAAAACCTCTATCTGCGGGCCGACGCCAGGGCGGACTGGGCCGAGATCGCGAGCGGACAACGTGCCACCCTGGGCTTCTACGTGACCCGGCCGGGCAGTGGACGGGCCAACGCGTTTTCGCGCTACGGCGTGGGCCAGACGTTGCTGGGGTTCGGCGCCCATGCGGTGGTCGAGGTGGTGATTGAAGGGGAGCAGATTGCAGCTACCCTGTCCACGGCGGACGGGACGAACGGCTGGACAAACCCGATCCCCTTGCCCGACGTTGCCATCGGCGACAACATCCTGGAGCTGGCGCTGCCCTTCACCGTCTTCGGCCAGCCCGACACGGGAGATCAGCTCAAGCTGCGCGCCGTGCTCAGCCTGGGCGAGGCCGACCAGACAACCCTGCCTGCGGCCAACCCGGCGCTGGTGGTGGTGCCCGACCTGGGCCTGAGCCAGACGGTGCTGTTGATCGAAGACCCAGAGGGGGACGACAAGGGCCCCGGCACCTACACCTATCCGCTGGACGCCGTGTTCCCAGGGCAGGCTTACGACCTGAAGACTTTCGAGGTGGCCCAGGATGAAACCAATATCGTGTTCAAGTTCACTTTCTACGGCAACCTGAACAACGCCTGGGGCGCACCCAACGGCATGGGTGTCCACACCGTAGACATCTACATAGATCAGGACGGCGTGGCAGACTCCGGCAGCCGCAAGCTGTTGCCCGGCCGCAACGCAGCCGTCTCTGCGACGGACGCCTGGGATATCGCCATTTGGGCCGAAGGCTGGACGCCGGGCATCTACCGGCCCGGGCCGCAAGGTCTGGAGCAGGTGGACGGCAACCTGGTGATCACCGCCGATCCAGGCCAGCGCAAGATCATCATCAAAGTGCCCAAGAAGGTCCTGGGCGACACGCCGGAGGAGTGGGGCTACCTGGCGGTGGTTGCCGGCCAGGAGGGCTATCCGGCGACCGGTGTCTGGCGCATCCGCGACGTAAACCCCAAAGCGGAACAGTGGCGGTTCGGCGGCGCGCCGGCAGACACCAACCACACCCGCATCATTGACGTGGCGCTGCCGGCCGAGATGGACCAGTTCCAGCTCCTGAGCAACTACAAGCCGTCACAGGAGAAGAACATGGACGCGCTGGGGCCGGATGACTTCGCCCAGTTGCCGATGGTGAGGGTGAGGTAGGGGGAAACAAGGAGAGAAGGAAACAGGGAAACAAGGAGATAAGGAAACAGGGAAACAAGGAATAAGGAAACAGGGAAACAAGGAATAAGGGGAGAGATTTAAAGGGGGTATTTCAAGCGGCTTCGCCGCTTGAAATACCCCCTGCAGGAGGTCCCCCTTACGTATCAGGCTTAGTACTCAGGCGGCGGGGTCGGGGCCGGCTTTTCCTTCTCCGGGATATCCGTAATCAACGCCTCGGTGGTCAGGATCATGGCCGCGATGGACGCCGCGTTCTCCAGGCCGCCACGAGTGACCTTGGCCGGGTCAATGATGTTCTTCTCGACCATGTCGCCGTAGTCCTCGGCCATCACGTCGAAGCCGATGCGCTTGTTGCCCTTCTCTTGCTGCAGCCGGCGGACGTTCTCGACCACCACAGCGCCGTCGTAACCGGCGTTCTCGGCCAGCAGCATCATGGGCATGGGCAGCGCCTTGCGCAGGATCCTGACGCCGGTGAGGACATCGCCATCCAGCCCCTTTTCGACCTCATCCAGCGCCTCGATGGCGTTCAACAGCGCCACACCACCGCCGGGCACGATGCCCTCTTCCACGGCTGCCCGGGTAGCGCTCAACGCATCCTCGACGCGATGCTTCTTCTCCTTCAGCTCGGTCTCGGTGCCGGCGCCCACGCGGATGATCGCCACACCGCCCGCCAGGCGAGCCAACCGCTCCTGCAGCTTCTCCTTGTCGTAGTCGCTGGTGGAGTTCTCGATCTCGACCCGGATCTGCTCGATGCGGGCCTTGATCATCGCAGGATCGCCCTTGCCGCCGACGATGGTGGTGTTGTCCTTGTCGGCGATGACCTTGTCGGCCTGGCCCAGGTCACTGATCAGCGCAGTCTCCAACTTCTTGCCCAGCTCCTCAGTGATCACCGTGCCGCCGGTCAGGATGGCGATATCCTGGAGCATGGCCTTGCGGCGGTCGCCGAAGCCCGGGGCCTTGACGGCGAGACAATTGAACATGCCCCGCAGCTTGTTCAGCACCAGGGTCGCCAGTGCCTCGCTATCCACGTCCTCGGCGATGATCACGATATCGCGCTTGCCGAGCTGCACCAGCTTCTCCAGGATCGGGACGATGTCGGCAGCAGCCGAGACCTTCTTGTCGGTGATCAGGATGTACGGGTTGGTGAGCTGCGCCTCCATCGCGTCGGGGTTGGTGATGAAGTACGGGCTGATGTAGCCGCGATCGAACTGCATACCTTCGACGTACTCGGTCTCGAATGCCAGGCCCTTAGCCTCTTCCACGGTGATCACGCCGTCCTTGCCCACCTTCTCCATGACCTCGGCGATCAGGTCACCGATCTCCTGGTCCTGGGCCGAGATGGCGGCCACGGCCGCGATCTCCTGCTTGGTGGTGATGGCGATGGACTGCTGCTTGATGGCCTCGGAGAGCGCCACCACAGCCTTCTCGATGCCGCGCTTGAGCAGCATGGGGTTGGCGCCCGCAGCAACGTTCTTCAAGCCTTCGTTGACGATGGCCTGCGCCAGGACGGTCGCGGTGGTGGTGCCGTCGCCCGCGATGTCATTGGTCTTGGTCGCAGCTTCCTTGAGCAACTGGGCGCCCATGTTCTGGAACGGGTCCTGCAGCTCGATTTCCTTGGCCACGGTCACGCCATCGTGGGTGATGGTCGGCGCGCCCCACTTCTTGTCCAGGGCGACGTTGCGGCCCTTGGGGCCCAGGGTGGTCTTCACAGCCTCTGCCAGGGTGTCAATGCCGATCTTCAGGTTACGGCGCGCTTCTTCGGAGAAAACCAACTGCTTTGCTGCCATGGTAACTCAACTCCTTTTTCACCAGATGAGATGTAACTTCTTTATTCGAGGATGGCGAGAACATCGGACTCGCGCAGGATCAGCAGCTTCTTGCCGTCCAGCTTGACCTCGGTGCCGGAGTACTTGGCGTACAGCACGCGATCGCCCACCTTGACCTCCATGGGGACGCGTTCGCCCTTGTCATCGGTCCGGCCCGGCCCCGCGGCGATTACCTTGCCCTGCTGGGGCTTCTCCTTGGCGGTCTCCGGCAGGATGATCCCACCGGCAGTGACCTCTTCCTGCTCAATCGGCTCAACAACCAGACGATCTGCGAGCGGCTTGAGATTCATAGTGCTACAGCCTCCCTTTTTGTGTGTGGTGTTTTGGGCCCATCACGCCTGGCCCGTTGTCTGACGTTTGCGCTTTTAGCACTCTCGATATTTGAGTGCTAACCGTGGCGCATTTTACTCAAGAGGGCGCAAGACGTCAAATTTGAGGGGGTGCGTTGTGTGGGAGACAAAGGTGTTGTAGTAGATCTCCGACATTTCTCGCCTTCTGGCGAGAAATGTCGGAGTATCCATGAGCTTGCCGGTGTTCGGCGAGAACCAGAAGCCCACCGCGCGCGCCAACCCTGTGTCAATAGGGTTTTCATTAACGCTGAAATCATTCACGAGAATGATTTCTTTTCACCCGACCCGCAACCGGATCACCGCCACCTCAGGCCGCGTGAGCACGCGCACGGGCGGGCTGGTCTGCCCGATGCCGCGGGTGATGTAGACGTGGCCCCAGGCGGTCGCCACCAGGCCGCGGGCGAACTGCTTGTGGCGGATGGGGAGGACAGGCGCGCCCAGGCCGGGGAGGTAGACCTGGCCGCCGTGGGTGTGGCCGCTCAGCATCAAGCGCACGCCGTGGCGGGGCAGGCCGGGGTTCACGGCGAAGTCCGGGTTGTGGCACAACAGGATGCGCGGGGCCCGGTCGGCCGGAGGCGCGCCCGCGAACGCCGCGTCGAGGTCCTGCCGGCCCGTCCACAGGTCATCCACGCCGGCCACTACGAGCTGGCGCCCGCCCCGTTCCACCACCCGATGGCGGTTCTCGACCAGCTCGATGCCGTGCGCCGTGAGATCGCTGCGGGCCATTGCCGCGTTCACCCAGTGATCATGGTTGCCCAGCACGGCCAGCGCGCCCTCCCGCGCCCGCATCTGCGCCACCTGGGGGATGCAGGCCCCGAATACCGCCTCGGCGTTGGGGGAGGCCTCGAGGTCGAGGTCAGGCAGCCCCCAGACCTTGGCGGCCAGGTACGCCGCGGTGCGCGGCTCGCTGACGAAGTCGCCGGCCAGCGCGATCAGGTCGGCGTCCAGCGTGTTTACCAGCTGCACCACCCGTTTAAGCCGCGCCAGCGGCAGGTAGCCGCCGTAGTGCAGGTCGCTGACCAGCGCGATGCGGAAGCCGTCGAACGCGGGGGCCAGGCCGGGCAGGAGGACGTCGGTCTCGGTGACCTCCAGCCACGCGGGTTCCACGCCGAAGCCGTAGCCCACGCCGGCCAGCGGCAGGCCGAGAAACGCGCCGGCGATCCCCTTCAGGAAGTTTCGTCGTGACAATCGCATGACGAAAAGACGTGTTGCGCGGCCCCCCGGTTCCCCAGGCCGGCGATCAGGGCCGGCCGCGCCGCCCCCGCGCCGCGCTGCCCTTGGGTGCATGCGCTGCGTCGGCGCCACGCTGCCCTTCGCTGCCCCGGTAGCTGGGCGCGATGATTTCGCAGATGGTACACCGACGGCTGTCCATCATCCGGCTGGCCAGCCGCGCGTCCAGCTCCTCCAGGGTGTTGAAGGTGGTGATGACGGTGGGGAGGCGGGCAGCATAGCGGTAATTCAACAACTGGAAGAGCTTCTCGCGCGCCCAGGGGGTGGCGCTCTCGGTCCCCAGGTCATCGAGGATCAACAACGGCGTCGTCTTCACCTGCTCGAAGACGCGATCCATGGTGGTGGTGCTGGTGGGGCTGAAGGTTGCCCGGAGATGATCCAACAGGTCGGGGACCACCACGAACATGGGCGCAGGCTTGCCCATCGCCACGCGATAGTTCGCGATGGCGGCCGCCAGGTGTGTCTTGCCGCAACCGTAGGTGCCCTGGAACACCAGCCAGCCGCTGGGTTCTTCGGCGAAGGCGCGCGCCAGGCTCAAGGCGCGACGCAGGCTCTCCAACTGGTCGGGCTCCAGCCGCTCACCCGTGCGCAGAGAGAAGGTCTCGAAAGTCTGATCCGCATGTAGCGCCAGTGAGCTGAGGCTGCGGCCTCCCCGGTCGAAGACGCCCAGGCTGTCCTGGCCGGCCCGAAAATCGGGCGCGGGGATCTCGAACACCTGGCTTAGCCCCAGGTCCACCAGCCGCGAGGCGATCCGCGGGTCCAGGTCTTCCAGGCGCTGGTTGGTTGTGATTACGGTGGGGAGGCGGCCGTTGTAGCGATAGTTGAGGATCTGGAAGAGCTTTTCCTGCGCCCAGGGAGTGCTGTTGTGCGCGCCCAGATCGTCCAGGATGAGCAACGGCGCCGTGCGGATGGCCTCCAACCGCTCATCCAGGCCGGTCTCGCTGGAGGGGCCAAAGGCAGCCCGCAGGTAGTCCAACAGGTCGGGCACCACCACGAACATGACCGGCCGGCCCAGGCTCAGGTTGTAGTTGGCGATCGCCGCAGCCAGGTGAGTCTTGCCCGTGCCGTAACCGCCCAGGAGCACCAGCCAACCCTCGGGTGCCCGGGCGAAGCGCATACAGATCTCATAGGCCTGATGCAGGGCACGACGGATATCTTCGGGCAGGCCGACCCCATCGGGGAGGAAGTTGTCGAAGGTCATCCGGTCCAGCGCGCCCATGTTGCTGACCTCGCGCAACATGCGCGCGTGTTCGGCCGCCAGCCGTGCTTCGGTGCAACGGCACGGGACCAGGCGGTTGAAATCGGGATGGCCGGGCGGCACGTCATAGACCAGGAAACCCCGTCCCCGGCAAATGGGACAGACCTCAGGCTCGGCGCCCGACAGAAGGCGGTTTTCGCGGCCGGACGCTGCCGTCGGTTCACCCTGTCGTTGCCGCCAGGCCTGCAGTTTCTCTTCGCTCAAAAAGTCACCGATGTGTTTCATCCGCTGTTCACCCGCTCAAACCAAGTGAAAGACCGACGTCACCCCTCATCTCCCCGCAGGGCCCGGGACTTCCCGTACCGTTGTCGCAGCGTCTCGGCGTCTTGCGCTAAAGGCGAAGTTGTGGGGCCGGCGCCGCGCCCCTCCACCCGCCAGCGCTCGAGGACGCGCAGAACATAGCGCCAACTGCGCTTGTTGGACTTGACCGCCTCACGGAACGCGTCGGCAATCCAATCGGCCGGGTAGTGACGCTCCGCGTCGCGCAGTTCGTCCGCAATCATCGGCGTGAGCATCCCGATGTTCTGCTCGTAGAGGACGAAGATCGTGGGCCGCTCAGCCTCCAATTGCACGTCCTCGCCCAGGTCGGCGACCAGATCTAGCTCTCCGGCGGCCAGGCGCTCCAGCACCTCGCGGCCGTTGGCGCTGTTGATCATGTACCACTCTTCGGTGGCGCCTCCCCGGTCAACCGAAACGTGGAGCAAAGCCCCGCGCGCCACGCCCCGCTCCAGGGCGTCCCGCAGCACTTCCTCCCCGGAGAGCTTCGGGGTAGCCAGGCCCTCCAGCAGGCGACGATCCCGCAACAGCTCGTCCAGGCGGGCATAGCGCAGCTTGCCCCGTTTCTTGCCGATCAACCAAAACAGATGGAGGATCACCTTCAGCTCGGCCAGGTTGTCCACCAACGGCAGCAATTCGCTGAAGAACAGATTGGGCACCGGCGTGGTCGCCAACTTGCCCGCCGGGAACCCTGCAAACCCCCGCATCTGCTCGCCCATGACCACCTCGACGTTCCACGTCTAACGTTCCAACGTTCAACGTTCCAACGTTCAACGTTCCAACGTTTTCAACGCTCCAACGGCTGTCGCACCATCTCCAGGTTCTCGAACTTGGTCAGCTCCTTGCGGAAGTAGAGCGGCACCGTATCGGTAGGGCCGTTGCGATGTTTGGCGACGATGATATCCGCGATGTTCTTCTTCTCGCTGTTTTCCTTGACCATGTCCTCCCGGTAGATGAACATGACGATGTCCGAATCTTGCTCGATCGCGCCCGACTCCCGCAAGTCCGAGAGCTGTGGCTTGTGATCAGAGCGCGCCTCGACCGCGCGAGAAAGCTGCGAAAGGGCGATGAGCGGCACCTCCAGTTCCCGGGCCAGGCTCTTCAAGGAGCGCGAGATGTAGCTGATCTCCTGGACGCGGTTCTCGCTGCGGGTATCCCCGCGCATGAGCTGCAGGTAGTCCACAATCATAAGATCGAGGCCGTGTTCAGCCTGCAAGCGTCGCGCTTTGGTGCGCAGCTCCAGGGCCGACATGGCCGGCGTGTCGTCTATGAACAACATAGAACCGGCCAGCTCACCCGCGGCAGCCATGATCATGTCCCATTCCTGCTCCGAGATCTCGCCCCGCCGCAGCCGTTGCTGATCAATGCCCGTCTCCATGGCCAGCAGCCGCTGCACCAGTTGCTCGGCGCTCATCTCCAGGCTGAAAAAGGCCACGACTTTGCGATACTTGCGCGCGGCGTTGAGGGCGAAGTTCATGGCCAGACTGGTCTTGCCCACCGAGGGCCGCGCGGCCACGATGATCAGGTCCGACTTCTGGAAGCCGCCCAACAGCTTGTCCAGTTTGGTGAAGCCGCTGGGCACGCCCAACACCTCGCCTTGATGGCGGTGAAGGAACTCGATGCGATCCACCACCTGGTGCATCACCTGGCCCACCGGCACCAGATCACGCCGGATACGGCGCTCCGAGACGTTGAAGATGAGCTGCTCGGCGCGATCCACCACCTCGTTGACGTCTTCCGCCTCTTCGTACGCCAGGGCAGCGATCTGTCCTGCCGCTTCGATCAAGCGTCGCAAGATGGCCGTGCGTTCCACAATGCGGCCGTAGTGCTCCACATAGACGGCCGAGGGCACGCTGTTGATCAGCGAGGTGATGTACGCTGCGCCCCCCACCTCGTGCAAGATGTTGCGGCGCTCCAGCTCGTCCACCAGGGTCACGAAGTCGGCCGGCTCGCGACGCTCGTGCAGGTCCAGGATGGCCCGATAGATCCAGGCATTCCTCTCCCGGTAGAAGTCCTCGGGCGCCAGGAATGAGGCCACCTTGAGCACGGCATCGGGGTCAATGAGCAGCGAGCCGAGGACGGCCTCTTCGGCCTCCGGATTGGCAGGGATCGTCTTGTCCAGCTTATCCATACGTCATTATCAGGAAGGATAGTCAGGCCGGCTTATGAAGCCGGCCTGAAAACAAGCGCTTGATGGCAGGCGCCGACGGACGCCGATCAGCGATTCAACGCAGGCGTGCCGGCGCGCTGTGGAAGTCCCAGCACTAACAACGGCAAAGGTCTATTCCAGCCCGCTCAGGTCGAGGTCCTCGAGAAACTCTCGGAATGCCTCAGGGGCGGCCTCCACCGACTCCTCTTCGGACGGGCCGGCGCCGGTCTCCAGGTCACGCTCGGGCTCGATGGCTGCCTGTTCCATGACCAGGTCCGCCACGTAGACGGGCACATCGGCGCGCACAGCCAGGGCGATGGCATCGCTGGGTCGGGCGTCAATTTCCAGACGGCGGTTGTTCAGCTTGAGGGTGATCTCGGCGTAAAAGGTATCGTTGCGGAGCTCGGTGATGGCCACCTGGACGATCTCGGCGCCCAACTGCTCGATGGTTGACTTGAGCAGATCATGGGTGAGGGGACGGGCGACCTCCACGTTCTGCAGTTGAATCGTGATGGCATCGGCCTCGAACGGGCCGATCCAGATAGGCAGATAGCGCGGCGCGTCCACGTCCTTCAAGACCACAATGCGATGCTGCGACATCAAGCTCACGCGCACGCTGTCAATGGTTACTCTCACCATCTTGATTGCCTCCAGGGGTCATCGTGACCTGAAACGCTTCTTTCTGGCACGGCCAGATTATACCACGGGGTGCGCAGCAACCGCAAACGTCATGCAGAGACAACCCTGTCCAGCGCCGCCGCGAAAATCTGCAGCCCCTCCTGGATTTCGGCCTCGGTCACCACCAGCGGAGGAATCCACCGCACCACGTTGTCATAGGTGCCGCAGGTGAGGAGCAACAGCCCTCCATCCAGCGCGGCCTTGATCGCGGCTTTGGCCGTCGCGGTGTCGGGCTGGCCGTCGCGGGTGAACTCAACCCCCACCATGAGCCCCAGGCCGCGCACTTCGCCGATCACGGGGAAGTCGGCTTGTAACCGACGCAGGCCGGCCATGAGCTGCTCCCCGCGCGCGGCCGCGTTGGCCAGGAGCCCCTCCTCCTCGATCACCCGGATCGTGGCCGCGGCCGCGGCGCACGCGACCGCGTTGCCGCCGTAGGTGCCGCCGTGGGTGCCCGGTTTCCACCGGCCGGCCAGCTCCCGGCGGGTGATGACCCCGGCCAGCGGCAAACCCGACGCGATCCCCTTGGCCACCGTCATCACATCGGGCACAACCCCGAAGTGCTCCACTGCGAAGAACTTGCCTGTGCGGCCAAAGCCGGATTGCACCTCGTCGGCCACCAGGAGGATGCCGGTCTCGGTGCAGAGCTGGCGCAACTCCTGCATGAAACGTGCCGGCGGAACGACGTAGCCCCCTTCGCCCAACACCGGCTCGATCACGATGCACGCCGTCTCCTCGGGGGCGGTCTGGCTCTTCAGCAGCCGCCTGAGCTCGGCCAGACAGTAGTCTGTCGCCGCGTCCTCGTCCATGCCCAGCTTGTAGGTGTAAGGATAAGGGGCCACGAAGATGCCCGGCACCAGCGGCTGGTAGCCGGTCCTGTACACCGTCTTGCTGGTGGTCATGGCCATGGTCAGGTGGGTGCGGCCGTGGAAGCTGCCGCTGAAAACAATCACGTTGGTCCGGCCGGTGGCGTGCTTGCACAGCTTCACCGCACCCTCGATGCTTTCGGCGCCGCTGTTGGTGAAGAAGAAGCTGTCCAGCCCGGCCGGCACGATCGGCTTCAGCGCTTCGACCAGTTCCAACACGGGCTGGTGGTACACGATGTTGATCTGGCCGTGGATCAGTTTGGCGGCCTGCGCCTGGATGGCAGCCACCACCTGGGGGTGGCAGTGGCCCGTGTTGGTGACGCCGATGCCACAGGTGAAGTCCAGGTAGCGCCGGCCGTAGATGTCGTACAGGCAGCTCCCGGCCCCATGATCCACGACAATGTCGGTGACGCGGCTCCAGACGGGGGAGAGGTATTGGATGGTATCGGTGGTCATCGTCTAGCTCCAATAAGCGACCGGAATCGAGGCTTTAGCCGGTCTGGTGCGCAACGCGAGAAACCGGCTGAAGCCTCTACTCCGGTTCAGATGCTCACATCACCCACCCCAGCCCCAGCTCTTCCAGTTTGGCTTTGGTGGGCATGCCGGTCGCCACGTCCCAGCCGGCCAGCTCGTAGTAGTCGTTCAGCGCGGCTTCCAGCTCCTCGCGCGGGATGTAGAGGCCATCAGAAGCGCCGCCCTTGAGCGGCTCGTCGAAGAGCCGTTTCGGCAAGGTATCGCGATCGCGGCCCGCGCCCTCCCGCGCGTTGAAGGCGCGCATCAGGTTCAGCCGGCGCTCGCCGATGCGCTGGATGTCGGCCACGCTGATGGGCCAGCCGGTGACGGCGGTCATCAGCTCGGCCATCTCAACGGGGCCCAACAGTTGCCACGCCGGCCCATAGACGAACTGGCACAAGACCGCCGTGTCCATGAAGGAGTAGTTGTACTGCGTGTACAACGCCAGCTTGACCTTCTCCCGGTTCATGACACGGTCGGGCTGGGGCGAGGTGAGGCCGATGTCGGCCATGCGCTTGAGCGCGTAATCGTAGGACTCCGGATTGTAGCCGGGATCGTGCTCGCTGGACTGATGATCGGCGCCGAAGGGATTGACCGCGTACACGACGGCCAGGCTGCGCTTCACCTGGGGCATGTGCGCCGGCAGCTCCTGGTTTTTCACTGCGACAACGAAGTCCTCGGAGCCGCGGCCGATCTGCCTGGCTGCGTAGGCGGAGCCGTGAGCCAGGAGGTCGCCCAGCCCGCGACGCTGCACGATCTGCTCCAGCATGGCCAGCAACGCATCGGGGTCGCCGAAGCGCAGTTCGATCCCACCGGTATCTTCCAGGGTCAGGATCCCACGCTCGAAGCACTCCATGGCCCAGGCGATGGTTGCGCCGGTGGAGATGGTATCCAGCCCGTACTGGGCGCAGATTTGATGCGCCAGGGAGATGGCTTTGAGGTCGCCGACGCCGCAGTAGGAGCCCATGGTGGAGAGGGTCTCGTACTCTGCGCCGCCGTAGAACGGCAACACCGGCGTGCCCTTGTATTCCGTCTCCACCACCCGTTTGCAGCGCACCGCACAGGCGTAGCAGGTATCGTTCTCCTTCAGGATGGTGTCCTTCATGGTCTCGCCGGAGATGGCCTCGGCGTGTTCGAAGGTGCCGCTGGTGTAGTTGCGCGTGGGCAGCCCCCCCATGGTATCCTGGTACATCAGCACGCTGGCGGTGCCGTAGTCCTGCAGCCCCTGCATGTCCGGGAAGTCGGGGATGGTGCGGGCCGCGCGGCGGGCCAGTTCGGCCACGGTTTTCGGATCCGCCACGGTGACCTTGCCGTGCCCGCGCACGGCGATAGCTTTGAGGTTCTTGCTGCCCATCACCGCGCCCATGCCGGTGCGGCCGTGCGCGCGATTGGACATGCTCATAACGCACGCCAACCGGGAAAGGCGTTCGCCGGCCGGGCCGACCTGGATCACCTCGATCTTAGGATCACCCAGCTCCTCTTTGATCGCCTTTTCGGCTTCCCCGGTGATCTTGCCCCACAGATGCGACGCGTCCCGCAACTCGGCCTGGCCGTCGTGCACCCACAGGTAGACCGGCGCTGGGCTGCGTCCGTGCAGCACAATGCCGTCGAAGCCCGCGAATTTCAACTCGGCCGGCCAGAAGCCGCCGGCCTGGCTGTCACCGATGAGGCCGGAGGTAGGGCTCTTGGCCGTGGCCGTGCAACGGCTCTGGCCGCTGATGGGCACACCCGTCGTCGCCGAAAGCATGAAAGAGAGGGTGTTCTCCGGGCCGAGCGGATCGGCGCCGGGAGGCGTATGCTTGAGCAGGTAGTACGTGCCCATGGCGCTGCCGCCCCAATAGGTGCGATAGAACTCCTCCGGCGGCTCTTCGATTTCGATCTGTCCGGTGGTCAGGTTGACGTGCAAAATCTTGCCGGTAAATCCATACATGATATTGCCTCCCTGCAGCTACATTTCCTTGATCCCATACGGGAAGTCGTACTCCAACATCTTGGCCATGAACGGGTCGGGGTCGAACGCCTCCGGGCCGAGCACTCCCTTGCCCTGCCAGACGCCGGTCTCGATGAGTTCCATCGCGATGACCGGGTTCACGCCGGTCTGCCAGACCACAGCCTGGACGCCGTACTTCCGCATGCATTCCTCGTTGTCGGCCACCTGATAGATGTACACCTGCCGGGGCTTGCCGTCCTTGATCCCCTTGACCCAGGTGCCTGCGCACGTCTTGCCCGTCATCCGATCCCCCAGATGCGCGGGGTCGGGCAGGCAGGCCGCGACGACGTCGCGCGGGGCGACTTTGACACCCTTCACGTCAATGGGCTCCTTGTTGTCCAGCCCCAACATCTTGATGGTCTTAAGCACGCGAATGAACTCATCGCCCAGACCATACTTGAAGGTCACGCGCTTGCACTTGATCCAGCGCGGCACCAGCAACACCTCTTCGTGCTCCACGTTGACGCACTCCAGGGGGCCGATCCCCTCCGGGAACTCGAAGACCTCCGGCTCGGAGAACGGCTCGGTGGTATACCAGCCGCGATCCGCCTCCCAGATCACCGGCGGGTTGAGGCATTCCTCGATGGTGGTCCAGATGGAGAAGTTGGGCGCGAACTCGTAGCCGTGCACCACCAGGTTGGCGCCGTCGCGCACGCCGATCTCCTCGATCTCGTCGAAGAGGTGTTTGGCAGCGTACGCGGCGAAGACATCGGCCAGGCCCGGCTCAACCCCCATGCCCAGCAACGCCAGCAGCCCTTTTTCCTCCCACTCCCGAGCGCGGGCGAACTGGTAGTCCCCCAGCTTCACGCCGCACTCCTGATACGGGTTGGTCGGATGCGGCTGGGACAGCGTCATGGCCATGTCCATGTAGTTGCAGCCGACCTCGAAGGCAGCATCGAAGAGCTGCTCGTTGTAGACCGGCTCCACGGCGTTCATGATCAGGTCTACGCCGTACTTGCGCGCCATCTCAACCACCAAAGCCTTGTCGCCGGCGTCAATCCACTCCATGACGTACTTGGCCGGCCGGCCCAGCTTCTCGTAAACCTCTTGCACGCGGGCGAAATTGTAATCCGCCAGCACCATCTGCTCCAACCAGGGGCGGTCCTTGGCGACCACTGCGATCGCCTCGCCCACACCCCCGACACCCACGAGCAAAACTTTCATTGTGTATCCTCCCCTTCTGCCTCGAACGGATCCACATCCGGCACGCCCGGCTTCACGAAGCGCCGGAGCGGCACGTAGAGCAACGCGCCGACCAACATGGAGACCAGCGCCAGGCCCAACGACCTGAGGCCCTCCTCGACCACCTGGCTGTAGATCGCTACCAGGATGATGACGGTCGGGCCGAGCGTGACCAGGGTCAGCCCCAAATAACCGCCCGGCACCTTCTCGCGCGGGAGCTCGGGCCGGGTGAAGCGCAGCTTCCACAGCGCCGCGAACTCGGCCAGGATCACCAGGGTCTGCAAGAAGACATCCACCACCACCAGGAAGGCGAACGCCTGGAGCGAGAAGATGGTGAAGATCACCGCGCAGAAGAGGATCGCCACCCAGGGAGTACCGTACCTGGGATGCACCCTGACCATCCATTTGGGCATCATGCCGTCCTCGGCGAGGGCAAACGGGACACGCGTCCCGCCCAGGCTGTTGCCGATGAAAAGCCCGATCATGCTCAGCACCGCTGAGAAGGTCAGCGCCAGGCCCAGGGTGCGGCCCAGGGGGCTGCCCGCACCTGCGATCTTGTCGCCCACCGCTTGCCCGATTTGCGGGAACTGCCAGCCGATAGGGCTGGAAGGATCTACGCCCCATTCGGCGATCTGCTCCTCGGTCACGCCGTAATCCGCCAGCACGACGCCGATCCCCTCGCCCGGCTCGTATTCCTCGATGCCCCACAACTGATATCGGCCGTCATCCCCTGCGCCGCCGTAGAGGCCGCCCAGCACCGGCAGGGCATAGGTGAGGATGGCAGCGATCAGGGTCAGGGCCATGGCCCGGGGATAGGTCTTCTTGGGATTGACGATCTCGTCCCCGGCTGCGGTGGGCAGCTCCCACCCCATGTAGTTCCACATGACGACGAAAAGACCGGTGCTGAACGCGCCCACCAGCGACTGCTCGCCGGCCACGAACGGCAGCGCCACCGTTGTGCCCGAGCGAATCCAGGAGTAGATGCCCGCCACAGCAAGCGCCGCCAACGGCATCAACATCACCACGCCCAGCCAGTTGGTGGTTAACCCCGCCAGGCGGGCGCCCCGAATCTGCAAGATCGAGATGGCCCAGATCAACGCTGCGGTCACGATGAAGGAAAGCAGTGAGGCGGACAGCTCGACCCCGCCGATGGTTGCGCCCTGGCGCAACGCCGGGATGAAATAGCCCAGGTAATAGGCTGCCAGCACGGGATAGATAGCCACATCCACCCACGAGACAACCCAGTTCATCCAACCGGCCATGAAGCCGGCGAACGGTCCGAACGCCTGCTTGATCCAATGGTAGTAGCCGCCTTCCACGGGCATCATGGATTGCAGCTCGCGCACCATCAGCATGTTGGGGATGCTGAAGATGATAGGGGTGATGGCGATCAGCAACAGGGCCAGGCCGGGCCCGGACCAGCCCACCAGCGGCTCGATGCCGAACGAGCCGCCGCACACCGTGAAATACAGCAACCCGAACAACGGAAGCAAAGTCAGGTCCCGTTTCAGCTTGCTGCGTTCGGCCTCGATCATGGTTCCTTTGTTGACATCGGCAGCCATCGTATTTTCCTCCAACTCCAGGGCTTCGGGGAGACGAGCTTCCTTACAAGACAAGCTCCCAGGTCGCCATCCCTGACTTACTCGCTTTCCTCCGGCTCGAACTTGCCGGACAGCGCATCCTTCAGCGGCAGGAGGCCCAGCCGGTTCCTGGGCGACATGAACCTGCCGTCCACATCCTGAATCGGCCGCGCCGGATCCCGCTTCAGCGTCAACAAGGAAACGGCAACCATCAAGATGACCGACACCAGGAAGGCCGGCGTGGAGCTGATGTAGATCGCGTCCCACAGGCCGCACTCGAAGTCCCCCGCGCAGGCCTCGATGGTCTGCGGGTAATAGACGAAGATGCCGATGAGCCACGCGATGAACCCACCGAAGAACGCTGCGATTGCACCGCTGCGATTGGCTTTCCGCCAGTACATGCCGAACGCATACGGCGCGAACAGACCCACCAGTAGCAGCGACCAGGCCACCATGGCCAGCTTATAGATGGTGCCTGCCAGCAGCGCCAGGGTCACGCTGACCAGGCCGATGATCACCACCATGATGCGGGTCCAGCGCAGCTCCTCCTTCTCGTCAAGCTGGCGGCCGCGCAGGTATTGCATGATGTTCTGGGTGAACACCGACGCGCCGGCCAACAGCGAGCTGTCGGAGGTGCTCATCAACGCCGAGGCCAGCGCCGCGATGAAGATGGCAGTGAGGATGGGGTTCAGGTGCTGCATGGCAGCCGAGACCAGCAGGAACTCGGTCTGTTCCGGCGCGATGTTGGGATTCAGCTTGAACATGGCGATGCCGATGAGGGGCGACATCACGCCGAAGAACAGATAGAGCGCGCCGGCCATGTAGGTGCCCCACACGGCGGTAGCCTCGTTCCGGGCCGACATGGAGCGCTGCATCAGGTCTTGTGCGGGCACGCTGCCCAGGCCCACAGCCATCCAGGCAGCCAGCCAGTAGAACCAGCCCACATAGCCGGTGTAGCCGAGGTAGCCTTCACCGGGGATCGGCATGAGGGTGAATGGGTTGGAAACGTAGAGGGAACCGGCATCGGTGGTGAGGCCGCTCCAACCGCCCACGGCCCGCAACACGCCGATGAAGATCAGCGTGATGCCGCTGGCCGTGAGGAACATCTGCATGAAGTCCAGCAGGGTATCGGCCCACATGCCGCCCATTGCGGTGTAGGCCGTCACGAACAGAGCCACTCCGATCATGCCTGTAGCCACCGGCACGCCCAAGAGGGCATGCAGGATGTTGCCGCCGGCCACGATCTGAGCGCCGGTCCAGGCAAAATAGGTCAACAGTTGGGCGACGGAGCCCAGCAGGCTCATGGCCTTGCCGTAGCGGCGTTCGAAGAAGTCAATCAGGGTCAGGTAGCGCGCCCGGCGCATCAACCGGATGAAAAAGAAACCGGAAAGGAAAAGACAGAGCGCGGCGCCGAACGGATCGAACACCACCCCCTGCAAGCCGTACTGATACGCGGTGGAGCTGGCGCCCATCAACGTCTCAGCGGCAAACCAGGTCGCCATGATGGAGGCGCCGGCCAGGTAGATGGGCAGCCGGCGACCGGCGACGATGTAATCAACGGCGTTGGAGACGCGGCGCGAAGCCCAGTACCCCACAGCCAGGCGGATTGAGAAGAGCACGACAATACCGAGGATCACCAACCAGGTGTATTCATAGGCCCCCAGTTCCATGTTTACCTCCTGTTTGATAGACGTCAGCGAGCGGACAACGCAACAGGCAGAGGCTGCTGCTGGGTGATGCAGTGAATGTTCCCGCCCCCCAGCAAGATCTCACGCGCCGGCACCCCGACCACCTGCCGATCGGGGAAGAGCCGACGCAACGTGGCCAGCGCGGGCTCATCGTGTGGATCGTCGAACAAGGGCGCGATCACCCCGCGGTTCGCGATGTAGAAATTGACGTACGACGCTGCCAGGCGGTCGCCGGCGCGACGGGGCAGGGTTCCCTCGATCGCGTCGACACCGGCCGCCTCCTCCTCGGTAATCAGCACAGGGTTCGGTTGATGTATGGTGTGCACCTCCAGTCTGCGGCCTTGCGCGTCCAGGGCGCCCGAGAGACGATCCAGGGCGTCGCGGCTGATCGCGAATTGCGGATCGTCCGGGTCATCGGTCCAGGTCAAGAGGACGACTCCGGGCCGCACGAAACAACACAGGTTGTCCACATGGCCGCTGGTCTCGTCGTTGTACACGCCCTGGCCGAGCCAGATGATCTTCTCAACGCTCAGATACTCCCGCAGGTAGCCCTCGATCTTGGCCCGACTCAGGCCGGGGTTGCGGTTGGGGTTCAACAGGCATTCCTCGGTGGTGATGAGGGTGCCCTGGCCGTCCACATGGATGGAACCGCCCTCCAACACCAGAGGCGCCGCATAGCGATCCGCCCGCTCGATCTCCAGGATCTTGCGCGCCACCAACGCGTCTTGATCCCACGGGAAGTACAGGCCACCGTTCAGCCCGCCCCAGGCGTTGAACCCCCAGTCCACCCCGCGAAGGCCTCCGCGGTCGTCCACCACAAAGGTCGGTCCACAGTCGCGCACCCACGCGTCGTTGCTGGACAGCTCCACGACGCGCACCTGTGGCGGCAACAGCCGGCGGGCGTTCAGCCATTGTCGGGCCGAGACGCCCACCGTCACCGGCTCGAACTGCGCAATGGCCGCAGCGACAGCGGCAAAAGCTCGCTGCGCCGGCACCGCGCCCAGCCGCCAGTTGTCGGGCCGCTCCGGCCACAGCATCCAGCATCCGGCGTGAGGCTCGAACTCACCCGGCATGCGGTAGCCGTCGGCGCGAGGGGTAGATACCAGGGTATTGACCATGCTGCTCTAAACATCCGGCCGCAGCAAGCTGCGGCGTCCGCCGAATTGGACGCCGGGGCTTGCCCCGGTCACGCAGCAAGACCGCAGCAAGCTGCGACGTCCACACCGACCACCGGACGCCGGGGCTTGCCCCGGAATGAAAACAAGCTCACGTCCACGTGCCAGGCACCTGGGAGGGTGCCTGGCACGTCTGGCGGCGATTTTCAGGTCAGGTACCTATCGCCTTGCCGTTCCAAGAATGCCTGCACCCGCCCCGCATGATACGCCCGCAGCTCGGCCGAGGGACGCTTGAGGCGGGGATAGACCAACCAGACCAGGAGTCCCTTTTCGACATGCAGCCGGTTTTCGCTCTGGTCATAGACGATGGATTGCGGGCCGTCCATCACCTCGTCGGTTACCTCCACCCCGCGCGAGGCGGGCAAGCAGTGCATGAACTTGCAATGGGCCGGCGCGTGGCGCAGCAACTCGGCGTTGACCTGGTATACGGGCATAAAGGCCGCACGGCGCTCCGGGATCTCGTCCTCCTGGCCGACCCACCACCACAGGTCGGTGTAGAGGAAGTCGGCGTCTCGCACGGCCGCGACGACATCCTCGGTGATGGTCAGTGTTCCGCCCGAGGTCGCGCAGTTCGCCTCGGCCATTTCCCGCCAGGCGGCCGGCGGCTGGTAGCGGGCGGGCGCAGCGTGGGTGAAGTGCATCCCCAGCCGGGTGCAGATCAACATCAAAGAACTGAGCACGTTGGTTGCATCCCCGACGAAGGTGACGTGGAGATCCTGCAGCCGTTTGCCCGGCGGCATGTGCTCCATCATGGTCAGCACATCGCACACCACCTGGGTGGGGTGGTTGTAGTCGGTCAGGCCGTTGATCACCGGCACGGTGGCGTTGGCAGCCAACTGCACAATGGTCTCATGTTTCAGGGTGCGGGCCATGATCACGTCCACCATGCGCGAGAGCACACGCGCCGTATCGGCCAGCGACTCGCGCACGCCCAGGTGGATCTCGCCCGGCTTCAGGTAGAGGGCGTGACCGCCCAGCTCGGCCATGGCGACCTCGAACGAGACCCGCGTGCGGGTGGACGGCTCCTCGAAGATCATGGCCAGCGACGCGCCCTGGAGCAGTTTGGGCGTGCAGCCCTGTTTGTCGGCTTCCTTCAGCAGCCGCGTCAGCTCGATGAGTTCCAGCAACTCGGCCGCAGTGAAATCTTGCGTATCAATGAAGTGAAGCAGTTTCATGGCCAGGCCCGTCTCTTACTGCGTACTGCTTACTGCGTACTGCGTACTGCGTACGCAATACGCAATACGCAGTACGCAGTATGCAGTAGTATGCAGTACCTCACATCCTCCGCCTGATCTCCGCCAGCGTATCCGCCAGGCGATCCAGCACGGCGTCCATCTGCTCGTAGGTGATGACCAGCGGCGGCTCGATGCGGATGGTGTGCGCGCTGGTCAGGGTGCCGGCCACCAGCACCCCCCGCTTGAAGAGGCCCGCCGCCACCTTGTAGCCCACCTCGGCGTCGTGGAAGTGCTGGCCGATGAGCAGCCCCTTGCCGGTGATCCCCTGGTAGATCTCCGGGTACTCCGCCGCCAGGGCCTTGAGCTTCGGGATCAGGTACTCGCCCTTGGCCGCAGCGACCTCCCACAGCCGGTCGCGCAGGGTCACGTTGATGGCCGCGATAGCCGCCGAGCACGCCAGCGCACCCCCGCCCGTGGTGGTGGTATGGATGAACGGGTTGGGGTACATCATCACCTGCCAGATCTCCTCGGTGGAGCAGAAGGCGCTCACCGGCATCACGCCGCCGCCCAGCGACTTGGCGACGGCCAGGATGTCCGGAACTACACCCCAATGCTCCACGCCCCACAATTTGCCGGTGCGGCCCAGGCCCGTCTGCACCTCATCGGCGATCAGCAGCACGCCGTAATGCCGGGTCAGCTCCCGCAGCCTCGGCCAGAAGTCGTCCGGCGGCACGATCGCGCCCGCCTCGCCCTGGATCGGCTCCATCAACACGGCCGCGATGTCAATCCCGACCTTCTTGCAGATGTCGAGCTGGCGCTCCACCGCGTCTGCGTCGCCGTAGGGCACATGGTAGACGGGGCCGCCGTAGAGGATGCCGGGCGGCTGTCGGTAGTCCGCCTTGCCCATCATGCTCAACGAGCCCATGGTCTTGCCGTGGAACGCCTTGACGGCCGCGATGAATCCGTTCTTGCGGGTGTACATCTTGGCCAGCTTGATGGCACCTTCGACCGCCTCGGTGCCGGAGGCGGCGAAGAAGCTGTACTTGATGTCCCCGGGGGTGATCTGGGCCATGAGCCGGGCCAACACCCCGCGCAGGGGATCAATCAACTCCTGGCTGGGCATGGGGGTACGTTCCAGTTGCGCCCTGACGGCGGCGACGACCTCGGGGTGGGCCCAGCCCAGGTCCAGCAGGCCGTAACCGCCCAGGCAGTCAATGTACTCGCGCCCTAACACGTCCCGGAAGATCGCGCCTTCGCCGGTCCACTCGGTGGCGGCCCAATCTCCCGCCTCGGTGACCGATTTGCGATAATCGAGCCAGCCCCGGTTGAAGTGCTCGGCGAAGTTCTCCAGGCTCTCTTCGATGATCGCCTTGGCCTGCGACTCGGTGACCACAGGGGTCTTGATGATGTCCAGCCACCGGCTTGAATAGGCCAGGGCTGCGTCCAACGATTGCGGCATGGGTGTAACCTCCTTGTGAGAGCTAAAAACGAGATCGGCTTATGCCTGACACAGATCTTCGGGGATGCGCCACTGATACACGTCCTTCAACACAACAGGCAGAAGCACTGTGGTTGTGCGGCGAACCCCCGGTACGTTAGCGACCACCTCGGTGACGAAGTGGTATAGCTCGGCGTTGTCGCGGGCGACGATCTGTATGCTCACATCGCTCTCGCCCGTGGAACAGGCCACGTAAGTGACACAGTCGAACTCGGCCATCCGCTGCGCCACGGCCATAATGCGCCCCGGCTCAACCTCCAGGAACACATCGGCCGTCACCTGGAGGCCCAACGCCCGCGGGTTCACCACTGCGCTGATGCGCAGCACTCCCGCCCGAACCAGCGTGTCAATGCGATAGCGCACAGTGCGCTCGGAGATGTTGCCGATGCGCCTGGCGATATCGGCGCACGACATGCGGCCGTCTTCGATGAGGAGATCGGCAATGGCGCGATCTATGTGGTCAATCTTGTGGGTCATGGCAGCCACCGGGGAAAACGAATCGCGCCGCTATTATATGTCGGCCTGTCGAAAATGTCAATAGAACAACGTAAAGTTTGCCGAAAACGACAAAGAATAAATGAACTTACCGCCTGGCAAAACAAACCCGCCGAGGCGGATTCTGACACGCTTAACACGCGACGCGATCCGCTACGGCGGGTTTGCCATGCCGGGCCGAGAATCCATGCGCAGCTTCTAGTCGGCGTCCCCTTCTGCGCCTTCGGGCTCCTCGGGCTTCCGGTCCAGCAACTGGATCCCGGTCGCCCGCACCTTGGTCAGAGTGCGCGGCTCCCCTTTCTCGTCCTCCCACCGGTCGGTGCGCAACTCGCCCTCGACGTACACCAGGCGGCCTTTGCGCAGGTACTTCTGTCCGAACTCGCCCAACTTGCCCCAGGCCTCAACGGGGAACCATTCGGTCTCCTGGTGGCGTTCGCCGTCAGCGCTGGTCCACCAGCGGTTCACAGCCACGCTGAACCGGGTGATGGGAGTGCCTTTGGGGGTGTACCGCAACTCCGGGTCCTTGCCCAGGTTGCCGATGATCTGAACGCGGTTGAGAGATGGCATAATGACCTCCTCCTGATGGGATATGGGCCTGCACGACGGGGCGGTGCGGGTTTCCTGCGCGCGCCGTGCCGTGAAATGCGAGCGGGGGAGGTCGGAGCGCTCACCTGTCGCTATTATGCCAGCCATTGCGATCTATGTCAAGGGCAAAGATGGAGATTCTTCCGGCCGTTGACAAGACACCCCACCCACGGATATACTGAACAACGGATGGGGACATCACGAATCCAACGGGGGCAGGCTTCACGTGGCGAGTAAGGGATTGCTCGGAACACTGTGGCATCGGTTGCAGAGGAGTCGGGCCGCCGGTGACAGGCAGCGCGCAGCGTTCGGGCCCGAGCAGGAAGCCTATGCGCTGAGCCACGCCTACGTGCCCGAGCACATCCCCTGTCTCATGACCGGCATTTCCGGTGCTCACCCCGCGCTGTTCCAGGATTACCTCTGCTTCGCCCGCGACAACTGGCTCATCTTCGTGGGCTATCCGCTGGACGGCGTTTTCTCGCCCGAGAAGTGCGCGGCAGCGATGGCCCAGGCGCGCGAGGCAAACCGCCCCGAAGTGCTGTGGTTCATCGGCCCACAGATCCCGCCTGAGCTGGAGAAGGACTGCCGTGATCGCCGTTCGGACGTGTACTACCGGCTCGACCTCCCGGCGCAGATCCGGCCCGCGTTGCGCCGCGAGGTTCGAGTGGCTGCCGACAGGCTGGCGGTGTCCGCCGGACATGCGTTCACGGCGGAACACGCGGCCCTGTCCGACGAGTTGATGGGCCGCACATCCCTCTCGCCCATGGTGGCCGCGCTCTACCGCGCCATGCCCGATTACCTGGCGCGGGCTTCCAGTGCGGTAGTGCTGGACGCCCGCGATGCCGCAGGCCGGCTGGTCGCGTTCACCGTGGTGGAGCAGGCCGCAGCGGCGTTCGACGCCTACGTGTTGGGCGCGACCTCGCGACGTCACTATGCGCCCCATGCGTCCGACCTGTTGTTCGCCACCATGATCGAGCGGGCGGGAGCGTCGGGCAAGCGCTGGCTGGACCTGGGGCTGGGCGTGAACCAGGGCATCCGCCGTTTCAAGGAGAAATGGGGCGGCGCGCCCGCGCTGGCGTATGAGTTCTGCGAGTGGCGCGCAGGGACAGGCTCGACGGTGATCAATGTCCTGGCGGAATGGAAGTTATGAAGCAAACTGGAATCGAGGCTGCGCGAAGCCTCCTTCAGGATCGGCCGGTTTCTCGCACGGTGCATGAGACCGGCTGAAGCCTCGAATCCGGACTGCAGGTGTCTGTTGAATTCACAACGGATGAGGTAAGAACGATGTTCACCTGGCCATGGGTCGAACGTCCTTTGCGCATGGTCTGGCGCGTGGAGCGGGGCGGCCGGCGGTCGCACATCGTCGGCACGGCGCATTTCTTCCCCCACAGCTTCGCGCGCCCCCTGACGCGGCTGATCCGGCCCGCCACGGCCGTGTTCACCGAAGGCCCCCTGGACGAGGCCAGCTCGGAGGCCATCGCGGCGTATGGCCGGACGGGAGACAATGACCTGCTGGCGCGGCTCGACCCGGCTGCAGCCCGGCGCATCGAGCAGCTCTTGCGCGAGCGGCAGGACGGCGCTGTGTGGCTCATCCCGCCGGCCGGCCTGGCCTATCTGGAGGCATACACGCAAGGGATGCGGCCCTGGGCGGCCTTTTTCTCCATCTGGGGGACGTATCTGGGCTGGCGTTTCTCGGTGGACGCGCAGGGCTACCAGATCGCCCGCAAGCTGGGCAAGCGGATCGGTTCCCTGGAGACGCTGGAGGAGCAACTGGCCGTGCTGGACAGCATCCCCGTCGAACGGATCGTGCGCCAGCTCAACGACGTGGCGCGTTGGGACGCGTACACGCGTGAATACGTGCGCCTGTACCTGGCCGGCGACCTGGACGGCCTCGTAGCGCTGACCTCGGGCTTCGTAACCCGCGGGCCTGTCATCGTGGGCCAGCGCGATGCCCGCATGTTCGCGGCGCTGCGATCCGCCTTCGAGGCGGAGGACGCAGTGGCCTTCATCGGCTTCCCGCATGTGCCCGGGGTGAGGCAGCTATTCGAAGAAGCGGGCTACACCGTGACCCAGGTGACAGCGTGATGAAACCGGCCCAGCGCGCCTACGTGGCAGCCCACGCCTACGTGCCCGAGCACCTGATCGCCTACGTGTCGGCCATCACCGGCGGCCGTCCCCACCTGATCGGCGACTTCCTGGCCTACACCTGCGACGACCGGCTGATCTTCGTCGGCTACCCGTTGAGCGCTCCTCCCGGTTCAGTCGGCGCAGGCCGACTTTGCGACGGTTGCAGCGACTTCCAGTCGCCCGACGCCGCCGCCGCCGCCCTCCTGGCTGCCCTGGACGCCGCGATCGCCCGCTTCCGGCCCCGGCTCATCTCCATCACGGCCCCGGCCCTGCCCCCGGGCCTGGGCGATTGCGCCGTCTCTCCGCCCGACGCCTACTACCGGCTGGACCTGGCCGCAGTACACCCCGACAAAAAGCTGCGTAACCTGCTGCGCCGCGCCGGCCGCGAGGTCACGGTGCGCGAGGGCCGCTTCGGCCCGGAGCACGAGCGCCTGGTGGCCGATTTCCTGGCCGCGGTGCCGGTGGACGAGGGGACGCGCTACATCTTCGAGCGACTGGGGCGATACGCCGGACCAAAGAGTCGTATTATATCTGGAATCGAGGCTTTAGCCGGTCTGGTAGGTCATGCGAGAAACCGGCTGAAACAGCAGACCTTACCCCCCGGCCCCCCTCTCCTGCGAGGAAAGGGGGAGGACGCGGCGCTCATCCTGGAAGCGCGCGATGCGGCCGGCCGGCTGGTGGCGTTCGACATCGCAGCGTTCGGCGGCGAATACGCGTTCTACCTGTTCAACTTCCGCGCGCGGGAAGGCTACGTGCCCGGCGCGTCCGACCTGCTGCTGGCGCGGCTGATCGCGGAGGCGGAGGCGCGGGGCAAGCGGTATCTGAACCTGGGGCTGGGCATCAACCCAGGGGTGAGCCGTTTCAAGGAGAAGTGGGGCGCGACGCCGTTCCTGGCGCACGTGTCCTGTGCATGGGAGCGGCCGCGCGGTGCGTGGGAAGAGATGTTGGCGGGGGTGTGAGGATATGACAGCGAATCTGCAGGATTGATCGAATAAGGGACGGAAGAAAGTGGACGACCGCACCACCACCACCCGAAAACCGTAGTTGTCGTTACGATTGTTCGGGTTGTTCCTGTTGCGCCACGAGGCGGCGGCGTTGTCTACATTGTTGTTCCACGAGCCGCCCCGCAAGACGAGACCGGGCCGCCTGACCCGTGAACCACGGGCAAGGTTAGTATAACGCAGACCTGACAGGTTTCCAAAACCTGTCAGGTCTCTTGCGCGCGATTTCGCGGCCGTTGGGGGGCGTAGCCCCCCCAAACCCCCCAGTCAGAGTTCAGAGTCCAGAGCGCCAAAGCGCAGAGCTAAGGGGACGACCGCACCACCACCACCACCCGAAAACCGTCGTCGACGAGACGATCGAGCGGGAGGTCCCCGCTGCGCCACGAGGCGGCGGCGTCGCCTCCATCGCCGCGCCACGAGCCGCCCCGCAAGACGCGCCATTCGCTGCCTTCCTCCGGCTTGGGATCATCCGGTTTGTCGTATTGCTACCATGAAATCTCGGATTGACATTCCGAGATTTCATGGTAGAATACCGCCATGATCGCGCGTCCGCTTTACCTGAATCGTCTCACCACAGCTATCGGTCGGTCGCCCGTTACCGCGCTGCTCGGCCCGCGGCAGGTCGGCAAGACCACGCTGGCACGGCTGTTGACGCAAGGCCAGCCGGTCACCTTTTTCGACCTGGAGTCGCAGCCGGACCTCAGGCGTCTGCAAAACCCCGAGCTGGCGCTTTCGACGCTGGATGGCCTGGTGGTGATTGATGAGATTCAGGTGCTGCCTGAGTTGTTTAAAGTCCTGCGCGTGCTCGTGGATCGGCCTGGCAACACGGCCCGTTTCCTGATTCTGGGCAGTGCCTCTCCCGACATCGTGAGGGGCGTCTCCGAGACGCTGGCCGGCCGCGTGGAGTTCATCGAGCTCGCGCCGTTTGACCTGACCGAGGTGGGCGCTGCGCAGTGGCGGGAGCTGTGGGTGCGCGGCGGCTTCCCGCGCGCCTTCCTGGCCGGTTCGGACGACGATAGCGCGGCGTGGCGCGAGAGCTTCATCCGCACGTTCCTGGAACGCGACATCCCGCAACTGGGCTTCAAACTGCCCGCCCCAGCCATGCGTCGCTTCTGGACGATGCTCGCTCACTACCACGGACAGACCTGGAACGCCTCGGAGTTGGGGCGGGCGATGGGGCTTTCCGACAAAACGGTGCGGTCATACCTGGACCTCCTCACCGGAGCGTTCATGGTGCGCCAGTTGCAGCCGTGGTACGCCAACATCGGGAAGCGACAGGTGCGCGCGCCCAAGGTCTACCTGCGCGACACGGGGTTGTTGCACGCCCTGCTGGGGTTGCCGGACTGGCAGACATTGCTGGCACATCCCCGCGTGGGCGCCTCATGGGAGGGCTTTGTGGTGGAACAAGCCATCCAGGTGATCCGGACGAACGAGACCTATTTCTGGGGCACGCACAGCGACGCAGAGCTGGATCTCCTCTTTTTCGTCGGTGGTCGTGCCTGGGGGATCGAGGCCAAGTTCAGTGAGGCGCCGGAGGTGACCCGTTCGATGCGGATCGCACGGGACGATCTGGCTTTGGACCATCTGTGGGTGGTCCACCCGGGGCCGCACACCTACCCCGCCGATGACCGGATAACCGTCTGCGCGATCCACGACCTGCCGGCGATCGCATCCGCGATCCGCTGATGTGCCCTGTCCCCGTCCACCGCCCGCACAAGCCTCGCCGTGCGGCATCAGCAGCTGGCCGGGACAGGGCCCAGCCTTTCGCCGAGACCGCGAGGACGGACAGACGAGATTATGGCCGCCCTCGTGGAGATGGCGCAAGCGCCCCTCTACGAGGGTTCACCTGCCCAATGTACCCACGGCGCGAGTGCCCTGGTCGCTTTGTACAGCCGTTCATCGGCCGTCCACAGGCCGTCGCTGGTGGTCTCGGCCAGCGCCAGGTAAAAGCTGTCGTAGGCGGCGGCGCGGCCGAGGCGCAATGTCCACTCGAACGCCTTTTGCATCTGAGTAGCATCAGGCACGATGATCTCAACCTCGATTTCAGCGATCATACCCAGGGCAGTCACGGCCTGTTCCCGGGTGATCTCCTTGAAATGCACGGCTTTGCAAAGCGCAGAAGTTGTCTCATAGCACCATAGCGCGGGAACCCGAATCGTATCGCCGCTTCTGCCCCAGCCTGCCAGCAATTCTTTGACCCTTGTTCGCAAAGGCCCGGGCAAGACCGCTTTGAGCGCGACGCTGGCGTCAATGACCAGGGTTCTGCGCATCGCGTGCCTCCAGATCGGCGCGATTGGCCTCCAACAGGGCATCAATATCGAGTGGTCGGCCCCCGCGGCTCGCCGTAATGTCGGCTGCCAGGGCGTCGCTCCTGGCCATCCAATCCGCCCATTTGTCTTCCTGGTGCGGCTTCGCCCGCAAACGCTCGAAATCTTCGATGCTGATGAGCACCGCCTTGGGCTTGCCGCGGGAGGTCAGCACGATCTGTTCGCCGCCGTAGGCCACGCGGTTGATCAGCTCAGAAATGTCGCGCTTCACCTGTCCGATGCTGACGTGGGTTTCGGTCATCGTTTGGCTCCCTGGCGAATTGCAATATCCTGATTTAGAGCATATTACAAGAAGGCATTCTCGTCAAGTCGTCATTGTGCCCCATCCACCGCCTGCATCAGCGCCTCGCCGTGCTGCAACAGCAGCCTGGCGCGCGCCTCCGGCACGCCCTTGACCTCCAGATACCTGGCCAGCAACTCGACCGGCGTGAGCGTCTCCACCGAGACCGCGCCCAGGCGGGTCCTCTCGGTCCGCTCCACCTCCTTCTGCAGCGCGGCCACGAAGTACGCGCCTTCCAGCGCCCGGAAGATCTCCCGCTCAATCAAGAGCGACTCCTGCTCCTGGCGCAGGGTCACGATCACGCGCACGACCGTCTCGGACAGATCCGGCTTCGACAGGATGGCCTCCACTACCGCCGCGGTGGGCTCGGCCGCGTCGCGCACATCGACCCGCACCGTGACGAACGGTCGCGCCTGACGCCGGTATCCCCGCACGAATTCCCACGTCGTGGATCCATCACAGACCTCGGCCACCACGAAGCCCTTGGGCTCATGCTCCTCGCCGAAGTCAATGCGCTCGATGCTGCCGCTGTAGATCACCGGCGGCTGCTGATCGCCGTTCAGGCTCTGGTGTTTGTGGATGTGGCCCAGCGCCACGTAGCGCCAGGTCGGGTCGGCCAGCACGGCGCGCGGGATCGCAGCATCGCGGCCGATCATGATGTTCTTCTCCGAGCCGTGGCTGGCCTCGTTGACGCTGAAATGGCCGACCAGGATGGCGGGGATGTCGGGCCGCTGCCTGACCTGGACGGCCAGCGCCTGGATATTTTCGATCATGACGTTCTGCAGCAGCGCGTCCAACTCGGCCAGGCTCTTGCCCTGGGCTTGTTCCCGGCTCACCAGCGCCGTGCGCAGCGGATAGGGCACGGTCGCCACCTGCAACGGCTGCCCGCGGCGGCAGACGATCTGGTGGATCTCCTCGCGGTTGCCCACGATGACGTTGGGCACGTCCAGAGTGCCGAAGATGTCAATGCTGGTGGCGCGCTTGGCCACGGCAGGCAGGTCGTGGTTGCCGACCAGCAGGATCACCGGGATGCCGGCGTCGGCGATGCGCTTGATGCGCCGGGCGAACTCGCGCTGGTACGTCGGGTTGGGGTCGCGCGTCCGGTACGCGTCGCCGGCGAAGACGAGCACGTCCACGCCCTGCTCGATCGCGTAGTCGCCGATGTCGCTCAGCCGGCGCAGGAAGTCCATGACGCGGCCGTTGATGCCCGTGGCCGGGTCAATCCGGCCGTAGTTTTCCATGCCGATGTGGATGTCGGCGGTGTGGAGGAGTTTAATGGGTTGCATCGATGTCGGTTTACCCCAGCCACTCGATGGCGATCAAATGCCCGACCTGGCGAAACTCGGGATCGCCGGTGAGAAGGATCGCATCCATTTCCTGGGCCAACGCCACAGCGAATGCATCTGCATAAGAGAGCGCATGCCGGGCCTTCACGTGCGCGGCAGCGAAAGTGAGCTGCCGATCGGCCTCAACCACAACGATGGGCAGTTGGTCCACAGCGGCGATGACGCGCCGGGCGGCAGTCGTCCCCCGCTCCCGCTCGGTAACGTAGATCAACTCGCCGTAATTGATGGTGGAAAAATAAGCTATCGCCTGGTCGGCACGGGCCCGTGTCAGCACATCCCTGACCTGCCCTTCACCGGGCTCAGCGCCGAAATAGGCGAACAGGGCAAAGCTGTCCAGCACATAACGCAGACGCTCAACGCTCACGGCTGCGCTCCCGCGAGCGTTCCTCCAGCAGAGCCTCAGTCAGAGGCCGGTCACCCTTCAAGATACCAGCAGCGCCCTGGATGGGATCGTCCATGAGGGGCACAATGGACAACACCCCGCCGTAGTCCACCAGGGTCACCTGGGAACCTGCCTTCAAGCCATATTTCTTGCGCAGCTCGTTCGGGATCACAATCCAGCCCTTCGCTGAAACCGTCGCCACCGCCATAATACCCTCCTGCTGTTATACTTTTGCATCAAGAAGTATAACACAAGGACCCCCCACACCCAAAGTCCCCTGTCCCCTTGTTTCCCTGTCTCCCTGTCTCCTTGTCTCCCTGTCTCCTCAATCAAACCCCTCGAACTCCTTCGGCGGGCGCATGGCGGCGACGTTGTCGGTCAGGCGCCGGTTGAGCTCGTGCGCGTCCGCGAAGCCCATCGCCTTGTAGAACTCGACGTCGTAGCGCCGCGTCTGCACGACGACCGGCATGGGGACCGCGTGGCCGAGGATGAGCGCCTGCTCGCGCGTGTCGAGCCGCGCCAGCACCTCGCGCAGCCCCTCGCCGCCGCTGACGCCGGAGAGCACCGCCTTGATGTCCTCGGGGTTGTCCAGGAGCATCGTGACGCGCGTCCCGATCTGCGACATGACCTCGCTGTCAATGCCGCTGGGCCGTTGATCCACGATGAACAGGGTCACATTGTACTTGCGCAGCTCGCGCGCGATAGTGCCGAAAATCGTGTTGCCGGCGATCGCCGGATCGAGGAACTTGTGCGCCTCCTCGATGGTGATTACCAGGGGGGTCGGCTCCTGGCCGGCCGCGCCGAACGAGGCCTCCTTCTTCTCCACGTACAGCTTGTGGATGCGCCGCGTCAGGAAATTGGCCACCAGGATGTACGCGCCCAGGTCTGAGCCGTAGCGGCCGAACTCCAGCACGACGCTGGTGCCCGCCTCCAGATACCGCATGATCCGGCCCACCGAGTCGTCCAGCGCCTTCGGCCGGAGAAAACCGTAGTTGCGCATGCGCTCGAAGCGCCGGCGCAGCGCGGCCAGGGTGTTCTGCCCCTGGCCGGTATCGTCGGCCAACGCCTTCAGGCCCGAAATCGGCTTCTCCTCCTCGGCGACGTAGGCTGTGTAGCCATCAACCCAGTCATCGTTCAGGAAGTTGACCAGCCACTCGCGGCCGAACTTGCGGAACAGCGCGTACACCGCGCCGATCTGCGGCTCCGAGAGGTTCAAGATGCCGGCCAGCATTTCCAGGTCTTCCGGCTCGATCTGATCGTAGCCGATGGTCACGGTGTAGTCGGTCTTGGCCCCGCGACGGCGGGACGAATCGGGGTCGAGCGTGAAGATGCTCACCTGGCCGGGGAAGATCTGGCTCAGGCCCTTCACCTGGCCGCCCAGGTCCTCGCTGGAGCCGGCCCAGCCGTACTCGTTGTGCATGTCGAAGATCAGGTTGACCGCGGCCCGATGCTTGATGACGCCTGCCAGCAGCAGCCGGGCGAGGAAGGTCTTGCCCGTGCCCGACTTGCCGAAGATGCCGCTGGAACGCTCCACCAGCCGCTCCAGGTTCAGGGTGATCTTGACGTTCTCCATGTCCAGCGGTTGGCCGATGTGGAAGAAATGGGCGGTCTTGCCGCCGACTCTGCGTTCCCCTTCGGGGCCGAAGACCTGATCCACCTCGGCCTGGCTGGCGGTGTAGACCGGCGTGAAGTGCGCGGGCACGGTCTTCACCGGCTTCACCGTGCCGTCCTCCTCCATGATCAGGAGCGGGCTGAGATGCACCATGCCGAAGGTGGCCGTGCCCTGGTACACCGCGGCCAGAAACGGATCGGAGATGTCGGGCGGCTGCTTGGCGATGAGCGGGTTGGTGCTGTCCAGCGCCACGTCGGTGATCATGCAGAAGAAGCGTGCCTGCTGCCCGCGCGCCACCACATAGCGGCCCACGGCCAGCGCTTCCAGCGCGATGTCGCGGTCGAGCTTGACCGCCAGCCCTGCGCTCAGCGAGCCGCCGATGACCACGCCCAGGCGGTCGGCGTGCTCGCGCGCCGCGCGCTGCGCCGCGCGCTCTTCGGTGGCGGAGATGAGCGTGTCCCAGCCAGCATCGGATGAATCTAAATCGGTCATAGTCCCTCGGTAGCTTTGTACTCACGTGCCAGGCATCTTGCAGAGTGCCTGGCACATAAACGCCGTTCAAGTTGTTCCAATGAAAACATGACTTGTCACTCAGGCAAAAGATATGTACAATAATGCCATGTCCACGACGACTTTCAGCGGCAAACGGCCTTACTTCTTTTGGGATTATGAGATCACGGACGATGAGGTCCGTGCGATTCTGCGCGGCGGTGACCCGTTCGAGAAAGCATGGGTCATCAGCCGCATCCTGGAACATGCACGCTGGAACGATATCTGGCGGTATTTGACCGTCGCTGACATCCGCGAGAATTTCGAAAATCTACGCTTTCGACGGCCTCAAGACCGCGACCTGTGGGCTTACGCGCTAGAGCGATGGTCACGTCATGAGTAGTAGTCTCGCTTCATCCGATCTGCCCGGCGACTGGCTGACCCCACTGCAACTCAGCGTCTTGCAGCACTTCTTCGCTACCGAGACAGGCCAGAAGTTCTATCTGACTGGCGGCACCGCTCTGGCGGCATTTTACCTCCACCATCGGGTGAGCGTTGATCTGGACCTGTTCACCCTTGATGATTTGGCTCTGCGTGAGACCGACGTCTTGATTCCATCCGTGGCGACCGCTGTGGGCTGTCGTCTTGGTGCAGTGCGCCGCACAGAACACTTCCGGGAAATGTTCCTGGAGCCCGAATCCGGTGAGCCACTCAAGATAGACCTGGTTCGGGATTTCGGCCCGCAATACGGGGAGCGTCGGCGCTTTGGCCAGATCATCGTGGACAGCGTAGAAAATATCGGCGCCAACAAGCTGACGGCCATTCTGAGCCGCACTGAGCCCAAAGACTTTGTAGATCTATATTTCATCCTCCACGCCGGGTACGACTTCGATGATCTTCTGGCAAAAGCTCAGACTAAAGACTTGGGCTTGCATCCTTTCTATCTGGCCGGATCTTTCCGACAGGTACGCAACTTCCGACATCTCCCGGCTACAACACCACCGCTAACACTTGTAGAGCTGCAGCAATTTATGCTGGCGCTAGCCGACCGGCTGCTCGACCAGCTCACCCCATCGACAGCCCACGTCTCCTGAGCATCTGTGAGCAGATGGGTGTCTGCTGCCCTGATCACGGGGCAAACCATTGCGGTGACAGCTATGCAGCGCGCTCTTCGGTGGCGGAGATGAGCGTATCCCAGCCAGCATCGGATGCATCCAGAGCGGTCATACTCCCTCGTTAACTTGCTGTTTCCGTGCCGAGATCTTACCAAGAATGGGAAGTTATTGCAACGAAAGTACGATATCAGCGCACGCGGCCACGAAGATCAGCACGCTGATGTAGCCGTTGACGTTGAAGAAGGCCAGGTTCACCCGGCTCAGGTCGTCGGGCTTGACCAGGCTGTTCTCCCACCACAGCAGGCCGGCCACCAACAGCACGCCGACCCAGAAGGGCCACCCCATTTGCAGCGTCCAGCCGGCCGCGACCAACAACAGCACGGTCAAGACGTGGTTGGCCTTCGCCAGGCGGAGCGCGATGGCATTGCCGAACCGGGCCGGCACGGAATACAGCCCCTCCCGGCGGTCGAACTCGGTGTCCTGACAGGCGTAGATGATGTCGAAGCCGGCCATCCAGAAGGTGACCGTGAGCCAGAGGAGCCACGGCGCCGGATGCGCCAGCGAAGCGGTCACCGCGGCCCACGCGCCCGGCACGGCCATGCCGTCGGTGAGGCCCAGGATCCAGTGGCTGGCCCAGGTGAACCGTTTGGTGTAGCTGTAGCCGACCAGGAAGATCACCGCGCCGGGCAGGAGCGCGAGCACGAAACGGTTGAGCTGCCACGCGGCCAGCGTCAGCGTCGCCAGCGCGACCGCGGCGATGGCCCGCACCGTGGCCGGGCTGATCTCGCCCCGCGGCAGCGGGCGGCCCTGCGTGCGGGGGTTGCGCGCATCGTAGAAGCGATCGGCCAGGCGGTTGACCGCGAACGCCAGGGTGCGGGCGGCCGCCATGGCCACGGTGATCCAGAGGAAGATCCGCCAGCCCGGCCACCCGCGCGCCGCCAGCACCATCCCCAGATAGGCGAAGGGCAGGGCGAAGATGGTGTGCTCGAACTTCACCATCTCCAGGAAGACGCGAATCTGCCTCATGGGATGCCGTACTCCGACCAGCGCTGTTCCACCAGCGCCTTGATCGCCTCGGGCACGGCGACCATCTCCGGCCAGGGACGGGTGTAGCCGTCGGCCGGGCCTTTGGCCGTGGCGTCAATGCCGATCTTACCGCCGTAAGCGAAGCGGTACGACGCGTGATCCAGCGCGTCGGTGGGGCCTTCCTGGATCACCACATCACGCGCCCAATCCACGTTGCCGAACAGATGCCAGTAGGCCTCCGCCGTATTCTGCACGTCCACGTCCTCGTCGAAGACGACGATCGCCTTGGCCAGCATCATCAGCCCCAGGCCCCACAGCCCGTTGATCACCTTGCGCGCGTGGCCGGGATAGCGCTTGCGGATGCTCACCAGTACCAGGTTGTGAAAGACCCCTTCGGCCGGCATGTTGATGTCCACCACTTCGCTGAGGAAGAGCCGGATGAGGGGCAGGAAGAGCCGCTCGGTCGCCTTGCCCATCCAGTAATCCTCCATCGGCGGCCGGCCGACCACTGTCGCCGGGTAGATGGCGTCGCGACGATGGGTGACCGCGGTGATGTGCATGACCGGGTAGTTTTCGACCGGCGTGTAGTAGCCGGTGTGGTCGCCGAACGGCCCTTCGGGCCGGGATTCGGTCGGATCCACGTAGCCTTCGATGACGATTTCGGCATCGGCCGGGACCTCCAGCGGCTGGGTGATGCAGCGCACTAGCGGCACGGGCCGGCCGCGCAGCCAGCCCGCCAGGAGGAATTCGTCTATGTCGGGCGGCAGCGGCGCCGAAGCGCACCACATCACGGCCGGGTCGCCGCCCAGGCTCACCGCCACCGGGATCCGCGCGTCGCCCAGCCGGCGCGCCGTCCGTTCATGCTCGGCGCCCCCTTTGTGGAGCTGCCAGTGCATGCCGAGCGTGCGGCCATCGTGCACCTGGAGGCGATACATGCCGACATTGCGGGCGCCGCGGGCCGGATCGCGCGTGATCACGGCCGGCAGGGTGATGTAGCGGCCGCCATCCTTCGGCCAGCACTGGAGGGCGGGCAGCCGTTCGACCGTGGCCTCGTCGCCCGTCCACACCACTTCCTGGGCCGGCGCCCGGCGCACCAGATGCGGCCCCAGGCCGACGCTGCGCAGGGCAGCGAGCAGCTCGCCGGCGCGCGCCAGCGTCGGTCCCCAGCCGGCCGGCAGCTCAGGCCGTAACAGCGCCGACAGCCGGTGGGTCAGATCGTCCAGCCGTTCCACGCCGAGCGCCCAGGCCATGCGCTGCGGCGAGCCGAACAGATTGATAGCGACCGGCATGTCGTAGCCGCGCACGTTTTCGAACAGCAGGGCCTTGTTAGCGTCGGCGCTGCCCTTGCTGACCCGATCCACGATCGCGCTGATCTCCAGGGTCGCGCTGACCGGCGCCCTGACCCGCACCAGTTCGCCGGCTGCTTCCAGCCGGCCGATGAAGTCACGCAAATCTCGATAGGCCATACTCGTTTGGATTGCGGCGCCTCGGCGCCGCTCTGGCTTGCAGCGCCCCAGCGCCGCTTTGGCTTGCAGCGCCCCAGCGCCGCTTTGGCTTGCGGCGCTCCGGCGCCGCTCTGGATTGCAGCCCCCCGGCGCCGCTTTGGCTTGCGGCGCTCCGGCGCCGCTTTGGCTTGCGGCGCTCCGGCGCCGCTTTGGCTTGCGGCGGCCCGGCGCCGCTTTGGCTTGCAACGCTCCAGCGCCGCTTTGGCTTGCGGCGCTCCGGCGCCGCTTTGGCTTGCGGCGCCCCAGCGCCGCTTTGGCTTGCGGCGGCCCGGCGCCGCTTTGGATTGCGGCGCCCCAGCGCCGCTTTGGCTTGCAGCGCCCCAGCGCCGCTTTGGCTTGCGGCGCTCCAGCGCCGCTCTGGATTGCAGCCCCCCGGCGCCGCTTTGGATTGCAGCGCCCCGGCGCCGCTTTGGCTTGCGGCGCTCCAGCGCCGCTCTGGCTTGCGGCGCCCCAGCGCCGCTTTGGCTTGCAGCGCCCCAGCGCCGCTTTGGATTGCAGCGCCCCAGCGCCGCTTTGGATTGCAGCGCCCCAGCGCCGCTTTGGATTGCGGCGCTCCGGCGCCGCTCTGGATTGCAGCCCCCCAGCGCCGCTTTGGCTTGCGGCGCTCCAGCGCCGCTTTGGCTTGCGGCGCTCCGGCGCCGCTCTGGATTGCAGCCCCCCAGCGCCGCTTTGGCTTGCAGCCCCCCAGCGCCGCTTTGGCTTGCAGCGCCGAAGCGCCGCTTTGGCTTGCGGCGCCCCAGCGCCGCTTTGGCTTGCGGCGCCCCAGCGCCGCTTTGGCTTGCGGCGCTCCAGCGCCGCTTTGGATTGCGGCGCTCCGGCGCCGCTCTGGATTGCAGCCCCCCGGCGCCGCTTTGGATTGCAGCGCCCCGGCGCCGCTCTGGATTGCAGCCCCCCAGCGCCGCTTTGGCTTGCAGCCCCCCAGCGCCGCTTTGGCTTGCAGCGCCGAAGCGCCGCTTTGGCTTGCGGCGCCCCAGCGCCGCTTTGGCTTGCGGCGCCCCAGCGCCGCTCTGGCTTGCGGCGCTCCAGCGCCGCTTTGGATTGCGGCGCTCCAGCGCCGCTTTGGATTGCGGCGCTCCGGCGCCGCTCTCGCTCCCCCCAAAGCGGAGACTCGTCTCCGCAATCCAAAGCCGACGGCGTCCGCCCCTACATCCGGTACAGCTCGCCGTACTTGCCCCGCAGGTAGGCGATGTACGGCTCGATGCTCAGTGGGCCGCCCGTCACCCGTTCCACCAGCTCCGCCGCGGTGAATTTGCTGCCGTGCTGGTAGATGTTCTCCCGCAGCCAGCCGTGCAACGTGCCGAATTCGCCCTGGCCGATTTCCGCCGGGATCTCGGGATGCGCCTTGAGCGCCGACGCGTAGAACTGCGCGGCCAGGATGTTGCCCAGGGTGTAGCCCTGGAACGCGCCGCCGATGATGCCCCCGAACCAGTGCACGTCTTGCAGGCAGCCATCCTTGTCGTCCGGCGAGGCGATCCCCAGGTCGGCCTGGTAGCGCGCCCGCCACGCCTCGGGCAGGTCGGCCACCGCCAGCTTGCCTTCGAGCATCGCCAGCTCCAGGTCGAAGCGGATCATCACATGCAGGTTGTAGGTCACCTCGTCGGCCGCGGTGCGGATGAGGGAACGTTCGACCTTGTTGATGGCGCGGTAGAAGGTGTCCAGCGGCACGGCGCCGAGCTGTTCCGGGAAGACCGCCTGGAGCCGGGGGTAAAAGTACTCCCAGAAGCCACGACTGCGGCCGACGACGTTCTCCCACAGCCGGGACTGGCTCTCGTGCACGCCGGCCGAGGTGCCGCTGGCCAGCGGCGTGCCCTCGAAGTCCATGCGGATCCCCTGCTCGTACATGGCATGGCCCGACTCGTGCATCACACTGAAGAGGTTCTCGCCCAGGTTGTGCTCGTTCACGCGGGTGGTGATGCGGCAGTCGCCCAGCGAGAATTTGGTCATGAACGGATGGTGGGTCTTGTCCAGCCGGCCGCGGTTGAAGTCATAGCCGAAGCGCCGGACGACATCTACGGCAAAGTCCCACTGCGCCTTTTCGGGGAAATACTGGCGCAGACACGCGTCATCGGCCGGCGGCTGGCCGGCGATGGCCTCGACGATGGGCACGAGCTGGCGCCGCAGCTCGCCGAACAGCGGCCGCAGGATGGCCACTCGCATGCCGTAGTCGGCCCAATCAATCAACGGGTCGGCGACGTGCTCGTAGGGCTGAAAGTAATCCGCGAGCTGGCGGCTCAGGTCGAGCGTCTTCTCCAGGCCATCCCGCACCCGGCCGAAATCGTTCGCGGGCCGCGCCTCGGTCCAGACCTGATACATCTGGGCCAGGTGGGCAGAAAGCTGGGCCACGAACGCGGACGGGACGCGCGTGGCGCGCTCGAATTCGCGGCGCGCCACGCGGATGAACGCGGCATCGTCCGCGTCGTATGGCAGGCTCTCTGCATAGGGTTGCAGGTCGTCGAGCAACCGGCCCAGCGCAGGATCGGTCAGCCGCTCGTGGGCCAGGCGGCTCAGCAGGGCCGATTGGCGCGCCCGCGCCGGCGCGCCCCCCGGCGGCATGTAGGTGCTCTGGTCCCACCCCAACAGGGCATTGATAGACTCGAGATCGGTGATCTCTTGCCAGCGTGCTTTCAGTTCTTGCAGTTGCGCGTTCACCATGTAAGCTCCTTTGGTTTGTCTCTGAAGAATCCCGATGTGTACTGTACCACGATATCTAACGGTACACCAACGGCAGGTAACTGCGCAGGCGCACACGAATGGTGGCCCATGCGACCACCCGGCGGCCCGTTTGATCGGTGAGCTCGGCCCAGTCCGACAGCCGGCCGGGCGGATTGACGGTTGTCACCCGGACACTGAACCGAACTGTCGCTTCAGCGCCGGCCGGCAGGGTATCCTGCCACATGAGGCTCCGCGTCCCGACTTGAACCGTCCCGCGCGAGGCCTGCACGGTCTCGGGCAGGAGGGCCAGGCCTTTGGGCAGGGTATCCGTCAGGCGGGCCGTGGCGGCGATCTGTCCCACATTGGCCACGTTCAACGTCAAGGGCACCACGCTGCCCGGCGCCACTTCGTCCTCCGGCCCGGCGGCGCGCAGCACAAGCCACGGCACCTCTACGCGCATGGGCGACCTGGCCTGGAGGAGCACGCCGTCCCCTGCGTCGAGCGCAACAGCCAGAGGCAGGGTAGCACCCTGAGGCACCTGGTCCGAGACGATCATCTCGGCCGTCATGACCAGCCCTTGGCCCGGGGACAGATCACCCGTCCAGCGCAGCGCCCGGCCGTCCGGGTCCGGCTGCCAGGGCCCGCGCACGCTGGCGGGGACCAGGTCGAGCCCTGCCGGCAAGGGCAGCACCGCAGACAACCCGGTCCTGGGCGCATCATCGGCCAGGCCCAGCGTGAGGGTCACGGGCACCTGCGCGCCGCGCGCGGCGAAGAGCGGAGCCTCCAGCCGGCTCTCCCCCAGCGGACTCAGCCACAGCAGCGTCCGGCCCAACAGCGTTGCCAGCGCGTCCGGCTCCAACGCCTCCAGCGGAAAGGCGAAAAACGCCGTCCGCCAGTGAGGCGCCGGCTGCACCACCGCGACGACGTGCTGCGCCTGATCCAACAACAGGCCGAACGCCGTGGGCTGCGGCACAATGCCATCGCTCCAGTTCCGGAAGGGATAACGAAGGCGCCACGGGCCCACCTCCTCGCCCAGCGGGTTGCCCTGTGTCCCCACCACATCTTCAGCCTCTACGGAGAGGATGGACGCGGCCACCCCCAGCCGGTCGGCGGCGAACCGGGCGTTCTGCTGATAATCCAGCAAGTCCTGGCTGCTCAACAACAAGCGCCCCCCACCATCGAGGTAGTTTGCCAACAGCTCAAGGTCACCGGCTGACAGGGGCCTGAACCAGTCGTAGCCCGTCGTCCAGATCGCCAGCGGATATGATTGCAGCACGTCCGCCGCAGGGGAAACATCGCCCCCACGGGTGCTGTACAGGTCAAAGGCCAGGCCCAACGCCTCCAGGGCTGCAATGTAGCGATCCTCGTGGTTGTAGAAGCGCTCATCATCTACCAGCAAGACGGCGGCGGGTGTTTTGGCGGTCAAGGACACGGTCACGGCGACGGCATCGCTGTTACGGCTGGTCAGGTGTAGTTGATAGTCGGCTCGCGCGTTGCGCGGGAGGTTTTCAGGGATCGCGATCCGGACTTTCAGCTCCGCCGCGCTGCAGCCGTTCAGCGGGAAGACCGCCTCACCCTGGGCCTGCGTCCCGTCCGGCAGCACGACGGTCACGGGCCATGGCCCTCCTTCCACCCGCAACGCTACCTCGTCGTCGGCTACGCCGGTGCTCTGCAGCGCGACGGTCCGCTCGACCGTGGCCCCCGGCCTGCCGATCAACGGTTCATCCGAGGCAGTGGCAACCAGTCCGTAGTTCGGCGGCGGGACCTCGAAATGAGCCAGCAAACGGCCCAGCGCCTCGAGGCGCGCAGGCCGAGGGCCGACCCCTTCTAACCCGAAACCCAGCCAGGCCGCCCGGAACGGCCGGCACCGGCCTGCCACGACGCCGGCCACCGGGCTGTCGGGCCAGACGAGAACCGGTTGCGCCACCAGCGGCTGCCGGACAGAGACGGCATCGAGCAGGTGTTGCTGGCCTGCGCTATCGGGCGTGTTGACCTGCAGGCGCAAGCCCTCCAGAGGGCTGTCGGCGACGCCGAACACCTCGGGGCGATCCGCCTCCTTCTCGAACCACAGCCCCATCCGCTGCGTGAAGTACACGGCCGGCGGGTCCAGAGGCGAGCCGCCGCCGTCCCAATAGGCCACGTCCTGCCCCGACAGCACCAGGCGCCCGCCGCGACGCAGATAATCGGACACTGCAGCATCGGCACCGATCAGGCCGGGCGCGTCCTGGGGCGCCGACCAGATCACCAGGTCATACCGCGATAGAAGATCGGTGGTCGGCGCGTCGGCCGTGCCTGCGTTCATCCCGAACGGATCACGGACAGGCCACAAGGTGTAGGGATAGTCCAGGGCCGTCAAGGCATCTTCGAAGAAGGCGACCTGGCTGTCGTAGTACCAGCGGCCGCTGTCCACCAGGAGGATGCGCGGGCCAGACGGAAGGGAGACATCGGCCTGGTACGCCTGGCCGGCCACAATGGACGCCACAAACCGGCCGATGCGGTGGCCCTCAGCGGTCACAGCCGCCGTGTAAACCCCGGCCGGCAGCGGGATGCTATACAGCCCCGTGTTGGGATCGGTACGCACGGGGGCCGGCACGCCCGTCAACGCGACGGTGGCCGACAAGGGCGCGCCGGTATCCAGGTCGGTGACGCGGCCGAAGAGGACGCCGGCCGGTTGGGCGGCCAGCGTGAGGGTCACGCTGACCCGGCGTCCGGCCACCACCTCGACGCTGGGCAGGGTTGCCGGCTCGAAGCCAAACGCGTTGGCCTCCACGGAATACAGCCCCGGTTGCAGCGCCAGCAAGAAGGCTCCCGCGTCGTCCCCTGCCACGGTCACCGCCCGGCCGCTTCCCCGCGCCGTTGCGGTAACGATGGGGGACGCGATGCCCAGGCCGTTGGATCGCTGCACCTTACCGGCCAGCTCGCCGTTGGCGACCAGCCGGAGGCCGGCCGCATACGCGTTCACCAGCCCCCAACCTGTAGCATTGTTGGGGATCGGTTCGCCCATCGGCCGCGCGGTGCTGGTCAGGATGGCCGCAAGCTCGGCCGGTGTGGCGTTGGGCCGCGCCTGGAGCAGCAGGGCCGCCACACCTGCCACATGGGGCGCAGCCATGCTGGTGCCGTTGGCCTCCGCGTAACCGCCGCCCGGAAACGCCGACCGGATATTGGCGCCGGGCGCTACGACCTCAGGTTTGACATCTGTCCACGGGCTGGGGCCGCGCGACGAAAAATTGGTCAGCATCCCATCCCGATCCACCGCACCTACCGCAAATGCCTCCGGATAGCTAGCCGGGCTGCTGATGGTCCTGGACGAGGGCCCCTGGTTGCCGGCGGCAAACACGGGCAAGATGCCGGCTGCCCGCAAGGCCAGGACATCCGGCCGATAACGGGCATCCGTGCCGTCGTTAGATCCCCACGAGCAGTTCACCACGTCGGGGGCCAGGGCCGGGTCCCCTGCCGGCGCAAGGACCCACTGAAACGCGTCGTGTATCCAGCTCTCATAAGTGTAGCCCGCGTTGTTGAAGAGCTTGACCGCGATCCAACGCGCGGCCGGCGCCACGCCGACCCGGTTGCCCTGGCCGTCATCGCCGAGGATAGTGCCCAGCACATGGGTGCCGTGACCGTAGCCATCCCCCGGGTAGAGATAGCCCTCGTCGGTAGAAACATGCCAGTTGCCCCGATGAACCGCGGGAAGGCGCCCCCGATAGCCCCGGTACTGGTTCAACAGGGCCGGATGTTGCCAATCCACGCCCGTGTCCAGGATTGCGACCGTGACGCCGCTGCCGTCCAGGCCCAGGGCATCCTGCGCCAATCCCACGTCCAGCATCGCCAGGTTCCACGGCAGGGGACGCGCTTCGGCCGCGGCCTCTACCGGCTGAAAATGCACTTCCCCCAGCGCAATCTCCGCGTCGGGCCGCACCTGAACGACATCATCCCGGGCTGCCAGCGCAGCGATCAGGGACGGCTGCGCTTCCAACGCGAGGACGGACCCGGCCCAAAAATAACGCACATTGCGCGCCTGGCCTGCGGCAGCGGCTGTCTCGAGGAAGGGACGCAACGCCGCAGTAGCGCGCTCGGCGTCGGCCTGCAACGCAGATACCACGGCCTGGCGCCGTGCCAGCCGGTCGGCCCCTGCGACGCCGGCGGCTGCAGCCAGGGGCGCCGCAGGATCGCGCCGCCATTCGACGATGACGCGCAGGTACTCGTCACCGGCGGCGTCGAGCGCGGCCGGGCAAGGACTATCGGGCGCGCACTCGGCCTGGCCGTACGCGACCTGTTGAGCCAGCAGATAGCGCAGCGCTGGATGCAGCCGTTGGCGGGCCGTGCCGTCCAGCGATACCACGGCCCCCGGCCGGGGCTCAACCATGTTCCCGTGCCCGGCGGCCGGCAAAGCCAGCACAACCGCCAACCCGATCGCCAGGACGACAGCCCTCAGCCAGACCCCGGCCAACTTCCTGCCACCCATCTCTCACCCGTTCCTTTCCCACAACACTTTGGTGTATGCCAGGCGGAAGCCCAACCGCTCCACGTTGCGCTGCGAGGGGCTGCCGGGGTCCGTATGGATCAAAGCCAGGTCACAGCCGGCCGCGATCGCATGGGCGAGGCGGACGGCAAGCAGCGCAGTCTGTACCCCGCGCTGGCGAAAGCGCGGAAGCGTGCTCGCACCGAACAGGCTGGCCACGCCGTCATGCCAGGCCAACGCCGCAGCGCCGGCCGGTTCGCCGTGTATCCAGGCCAGATAGCAGGTCGTGTGAGCCATGTGCGGGTAGGTGGCGATCACGGCGGTGCGATTGGGCTGCGCGTCGTCGCTGTCCAGTCCGCCGCTGAACGCGACGCGCACCCAAAGGTCCACTTCGCCGGGCTCGACAGGTCGCACCACGATGTCCGGCGCCGGCCTGGGCAGAAACATGCCCGGCGCGAGCTCACGGTACCAGGCGTGCAAGAACATCTGGGGGCGATAGCCATCGCGATTCAAGAGCTCCAGCAGCGAACGGTCGGCCAGGGGACACAGCACGACCTGGCCCGGCACACCGTAACCGCGATAGAAGGCCGTCACCCGCGCCAGCTCTGCCCCGGCGATGGGCCCATACAAGCCCATGCCGACGGCGCGGCTATAGGGAGAGCCGGCTCCTGCATAGACCGCCAACCCGCCGCCCACCGACAACACGGCAGGGTTCAGGTCGGGGACGATGTTGGGCCGGGCGTGCGCGTAATCGGCGTACTTGGCCGCATCAGCCCCTTCCAGGCGTCGCGCCAGATCCAGATCGGCGAAGGTCATAGCCGGCCTCACCTAGCGGATCCCCCGCAGAATGCCTTCCAACCGCATCAGGTCCAGGGCCAGCAATTTGGCCAGCTCGCGGCCGACGGCCACCAGATAGGCGCTGCTCTGACCCGTGGCCGCGCGAGCCGCCGCGGCCGCGCGTAAGGTAGCAATCAGCAGCGGATCAGCAGGCACATCTTTGGCGGCCAGCACCGTGCGCAGCCAGTCATGCGATTCCGTGAAGCGCACCAGTTCGCTGCGATTGCAAAGGTAGATTTGATCCAGCGTGGCCGGCGGTTGCGGCGGGAGCCGGTGGTAAACCTGCCCGTCCTGGCCGAACCCGACCACCAACACGTCAATCACCACGGGTACCTGCCGCTTTTGACGCTGATCCTCGATGATCTCCGCGCTCTCTACCCCGGCCGCAACGAGCTGACGCACAAACGCGTCGTCCTCGATCGCGACGTTGTAGATCAAGCCGTAGATTGCCATGCCGTTTCTGACATCTGCGCGCACCAACGCGCCGAACTCCGGTATGAGCCGGTCCTGTTCCGAGATAAGCTGCCGGCAACCTACGGTAAACGTTCCGGTGGTCGCCCGCAGCACGCGGCCCACAACGATCTCCTCGTTCATGTTGAAGCTCCCCTTACCGGCCGTGCCGAGCACCGGCGGTCAACAACTTGTTCGCAGCCTTGAAAGAAACCTCCGGCACCAACCCGTTGCGCAACAAAGCCTGGAACAGCATCTGCTCCAGGTCGGCCTTTTCCGCCTGTCCCACCACGGCCAGCTCGTGCGCGCGAGCGAGCACGTAAGGATAGTTAGTCGGCTCGCAATTCGCATAGATGGCCGCCTGGGCAGCGTCGAGCTTCGCCGGATCAGAAGCGACCCACCCTGGGACTTCGATCCGGGCAATGGCTGCTTCGGCCTGGCCGGGACGGGCCACGTTCAAATAGGCGAACGCGATCCGATCCCCATCATCACCGATATGCCCTCGCGTCTGGGCTTGATAGCGGTCGTTAGCGTCCGAATTGGGCTCGAACAGGCCGGTGCGCTCGTTAGGTGCCAGCCCTGCGAAAAGCGCCCGGTCGGTCAACTGGCGGAACCGGCCACGGCGTAGCGCTTCGCGCGTGATCCCCTCCAGGGGCAACTCGATCAGCTCCAGGATGCGCAGGACGTAGGCGCTCTCCGGCCGGTCCACGTAGCCCACGGGCACGGCACCCGCCCGACGCAGGCGATCCATTTGGGCAGCAAAAAAGGCAATCTCCCGGCTGAAGGCCTCGGTGTTCTGCGGATCGGGGCGCAGCCAGGGCAACAGCGGCCCATCTACCAGACAGACGATGGGCACCGACAGGTCGCCGCCCAGGGCACGCCGTTCGGCTTCGGCCAGATCGGCCAGGGCCTGGATCTCTCGTCGGTTGCGCTGCGCGGCGATGAACTCGGCCGTGCGCACCTGGCCCTCATCGTCGAAGAGGTCAATCTCCTCGAAGAAGATCTCGGGGGTGCTGTTGACATCCGGCGCCTGACCGCTGCCGGCCCGGAACACGATGGTGCCCGTGTTGAGGAGGTAATAGGACGCAAAGCTGTGATGATCCGGAAAAACCTGGCTGCCGTCCGCAGCGATCAGCACATAGGCTTTCGCCGTGTCGGCCGGCCGATGTCGCTCGTCCAGGCGCCGGCACAACGGGATAGCGCCACGACGCCACTCGTCCATGCGGCGGGCAACCTCGATCTTACGGCGCAGGTCGTCTGAGACCTCGGGCGCAGAAGCCAGCAGATCGCGCGCCTCCTGAATGCGGCCGGCCAATCGGTCCCGGCGCTCCGCCAGCGCCCGGCCCAAGGCATCCACCTGTCCTGTCAGCTTGTTCAATTCCAGCACGATGCTTTCGCCTTCCGAACAGATTTTCGCACCCATTATAGCCGACACAGTATCTTACTGGCAAACGATTGACAAACCCCGCGCTCTGGCTTACAATTTACTCGATTCGTGATTCGTGATTCGTGATTCGTGATTCGTGATTCGCCGATTCGTGATTCGCCGATTCGTGATTCGTGATTCGCTGATTCGCCATTCGCCATTCACCGAGGAGCTTGCCGATGCCGGAATCCCTCCGCACTACAATTGCCCAGTTCAGCACCAGCGGCGGACGCTGGCAATCTCGCGCGGCTAACGTGCGAGCGGTAGAACCTGCGCCCGAGCTGGCCGCAGCCCAACGCGGCAGCCTGTACATGCTGGTCGAGGTACACGGCACTGGCGGCGGCCATCCTGCCCTTTTCCGTCAAATCCTCAATGCGGCGCAGACGGCTTTCTACGAGATGGGAGAGAATGTGGAAGCGGCGCTGCGGCAGGCAGTCCGCAGTGCACATGCCGTGCTGCGCCGGGCCAACGAAGGCCTGCCCGAAGCAGGGTGGACGGCGGGGATGAGCCTGGTTGTGCGTTACGGCAACCAACTGGTCATCGCCCAGGCCGGCCCGTCTCTGGTTATGGTGAGCCATCCGAAAACGGTAGACCAGTTTCCCGCCGACCTGAAACAGTGGGGTCCACCGCTGGGCACGGAGGCCCGTCCCGAGGTCCAGATCTACGACACGACCGTCGAAGATGGCAGCGTCGTCCTGATCGCGCAAAGCGATTGGGGCGACCACGTCTCGTTGGAAGCGCTGGCCGTGGCGGCGGCTACCCCAAACCTGTCGCTGGCCGCCGGATACCTGGGCCAACTGGCGGGCAACGCCGATTTGAGCGCCCTGCTGATCGGCTTCACCAAAGATATCCCTGAACTGCGCCTGGAGGAACCGCCGGCCGCAACCGTCCCTGAGGCGCCACCGGCAGAACCAGGTGAGGCTGCTCCCGAACCGGGCAGAGGTGCCAGGAAGAAAGGCTTGCTGGCCGGTGCGGGCAGGCTCTTCGGCGGGGAACGACCCGGCGGCCAACCGCCTGCACCGCCGGCCGAAACCGCGGCCGAGGCTGAACTGGCCGAGGTGGAAGCCAGGCCACAGCCTCATCCAGGTGCCACAGCGCCTCAAGCGGAAGCCCTGAAAAAAGAAACCGTCGCCGCCCCCGGGCCTGCCAGGCCCATCCGGCCGGCGGCCTGGCCCGAGCCGACGCCGGCCCCAGAACCTGCGGCCGAGCCGATTGCGGCGGCTCGCGGCGGACGCAACCCCTGGTGGCTGCTCTTAGCCCTGGTGATCATCCCCCTCCTGATCGGCGGGGTGGTCCTGGCCATGCTCTTCGGCCGCAACAGCGCGGTCGAGGCGCAGTTCACCGAGAAGCTGGACGGCGCGATCAACATCTTGTCTCAGGTCGAAGGGATGAGCGACGAGGCGGCTGCGTTGCAACGCCTGGGCCAGGCGCGCGACTTCCTGGACCAGGCGCGGGTGTTGCGACCCGGCGACGAGCGGCTGGCTCCGGTCGAAACCCGTTACGAAGAGCAACTGGCGCGCCTGCAGCGGGTGACTTTCCTGTACGGCAGCGTGCCGCTTTGGAATTTCGAGCAGGAGAACCGGAACTGGCGGCGTGTCCTCGCCAGCGGAGACGCGCTTTTCGTCTTCGACAGCAATCGCAGCGAAGTGTACCGTTTTACTCGTTCTGCGCTGGGAGATACGGTGATGCCGGTCGAAACGCCGGTGATCCGCAAAGGGGATCAGGTGGATGGGGTGATCATCGGCGACTTGCTGGATATTGCATGGGTAGAAGCAGGCGGTGCGAACCGACGCAGCAAGCTGCTGGCCGTTGATCGCACCGGCGGCCTCATCGGTTACGATGTCACCTGGGGACAGGAACGATTGGCCCTGGCCAGCCGCAACAAATGGGCACAACCTCAACTGGCGGCCGGCTACGCCAGCAATCTGTACGTCGCAGACGTCGGCGCAGGCCAGGTCTGGCGTCACCGTCCCACCGAGACAGGTTACGGCGAAGCGGAACCCTACTTCACCAACACGACGGTCAACCTGAGCGGCCTGCAGGCCATGGCGATAGACGGCAACATCTGGTTGCTGTTTGCCGATGGCCGCTTGCTCAAGTTCTTCGGCGGCGCGCAACAACCCTACATCTGGCGCGGGATGCCGGACCCGCTGTCTGCGCCAGCCGATATTGCGGTCCCCCTTCAGGCCGACCGCATTTACGTCGCCGACGCGGGCAACGGCCGCATCATCGAAGCCACCAAGGACGGCCAGTTCTTGCGCCAGTTTCGCATGCGACAGGGCGATGTCCTGCGCAACCTGCGCAGCCTGTTCCTGGACGAGGCCGCTTCGATGTTCTACATTTTGACCGATAACCAGCTCTATCGCGTGGACATCCCGGCCGCCCCTGCGACGGGCAACTGATGAAACAGGAACCGGGAACAAATCCGCGTCCTGTATCGTTGACGCATTATCATAAACACCTTGATCAAGAATCACGAGCTGAACGGTATGAACACATCGGAAACGTTACGCGACACGTCCGGCAGCCGGCCGCTGTGGGCCGGGTTGTTACTGGGCGCGCTGTTGATGATATTCGTGGTCGCTTTTATTTATGTGGCCTATCTGTTCCTGTCATGGGGACAGTCCGCCGCGGCGCAACTGCCGGAAATGCCGCCGTTGGACATGCCCCGGCTGGTGCGGTCGGTCGGCGCCGCCGAGCCCCAGACGGCCGCCAGTTCCGGTTCTCTGTTGGAACCTCTGGTGCGCCGCGTGCAAGAGGCGCCCGTCCCGCTCTCCGGTCGCACCACCGTCTTGCTGGTCGGGGTAGATGCCCGACCTGGCCAAAGCATATCCCAGCACCTGACCGACAGCATCATCATCCTGAGCGTGAACCCCCAGACCGGAGCGGCAGGGATGCTGTCGGTGCCGCGCGACTTGAAAGTGCGGCCGGCCGGCTTCGCCAACGACGTGAAGATCAATATGGTGCACCCCATCGGCGAGCAGCGCCTGGGCCCCGGCGGCGGCCCTGCGCTCCTGCGCGACACCCTGGAGGACCTGCTGGGCTACCCCATTGACTACTACGTCCGGATCAACTTCGAGGGGTTCGTGCAGATCATTGACATGGTCGGGGGGATTGAAATTGATGTGCCCAAGGAGATCAACGACCCGAAATATCCCGATCACAACTACGGTTACGATCCCCTCTACATCCCGGCCGGCCGACAGCACATGGACGGCGCCCTGGCGTTGAAGTACGCGCGCGTCCGCAACATTGACAACGACTATATGCGCGCCAGGCGCCAGCAGCAAGTCATCATGGCGCTGAAAGACAAACTGCTGCAGCCCGGCCAACTGGAATCGTTGTTGCCCCGCCTGCCGCGCCTGGCCATCGCCATGGCCAACCTGGTGCAAACCGACATGCCCATCGAGAAAGCCATCGCCCTGGCACGTTCGGTGGACAGGCTGGACCTGGACAACATCACCCGTGTGGTGATTGACCAGAAGATGGGGACCGTTGACCCCGAGTATCCACGGCTGGGCTACGTGCTGATCCCCGACTTGAACCGGATCCGGGCGGCCGCCGACGCGGTTTTCGCCGACACTGTTGCCGGCCCCTCGCCCGAGGAGGTGATCCGCCAGGCCATCCAGGATGAAGCTGCGCACATCGTCGTCCTCAACGGCACCCAGGAGAAGGGCCTGGCGACCAGGATCCAGGCAGACCTGATCCTCGGCGGCTTCAACGTGGTCGCGGTGGGCAACGCCGACCATGCCGACTATGCCGAAACCTGGCTGCTGGTGCATAGCGATGCCGCGCCCGCGACCGTAGAGGCGCTGGCCCAGTGGTTCCAGATCCCACCTGAACGGATCCGCTCTGAGCCCGGCGAGGCCGACCACGAGTTGACCCTGATCGTCGGCGCAGACCAGACCACGCCAATCCCGGCCCCCTGACCCCTGCCCCCTGGCCCCTGGCCCCTGATATGACCCATATCATTGGTCGCGCTTCGAATTCGTGATAAGTTTAGCTTGATTTCAACAAACGCACGTCGCTGAACGGCGCACATCTCGATACGGAGCATTGAAGCATGGCCAAGATTCTCATTGTGGACGACGATCCCGACTTTGTGGAGATGACCCGCCTGGTCCTGGAGCGGGCCGGCCATCAGGTGTCAGAGGCAGCCAACGGCGAAGAAGGCTTTGCGCGCGCCCGGGAGGAACGACCCGACCTTATGATCCTGGACGTGATCATGGACACCGTCCTGGAAGGGGTTTCGATCAGCCAGCGGATGCACGAAGATCCCGAGCTGAGGAATCTCCCCATCATCATGGTCACCTCTATTGCCAACACAGACTACGCCGAGTTGTTCCCGACCGATGAGTACGTTCACATTGATGCGTTTATGAGCAAACCTGTCACCCCTGCAGCGCTTTTGCGGCAGGTGGATCGGCTGTTGGCCCGGTAGGACGAAGGCGCCCGGGAGCGCAGGTTGATCCATGTGTAACGCAGCCGGGAGAACCTTGCGCAGGTTCTTCAGCGCACCGTTTCAATTGGTGCTGGTGGTCGCTTTCTCGTTGGTGGCAGCAACCACCATTCTCATCGGCGCCGGCGCAATTTCGCGCACGATCCGCGATTACCTGGCCGTTGCCATGACCGAACGGGTCGAGCGAGATATGCACCTGGCGCAAGCACTTTACCAAAGCTGGCTCGCAGATATTGCCGAGATGACCTATCACGTGGCCCTGAGCCCCCTGGTAGTTCAGAACCTTGCTTCAGCTAAAGAAGGTGAAGGCCAGGCACTGGCCATCGTCGAACAAGAGATCGCCAGGGTTATCCACGCAGAGGCCATCGAAGGCAACCACCTGGTCGCTGTGCTCGACACTGAGGGAAACTTCCTCACCGGTTCTTGGGTCTCAGCCACCGGCGCAACAACGGCGTTGCGCAACGCGGGCAACTGGTCAGGGCTACCGATCGTCAAGACGGTGCTGCGCAGCGGGGCCAAAGTCACGGCCACGGAGGTTATCCCGTACGAAATGCTGGCCGCAGCGGGCCTTGCAGAACAGGCACATGTCCCGTTGCTCGAAACACCCAGGGCACCAGAAATCCTTTTTGATCCACGCGAGGGACGCGCTGGCCTGGTTCTGATCAGCGTGAGGCCTATCTACCAGGACAGAAGCAACACAATCGGTTTGGCGCTGGCTTTTCACCTCTTCAACAACGACTTCAGCCTGGTGGACCAAATCAGAGACGTGGCCGCTGTTGATACGGCAACCATTTTCCTGGGCGACCTGCGGGTTTCAACAAACGTGCAAGGCCTGGACGGCCAACGGGCGATCGGCACCCGACTTTCGAAAGAGGTGAGCGAGGTGGTGCTGGGGAAGGGACGCCCCTATACAGGTCCGGCTTTCGTGGTCCAGGAGAACTACATTACCCGCTACGAACCCTTGCGTAACCACACAGGAGAAGTGATCGGGGCCTTCTACGTCGGAGCGCGTGAAGCCCGCTTCTCCCGCCTGGTCAACAGTTTCAACGAACGGGTAGCCCTGGTGGCGCTGGGCTCAATTTTGGCGACGTTTGTGCTGGCCGTCCCTGTCTCACGCGTTGTGACCCGGCCCCTGCAAGAGCTGCGGGAGCTGGCCGAGGCCAATCGCCGCGTGGCACGCGGCGATCTGACGGTCCGTGTGCCCGTCCGGGCAGGTGGCGATGTCGGAGAGCTGGCCAAATCGTTCAATGCCATGTTGGACCAGTTGCAATCCACCCAGGATCAACTGGTTCACTCGGAGAAGCTGGCCTCTCTGGGCCAACTGGCTGCTGGCGTTGCGCATGAGCTGAACAACCCGTTGGCCACCGTGCTGCTATTTTCGGACATCTTGTTGCGCGAATGCGGCCCAGACGATCCGCGGCGCTCGGACCTGGAGATGATCGTCAACGAGACTCGACGGTGCAAAGGGATCGTCGCTGCGCTGCTGGATTTTGCACGCCAGAATCAGGTTGCGGCCCAAGCCACCGACCTGAACGCTATTGTGCAGCAAGTACTTCAAATCGAGGCGAAGCGCCTGGGGGATGTCCCCATCACCTTCGTGGCCGACCTGGATCCGCAATTGCCCGTTATCGAAGCCGATCCGGCCCAGTTACAGGAGGTGGTGGCGAACCTGGTTGACAACGCCATCGAAGCCATGCCATCAGGGGGGAAGTTGATCGTGCGCACCCGTCCTGGCCCAGAAGGCATGGTAACCATGACTGTGACCGATACCGGGGTGGGCATCAAGCCGGAAGATCAGGCCAAACTGTTCGTCCCGTTCTTTACGACCAAACCGGTCGGGAAGGGCACCGGCCTGGGCCTGGCGATCGTTTACGGCATTGTCAAGATGCATCGCGGCCAGATCACCGTGCAAAGCCAACCGGGCAGAGGCACAACCTTCACCGTGACCTTGCCGGTGCGCCTGCTGCCTGTAAGTAATGCCAGCTTAGACTCCCAAAGAGACAACACACGATTATTCGCATGAAGCTACAGACCAAATTCGTACTGGCAGTGATTGCGTTGTTCACGCTGTTGGCCGCAGCGATGGCCGTGCTCAGCGCCAGCCTGGTCAACCGCTACACTATCCGCGAGGCCGAAAACCGCGTGCGCATCTACATGCGCGCGGCGTGGGAAATCCACGACAGCAAGACCGGCCGAACGCGAGCTGCACTGGAAGTACTGGCACGCGATCCTGTCCTGATCAGCTTCTTGACCACCAGGAACGACGAGGCGCAGGCGGCCCAGCTACGGGATGCTCTGGAGGCAATCCGTCGGGACCAAAAGATGGACATCTTGAACGTCCTGTCGCCCGAAGGCCGCGTCCTGCTGCGCACCCGCGCGCCTTACAACAAAGGCGACAGCCTGATCCAGGACCCGCTGATCAAACAGGCCGCCACACTGCGGCAGAGCATCACGGGCAATATCATCCTGGAACAGGACCGGCTGGACATCGAAGGCAGCGAGCTGATGGAACGGTGTCTGGCTGTGGGCAACGAACCGCGCGGGCTGTTCGGCGGGGCAGCCGTGCCCGTCCTGGACGAGAACGATCGGCTGGTCGGCTTTCTCGAGATGGGCTCTCTCCTCAACGGCGCTACCGAAAAAGTGGACGCCATCCGGGATGCCGTGTTTGCCAATGAGATCTACAACGGAAAGCCGGTGGGCACCGCCACCATCTTCATGGGTGACCTGCGGGTTTCGACCAATGTGTTGGACAAGCAGGGCCGCCGCGCTGTGGGCACCCGGGTCTCTAAAGAGGTGGCCGACCGCGTCTTGGGACAAGGGCTCTCGTGGACCGGTCGCGCTTTTGTGGTGGATACCTGGTATCTCGCCCAATACGATCCCATTCGCGATCCCGACGGCCGGGTGATCGGCATGTTGTACGTCGGGGAGTTGGAACAGAAGTACCTGGACCTGCGCACCCGCACCGTGGCGCTGAACCTGACGGTGATCCTGGCCGGCATGCTTCTGACCTTCGTAGGCGCACTGGGGTTGGTCAGGAGCATCGTCAAGCCGATCCGTACCCTGGCGGCTGCCACTCAACACCTGGCCGCCGGTGACTTCAGCTATCGCGTGAACATCAGGCGGTCCGATGAACTGGGCGACCTGGCATCCTGCTTCAACAAGATGGCGAGCCGGCTGGAGGAACAACGCCAGGAACTGGAGAAGCGGCAGCAGGAGCTGGAGGCGTTAAGCCAGCAATTGCAGGCCACCAATCGAAACTACATTGAGATGCTGGGCTTCATCACCCACGAGCTGAAGAACCCGCTCACATCGGCCATCATGGGGTTGTACACCGTCAAAGATGGTTATCTGGGCGCGCTGAATCCGGCCCAAAAGAAAAGCCTGGAGACGGTCGCGAAGAGCCTCGATTACTTCCAGGACATGGTGCGCAACTACCTTGACCTGTCGCGACTGGAGCAAGGCGAACTGAACGTGGCGAAACGCCGCATAGAGCTTCGCCAGGCTGTCGTCGAACCTGCGTTGGAGAGCCTGGAGCGACAACTGCAGGAGCGCCGTATGGTCGTCGAGAACCGCATCCCGCAGACACTGGTGATCAACGCAGATCCCACTTTGCTGCGCATCGTGTACGACGACCTGCTGTCCAACGCCGTGAAATACGGACGGGAGGGCGGCACCATCGTGCTGGAGGCAGAGGAGAGCGATGACTACGTCACCCTGAGTGTGCGCAACGACGGCGAAGGCATCCCCCCGGAGAAAAAGTCTCAGCTCTTCAAACGGTTCAGCCGGCTTGACACGCCTGGTGCGACGGGCAAGAAAGGCACAGGCCTGGGACTGTACATCTGCAAGGAGATCGTCGAGAAGCACGGCGGAAGGATTTGGGCTGACTCCAAATCGGGGGAATGGGCGAAGTTCAGTTTCACGCTGCCCAACGGCACGCACAACCCGCGCCCTGAACCGGATGCGCAGCGCACCAGTCAACGCTAAACGCATATCTTGTGGCTAAAGGAGGCCAAAGTATGACCCGTAAACAACGTATCCTCGTCGTGGACGATGACGTCCAGGTGGTGGACGCCATGGAAACGCTGTTGCAGGGCGTGGGGTATGAGACCCTGCATGCCTACCGGGCCGAAGAGGGGCTGGAACTGGCCCGGCAAACCAAACCGGATTTGATGCTGTTGGATGTCATGTTCGCCGGGCCGCCCGGGCCTGACGGCTTCGAGGCCGCTCGTGCCGTGCGCGATGACCCGGAACTCAAGGACATCCCCGTCATCATCCTGTCCGGGATCAAGACCGTGCTGGGGATCAGCTACGATGTGGCTCCGGACGAAACGTGGCTGCCGGTCAAAGCATTCCTGGAGAAACCGGTGCGGCCCGACAAACTTTTGAAGGAAATCGAAAAGATCCTGGGGCCGCGCGAGAAGGTAGCCGCATAATCCATGACAACCCGTGGCAGAATTCTGGTCATTGATGATGAGCCGGGCATCCGCGAGGGCTGCAAGCGCGCCCTGACTCCGCAAGGCTTCATAGTGGACGTGGCCCAGAACGGCCTCGAAGGTCTGGAGAAGATCAAGGCCGACGGCTACGACGTGATCCTGCTGGACATCATGATGCCGGGAGTCGGCGGCATCGAGCTGCTGAGCCTGATCCGCGAGCATGACCCACACGCAGTCTGCATCATCATCACCGGCTACGGCACCGTGCAACTGGCGGTCAGCGCCATCAAGCGTGGGGCCTATGACTTTCTCACCAAGCCGTTCACCGTGGACGACCTGTTGCTGGCGGTTACGCACGGGCTGGAGCACCGACGCCTGTTGCTGGAAGAGCAGCGGCTGAAGGCGCTGGAGGCGGAAACCCAACAACTGGCTTACGAAAAACGCAAGCTGGAGGAGGTGGAGAAAGCCAAAGCGGCCTTCATCCGCCTGGTCACCCACGAGCTCCAGGCGCCCATCGCAGCCATCCAGGGTTACCTGCAGCTCATCCTGGACGGCTACGTAGAGCCGGAGAAGCAGCGAGAGCTTCTAGAAAAAGCATCGGCTCGCGCCCAGGAGCAGATGGCGCTGATCGGCGACCTGCTGACCCTGAGCAAATTGCGCGATGCACGCCAGCGCGAAAAAGCGACCGATGTAAGGCTGGACGAGCTGCTGCGCGAGGTGCTCGAGCCGTTTCAGACTCAAGCTGCGGAGAAGGGCGTGTTGCTGCGCGCGAACATCGAGGGTGAAATCCCGCCCGTGCGCGGCATCCCCGGTGAATTCAAGAGCTTGTGGACCAACCTGATCAGCAACGCAATCAAGTACACACCGTCGGGCGGTTCCGTCGCCGTCAGCCTGCGCATGGATGACGGCAAGATCATCGGCCGTGTTAGCGATACCGGTATTGGCATCCCGCCTGAAGCGCGCGATCGCCTCTTCACCGAGTTCTTTCGCGCCGACAATGCCAAAGCCCTGGCCCTGCGCGGCACAGGGCTGGGCCTGGTGATCGTCAAGCAGGCTATCGAGAACGCCGGCGGACAAATCTGGGTCGAATCGGAGCTCGGCCGCGGGACGACTTTTACCTTCACGATACCCATCACAGCGGCCAAGGAAACACTGCCAGAGCCCGTCAGTTTGGAGCCAAAGAAAGGAGGCCGGATGAGCCTGAGGATCATCGAAAAGAGTACACTGCCGGCATTTGTTGCCAGCGTCATGCGCCAATATGAGGTGGTGGGGCCACAGGTCAAAGAGGTTCTGCCCAACGGCAAGAGCCAGTTTGCGTTTGGCCCCATCACCGATGCCCATCATTTGCGCCTGGACTACGACACCACCGTTCTGCCTCCCAAGAAGTACCTGCTGCCGCAAGAAGAAGTGCTGTTCACTTTCGAGACCGAAAGCCTGACCGCCACACCTTGCTTCGATACGCGGCCGCGTGTGCTGTTCGGGGTGCATACCTGTGACATCCATGCCCTGGCCCTGCTGGATGCCGTCTTTGCCACCGGCCAGCGCGACGAGCACTATCTCAAACGGCGAGCCTCAACCCTGATCGTCGGCATCGAGTGCCTGGCGCCGTGCGATGAACACAGCTTTTGCAAGAGCATGGGCACCCTGACCGCAGACAAAGGGTTCGACCTGCACCTGATTGATTTGGGGCAACGTTACGCGGTGGAGGTGGGCACTGCCGCTGGCGAAGCGTTGTTGGCTGCTCATGCCGCAGCACGCATGGCCGGCGAGGACGACATCGAGCAGTTGAACGAGGTGCTTTCGGAGAAATGGCCCCGTTTCCCCTATCGGCTCGATTTCGACGGCAGCGAACTGCCCAATTTGATGGCGCTGAGCTACAAGGACCCGATTTGGGAGGAACTGGGCCAGCGCTGTCTGTCGTGCGCGGCGTGCAACCTGGTGTGTCCCACCTGCTACTGCTTCAACGTCGTAGACCAGGTCACCCTGGACCGGAAGAAGGGCGAGCGAATCCGGCGGTGGGATAGCTGTCAACTGGACGAATTTGCCCGCGTTGCCACCGGCGAGAACTTCCGACACAAGCGCTCACAACGCCAACGCCACCGCTTCTTCCGCAAGGGCAAGTACATCCCCGAGATGCACGGCGAGCTGGGTTGCGTGGGCTGCGGCCGCTGTGCCCGCGCCTGCCTGGTAGATATTACGCCGGTCGGCGTCTGGAACAAGTTGTACCAGGCGCATGCGAGTTAGGAGGCTGTTATGGCAATACCGACAGTCGGTTCGATCTATGTACCCAGTCCGGCGCGGATCGCCAAAGTGCAGCAGTTGACCGCGCTGGAGAAACTGTTCACCATTGAACTGCCCTGGGGCCAGAGCCTGGGCCATGAACCCGGTCAGTTCGTCGAGGTCAGCATCTTCGGCGTCGGCGAGGCGCCCATCTCCATCAGCTCCTCCCCCAGCCGGAGCAACGGCACCTTCGAGCTGTGCGTGCGCAAGGTGGGCGACGTGACCTCGGCCCTGCACAAATTGGACGTCGGCGCCACCATCGGCGTGCGCGGCCCCTTCGGCCACGGCTTCCAGATCGAGAAGATGCGCGGCAAGGATATCCTGTTTGCACCCGGCGGGCTGGGCCTGGCGCCAGCGCGCAGCCTGATCAACCAGGTGTTGGACGAACGAGGGTCTTTCGGCCGCGTCATCATCCTATATGGTGCCAAGAACCCGTCTGAGCTGCTGTTCAAGGACGAGCTCGAGGCATGGAGCAAGCGGCCGGATGTGGAGTTCCACGTCACCGTGGATCGGCCCGACCCCACCTGGACGGGCAACGTCGGGGTGATTACTACCCTGTTCAAAAGGATCCATGTGAACCCGCGCAACACTGTGGCGGTCACCATCGGTCCGCCCATCATGTACCGTTTCGTCTTGATGGAGCTGCTGGGCAAGGGGATTCCGGAAACACAGATCTGGATGTCCCTGGAACGGCGGATGAAATGCGGCGTCGGCAAATGCGGCCACTGTCAGATCAACCATCTGTACTGCTGCCAGCAGGGCCCGGCCTTCACCTACGCCCAGATCAAAGGCGTCGAGGAGGCGATCTGATGAAACCCAAAGTTGCTTTCTTCGACTTTACCAGTTGCGAGGGCTGCCAGCTCACCGTGGTAGATAGCCTCCAGACGCATCCGGAACTGCTGGACGTGGTGGAGATCGTCCAGTTTCGCGAAGCGATGTCGGAAAAAGGCGAGGACTACGCGGTGGCCTTTGTGGAGGGCTCTATCAGCCGGGCCAGTGACGAGCCGCGGCTGAAACGTATCCGCGAACAGGCCGCTGTGCTGGTTGCGCTGGGCGCCTGCGCACACTTGGGCGGCATCAACGCGATTCGCAACGCGCAGCCGCTGGACGATGTGCGCCGTTATGTCTATGGCGATAAGGCCGACTGGTACGAAACCTACCCCGCCCGCCCAATCAGCGCCGTGGTGCCCGTGGATGCCGTGATCCCGGGCTGCCCCATTGATCGCAACGAATTCCTGGAGGTAGTCAAGGCGCTGTTGCTGGGCAAAAAGCCGCCATTGCCCGACTATCCACTGTGCGTGGAGTGCAAACTGAAGGAGAACACCTGCCTGTTCCATAAGGGCGGCTATTGCCTGGGGCCGGTTACGCGCGCAGGCTGCGACGCCATCTGCCCTACCTACGGCGATGGCTGCGAGGGCTGCCGAGGCCTGATCCCCGACCCGAATCGCAACGCGATGAGCGATGTGTTGCTGGAAAACGGCCTGACCGTCGAGGGGATGTTGGCCAAGTGGACGATGTTCGGCACTTACCAACAGATGGAGGCCGGAGGTTGGAAGCCAGACGCCGGAAGCTAGATGCCGGATACCGGCGTCCGGCCTCCAGCATCCAGTCCAAGGAGAGGTTGATCTATGGCGAATCTCACCGTCGAAATACATCATATTACCCGTGTCGAGGGGCACGGTAACATCGTCATCAACGCGAGAAACGGCGTGCTGGAAGAGTGTCGGTTGGACATCGTCGAGACCCCCCGTTTCTTCGAAGCGATGCTGCGCGGGCGCCCCTACACCCAGTCCAGCCATATCACCAGCCGCATCTGCGGCATCTGCGCAGTAGGCCACGCCACCGCCAGCTTGCGCGCCACCGAAAATGCCCTGGGCATCGAGCCCTCGGAACAGACCGTCCTGCTGCGCAAGTTGAACTTCCACGGGGAGATCCTGGACAGCCACGTGCTTCACGTTTACATGCTGGTGGCACCTGATCTGCTGGGGGTTGGCTCGGTGATCCCGCTGGTAAAAACGGCGCCCGATGTGGTCCTGCGCGCCCTGCGAATCAAGAAGCTTGCCGGCGACCTGTGCGCGGCCATCGGCGGCCGTCACACCCACCCCATTGCCATGACAGTGGGTGGCTTCACCCACCTCCCCACCCTGGCCGAACTGAAGGCGCTGCGCCAGCGGCTGGTGGACGCCAGGGCCGACCTGGACGAGACGGTCAAGCTGGCCAAATCGCTGTCCTGGCCGCAGTTCCAGCGCGAGACCGAGTATGTGGCGCTGCGCAAAGAGGACGAGTACGCGTTCATTGACGGCACCATCACCACCACCGACGGCGGGCGGTACCCGGTGAAGGATTACCGCAAAGTCACCAATGAACGGATGGTGCCGCACTCGACCGCAAAGCACACGGCTCACAAACGTGACTCATACATGGTGGGGGCACTGGCGCGCCTCAACATCAATTATGACAAGTTGCATCCGCGCGCTCAGGCCGCAGCCGAGGAACTGGGGCTGAAACCGATCTGCACCAACCCCTTCCTGAACACTGCGGCCCAGGTGGTGGAGATGGTGCACAGCGTCGAGGATGCAATTCGGATCATTGACGAGCTATTGGTGCGGGGCATCCATCCGGAGCCGCTGCCGGCGTTCCCGGGCAAAGGTGGCGACGGTGTCGGCGCGTGCGAGGTGCCGCGCGGCACCCTCTTCCACAACTATCAGATCGGCGATGATGGGACGGTGATCGGCGCGAACTGCATCATTCCGACCGGGCAGAACCTGGCCAACATCGAGGCCGATATGCGCGCCCTGGTGCCCCAAATCATGGACCGGCCCCAGGAGGAGATCGCGCTGATGCTGGAGATGCTGGTGCGCGCTTATGACCCGTGTATCTCGTGCTCGGTGCATTTTCTGGAAGTGAAGTTTGTTTGACGAGGGACGACAAACGAAGGATGCAGGACGAAAGACGGATGAACCCGTTGGCCATTCATCATCCGTCATTCGTCCCGTCCTAATCCTGGGCCTGGGCAATCCGCTGCAGGCTGATGATGGGATTGGCTGTCGGGTCGTTGAGGCGCTGGCCCAACAGGAGCTGCCGGCCGATGTGGAGGTCATGGACGGCGGCACCCCTGGCATCGGGCTGCTGCATCTGCTGGAGGGCCGACGCCGTGCCATCATTGTAGATGCGGCTGAAATGGGCCGGCCTGCCGGCACGGTTGCCCGCTTTCGGCCTGCCGAAGTGACCTTGACCGGCGCGGCCGACCGCCTCTCGTTCCACCGGGCTGCGGTACGCGATGCGCTGGCGCTGGCGGAGGCGCTGCAGTTGCCGCTGCCGGAGATCGTGTTCTTCGGGGTGCAGCCGGGGCACGTCGGTTGGGGCCAGGGCCTGAGCCCCGAGGTTGCGGCTGCCATACCCCAGGTAGTGCAGGCTATTCTGCGCGAGGTCGCTCAAGACCTGAAGGAGGGGACATCCATGCCCAAGACGAAAGACGTTTCCAAGACCAAAGGCCTGATCCTGATCGTTGACGATGATCCGGACATGGTGGAAGCTTTGCGAATGCCGCTGGAGGCCCACGGCTACTCTGTCGCGCATGCTGCCAGCGGTCGCGTGGCCTTGAACATGATCCCTGAGCTGCGGCCGGATCTGATTATCCTGGACGTGATGATGGAAACCACCACAGAGGGATTCCAGATATCGCTGGCGCTGCGCAGCCCCGATCCGAAATCGCCCTATGCTGCCTACCGGGATATCCCGATCCTGATGCTCACGTCCATTCATTCCACCACGCCGTTGCGCTTCGGGCCTGATCAGGACTACCTGCCGGTAGACATGTTCATAGACAAACCCATAGACCCGGACAAGCTGATCGCCAAGATCGCCGAACTCCTGGCCCGAAAACAGCCGCTCTAGGTAGCGCAGAGCAAGGCGCTGCTTCCGGTGATGCTTGGGACTGCTGAACTATGACAGGCATCATTGCTACACGGTCTGCTTTGTGTTTTAAGAGGCAAGAAGCCTCCTATTCGGCATTCCGGATGGCTTCACTGTGCGAAACATAATCTGGCTCTGCCAGCCATTTTGAGGATTGGAAGCATGGTTGATACCGCAACGACGTTCGACTTGACGCCGTTACATAACATCCTGGAGGAGTACGGTAGCCAGAAAGGAGCGGTCATCCCCATTTTGCAGCGGGTACAAGACGCCTACGGTTACCTTCCGAAGGAGATCTTGGCCGAGATATCGAAACGCACCCACATCCCGCTGACACAACTGATGGGGGTGGCGACCTTCTACGCCCAGTTTCGTTTGAAACGCCGCGGCAAACACCTGATCCGGGTGTGCGACGGCACAGCTTGTCACGTGCGCGGCGCGCCGAAAAGCATCGAGGCGATCCAAAACGCCTTCAACCTGGATGCAGACGGCACCTCACCGGACTACACCTATACGATGGAGATCGTCTACTGCATCGGCTCTTGCGGGCTGGCGCCCGTGGCCGTGGTTGACGACAGGGTCTTCGGTCGTCTGGAGGGGAATGAGCTCGTCGAACGCATGCGCGAAATTGCCCAGGAGGGTTAGCTGTGGCGGACACTTTCGAGAATCGTGGGAAGAAGCTGGCGAACATCGAAGAGCTGCGGGCGCTCGGCGAAGCGACCAAACAACTGATCACAGCGCGCCGGGCAACCGGCACCACCATCTATGTCGGTATGGGCACTTGCGGCATCGCCGCCGGCGCGCGCGCCACCCTCAACGCGCTGAGGCAGGAGTTGGCCCGCCGCGGCATCGAGGCCGACATCGAAGCGGTGGGCTGCATCGGCATCTGCGTCAAAGAGCCTTTAGTGGATATCCAGCAGGCGGGCCAGCCACGCATCACGTACGGCAACGTCACGCCCGACATGGTGCCGCGCATCGTCGAAGAACACCTGCTGAAGGGCACCCCGGTCAAGCAATGGGTCGTGGGACGGCTGGAGTTGGACTGAACGGAGTATTGACGTGATAGAATCACCGGTTGCCAATGATCAGATCACAATCCACGTCAACGCTGGCGCAACTTGCGATCCGGCGGCGTTGACGGCGGTGCTGAACGCTTTCGACGAAGCCCTTGCCGGGATGGACGGCAAGGGGAACATCCGCGTCGTTCCCGGCGGAAGCCGCGGGTTCGGCGCACTGGAGCCCACAGTGGCCATTGAGCCGGCCGGCATCCTCTATTGCGGCGTCACGGCAGCCGACGTGCCGGAAATCGTGGCGCAGACGGTGCTCGCCGGCCGGGTGATCGAACGGCTCTGCTATCGCGAGCCGGAGTCCCATCGTGCACTGCCCCGCTACCGCGACCTGCCGTTCTACCGCAAGCAGGTGCGAATTGTCCTGCGCAACTGTGGGGTCATAGACCCTGAACGTATCGAAACGTACTTTGCCGCCGACGGCTATCAGGGGCTGGGCAAGGCGTTGCAGATGACCCCAGACGAGGTGATCCAGACCGTTCAAGAGTCCGGACTGCGCGGGCGCGGGGGCGCGGGGTTCAACACCGGCATGAAATGGGAATTTGCCCGGCGTTCCAGGGCCAGGCCCAAATTCGTGATCTGCAACGCCGATGAGGGTGATCCCGGCGCGTTCATGGACCGCTCCATCCTGGAAGGCGATCCTCACAGCGTCATTGAGGGGATGCTGATTGCGGGCTACGCCATCGGCGCGGCCGAGGGCTACATCTACTGCCGGGCCGAATACCCGCTGGCCATCGCCCGTCTGAAGACCGCTATCGCCCAGGCGCGCGCGTACGGCCTGCTGGGCGAGAACATCCTGGGCAGCGGCTTTTCCTTCGACCTGCACCTGAAAGAAGGCGCGGGCGCGTTCGTTTGCGGCGAAGAGATGGCGCTGATCGCGTCCGTCGAAGGGCGCCGCGGGGAACCCAGGCCGAAACCGCCGTTCCCCGCCGTAGCAGGCCTCTGGAACCGGCCCACCGTGGTCAACAACGTCAAGAGCTACGCCCTGGTATCCCAGATCCTGCTCAAAGGAGCCGACTGGTTCCGGTCCATCGGCACGCCCAAATCGCCGGGCACGGCCGTATTTGCCCTCACCGGCCAGATCAAGAACACGGGCCTGATCGAAGTGCCCATGGGGATCACGCTGCGCGAGATCATCTACGACGTAGGCGGCGGCATCCCCAAGAAGCGACAATTCAAAGCCGTCCAAACCGGCGGCCCGTTGGGCGGCTGTCTGCCAGCGTCGGCGTTGGACACGCCGGTGGATTTCGATTCCCTCACCGAGGCCGGCGCGACCATGGGATCGGGCGGCATGATCGTCGTAGACGATCGCACCTGCATGGTCGAGTTCGCCAAGTACTTCCTGACCTTCGCCACGGCAGAATCTTGCGGCAAGTGCGTGCCCTGTCGCATCGGCGGTCAGCGGCTGCTGGAGGTGCTCACGCGCATCACGAGCGGTGCTGGCACCCCGCGCGACCTGGACGAGATCGAGCGCATCTCCCGCAACATGCGCGAGGCGTCCCTCTGCGCGCTGGGGCAACTGACGCCTGGGCCGGTCATGTCGGCGCTGCGTTTCTTCCGCGCCGAGTACGAGGCGCATGTCTACGACAAGTTCTGCCCGGCCGGCGTCTGCAAAGGCCTGTTCGAACTGCATGTGATCGCCGACCGATGCGCAGGATGTGGATTGTGCAAGAAGGCCTGCCCGCAGGAGGCGATCAGCGGTGACCGCAAGCAGCCGCACGTCATTGACCAGCTCAAATGCATCCAGTGCGGCGCTTGTGTCGAGGCATGTAACCTGGAGGCCATCGTGGCGCAGCCGCGAGGGAAAGGCGTCCATGCGATTGCGGTGGCATAGGAGAACGGACAGTTATGCCCCAAGTAAACATCACCATTGACGGCAAGAAGATCAAGGCCGAAGCCTTCAAGACCGTGTACGAAGTGGCAACGGCCAACGGCATCTACATCCCGGTGCTGTGTCACCATCCGGCCCTGCCGCCGGAGGGCGCATGCCGCGTCTGCCTGGTGGAAATCGAACGCCAGCGCGCGCTTCAGCCGGCGTGCACCTTCCCGGTAACCGAGGGGCTGGTGATCCATACCAACTCGCCCAAGGTGCGCGAGGCACGCAAGTTTGTGCTGGAGCTGATCATCTCGGACCACCCGCTGGACTGCATGACGTGCGAGGCGACGGGCGATTGTCGGCTGCAGGACCTGGCCTACGAGTACGGCGTGAAGGGCAACGAGTACGCGGGCGGCGTGCAGCACGATTACCCGATTGACGATCCCAACCCCTTCATCCAGGTGGATCGCAACAAATGCATCCTGTGTCGGCGCTGTGTCCGGGCGTGCAACTACATCAACGGCGTCGAAGCGATCGGCATCGTCTACCGCGGGTTCAAAGCGCGCATCGCCTTCGGCATGGATTCCACCATGGAAGACAGCCCGTGCGAATTCTGCGGCAGTTGCGTCGAGGTGTGCCCCACGGCCGCGCTCTGGCCCAAGATGAGCCTGGGCAAGGGCCGGCCCTATCAGCTCAAGAAGGTGGAGACGATCTGTTCTTACTGCGGCGTCGGCTGCCGGCTGGCCCTCCACATGCGCGACAACGAGATCGTCAAGGTGTCGGGCGCGGAAGGCCCGGCCAACCACGGCTTCACCTGCGTCAAAGGCCGCTTCGGCCACGACTACATCAATCACGCCGAGCGCCTGACGAAGCCCTTGATGCGGCGCTACCTGGTGGAGGGGAAACCCAAGCCGCGGCCGCACGCCGACGCCGGCAACGGCCACGGCCCCAACCCCGACATGGAATGGGTCGAGGTCGGCTGGGAGCAGGCGTTGAGCCTGACGGCGCAGAAGTGGGTGGAGATCAAGCGGACTTACGGCGGCGATGCCTTCGCGACGCTTTGCTCGGCGCGCTGCACCAACGAGGAAAACTTCCTGGCCGCCAAATTGACCCGCCAGTTGATGGAGACGCACAACATAGACCACTGTGCGCGGCTCTGACACAGCCCCACCGTCTCCGGTCTGGGGACATCGTTCGGCTCCGGGGCCATGACCAACACGTTCGACGACATCGCCGAACAGGCACAGTGCCTCTTCATCATCGGCTCGAACACCACCGAGCAGCATCCGGTGTTCGGCATGCGGCTGCGCCAGGCGGTCAAACAGCGGGGCGTGCCCCTCATCGTGGCCGATCCGCGGCGCATTCCCATCACGCAGTTCGCGACGATCCACCTGAAACACAGGCCCGGCACCGATACGGCTCTGCTCAACGGCCTGATGCACGTGCTGATCGCCGAGGACCTGTACGACCACGAGTTCGTGGCCAATCGCACCGAGGGCTTCGAAGAGCTCAAGGCCAAGATCGCCGAGTATCCGCCGGAGCGGGTGGCCGAGATTTGCGGCGTGCCGGCCGAGGACATCCGCCGGGCTGCGCGGTTGATGGCCGCCCACAAGCCCATGGCGATGATGTACGCGATGGGCATCACCCAGCATACCAACGGCTATGGCAACGTGTTGAGCTGCGCCAACCTGCAGATGTTGCTGGGCAACCTGGGGGTGCCGGGCGGCGGTGTCAACCCGCTGCGCGGCCAGTCCAACGTGCAGGGCGCGTGCGACATGGGCGGGCTGCCCAACGTCTACTCCGGCTACCAGAACGTCGCGCTGGAGGCCTCCCACAAGAAGTTCGAGGCGGCGTGGGGCGTCGTCCCGCCCCAGGATAAGCCCGGCCTGACGGTAGTCGAGATGATGAACGCGGCAGCCGAGGGCAAGGTCAAGGCCATGTACATCTTCGGCGAAAACCCGATGGTGTCCGATCCCGACCTGAACCACGTGCGCCATGCGCTGGAGTCGCTGGAGTTCCTGGTGGTGCAGGACATCTTCATGACCGAGACGGCGCAACTGGCCGATGTGATCCTGCCCGGGGCCTCGTTCGCCGAGAAGGACGGCACCTTCACCAACAGCGAACGCCGGGTCCAACTGCTGCACCGGGCGCTCAACCCCGTCGGCGACGCCCGGCCCGACTGGCAGATCATCGCCGAGCTGGGCCAGCATCTGCTGGCAGCCGGCGTGCTGGGCGAACGCACCGCCGCAGTTGAGGAGGCGCCCCATGGGTCGTGGGACTACCTGAACCCGACCGAGATCATGGACGAAGTGGCTGCGCTCACCCCCAGCTACGGTGGCATCCGCCACCATCGGCTGCAGGACGGCCACACGTTGCAATGGCCGTGCCCCGATGAGCGACATCCCGGCACGCCGATCCTCCATGTGGGCAAGTTCACGCGCGGGCTGGGCAGGTTTGTGCCGGTGGATTACCTGCCGGCGGCCGAGCTGCCCGACGAGGAGTATCCGCTGCTGCTGACGACCGGCCGGGTGTTGTACCATTACCACACCGGGTCGTTCACCCGGCGCTCCGCCGGCCTGTCGGCCATCTATCCGGAGGGCACCATCGAGATCCATCCGGAGGATGCAGCCCGCCTGGGCATCGCCGACGGCGAACTGGTGGAGGCGGCCAGCCGCCGCGGCCGGGTCTCCGTGAAGGCCGAGGTCACCGAGAGGACCCAACCCGGGGTCGTGTTCATGACCTTCCATTTTGCGGAGAGCGCGGCCAACTTCCTGACCAACTCGGCCTTCGATCCTGTGGCCAAGATCCCAGAACTGAAAGTGTGTGCGGTGAAGGTGACCAGGCTGGCCGAAAGGGCGTGTGTAAGTTGCTAGAAGAGGGGGACGGGCGCCTGTACGGCTGTCCGTCCCTTCTTGTGGTCTTATTTCGTTACAACAGTCACAACATTGAGACAAGGAAACAATGGCAAACGGAGAATTCTCGATTGATGCGCTGATGCCGCCGCAGATGGCCGACCGGGCCGAAGCGATCGGCATCAAGAAAGCCAACACCGACTTCTGGACGATGTTGACTCTCGCTGTGCTGGCCGGCGCGTTTATCGGCGCCGGCGCGATGTTCGCCACCGTGGTCACGGCCGATGCGGCCGGCAAGCTCACCTACGGCGTCACCCGGCTGTTGGGCGGCATCGTCTTCTCGGTAGGCCTGATCATGGTTGTGGTTGCCGGTGCGGAGCTCTTCACAGGCAATAACCTCATCGTCATGGCATGGGCCAATCGCAAGGTGAGCACGGCCAAGCTATTGCGGAACTGGGCCATCGTCTACCTGGGCAACTTCATCGGCTCCGTGGCAACAGCGGTCCTGGTGTTCCTGGGCGGCCAGTACATGTTCGGGAACGGCGCCGTGGGCTTGCAGGCGTTAAACACCGCGGCGGCAAAGAGCAGCCTGGGTTTCGTCCAGGCGTTGGCCCTGGGCATCATCTGCAATGCGCTGGTCTGTATGGCGGTCTGGCTCTGCTACAGCGCGCGCAGCACCACCGACAAGATCCTTTCGATTATCTTCCCGATCACGGCGTTCGTGGCCGGCGGCTTCGAGCACAGCATCGCCAACATGTACTTCATCCCCATGGGCATGCTGATCAAGGACTTTGCCGTGCCGGAGTTCTGGGCGAAGATCGGCAAGACGGCGGCCGATTACGCCGCCGTGAACTGGGGCAACTTCTTCGTGGCCAATCTGATACCGGTGACCATCGGCAACATCATCGGCGGGGCCGGGCTGGTGGGCCTGGTCTACTGGTTTGCATTCCTGCGCACGCGGCGCAGTTGATTCAAGGAGGAAGCAAATGCGAGGTTATGTTCTGGTGAACACCCGGGCCGGCGAGGAGCGAGATATCGTCAACCAGATTCGGGGCGTGCCGGGCATTGTGCGCGCCGATGTCACCTTCGGCCCCTACGATGTGATCGTCGAAGTGCAGGCGCCTGACCTGGCCTCTATCGGCAAGCTGGTCTACGGGACCATCCGGGCCACCCCCGGCGTCACGGACACCCTGACCTGTCTGGCGGTCGAATGACAGCGATGAAGCTCCGAGACGTGCTTCAGGCCATTGATGGCCGGCTCATCACGGAGGACGCCGACCTCGACACCGAGGTGCATATGGGGTGCGGCGCCGATCTGATGAGCGACGTGTTGGCGTTTACCCATGCCGGCACGTTGCTCCTGACGGGCCTCACCAATCCTCAGGTCGTCCGGACCGCTGACATGGCCGGGATCAAAGCGATCGTCTTCGTCAGAGGCAAGCTGCCCCCCGCAGAGACGGTAGCCCTGGCGCAAGAGAAAGGCATCCCGCTTCTGGCTTCGAGATTCACCCTCTACGAAACCTGCGGCAAGCTGTATCAAGCGGGGTTGCCCAGTTGCGGCCTGTTCGAACACACCATGCGGCGCTGGGAGCAGTACTTCGGGGAAAGGCCATGAAAAAAGTCCTGATCATCGAAGACGACCCGGATATGGCGCTGGCGCTGCGTTTGCCGTTGGAGGCAAGCGGCTATCAGGTCTTCGAAGCTCGGTCTGGCGAGGAGGGCCTGCAAAAAACCCAGGAGGTCCAGCCTGACCTGATCATCCTGGACGCCATGATGGAGACTGCCACCGCGGGATTCCAGGTATCGTTGGCCCTGCGCAGCCCTGATCCGCGCTCGCCTTATGCCGCCTACCGCCACACCCCCCTGCTGATGGTGACCGCAATTCATACCACCACATCGCTGCGGTTCGGCCCGGACGAAGCTTATCTGCCCGTGGATGATTTTGTGGAAAAGCCGGTAGACCCCGACCTTCTCCTGAGCAAGGTGCGGGCGCTGCTCGGCGAAAGAGCTGAAGACCCACCTCATCACGGCCTAGCAAAGGAGGAAAACTGATGGCCGAGAAACAGACGATCCTGGTCATTGACGACGACGTCCAGGCCGTAGAAACGGTCGAGACGCTGCTCCAAAGTGTCGGCTATGAGACGGCGCACGCCTACCTGGCCCTGGAGGGCATGGAGCTTGCCCGCCGGCTGAAACCGGACTTGATCCTGCTCGATGTGATGTTTGCCGGGCCTCCTGGGCCTGACGGATTTGAAGTCTCCCGTGAGCTCCACGACGATCCCGAGCTGAAGGATATCCCTGTGATCATCCTTTCCGGGCTGAAGAAGGTGATGGGGATTTCGGCTGACTTTGCGCCAGACGAGACCTGGATGCCCGTCAAGGCGTTTATGGAGAAACCGGTCAAGCCGGCCGAGTTGCTGGCCCAAATCGAAAAGATCCTCGGCCCACGCCCTTCTGTCCCCTGACGGGACGTCATCGCTGATGGCTCATGAAGCCGAGATCCTGAAACTACTGGTCGAAACCGCCTGCCACCTGATGCCCACCGCCCAGGTGGCAGGCTGGGTGTATGATGACGCGGCGGGACTCCTGAGGTTGGTCGGCAGTCGCGGCATATCCCCGGCCACGGACAGCTTCCCGCCAGGGGACAGCCCATCGGCTGGAAAGGCCCTGTTGGAGGGAAGCGCCCTAAACTGGCCGACGACTTCCTCGGATCCCCTGCACATCCCCGGCGTCGTCCTGACCTCGGCCTGGCGCCTTGGCACAACCGAACATCCCCTGGGCCTCCTGGCCATTGGCCACGCTACCCCAGATGAACTGCCGCACCAGGCGCTGACATCCCTGTGCGCGCTGGCTACAACCGCCCTCGTCGCAGCGCGCCGCGCAGCCGAGCTGGAGCAGATCGAAGCAAGCCGGGCCCAGGTCATGCACGTCACCACCCACGAGCTGCGTTCACCCGTGGCCGTCGCGCAGACTCTGGTCCGCAATGTCGTCAAGGGCTATGCCGGGCCGCTCACCGCAAAACAAAAAGACGTCTTCACGCGCATCTCCAATCAACTCGACCGCATGGAGGCCCTGGTAAATGACCTGCTCGATCTGGCCGCCAGCCGGTCCATCTCTGCGCAGGCCCTGGAGCCAACTATGCTGAACGCGGCCGTGGGACGGGCAGTCTTGCTGCTCAGCCCCAGTGCAGAGGAAAAGGGGATCGCCTTGACGTTCCGTCCGTGCCGCGAGGAGTTGACCGTGCTCGCCACAGAGGACGGGCTGGATCGCATCTTCGTCAACCTCATCGGTAACGCGATCAAATACACCCCTCCCGGCGGCCAGGTCACAGTGTCGTTCAGCCGCAGCGACGACCAGGCCACGGTGTCTGTGTCCGACACAGGCATGGGCATCCCGGCGGAAGCCATGGCACACCTCTTCCAGGAATTCTATCGCGCCCCCAACGTGCGGGCCGCCAACATCACCGGCACCGGCCTGGGCCTGGTGATTGTCAAGGAGCTGGTACAGCGCTTCCACGGAGAAGTTCACGTGGCCAGCGAGCTCGGCAAAGGCTCCACTTTTGCCGTGACACTCCCCCTGTACCGCAGCCCCGGCAGTCAAAGGTAACGCTTCGTCAGGACGAAAGCCGAGGTTTGTGAAATATATGACATAGGTCATATTCGTGACAGGCAGAACAGATTATATTGTTATGGGCGATTAGAAGTACCTCTCGTCTCGGGCGGCATACCTGCCAGTGCCTGCTCCGGACAATCACAGATCGCTCTCGCTCCGACTAACGGATCACGCTGCAAGGAGGCGCATGTGACCGATTCCGATGTCATTGTCCTCACCGACACCCGACGCGATCCGGCGTTTGGTGACCGGCTGACTCCTGCTGGCCATCAGTTGCGCACCTGCATCCAGTGCGGCACCTGCACCGCCTCATGCCCTTCCGCCTCAGCGATGGATATCACGCCTCGCAAGATGTGGCGCATGGTGCAGTTAGGCATGGTAGAGGAGGTGCTGCGCAGCAAGACGATGTGGCTGTGTAGCATTTGCTACCAGTGTCAGGTTCGCTGCCCGCGCGGCATCCCGCTCACCGAAACGATCGCCAAGCTCAAACAACTCGCCATCCAGTACCAGATCAAGCAGTACCGTGAAAGCACGCAGTTTTACCTGGCGTTCAGCGATGTCATGCGGCGGTACGGTCGGATGCGCGAGACCGAGTTCATGGCACGCTACTTCCTTTCGACCAACCCCTTTGAAGCGCTCAGCTATGCCACGATGGGCCTGACGCTGTTGCGGCGCGGCAAGCTGAAGCCGGAGCTCCCCATGCTACGGGGCGAGGGAAAGCTGGCCAAGCTGTTCGATCGAGTAGCAGAGCTGGAGGGACGCAAATGAGGTCGTATCTCTTTTACCCCGGCTGCTCGATGGACGCCTCAGCGCAGGAGTACCAGAGCGCCATGCTGGCCGTCTTCAAGGCCCTGGGCGCCGAGGTGCGCGAGGTCGAAGATTGGACCTGTTGCGGTGCAAGCGTGGCCCCCGTGATGAGCGATCTGCTGGGGTTGGCGCTGCCGGCGCGCAATCTGGCCATCGCCGAAAGGATGGGTGGCAGCCGGACGATGGTGGTCGGTTGCAGCGCCTGCTTCACCAGCTTCGCGCGCACCAACGCTGCGGTGGCCAATCCGGCTACCCTGGCCCGCGTCAACCAGGCGCTGGAGGTCGAAAACCTCAGCTACGGGGGCACGATCACCGTGCGCCACATGCTGGACGTGCTGGCCAACGACTTCGGCCCGGCTGCTATCGCCCAGCGGGTGGTGCGACCGCTGACGGGGCTCAAGGTGGCACCCTATTACGGTTGCCAGACCGTCCGTCCTTATGCGGCTTACGACGATGGCCAGCGGCCCTGGTCCATGGTGGGCATCCTGGAAGCGCTGGGCGCCACCGTTTACCATCACCTGCAGGAGGCCACCTGTTGCGGCACTGCCCTGCTGACCACCAAGCCGGAGCTGGGCCTGCGCATTGCGGGCAGCATTTTGGATGCGGCCCTGCCCGCCGATTGCCTCACCACCGTGTGTCCCATGTGCCATATGAACCTGGATTCGTACCAGGACAAGGTCTCGCGCGTCCTCGGCAAACCGATCAAGATCCCGGTCACATTCCTGCCCCAACTGATCGGCCTGGCGTTCGGCATGTCGGAGCGCGAGCTGCAATTCAAGCGCCACGTGGTGCCTGTGGAACCGGTGCTGACCAAGCTGGCAGAGCAGGCCGCAGTTGCCTGAGGCGGTGCTGGCTTCCCGTCGAAGGGGGCGAGATATGAATCTGGCGGACATCGTACAAAAGCTGGACCTGCAGGTCTGCGCCGGGGCAGATCGCTTAGCTGAGAAAGAGGTTACCGGCGGCTACGCGTGCGATTTGCTCAGCTATGTGATGGCCAAAGCCAAAGGGGGTAACCTCTGGTTGACCGTGCAGGGACATCCCAACATCGTGGCCGTGGCCGACCTGGTGAACCTGGCGGGCGTCGTGGTGACCGAAGGGGCCAAGATTGATCCTGCCACTGTGGAGAAGGCAGAGCAGGAAGGTGTCCCGCTTCTGGCATCATCACTGACCACCTATGAGATTGCCGGTCGGCTGTATGCGTTGGGTGTGACGTGAAGCGTGGCGACAGCAGGCGACCTGGCGGCCGGCGATTGCGCCGCTCGCAGGCTGGAGCATCCTGATCTGAAGCACTGGTCGGCATGTATGCGTGAGCTAAGCCTCCACATCCTGGATGCATTGCAGAACTCCCTGGAGGCGGGAGCGACGCTGGTTGAGCTGACCGTGGATGAGGACCTGGGCGCCGATCGTTTGACGATCACCATTCGCGACAACGGGAGGGGGATGGACGAGGCTACATTGAGGCATGTAACCGACCCGTTTTTTACTACACGCAAGACTCGACGCGTAGGCCTGGGCATCCCCCTCTTCAAGGCGGCGGCGGAGCATTGCAACGGGAGTTTCGTAATCACGTCGGCCCAGGGAGAGGGCACGACAGTAGTGGCGACGTTCCAACACAGCCACCTGGATCGTGCGCCATTGGGGGACATCGCCGGGACGCTGCTGTCGTTCATCCTGGGCGGGATGTGTGACGTGAAGTATGTGCATCGGGTGGTAAAGGGAAACAAGGAAACAAGGGGGAAGGAAACAAGGGAGGAGGAAACAAGGGAAGAGGATAGCAGGGAACTGAAGGAGTTCGAGTTCAGCACGGTGGAGATCAAGGCTGAGCTGGGGGACATCCCTCTGACACACCCGGCTGTGCGGGAGTGGTTGCGCCAGCTCTTGATCGAGGGAGAGGCCGAGCTATCGGCGACAGGCTGAGTTTCCAGCGGCGGCTATGCCATTTTTTGCAGCGGACTTGCATATCCACACGGTCCTTTCGGCGTGCGCCGAGGCGGAGATGCTGCCCGAGTTCATCGTGGAGCAGGCACTGGCCGAAGGACTGGACCTGATCGCCGTGACGGATCACAACTCGTCCGAGAACGCCGCTGCCGTGATCCAGGCTGCCCAAGGGACAGGGATCGTGGTCTGGCCTGGAATGGAGGTGCAGTCTCGCGAGGAAGTTCACCTGCTGTGCTGGTTCGACGCGCTGGAACAGGCGCTGGCCTGGCAAACCGTCGTCTACTCCCATTTGCCGCCTTTGAAGAACAAACCGGAGGTCTTCGGCGAGCAGGTGGTGCTGGCGGCCAGCGGGGAGCCGATCGGTTTCGAGGAACGGTTGCTGGCGACCTCTACCTCCCTCAGCGTGGAAGAGGTGGTACAAGGAGTGCGGCGGCTGGGCGGGCTTTGCATCCCGGCCCATGTGGATCGGCCGATGTACAGCATCATCGCCAACCTGGGCTTCATCCCGCCGGAGCTGGACATTCCCGGCGTGGAGATTTCGCATCTGTTGGGCGCAAAGGAAACACGAGCCCGGTTCCCACAACTGGCGCGCTACGGGCTGATCGCCAACAGCGATGCGCATCGGCTGAGAGAGATGCGACGCCGCACCACGCTGAAGCTGGCTCACCGGACGGTTGCCGAACTGAAGCACGCGCTGGCCGGCGAGGGAGATCGGGGCGTCTGGGTGGACGGGATCAGGACTACACCCTGTGAGTAGAGACCGACGAAGGCGGAACATTGATTGAGAGGCCGTACGGCTTTCTCATTGCGAAAGGTTTCTGTGGGTTGCGACGCGGAATGTGCTGCGTTATCATACGTGGCATCTAACGAAGGGAGGTGAGTTCAAGATGACCACCATAGCAGCCCATACTTTGGAAGTGGCGCGCCAGCTTGTGCCGATGTCCAGCGCCGACTCGAGTCTGCGCGAGATCCTGGCGAATGAGATCCGCCGCCGGATGAACCGTTACGAATTACTGAACCGACGCTTTGTAGCCAAGTACAAAATGAGCTTCGAAGAATTCCGCGATCAAAAAGTGGTGGAAAAGCAAGGGTACAGTTTCGAAGTCGAATCGGACTATTGCGACTGGGAAATGGCGGTGACCGGTCTTGCGACTCTGAGGGAGCAATTGGCAAAACTGGGAGCGGGCTCGGATGACGCAGGGAGTTGATGCCTGGGAGCACGAGATCATCGCCGCAGCAGGTGCATTTTCGTTCGTCAGAGCGATTCAAACGCTGGACAAGAACCCGGCGGCCTTGAAGATGCGCCTTCTGCTCGGACCTGAGCTATTCGTCCAGATTTACATCAACGTGGTCACGGGCGTTCAGAACCTGGTGTTGGTCTTGGGAAGGCAACGACTTTATGCGCGTGATTGTGTGGGCGGTGCCTGGCATCGGCATCCTGCCGATGATCCCGACGCCCATGACTTCAGCGCTGCAGGCGCAACTCCGATAACGATTGCCGATTTTCTGGCAGAAGTTCAAGAATTGCTAGAGCAGATGAGTTTGTTGTGAAGACCGGGCTGAAACCGACCGCCATGTCAAACTATGAGACTTTGGACTGAACACGCATGGCGTACATCAGGGGGAGAAGAAGCTCCGGCAGCAGGCGTTGCCGTAAGCACATTGACAACCGAAGATCGGTTTGCGGCCGCTCTGGTGAGCGGTTGGGAAGCGGACACCTGGCGTGAGGCATCGGGCATTGCCGGCCAGCTGGCGCAGCATGCCGCGGCGGCCCTTTCGGCCGGACAACCGACGGATGCCGTGGTGCAAGATGTGCTCGCCGCTCTGCCGGCGGGCGAGCACATCGCGGTGGGACTGTTGCGAATCGGCGGCGATGGCCGTGCTGGCCTGGCCGAGATCGAAGCTCCGCCGCTGTTCATGGCGCGTCGCGGCGATTTCGTTTTGCTTCCCGTCGTCGAAGAGGAGCTAAGCGGCCGGTTGGTGCGCCACTGTGACTTCACCGTGCAGGCGGGCGATCACCTGGCTATGGTGAGCGAGAGCTACATTTGCGCGCACAGGGGGGACCGGGTATGGAACTGGCGCGAGGTCGCCCTCTCGGTCCGCCGGCTGACGGCCACCGGCGGAAGCGCAGAGGAGCTGGCGGGGGCATTGGTGCGGTTGGCGAATCAGCGAATCAGCGAATCGGCGAATCTCGCGGAAAATCATTCGCCGTTCGCCATTCGCTATTCGCCGATTGCCATCCTCGCCCTGTTCGTCCGGCCCATGCGCACGGCAACGGTGTGGAGCGGACCGCCGGCCGACCGAAGGCGGGATCAAGAGGCGCTGAACCGGCTGCTGGCCGAGGCGGGGACGCGCATCATCTGCGGGGATACAACGGCCGAAATTGCCGCCCGGCTGCTGGGAGCTCGTTTGCTCCTGGACCCCAGGCCGGCGGAAGGCTGGCGGGATGTGCCGCCCACCTCACGGCTGATGACGCAAGACGGCGCGGCGCCGGTCGCGCTGGTCACAGAAGGGGTGGTGACCCTGCGCACGGCGGCCGACCGGTTGGCCGCAGTCAGACGTTCACAAGATCTGCTCGGCCGCACCGACGGCGCTTCTCGACTGGCAAGAGTGCTGCTAGAGGCGGACCACATCACATTCCTGGTCGGCCAGGCAGTTAACCCGGCGCAAACCGAGCAAGACGGCACGCCGCTGCGCAAGGCGGCGGTAGCCAGGTTAGCCGAGGTATTGCGGGCACGAGGGAAGATTGTGACGGTGGAGCATTTATGAAGGAGTACCGTCTCGTCCAACACAGGAGGTAGGAGGTACTGTTCATGGAACAACCTAAAATCGGAGTTTACGTCTGCGACTGTGGCGTGAACATCGCGGCCACAGTCAACGTGCCCGAGGTGGTCAAGTTCGCCTCGGGCCTGCCCAACGTCGTCATTGCGCGCGAGTACAAGTACATGTGCTCAGACCCCGGCCAAAAGATGATCCAGCAGGACATCCAGGAGCTGGGGCTGAACCGCGTCGTAGTTGCGGCCTGCTCCCCGCGCATGCACGAGCCCACCTTCCAGAACGCCGCGGCCGCGGCCGGCATGAACCCTTACCACTTTGCCATGGCCAACATCCGCGAGCACGTCTCCTGGGTGGTGGACGACGTGAAGCAAGGCACGGAGAAGGCCAAGCGCCTGGTCAACGCCATGGTGATGCGTGTGGCCCTGCAAGAGCCCCTTTACTCGCGCAAAGAACCGGTCACCCCGGCGGCGCTGGTGGTCGGCGGCGGCATCGCGGGGATTCAGGCAGCTCTGACCATCGCGGATGCAGGTTACAAGGTGTACCTGGTCGAGCGGGAACCGTCCATCGGCGGCCACATGGCCCAGCTCGATAAGACGTTCCCAACGCTCGACTGTAGCACCTGAATACTGGGGCCCAAGATGATGGATGCCGGTCGGCATCCCAACATTGAGCTCCTGACCTACAGCGAGGTCGAAGAAGTCTCCGGCTACGTAGGCAACTTCACCGTGAAGGTGCGGAAGAAGGCCCGCTACGTAGATCCTGAAGCGTGCACCGGCTGCGGTCTCTGCTGGTCTGAGTGCCTGACCAGGCGCATCCCGCGACTCAAGCTCATCAAGATGGGGCAGATGAGCCTCGGCGAAAGGAGGCCCGGCGACCGATGAACGCGTATTCCCCCGAACGAGTCGAAGAGATCATCCGCAGATACGATGCGGATATGACCAATAGCCTGGCCATCCTGCAGGACATCCAGCGCGAATACAACTACTTGCCCCGACAAGCACTGGAGCTGGTGGCCGAGCGCGTCGGGCTGCCGGTGGGCCATGTCTACCGGTTGGCCACCTTCTTCAAGGCCTTCAGCCTGCACCCCAAGGGCGAGCACCAATGCAAGGTATGCCTGGGCACCGCCTGCCATGTCAAAGGCGGCGCGCTGATCCTGGAAACGCTGGAAAAGGAGCTGGGCATCAAGGCGGGCAACACCACCGCCGACGGCAAGTTCTCGCTGGAAGGGGTGCGCTGCCTGGGCGCATGTGCCCTGGCGCCCATCGTCGTCATTGACGAGGAGCCGCTGGGGCAGATGACGCCCGATGCGGCCACGGGCAAGATACGAGAACTGCGCGCCGGCAAGACGGTGTCCGTACCGGCCCAGGTGACGCCACAAGCACCTGTCAAAGCAACCGTAGATCTCTCCGCTGTACCGCCGCGGGGCAGCAGGTAAGGAGGTGCGAAGATGCCCAAACTTAAGAACCTGGATGAACTGCGCCAGTTGCGCGCGAAACTACAACAGGAAATCAAAACGCGCACCGAGACCAACACGACGATCATCATCGGCATGGGCACATGCGGCATTGCGGCCGGCGCGCGCGAAGTGATGCAAGCCTTCCTGAACGAGCTCGACGCGCGCGGCATTGACGCCCATGTCGTGACCACCGGTTGCATCGGCATGTGCTCGAAGGAACCCCTGGTGGACATCCAGCAAGGGGATGGCCCGCGCATCACCTACGGAAACGTCCGACCCGATATGGTGCCGCGGATTATCGAAGAACATATCATCCAGGGCAACGTGGTGTCGCCCTGGGTGGTGGGCCAGATGGCAAGGGGGTAAAACATGGCTGAGCAATATCCTTCGTCTGAGCTTGCGCGAAGCGTGCATCGAGCTGACGTTCTGGTGAGCTGCCTCCATGGCCGAGCCCCCGAATTTGTGCCGACGCTCCAGGAGGAGATCGGCCGCCGCGGCCTGGCCGAAGAGGTGCGCGTGGTTGAAACCGGCTGTCGCGGCTTTTGCAGCATGGGGCCCGTCCTCACCATAGAGCCGGGCGGCATCTTTTACGTCAACGTCCAGGTGGCCGATGTCCCCGAACTGGTGGAAGAGACCCTGATCAAGGGCCGGGTGGTACAAAAGCTGCTTTACAAGGAGCCGGTGAGCCGCAAGGCCGTGCAGGAATATGACCAGATCCCCTTCTACGCCAGGCAGATGCGCATCGTGTTGGGCAACTCAGGCCGCATTGATCCCACCTCTATCGAGGAATACATTGCCGTGGGCGGTTACGAAGCACTGGGCAAAGTGCTCAGCTCCATGACCCCGGAGGCGGTGATCGAAGAGATCAAGAAATCGGGGCTGCGCGGCCGCGGCGGTGCCGGTTTCCCCACCGGCCGCAAATGGGAGCACACGCGCCACGCCAAAGGCGAGATCAAATACGTGATCGCCAACGGCGACGAAGGGGACCCCGGCGCATTCATGGATCGCGCACTGATGGAAGGCGATCCCCATGCCGTCATCGAAGGCATGATCATCGGCGCGTATGCCGTGGGCGCACACCAGGGCTACATTTACGTCCGCGATGAGTATCCGCTGGCAGTGAAGAACCTCAGCATCGCCATTCAGCAGGCCCGCGAGTACGGGCTGTTGGGCAAGGACATCCTGGGGTCCGGGTTCGATTTCGACATCAAGATCGTCCGTGGGGCCGGCGCGTTCGTCTGCGGCGAGTCCTCTGCGCTGATGCAATCGCTGGAGGGCAAGGTAGGTGAGCCGCGGGCCAAGCACATCCACGCCACCGAACGCGGCTTGTGGGACCGGCCGTCGTGTCTCAACAACGTGGAAACCTGGGCCAATGTCCCCCACATCATCAACAAGGGCGCAGACTGGTTCGCCTCCATCGGCACCGAACGCAGTAAGGGCACCAAGGCGTTCTGCCTGGTGGGGAAGGTGCGCAACCCCGGCCTGATTGAAGTCCCCATGGGCATGACGCTCAAGGAGATCGTGTACGACATCGGCGGCGGGCCGCCCAAGGGCCGCAAGGTCAAGGCCGTCCAGACCGGCGGGCCGTCCGGCGGATGCATCCCGGCAAGCATGCTCGACATCCCGGTGGATTACGAGACCCTCACCGAAGCCGGTTCCATGATGGGTTCGGGCGGCATGATCGTGATGGACGACCGCACCTGCATGGTGGATATCGCCCGCTACTTCCTGGAATTCCTCAAGGATGAGTCGTGCGGCAAATGCTCAACCTGCCGTGAGGGGATCAAGCGGATGCTGGAGATCCTGACCCACATCTCGGACGGGACGGCCCGGCCGGGCGACCTGCAGATGCTGGAGGCGCTGGCCATGACCGTGGCCAGAGCTTCTTTGTGTGGGCTTGGCAAATCGGCGCCCAACCCTGTCTTGAGCACGCTGCGCTACTTCCGCGAGGAATACGAGCAACACATCAACGAACGATTCTGTCCGTCCGGGGTCTGCCGCAGCCTGATCGCCTATGTCATACTCGAGGACAAATGCAAGGGCTGCGGGCTGTGCGTCAAAGTGTGTCCGCAAGAGGGCATTTCCGGCGTGCAGAAGCAGCCGCATGAGATTGACCAGGTCAAATGCATCCAGTGCGGCGCCTGCTTCGAGGCGTGCAAGCTCGACGCCGTTCAGGTCGTGCCAAAAGCCGCAGTAATTGCGGGCCAGACGGCCGTGCCGATCGGCGGCAGGGTCCCGGCAGGCGCGCCGGCCAGCCCGCAGGGCACAAGCGGCGGCAACGGCCGCAAGGTCGCAGGGAGGTAAAACTATGGCCAGGACAACACTGATCATTGACGGCCAGCCCATCCAGGCCGACGACAGCATGACCATCCTGGAGGTCTGCCGCAAGAACAACATCCACATCCCCACCCTGTGCTACCATCCGGTGTTGGAGCCGTACGGTGCGTGTCGCCTGTGCACCGTCGAGGTGATACGTCGCGGCTGGTCGAGCCTCCAAACCGCCTGCACACATCCGGCCTGGGACGGACTGGAAGTACGCACCAATTCTCCCGATGTGCGCGAAACGCGCAAGATGATCCTGAGCCTGATGCTCTCGCGCACGCCCAACGTGCCGGTGATCCAGGAGCTGGCCGCGGAGTACGGTGTCACCGAGCCGCCGTTCCCGGTGGATGACCCGAACGAGAAATGCATCCTGTGCGGCTTGTGCGTGCGGGTATGCAATGACATGGTCAAGGCCCATATCCTCAACTTCTCCAGCCGTGGCGTGGATCGCAAGGTCGGCCCGCCTTTCATGGAGAAGACACGACAGTGCATCGGCTGCGGCGCGTGCACCATTGTCTGTCCCACCGGCGCCATCGAGATCGTGCTGGAGAAGAACGCGATCTACGCAGCCAAGCCGCTGGGGCCGACCTCGGCCATCTATGTGCCGTCGTTGCAGGCCGTCCCGCGCGTGCCGGTGATTGATACCGACTCGTGCATCCGTTTCCGCCAGTACGATCGCACCGACGGCGCGATTGCGGATGCCTGCGGCGCCTGTCAGATGCTCTGCGAGGCCAATGCCATTGATTTCACTCAACAGGATGAGATCGTGGAGCTGAACGTCGGCGCGATCGTCGTGGCGACCGGCTTCCAGATGTGGGACTCGAGCAAGCTGAGCCAGTACTCCTACGGCAGGTCGCCCAATATCATCACCAGCCTGGAGTTTGAGCGCCTGTCCAACGCGGCCGGGCCCACCGGCGGCCAGATCCTCACGGCCGATGGCGTGAAGCCGGAGCGGGTGGCGATCATCCACTGTGTCGGCTCGCGCGACAAGAACCCTAACGCGCACGAGTACTGCTCGCGCATCTGCTGCATGTACTCGCTGAAGCAGGCGCACCTGGTGCGCGACAAGACGAACGCCGAGGTCTATGAATTCTACATGGACATGCGTGCGTTCGGCAAAGGGTACGAGGAGTTCTACGAGCGCGTCCAGGAGGAAGGGGTGGTGATGGTGCGCGGCCGTGGGGCCGAGGTGCAGGTGCTCGAGAACGGCAAGCTGCGCGTGACGGGCGAGGATGCCAACCTGGGCAAGTTAGTGGCCGTGGACGTGGACATGGTCGTGCTCAGCGCGGCCATCGAGCCGCCGGCCGACGCCCAGAAGATCGCGCAGCTCTTCGGCCTCTCGCGCACGCCCGATGGCTGGTTCGCAGAGGCCCATCCCAAGCTGAAGCCGGTCGAGACCAATACCGACGGCGTGTTCCTGGCCGGCGCGGCCCAGGGGCCGAAAGACGTGCCCGATACGGTTGCCCATGCCGGCGCGGCCGCTTCGATGGCCCTGGCGCTGTTGAACCGAGGTGAGGTCACCATCTCGCCGCAAGTGGCGGTGGTGGACGAGAAGCTCTGCTCGGCCTGCAAGACCTGCCTGAGCATCTGCCCGTATGCGGCGATCAGCTTTATCATCGAGGACAACGTGGCACGGGTCAACGAGGCGCTATGTAAGGGCTGCGGCACCTGTGTGGCGACCTGCCCGGCCGGCGCAATCACGGGCAAACACTTCACGGACGACCAGATCATGGCGCAGATTGAGGGACTGTTCCGCGTGCCGCAGACGGCGCTGACGTAAGATGTCATGCCTCCCGGCCTGTACCGATATGCCTTTGGCGATGAAACAGGCGATCCAGGATTTGCGTTCGAGCGGGGATCGACGCGCTATTGGGTGTTCACGTTGTTGCTAATCGAGGACCCAGAACCGTTGCGCCAACGGATAGAGGACCTGCACGCCGAGGTGGGCATCCCAACGCATGTCGAATTCAAATTCCATAAGACCTCGGACAGCAACCGGCTCGCCTTTCTGGCTGCGATCAAAGCATATTCGTTCCAGGGACATGCGCTGGTTGTGGACAAAATGCACCTGTCACCTGAATGGCGTAGCCTTCGCGACGTGGGCTTCTACGGAGCGTTTGTCGCAGAATTAGTCAGGCGGATACCGCCTGGCGAGCTGGGTGAAACAGTTATGGTACTGGATCAGTTCGGCCCGCCTGGGAGAATGCTGCGAGAATTGCGCAGCCGATTGCAGACGCCCGGTGGCAGGCAAAGCTCGCGGCTCTTCAAAAAGATCCTGTTGAAACGGTCACGAGGCGAGAACCTGATCCAGTGCGCTGACATGGTCGCAGGCGCCTTGATGAGAGAAATCAGTGACGGAGATAGACGATTCTTCGATCTTGTACGTGAGAAGGTCACCGTGTGGCGGCTGTGAGCACATAAAAACCCGCCCAGCTAGCTCGGGAAAACACCGAGCAGGCCACCATTCCGGCGGCTTTTCGCTGGGCGGGAGAAAACCGGTTACCCGGTTTGTTTACAACGCCAGTATAGCACAGACTCATGAGCGAGTCAAGAAGGAGTTCTCAACCTATGGCCGATAATGGCAAATTCGAACCCCGAATCGTTGCCTTTCTCTGCAACTGGTGCACGTACACGGCGGCCGATACGGCGGGCGTCTCTCGCATGAAGCAGCCGCCTAACGTGGACATTATCCGCGTGATGTGCACCGGCCGCATTGACCCGGTGTTCGTCCTTAAGGCCTTCGCCGAGGGTGCCGACGGCGTGATCATCTCCGGCTGCCATCCGCCCGGGGACTGCCACTATAACAACGGCAACTACAAAACCTTCCGTCGCATGCCCCTGGTAGAGGCGCTGTTGCAACAGTACGGCATCGAGAAAGAGCGCTTCCATTGGGGCTGGATCTCCGGCGCGGAGGCGCCCAAGTGGGCCCAGCTCACATGGGAATTCACCGAGCAGGTGCGCAAGCTGGGGCCGCTCAACTGGAAGCAGCAGTTCACGAGCAAGGAGGATTGAGCGATGGGACAGAACGGCAAGCTCAAGCTGGGCCTCTATTGGGCCGCTTCCTGCGGTGGCTGCGAGATCGCGGTCGTCGAACTGCGCGAAAAGCTGTTGATTGTGGACCAGGTAGCGGACATCGTCTTCTGGCCCTGCGCCACCGACTTCAAATACAAAGACGTCGAGAGCTATCCCGACGGCTACATGGATGTCTGCTTCTTCAACGGCGCGATCCGCACCTCCGAAAACGAGCACCTGGCCCACCTGTTGCGCAAGAAGTCCAAGATCCTGGTGGCGTTCGGCTCCTGCGCCTACGAAGGGTGTATCCCCGGCCTGGCGAACCTCTTCGACCGTGAATCCATCTTCCGCCGGGTCTACCTGGAATCGGAATCGGCCGACAACCCGAACAAAGTCGTCCCGCAACAGGCCTATCATATGCCCGAGGGCGAAATCGAGATCCCCAAGTTCTACAACACGGTCAAGACCCTGGCCCAGGTGACCGACGTGGACTATTTCCTGCCCGGCTGCCCGCCGCAGGACCCGCAGATCTGGGCCGTGATCGAGGCGATCGTGTCGGGCAAGCTGCCGCCCAAGGGCAGCGTGGTCGGCGCCAACGAGAAGACGGTCTGCGACGAGTGCAAACACGTGCGGGAGGAGAAGAAGATCAAGAAGTTCTACCGCTACCACGAGATCATCCCCGACTCTACCAAATGCCTGTTCGACCAGGGGATCATTTGTGCAGGGCCGGCGACCCGAGGGGGCTGTGGCGCGCTCTGCACCAAAGTAGACATCCCCTGTCGCGGCTGCTACGGCCCGCCGCCCAACGTCGTGGATCAGGGTGCGTCGCTACTGGCCGCAGTCGCGTCGGTGGTGGATGCCGACACCGAAGAGGAAGCGCGCCGCATCGTGGGTGAGATCCTCGACCCGGTCGGGACGTTCTATCGCTTCAGCCTGCCGGCGTCGTTGCTTCATCGGGCGAGGAGGTGATACATGCAAAAGATCAGCATTGACCCCATCACCCGGCTGGAAGGGCATGGCCGGATTGATATCTTTCTGAACGATGAGGGCGATGTCGCCAACGCGTACATGGTGATCCCAGAGCTGCGCGGGTTCGAGAAGTTCGCCGAGGGCCGGCTGGTAGAAGAGATGAACGATATCACCCCGCGCATCTGTGGCGTCTGCCCCGAGGCGCACCACATGGCGGCCACCAAGGCGTGCGATGCAGTGTACCATGTGGACCCGCCGCCGACGGCCAAGAAGCTACGCGAGCTCTTCTACTCCGCCTTCTACGTCGCGGATCACACCGTCCACTTCTACATCCTGGCCGCGCCCGATTTCGTCCTCGGCCCGGATGCGCCGCCGGCCCAGCGCAACATCCTGGGCCTGATCCACAAGGTGGGCGTGGAGACCGGCACAGCCGTGATCCAGGCGCGCGGCAAGGCCATGGACATCGTGGGCGCTCTGGGCGGCCGCAAGGTGCACCCCACTTTCGGCGTGCCCGGCGGCGTCGCCAAACGCATCACCGAGGAGGAACGGGCTCAGTTCGAGAAGACCGCGCGCGAGCTGGTGGATTTCGGCTTGTTCACCCTGCAACTCTTCAAAGATGTCGTGCTGAAGAACCAGGCTTATGTAGACCTGATCCTTTCGGAGGCGTTTACCCTGCCTACCTACTACATGGGCACGGTAGATGCCAACAACAAGGTCAACTTCTACGACGGCAAGGTGCGCGTGGTCGGGCCGGACGGCGTGGAATTCGTCAAGTATAGCCCCAACGAATACCTGGAGGTAGTGGCCGAGCGGGTCGAGCCGTGGACCTATCTCAAGTTCCCCTACCTGAAAAAGGTGGGCTGGAAAGGGCTGGTGGCAGGGAAAGACAGCGGCGTCTACCAGGCGACCCCGCTCTCACGGCTCAACGCGGCCGACGGCATGGCCACCCCGCGGGCACAGGAGGCCTACGAGGAGTTCTATGCCACGTTGGGCGGCAAGCCGGTGCACCACACACTGGCGACCCACTGGGCGCGGCTGATCGAGCTGTTGTACGCGGCCGAGCGGCTGCTGGAGCTGTGCACCGACCCCGACATCACCAACCCGCACGTGCGCAACCTGCCGACGGAGAAGCCAACCGAAGGTGTGGGCATCGTCGAGGCCCCGCGCGGCACCCTGACACACCACTACGTCACCGACGAGCGCGGGGTGGTCAAGCGGGCCAACCTGATCGTCGGCACGACGAACAACTACGCGCCCATCGCCATCTCGGTGCGCAAAGCAGCCCAGGCAGTGATCAAGAAGGGGGTGATCACTGAAGGGATCCTGAACCGGGTGGAGATGGCCTTCCGCTCTTACGATCCGTGTTTCGGCTGCGCAACGCATGCGCTCTCCGGGCAGATGCCGCTGGAGGTACGGATCTTCGACGCGAACGGACAGATCAAAGAGGTGCTGAAACGTGGCTAGTACTGCCTGAAAAACGCCGCCAGACACGATACTTTTCAGATTCAGGAGGCAACGTGGCACTTTTCACAGCAATGCAAGCGTTCGACATGGCCATGCAGATCGAGAAGAACGGCGAAGCGTTTTATCACGCTGCTGCGGACAAGGCAGCGGACCCAACCGTTCAGGATGTGTTCCAGGAGCTGGCCCGCCAGGAGCAACGGCACTATGTGGCGTTTGAGAAAATGGCGGCACGGCTGGGCAGGCTCCACGAGACACCCATTTGGACAGACGACGAGTATCGTCGCTACCTGCAGGCCACCCTGGAAGGACATCTGTTCAGCGGGCCAGATAAAGCGCTGGCTATGGCCGAAAAGGCCGAGGACGCTACCCTGGCGTTACAGGGGGCTATCGGCTTCGAGAAAGACACACTGCTGTTCTACTATGAACTGCGTGAAATGCTGGATGAAACCGATCGCGCTGTGCTGACAGATATCATCCGTGAGGAGAAAGCCCATGTGCAGCGCCTGGCGCGGATGTTGAACTGAGGTCCGCCGCATCTGCCATCGTGCCGGCCCAGGACCAGCGGGGCTTTGACCTTGCAAACCTGGGCCGTGTTGTCCTGAGGAGGACGGTTATGCCAGCCAAGAAATCCCATCCCTGGTGGAAGTGCTCCGAGTGCGGTTACACGTTCCAGGCCGCGCCGCCTCCGCCCGAGACCTGCCCGAGCTGCCAGCAGAAATGCGTGTTCATAGATATCACCTGCTACACGCCGGAATGCGGTCCCGGGACGCCCGACCCGCAGTTGATGAACACCCCGACGTCCGGCCGGGTGAGGAAGCAAGATTGAAGACATTGGTCTTGGGCCTGGGCAACCCTATCCTGACCGACGACGGGGTAGGCATCCACGTCGTCCGTAAAGCAGCGACGGCGTGCCAGCAGCCCGATGTGTCATTCGCCGAAGCGGCCGTAGGCGGGTTGCGCCTGCTGGAGTTGATCGCCGGATACGACCGGCTCATCCTGGTGGACGCGATCCAAACCCCGGATGGCCGGCCGGGCCAGATTTACCGGCTGGCCATCGGCGACCTGCGCGCGCCACGCCATGCCGGCTCGACCCACGATCTTTCTTTCCGGGAAGCCATCGCCTGGGGCCGACAAATGGGCCTGGCGCTGCCCGCCGACGAGGCCATTTCGATCATCGCCATTGAGGCGGAAGATGTGCTCTCTTTCGGCGAGACATTGACCCCCGCTGTCGCCTCTGCGGTGCCCATAGCGATGAAGCGACTACTAGAAGAGCTGCAAAACGGTATCCATGAGAGAAACGGGGCATGAAACTCAGAGACGCTCTTAAAGTCATCGAAGGAAAGGTCATCTCCAGGGATGTGGACCTGGATCTAGAGGTCACCACGGGCGGCGGCGCCGATCTCATGAGCGATGTGCTCGCCTTTGCCAGCGAAGGGATGCTCTTGATGACGGGGCTGACCAATCCGCAGGTCGTTCGCACCGCCGAAATGGCCGGCATCGTTGCGATCGTTTTCGTGCGCGGCAAGATCCCGCCGCCGGAGACCATCGCCCTGGCCGAACAAAAAGGCATTCCCTTGCTGGCATCCAAATACACCATGTTCGAGACGTGTGGCCGGCTGTACGTGGCCGGCCTGCCCGCACAAGGGCTGTTCGAGTTGACGATACGGCGCTGGCACGACACCTTCGCGAAGCAAGTCTGATCGCAGCTCCCCACCCTGACCGCAACCACCAGGAGGCCACCCGTGCAGCCGGCCGGCGACAAGAAAGAGATCACCAAGCTTCAGGAGCTGACTTACGAGCTCAAAGTCGAAGATGCGATGACGCGCGCAGTGGTCACCGTCTCGCCCGATGCCACCATGTCCGAATTTCGCGAGATTTTGCGGGTGAATCGCATCTCCGGCACGCCGGTGGTAGAAGGCGGCAAGATGGTGGGCATCGTGAGCATCGAGGATCTGATCAAAGCCCTGGCGGCCGGCGAACAGCAGACAACTGTGCGCGAGAAAATGCATCCCAAGCCGGTAACCCTTTACGCCGACGAGCCCCTGGTGCACGCAGTGAGCAAGTTTGCTACGTTGCGGTTCGGCCGCTTTCCGGTGATTGACCGCTCGGGCCAACTGGTGGGGATCATCACCCAGGGCGACATCGTGCGCGCCATCCTCAAACGGTTGGAAATCAACTATCGTGATGAGGAGATCCACCGGTACCGCGCCAGCCATATTTTCGAGGATATCATCGCCGACGAGGTGGCCCTGGTCTTCGGTTATCGGGTAAAAGCGCGCGACTTCACCCACGCAGGGGAAGCTTCCAGCGGGCTGAAGCGGACCTTGAACCGCTTGGGCATCCGGCCTGATATCATCCGCCGGGTTGCGGTGGCCACCTACGAGGCGGAGATCAACATCGTGGTCTACAGCGTGGACGGGGGGGAGATTGTGGCCGAGGTGCGCCGAGATCGGATCAAAATCGAGGCGATGGATCGGGGGCCGGGCATCCCCGACATTGAACTGGCGATGCAGCCGGGCTGGTCCACGGCCCCCGATTGGGTGCGTGAGATGGGCTTCGGCGCAGGCATGGGCCTTCCCAACATCAAATCCTGTGCGGATGTCATGAAGCTGGAGTCCACGGTGGGGGTGGGGACCCACCTGACCATCATCATTTACCACGACGGCAACCGTGATCAGCGGGAGGCCGGATAGCCCTCAACAGATCCGGGGCAGTTGTTCCCCGCTCAGCATATCCACTACCCGCTGGCCGCCGATACGGCTGCGCAGCACCACCCGCCGCGGGTGATCGGCCACCACCTCGCCGATGATCGCCGCTTCTCGGCCCAACGGATGGCTGCGCATGGCCGCCAGGACAGCCTCGGCGGCTTCCCGCGCCACAATCACCAGACACTTCCCCTCGTTGGCCACGTAGAGCGGGTCCAGCCCCAGGATCTCGCACGCGCCGCGCACGGCATCCCCCAGTGGGATGCTGGCTTCGTCCAGTCGAATGCCCACCTTCGCCGACACAGCGATCTCGTTCAACGCGCTGGACACGCCCCCGCGTGTAGGATCACGCAGCACATGTACGGCTTCACCGCCAGCGGCCAACACCGCCCGCACCAGGTCATGCAACGGGGCCGAGTCGCTCTCCAGGGCCGTCTCGAAGGCCAGCCCCTCTCGCACCGACATGATGGCGATCCCGTGTTCTGCGATGCGACCGTTGATCAAGATCACGTCGCCGGGTCGAGCACGTTGCGGCGAGATGTGTACTCCCGGCGGGACCAGCCCGATGCCCGACGTGTTGATGTACAACCCATCCCCTTTGCCGTGGTCCACCACCTTGGTGTCGCCTGTGACCACCGGCACGCCCACTGCTTGCGCAGCATCGGCCAGGGAACGGACAAACTGCCACAACTCATCCATGGGCAGGCCCTCTTCGATGATGAAGGCGGCAGAGAGCGCCAACGGCTGTGCGCCGCACATGGCCAGGTCGTTCACCGTGCCGTGGACCGCCAGCGAGCCGATATCGCCGCCCGGGAAAACGCGCGGGGTGACCACAAAAGAATCGGTAGTGAAAGCCAATTGCGAATTGCGAATTGCGAATTGCGGATCCATACTGGTCAATCCGAAATCCGCAATCCGCAATCCCAAATCAAGCACGGCGCCGTCGTGCAGGGATTCCAGCAGCGGGTTGCGAAACGCAGGCAGATACATCCGCTCGATCAACATCTGCTGGAGCTTGCCGCCACCGCCATGGGCCAGGGTAACGGTCGGGTAGTCGCTGATAGGGATGGGACACTGGAGTGAGAAGGTTTGGGTCATCTTGGTGTTTCTTGTTGCGTATTGCGTACTGCGTATTGCATGCTGCGTATTGCGTGCTGCGTCTCAGGTTTCCCGCTGACCATAGTTGAAATACGCTGCGCAGGCGCCCTCGCTGGAGACCATCGGCGCGCCCAACGGGTGTTCGGGGGTGCATTCCCGGCCGAACGCGGCGCATTCATGGGGCTTCTTCAGGCCGCGCAGCACCTGACCGGCGATACACAACGCCGACTCCGCTGCCCGGACATCGCCGACCGCAAAGCGCAGCTCTGCGTCGAAGGCGGCATAGGCCTCCCGCAGCCGATAGCCGCTGAGCGGAATCGTGCCGATGCCGCGCCATGGCCGGTCACAGACTTCAAAGACCTCGTTGATCAACCGTTGGGCTCCCTGGTTGCCCAGCCGGGTCACGGCGCGCGTGTACTGGTTCTCTACACCCCAGCGGCCCTCCTCCAGGGCAACCAAAGCCATATAGATGCCTTGCAAAAGATCCAGGGGCTCGAAGCCCGTAACCACAATGGGCACTCGGTACCGCTCGGCGATGGGCTCATACTGCCAGTAGCCCATGACGGTACAGACATGACCGGCGGCCAGGAACGCCTGCACGTGGTTGTCGGCCGCGCCCAGGATGGCCTCCATAGCCGGCGGCACCAGCACATGCGAGGTGAGGATGGAGAAGTTGGTCAGGCCCAGTTGCTTCGCCTGCCAGACGGCCATAGCGTTGCCGGGAGCGGTGGTCTCGAACCCCACTGCAAAGAAGACTACCTGGCGGTCGGGATGTTTCTGGGCCAGTTTCAACGCATCCAGCGGTGAGTAGACCATGCGCACATCGCCGCCCTGCGCCTTGACGCTGAGCAGGTCGGCCTCGGAGCCGGGCACGCGCAACATATCGCCGAAAGAGGTGAAAATGACCTCCGGCCGCCGCGCGATAGCAATCGCCCGGTCAATCAGCTCTAAAGGCGTGACACACACCGGGCAGCCCGGCCCATGCACCAACGTCACCGACTCCGGCAACATGCGGTCCAGGCCCGACTTGATCAGCGTGTGCGTTTGCCCCCCGCAGATCTCCATGATCGTCCAGGGCCGTGTCACCGTGTGTTCGATCGCGGCCAGGAACTTGCGCACATCCTCTTCGCGCCGATACTCGTCAATGAAGCGCATCGTACCCCCTGATGGCTGATGGCTGGTGGCTGGTGGCTGATGGCTGATAGCTGATGGCTGGTGGCTGATGGCTGATGGCTGATAGCTGATGGCTGATGGCTGATGGCTGATGGCTGGTGGCTGATGGCTGGTGGCTGATGGTTGCTGTTCGCCATTCGCTGATTCGCCATTCGCTGATTCGCCATTCGCCGATTCGCCATTCGCCGATTCGCCATTCGCCATTCGCTGATTCGCCATTCGCTGATTCGCCATTCGCTGATTCGCCATTCGCTGATTCGCTATTCGCCATTCGCTGATTCGCCATTTGCCATTCGCTATTCCTCCACCTCGCCCATCTCCCGCAACAGCGTGAAAACCTCCTGCGCCTCCTGTTCATCCAACTTGTTCAGCGCGAAGCCGGCGTGGACGATCACGTAGTCGTTCACCTGCGCGTCCGGCACATAAGCCAGACAGACCTCTTTCGTCACACCGCCGAAGCTCACCTTGCCCATCGTGATGCCCAGCGGATTGGGCTCGATGCTCAGTATTTTCCCCGGTACACCCAGACACATAGTATCCTCCGTTTCAGGGGTCAGGAGTCAGGGGTCAGGGGTCAGGAGTCAGGGGTCAGGGGCCAGTGGTCAGGAGTCAGGGGTCAGGAGTCAGATACTGTCCCCTGACCACTGCCGCCTGTCCCCTGTCCCCTGTCCACTGTCCCCTGTCCACTGTCCACTGTCCCCTGTCCCCTGTCCCCTGTCCACTGCCCCCTGTCCCCTGTCCACTGCCCCCTGTCCCCTGTCCACTGCCCCCTGTCCCCTGTCCACTGCCGCCTGTCCCCTGACCACTGCCGCCTGTCCCCTGTCCACTGCCGCCTGTCCCCTGTCCACTGTCCCCTGTCCCCTGACCACTGCCGCCTGTCCACTGACCACTGTCCCCTGATCACTGTCCCCCGACCACTGACGCTGCAACGGCCACCTGTCCCAGGCTGATGCCGCCGTCGTTGGGCGGGACATGACGGTGCAGCAACACCTCGAACCCTGCGCGCGCCAGGGCTGCGGCCGCGCGCTCGGTCAAAATGCGATTCTGAAAACAGCCCCCGGTCAGCGCCACGCGCGGCTGGCCCACCCGGCGCGCCACTTCAATCATAGCATGCACCAGGCCGTTGTGGAAACGCGCCGAGATAGTGCCTATCGGCGTCCCGCGCCGGACGTCGGCCAGGACGGCTTCAATCAGGGGGCGCCAGTCCAGCGTAAGTGTTGCCGGAATCGAGGCTTCAGCCGGTTTCGTTTGTTGCCCAGACAAACCGGCTAAAGCCTCGATTCCGGATGGCTCGGCTCCCGTTACAAGTTGCAGGTCAAGGGGATACGCGCCAGCCTCGCTGGCATCCGCCACAAACTCCAGCCGCATAGCAGCCTGGCCCTCGTAACTGACCTGTTGATCCAGCCCTGCCAACGCAGCTACACCGTCGAACAGCCGGCCCATGCTGGTCGTGAGCGGGGCATTGAAGCCGCGCGCCAGCATCTGGCCCAACACCCGTCGTTCTGCCGGGGCAAAGGCCGCCACCGGCGCCAGGTCGTCCATCGCCAGCGCAGCCTCGCCGTACAGCTCCCAGAGCAACGCCAGCGCCACCCGTCGCGGCTCGTGGACGGCGGCATCTGCGCCGGGCAGGCGAAACGGCCGCAAATGGGCCACCCGCGTGTACCCGGTTGCATCCCCCACCAGAAACTCGCCGCCCCATACCGTGCCGTCAGGCCCATAACCGGTGCCGTCCCATGTCACCCCCAGCGCCGGCCCCTCGACCTGGTTCTCGGCCAGGCAGGAGGCCAGGTGTGCGTGGTGGTGCTGGACGGGGATGAGATTGCGGATTTCGGATTTCGGATTTCGGATTGACGCAGGAGATTGCCCCGCAAATCCGCAATCCGCAATCGGCAATCCGCAATGTTCAATCGCCCACTTCGTCGAAAGATAATCCGGGTGCATGTCGTGCGCGATGGCGACAGGCTCGGCCTCGTACAGGCGCAGAAAATCGGCAATGACGCGCTCGAACGCGGCCAGCGCCTCCGGCGTCTCCAGGTCGCCGATGTGCTGGCTGATGAAGACCTGCCGGCCGACGCTGAGCGCAACAGTGTTCTTCAGGTGCGCGCCCACGGCCAGGATGGTGGGAACCTCCTCCTTGAGCAGCACCGGCAGCGGCGCATAGCCGCGCGCCCGGCGCAGTAGGCGCGGCGCGCCGGCCACGATCCACGCCACGCTGTCGTCCACGTGGCGGGCAATAGGACGGTCGTGGATCAAGAACGCATCCGCCAGGTCTTTCAACCGCGCAAACGCTTCGTCGTTGTCCGTGCAGATCGGCTCGTCGGACAGGTTGCCGCTGGTCGCCACTACGGGAATGCCGACCTCCCGCATCAACAGATGATGTAACGGCATGTAAGGCAGCATGACTCCGAGGTACGGGTTATCGGGCGCGACCGAGGGCGACACAGTGATGCGGTCACGCCGTGACTCGAAGGCAGACTGTGAGCCTGGTGTGCCGGTTGCCTCAACGGGACTTTTGTCTGCGAGCCTGGCGAGCAAGACGATCGGGGCCTCGGGCGCCGTCAACAGGGCCTCGGCCTCCGGTGGTACGTGACAAAGCTGCCGCGCCATGGCCAGATCGCGCACCATAATCGCGAAAGGTTTGTCCCCCCGCCGTTTGCGCGCCCGCAACCGGCCCACCGCCTCGTCGTTGGTGGCATCTGCCAGCAACAGGAAACCGCCCAGCCCCTTCATCGCCACGATTTGGCCGGCACGCAACGCATCCGCTGCGGCCCGTAGGGCCGACACATTCTCATCATCCGGGATCGAGGCTTCAGCCGGTCTTTCGCCTGACCGGCTAAAGCCTCGATTCCATTGGCCATCCGCCATTCGCCGTTTACCGACAAATGCCACCTGTGGCCCGCAGGCCGGGCATGCGTTGGGCTGCGCATGGAAGCGGCGGTCCAGCGGGCTGTCGTACTCGGCCTGGCATTGCGGGCACATGGTGAAGTGCCGCATGGTCGTATTGGGACGATCATAGGGCAACGCCTGGATGATGCTGAAACGCGGGCCGCAATTGGTGCAATTCGTGAAGGGATAACCGAAGCGCCGGTCGTGGGGATCGAACACCTCGGCCAGGCAGTCGGAACATGTAGCCACATCGGGCAGGACCAGGACCGTCTTGACACCGGCGCTATCGCTATGGCGGATCTCAAAGCCGCGATAACCGACGGGATCGAGCCAGGCGCTGCGCAGGCTGTGCACGATGGCGCGCGGAGGCACTTCGGCGGGCAGGCGCTCCAGAAAACGCCTCAAGGCCTCGGCCGGCCCTTCTGCTTCGATAAAAACCCCGGCCGAATCGTTGATCACCCAGCCGGCCAGTCCCAGCTCAGTCGCCAGGCGATAGACAAACGGCCGGAAGCCAACTCCTTGCACGGCGCCATGGATCTCAACGCGCAGGCGACTCAACGACAACTCCATCCCCACCACATGCCGATCTTACTCAACCTCAATGCTCTCGACGCGCAACTCCCTGCCGCCACTGAGGCGCGCCCCCGGGCTGCCGCAAGCCGGACAAAGGGGCAGAAACGGAACTTCAGGGTGAAAAACATGGCCGCAAGCGCCGCAGGTTGCGCTGGCCGGCTCCCGCCGGAAACGCAGCAGCGCGCCCTCGGCCACAGTGTCTTTGCTCAGCAAATCGAAGTAAAACTGGATGGAATCGGTCACGAAACCGGTCAACTCTCCCACCAGCACATCAATCGCCGTTACACGTCTTGAGCCGACCCCGTTCGCCGCCTCCACGGCGATGTTCAGGATGCTCTGCGTCACCGAAAGCTCATGCATGGGGAGAGTATAGCCCAGGAGTGCGATTTCCTCAAATGCGACCCGTGATGTAGCCCTCCAGGCTGCGGATCGCCACCTCCTGCTCCGAGATGATGGCCTTGCCCACGTCGCCGATGGTCACAATCCCCACCAGCTTCTCCCCCTCCACCACCGGCAGGTGGCGGATGTGACGCTCGGTCATGATGGCCAGGCACTGATAGACCGTCATGTCGGGTGTCGCAGTGATAACCGGCGAGCTCATCAGTTCGGAGACCAGGGTGTCCCTGGAAAAGCGGCCTAGCAGGATGCACTTGCGGGCATAATCTCGCTCGGAAAAAATGCCCACCAGCTTACCGTTCTGGACCACTGGCAGCGCGCCGACGTTCTTCTCCGCCATCAGCTCCAGGGCGCGATAGACTGTGGCATCGGGTTCGATGGTCCAGACCTCCGGTTTGTGGCGCAAGATCTCTTTGATGGTGATCATCTTCGGTTTCTCCTCGTCTGATTCATTCGGGACGGGTCTCGAAACTCAACTTCGGGTTTCTGTGCCCGCCCTTGCGTGAACGCTCATAGCGCCGGCACCATTCATCGAAGTGGGCCTTACGGTTGTAAACCATCGTCGGGATGCAGTTCAAGATGTCCAGCTCGGGGCTGGGGCGCCAGCCCAGGCGCCGATGGGTGTAGCTGGCGTCCACGTTCAGCTTCATGTCAATGTAATCCCCCATCCACGACCGCTCGAACGGCATGACCCCGGTCAGCCGGCCCCACTGTTCCCGCATGCGGATACCCAGCCGAGCCATCGGCTTGGGCACGTAGATCCAACGCCGCGGGACACCGAAGTGATGGAGGGTCGCCTGCTTATAAAGCTCGCGCATGGTCGTGCAGCCGTTGGGCGAGGCCTGGAGCACCTGGAGCGGCTGAGTCTCATCGCACCGCTCGATGATGGTCAGAAAGAACGCCACCAGATCACGCACATGGAGATAGGGCACGGCCCAATTCCCGCAGCCGCCCAGGATACGCGAATTCCAGCCGCCCCCCAGCCACGTCTCCAGGAAGTTGTACAACGGCTCGTATTCGCACCACTCGCTAAAGATCGCAGCCAGGCGCAGGATACACGACGGCACCTGATCCCGATACTGGCGCAGCAGCTCCTCGCCGGCGCGCTTCGAGCGGGAGTAGGGGGGCGGCGCCGTAGGGGGCGTCTCCTCGGTCACTGCGCCGCCGGGCGGCGGAAAGGGGCAGGCCGCGATGGAGCTGGTGAAGAACAGGCGCTTCAACCGCAAGGGCGCCGCCAGCTCCAGGACATTCCGCGTGCCGATGACGTTGGTGGTGGTGTATTCGGGATGTTCCTCGCCGGTGAAATCGTAATAGCCGGCCAGGTGCAGCAGGATAGCCGCGCCGCCCAACTCGCGAATGCGCTCAAAGGCGGCGCGCAGGGCCTCGAAGTTGCCGACGTCGGCGTCGAAATAGTGGATGTCGGGCCCGTGCGGCAGGCCCGGCTTCTGGTTGGCCCGACGAGAGATCGAATAGACGATGAACTTCTCCGAGCAGATCTCCGTCAACCGCGCACCCAGGAACCCGGTGCCTCCCGTGATGATCATCCCTGGCTTGGTCATCATATCCGCCGCTGGTCTCCGTCTACCCCGAAGATGCGGACGCCGGGGCTTGCCCCGGAACGCAGCACGCTGCGACGTCCGTTTTCATCCGCCGTGGCGCCGATTCCGGCATGGATAACTACCCTGACGATCTCATCCACCGCCCAACAGCCGGAAGATATCCCGGTTGGTCTGGTCGTGCAGCCCGGTCAAGAACCACTGGGGCGGGTAAACCGTAAAGATCGAGACGACGGTCGAAGCGCCATCGTCTGCCGGCGCAAAAAGAAAGCAGTGGTAGCCGCCTGCGCCGAAGCCCCACAACACCCGATGGATGATGTGCTCGGGGCGTACAGCGCTGGCAAGTTGCATGCGCACCACGGGGATCAGGCCGTAGAAACGATAGGAGAAAAGCCTGACGTCCCCCTCGATCTGGGGGCAGGCAAAGAACGCGGAACACGGCCAGGCCTGCCAGGCAACAAAACGATCGTAGGTCGCTTCGGGCGCCAGGGGAACGACGGCCGTGTGCAGGTTCTCCTCGGTACAGCCGGACAGGTCACAGCCGGCACCGATCAAGATTGCGCGCGCAGCCGCCAGTTCAGCAGCGTCTGTGCGCCGGGTGGGAGGCGGCGCAGCCAGCGCGCCCCGGACGAATCGTCGCAGATCATGAAAAGGTCCGAAGAGAGCGTTGGACAGGGTGCTGGCCCTCATACCATCCCTTCAGACACAGCAGAAGAAACGGACGTCCTGCTTGCGACTACGCCGCGATCAGCCAGTTCGGCCACCAGATGCGCCACCAGCACATCCACCTGTTCAGCAACCGCAGGGGACAGCTCCAGGCCGATCTCCAGAGAGCCCGGCTGGACTCCCCACAGCACGATATCACGCGGCTCGATCCCCTTGAGCTGCGCCGCAAACAACATATCGGGAACCCCCACTTGATGAGGCGAAAGCTTGACCGACAGGAAGGCCGGGACCTCGCCCCCCGCCAGGCGGATCAGCGTGCCCGGCGGCCCGCCCGTCTCCACAGCATCCACGATCAACAGGGTCTCCACGCCCTCCAGGTAGTACAGCAAGTCCATGCCCAGGGTGCCGCCGTCCAGCACCTGGACGTCCTCCGGCAACCGGTAACGCTCCTGCAGCCGCTGGATCACCTGGACGCCGACCCCCTCGTCCGAAAGGAGCAGGTTGCCGACGCCCAGGATCAGGATTTTGGGCATGGGACCTCCAGCCAGTTTGGCTTGCGGCGTCACGACGCCGCTTTGCCATCCCCGACCGCCAGGTCGGCTTACAGCGTCACAACGCCGCTTCCCGAGTTTGGATTGCGGCGTCACGACGCCGCTTTGCCATCCCCGACCGCCAGATTGGCTTACAGCGTCACGACGCCGCCTCCCGAGTTTGGATTGCGGCGTCACGACGCCGCTTTGCCATCCCCGACCGCCAGATTGGCTTACAGCGTCACGACGCCGCCTTGCCGTTATCCACACGACTGCGCCGTGTTGATCAGGATGCTGGTCACCTCACGGCCCGTCGCATCCACCACGTGCACGCCACACGCCATGCATGGATCGAAGGAGTGGATGGTGCGCAGCACCTCCACAGGCATCTCCGGGTCGGCGATGGGCGTGCCGATCAACGCAGCCTCGTAGGGCCCTCGTTGGCCCTTACTATCCCGCGGGGAGCAGTTCCACGTGCTGGGTACCACGCACTGGTAGTTGGCGATCTTGCCGTCCTTGATGTGCACCCAATGGCCCAACGCACCGCGCGGGGCCTCGTGATAGCCGAACCCCCTGGCTTCTGCCGGCCAGGTGGCCGGATCCCACTTGCTGCCTTCGTGGATGCGGATATCGCCTGCCTTGATGTTGGCCGCCAGCTCGTCCACCCACGCTTCGAGCTGCCCGGCCACCACCACCGTTTCCACGCAGCGGGCAGCGATGCGACCCAGGGTCGAGAAAAGCACCTCAGGGCCGAGTCGGGTCCCGGCTGCTGCGCTGAGCTTGTCCAGAGCCGTGTCCACCAGAGCCTGCACCTGGGGATGTCCCTTGGCATAGGCCACCAGCATGCGCGCCAGCGGCCCCACCTCCATCGGCTTGTCGTCCAGCCGCGGGGCCTTCATCCAGGAGTATTTGTCGTTGGGCCCGGTGTTCAAGAACTCATAGGGCGGCTGCGGCCCGGTGTACCTGGGAGTCGTCTCGCCGTCCCACGGGTGCAGGCCCACGTCCCCCGCAGCGTACTCGTACCAGGAGTGGGACACATATTCGGAGATCCTCTTGTGATCCACCGGCATCACATTCGCCAGGTCACGGTTCACGATCACGCCTGCGGGCAGGAAGTCCGACCCGTCGGCCTGAGGGAACTCGCCGTAGGACAGGAAGTTGCCGATCCCTTCGCCGATCCCCGCCCAATCCAGGTAGAACGGCGCCACCGCCAGCACATCGGGCAGATAGACGTTCTCGACGAAAGCACGGGCCTTTGCGAAGTAGCCTTTGAGCTGGGCGATCTTGTCCGCGTTCAGGGCCGACTGGCTGTCCGGATCAATGGCGGTGGACATGCCGCCCACCAGGTAGGTCTGCAAATGGGGGTTCTTGGCGCCCAGGATGGCGTGTGCCTTGATGACCTCCCGCTGCCAGTCCAGCGCTTCCAGGTAGTGGGCCACCGCCATCAAGTTTGCCTCTGGCGGCAGCTTGTAGGCGGGATGCCCCCAATAGGCGTTGGCGAAGGGGCCGAGCTGCCCTGTCTGCACGAACGCGGCCACCCGTTCTTTGACCGCCTTGAAGTGGCCGGGGCTGTTGGTGGGCCAGTCGGAGATGGATTGCGCCAGCCTGGCCGTGGCGACCGGGTCGGCATCCAAAGCGCTGACGATGTCCACCCAGTCCAACGCGTGGAGGTGATAGAAGTGGATGACGTGATCCTGCACGTACTGGATACCGCCGATCAAATTGCGCAGGATGCGGGCGTTCGGCGGCACCGTGATCCCCAGGGCATCTTCGACAGCTCGCACGGAGCTGATGGCATGTACCGACGTTCAGACACCGCAGATGCGTTGGGTCAACAGCCAGGCCCCGCGGGGATCGCGGCCCTTCAGGATCGTCTCGATCCCCCGGAACATGGTGCTGGAGGCCCAGGCATCGGTCACCTTGCCGTCCTTGACCTCCACCTCGATACGGAGGTGTCCCTCGATGCGGGTCACGGGGTCTATTGCGATTTTCGCCATAGCAGGTTCTCCTTCGTTCAATGCGGGTGCTGATCCAGCACCGGGAAGTATTTGGCAGCGAACATGTACATCAGGATGCCTAGCGAGGTCAGGCCGGCGCTGACCGCAAACTCGATCCAGCTGGGCGCGTAGAACACGCCGCCCATGCCGAAGAACAGGACGTTGAAGCGGTTGAGCAACACGCCGAGCACCACCAGCAGCGCGCTGCGGAACAACGTCACCCGGTTGCGGCGCACGGCCGGGCTGCTCAGCAGGATCAGCGGCAGGATCACCCCGAAGCCCACCTCCAGCCAGAAGAAGAGGCTGGCCGAGCCGCTGGTGAAGAGCCGGGCCACGTCCCCGCCGATCACGATGTCGCCTGCCTTCAGCAGCAGATAGAACCCCAACGCGTAGCGCAGCCACCCGCCCAACTCGCTCAAGAGATGCATCTCCGGTTTGCGACGGAACGCGCTGGCGCTGAGCAGCGACTCGACGATCACCATAGCCATGCCCACCATGATGGCCGAGACATAGAAGAGGATCGGCAGGATGGGGGTGTACCACACCGCAGGCAGTCGCTGCGGGGACATCAGAAACAGCGCGCCCAACGAGGACTGATGCAACGTGGAGATGATGATCCCCAAGACGATGAGCACCAACAGGATACGGCGGAGGACTCCCAGCCACCACTTCCAACGGATACGCTCGGCCACCCACTGGCTGTTCTCGATGGTCAGCACGATGAGATAGCTAAAGACGCTCATCGCGACCTCGAACATGATGGAGTGGACGTTGCGGAAGATCAGGAAGTGGTAGAAACGCTCCGGCCGACCCAGGTCGAAAAGGATGGAACCCGCCGCCAGGATGTAACCCACGTAGGCGGTGAGGATGGCCGGCCGCGCCAGGGGATAGAAGCGCTTGACCCGGAAGATGTAGACGATGGCGGCCATGGTAAAGCCGCCCCCGGCCAACGCCACACCACCCATGACATCGAGCCCGATCCACAGGCCCCAGGAGACGTCATCGCGCAAGTTGGTGGTGGCTCCCAGCCCCTGGGAATAGCGCAGCACCGCAGCCACTGCCCCCAATGCCACCAGGCCGAACAAGATCAACGTGCCCAGCGGGAATGTCTCTCGGCGGGCCGGCCCAACACGGGAACTGACGGTCGAGGCGCTCATGAGTTCACCTCCCCGGCGTCGGCGCGCTGCTCGGCACGGCCCCGCAGGTTGTAGATCGCCGTGGCCAGCGCGCTCACGCCCACAACTACAAACGGCACAGCACGGTTGGCCGGTGCCGTGCCTTCGGGCAAAGGCCGCGGCCCCAACGCAGGCAACCCCAGCTTCTGGAACGGCACATGGGAAAGGATCAACTGCAGCGTCCCGCCTCCCTCGAACTCACCGTAGACCCGGTCCTCGTAGTACTTGCCGGGATGCGCAGCGATGCGCTTGTGCGCCTCATCCAACATCTGTTGTCGCGTGCCCCAGACCAGCGCACCGGTCGGACACGCTTCCACGCAGCTCGGCCCTTTCCCCTGGACGAGTCGGTTCTTGGGGTGCGTGCCGCCGGCCAGGGTGGTGTAGCCGAAGCAGAAGGTGCACTTCTGGACCAGCGGCACGGTCGTCCACCACTGGTAACGCGGGACGTGGTACGGGCAGGCTACCATGCAGTAGCGGCAGCCGAAGCACTTGTCCAGGTTGTAGGTCACGGGGCCGGCCGGGTCCTTTTGCAAGGCGCCTACCGTGCAGGCCGAGACGCAGGCCGGATCGAGGCAATGCATACAGTTGCGCTTGATGAACGACCAGTTGGAGCGATCGCGCTGCGGGGCCGGGTTCTCGGGATCCACGTAGAGCTGGATGACCGTCCAGGTGTCGGCCGACAAATCGTCAGGCGCGTCGTACAGCCCCTGCGGGTCGCGCTCTGGCTTCGTCTCATTCCAGTTCCGACAGGCGGTCTGGCAGGCGCGGCACCCAACGCAGAGGGTGGTGTCGTAGAGCATGGACGGATGGCCGCTGGCGTCGGCGATGGACGACGCGGCAGACACAGGACGAGAGCCGGCCGACGCAGCGGCCACGCCCGCAGCGCCGATCCCGGCGAGTTTCAAAAAGCTTCTGCGGCTGAGGGACATGGTGCGCCTCCCTGGCCTACTCGGCCGATTCGGACGGGGCCTGCCCACTGCCCCGTGCTGTAGCAACCGCAGCCGCCACCCCGGCCCCGACGATCAACCCGCCCACTGCGCCCAGCGTGGCCGCACCGGCGGCCGAAATCGGCTCCGGCGGCTTCTCGACCGACGGATAGAAGGCCGGTGGATTGGCCTCCTGGATGTCCACCACCGCATACGCCTCGCGCTCGAAGAAGTCCGGGGCCGCGCAGGCAATACAGGGATGGCCGGCACCGATGGGCCAGTTCACGCCGTCGTTCCAGCGCACTGACGGACAGTTGAAGGTGGCCACCGGCCCCTTACAGCCCATCTTGTACAAGCACCAGCCCTTGCGATGCCCCTCATCGCCCCAGGCCAGCACAAACCGGCCGGCATCGAAGTGGGCGCGCCGCTCGCAGTTGTTGTGGATGATCTGGCCGTGCGCGAACAGCGGCCGGTTGAGACGGTCCAGAGCCGGAAAGGTGCCGAAGGTCAGATAGTGCACCACCAGGGCCGTGAAGTTCACCACGTTCATGGGACAGCCCGACAGGTTGACCACCGGGATGTGCTTGACCAGGTCCATCACGCCCACAGCGCCGGTGGGGTTCGGCGTCACTTTGGGCAGGCCGCCGAAAGCCGCACAACTGCCCACTGCGATCACAGCAGCCGCTTTGCGAGTGGCGTCATCCAGGATGTCCAGCGCCGTCCGGCCGGCCACTGTGCAGTAGACCCCACCGTCCTTAGTCGGGATCGAGCCCTCCACCACCACGATATGCCCGCCTGCGTCAATGGTGGAACGCAGCGACCGCTCAGCTTGCTTGCCCGACGGCGCCATCACGGTCTCGTGATAGTCCAGCGAGATGGTATCGAGGATCACATCGGCCGCGGTGGGTCGCGAGGCCCGCAAAAAGGACTCGGTATCCCCGGCGCAATCCTGGAACTCCAGCCAGACCACCGGGGGCCGCCGGGCCGCCTGTTCCAACGCATAGACGACTTGAGGGGCCATCGCTTTAGGCAACGCCAGGGTCGCCGCCACGGCACTGCAAAACTTCAGGAATTCACGACGTGACACCCCCCGCTGCGCCATACGTTGTTGGATGGTCAACTGAGAACCGGACATGAACACCTCCTCATCGAATTGAAACGACCGGACAAAGACAAAAGGGGAAGGTGGCCTGCGCCGCTTAAGCGCTGACCGGCGCAAGCCGGCTTTGCAGAGGTAGGCGCAGTCTCAACTGCTGGCTAACGGTTAGCCCAGCACGCTGGGCTGCAGGCATTCTAACAAGAGTGACAGGAGAAAGAAACGTGCAAAAGGATCAATTTTGGAGGAAAAAGGATCATTCGACTTCGCTCGACGGGGCAACGAGGCAGGTGACAAACAAAGCGTTGATCCGGCAACAACGTCACCGGATCAACGCCTTGGCAATACCGGGGACGGCGCGCCCCGGGCGGGGCTCAAGGCACGTCGAAAGCCTGGCAGAGGGCCTCGTACGCCTCTTTGAGACGAGGCGAATCAATGATGCAGTTCACAGTAGAGATCGAGGTGCTGATGGCCAGGATGTTGATGCCACGGTCGGCCAGGGCGCGAAACATACGGCCGGCGATGCCCGGCCGCTCCCGGAAATCCGGCCCGAAAATTGCGATGGATGCGACCTCGGGCCGGGCGACGACCGCTTCCGGCTGTAATTCCGGCCGCAAACCCTCGATGGCTGTCAGACAGGCATCCAGATCATCGCGGTGTACACAAAGCACCATCTGATCGTGATCCCGGTGGTCAATCACCTGGACGATGAACTGCACATTGAGCCCGCGCTGCCCCAAAGCATCCAACACAGCGGCAGCGATGCCGGGCCGGTCCTTCACGGCCAGCACGCTGATACTGGCGAGCTGGTCGTTCTGAATCACACCACCGACTTTGATCTTTTCTGTCATGAAGGGCTCTCCGCTGGTGTTGTATGGCCGCGCCTCAGCATCTGACTGCTGCGCCGAGGCGCGCAACGAATTCATCCCGATACAACTTCAACCCCGAAAGCACCGGTTCACACATGCCGGTGCCCAGGGGACAAAAGGTAATCCCTGAAATACTACGCGCCAGCGACTCCAGCTTTGCGAGGTCATCCGGCCCCCCGCGGCCCTGGGCGATGGCCTCCAACCGTTCCAGCATCCGGAAGCCGCCGATACGACAGGGGACACAGACGCCGCACGACTCATGCGCGAAGAAACTGATGATACGCCGGGTCACCTCGACCATGTCGGTAGTCTCGTCCATGACGATGATGGCCCCTGTGCCCAGGGCAGAACCGACAGCGGCCAGGGTTTCGAAAGCCATCGGCACATCGAGCTGCTCGGACGTCAGCATCGGGGTGGAAACGCCGCCGGGGATCACCGCCTTGATGCGGCGGCCATAGCGCACCCCGCCGGCGTACTTCTCGATGATCTCCCGCAGCGGGGTGCCCAGCGGCAGCTCATAGTTGCCGGGGCGGTTCACGTGGCCACTGACGCAGAAGATCTTGGGGCCCTTGCTCTGCTCCGTGCCGATGCCCGCATACCAGGCGGCCCCGCGCAGGATGATGTGGGGCACATTGGCCAGCGTCTCAACGTTCTGCACGATGGTCGGCTGTCCCCAAAGGCCCACCTGCGCCGGATAGGGCGGTTTCATCCGCGGTTCCCCGCGCTTGCCCTCCAGCGATTCCAACATGGCGGTCTCTTCGCCGCAAATGTACGCGCCCGCACCCCGATGCACCGAAACATCCAGGTCGAAGCCGCTGCCGAGGATATCTTTGCCCAAAAACCCGTGCTGATAGGCATCGGCGATGGCCTTGATCCAGCGCTTGATACCGAGGAAGAACTCGCCCCGGATATAGACGAAGGCCCGGTGCGCGCCGATCGCGTAAGCGGCGATGATCACCCCCTCCAGGATCGAGTGGGGATCGCGCTCCACGATCAAACGATCCTTGAAGGTACCGGGCTCCCCTTCATCGGTGTTGACGGCCAGATATTTCACCGGCGCGTCTTTCGGGAGAAACCCCCATTTGACCCCGGTAGGAAAACCGGCCCCGCCGCGGCCTCGTAAGCCCGAAGCCTTCACCTCGGCAATGACCGCCTCTGAGGACATGGTCAGCGCCTTGCGCAGTGCCTGGTATCCGCCATGCGCAAGATAGGTGCCGATCTTCTCGGAATTCGGCCGATGGACGTTGGCCAACAGCACAGGCTCCCACTCAGCCATGATCGCCCCCCTCCAACAACCGTTCCAGCGCCAGATCAATCGCATCAGGCGTCAGGTTTTCGTAGAGCCGGTCGTTGATCCGCATGGCCGGCGCGGTGCCGCAAGAGGCGAGACACTCCACCAGCTCGAGGGTGATGCGGCCATCCGGGGTTGTGCCACCTGGCTGGATGCCCAGCTTGGCAGCGATATAGTCCGCCACCTTCTCGGCGCCGTCGCACAGGTAACACGAAAGCCCCTTGCACACCTGGATCACATAGCGGCCAACCGGCTCCAGGTGAAACAACGAGTAGAAGCTGGCCATGCTGTAGACCTGTCCGGGGCTCAGGCCCAACCGCCGGGCCACCCGCTCGACAGCTTCGGGGGTCAAATAGCCGGCCTGCTCTTGGGCCAGATACAAAGCGGCCAGAAGCATTGCCTGTTTGGCAGGGTCAACAAGACCTGCGCCGGATGATTGGGACGTCGGTCTGCTGGGGTTCATGAATCCAGTTTAGCACATTCCCGCACGCTTCACAAGTCAGCAGCGATGTCATATCTGGTGGGCGGCCTGCACGAAATCCGCGCCGGTTGGATTTTGCGCCGCATTCGTGTTAGAATGGCGGCAAATTTGCCCGTTCTGACTTGAGCCGGGCGCTGCAACAACGCGCGCGACTGAAAGCGAGAGACCATGCCTTACGAAGAGATCTTCCAACGGGTAGCCGAAAAGTACGGCCTGGACTGGCGGCTGTTGATGGAACAGTGCTTTCGTGAAAGCCGCTTTGACCCCCTGGCCGTGGGCGCAGCGAACGACATGGGCCTGATGCAGATCGTCCCCGCCACGTGGGACGAGTGGGCGCCCAAGGTCGGCGTGTACGATCCCTTCGACCCGGAGAGCAACATCACCGTGGCAGCGGCCTATCTGGCCTGGATCAAAGACCAGCTACTGAAAGTTGGCCGGCCGGAACCATACTGGATGCTGGTAGCTTACAATTGGGGCCTCGGCAATGTGTTGCGCTTGCTGAAAGAGGGCGGAACCTGGAACGATGTGCCCGAAATCCGACGCAACTACGCGACCAGCATCATCCTGGCCGCGGAGGCCAACACCATCGCCGCGCAAATCGCGCCTGACAAACCGGTGGTGCATGGAGTGTAAAGGATGGAACAAGAACTATTAGCTTTGCTCGACCGCCATTTGAAGAGCATCTGGGCCGGCGATCTGGAGACCTACCGGGCAACCACGGCGGAGGACGTCACCTTCTTCGAGTGGTACATCAGCACGCAACGCATTGACGGGCTGGACTTCCACCTGCGGGAGACAGCGGCGAACTTTCGCGCCGCCGAGGCGCGACGGCAGGCCGGGCAACGTTACGAGATCGAACACGAAGTGCTGCAGCCCAAGGTCCAGCTTTACGGCGACGTGGCGATCCTGACCTACACCCTGCTGATGCGGTATACGACCGACGAAGGGGTGCACCACACTGAGCACAACGAGACACGGGTGTTCCACCGACGGCCTGCAGGCTGGCAGCTGGTCCATTGCCACAAATCACCCATGTGGCCCGCGCCCCACGCGCCCAGGTAGGACCAGGGGGCAGGGGTCAGGGAACAGGAGACAGGGGTCAGACGATGAACGAAACACACCGCCCTCTCGCCTTTATCACCGGTGCGTCCAGCGGCATCGGCGCCGAGTTCGCCCGCCAACTGGCTGCAGCCGGCTACGACTTGATCCTCGTCGCGCGCCGCGCGTCGCGGCTCGAGGAACTGGCTGCGACGTTGAGCCGGACGCACAACGTGCAGGTCGAATGGTTCACCGCCGACCTCGCCACAGAAGCGGGCATCTCGGCCGTGGCAGCGCGCATCGTTGATCTGCCGCGCCTCGACCTGTTAATCAACAACGCCGGTTTCGGCACCGGCGGCGCGTTCGCCGAGGCCGACGTCAACGAACAGGCGGCCATGTTGACCCTGCACATGATGGCACCCATGCGGCTTTCGCACGCAGCCTTGGCCGGCATGCTCGCGCGACGCTCGGGCGGCATCATCAACGTCGCCTCGCTGGCCGGGTTCATGGTGTTGCCCGGAAGCGCCAATTACTGCGCCACCAAAGCCTACCTGGCGACCTTTTCCCAGGCACTGGCGGCCGAGGTGCGGCGCCACGGCGTGCGCGTTCAGGCGCTCTGCCCCGGGTTCACCATCACCGAGTTCCATGATCGGCCCGACCAGGGCGGTTTCGACCGCAAACGCATCCCGCGCTTCGCCTGGGGTAGCGCCAGGGCCGTTGTGGCCGAGTCCTTGCGCAGCCTGGCACGCGGCCAGGTCGTTTGCGTGCCCGGTTTCTTGAACCGTTTGATCCTGTTCTTCGCCCGCACCGGGCTGGTCAATCTCCTTGCGCCGGCATTTCTCGGCCGTCGCATGTAACAGGTCTGACCCGCGAATTGTGCTGACGCACCGGGCCGGTGCGGAATGCCCGATACACGATAATCGTTCGCTTTCACACTGCCAGCACATGCCCAGTCGCCAGGAACTGCCGATAGTGATAAACGAAAGGAGGATCCGATGGCCGTTTCGAAACCCTGGCTCAGCCACTACGATGAAGGTGTCCCCGCCACACTCCACCCCTACCCGCGCATCACGCTGGTTGACTCCGTCGCCGAGACGGCACGGCTGCGGCCGGACCACCCGGCGCTGATCTTCAAGGGAGAACGCATCTCCTACGGCGAGCTGAACTGGCGCAGCGATGCCCTGGCCGCTGCACTGGTGGCCCACGGCGTCAAGAAAGGGGACCGGGTGGCGATCATCATGCCGAACTGCCCGCAGTTCGTCATCGCCGAATTCGCCATCTGGAAAGCCGGCGGGATTGTAGCCTCCGTCAACCCGCTCTACACCGGCCCTGAACTGGAACATGCGTTGAACGAATGCGGCGCAGAGACCGCCATCGTCCTCACGCTGTTCTACGACAAAGTCAAAGCGATACAACCGAAAACGCCGCTCAAGCGCATCATCGCCACCAACATCCGGGAATACCTTCCCAAGCCGCTGATGCTGCTCTTCATGCTCTTGAAAGAGAAGAAAGAAGGCCATCGGATCCGGCTGCAGGAAGGCGACCTCTGGTTCGCCGACTTGATCCGGGAGTATGCGCCTCAAGGCCGGCCCCCGGTGACGGTGGCGCCCGAAGATCCGGCCCTGATCCTCTTCACCGGCGGCACCACCGGCCTCTCCAAAGCGGCCTATGCCAACCATCATGCCCTGGTGATGGCAGGCATGCAGATCCGGGCCTGGTTTCACAGCGTACTGGTAGAGTGGGACGACTGCTTCATGGGCAACCTGCCGCTTTTCCACGTGTTTGCCGCAGTGGGAGTGCAGCCGGTCGCGTGGCTGGGGCGGAGCCCCATCGTGCTGATCCCCAACCCGCGCGACCTGGACGATGTGGTGGCCAACATCGAAAAAGAGCGCCCCACCTTCCTGCCCGGTGTGCCCACCCTGTTCAACGCGCTGCTCAACCACCCCAAGGTGAAGGCCAAGAAGGCGGATATGACCTCCATCAAGCTGTGCATCTCCGGCGCGGCGCCGTTGCTGCTGGACACCAAACAGCGTTTCGAGGCGCTCACCGGGGGGCGCATCGTGGAGGGCTACGCGCTCACCGAGACGATGATGGGCGCAGTCATCAGCCCGGTGAAAGGCACGTACAAACCCGGTTTCGTCGGCATGCCGATCACCGACATCGCAGTGCGCATCGTGGACGCGGACACCGGCGAACGCGAACTGCCGCCAGGAGAAATCGGCGAGATCACCGTGAGCGCCCCACAGTTGATGCTGGGCTACTGGAACCGGCCGGACGCCACCCGCGAGATCCTGCGCGATGGTTGGCTCTACACCGGCGATCTGGGCTATCTCGACGAAGACGGCTACCTGGCCATCGTAGACCGCAAGAAGGACGTCATCAAGCCCAGCGGCTTCCAGGTGTGGCCGCGCGAGGTGGAAGAGGTGATCGCCAAGCATCCGGCCGTGCTTGAGGTAGGCGTCGCAGGCGTGCCCGATCCGCATTCCGGCGAGGCCGTGAAGGCTTATGTGGTACTGCGCGAAGGCCATACCGCCACCGCCGAGGAGATCCGGGAGTTCTGTCGCGCGTCCCTCACCGGCTATAAGGTGCCGAAATACGTCGAGTTCCGCACCTCGCTGCCCAAGAGCGCAATCGGCAAGATGCTGCGCAGGGAGTTGGGGAAATAGGCCGATCCAGCCCGGACGCCGCAGCTCGCTGCGGGGCCGGGGCAAGCCCCGGCGTCCAGACTTCCATCGGACGCCGCAGCTCGCTGCGGCCTTGCTGCGGAACCGGGGCAAGCCCCGGCGTCCACTATGATACGAGGAAGGTCTTATGTGTCATAAGCGCGTCCTGACAAACGCTTTGACCCTGGCAATGTTTGTTTTTGCGTTGCTCGCCCCACTGCCAGCCCAGGCCGGATGGACGCCCACAAGTGCCGGCGTCAGTAGCATTGCGCAGCCTGCCACCGACACGGCCGGCTGGTTCCCGCTGGCCCTGCCGTGGGACGACGCCAGCGCCACGCCCATTGACGCCTCCGACCTGCTGCGCGACGCGCCGGGCGACGACCTGTCCACGGTGATCAACGCCCGCGGCCGGGTCGTCGTGGGACCTGACGGCCACTTCCGCTTCAGCAACACGGGCCAGCGCGCCCGCTTCTGGGGCACCAACCTGACCTTCAGCAGCGCGTTCCCGCCCTCGCCCGACAACCCACCGGCCGGCGGCGACGAGTTCCCCGACCCCCAGGCGGCCGAGAAGCTGGCCCGTCGGCTGGCCAAGCTGGGCTTCAACGCCGTGCGCTTCCACCACATAGACTGGTTCAGCCGGCCCAGCGGCCTCTGGCAGGCCTACTGGGACAACACGCAGGTCATGGACCCCGTGCAGCTCGGCCGGCTGGACTACCTGATCTACCAGCTCAAGCGCCACGGCATCTACGTGGACTTGAACCTGCACGTCAGCCGCAACTTCACCCTGCAGGACGGCGTGGTGGACGCGCCGGAGTTCCAGTCGTCGGGGGTGGCCTTCAACAAGGGCGCCACCCTCTACGACCGCGTCATGCGCGACCTGCAGGAGCGCTACGCCGCGCAGTTGCTGGACCACGTCAACCCGTACACCGGCCTGGCCTACAAGGACGACCCGGTGATCTTCACCACCGAGACCACCAACGAGGACAGCTTCTTCCTCTCCTGGACCTTCGACCAGCTCAACCACATCCCCGGCGACAGCAGCAGCTTCCCGGCCTTCTCCAGCCTGGAGCTGGACGGCTGGACCGCCGCGGCAGGCGCCGGGCCGCGCTTCGTGCGCCTGCGCAACCCCGGCTTCGAGGACGGCCTGGCCGACTGGTGGACCTGGACCACCGGCGGCGCCAGCGCCAGCTTTGCCGCCGACAGCGCCGCCTACGAGGGCAGCCGCGCGCTGCGGGTGCAGGTGACGGCCGTGGACGGCACCGACTGGCACGCCCAGTTCGGCCAGTCCAACCTGGCGCTGCAGGCCGGCCGCACCTACCGGGTGCGCTTCGCCGCGCGCGCCAGCACCCCCACCACGGTCTACGCCTCGATCATGCGCGCCAGCGACCCGTGGGACGCCCTGGGCTGGTCGCAGACCATCAACCTGACCACCGCATGGCAGGTGTACGACTACACCTTCACGGCCACGGAGACCCTCTACGGCGGCGCGCAACTGGCGTTCAGCGTGGGCCAGGCCGTGCGCACCCTCTGGTTCGACAGCTTCGTCTTCCGCGAGGACAACGCGTGGGACGGCTGGCTGGGCTGGCTGGAGGACCGCTACGGCAGCACGGCCGCGCTGCAGGCCGCGTGGGCAGACAGCGGCTCGCCCCCGGCCACCGAGATGCTGACCAACGGCAGCTTCGAGAGCGGCCTGGCGTCGTGGAACCCGGCTACCTTCGCGCCCGCGGCCGCTACCTTCACCACCGACACCAGCACCTTCACCCACGGCAGCCGCTCCCTGCGCGTCCAGGTGACCGCCGTGGACGGCACCGACTGGCACGTGCAAATCTCCCAGGGTGGACTGAACATCGTCGCGGGCCAAACCTACCGGCTGAGCTTCGACGCCAAAGCCAGCGTGGCCGGCGGGTTCGGGGTGTCGGTGATGCAGAACCACGACCCCTGGGGCGGCCTGGGGCTGTGGGGATGGGCCGAGGCCACCACGAGCTGGCAGCCCTTCGAGTTCATCTTCACCGCCACCGCCAGCGACACCGACGGCCGGGCCGGCTTCGACCTGGGCCAGAGCGTGCGCACCATCTGGATAGACAACGTCAGCTTGCAGCCCTTCAGCAAGGCCGGCCTGCTGCCCGGCGAGAGCCTGGAGGGCAACAACGTGGCCCGCATCCGCCGCAACCAGGCCGCGGCCTACACGCCCCAGCGGGTGCGCGATACCCTGCGCTTTTACGACGAGACGCAGCGGGCCTTCTTCAGCGGCATGCGCAGCTACCTGCAGAGCGCCTTCCCCGGCCCGTTGAACACCGGCACCGCCAGCTTCATCAACAGCCTGGCCGACATCTACGCCATGTCCCAGCTCGACTTCGTGGACAACCACAGCTACTGGGACCATCCGTACTGGGTGGGGGTGCCACCCTGGTCGCCCACCGGCTGGTACGTCAACAACACGCCCTGGGTCAACGCGCCCTTCGCCAACGTGTTCGACCTGGCCGTCGGCGCAGTGCAGGGCAAGCCGTTCACGGTCACCGAGTTCAACGAGAGCTTCCCCAACCGCTATCAGGCCGAGGCGCCGCTGCTGCTGGCCCTCTTCGCCAACCTGCAGGACTGGGACGCCGTGTTCCAGTTCGCCTACGCCGGCAGCCAGACCCTTTACAACGCGCAGTACAGCACCGGCTTCTTCGACCTGGCCGGCAACCCCATCATGACCGGCCTGATGCCGGTCGCCTCCCGCCTGTTCCTGGGCTATCAGACGGCCCCGGCGCCCACCGAGAGCGCGTTGAGTTTCACCGAGGAGGAGCGCTACGACAGCGCGCTGTATGGCTGGGGCGGCAGCGTGGCCCAGTACCTGCAGGAGGCCAAAGGGGTGAACCCGGCCGCGGTCTTCGGCAGCCGGCTGCGCATCGGCGAGTTCAACGCGACGGCGCCCGTCACGCCGGCCCTGCCCACGCCCGGCGGCCCGGTCTACGTGAGCGCGGGCGGCCAGCTCCGCTGGGACGTGAGCAACCCGTCGCGCGGGCTGGTGACCTTCGACGCGGCGCAGGCGCAGGGCGCGGTGGGCTTCCTGGCCGGCCGCACGGTGACCTTGGGCAACCTGACCCTGGCCGTCCCGTCGAGCACGGCGCAGTTCGCAGCCGTCACCGCGCAGAGCCGCGACGGCCGGCCCCTGTCCGCCTCCGGCCAGGTCATCCTGGGGGTCTTCACCCGCACCGAGAACACCGGCCAGACGTGGAACGCCGAAGGGACGACCCTGACCAATTGGGGCGGCGCGCCGTCGCTGATCGAGCCGTTCCAGGCCACGGTGACCCTGACGGTGGACGACCCTGCGGCCGTGCAGGTGTGGGCCCTGGACGAGACCGGCGCCAGGAAGACGCAGCTCAGCGCCACGGTCAGCGGCGGCCAGCTCCAGTTCACGGTGAACACGGGCACGCACCGGACGCTGTGGTACGCGCTGCTGCGGCCGCTGGCGCCCCCGCAGTTGCAGTTCCTGCCCCTGGTCGGCAACGACCTGCAACTGAGCTGGCCGGCCGTGCCCGGCGCCACCGGCTACCGCGTCTACCGGGACACGGCGAACCCCTATTTCGCCCCGACGACCCCGTGGCAGACCACTGCGGCGACCACCGTCGTGGATCCCGGCGCCCTGGGCCAGCCGGGCAGCATGACGTTCTACGTCGCGCAGTCGTTCAACGGCTTCGACCAGTCGGGCTACTCGGCGCGCGCGGGCGAGTTCGAGTTCGGGCTGACGCCGGGGAGTGTCACCAAGTAATGATAAAAATGGGCTTCGTAGTAACGGCTTCAGCCGTTCACACGGACGACTGAAGTCGTCACTACCAGGGAGCGATACACCATGAACGGCATCCAGGCTTTTCTCGAAGTCCTGGCCGCAGCCGGGGTCCGCTACCTGTTCGGCAACCCCGGCTCCACCGAGCTGCCGCTGAGCGACGCGCTGGCGGCCGACCCGCGGTTCCAGTACGTGATGGCCCTGCACGAGCTGCCCTTGCTGGCCATGGCCGACGGCTACGCGATGGCGTCGGGGCAGTTAGGCGTGGCGTGCGTCCACATCTCCGGCGGGCTGGGCAACGCCATGGGGATGCTGTTCAACGCGCATCGCGAGGGCACGCCGCTGCTGATCCTGGCGGGCCAGCAAGACCGCCGCCTGCTTTTCGCGGAGCCGGCCATGGCGGGCGACATGGTCGCGGTGGCACGGCCCTGGACCAAATGGGCTGCAGAAATCAGCCGCGTCGAGGATGTGCCCCAGGCGGTCCGCCGTGCGGTTCAGGTCGCGCTGACGCCGCCCACGGGCCCCGTGTTCCTGGCGTTGCCGGTGGACGTGCAGCTCGAGCCGGCCGACGGCCTCGACCTGGCCGGCCCGTGCATCCCCGACCGTCGCGTGCGGCCACCGGCCGAGGCGCTGGCGCAAGCCGCGGCGCTCCTGGTAGCGGCGCGCGCCCCCGCCATCCTGGCCGGCAGCCGGGTGCTGGAGGCAGGCGGCGTGGAGGCCCTGGCGCGCCTGGCCGAGCTGCTGGGCGCGCCCGTCTTCGCCGAGATGCAGACCTCCCACGGCCGCCTGCCCCTGCCGTCCGACCACCCGCTCTACGCCGGCATCCTCTCCCAATGGGCGCCCGAGATTCGCGCCCGCCTGAGCGACTTCGACGTGATCCTGGTCGCGGGCATGAACCTGCTGCGGGAGCTGGTCTACTTCGGCCCGGCTCCCGCGATCCCTGAGACTGCCCGGCTGGTGCAACTGGACAACAACCCCTGGGAGCTGGGCAAGAACTACCGCGTGGACGTGGCGCTGCTGGGAGACCCGGCCACAGGCCTGGCCGAACTGGCCGAGCGCGTCGCAGCGCTGCAAACGGCAGAGCAAGCGCAGGTCGCGGCCGAACGCGTCCGGGCTCACGCTGCCTGCCGTGCGGCCGAGCGCGCCAGGCTGGACGCGGAGATCACGGCGCAGTGGGACACCCGGCCCATGACGCCGCTGGCGCTGATGGGCGCGCTGGCGCGCGTCCTGCCGCCCGACGCCGCTGTGATCGAGGAGGCGGCCACCACGCACCGCAACGTCCTGGAGCGCCTGGGCGTGCTGCGCGATCCCACCGGCCACTTGGCGCATCGCGGCTGGGTGTTGGGCTGGGGCCTGGGCTGCGCGATCGGGGTCAAGCTGGCCTGGCCCGACCGGCCCGTGATCGCGCTGCTGGGCGACGGGGCCGCGCTTTACGGCATCCAGGGCCTGTGGACCGCCGCGCGCTACCGGGCCCCCGTCACCTTCGTCATCGCCAACAACGCACAGTACGCCATCCTCAAGGCCGGCGCGGCTGTCATGGGGCTGAAACACGTGCCGCGGCCCGACTATCGCGGCATGGACCTGGACGACCCCGCCGTGGATTTCGTGGGCCTGGCACGTTCGTTGGGGGTGCAGGCGTATCGTATCGCGGAGCCGGATGCGCTGGCAGAGGCGCTTGCCGGGTCGTTCCGGCGAGATGCGCCCTTGCTGATCGAAGCGCCCATCGCGCGTTGAAACCGGGCGACCTGCTCACCGGACACATTCCGCGTGAGAAGGCGCTCAGAGGTGTGAACATCATTTGACGCGCCCGTGGCGGTGTGCCATAATCGCTCTGCAGTGCTGGTATAGAAAAGCAAGGCGACTCTCAGAAGCATAGGAGCCTCAGGAGGATTGACTTCACCAACATCGCCACAAACTGACAAGGGGCTATTGAGATGAGCACAGTACCTGTTGCATTGGATGAAAAAACGGCTTTTGAACTGGCGCAGATGGCACGTGAGCGTGCTATGGAACCATCGGCTCTGGCGGCTGAGGCCATCCGGGCCTATCTACGGTCTGCAGCGCAGCACGACATGGAGCGGGAGGCAGAAGCTTTTCGCCGGCTGCATCCCAACTTGCTGGCAACAATCCCAGGCCAATATGCAGCCATTTATCGCGGACAGCTTGTTGACCATGATACCGATCAAGTGGCGCTGTGTCAGCGTCTGGAACAGCGTTTCAGGGGCCTGCCGGTCTTGGTCCGCCAGGTCCGGCCGGATGTCGAGCAGACAATTGTAGTTCACTCACCAAGGATCGAATATGAGTGAGCTGGTCTTTTCGCAGGCATACGACGGCCGCGCTTATGATCCGCCCATGCCGGTGCTCGACGTTGGTATCAGCAAGGCGGGAGCGAACACGCCATCGGCCAATGTAGAAGCGGTCGTAGACACTGGTGCCGATGCCACATTACTGCCGCTGGACGTCCTGGAGCGCGTTGAGGCACTCTATGTAGATCGCGCCTATCTAAAGACCATAACCGGGCAGCGCCAGCGTGTGGACCTGTATCTGGTTACGCTGCATCTTGGGCGGTTGCGCATCGCTGGCGTGCGGGCCGTTGCGCTTCCTCCCAGAGGTCCTGCGATCCTGGGTCGGGATGTGCTCAACCGACTGGATATTGCGCTTCGGGGTCCGGCAGGCGTGACAGAGGTCTTTGCATGATGTCCAGGAATGCGACCGCCAATCAGTCGCGCAGTGCCTCTAACGTCCGGATAAGGTCCTGGCGCCAGCCGCCGGCCTCCCGCAGTTCCAGCCAGATGGCGCGGCGCGCGACACGGGCGGGGATGCCCTGGGCCCGGAGCTTCTGCTGCAGCGCAACGCGATCCATCGCCTCCAGGCCGGCGCATTTGATCAGAAGCTGCCCCTCTTCGTGGCCGACCGCCTCCACCCCTGCGCTCATCGCCAACACCTTGACCCGCACCACGTAGAGCAGGTTACTCACCTCCTCCGGCACAGGGCCAAAGCGGTCGGCGAACTCCTGGGCGATCTCGTCCACGGCTTCCAGCGTGGTCAACCCGGCCAGACGACGGTAAAGCTGAAGCCGCAACGCACCATCCGCCACATAATCCTCAGGGATGCGGGCCGGCAGGTTGAGATCCAGATGCACCGTCGGTGCCAGAGGCCCTTCCAGTACGCCACCTGTCCCCTGAGCCCTGTCTCCTGACCCCTGACCCCGGATGCCTCGTTCCCGCGCCTCGGCCACTGCCTGCGCCAGCAGCCGCGTGTACAGGTCGAACCCGACAGCCGCAATGTGGCCGTGTTGCCGCGCGCCCAGCAGCTCCCCTGCGCCGCGAATCTCCAGGTCATGCATGGCGATACGGAACCCTGCGCCCAGTTCGCTGGCCTCCTGAATGACCTCCAGCCGCCGGCGGGCATCTTCTGTCAAGGTTTTGTACTTGTCCACCAACAGATACGCGTAGGCGCGCACGGCCGAACGGCCGACCCGGCCGCGCAACTGGTACAATTGCGCCAGGCCGAACTGGTCTGCCCTGTTGATGATGATGGTGTTGGCATTGGGGATGTCGAGGCCGCTTTCGATGATGGAGGTGCAAACCAGCACGTCGTATTCGCCCTCGGCGAAGGCCAACATGACGGCTGAGAGCTCGCGCTCCGGCATCTGGCCGTGGGCAACAGCAACCCTGGCCTCGGGGACGATGTTCCGCACCCGCTCCGCTATCTGCTCGATCCCTTGCACGCGGTTGTGCACGAAGTAGACCTGGCCGTTGCGGTCGAGCTCGCGCAAGATGGCCTGGCGCACCAACGTCTCGTCGAAGTCACCCACGAAAGTCTTCACAGGCAGGCGTTCCTCCGGCGGGGTCTCGATGGTGCTCAGGTCGCGCACGCCGGTCAGGCTCATGTGCAGGGTGCGCGGGATCGGGGTGGCTGTGAGGGTCAACACGTCCACCTCGGTGCGCATCTGTTTGATCCGCTCCTTATGTGCCACCCCAAAACGTTGCTCCTCGTCCACGATCAGCAGGCCCAAATCTTTGAAGGACACGTCGTCGGAGAGCAGACGATGGGTGCCGATCACCACGTCTATGCTGCCGTTCTTGAGGCCCTGGATGATGCGCTCCTGCTGGGCCGGAGTCTGGAAGCGGGAGAGCATGGCCACGGTGACGGGAAAAGCGGCCAGGCGACGGGTGAAATTCGCGGTGTGCTGCTGTGCCAGGACAGTGGTGGGCACCAGCACCGCGACCTGCTTGCCGTCCATGATGGCCTTGAACGCCGCGCGCAGCGCCACCTCGGTCTTGCCGTAGCCCACATCGCCGCAGATCAGGCGATCCATCGGCCGCGGCTGCTCCATGTCGTGTTTGACCGCCTCGATGGCCACCAGTTGATCTTCGGTCTCAACGTAAGGGAAGCCGGCCTCCAGCTCCTGCTGCCACGGGTTATCGGGGCTGAAGGCATGGCCCTGAACCACTTCACGCGCTGCGTACAGCTCCAGCAGTTCATCGGCGATCTCGGCCACCGCGCGTTTAGCGCGAGCCTTCACCTGCTCCCACTCGGCCGTGCCCAGGCGGTGCAGCTTCGGGGCCGCGTCTCCCGGACCCACATAGCGCGCCAACCGGTCGGCCTGGTGGACGGGCACGTAGAGCTGATCGCCTTGATCGTACTCGAGCAGCAGATATTCCCGCTCGCCGTCGCCCAGGGCCATCTTCACCAGTCCCTTGAAGCGGCCGATGCCGTGCTCGATGTGCACCACGTAATCGCCGGGCTTCACATCGGCGAAGAACGCCTCCGGGGCCATTGCACGAGGGCGCTGCGGCCGCCTTGGCTTCGGCTTGCCCCAGCCGAACAGCTCCGCGTCGGTGAGGAACGAAAGGATTGCGGATTGCGGATTGCGGATTGCGGATTGGTTAATCCCTACAGGGAGATCCGGTTGCTCGGTCAATCCGAAACCCGAAATCCCAAATCCGAAATCGAGCTTCCACCCCTCCTCCATCACCCCCTGCACCAGCGTCAGGCCGGGGGCGGGCGGCGCGGGGACATCTTCCACCGGCGTCACCGCGTGGCCGCTCTCGTTGAAAAGCTCGGCCAGCCGCGGGGCCTGGCGGCTGACCAGGACCACGTAGTCTCCACGGCGAAGATCGTTTTCGATCTCAGACTGGATGACGCGCAGTTGGCCGCCGTATCGGGGGCCGGGAGCGAAAGCCTGCGCCAGGGGATGGGCCGCGCCTTCGACCCGGGCCGGGCCTGCCAGCGTCGTATGGCCCAGGTACAGCAACGGGCGAGACATCAGCCGTGCCAGAAGCGCCTCCGAACTGAAATAGGGGGGCGCCAGCACGGCGGGCACATCCCCCGCTGCGCGCAAGTCTTTGGCCAGTTGCTCGGCCTGCCCGATGAGATCGAAAAGGATCGCCTGCAGGTCGGCCGCGTCTTCCACGATGACCCATGCGCCCTGGTCCGGAAGATAGTCCAGCAGACAACCCGGCTGGCTGTAGAGATAAGGGATGTACCACTCCAGATGGCGATGTCCCGTGCCAGCGATCAGTTGCTCGATTTCCCTGGCATATTCGGAGCGCGCAGGCGGGTGACACGGCGACAGGTCCAGTTCGCGCAGCCTGTCGGCCAGGCGCTCACCCAGCCGCGGCAGCGCTTCGCTCGCCGGGCCGATCCATGCTCGCTCGACGCGGGCAATGGTGCGTTGGGTGGATGGATCAAAGCTGCGCAGGCTCTCCACCTCGTCCCCGAACAGCTCGATGCGCAGCGGCTTGCGCAGGTTGGGCGGCCAGATGTCCACGATGCCGCCGCGCCGGCTGAACTGGCCCGGCAGGTCCACCACTGCAGCGGCCTCGTAGCCCAGGCCGATCCAGGCCGCCAACATCCTGTCCAGCTCGAAGGGCTGCCCTTCGCGGAGCGAACGCAGCGCAGCGCGCAGCTCGCGCACCGGCAGCGTCATCTGCATGAACGCGCGGGCGGAAGAGACGACGATGGGAGCGTGATGCGTATTGCGTACTGCGTACTGCGTACTGCGCAGTGGGTCATCCGCGGGCTCGCCGATGCGCTGATCCGCCGAGTCGCGCGTCAACAGGCCCACCAATGCTTCCAATCGCCGCTGCCGCGTTTCCGGTGCCCAGGGGATGCGCTCGTAGGGCAGCGCGTCGGGATCGGCAAAATGGTGGACCGGCACTTCATCGGGTAGCCAGATGCGCAGCTCGTCCACCCATTGCCGGGCACGGTTGCTGCGCGGGGTGATAATGAGGAGGGGTTGCTTCAACAGCAGGGCCAACCCGGCCACCAGGTAGGGCCGCGCAGCCGCGTAGGCCTCCAGCGGCACATCCGGCGCGCGACCGTCCCGGAGCTGCGCCGCAAGGGCCTCCAGCGCCGGTAACCTACGGCTGAATTCGAGCAGGCCGGTGAGCTTCATACCGACTCACGCCAACGCTGATCCCGCCGGCGTCGTCCCTGCGTTGAACTGGTTCATCGCCGCCACGATCCCTTGTGCCAGCCAGACCTCAATGGCGTCGGCCGCGCGCTGGCGCGCGAAGACCATCTCCGCTTCCTGGGCGGCTGAAAACGGCTGCAACACATAATCGGCCGGATCCAACGAGGGCGGGGCATCGCTACCCAAGGCGCCTGGCCGGCTGATGCCGATGCGCAGACGATGAAACTCGTCGGTGCCCAGGCGCTTGATGATCGAGGCTACCCCCTTCTGGCCGCCGGCGCTGCCACCTGGCCGCAGCCTGATGCGCCCCAGGGGCAGGTCCAGGTCATCATGCACCACCAGGATATCGGACGGCGCGATCTTGTAGAAGGAGGCCAGCGCGGCCACGGCCTCGCCGCTGGCGTTCATGTAGGTCATCGGCTTGGCGAGCAGGACGCGGCCGCGCCAGGGTGAGGTCGAGGCTGAGGCAGCGCCTGGCAACGTCACCTGACCGATCGCCAGGCGGGCCCGCTTCTGGAATTTATCGAAAGCCAGACCATGGCGCTCGGCGAAGATGTCCAGCACCTGGAAACCGATGTTGTGGCGGTGACGCGCGTACTCCGGCCCCGGATTGCCCAGTCCCACGATCAGCTTCACCGGGCCGGCAGCCAGAGGCGTAGATGGCTGCCGCAAACGGAACGGATTAAAATCCATGCCCTGATCCCTGCCTCCTGCCCCCTGGTCACTGTCTCCTGTCCCCTGCCTACGGCCGGATCTTGTACCATAGCCAGACCAACACCGCCTTGACGCCGAAGAAAAGGCCGACCGCAAGAAACGCGGCCACGGTGTAGAAGGCGGATTGTCGGGCAACGTACAGCAGGCGCTGGGTGTTGACCAGCGCATTGGCCGATGCGTCGGTCGTCTGGGCAGAGCCGGGAGCGCCGGGAGTTTGTGTCGGCAGGATGGGCGTGACCTCCAGCTCAGGCGTGGGGGTCGGCTCGGGCGTCGGGGTTTCGGCGGACGGGAGTACCTCGATCACGGTGGTAGGCGTGGGCGGCGCCACGGTTGGCCGGGGGACAGGCGTATCGGTAGCTGCCGGCGTCGGCGACGGCAAAGGCCGGGTATTGACCACCAGCACGCGTCGCGGGTCACTGTCCAGGTAGTTGCCGTCTATCTTCACGACGCGCACGCGCAACGCGTACGCGCCGTCGGGCACCGAGCGCGAATCCCAGGTGCCCAGCAAGCCCAGAGGTTGCTGGGTATAATGGGCGTCGCCGATGAAGATCCACGACTGATCGGACGGCACGGGCCACGGCGCGTAGTACAACTCATAGCGCTGGAACTGCGGATGGGTCGCCGTGCCGATGATTTGCACCATCCCCCGCACCGCTGCATCCGGCACAGGTTGCGCGATCACCGGCCGGGCCTCCTGGCCCAGGGGCGCGGCCAACACCCCCGCGACAGACAGGGATGCGGCCAACGCAAGGGCCCCGACAATCCACAACGAGAGACGCTTATTCATAAGTTGTCTTTCCTGAAAGATACCGGCTCCCTTGCAACGACGGTGCAGTTCGCCGGCGGGTTCTGGCATCGCAAGCTATCCTGAGCATTCGATGCAACATCATAGTCTAGCACAAAGCGCCCTTTAGGCCAAACGAACATTCGCAACCTCAGATTTGACAGAGTCCAGGTCTCAACGCTATAGTGAATCAATCGTTCCCCCTGTTGACAAACGGAGAGGATACCCATGACCGAAATCGAAGCCAAGCTGACACAGGTGCGCGATCTGATGGCAGAACGCAAGCTGGACGGCATCCTCCTCCAGCGCACAGCGAACTTCGCCTGGCTCACCAACGGCGCTTCAAGTTACGTCAATATCGCATCCTCCACCGGCGCGGCGAGCATCCTCGTCACCCCGGAGGCCCACTATATCATCACCAACGTCATCGAAGCCCCTCGCCTGGAAGCGGAAGAAGAATTGGCCGCGCTGGGGTTTCAGTTCCTGGTGGGGCCATGGCACGAGCCAGACGCCGCAACCCAGGCCTTGCTGGGCCGGCTGCGGCTGGGAACAGATGCTGGCTATCCCGGAGCCGAAGATGTCTCATCCGACCTGGCGCAGCTACGCTGCTCGTTGACGCCCGGCGAAATCGCGCAGTTCCGGTCGCTGAGCGCAGCTTGCGCCCGGGCCATGAACGAGGCCATCCGCCAGGTGGCACCCGGCATGACCGAACTGGAAATCGCCGGGGTGCTGAGCCAGGCCACCTACGCGGCGGGTGCCGTGCCCATCGTCAACCTGATCGCCACCGATGAACGCATCTTCCGCTACCGCCACCCTCTGCCGACGACCAAGAAAATGGAACGCTATGCCATGTTAGTGTTGTGCGGCCGGCAGCGCGGCCTGGTGGCTTCTATCACACGGCTGGTACATTTCGGGCCGCTGCCCGATGAATTGCGTGAGAAACAAGACGCGTGTGCCCGGGTAGATGCCACCTTCATCGCCCGCACGCGGCCCGGCGCCCGGCTGCGCGACGTCTTCTGGGCCGGCGCCGAGGCCTATGCCAATGCCGGGTTCCCGGGCGAATGGCAGCTCCACCACCAGGGCGGCCTGGCCGGTTACGAACCACGGGAAGTCATCGCCAACCCCAACGCCCCGCAAACGGTACAGGTGGGCCAGGTCTACGCGTGGAACCCTTCCATCACCGGCGTCAAGTCGGAGGACACGATCCTGGTAGGCGAACAGGAAAACGAGGTGTTGACCGCCATGCCGGACTGGCCGATAATTATGGTGGAGGTCGGGGGCAAAGCTGTGCCGCGCCCCGCCATCCTGGTGCGTTAGATATTTGCCAGCGAATGAATTCATTTTTTAGAAGGAGTGTTATCATGATCCGTATTATCACTGATTCCACCTGTGAGGCATCGGAGGCGATTTTGAGCCATCCCCTGGTAACGGTGGTGCCGTTGACGGTCATCTTTGGCCAGGAGGCACTGCTGGACGGGGTTGGGATCACACGCGAGCAGTTCTGGGAGCGCCTGCCTAAGAGCGAGAAGCTGCCCACTACCTCCCAGGCCTCGCCGGCGCAGTTTGAGGAGCCCTTCCGTCGTTTCACCGACGCCGGCGACGAGGTCATCGTGGTGCCGATCTCGGCCAAGTTGAGCCAGACGTACAACTCGGCCCTGATCGCCAAAGACAACCTGGAAGGCCGGCCGATTGACGTGGTGGACTCCAAAAGCACGTCCATCGGCCTGGGGCTCCTGGTGCAGGAGGCCGTGGCGATGGCCGACGCGGGAGCCACACGGCAGGAGATCGTGGCGAAGCTCACCAGGATGCGGGAGGAGATTCGCATCATCTTCGTGCTGGAAACCCTGGAATATCTGGAAAAGGGCGGACGCATCGGCAAAGCGCAGGCTTTCGTGGGCACGTTGCTGAAGTTCAAGCCGCTCCTGGGCATCGTGGACGGCGAGGTGGTGCCCGTCGCGCGCGTGCGCAGCAGGGCGAAAGCATTGGAGACGCTGCAGGAGCTGTTGCTGACCCAGGTTCCCGCGCGCGGCCCGGCGGTTCGGGTCGCCGTCACCCACGCGCTGGCCGAAGAAGAAGCACGGCAGGTGGGCGAAAGCCTGGCGCGGCGGTTCGGCACCCAACTGTCGTTCCTTTCCGGTTTGGGGCCGGTGCTCGGCGTGCATGTGGGGCCAGGAACGATCGGGGTCGCCGTCCACGCTGCAGCCTGACCCACCGGGTGGCCCTTTACCGGTCACTGGGTTGGTTGAATCGTTATGTTCGGTTCCAGAGGGACGCGCATTGGTCGCGTCCTTCTGTATCTTGAGGTGTTGTTAGTGCATGAAAGAGAGTGAACGTCGGCCGACAAACGGCCCGCAGCCGTACACAGACCTGGACGAGGCTGCCCTGGTCGAACAAGCGCGCCATGATCCCGAGGCGTTCGGTGAGCTCTACCGCCGCAACGTTGACCGGATTTACACCTACATCTTCTACCGTGTCGGCAACACGGCCGACGCCGAAGATCTGACGGCGCGCACATTCTACCAGGCCCTGAGTCATCTGCCGCGCTACGAGGATCAAGGGGTGCCGTTTGTCGCCTGGCTGTACCGCATCGCCCATAACCTGGTGGCCAACCATCACCGGGCGCGCAGCTACTGGAAGATGACATCGCTGGAAGAGGTGGAGCTGCCCGGCGGGACAAAGGATAACCCGGAACGGGTAGCCCTGGCCAACGAACGGCGGCGGGCGCTATGGGCGGCCATCCGTCGCCAACCGGAAGACCGCCAGCGGCTGCTTATACTGAAGTTCGCCGACCGGCTGTCCAACGAAGAGATCGGCCGGTTGATGGGACGGACGGAAAGCTCGATCAAATCGCTCTATTTTCGCACCTTGAAGGCGCTCAAGGCAGACCTTGAAGCGCGAGGATGGTAAACGCATGATCCGTATTGTAACCGATTCAACCTGTGACGTGCCGGAGGAGCTCCTGGCGCAATACCGCATTTCCGTCGTGCCCATCAACATCCAGTTCGGCCAGGAGACTTATCTGGAGCGCGTAAACCTGGACGACGCAACCTTCTACCGCATGGTGGATGAGCTGAAGATCATCCCGACGACGTCACAACCTTCGCTGGGACAGTACCAGGAGGTCTATCGCAAGCTGGCGGCCGAGCCAGACACCGACGCGATCCTCTCCATTCACATCACCAGCAAGCTGAGCGGCACCTACGACAACGCCGTGATCGCGGCAGGCCAGATGCCGCCCGACCCGCCTATCGTGGTGTTCGATAGCCTGAGCGGCTCCATGGGGCTGGGTTTCATGGTGCTGGAAGCGGCCGAGATGGCCTCCCGGGGCGCTTCGTTGGCGGAGATCATCGGCCGGCTGGAGGTCGTGCGCCAACAAATGCACATCTTTTTCACGCCGGAGGACCTGCGGTACGCGCGCATGAGCGGCCGAGTAGGATTGACCAGGATACTGCTGGTCTCAGCACTAAACATCAAGTTGCTGTTAACGGTAACCGAAGGCAAATTGTCCCTGTTCAGCCGGGTGCGCGGCCGGCCGAAAGCGCTGCAGACGCTGGTGGAATCTTTGCTCGAACGCCTGAAGGGTCAGGCGGCCGCGAGGCTGGCGGTTATCCATGCCCAGGCGCCCGAGGCCGCCGAACAGGTGCGACGTGCGCTGTTAGCCCGGCTGCCGGATGCCCAGGTGTTTGTCCGCGACCTGTCCCTGGGCATTGCAGTGCACTTCGGCCCCGGTACCGTAGGCGTGGTGGGCTACAACCCCTGAAGGATCAGTTCAACGGAGAACGAAGATGACCCATAACATCCCAACCCTGAGCCTGGCCCCTTATCTGAACCTGGCCCGTGAGCTGGCCGGCCTCCTGGTGCCGGTGCGGCCGCGGCCGGAGTTCAAACAGGCGCTGGAAGAGAGCTTACTCATCGAGGCGCGGCGGCGACATGCGTTGGAAAACCTGGCGATCACCGGTCCGGCCTCGGCCCAGCACCGCGGGCCGCTGGAGGCGTGGCGCGATGCCTTGCTCGAAAACCCTGAACGGCACTGGGTCATCGGCGCGGCAGCATTAGGGTCGGCCGTCTCCGTTATGGGCATCGTTGCGTATCTGTGGCGCCAGCGCGGCCGGCGCGCGGCCTGATTTTTTGCGTTTCGACGTGCCAGGCACTTCACGAGTGCCTGGCACGTCCACGTTTGGCGCCTAACCCTAAACCAACAGGGAGCAGACGACATGGGACAGGTTTCGATCAAATGGACCGGCGATGACAGCCGGATGTTCGTGGGCCGGGACAGCCGTGGCAGCACGGTGGTAGCCGGCTACTGGCAGAAGCCCGACGAGGAGGGCTGGACCGAATGGCGCGGGGCCAAAGCGTCCGATCTGCTGGTGATCGCGCTGTGCGCGTGTTCGGGTTACGACGTAGTGGACATCTTGCTGAAGCAGAAAGCAGGCTTGACCGGCCTGACCGTCACAGCCGACGCTGAGCAAGCGCCTGAACCGCCGTGGCCGTTTGTGCGGATCCATCTGCACTACGTCGTCTCGGGCCACGACCTGGATCCCAAGAAAGTGGAGCGGGCGATCAAGCTGTCGGAAGAAAAGTATTGCTCGGTGGCCGCGACGATCCGTGGGGTGACGCAGATCACCCATGACTATGAGATCCAGCCGGCAGGGTGAACATAAGACCTGACAGGTTTCAGAAACCTGTCAGGTCTGAGACCTCTATCCCACCAACCCTTCCAACCGCTGCACCAACCCCGCCAACACCCCGAAAGCGATCTCGACCGGTTCCGGGCTGGTCATGTCCACTCCGGCCAGGCGCAGCGCGTCCAGCGGATAGCGCGAGCCGCCGCACTTGAGGAAGTCCAGGTAGCGTTCGGCCGCGGCCGCATCACCGGCCAGGATCGGCCGCGAGAGCGCGTGCGCGGCCGAGATGCCGGTGGCGTACTGGTAGACGTAGAAGTTCATGTACATGTGGACAAACTGCGCCCAGGTGATGCCGATGCGCTGTCGGTCAAAGTCCACCTCGTCGCCGTAGCCCTCGGCGAACAGGTCGGCCATGAGCCCGATCAGGATGTCGGCGCTGAGGGGCGCGCCGCGTTCGGCCCGGGTGTGCGCCTCCAGCTCGAAACGCGCCAGGGTGGGCATGATGAAGAAGTAGCGATGGTAGTTGGACATCGCCTCTTCGATCAGCGCGATCTGGAAGTCGCGGTCGGCCTGGGTGCGGAACAGGTAGTCGCGCACCATGGCCTGGTTGAAGTTGGACGCTACCTCGGCCACGAACAGGCTATAGCGGCCATAGATGAACGGCTGGTTGGCCCGGGTGTAGTAGGAATGCAGCGAGTGGCCCAGCTCGTGCGCCAGCGTGCTCAGGCTGAACAGGTCGTCCTGGTACGACATCATGATGAAGGGCCGCGTGCCATGCGAGCCGCTGGAGAACGCGCCTTCGCGCTTGCCGCGGTTGCGCGCCCGGTCCACCCAACGTTCCTCGGTGCAACCGCGGCGCAAGACCGTCACGTACTCTTCGCCCAGAGGCGCCATCCCCGCAGCGATCCATTCGACCGCCTGCTCGAACGGCACGACCGGCTTGGCACCTGTCAGCGGCGCTTTGATGTCGTAGACGCCCAGCTTGTCCAGGCCCAGGACCCTCTTCCGCAGCCGCCAATATCGGTGCCAGGTCGGCAGGTGCTTGCGAAAGGTCGCGATCAGGTTGTGGAAGACCTCGACGGGGATGTTGTTCGGCTCCAGGGACGCGTGCAGCGCAGATTCATAACGCCGGGCCCTGGCGTTGAAGACGTTCTGCTTGATGGCCGTCGTCAGGGTGGCCGCATGGGTGTTCTTGAACGCCAGGTAGCCATCGGCGTAGTTCTCCCACGCGCTGCGCCGCACCGCCCGGTCGGGATGGGTGATCAAGGCGCCGATGCTCGCCTGGCCCACCTCCAGTTGCGTGCCGTCGGAGGCCGTGGCGGGCGCGAACTTCATGTCCGCGTTGTTCAACATGCTGTAGATGCTGAAAGGCCCCGAGAAGGGGTCAGAGACCAGGGCCAACACCTCTTCGACCTCGCCGGAACGGACGTGCGCCTGGCGCCGGCGCAGCTTGTCCACGTAGTGGGCGAAGAAGGCCAATTCCGGCGTCTCTGCGATCCAGGCGTCCACCCGATCGAGGCCGATGGCCATCAGCTCGGGGTCGAAGAAGCTGACCGCCGCGGCGTAGTTGGCCATCAGGGTACGGGCCTGGCCGGCGCGCGCGGCCGCGGCCTGGTCGGTGGTGTCCACCGCCGACTTGTTGGACGCGTACACGTTGATCTTGCCCAGCAGGATGCCAGCGGCCTGGAAGCGCTCCAGGAAGGCCAGCAGCGTAGCAGGGCCTTCGGCCAGCCGGCCGCGATAGGCCGCCAGCTCCGGCAAGCTGGCAGCCAGCTCGGCGCACGCGGCCTCCCACTCGGCCGGGGTCGCGTACACGCTCTCCAGGTCCCAGGTCTGTTCAACCGGGACTTCGTTGCGCAGGGGAAGGGTGGTGATGTCGGTCATGGGTTCCTCTCAGTTTGCCCGGCGACTGGAAGTCACAGCAACCGTTGCGAAGTCGGCCTGCGCCGACTAGGTATTATTCCTTTAGTCCACGAAGGTGGACTTTGCGATGGTAGCTGCGGTTTCCAACCGCCGAGGGGATTCAGCCGTTCCATCGCTCCAACAGCGCGGTCAGCAGCCGCACGCCGTAGCCCGTGGCGCCCTTGGGCTGGGCGGGCTTGTCCTCCTCGGCCCAGGCCATGGAGGCCATATCCACGTGTGCCCAGGGGTAGCCCTCGGTGAAGTGCTCCAGGAACTTGGCGCTGGTGCCGATGCCTGCGAAGCGGCCGGCCGTGTTCTTCACGTCTGCCACCTGGCTCTTGATCGCCTCGGCGTATTCGTCGTACAGCGGCAGCCGCCACAGCCGATCGCCCGAGGCCTCGGCCGCGGCCAACAGCTTGCCGGCCAGGTCGTCGTTGTTGCTGAACACTGCCGCAGCCTGCGGGCCCAGCGCGATGGCCTGCGCGCCGGTAAGGGTGGCGATGTCCACCACCGCGGCCGGGTTGTACTGCGCCGCATAGGCCAGCGCGTCGGCCAGCAGCATGCGCCCCTCTGCGTCGGTGCTGATCACCTCCATGGTCTTTCCCTTCATCCCGGTGAAGACATCGCCCGGCTTCTGCGCCCGGCCGCCGGGCAGGTTCTCCGCGCATGGCGCCAGGCCCACGACGCGCAACGGCAGGTTCAACCGGGCCGCTACGCCCAACGTGGCGATCACCGCGGCCGTGCCCGCCATGTCGTCCTTCATCTTCCACATGTCTTCCGACGGCTTGATGGAGATGCCGCCGGAGTCGAAGGTGACCCCCTTGCCGGCCAGCACCACGGTGGGGAGGTCGGTCCTGTCCGGCGCCTGCCCCGCGCCAGCGGGGTTGTGCTCCAGGATGATGAACTTGGGGTCCTGTTCCGACTCCTCGGCCACGGCCATGAAGATGCCCATGCCCAGTGCCTTGCACTCGGCGCGACCCAAGGCCTGGAACTTGAGGCCCGTCTCACGCGCCAGCGCCTCGGCCCGCTGGGCCATGGCCGTAGGTGTCATGTGGTTCGCCGGGGTGTTGACCATGTCGCGCGCCAGCGCCACGCCCCAGGCCACGGCCTCCCCGTGGGCGATCCCCTGCTCCATGGCAGGGAGGTTTTCGCCGCTGCGCTCCACTACCAGCAGCGCCTCCGGGTCGGGCTTCCAGTCCTTGGGCGGCTCCGAGCGATACCCCTCGTACCGGTAAAGCCCCAGCCGTGAGCCCTCCACCAGCGCCGCGGCTGCCGCCGCCGGGCCCAGCCCGCCCACACCTGCGCCGTGGACGATGGTGGCAAAGGTCTTGACGCCGAGATCGCGCGCCTTGCGGGCGGCCGTGGCGGCCGCGTTGCGCGCCGCGCGCAGATCGAACTTAGCGCTTTCGCCCAGGCCTACCACCAGCACGCGCGGGGCCGGGATGGCCCCGCGGGTATAGAGCACCAGCGTCTCGCCGCTTTTGCCGCTGAAGTCGCCGGCTGCGATCACCTCGCTGATTGCGCCGCCCAGCGCCCGGTCCACGGCGCCGGTCGCGCCGCCGGGCGCCGTAACGCCCTGGAAGAGGTTGACGACGATCAGGTCTGCGGTCACTTCGGTGATGTTGGCTTGTTCAAGGGCTATTCTCATGGTTTACTCCTGTTGTGGACATGCTATTGAGCCTGTTGTTCCGGCCCGGGGCCCATTGTACCACAAGTGGCGTTGGCTCGGTTTTTTGGCGTGCGTCCAAAATCAGTTACGCGGAGTGAGCATCCTCAGACGCGAACAGTTTATCCCATCGGTTGTCCATGCGCCGGTCGGCGCACAACGTGCCATGAAAACGAGCTCGTGTCCACGTGCCAGGCGCCTGAGAGGGTGCCTGGCACGTCGAGCGGCGATTTTCAGGTTAGATAGCCATGCCAGGTGCGGCGCCACGGCGGATGAGAATCTTACCGCAGAGGGCGCAGAGATCGCAGAGGCTTTCAGGTTCTCCGCGCCCTCTGCGTCCTCCGCGGTGATTTTCAGCGCAGGGGAGAGCGGGGGTCAGACGCCGCAAACCGTGGAATCTAACCTAACGAGGCACTCGCCCCCAAATTTAAAGCGCCCATTGTTTTGACAGCCATCCACCTACCGCACTATAATTTTGCCGGTGTTCGGGCCGCAATCGGTACTTCTCTCATCGTATTCAGGAGGTTCCCCATGAAGCCATCGTCCCTCATATTCTCCCACATCACCAAAGGCCTCATCGTGGTAGCCCTAATGGCTGCGCTCATCGTAAGCGCCAGCACTCTGCCAGGTAAGGCATCCGTCCAGGCCCAGGGAGTTCCCCCGGAAGACTGGGTGCGCGTCGGCTATATCGCCTATGCCTACGGCGGTAGCTGGTCGCAGTTCACCCAGCTCTTCGACGGTACCTACACGCACATCCTTTCGGCCTTCTATCTGCCCGACACGGCAGGCAACCTGAGCCCGGTGGCTGCCACCGACACCTTTACCCCGGCTCTGCGCCAGCAGGCTCAGGCGGCCGGCAGCAAAGTGATGTTCTCCATCGGTGGCAGTACCATCCACTACAGCGTCTACGTGGCGATCGCCGACAACCCCACTGCGCGCCAGAACTTCATCAACAACACCCTCAACCTGTTGCAGAGCGGCGGTTATGACGGCGTGGACTTCAACTTCGAGGGCTGGGATAACACCATGACGACGACGCATCGCGACAAGATCCTGGGCCTGATGTCCGATGCAGCAGTCGCCGTCAAGAACGCCAACCCGGCCTACGTCACATCTACTGCGCTGGCCGCCCTTTATTACTTGCCCATGAGCGCGAACTGCGCGCTGATCAACTCGCCGCAGATGGACTACGCCCATTACATGGGCTACGCCTTCTATAGCGGCAGCAGCGGCCCTAACGGCCCCTGGCGCCAGCCCGGCAAAACCCTCAATTTGTACCCGCCCGGCTCCGGCTCTGCCGAGTTGTCGGTCTACGGCGCGTTGACCTACCTGCAGAGCCAGGGGTGCAACATGCGCAAGATCACCGGCGGCATGCCCTACTACGCCACCAACCAGCAGGCATGGAACAATGTGCGGAGCGCAGCCAACTGGCCGGCCATACCCTTGCATCCCGACTACCTGGAGAAGCAGCATCCTTCCCAGGGCTACTGGGCTCACGATCCCGAAGCCATTTCGGCCAAGGTCGCAGCCTATCGCGACTTCGGCGTGGGCGGCGTGATGGTGTGGCAGGTGGGGCATGAGGGGCCGACGCGCGATCTGAGCGCCGCTTTGGTGGGCGGCACGCCACCGCCCTCCCCTACGCCAGGAACGCCCACAGCGACCCGCACGCCGACGCCTACCCCGGGGCCGGCCACGGCCACGCCCACCCGCACGCCGACGAACACGCCGCTGCCGGGCGGGCCCTACTGCGGGGTGGAGTATCAGATCACCAGCGACTGGGGCTGGGGCTTCGGCGCCAACGTGGTCGTGACCAACCGCAGCGCGGCCGACTGGGATGGCTGGACCGTGACGTGGACCTTCCCCGGCAACCAGCAGATCACCAGCCTGTGGAACGGCGTCTACACGCAGACCGGCCAGAGCGTAGAGGTGCGTAACGCCAGCTGGAACGGCTCGGTCCCCGCAGGTGGCAGCGTCAGCTTCGGCTTCAACGCCAACTACAGCGGCACCAACGATGTGCCCACCGACCTGCGCGTCAACGGCGTGGACTGCAGTGAGGGGGGAACCCCAGTAGCGACTGCCACCTGGACTCCTCAACCCACTGCAGCACCGACCGCCACCCACACGCCTACGCTGACGCGAACGCCCACTGTCACCCAGGCTGCCGTCTCAACGCACACGGCGACCTCGACGCGCACGGCGACCCCGACGCGCACGGCGACTCTGACGCGCACAGTGACCCCCACCCGCACAGTGACCCCCACCCGCACGGTGACCCCGACGCGCACGGCGACCCTGACGCGCACAGCCACGCCCACCCGCACGCCAACTCTGACGCGCACGGTGACTCCCACGCGCACGCTGACTCCCACGCGCACAGCCACGCCAACGCGTACCCTCACGCCCACCCGCACGCCGACGAACACGCCGGTGCCGGGCGGGCCCTACTGCGGGGTGGAGTATCAGATCACCAGCGATTGGGGCTGGGGCTTCGGCGCCAACGTGGTCGTGACCAACCGCAGCGCGGCCGACTGGGATGGCTGGACCGTGACATGGACCTTCCCCGGCAACCAGCAGATCACCAGCCTGTGGAATGGCGTCTACACGCAGACCGGCCAGAGCGTGGAGGTGCGTAACGCCAGCTGGAACGGCTCGGTCCCTGCGGGTGGCAGCGTCAGCTTCGGCTTCAACGCCAACTACAGCGGCACCAACGATGTGCCCACCGACCTGCGCGTCAACGGCGTGGACTGCAACGCGCCGTGAGGCCGGCCGAGGAAGCCGCTGAGCGATCAGCGACTGCTTGAAACTTGCCGTTGCCCCGGTCAGCCAGGAGGCCGGGGCAATGCGCGTTTGGCGACCGGGACGCCGGGGGGAGTCCGCGTCTGATGACCGGCGCCGGTGGCTTGTCAGGCATCGGATCGAAGCTGTGGGAGATAGATGCGGCGCAATTCCGCAAGGATCTCCAGCGCCCGTTCCAGCCGCACCTTGTTCTCCGGCACGTTGAACCACTGGCTGGCGCCGGAGGGGTGGGGGAGCGGCACGATGATCCGGCCGTCCTGTTCGAAGCGGTAGCCGATGAGGTCGGTCATGACGGTGCCATTCCCCAAGAGGCGTCCGACCGCCAGTCCGCCGATGGGGATCAGCACCTTTGGGTTGATCAGCCTCAGCGCCGCCTCCAGCCACGGTGCGCAGAGCGCCTGCTCGGCTCGCGTGGGCACGCGATCCCCGCGGCCGGCGGGATGCGGGCCAGGGTAACAGAGGGTGACCGCCATCATCGCCTGGGTTGCGCGAAACTCGGCCTCGCTGAACCCGGCCTGGGCCAGCCAGCGGAACAGCCGGCGGCCGGCCGGACCGGAGAACGGCAGGTTTGTCACCTCCGCCTCGTGCCGGCCCGGCGCCTGGCCGATCGTCATGAAGGTGGCGCCGGGGTGGAGGATGAAGATAGGCGTCGAGCCGATGAAATAGCCCGCATCCGCGCAGCGGCGGCAGGCGGCAAGGGACCGACAGAGGGCATCGAGACTCATAGACGATGACATGGTGGCCTGATTGAACGTCCTGCTTGTCGAATAGGGCCCATCCCTTACGCAGTATGCAATAGGTTCACAGTTGCTTTTCGATAAACGCCCGCAACTCCGTCTCAAACCGCTCCGTGCGAAACCGCTCGGCGTTGGCACGGCAGGCGGCCGGGTCGTAGGCGGCCGGGTCGAAGCGGGCCAGGACAGCTTTGAGCGACTCGACCGTCTGCTCGGCGAAGAACTCGCCGGTGCGGCCGGGGAGCACGGTGTCCAGCGCGCCGCCGCCCCGGAACGCGATGACCGGCCGGCCTGCAGCCTGAGCCTCCACCGGCGCAATGCCGAAATCCTCCAGGCCGGGGAAGATGAACGCTTTCGCGCCGGCGTAGAGCCTTGCCAGCTCATCCCACGACACCCGGCCCAGGAAAGTGACCGTTGGTCCAGCCATTTGCTCCAGCGCAGGGCGGTCGCGGCCATCGCCGAAGACCAGCAGCCGCAGCCCCAGCTCCGAGCAGGCTCTCACGGCCAGGTCGGTCCGCTTGTACGGGATTAGCCGACCGCCGGCCAGAAAGTAGTCCCCTGGCGGTTCACCGCTGGGCCGGAAGCGGCTGATGTCGGCCGGTGGGTAGATGATCGTGCTCTCCCGGCCGTAGAACCGTCGGATGCGCTCCTGGACCTCGGTCGAGATGGCGATGAAATGATGCACCCGCTGCGCAGCGGCGTAGTCCCATCGTTTCAGCAGCGCCACAGCCGGCCGCAAGACCAGGTCCATCGCCGGGCTCAGCGCCTCGCGCTGCCGGTAGGCCTCATATTGCCACAGAAAGCGGGTGGGCGCAAGGCAATAGCAGATGTGCGTGGCGCCGGGCGGAACCGACACGCCGTGGCAGAAGCCGCTCTTGTTGCTCAAGATCAGGTCGTAGCCCCGCAGGTCCATCCGGCTGAACGCCAGCGGGTAAACCGGCAGGTAGGCCTGGTGGTGGGTCGTCACGCCGGGCAGCCGTTGCATGAAGGTGGTCCGGATGTCCCACCGGCGGTACTCCGGCGGCATCTTCTCGGCCGCGTACATGCTGGTGAATACCGGCGCTCCGGGGAACATGCGCACCAACACCTCCAGCACGTTCTCCGCGCCGCCGAGCTGGTTGAGCCAGTCGTGGACGAGCGCGACGCGGAGGGAGGATTGGTGATGGCGTATTGCGTACTGCGTATTGGGTAGAGTGTGGGTCATGCGATCCGGGTTTCCGAGCAATGAGCTTAGCTTTGCGCACGAGTTCTTTGCGCAGAGAAAGAGCGATACTCTGTGTTTCTATCACAGCACCTCCACGGAAATAAGTGTAACATGCGTTCATGTGGAAGACAAGCGGAGATTGCGGGTTGGGGGAGGCCACCGCGCCGGCCGTTAGCTTGACAGTAAGAAACCACGATGATAGTATTACCTTAGCTCTAAAGTAAGAACCCACAACAGGAGTACAGATATGAGCAGACAGCAGTACATCATGTCAGTAACCAGTAAGGGGCAGGTGACGATTCCGGCGGCGGTTCGAAAGCTATTGGGCCTGAAGAAAAACGCTAAGGTGGCGTTTAGGGTTGAAGGTGATTCTGTGACGGTTGAGGCGGTCCAGGCCACCCTACAAGCTGCCTATGGTGCAGTTGAGCCGCTCACCCGGCCGGAAGATTTCGAGCGAATTGCCGAAATTGCCCACGAGGACCAGGCATTGCGGGTCGCGCGCGGAGAATAGGGATGGAATTCATTGACGCCAACGTCTTTTTGCGCTTCTTTACCCGCGACGATCCGGTAAAGGCAGAGCGGGTCAAGGCGCTTCTAGAGCGGGCCGAGCAAGGAGACGTGGAGCTCACGACCAGTGAGTCGGTCATCTCCGAGCTGGTGTTTGTTTTGTCCTCCACCAGGCTCTACAACCTGAGCCGCGAGCGGGTACGCATGCTGCTTCACCCGATTCTCTCTTTGCGCGGATTGAAGCTGTCGAACCGCTCGGTCTTCTTGCGCGCCCTGGATCTTTACGCCGAGACGCCGATGGATTTTGTTGATGCGTTGGCGGTGGCGCACATGGAAGCGCAGAAGGTGACGGCGATCTACAGCTACGACAAGCACTTCGACGGTCTACACGGCATCAGGCGGTTGGAGCCGTGAGCCCCCTCTTCGCCATCACGTCCACCTTCGCAGCCGGGCCGGGGGCTACCTGATCGGGGATCGCCTCTGGCCCCGCGGCGAAGGCCTCGGCGATGCCGTTGCGCACTTCCTCCCAAAAGGCCCGTGCGGCCTCCCACTTGTCGGCCCGGAAGCGCTCGACCCAGCCGCGCAGCTCTGGGTCGCGGAAGTCGCTGTCGCGGCCGGTCTCCTCCAGATAGCGCCAGATCAGGTCTACGGTGCGTTCGCTCTCCCACGGGGCCACCGCCTCACCGTCGAGCTCGTAGACCTGCCGTGCCAGGTTGAACTGGTGCGCCTTGTAGTCCACCGGGAAGTTGTAATGCGCCGAGATGATCTCGTCGGCGATGACCTCGGCCCACTTGCGATGGAAGCGGCAGATGCCGCTGTTCTCGTTGAACAGCTCGTAGACCATGCGCTCGACGCATTTCTTACCCAGTTCGCGCGGGGGCAGGAAGTCCAGCCCGTAGTAGACGAAGTATTTGCCCATCATCGGCATCGGTGCGAACATGCCGGGAACCCAGTACTGGTTGGGCGCCATGCAGCCGTTTTCGCCGTGAGCGGTGTAGACGGCGCGATCCACGGTGCGCCGGCCCGGCTCGGTCAGGCCGTACCGCTCGTCCAGGGCCCGAGCTGCCGCGCGCATCCCTTTACGGAAGATCTCGCAACGCCGGTCGAAGAGTATCTGGAAGATGACCTGGTACGCGTAGTCCGCGTTGCGACGGGAGTCCATCTCCAGGTCGAAAGACGCGGGATCGGCGGCGAACTCGAAGCGCATCTCGTCGGCCGGCGGGAAGCCGAAGTCCTCGGCCGGGAACAGCCCGTCGCGCAGGCACTCCATGATCCAGGCAGCGGTGCAGCCGGCCTGGATCGCGTCCAGCGCCATCGCGTCCACGAAATGGTTCAGCTCTTCAGCCGCGCGCTGATCGAAGACCCCGCACTGCGGCCCCAGCGCCTGGTAGGGCTCATAGTCCTTCTTGTACACCCGGTCGAACTTCTTGCAGGCCACCCCGCACGGCTCGCCGCAGTGCGCGAAGTTCTTGGGCTGGATGATCTCCTCGTTGAACTGCCGCAGGTAGTGATCGCGGATGAAGGCGTCCCCTTGCGCCTGGCGCGCCTCCGCCGGCCGGAGGGCCGACGCGTAGTTGAAGCTGAGCAGCCGGTCCCCCACGGTGTGGTAGTTGACCCCAAAGGTGCCTCCGGTCTGGAAGCCGGGCACGTAGCGGTACTTTTCGGTGGCGCCCAGGTCTACTTTGATCATGGGCTGGCCGTAGTTGGCCATGAAGTAGCCGTCTATCTCTTTGGAGTCCTTCAGGTCGGGGTCCTCCCAGTCGCCGCCGAAGATGCATGCCGCGATACGATGGCGCTGCAGCAGCCGGCTGCCCAGTCCGCCCCGGCCTGCCCAGTCGTCAATGGGCAGGATGCGGCCCTTGCGCACCTGGTTGGAGCCGATCACCCCTTCGGTCGTGTGCCTGGCAGCCGGCCCCACTGCGAACACCCGCACCCAATCGCCGTCGTACTCGCTCTTGTAGCGGTCGAACACGGCTCGTTGCAACGCATAGAAGCCGATGAGGAACTCGCCGTGGGGATCGTTGGGGTCCGGGTCGGCCGGCGCATAGCCGATCCAGATGGTGTCCGGGTCAATCGGCTCCAGCCGGACGCTGACCTGGCCGTGTTTATGGTTGAGGATCAGCACCGAGTCCTGGGGTGCCTGGCCCCGGATGCAGACGAAATCCGCGCCGATGCGGTGCATCACGTAAGCGCCGCCGCCCAGGCTGGAGATATAGAACCCCTCCCAGGCGGGGGAGTAGCCGCAAAACACCAGCCGCCGCGAGCCGGGGATGCGCGAGCCCGCCAGCGGCCCGCCGCCCCACGTCATGATGTCGGGGTCGGGCCGGCCGCTGCGCCTGCGCTCCTGGTCGAAGCGCACCCAGCCGTAGTCGGCCGGGCCGATGATGCGTGGGTCGGTGATGGGCCACACCTGGAACTCACCGGTGGCCAGGTCAATGATGAGCTCGCGTTGTTTGAGTTCGTGGGTCATGGTGGATTCACCTGGTCAACGACATATTACGACAATCCGCTCGCTTTTCTCGCCAATCTCCTGGCCGCATCCGCGCAATAGGCACGCACATCTTTCCAGGCCACAGGGCGCAGCATGGAGGGCATCGGTTGATGTTCAGCGTCGTCGAAATAGGCCAGAGCCCTGGCCGCAATGGCCAGGAAACTCGGACGATCAGCGTACTTTATGGCGGCAAGTTCCAACAGCCTGTCCAGGCTGATGTAATCACGCAGGCAGTACAAGTCAACAAAATCGCGTCGCGTGCCGCGCGAATTAATGGCGGCCAGTTTCATCAAGCCGATATCTGTCGGCGAAGCCAGCCGAATGCCGTTGTAATCTACGGTTGGCGTCATCAAGGGATGGTGCTGGTAAATGAAGCTCACGTCTGTTCCTATCAGACGGGTGAACAGCATGCCATCCTGCTCGTACTTTACCTCAAAGTCACCGCTTTGGGCCAATGCCTGACGTATCCCCTCGCGTTCCGGCTCCAGTAAAGGCCGATCGGTGGTGAACCAGTCCAGGTCGGCAGAAATGCGATGTCCGATTTGCAATGCCAGAGCCGTACCGCCGGCCAGATAGAAGTCCTTGATGAACGCCTGCTTGCGCAAGAACACCAGCGCCTGGCGACAAGCGGGCGTTACAGCGGACTCATGGAATGTCACCATGGCTCCATCTCCTTGGCTTCGCGTGCCCATTCCGGTGCAATATAGTCGTCCACATCCAGCGCCAGCCGCCACAGGGCAAACGATCGTCTAGAAAGGAGCCGGAATCCGTGTTGGCGCACCCACCGGCGCACGCGTTTTTCGCCGTAACGGGCAAACAACCAACGCAGCTCATCCCAAGTACCGCGCTCCAGAATCCGCTCGATGATGACATCGGCATATGTTTCGGGGTTCAGGGATGAGAAGTCGTACTCCGGAAACAACCACGCCGTGGATTGAGGTAAGGCGTCAGCAGCAGGATTTAATCTCATATGATCTCCGGAGCCTCCTCTTCTTGAGGGTTAGACCTTTGTGGCCAGCACATCGGCTATCTGCAAAGAAATCCCCGTTTATTCCCCCACTTCCGTCGAGGCGCCTTCGGCGGCCGGCGCCGCCGGAGTGGGCGGCGGGCTGAACCGCACTGCCTCGCGCAGGCGCTCCGGCGAGACCTTGTTGGCCTTGCCGCAGTGCGGGCAGAGCACCTGAGCATGCTTTTTGCCCTGGCTGGCGGCCAGGGCCAGGTGGATGGCCTCGACGGGTGGCGTGAACCGGCGGCGGCATTTCTCACAGGTGATGGCAATCATGATGGCCTCTCCGCAACGTGTGAATGTTGTCTTATTTTACCCTGAACAGCGCCCTGCGCAAAGTCAACCGCGAGCGGGGCGGCCGGTTGACAGGACAAACCCTCGTTCCCCTGGCCACCAACCTGGCGACTGCTGAGTTGGTGCTGCGTGGTATGGCAGAGGGACAGCCGGGGTAGCGACTGTGCGAAGAGAGGACGGTAGGGGCGAAAGGACACCGGCCGGTGTCGGGCTCGCGGCTCAGGGGGCGGCAGCCGGTTCCGGGAAGCGTTGGGCCAGGGCGAGAAAGTCCTCCGTGCGGCCCAAGATCTGCCAGTCGAGCACGCTGGTGAGATATGTGTCTTGCACGCCCGGCACGGTGCGCACCCAGCTCATCACGTAGCCGGTCAGGGCAGCCGTTCGTTCGCCCAAAAGCAACATGAGCAGGTCGGCGTCGTTGGAGTGAAACACCTTCACCACCCACACTACCTCCACCTGCTGGTGCTCCGGCAAGGCAAGCAGCGCCTGATAGGCTTCCTCATCGCGGCCGGGCTGCAACTTCACCTGGACCGTAGCAGCGGCACGGCGATCCCAGCCGACGTTAAGCAGCGACACGTCCATCAGCGCGTCCCCGCGTACGACGCCGTCGAAGGCCAATTGCGCTGCTGTGCCCCGCACCCCAGGGACCTTGCGGATGACGTTGACCAGAAAGTCGTCGAACCGTTCCAGGTCATGCACCAGGCACACCACTCGCAGGTCGGCGCGCTCACGCAACCAGTTGATCCAAAGGACGGTCAGGTACGGCTCGTGAAACCAGCGCAGGTTTTCCAGCAACGCCTCTCGTACCAGTTCGTCCTGGCCGCTGAAGATGTCAACGTCTATGATCGCCAGTGTGGGTTTCATCGCGCGCTCCTTGTGGGTGATTTTCTGCGTCGTAGTGCGAGCTATCTTAGCACGAATCCCGGCTGAAGCCAAAGCGGTTTATCGCATTATGGCACCCGCAAACTGTTGCCACGAAGGTTTTCGGCTGGCGCGTGAAGGATGCTATAATAGCGCAAACCAGAAAGGAGCAGGGTTGTGACGCGCCAAAGATTCGATCAGATGCTTCAGGGGCTACAGGAGAAGCTTTTGCAATTGGGGACTCTGGTCGCGCAGGCCCAGGAACGTTCTGTGCGATCGCTGGCCGAGCGCGATGAGGCGTTGGCACGTGAGGTCATCGCCGAGGATCAGACGATCAACCACTTGCAGCGCGAGATCGAGGAGGACTGCCTGCAGTTGATCGCCAGCCAACAGCCGGTGGCGCGCGATTTGCGGTTGATCTTCTCGGTTGCCTTCATCGCGTCCGAGCTGGAACGCATGGCCGACCACGCCAAAGGGATAGCCGCCCTGGCGTTGCGGCTCATTGATCAGCCGATGCTGAAGCCGCTTATTGACGTGCCGCGCATGGCCGAGATCGGCCGCGAGATGTTGAAGGGGCAACTGGATGCCTTTGCGCGGTGCGATGTAGATGCTGCCCGTGCGCTGGCCGCCCGGGATGTCGAGGTGGATCAGCTCAACGAACAGGTCTTCCGTGAGTTGCTGATCATCATGATGACCGATCCGCGCACTATCACCCGCGCCACCTACTTGCTCTGGGTGGCCCACAACCTTGAACGGTTTGCCGATCGCACCACCAATATCGGCGAACGCGTCGTCTTTCTCAAAACCAACACTATCGTGGAACTGAACGAGTGATCTCGTAGCGCCTGGATATTTTTCGCAACACGAACGGGGAAGCTCATGGACCTGACACAACTGAGCCAGATGGTCGCCTGGCTGGACGAAGAACATCGTCGCGACCGTGAGGAGATCGCCAGACTCGATCAACGCCTGCAAAGCATGGCGGTGGAGCGTCAGGAACAGGCCCGGCGCATCCAGGATCTGGAGAGCCGGTTGGCCAGCACTGTTGCCCAGTTGACCCGGTTTACCCAGATCGAGCAAGCCCTTCAGCAGCTCAAAAACGAGGTCGTTGTTCTGCTGGATAAGCAGTCCGAGGCCCGGATGCATGCGGAGCGGGAAGCGGAACGCGCCCGGCTCAGCGACCGTGAGGCAGTCAACCGCACCCTGGCCGAGATTCGCAAGGAGCTGGCGCGGCTCAGCCGCCTGGAGGAAGAACTGGTCGCACGCCAGGCCGAGGATCAGCGCCTGGGCGAGGTGGTGCTGGCCTTGCGACAGGCGATCAATAACTTAAGCAAGGACCTGGACGAGCGCACTCGCAGCCTCCCTTACATGGTCGAGCAGCGCGCCCAGGACAACAAGCGCCTGGCCCAACTCCAGGGCGAGAACATGGAACTGCTAAAACGCACCGACGCGTTGGCCAGCAGGCTGCCTGCGCTGGAAGAGCAGCTCCAGCGGCTTGACAAGGAATTGACGCGCATCAAACCTGTGTCAGAACAACTGCGCCAGGACCAGCAAGCTTTTATCGAGGCCCAAAAGCTGGCCGAGGTGGAGCGCCAGCGGCAGATGAGCCTGTGGGAGGAGGAGATCGCGCAGTATCGGGCCACGGTCGAGAAACAGGCTGTCCGGCTGCGGGAGTTCGAGGCGCGTTATGAGGCTGCTGGCCGGGCCCTCAAGGCCCTGGAGGAGTTCCAGGCCCAGATCGTGCAAGGGCAGAAGCAGACCGCAGAACTGCAGCGGCTGGCCGAGGAGCGTCAGCGCAAGGAACTGGCGGAATGGCAGGCGGACAACGAACAGCGCTGGAAAAAGGAAACTCTGCGCTGGGATTACGCGTTGGGCGAACAGCACAAGATCAACCAGAAAGTGACCGAGCGCTTTGTGCCCATCGAGAAACAGGTCAGCCTCCTGCAGCGCGAGGTCGAAGCGCTTTGGCGCCTCCAGGAGAACCTGGGCAACCAACAACTTTCCAACATCCAGAAGCTGCTGGATGTGATCGGCGGCGCAGTAGACGCGCGGCCAAAGCCCGAAAGCTGATTGATCTGATCCCCCTCAGGAGACTGAGATGCGAGTCATCGGGACGGCCGGCCATGTAGATCACGGCAAATCCACCCTGGTCCATGCCCTCACCGGGATAGACCCGGACCGGTTGCGCGAGGAAAAAGAGCGCCAGATGACCATAGATCTTGGCTTTGCCTGGCTCGCTCTGCCGCCCCCGCGCGGCGCGGAAGGCCGGCCGGCCGAATGGGTGGGCGTGATTGATGTGCCGGGCCACATAGATTTCATCAAGAACATGCTCGCCGGCATCGGTGGCATAGACGCTGCGTTGTTTGTGGTGGCAGCCGACGAAGGGGTCATGCCGCAAACCCGGGAACATCTTGCTATTCTTGACCTCTTGGAGATCCCTGCCGGTGTTGTAGCCCTCACCAAAATGGATGCCGTTACCGAAGAGGGCTGGGCTGACCTGGTGGAAGCCGACCTGCGCCAGGTGTTGGAGGGCACCTGTCTTGCCAACGCGCCCGTTGTGCGCGTGTCGGCTCGCAGTGGCCTGGGGCTGGCCGAGCTGAAGCAGGCGCTGGCAGATGTGCTGGACACGGTGCCACTGCGCCGCGATATCGGTCAACCCAGGCTGCCGATTGACCGCGTGTTTACCGTCGCAGGTTTTGGGACGGTGGTCACCGGCACGCTCAGCGATGGCCAGTTCCGGGTCGGCGACGAGGTCGAAATCTTGCCGGGGGGGCTGAAAGCCCGCATTCGCGGCCTGCAGACCCATAAACGGTCGGTGGAGGTGGGGCTGCCCGGCAGCCGCCTTGCAATCAACCTCACAGGAGTGCATCCTTCGGACTTGCGCCGCGGCATGGTGGTGGCCCGGCCAGGCGCGTTGCAGCCCACCACGCTGGTGGATGTCCGTTTGCGCCTGGTGAAAAGTGAGTCGTGGCAGGCGCCGTTGGTGCACAGCCAGACGATAGACTTTTTCAGCGGTTCCGCAGAGGTGTCCGCGCGCGTCCGCCTGCTGGATGCGGAGCAGTTACGGCCAGGCGAGACGGGTTGGGCGCAGCTCATCTTGGGCGGGCCGGTAGTCCTTGTGGGCGGCGACCGGTTCATCATCCGCCAGCCTTCGCCCAGCGTCACCCTGGGCGGCGGCATAGTGGTCAATCCCCGCCCGCGTCGGCGCTGGCGTCGCTTCGATCAGGCGGTGTTGGCGCAGCTTGAGACGTTGGCTCGCGGCACACCGGAAGACCTGATCCTGCACGCACTGGCGCGTTCCGAGCCCGCGCCGTTGAAAACGGTGGCGGAGGCCTCTGGCCTGGATTCGTCTACGGCCGAACAGGCCCTGGACGCGATGATCGCAGCAGGCAGCATCATCCCCCTGGGGGCAGTTCAACCGCCGCTCGTGAAAAGCCTCACGCCGGTCATTTCTGTCGGCGGCTGGCACACCCTGTTGGCGCGCATGGAGGAGGCGCTGGCCGATCACCACGCCCAATATCCCATGCGGCCCGGCATGGTGCGCGAGGAGCTGAAGAGCCGGGTACAGGGCCGCAACAAGTGGCCGGCAAAGCTGTTCAACGAGTTGGTGGCACGCGCAGTGGCCGAGGGGGTGATCGCGGAGCGCGGGGACTACTTGGCACGGCCTGGGCACCGCATCACCTTCACCCCGGCCCAGCAGGTCAAGGTGGATGCGTTGCTGGAGGCGTTTCGCCGCCAGCCGTATACCCCGCCCTCAATGGCCGAGAGCGTGGCGATGGCCGACCCCGAAGTGGTCAGCGCGTTGATGTATCAAGGCACGTTGGTGCGCCTTAACGAAGACGTGCTTCTGCTGAAAGAGGTCTACGACGAGATGGTCGCCGGGATTGTCGCGCACATCAAAGAGCACGGCAGCATGACCGTCGCCCAGGTGCGCGACAAGTACAATACCAGTCGCAAGTACGCGCTGGCCATCATGGAGTATCTGGACCAGCAGAAGGTTACCCGCCGGGTGGGGGATGAGCGGGTGCTGCGCTGACGGAAACGGACAGGCTCGCGCCGTGCCCCTCGACCTGCAGCCGGGTCATCCCTCCCAGACGACCTGGCCGTCCAACACCGTCATTTCCACCCGCACGTCCAGGATTTCCATCGGGTCTATCCTGAAGATGTCATGGGACAGGACGACCAGGTCGGCCAGTTTGCCGGCCGCAATGCTGCCGCGATAGTCCTCTTCCCCGGCTGCATAGGCCGGCCAGTAGGTATACGCGTCCACAGCCTCGGCAACGGAGATGCGTTCCTGGGGTTGCCAGCCTTCAGGGCCGGGCGTGCCGTCCCAACGGCGGCGGGTCGTGGCTGCGTGGATGCCGATCAGCGGCGAATGGGGCTCGATGGGGCCATCAGAGCCGAAAACCAGGCGAGCGCCCGAGTCGAGCAAGCGGCGAAACGCGTATGCGCCACGTGCCCGCTCTGGCCCCCAGTATCTGTCCACGATCACCATGTCGGAGGTGGCGTGGATCGGTTGCACCGAGGCGATGATGTCTAGCTCTGCCAGGCGGGGCAGGTCGTCGGGGTGCAGGCATTGCACGTGTTCGATGCGATGGCGGAACGCCGGTGGCCGATGCCCCATAGCCGATGAACGCCGGTCTGCCATTCGCCCTTCTCCAGTCGCCCTTCCCCAGTCGCCAGTGGCCCTTCGCCATTCGTCGCTCGCTTCTCTCCGTCGCACCTCGGCCAACACGTTCAGCACATCCCGGTTGGCCCGGTCGCCGATGGCGTGGATCGTAAGGCTGAGCCCGGCCGCGCTGGCTGCCAACGCCTGTTCCAGCATCTCCTCTGGATCGGTGGCAGCCACGCCCCAGTTGTCCGGTTCGCCCAGATAGGGCTGCAGCATGCTGGCGGTGCGGCTGCCCAGCGCGCCGTCGGCGAAGATCTTGATGCCGCCGATCCGCAGCCACCGATCCCCCAGCCCGCTGCGCAACCCCAATGCCCGGGCGTGCTCCAGGTTGCAGACGGGGATTTGCTGCAGTACACGCAGCCCCAGCTCCCCCCGACTGCGGAGCGCCTGGTAAGTGCGAAACGCCAGGCCGTCGCAGGTGTCGTTGGCGTTGTGCAGCGCAATAATGCCAACCTGCCACATGGCGGGGGTCGCCGCGCGCACGGCCGCTGTCGTCTCGGCGAGATCAGCTTTGGGGTAGGCGCGTTCGGCCAGCTCCACGGCGTTTTCTTTCAAGATGCCGGTGGGGGTGCCGTCGGGGTCGCGCTCGATCACGCCGCCCGGCACATCAGGGGTCGCGGTGGTGATCCCGGCGCGGCGCAGGGCCTCGCTGTTCAGCCAGACCGCGTGCAGCTCTTTGCTGTCCAGCGCGACCGGTATATCCGGCGCCGCAGCGTCCAGCACGTGCCGATGAGGACGACTGCCGTCCGTCCAGGCGTTCACGTTCCATCCGCCCCCGCGCAGCCATAGTCCCGCAGGCAGCGAGCCATGTTCGGCCAGCGCTGCCAACCGGTCCCGCACCAACGCCGCCACTTGCTGAGCCGAGCGCGCCTCCGTCACATCTACCTGAGAGGCCCGCAGGGCCAGTTCGATGAAGTGGATATGGCTTTCGGTGAAGCCCGGCAGCAACAGCCGGCCGTTGAGGTCCACCACGCGCGTCCGCGGGCCGACCAGGTCCAGGGCAGCAAGATCGCCTGCGTTGCCTACGGCGATGATCCTGTCGCCTTCCACGGCGACAAACTCGGCCCAACGTGGCCCGGCAGGGTCGGCGGTGTAGACGGTCCCGCCCGTGAACAGCAGGTCAGCGTAACGTTGCATGGAGGTCCCCTGTGCTATTCTGAACCGACAATGCGTTCGTAGATGGCCTGTAGCTCTTCGTCGGAGTAGAAGGAGATGATCAGCTTGCCACCTCGCTTCCCGCGGGTGAGGGCCACCCGGGTGCCCAGGGCGCTGCGGAAGGCCTCCTCAAGGCGCTGGGTATAGAGGTGGTCGGTGTCATCCTTTGTTTCAGGAGCGGTGTCGGGCGTTTTGGGCTCTCCTGCGGCAAGCAGCCGCCGCACCAGCTCCTCTGTTTGGCGCACGGTGAGATCGCGCGCCACTACCTGGTCGGCCGCAGCCAGGATGCCGTCATCGTCGGGCAAGGCCAACAGGGCGCGCGCATGGCCCTCGCTGAGTGTCCCGTCCGCCAGCAGCGCCTTAACGCGCTCGGGCAGGCGCAGCAGCCGGAGGGTGTTGGCGACGGCGGCCCGGCTCTTGCCCACCCGATCGGCCACCTCCTGCTGGCTCAGCTTGAAATCCTCCATCAAGGCGCGATAGGCCTCGGCCTCCTCCAGCGGATTCAGGTCGGCGCGCTGGACGTTTTCGACCAGGGCCAGTTCCAGGAGCTGTTGGGGGGTTGCCTCTTTCAGCAGGGCAGGCACGACCGTCAGCCCGGCCAACTGGGCGGCCCGCCAGCGCCGTTCGCCGGCGATAAGCTGATAAGGGGCGCGGTCAGTGGGCCGGGCTCGCGTGACGATCAAGGGCTGGATGAGGCCGTGTTCTTTGATCGAGGCAGCCAGCTCTGCCAGAGACTCGTCGTCCAGGCGTGAACGGGGCTGGCGGGGATTAGGGATGATGTCAGTAACGGCCACCGCCAGCAGGCCGACGGAAGGTTCAGCTCGCATCTCCCTCTGGCCGGGAGGCGGGATCAGGGCATCCAGGCCGCGGCCCAGGCCACGCGTTTGTGTGCTCATCTCGGTACCTCGTTGTTGTGCCGTGTGCCGGTTCTCAAATGCTCTCAGACTCACGTGCCAGGAACTCGGCAGCCAGCGCGCGATATGCCAGCGCGCCGGCCGAATCGGGTGCATACGTCAGGATCGTCTGGCCGTAGCTGGGCGCTTCGCTCAAACGTACGTTGCGCGGGATCACAGTGCGAAAGGTCTGTTGCGGAAAGTGGGTACGCACCTCACGCACCACTTGCTCGGACAGGTTCGTGCGCGCATCGAACATGGTGAGCACCATGCCGCTGATGTACAACTGCGGGTTTAAGCTTTCGCGCACCAACTGGATCGTCTGCCACAAACGACCCAGTCCTTCCAGGGCCAGGTATTCGCACTGGATCGGCACGATCACGCCGTCGGTGGCCGCCGTCAGCGCGTTGATGGTGAGCAGCCCCAGGCTGGGCGGGCAGTCAATCAAGATGTGCGTGTAGGCCTCGTCCAGGCTCTCAAGCGCCCGGCGCAGCAGATACTCGCGCGCCAACATGGGCACCATCTCCACTTCGGCGCCGGCCAGCGCTTCGGCGCTGGGCACCAGAAAGAGGCCTGCCTGGGCGGTGGGGATGATCGTTTCCCCCAGCGGCCGACGCCGGATCAGCGCGTCATAGAGCGATACCCCCTGCGCTGCCGGATCTACGCCCAGGCTGCTGGTGGCGTTTGCCTGCGGGTCGGCGTCAATCAGCAAGACGCGCCGGCCGGCTTCGGCAAGGTAGGCCCCCAGGTTCACCGCCGTGGTGGTTTTGCCCACACCGCCCTTTTGGTTGGCAAACGCATAGACGCGAGTGAGGTTAGCCATTCTTTTCCAGCCAGGCTTCCGCTTGTGCGCGCCACGGGATGCTCTCCATCCCCGGCGCTTCCACCGACATCGAGGCGACAACGTTGGCGAAGCGCGCGGCGATCAGAGGATCACCTGTTTCGTGTAGCCGAATCAAGAACGCAGCAGCAAAGACGTCCCCGGCACCGGTCGGGTCTACTTCCACGGCCGGGCGAGGCGGGATCGGATGTGCTTTTCCGGCCAGGTAGACGGTAGCGCCATGCCAGCCGTCGGTGACCACCAGCAGGCGAGCCTGTTCCGCCAGCACGGCGAGGTAGCCCTCATCCCCGCCCACGTCTTCCCGGCTCAGGATCACTGCGTCGGCCCTCTTAAGGAAAGCCGCCGCGTTCTCCCAGCGGCTCGGCCTGACGCGGCCCGCTTCGTCCCAGGCGCGCAGCCAGCCCTGGGGGGTCACGCCCAACAACGCGCCGGGGAAGAGCTCTGTCCATTCCGGCGGTACTTCGCGTGCGATGGGCCCGAGCAGGACGATGGGTGAGGCCGCCCAGCCAGCAGGCAATGCATCGGGCGTTACCGGCTCGGCAAGCGATTCAATGACCTGGGTGCGGCGGCCGTCCTGGTACACGTTCACGAAAGTGGTGCTGAGAGGCGCGGGCAGCAAGCGGATCGGCACGCCGGCCAGCGGGCCGACGGCCGGCGTCACCAGGTCCTTTCCATCGGCATGCCTCTCGCCGTCTCGCAGGCCTTCGGCTGAGCCGCGCGTGATGATGCCCGGCCGCAACCCCAGCCGCAATGCGGTCACTGCGGCAAAAGAGACGGTTCCCCCCAGGCGAAATCCTTCCGGTGAACGGTCGTGGGTGATGTGGCCGATGACGAGGAAGTCAATGGTCAATGTTCTTTCCCTTTCTTTGCGACGCTTTGTTCGGTCGTATTTTATCACACTGCAAGAGGCAGCAAAAACGCCGGTCCGTAGCGGTGACGGGCCGGCGTCTAAATGGGGCGTGCTGGCCAGCCTCGGCTGGCCGGGTGCACCGGGCAGCGAACTCAGTTTCGCTTGGGGATGATGGTCACTTTGCGCCGATCCCCTTCACCCACGCTTTGCGTCATCATGGTCGGGTGGTCGCGCAGCGCCAGGTGGATGATGCGCCGCTCCGCAGCCGGCATGGGCTCCAGCGCCACGGGACGGCCCGTCTGCTCGGCCTGTTCGGCCATGCGCAGTGCCAGACGGCGCAACGACTCGGCCCGTTTGGCGCGATATCCGTTTACGTCCACCGTGAAGGTGGCGCGGGTGCGCGTTTGCTGGTTGACCATCAGCCGCGTAAGGAACTCCAGCGCGGAGAGGGTTTCGTTTTGACGGCCGATAAGCACCCCCAGCTCGTCGCCGACGATGTTCAGCACCAGGCCGGGCTGGGCTTCATCGGTTTCGGCGGCGCTTTGCGGGATGATCTCGACCCGTGCGCGCAGGTTCATCCGTTCCAGCACGTTTTCCAGCACCTCTTTGCCCTTTTGCGCTGCCAGCATGGCTTTCTCGTCGGCCGAAAGGACCGGCTTGGGTGTGGGTTCAGGGCGCTGCCGCGCGACCGCAGGTTGTGAAGGCGCAGGCCGTTTCGGTTCGGGTTTGGGCTCCGGCGCTGGCCTGGCCGGTTCCGGCGGCGGCGCCGGCTTAACCGGTTCCGGGGCCGGCGCCGGTCCGGGCTGAGGTACAGGTTTTGCTTCGGCCCGCGCTGGCCGGATGGCGGTCAATCGCACCACGGCATCTTCGGCGCCGATGCCCAGCACCCCCCGGCTGCCAGGCCGGATGATCTCGATTTCAACTTCTTCGCGTGTGAGCTTCAAAGCGGCCAGGCCCGCGTTGACTGCCGCTTCGACGGTCTTGCCGCGAAATTCTCCGCTTGTTTCTCCTGTCATGCGTTTGTTTCCCTTGACTAATGCCGACGCCGCCGGCGCTTGACCGGTTTAGGCGGTTGGGGCGGCTCGCTGGGCTGCGAGGATGGGATCGGCCCGGTGGTCACGATCTTTTCCGGTTTCTCGGCCCTCAACGCCGTCGTCTGTCTCGGCTTCAAGAACTTGAACCAATCGGTCAGGCCACCCCATCCGGCCACGAAGTATTGCTGGATGATGCTCAACACATTCGACACTGACCAGTACAACGTGAGCCCTGACGGCAATCCCAACGTGATCCATGCGAACATGATGGGCATGAAGAACATCATTTGTGTCATCATGCGCATCTGTGGATCCTGCTGGCCGGGCTTGGTGCCCGCGGTGGGCGGCTGTGCCATTTTTTGCAACAGCAATTGCGAAACCAGCATGAAGAGGGGCATGCTGAAATAGGCGGCCAGCCGGCCCCAGTCTTGTGCGGCAAAGCTCTCGCCGATCCAGGTGGTGCCGACCGTCAGGCTGGGGAAAGATAGATCTGGAATCCAGAAAAACCGGGCGCCCGTCAGCTCGTTGACGCTGGGGTTCGCCAGGACGTACAGCGCCTGATAGAGGCCGAACAGCACCGGCATCTGGATCAACAGCGGCAGGCAGCCGCCCAGCGGGTTGACGCCGGACTCTTTGTAGAGCTTCATTTGCTCTTCGGCCAGTTTTTGACGGTCCTTGCCATACTTTTCCTGTAGCTCGCGCAGCTTGGGCTGCAGCTCTTGTTGGGCCTTGGTAGATTGCAGTTGCTTGAGCGTCAGCGGCAAGGTGACGATCTTGATGGCGATGGTGAAAGCGATAATGGCCCAACCGTAGCTGTAGGGGATGCCGAAGCCCGCAATCGCCTTATTGAGGGCGATCAGAAGTCTGGCAAGGGGATAGACGACCAGGCCTTCCCACCAACCGGGGGGATTGTCCAGGTCAACCGGCCGTTGGAAATCAATACAACCGGTCAATGTTAGTGCTGCGATGGTCAGGACGACGATCAGCAGCAGATTACGGGTTTTTCTGTTCACGCTGGTCCATACTCCTTGGGTGCCGGCCACAAAGGCTTACGGCACCGGGTCAAAACCGCCGGGATGCCACGGATGACATCGGCTCAGGCGCCGCAACCCCAGCCAACCGCCGTGACGTACGCCGTATTTTTCGATAGCCTGGTACATATACTCCGAGCAGGACGGATAGAAACGGCACGAAGGCGGCAGCGCGGGTGAAATCCAGCGCTGATAGAGCTTTATCACGGCAAGGATAACGCGTTTCATTACAAGAGCTCCGCTGAGCCTCCCGGTCGTAAGGTTCACCCGGTCGCTTTCAGCAAGTGTGCCCGCCGGAGCAGGCGGGCACAAGCACTCTGCAACTCCGCAAAATCCGCTTCGTTGATGCCCTGTCGGGCAATCCATACCATGTCCCACCCGGGCGTTACGAGATCCCATAACAAACGCACTGCTTCACTCATCCGGCGTTTGGCCCGATTACGGCTCACCGCCTTGCCGATCCGCCGACTGACGCTGAACCCACAGCGGCTGACCGTTTCCTGGTTGGGAAGGCAGCACAGGATCATCAGAGGGTGGGCGTAGCTGTTGCCTTCTTCGCGTACCTGCCGGAAGCGCTTTTTGTCGCTAAGGCGATACCGGCGGGGCAACACGATGTTACACGGTCAATCGTTTGCGGCCGCGCAGACGCCGGGCCTTGATCACGCGCCGCCCCCCCGGCGTGCTCATGCGCGCAAGGAACCCGTGCACGCGCATGCGACGTCGGTTCTTGGGCTGATAAGTTCGTTTGGTTGACATGACAGACAACCCCCTCTCAATCGGTGTCAAACAGGTTGATGGGCTACGGACAGAAAAAGCAGGCGAGACAGACTGCGAGTCTCACCCGCTTCCAAATGTCCATTATACGCATGAGGCGGCATCGGTGTCAAATCAGTATCCCATGCCGCCAACGATTCTGTCAGCGAGCCGCGTTTTGACCGGCGCGCTCAGGGGATGACCCCCAACTTACGCCCGACCTGCGCGAAGGCCTCCAGCCCCCGGTCCAGGTCGTCTCGGCTGTGGGCGGCGGTGTTCATCACCCGGATGCGCGCCATGCCGCGCGGCACGGTGGGGAAGCCGATGCTCATGGCAAAGACGCCCGCCTCGAACAGCTCACGGCTGAACTCCTTGGCCAGCCCGGCGTCCCCCAGCATCACCGGCACGATGGGGGTCTGTGATCTGCCGGTGTCGAAGCCCAAGCGCTTCATCTCGGACCGGAAGTATTCGGCGTTGGCCCACAGCTTCTTCACCAGCTCCTCCGATTCCTCCAGTAGGTCTACGGCGGCCAGGCAGGCGGCCGTATCGGCCGGGGTGACCGCGCTGGAGAAGAGAAACGGCCGGGCCTTCTGGCGCAGGTAGTCCACGATGGTCTTCTTGCCGGCGATGACGCCGCCCACCACGCCGAACGCTTTGCTCAGGGTGCCGATCTCCACGTCGAACTTGCCGTGCAGGCCGAAGTGGTCCACGATCCCGCGGCCGCCCCGGCCCAGCACCCCCTCGCCGTGCGCGTCGTCCACCATGGTGAGCACCCCGTAGCGGTCGGCGACCTCCATCAGCTTGTCCAGGGGTGCGATGTCGCCGTCCATGCTGAACACGCCGTCGGTGACCATCAGCCCGCGGCGGTAGTTGGGCAGGTGCTCCCGGATCTTCGCCTCCAGGTCGGCGGGGTCGCAGTGCTCGTACACGACGATCTTGGCGCCGCTGAGCCGGGCGCCGTCAATGATCGAGGCGTGGTTCAGCCGGTCGGAGAAGATCACGTCCTCCTTGCCCACCAGGGGCGGGATCGCGGCCTGGTTGGCGCAGAAGCCGCTCTGCACGTAGAGGGCGTCTTCCACCTTTTTGAACGCAGCGAGGCGGCGTTCCAGCTCCAGGTGCAGCTCCTGGGTGCCTGCGATGGAGCGCACCGCTGCCGGGCCGACGCCCCACCGGTCAATCGCGGCCTTGGCCGCCTCTTTGAGCCTGGGATGATTGGCCAGCCCCAGGTAGTTGTTGGTGCAGAAGTTCAGCACCCGTTTGCCGTCCACGATCATCCAGGCGTCCGCAGGCGAACCCATGGTGCGCAGGGTGATCAGCAGGTTGCTCTCGCGCAAGGCGTCCATGTCTGCGCGGATGAAGGCGAGTTTGTCGTTCATGGTTACCTCCGGGTTAGAGTAGACAGGGGGACAAGGGGTTGTCAGGTGCCTGGCACCTGACAACCAGACCCTGCTGCCTCAACAAGCTAGATTTCGCGGTCTGCAGCACTCAACCAGCAGATCAGCCAGTGCGAGTGCCTCTCAGCCCTCTTCGACCATCATCTGTTTGAGGAGGCGCATGGGGCAGAAACCTCCGTTCACGTCATGTTGTTAGAGGATAACTTACCGATCGGCAGCGAGCGAACCCGGATCTGCTTCTCGGTCACACTGATCACTGCGCCAGTATCCAGCCGTTCCTGGTAGCTTGCGATGATGATCGCCAGGTAGCGATTGACGTGATCGGCCGCCATGTTCCGGAGACGAAATGTGATCACGCTGGGAAGATGAGCCTGGCTAGCGGCCATCAATTCGCCAAAGTCCAGATCGTGAGTGAGCAGGACGCGTTTTTCGCTCAGAGCTTTGGACAAGATGCCCGCGTCCGATAGGCGGTCGAGGCCTTCATCGTGCAAGTGAATCGCATCATGGCCCAGGCTGCGCAAGAAAGCAACCGAGCGGGGCGAGATGCCCATATCGGCGAGGAACCTCATGCCGCAATCAGCTCCGGCACATAGACCGACTCGTCGGCCAGCCAGGCGGCATAGGCCAGGGCTTGGCGAATATCTTGCGGCTCCAGATAAGGATAGTCCGCGATGATCTCCTGTTCATTCATCCCGTTCGCTACCAGGTTCAGGATCAACGATACCGTGACCCGCATTCCACGAATGCATGCGCGGCCGCTCATCACGTCAGGATCAAAGGTAATTCTATCAAGGCCAAGCATATGCAGCCCTCCTAAATCACAGCACCCATGCTCTTTCTATATCAGAGTATACCATGACCAGGCCTGCGCGACAAGCAGTCACAGAAACGGAGGCAGCAAACGTCGGCTGGCGAACCCTCGTTGTGCAGGGTGATGAGCGAATTACTTTCGCGCAACACGCAACAGCCAGACCCTATCCCCACAGGCCCAACTGCTTTGGCGCTTCGTGTTTTTTCACTGCGCCCGCCGGGCCTGGATGACTGCGGATGGATTCCGCCAGCGCATCGAGGTCGGCGGCGCTCTGGCTGAGTTGCGCAGCGCCTTCGGCTAACAGCCTGTCGGTGCCCGGGCTGCCGGGGAGGGCGAGGACCGGCCGGCCCTGGCGTTGCGCGCGTTTGGCCGTGTCCAGGCTGCCGCTCCTTTCCCCGGCTTCTACCACGACCACGGCACGCGCCAACCCGCTGATGATCCGGTCGCGGGCCATGAGCACCGGGCCGCTGGGGGGCGTGTTCGGGTGCACCTCTGAAAGCAGCGCGCCGCGGCGGGCGATGCGCTCGGCCAGGCCGGCGTTCTGTCGCGGGTGGATGGCGCGCAAGCCGGAGCCGGGCACCGCCAGCGTGCGGCCGCCGGCTGCGGCCAACGCGCCGCGGTGCGCGGCCGTATCAATGCCGATGGCGAGCCCGCTGACTACCGTCAGGCCGCGGCCGGCCAGCTCGCGGCCCAGCATCTCGGCCGCGGCCAGGCCCCCAGCCGTCGGCTCGCGGGTGCCGATGATCGCCACGGCGTCGGCATCCTCCGGCCGCAGCTCCCCGCGAACGAAGAGCACCGGCGGTGCGTCGGACAGGTCGCGCAGGTTGCCCGGGTAGTCCGCGTCGTCCCAGGTGAGGACGCCCAGCCCCTCGTCCGCCAGCGCGGCCAGTTCGGCCTCGATGGCGTCCAGCGAGACTGCTCGCAGCCGTGCCACGAGGTCGGCGTTCAACCGCGGCACGCGGGCCAGCTCGGCATCGGCCGCCGCGAACGCTGCCTCGATGCTGCCGAACCGCTCGATCAGCTTGCGGCCGGTGGCCCCGCCGATCCCCGGCAGGCTCACCAGCGCCAGCCAGTGGAGCTTGGACATGATAGATCCTTTCGGCCCAGGTGCCAGGCACTTCGAAAGTGCCTGGCACCTGGAAGGCGTTACGCGTCCGCATGAATCGTCCGGGTCAGCGTGAGCACGCACAGCCTGCTCGCGCCGGCCCGGTGCAGGACGCGCGCCACTTCCTCCAGCGTCGCGCCGGAGTCGTACAGGTCATCGAGCACCAACAGCCGCTTGCCCCGCACGTTCTCGCGCACGGCAAAGGCGCCGGCCACATTGGCGCGCTTCTGGGCCAGGGTGCGCATCTCCTTCTGCGGCGCAGTCTTGCGCGTCTTGACGAGGGCCTTCCACACCGGCTTGCCCAGCCGGTCGGCCAACGCTTCCGCCAGCCGGCCGACGGCGTCCAGGCCATGTTTCTGCGAAGGCGGCACGGGCACGACGGCGTCCACGTCGGCCAGCTCCGGGTGTTGGACGCACAGGGCGGCGGCCTGCTCTACCAGGGGCGCCAGGGCGGACGCGTCCTCTGCGTATTTCAGCCGATAGGTCAGCTCGCCCACGGGGCTGCGGCTCCAGTCCCCACCGGAGAAGCGGCTGTGGAAGCCCAGCGCCCAGCCGGCATCCCAAGGGCCGCGCAAGGGGCGGGGATGGGGGCGGGAGAGCCAGGCACTCGCCGCGTCGGCTGGTCGGTTGGTCGGTTGGCTGTCCGGCCTGGCCCCTGGTTGATCCTTCAGGTGTCGAAGCGCCTTTCGGGCGGCCTTGCGAGTGTAGTCTTTTTCGATCTCACTGGACGCGATCTGTTCAAGTACGGGTCGGGCACGGCTGTCACCGATGCTGCCAAGCGCATTGACGGCATACTGGCGTACTTGTGGACGAGTTTCGCCTGCCAACAAGGCAAGCAGTGGCTCGACTCCTCGCTGGTCGGCGATCTTGCCCAGCGCTGAAGCCGCCAAGCGACGTACATTGCCGTCGGAATCGCTCAGCGCAGCAATCAGCTCCGGCACCCCATCGGGCGAACCCTTCTCGCCTAACTCGACCACGCGTCGCACCCGTTCAGAAGACGAAGGTGCGCCTATAGGGCGGTCAGGCGCATCTGAAACGTCCTTCGCACCGAGCATGACGTTGCCATGAGCGTGGCCGGCAATCCGCTGGTCTACCCCTGCCCGCTGTCTTCCTGCCACCACGCATCGTATTTGACCGAACGTGATGGTCTCCGGCAGCAGTTGCTTGATGGGGCTCAACTGGGCGGTGGAACCGACCTGGGCGATGGCGGCCTCGATTTGGGCCACGACATCATCGGGCACCACAGCCGAGAGCGGCACGACCCCATCGGCGATCAGCTCGGCCAGATGGCCCAGGATGGTGTTTTCGGTCAGGCCGCGGCGGGCGGCGATTTCGGCCGGGGTCAGCCCCTGGCCGGCGAGTTGTGCGGTCAATGCCACCGTGCCGCCGGCCTCCCGCTCGGCCTGCTTCAGGGCCACCTTCTGCGGGTCAACGGCGCGCGGCAGTTGCAGCGGGATAGCGGCCCGCTCCCGGATGGCGGCCTCCCCTTTCGGCGTCAGCTTCAGCACCGGCATCTCGCCGCCGATTACCTTGAAGTAGCCCCAACGGACCAGCTGGTCAATCAGCCCCCCCACCTCGCGCATGGAGAAGACCGCCAGCTTACCGTAGTAGGGGCTACGGTCGTAGCCGTAGAGGCGCATTTCCTTCGCGTTGGAGCCGCGCAGCAATTGGGCCAGCTTTTCCTTGCCGATCTCCCACTTGAGGCGACGGACGGCGTCCAGGATGACCAGGGCGGTGTGAGCTGGAGAACCGACAGGAAGGGAAGCGAGAGAAAGCGCAGCCTCGGGCAGCCGCTCCGCCTCCCGGGTTCCAGCGCGTTGCTGACAGTTATCGCAACAGACGGCCGCCTCCGCCGGGGAACGGTCGCCGAAGTAATCCAGCAGGATGCGCCTGCGACAGCCGTTCGACTCGGCATAGGCAACCATCTGGGCCAGCTGGCTGCGACGATGGCGCCGCCGCGCCTCAACGTCGGCCGCTGCGGCCTCTACTGCGGCCGCGTTCCACGGCCCTGGCCGCAGCAACATGCGCGGCCCGGCATCCCCCAGCCGGTGCAGGCTGCCGGCAGCCTCCAGTTGCGCCAGCCCTACCTTCAACTTGACCTCCGGCAGGCCGGTGGCCAGGGAGAGGTCCTCGGCCGAGAGCCAGACCTGGCCCTTCCCTGCCGAGCGGATGGCGTCGTACAGGCCGCGCACCTCATTCGCTGCGGGTGCGTCGTTCTCGATGAACCATTCCTGCAGGGCGCGATCCTTGGGGCTGTAGAGCAACACGGCGCGGGCCGGCAGGCCATCGCGGCCCGCCCGTCCGGCCTCCTGGTAATAGGCCTCCAGCGTGCCGGGCAGGGCGAAATGCGCTACCAGTCGCACGTCGGGCCGGTCAATGCCCATGCCGAAGGCGTTGGTGGCGACGACGACCTGGAGGGGAGAGGTTTCGGCCCGGCGACTGGAAGTCGCAGCAACCTCTGCGAAGCCTCCCTTCGGAGACTCGACCGGCAGCCTGCGAAGGGGGGCTTGGTAAGGGTTGTTGCGGGTTTCAACCGCCGTGAGCCGACCGTCTGAAGAGGGGGGTAGGAGTTGGGGGCCGGTGTTCAGGAAAGCGTTCTGCACGCGCGTCCGCGTCTCGGTGTCCAGCCCGGCATGGTAGAACTCGGCCCGCAGGCCGCACACCTCGCGCACGAAATCGGCGACCTCTTCGGCGTCGCGGCGGGTGCCGACGTAGACGATGGCCGCGCCGCCGTCCAGTCCGGACAGCAGCTCCTGGAGCGCGGCCAGCTTGGCGGCCGGCTCGGCCGTGTAGCGCACCTCAAAAGCCAGGTTGGGCCGGTTGAAGCCGGTGACGATGGCGTGACTGGACGGCAGCCCCAGCAGGCGCACGATATCGGCCTGCACCTGGGGCGTGGCGGTGGCGGTCAGGGCCACGGTGAGCGGGTTGCCCATTTCGCCGCGTGCTGCGGCGATGTGGAGGTAGTCCGACCGGAAGTCATGCCCCCACTGCGAGATGCAGTGCGCCTCGTCCACGGCCAGCAAGCCGACGGTCGTGCGGCGCAGCGCCTGGACGAACGCGACGTTGCGCAACCGTTCGGGCGAGACGTAGACCAGCCGGTAGGCGCCCTGCTCCAGTGCCACGAGCCGACGCGCCTGTTCCTCGGCATCCAGTGTGCTGTTGATGTAAGTGGCCGCGATGTTGTGGTGCAGCAGGCCATCCACCTGGTCTTTCATCAGGGCGATGAGGGGCGAGATCACCAGGGTCAGGCCGGGGCGGTGGAGCGCCGTTAGCTGGTAGACGAGCGACTTGCCCGCGCCGGTGGGCATCACCACCACGGTGTGCTGTCCGGCCAGCAAGTGAGCGATGGCCTCCCGTTGGCCTGGACGGAAGTCCTGGAAGCCGAAATGAGCCTGCAGCGAAGCCGTCAAGTCGGCCGCGCTCACCATTCCTCCTCGTACAACAGCTTCTCCAGCTTGGTCAGCGCGGCTCGCACCGCCTTCAGCCGCTTTCCCGCCTCGTCTTTTGCGCCTTGTTCTTGAAGGGTCGCCTGGGCCAGGCCGGCGGCCGCGCGCAACAGGCCAAAGGCCGCGCCTTGCAGTTTGGTGTCAGTCTGTCGCATTTTTTCCGTCTGGGCCACGATGTCGTCTATCGCCGGCCGCCAGTCAGGAGCGGGTTTGGCCGGGGCTTTGCGCGCCAACGAAGTGCGGATTTGCGGCTGCCCGTCCGGCCCGATCAGGCTCTCGATGATCCCCTCGCGTTCTTTGAGCCTGCTGTAGGTTTCGTTGATGCTGCGGCGCATGCCCGGGCCGAAGAAGATGCGATAGGGGTTGAGAAGTCCGTCATAGATGATGCGATCGCGAAAGGGCAGCAGGGTGGCGTCAACCATGATCGGTAGCGGCGCGCCGCCCAGAACGACCTCCAGGGGGTCAATCAGGCCCAATACCCCGTACAGGTGCGTTGGCTCCTTCACACTCATGAAGACCGTATAGTTCTTCAGATAACGTATGACATAAAACTGGTCAGTGATGCGATGCCGCCAACTGGCAACGATTGCGAGTTCGTCAGACGGCAGCCGGTCGGGGTTGGCAGCCAGGTATGCCTCAAGGAGTGCGGGCTTCTCGTTACAGGCGTTGCGCAACCTGAAGATCTCCTGGATCGGTTGCTTGCGAACCTGGTCAGGCCTGATTCTCGCGGGCAGTATCTTCAACTCGTGGTTGGCGTAGGCCAGCAGGGAGTCACGCAGTTTGTAAAAAAGCTGGGTGTCGGCAGGAGTAAGGTTCATAATGATCGGCTCCTTGGCGGGCTCAGTACACGATCTCATCCGCGTAGTGGTCTTCGTGGTTGTCTAGCAGACACTGTTCGCATACCAGCACCTTGCGACCTTGTTCGGCCGAGCAATGGTGGCAGATCCACGTAGCGCGCCTCTGGCGTCCCTGGTGAGCGCAGTCCTCGCAATCCTGGTACTTTGGCTTGTTCTGCGCTACGACACGTGGGTACCGGGCTCCGGCCTCGGGCTCGGTGATCGCTTCCAGGGTCAGGGTGTGTTCGATCCAATCCCCGAAGTCGTACACGTATTTCATTTCGTCGCCGACCGCCAGGCCGATCGCGGCGATGCGTGTGTTCGCGCCTTCGCCCTCGCCGCCGAACGGCGCGACGGTGCCGAGTTCTATCTCACGGAAGCGTTTGGCGCTTCCGCGGCGCACCTTGCGCCAGAACCCGCTCATGTGGTCGGAGAAGTCGTGCTTGAACTCGTCGCGCAGGACGCCGTCAAGGTCCTTCAACGTCTGCGCGCCCTGGATCTCGATACGGCGCCACACGCCCGGCCGATACTTCAGGCTGGCCTTGAAGCGATAGACCTGTGACGCCTGCGCTGTGGAGACCGGCAGGGCCTTGGGCTTTGCTCGCTCGCGACCCAGGATGCGTTCGAGGGGTGTGTAAGAGTCCGCATAGCGGATAAAAAGGTCAAACCACTTTATCCGGCTGTCGTGCTCGACGACCGTGGTCCAGTGATCGCCGGGGTAACTCCGGGGATCGGTCATACGCGCGTAAGCCTTTGTGACCGCCTCGACGTCATAGATCCTCTCGTCGTGATTCTCCTCCAGGGCCTGGAAGAGCAAGTCGGCCAGCTCGCGGTTCTTGCGTTCCACCTCGTCAAAGCGCCGTTTGCCTGCAGGTTCGTGTTCGAGGCGGTAACGGCCTGTCTCCCAGTCCTCGATGGTGACCAGCAGGCTGTCGCCACCGCGCACCTTGAGGCTGCGGAACCACGTTGCCATCTCCCATGCGTCCACTTCTGTCGTGTAGTCGCCCAAAATGGTCTTGTGTTCGAGCTTGACCTTGATGGGGTGGGCAGGAATCGGCTGGCCGGTCGCGTCGAGCAGCGTCATGTCGGCCGGCGTCAGCTCGTGCTTTACAAAGCCGCGAAAGTTGGGGTCAAGGAACAGGATGCCGCGCCGACTTTCCAGCCGGGACAGGACAATGCGAAAACGGGCCCCCTGCATGACCGTTCGTAGCGGGATGACGGTCTTGCCGTCCAGGTAGACCCAGTTTTTTCTCCAATGCTTGCTGATCCGGTTGCGCACTCCCTGTTCGGGCTGCTTGGCTGTAGAGGGGCGGATCGCCAGCACGCGGCGGATTACTTCGGCGACCGGGGTGGGACCGTCCAGCTCAGCAATGACCTGCTGAATCGCTTGTTCAAGGGTGATCGGTTTTTCGTCGGCCATGTTTTGTTCCTCCCATAGGCCATAGGCTCACTACCCACTCTGCCTGTTATTTGCCCGCGCAGGTCAGGTCTTGTCCTCCCTGGAGCTGAGCGATGCCTCTATTCAAAAAGTATAGCACGATCTGTTTTCCATAACAAGTGCTTCCGTCTGCCGGGTGGCCGCCGACAAAAAAGCCGGAGGACTGTTTACAGAATCCTCCGGCTTTGAACCGACCGCCACCGGGCACAGGTTTACGCGTCGATGGCGTACTGCGCCGGCCGTTTGCTGCGGCGGATGGCCCACGTAACTACCAATAGCAAGACGCCCATAACGATCGCGGTGGGTAAGTCAACGGTATCGGTTGCCACCACGATGGGTGCGATGATCAGGCTGATCAGGTTGATGACCTTGATCAACGGGTTTAGCGCTGGGCCGGCGGTGTCCTTCAACGGATCGCCCACAGTGTCACCCACGATGCTGGCTTTATGCGCATCGGAGCCCTTGCCACCGTAGTTCCCTTCCTCCACAAACTTCTTGGCATTGTCCCACGCACCGCCTGCGTTGGCCATAAAGACCGCCAGCAACTGGCCGGACAGGATGACGCCGGCCAGGAAGCCGCCCAATGCCTCAGCCTTGAGCAGGAAGCCCACGATGATGGGGATCAGCACCACCATGATGCCGACGGGAAGCAGCTCACGCTGCGCTGCCTCGGTAGAGATAGCCACAGCCTTGCGATAATCGGGCATCACCTTGCCTTCGCGCACCCCTGGCACATCGAACTCCTTGCGCACCACCGACACCATGCCGTTGGCCGCACGAGCGACAGCCTTGACCAGCAATGCGCCGAACAGGATCGGCATGCCGCCGCCGATCAACAACCCGATGAAGACCCGGGGATCGGCGACGTTGATCACGTCCCCGAAATCGGGCCGCACCAGTTTGATGTCGGTGATGAAGGAGCCGAACAGGGCCACCGCCGCGATGACCGCCGATCCGATCGCTACGCCCTTGGTGATGGCCTTGGTGGTGTTGCCCACGGCGTCCAGGTCTGTCATGATCTTGCGGGCCTTCTCGGGCATTTGTGCCATCTCGCCGATGCCGTTGGCGTTATCCGAGATGGGGCCGAAAGAGTCCATCGAGACCAGGTTGCCGGCATGGGTCAGCCAGCCGATGCCGATCAACGCCACGCCGTAGATGATGTACTGTACCCCCAGGCCGCCGTAGACCAGCACCGAGACCATGATCGCCGCAGCAATCGCCAGCACAGACCAGGTCGAGGACTCATATCCTTCGGCCATGCCGCTGAGGATCGTGGTTGCCGGGCCGAAGCGGGTGCTCTTGGCGATCTCTCGCACGGGCGGCTTGTCGGTGGCAGTGAAGTACGCGGTCAGGCGGTTGACGATTACGTTGAAGATGACCCCTGCGGAGACCATGACCGGGGGTTGCCACCAGTGCACATCGTGGCCGCGGATGTACAGGAAGGCGAGCAAGAAGGACAGGCTGATGGTGATCACCGAGGAGACTTCATAGGCGATCTCCATGGCATGCCAGGCATCGCCCCGGGCTACCGTCCGTTCCCAGACCGGCACAGAGAAGGTGCCGATCATGGAACTGATGACGCCGATGGCGCGCACCAGGAGCGGGAAGATGATGAAATAAACGTTGCCGGTCAGGCGCATCAGCGCCAGGCCCAGGATCAACGCCGAGACGATGGTGACCTCGTACGATTCGAAGATGTCCGCTGCCATACCGGCGCAGTCACCCACGTTGTCGCCCACCTGGTCGGCGATGACCGCCGCGTTGCGGGGGTCGTCTTCCTCCAGGCCCTCTTCCACTTTGCCCACCAGGTCAGCGCCCACATCGGCTGCCTTGGTGTAGATGCCGCCGCCCACGCGCATGAACAGCGCCAGCAAGGTGCCGCCGAAGCCGAACCCTAGCAGCGCATCAGGGGCCGCCTTGCCGAAAACGATGAAGATAGTCGTGCCGCCCAACAGGCCCAGGCCGTCCGTCAACATGCCGGTGACTGTGCCCGAGCGGTAAGCGATACGCAGCGCATCGCCGAAATCGCGCAAGGAAGCGGATGCCACCCGCAGATTCCCCTGCACAGCCATGCGCATGCCTAGCTGGCCGACGGTCAGCGAGAAAAGCGCGCCCATGATGAACGCAACAGCCCGGCCGATTGCGATGGCAATCCGGGCATTCTCGCCGAACATCTCCAACGCCTCCGGGGTCGGTTTGGCGATCCAGACACTGGCAAACAGCGCAAAGACCAACAGGCCCACGAACGGCAAGATCGTCTTGAGCTGCTGGCCCAGATACGCATCTGCGCCGTCCTTGACGGCCGTCCAAACGCGGATCATGCGCTCGTTGCCTTTGTCCTCCGACATGACGTTGCGGAACAGCCAGTACGCGTAAAGCAGGCTGAGCACCGCAACCACGAGCACGCCGTAGACCGCTGCTGTCTCGAATGAAGTCAGGTGGATTTCGCTCATGGAGACCTTCAGACCTCCTCACAAGGGATAGGATAAAATAGGGCTCGGCTGGCCACAACGAGGCAAAAGGGCGAAGCGGTTGTTGATTGAGGCCTTTTGTCGGCGTAAGGGCCATCCGATTGCCGGGACATAACGGAGCATATTCTACGGCGCGAGGCGCCCATTTGTCAAAAAGCTTACAATGTTTGACATGAGTTCCGGAAGCGGGGATAATAGGCGGGCATAATCTGATCGGTACAGGGTGATCGTTTTCTCATGAGCAAGACCACAGCACCTCATGTGGCTATCACGGAACGGACGGCGGACGCGTTACGTTTGCCGGCCGCTGTTCTGGTTGATGCGCCGCGCGCTTTCGACCAGATGATGGCCGAGCTGGCCGAGGAGCAGGCCATTGCCCTGGACACCGAATCGGACAGCCTGTATCGGTATTTCTACAGGGTCTGTCTGATCCAGATCAGCACCCGTCGCAAGGACTATCTCGTTGATCCGCTGCGCCTTTCGGGCCTGGCGCCGCTGGCGAGCATCCTGGCCGATCCCGGGGTTGAGAAGGTCTTTCACGCCGCTGAGAACGACATCCTGATGTTGAAACGGGATTTCGGCTTCACGTTTGCCAACGTGTTCGACACCATGCTGGCAGCTCGTATTTTGGGTTGGCCGCAGGTGGGCCTGGCCAACCTGCTGTACCGGCATTTCGGCGTCGTGTTGGACAAGCGGGCCCAGTTGACCGACTGGGGCCACCGGCCCTTGAGCGCCGCGCAGCTCAGTTACGCCCGATTGGACAGCCACTACCTTCTCGATCTGCGCGACCTGTTGGCCCGCGAGCTGCGCGCGGCCAGGCGTTGGCGTGAAGCAGAGGAGGCCTTTAGCGCGTTGCCGCACATCGAGTATGTGGAAAAGCCCTTCGATCCAGAGGGCTTCTGGCGCATACGGGATGCGCGCGCGCTGAAGCCGCACGAGCTGGCTGTGTTGCGGGAGCTGTATCTCTGGCGAGACGAACAGGCGCGGCGGCTCGACCGTCCGCCGTTCAAGGTGTTGGGGGATGATACCCTCGTCCTGCTCAGCCAACGTCAGCCGCAACGCCTGGAAGACCTCCCGCTGGGCCCGCGCCAGGTGGCTTCTTTTGGTCGGAGCCTCCTGGCCGCCATTGCCCGTGGCCGAGCTGCTCCGCCGCCCCTGCCGCCGCGGCCGCGCCCCGGCAACGGCCGCCCCGATCCCGTGGTGCAGGCGCGTTTCGACCGCTTGCGCGCCTGGCGCAGCGAACGCGCGCAGCAACGGGGGGTGGATGCCGACATCGTGTTGACCAACGACGCGTTGATGGCGATTGCCCGGGCTGCACCCGCCACCCTGGACGAGCTGGCATCTTTGGGCGTGATGGGGTCGTGGAAGGTGGAGGAATACGGTCCAGCCCTGTTGCAGGCCTTGAGATGAGTTGACTCGTGACCACGACACCCTACACCGACATTCGTCTCGGCGACGTTGTCCGCTTGCGTAAGCCCCATCCGTGTGGTTCGTACCAGTGGGAGGTGGTGCGGCTGGGCGCCGATATCGGCATCCGATGCGCCGGTTGTGGGCGCCGTGTTCTGCTGCCGCGCAGTCAGTTTCTGCGCCAGGTGAAGACGTTGGTGAAGCAGGGAACGCAACCGGCTCCCGGCGCCCCTGCGCCTTAGGCGAAACCAGGCCCTGTATGCAAGAGACCAAAGATCGGGGCTTCGGCCCTGTGCTTGCCAACCGGAACTTTCGCGCGCTCTGGCTCGCGCAACTGCTCGCGCAGACTTCTCAACACGCCATCCACTTCATCCAGATGGTCCTGATCGAGAAGTTGACCGGCTCCACCATCCACCTCGGTTTCACGATCCTGGCCTTCACGCTGCCGGGCGTGCTGTTCAGCCCGATAGCCGGTGTCGCGGTTGATCGCCTTCCCAAGAAGTGGATCCTGGTGGGATCGAATCTGATCCGTGTCGGGTTTGCGCTCAGCTATTTATTGATCGTGCATTTTCTGACCGGCACCTGGCAGCTCCTGGCCATCTACTTCGTTACTTTTCTCACTGCGACCCTGGCACAGTTTTTCAGCCCGGCCGAGGCCTCAACGATCCCGTTGCTGGTGGGAGAACGCCTGCTTTTGCCCGCTAACTCCCTTTTTACTTTGACCATGGCGATTTCTCAGGTGGCGGGGCTTTTGGTGCTGGGGCCTCTGGCCGTGTCGTTGCTGAAGATCGAGGGCGGCTTTGTACTTATCGCAGTGCTGTATTTGGGCGCTGCCCTGTCGGTCAGCAGGCTGCCGCGCGACAGCAGGCCGGAGCGGCCCGCAGAGTCCCCGATGTCCGGCTGGCAACGGCTGTGGCAGGATATGCGTGAGGGCTGGCAGTTCGTCTCACGGCAGCGGAAAGTACTCTCGGCCATGACCCAGCTCGTCACCATCTCGACCCTGGTGATGATCATGGCGATGTTGGCGCCGGGCTACGCCGCACGCGTGCTGGGCATGCGGCCCGAAAACGCGATCATCGTCTTTATGCCGGCCGGGGTGGGCATGCTCCTGGCGACCGGGATCACCGGGCGGTGGGGGCACATCCTGCGTCGCATCGGGTTCGGCCGGATCGGGTTGGTGCTGGCGGGGCTGGCCTTCGCCGGCATGGGCTGGCTCAGCCTGGATTACCAGCGGCTGATGCAACCGCTCTTGCAGGTCTATCCGCGCGCTGCGTTCAGCCTGACCACCGCCACTATGGCGCTGGGGTTGGTTTTGGGCTTGTGTCTGTCGGCGGTGAACATCCTGTCGCAGACGACCCTGCAGGCCGAATCACCGGCCCAGATCCGAGGACGGGTGTTCGCCGTGCAGTTCATGTTAAACAACCTGATCGGCATTCCGCCTATGCTGGGTTTGGGTGGGATGGCCGATTCGATCGGCATCCCGCGCGTGTTGGAGATCGTGGGCATCGGCGCGATCTTGATGGCGCTGCTCAGCGTAGCGATCAGCCAGTTGTCGCTCCCCTGGCAACGGCGGGGATCACAGCAAGAGAGGTGACAAGATGGCTAAGACGGCATCGGTTGATTTGACCACGGGAAGGGTAACCATCGAAGAGACCCCTGAGCATCTGCTACAGCGTTTTGTTGGAGGCCGCGGCCTGGGTGCCAAGCTCCTGTACGATCTGGTGGGGCCGGATGTAGACCCCTTGGGGCCGGATAACTACTTGATCTTCACCGCCGGGCCGTTGGCGGGGACACCCTGGCCCACCTCTGCACGCCTTCACGTGACTTTCAAGTCCCCCCTTACCGGCATCTACGGCTATGCCAACACCGGCGGGCATTTTGTCGCCGAGCTGAAGCACGCGGGCTATGACGCGTTGCTGGTCACCGGCCGGGCGCCTCGGCCGGCCGTGTTGCGGGTCACCGACGATGGGATTGCGCTGGAACCGGCCGAGGCGCTGTGGGGCAAAACGACCGGCGAGGTTCACGATGCGCTGCTGGGCAAGGACGCAACCGCCAGCGCCGGACGGGTGGCCTGTATCGGGCCGGCTGGTGAGCGGGGGGTCCGCATTGCTGCCATTATCAACGATCGCAGCCGGGCGGCGGCGCGCGGTGGCCCCGGCGCGGTGATGGGCAGCAAGAATTTGAAGGCCATTCATGTGATCGCGCGTCGTCGGCCGGCCACACCACCGGCTCTGCGCAGCGCAGCCAGAGAAGCGACGGAAAAGCTGCGCGCCGATCCGCATCTGGACGGTTTGCGCCGATGGGGCACCCTGGTGCTGATGGACGGCAAGAACATCGGCGGCGACCAGCCCGCGCGAAATCATCAGTTCGCGCAGGTGCCTTTCATCCAGAAAATCAACGCAGCGGCATTCGATCGTTACGTCTTGGAGCACAAGGGATGCTACGCCTGTCCGATCAAATGCGATCGCAAGTCGCGCGTGGCCGACGGACCCTACGCGGTTGAAATCCACGGGCCGGAGTACGAGACCACCAACGCACTGGGGCCCATGTGTTGGGTCAGCGATCCCGAGGCGATCCTGTACGCCAACCACCTTTGCAACGAACTGGGCCTGGATACCATCTCCACGGGCGTGACCATCGCGTTTGCGATGGAATGCTACGAAAACGGCTTGCTGGAAGAGCCAGGGCTGCCCCTGGCGTTCGGCAGCGCGGCTGCGGTTCATGGCCTGATCGAGCGCATTGCGTATCGCCAGGGGGTTGGGGACATCCTGGCCGAAGGGACGCGCCGAGCTGCGCAGATCATCGGTCGCGGGGCCGAGCGCTTTGCCATGCAGGTCAAAGGGATGGAGCTGCCGCGGCAGGAACCCCGTTTTGCTAAAGGATTCGGCCTGGGTCATGCGACCAGCAACCGCGGGGCCGATCATCTCTATGGTTTGCCTGCCATTGACCTGGCCGGCGCCTGGGATGTGGCCCAGCGTCTCTTCCCTGCAGAGATCGTCCCGGAGTTGATGGACCCTGCTAACGAAAAATACAAGGCCGACATGGTGGTCTTCGGCGAGCATTTCTGTGCCGTGACCGATGCGCTGGGCATTTGTAAGTTCAGCACTATCGAGGAATACGCGCTCTTTCCGGAGGATCTGGCTCCTGGCCTGGCAGCCTTATGGGGCCGGCCGCTCACCGGCGCCGATCTCCTGACGGTCGGCGAGCGGATCGTCAACCTGGAGCGGATGTACAACGTGCGCGAGGGCCTGTCGCGCGCCGACGACCGTCTGCCTGAGCGCTTCACCCAGGAGCCGGTGCCGTTGTATGAGTTCACGGAGGATCCAGACACCGGGGAGCTGCGACAATCGTCGGAGCCGATCCGTTACGGGTTGATCCGGGATTTCGATGCGATGCTGGATCGTTACTACCGCCTGCGCGGCTGGGGCCCCGACGGCGTGCCCTTGCCGGAGACGTTGCAGCGGTTGGAGCTATTCGAGTGTCTTGCCGGGTAGTCCCATGATGCCGTTGTGACTTCCTTCCCAAAATCGCGGGTTTGTGTTAGAATATCCAGGGCCGGCCGGGAGGTTTCCCTATGACACAGCATGCCCATCTTGACCCTGCACCGTTCTTTTTGCCGGCCGGCACGACCGGCGTCCTCTTGATTCACGGCTATACTGGTTCACCAACGGAGATGCGCTGGGTAGCTGAGAGCCTTCACGCGCGCGGCTTGACCGTGGCCGGGCCGTTGTTGCCGGGACACGGCACGACGCCGGAGGAGATGAACCGTTGCCGGTGGACCGATTGGACCCGCCACGTCGAAGACGCGTTGGCCGACTTGCGATCCCGTTGCGATCGCGTATTTGTCGCCGGCCTGTCTATGGGATCGCTGTTGACCCTGCATCTGGCGAGCCGACATCCGGAGCTGCCCGGGATCATCCTGTATTCACCGGCAGCCTGGGTGAGCAGCCGGCTGATCTATCTCTCGCCGTTGGCGCGCTATTTCGTGGCCATGCGGCCTAAGTCCGGTGACAGCGACCTGGTGGACCCTAAGGCTGACTTGCAGCTTTGGTGTTATGACGTGGATCCGGTCGGTGCCGCGGCCGAACTGTTGAAGCTGATGCTGCATGTGCGTCGGTCTTTGCATAAGGTGACCTGCCCGGCGTTGATCATCTACAGCCCAGGAGACCGTTCCATCCATCCCGAGAGCGCACAACGGACGTTTCAGCGCCTGGGTTCGGCCGATAAGGAGCTGGTGAAGCTGGACCGATCGGGGCACTGCATCACCGTGGATGTCAACTGGCAGCTCGTCGCCGATAAAACATACGCGTTCATCCGCGCCCACGGCGGCTGAACCGAAACGATCCTGGTCACTGGCGCAAGAATCCTTCTTGCGCCAGTGATTTATCAACGACATGGACCTGAGGGAGGTCAAAATGCGGAAGCCAGGGAAGACCGGAGGTTTTTGGCTGGCGGTGGTCGTCTTGTTTGTGTTTGCGGCGGCCACCGCAGGGGCAGTTTTCTCTGCTCAAGATGGACACACTGCTACCGCCCAGGGGACGATGTCTGCCCAGGCCGCCACCCCAGCGGCTGACGTCGCACCTCCAGGGACGGTTGTGCACGTGGTGCAACGCGGGGAAACCCTGGTCCAAATCGCCCGTCGTTACGGCGTCGGCGTCGGTGAGCTTGCGCGCGTCAACCGCGTCGCAAATCCTGATCGCATTTACGTCGGCCAGGTGTTGCGTATCCCCTCCGCCTCTGCGGCTGCTACCCCCGCCCCCACTCCCCTGCCGTTGCCTTGTCCGTGTGAAGAGATCGTCATTTTGAGTCCCCGCCATGGGGAGACCATCACCGATCCGGTTACGGTGAGAGGGGTGGCCTCGTCGCCCTTCGAACAGACGGTGGTGGTCGCCGTCCTCGATGGCAGCGGTGAACAGATCGGCCTGGCGCCCGGCATCATCGTGGGCGAACTGGGGGAACGCGGCCCGTTTACCGTCACAGTGCCGTTTCGCGTGCCGGTGAACAGCCAGCCGGGACGCATCCAGGTTTTTACCGAAAGCCCGCGCGACGGCGCGATGGAGCACCTCAGTTCTGTCACAGTGCGCATCCAGGGCCTCGATCTGGACGCGCTCCTGGAGCAGCTGGAGGCTGCGTTGGGAGCCCGGGATATCGCCGTCTTGAAAAGCCTGATGGGGCCGGCGTTTCGGTTCGGCCTGTATGGCTCCGGCTGGGCCAGCCTGACTCCCGACGAGGCGACGGGATTGCTTTGGAACAGCTATTTTGCGCCGGGCAACCCCAGGCCTGACTTCAGCGCCGATGCCCGGGCGTTGCTGGAGGGGCGGGTGGATCTGCCCCCCAAGGTGCGCTATCTGGTGCTCAGCACGGGTTGGGGCCCGCAGGGCCGGGACGAAGCGTTCTTGTTCATCGGTGTGGTTGAAGGCCGGGCGCGCTGGACGGGCCTTCTGTACGTGTCGCGCGACCGCATAGACTATCGTTAGCGATATGTGGCGAGACGCCCGAGGTAGGGAGACATCATCATGGCCGACGACGAAGCCCTTTTCGACGTAATGTGTTACGGCACCATCAGCATGGAGAATGTCACCCGGCTGCCGTACCTGCCCACGCCGCGTCGCGATGCCCCTGCGTTGCACGAATACGATGAGCTGGGCGGAGAGGCGCTGAAAGTCGCTATTCCCCTGGCGATGTGGGGCCTGCGCGTCGTTGTCGCCGGGAATTACATCGGCACCGATCGCAAAGGCGAGTTCATCATGAAGGAACTGGCCAAGTACCCACTGATTGACACGCGCTACATCCAGCAGTCCCCCAACGTAGTGACACCCTTCTCCCGGATCCTGGTGACTCCGGACGGCGAGCGCAGTCGCATCGCGTACTGGTACGATCAGACCCCCAAGGGGGAGCTCACGGCCGAGATGATGCGTCGGGCCAAGGTCCTCAGCGTGGACGCCTATGGCCGCGACGAGCGGGACCGTGCTGCGGCTGTGGCGCGAGAGTTGAATCGCGTCGTCGTTTCAGCAGATGCCATCTGGCCGCAATACCCTCTGGCGGGGCTCTCCGATGTAGTGATCATCTCGAACGCCTGGCTGCAGACCAATTTCCCTGGCGTGTACGAGTACGACCATGCCCTGGAGTTGCAGCAGCGCGGGGCCGGTGTGGTGATCGTCACCGACGGGATGCGGCCGGTGCTGGTCGTCCGCGCCGACGGGTCGCCTTTTGGGGTTGAGCCGTACCAATTCGACCATGTGATAGATACCAGCGGCGCCGGTGACCTGTTCAAGGCTGGCATCATCTACGGCTGGCTGCAGCCTGACTGGTCGCTGGAGTTCAAGGTGAGTTTCGCCTGCGCTGCTGCGGGCCTCTATTGTACTCGGGATCGCTCTGTCCAACCGCCCCCCTCCCTGGACGAGATCTTCGCCTTGATGCGCAAGAGACCCCGCTGAACGGTCTGGACAAATCGTCCCCCTGGTGCTAGACTGTCGCAACGGGCATCACGTCCGTTCTATATCGTTTGGGAGCAAAACACATGTTCTTGCCGGCCTACGTCTCGCGCAACGGGGTCCTGATCCCGCCGGCGCAGGCGTGCATATCGGTCTTCAACCCGGCGATATACGGGGCTTATGGCGTGTATGAATCCATGCAGGTCGTGCGCGGTGTGCCGTTTGCGCAGGAAGCACACCTGAACCGCCTGGCACACTCGGCCGATATTCTGGGCCTGCCGTTGCCCGCCGATCTGGGCACGATTGCGCGTTGGATCGGTGAGGTGCTGGCGGCGAACGGAGCCGTTGATTGCACGTTGCGGTTGTTTGTGTTGGGCGGCGAGAACGATGGCGAGTCGGTGGCCTACATCTGGCCGCAACCACCGACAGTTTATCCGCCCGATTACTACGCAATGGGTACCACTGCAGTCACCTTCGAGGCACAACGGTACCTTCCCGAGGCCAAGTCGCTGAACACGTTGAGCAGCTTCATGGCACAGCGACTGGCGCGAGCGGCTGCTGCCCATGAGGCGCTGTTGCACCACAACGGCTTCCTGACCGAAGGGTCGAACAGCAACCTGTTTGCGGTGGTGGATGGCGTTGTGCGCACGCCCCCGCGCGCTCTGGTGCTGGCCGGCGTTACCCGAGATATCGTCCTGAAGCTGGCCGCGCAGCACGGTATCCCCGTGCAAGAAGCGTCTTTGCCGCTTGCCGAGCTGCCGCGTTGGGAGGAGTGCTTCATCACCAGCACCAGCCGCCACGTCATGCCCATCTCCACCATTGATGGCCGGCCGGTGGGCGAGGGTCGTGTCGGCCCGCTGACCCGCCGGTTGATGGCGTTGTTCGAGGCGTATTTTGCCGAGAAGACGCAGCAGCCCCAGCCCGCATGAAAAACCTGAGCCTGCGATATGGCGCTGCCGCGTTTTTGCTCACCGTCTGGGTTCATGTTATACTTTTGTCCTGAGATTCTTGACTGGGGCACGCGCCGCGGTATTCCAGCGGTGTTCCGGTCTCATCAACAAAGGAGTATTGAACATGGCGCTTTCGAAGTCGGAAAAGGATGCCATCATTCAGGAATACCACGTTCACGCAAGTGATACGGGGTCGCCTGAGGTGCAGGTAGCGATCCTGACGCGGCGGATCAATTCGCTCATCGAGCATCTGAAAACGCACAAACACGACCAATCCTCCCGCCGGGGGCTTTTGAAGCTGGTCGGCCAGCGCAGGCGACATCTGGCTTATTTGAGCCGGAAGGATCCCGATCGCTATAAGGATTTGATCGCCCGTTTGGGGCTGCGTAAGTAAGACCGGTCGCTGATTATCCTGGCGAAATCGTAAGCAGCACTATGGACGAGTAGATACGGTTTGTCGTATCTACTCGTTTGGTGTTTTGAAAAAGTGCACGGGAGGGGGCGCAGGAATTGGGGAGTGCGACAAACTGAAGCTGCGGTTTGTCGCACTCCCCAGCTCCTGGACCTCCCTCCGTGCAGGTGGCAGGACGGGTTGCGGGTCGGTCTGCTCTGAAAATCCGGTCGCCGGGGCTTGCCCTGGGACGCAGCAAGCTGCGACGTCCGTTTTCATAGGTCGCCCCACAGGCAGGCTGCGCACTGACGCCGAGCCCGGCAGAAGAGACTGTCCTGTAATAGCATTATGGAAAGAGGTTCAAGGAACTATGCAAGAACATGTTTACTCAGTTACCGTGGGTGGCCGGGAAATCTTCATCGAGACCGGCACTCTGGCCAGGCTGGCCGGCGGCGCAGTCACCGTTCGTTCGGGAGATTCTGTTGTCCTGGCCACTGCAACCGCCGCTAAGCCTCGTGAGGGGATAGACTTCTTCCCACTCAGCGTGGAATACGAGGAGCGCCTCTACGCGGCAGGCCGTATCCCCGGCAGCTTTCAACGTCGCGAGGGGCGCCCCAGCGACCAGGCGATCCTGACCGCGCGTCTGGTGGACCGGGCCCTGCGTCCACTCTTTCCGGCCGGAATGACTAACGAGGTCCAGGTGATCGTCACTGCGCTGGCGCGCGATCCCGAGGTGCACCTCGATATTCTGGGCATCATCGGTGGGAGCGCGGCCATCATGCTTTCCGACATCCCCTGGGACGGCCCCATCGGCGCCGTCCGGATCGGTTTCGTGGACGGTGCCTTCGTGGTGAACCCTACGGTGTCACAGATGGCTGCCAGTACCCTGGATTTGCGTATAGCCGGCACGGCTGATGCCATTCTGATGGTGGAGGCCGGCGCAGACGAGTTCCCCGAAGACATGATGTTGGAGGCGCTGAAGCTGGGCCACGAGGCCATGCAGCCGATCATCGAGGTGCAGAAGAAGCTCCGGGCCGATCTGGGCAAGCCCAAATTCGAGTTCGTCCCGGTGTTGCCCGATCCGGCAGTTCAGGACGTCGTGCGGGAGTGGTTGGGAGATCGGCTGTACCAGGCCATCGCGTCGAATCCGGGCAAGGAAGCGCAACATCAAGCGGTCACTGCGTTGAAAGAGGAGCTGTTGGCCGCTCTGGGCGAGACGTATGATCCCAAGGCGCTGAGCCAGGCCTTCGACAGCGTTGAGAAGGCGGTGGTGCGGGATCGCATTCTGCGCGAGAAAGTGCGCCCCGATGGTCGAGGGCCGCGTGACATCCGGCCCATCAGTGTTGCAGTAGGTGTCTTGCCTCGCGTGCACGGCAGCGGCCTGTTCACACGCGGAGAGACCCAGGTGCTAACTATCGCCACGCTGGGCACGCCCGGCGAGGCGCAAGAGTTGGACACCCTGAACGTTGAAGAGACCAAGCGCTACATGCACCATTACAATTTCCCGCCCTTCTCCACGGGCGAGGTTGCCCCGATGCGCGGCCCGCGGCGCCGCGAGATCGGGCACGGTGCCCTGGCCGAGCGGGCGCTGGAGCCCATGATCCCGGCCCAGGAGACCTTCCCCTACACCTTGCGTCTGGTCTCTGAGGTGCTTGCCTCCAACGGCTCAACCTCGATGGCGTCGGTGTGCGGCAGCACCTTGGCGCTGATGGATGCCGGCGTGCCCATCAAGGCGCCGGTTGCCGGCATCGCGATGGGCCTGGTGACCGACGGTGAGATCACCGACCAGGGGCTGCGCTACACCATCCTCAGCGACATCCAGGGCCTGGAGGACCATCTGGGCGATATGGACTTCAAGGTGGCGGGGACGGCCCAAGGGATCAACGCTCTGCAAATGGATATCAAGATCCATGGCCTGTCCTATCAGATCCTGGAGGAAGCTCTGGCGCAGGCACGGGAGGGCCGGCTCTTCATCCTGGACAAGATGTTGGCCGTGCTGCCGGCCGCGCGCAAGACGCTCTCGATCTATGCCCCGCGCATTCTGACGACCCATATTGACCCGGAGAAGATCGGCAAGGTGATCGGCCCCGGCGGCAAGATGATCCGCAGCTTGCAGGAGCAGTACAACGTCAAGATTGACATCGAGGATGATGGCTCGGTATACATCGCCGGATCTGAGGGCATAGGTGCCGAGCAGGCGCTGGCCGAGATCGAGCGGATGACCGAGGAGGTCAAGGTCGGTCGCATCTATACGGGCCAGGTTGTCCGCGTTGAGCCCTACGGTGCTTTCGTGCAAATCGCGCCTGGGGTGGACGGCATGGTTCACATCTCGCAACTGGCCGATTATCGCGTGCCCAGCGTCGAGGATGTGGTGCAGGTTGGCGATGAGATCACGGTGATGGTCATTGACATTGATCCCGCCGGTAAGATCCGTCTCAGTCGCCAGGCTGTGCTGGAGGGCTGGACGGTCGAGGAAGCTCGTGAGCGCGATCGCGCAGGCAGCGCCCGCCCTGCGGGTGGGGGCGGCCGAGGCGGCGCGCGGGGCGAAACCCGGAATGGCCGTGGGGGCGATCGCGGCCGCAGCGGTGGTGCGTCGCGCCGGCGTTAGGTGCTATGTTCCAGGAACCGCTGAGCTCAGATCGTAGTCCGACTCCACCCAGCCGCCGAAACTGCGGCTGGGTGGGAGGATTGGTGCGCGATCTGCTGGGGACGATCGTCCCCGCAGTGGTGATCGCGCTGCTCATCCACGCGTTTCTGGCGCAGGCCACGCGTGTCTATGGGCAGAGCATGGAGCCCAACCTGCACACCAACGAACGGTTGGTGATCGAGAAGTTGACCTATCGCTTTCACGCGCCACGGCGGGGCGATGTGGTGGTCCTGCGTGATCCGGCCGGATCGCCTGAGCTGCTCATCAAGCGGGTCATCGGCTTGCCCGGCGAGCGGGTTACCATCGCCAACGGCCGTGTCTTCGTTGATGGCCAGCCCATCGAAGAACCGTATCTCACCCAGGAGACTCAGGGCGGCGGCCGCTCATGGCTTGTGCCGCCCTTTACGGTGTTCGTCATGGGTGACAACCGATCGGCCAGCCGGGACTCACGGGTCTTCGGCCCTGTGCCGCTGGACCAGATCGTCGGTCGCGCTGTATTTCGTTACTGGCCGCTCAGCGAGGCAGGCTTCATTCGCTGAGCGGGTTCATCTTCCTGGTGGCCTGGCGCCTCCCTATGGATACCCGCTGGAATCCCTTCGTCAAACAGCTTGTGATCATCGCTCTGGTGGTCGGAGCGGTCTGGCTGCTGGCGCGGGTCAGCGCAATCATCACTCCCCTGATCCTGGCCTTTTTGCTGGCATATCTGGTTTCGCTTCCGGCGGGCTGGTTCCTCCGGCATACGGGATGGCCGCGTTCGCTGGTGGTTGCGCTGTCGGAACTGGTAGTGGTAGTCGTGCTGCTCACCGTGCCGGCGGCAGTGATGCCATCGCTGGTAAATACCCTCATCGGTTTCACCAACTCGTTGATCACCATCATTCAAGAGCTGTTAGAGGCGACCCCCAAGCCGCTGACGTTGAGCCCTACGTTGACGCTCGATTTGGGGCCGTACTACGAGCCGATTAACCAGTGGCTCCGGGGCCTGGTCGGCCCGGATCTGCGGGCGATTCAGAACTTGCAGAATTTGTTGCGGCCGGTGGCCACCGGAGCGGCTGGCCTATTGCGCGGGGCAGTGAGCGGCGTCGTCTGGCTCATCCTGATCCTGGTGGTGAGTTTCTATGTCGTGCGCGATGGGCCGCGCCTGGCGCGGGTTGTTTGGCGGTCGTTGCCTCCTGAGTGGCGTCCTGAACTGGCCTACTTGTGGCGAGAGTTGACCCAGATCTGGGACGCGTTCGTGCGCGGACAGTTGATCCTGGGCGTCATTGTGGGTCTGCTCGTCTGGATTACCATGACTTTCCTGGGGGTGCGGAACGCGCCGGCCTTGGGCCTGATTTCCGGTCTCCTGGAGTTCGTGCCGGCAGTGGGCCCGGTGCTGGCTGCTATTCCGGGTGTAGCCCTGGCGCTGTTTTTGGGATCCAGTTGGCTGCCGTTGCCGAACCTCTGGTTCGCCGTCCTCGTAGCCGGGGTCTATTTTTTGATTCAGCAGTTTGAGAACTACTACCTGTTGCCGCATGTGGTTGGCAGCCGCATCCGCCTCCATCCGGCTGTCGTCATCATCGGCGCCCTGGCCGGCGCTCAGTTGGGCGGGGTCCTGGGTATCTTGTTAGCTGCGCCCACCATTGCTGCAGGCCGGGTGGTGTTGGGCTACATCTTCCACAAGTTGACCGACACCCCGACCCTCCCGGAAGCTGAGGCGCCTCCGGACCGGGCAGCTTTGTGGCGGGAGCTGGTGCAGCGACGCGACATCAATGCGGTTCTGTTCGACCTGGACGGCACCTTGATCGAAACCGATGATCACCTGGAGGAGCGCCTGGCCCGCTGGCCGGCTTTGCTGGCACGTCGGGTGCCGGAGGAAAAACGCAGGCGGTTCGCGCGCCGTTTCCTGATGTTCAGCGAGGTGTTCGCCAACGGGCTGGTGACGTTGCTGGACACCCTGCATCTGGACGGGATTGCCTTCCGCTGGGGCGACCGTCTGCAGCGTCTCGGCGGCATGCGCGACCGCGAGCATTTTGAGGCTGTGGCCGGCACGCCGGAGATGCTGCGAGACCTGGCCCAGAGGTATCGGGTGGGCATCGTGACCAGCCGAAACGGACGCGATGCCATCACGTATCTGACTCAGTTTGGCCTGACCCCTCATGTCAGCGCGGTGATCACCCGGGACGACACGCGTAGGCTCAAGCCGCATCCGGCGCCCATTCGCATGGCGGCTGAGATCCTGGGTGTGCCCGTCACCCAATGTGTGATGGTGGGCGATACCAATGTGGACGTGCGCGCTGCAAAAGCAGCCGGGGCTTTGGCCGTGGGCGTGTTGTGCGGTTTCGGCGAAAGGGAGGATTTTGCCGACGCCGACTTGATCCTGGACACCACCGCTGAGCTGGCTGGCTGGCTGAACGCGGCCCACTCCGCCTGACCGTGCCCCGGCAGACCACACCAACAGCGCCAGGCCGATGGCCATGGCCGGATACAGGAACGCCACCGCGTTGTAAGTTTCCAAAGACCGAAGGACTCGACCCCCGCCTTCACCTTATGTAAACGCCCTTCGGCGGTGATTGCCGCGCCCCATGACGCAGGTCATGGCAAAGAGGGGGGCTCTCTTGCTACAATATAGCCGGATCCTGTTCGGTGTTCCTGATGTCACATCGGCAATACACGTTACACGTTCATTGGAAATCTCTTCATTCAGGAGGTGTCAATGTTGACCCCAGAAGTTCTCACGGAGATGAAACAGGCCCATCGGGTGCTGGCCGAGTACACCTATACCGTCCCCAAGGTGCATCGCGGCTACGCAGGCCAAACCCTCTACGTTAACGTTGCTACCGGTCACATCGAGTCCCGGCCCGTCACCGACGAGATGAAACGGATCTTTACCGGCGGCAAGGGATTTGGGTTGTGGCGCTTGTGGCATGCTGTCACGCCGCAGACGAAATGGAACGACCCTGAAAACGAGCTCGTGATTGCCTCCGGCCCCATCGGTGGCACTGTGCTGTACCCAGGCACGGGCAAGTCGCTGGTGGTCACCATCTCACCGCTGACCCAGATCGTGGTGGACAGCAACGTAGGCGGCTATTTTGGCCCGTTGCTCAAGTTCGCCGGCTGGGATGCCCTGGAGATCCAGGGCAAGGCCGAGAAAGACGTGATCATCTTCATAGACGGCGACGCGGGGCGGGTGACCATCGAGGAAGCGCCTCTGGAGCCGGTAAACACCTGGCCGTTGACCGATCAGCTCACTGCGATGTATGCCAAAAACGAGGCCGACCGGCGCAACGTTTCGGTGATCTCGGCCGGGCAGGGCAGCGAGCACACGCGTATCGGCTGCTTGAATGTAAGCTGGTATGACCCCAGGCGGGGCAAGGCGCGCGTGAAGCAGGCCGGCCGCGGCGGTTGCGGCACGGTGTTGCGCGACAAGAAGATCAAGGCGGTCGTCGTCCGCTACACAGGCCTGAAAGCCGATTCCAACGACCCGGCCGACATGAAGCGCATCCGCGCAGTGGGCCAGCGCATCAACAAAGAGATCGTCGAGCTGGACGACCAGCAGAACCGGATGCGCCGGGTGGGCACTGCGCACCTGGTCGAGATCATGAACGATTACGACCTGTTGCCCGTGCACAACTTCAAGTACGGGTCACATCCTGAGGCGTACAAGATCTCCTCCAAAGTCTGGGAGAAGCTTTTCACTCAGACGCACCCTGATTCCTGCTTCTACGGCTGCACCATGGCCTGTTCCAAGGGAGTGGATGAGTTCGTTTTGCGCACAGGGCCGTACGCGGGCCAGCGTGTCACGGTGGACGGGCCGGAGTACGAGACGGTCGCGGGCTGCGGGTCGAATTTGGGTATCTTCAACCCGCCCGACATCATCGAGCTGAACTTCTATTGCGACACCTACGGCATTGACACCATCTCCTTCGCCACCCTGACCGCGTTCGTGATGGAGTGCTACGAGGCGGGAATCTTGAACCTTGAGCGCACCGGCGGGCTGGATCTCCGTTTCGGCAATGCCGACGCTGCATTGGAACTGCTGCATCAGATGGCCGAAGGTCGGGGCTTTGGCCTGATCGCCGGCATGGGCGTGCGCGCCATGAAGCAATATTTCGTGGAGCATTTCGGCGCCGACCCTCAGTTCCTGCAGGACATCGGCATGGAAAACAAGGGGATGGAGTACTCCGAATACATGACGAAGGAAAGCCTGGCGCAGCAGGGCGGCTACGGCATGACCAATAAAGGCGCGCAGCACGACGAGGCGTGGCTGATCTTCATGGACATGGTGAACAACCAGATTCCCACCTTCGAGGACAAGGCCGAGGCGCTGCACTACTTCCCCATGTGGCGCACCTGGTTCGGGCTGAACGGCCTGTGCAAGCTGCCGTGGAACGACATCGAGCCGGCCGACAACGCGCTCACCGACGAGCCGGCCAAAGTGCCGGAGCATGTCGAGAACTACGTGGCGCTCTTCTCCGGCATCACCGGCCAGGAGGTCACCAAGGAAGACCTGATCCTGATGTCGGAGCGGGTCTACAACTTCCAGCGTGTCTTCAACCTGCGCATGGGCAGCGGCCTGCGCGAACATGATGCCATCCCGTATCGGTCGCAAGGGCCGGTCACGGTGGAGGAATACGAGAGCCGTGCCGAACGGTACGACAAGCAACTGCGGGAGCAGTTGGGGCTGGATCCTACCACCATGACGGTGCAGGAGAAGATGGCTGCGTTGCGGAAGTATCGGGAGGAGATGTACTCCAGGCTGCAGGATGCCGTGTACAAGCGCCGCGGCTGGACCCCCAACGGCGTGCCGACCCTGGAGACGCTTAAGCGGCTGGAGATTGACTTCCCGGAGGTGGTGGAGGTGGTGAAGGCGAAGCTATGATTCGCGTTAACGGCCAATACGAGGTCGAATACCGCCCGGGCATGACCGTCCAGGATGTGCTGGATGCGCTCAAGTTCAGCTTCCGCATGATCGTGGTGAAGGTGAACGGGCAGGTAGTGCTGCGCAAGGACTTTGCGACTACCGAAGTGCCCGATGGCGCCGAGATGCAGGCGATCCACCTGATCAGCGGGGGATGAATTGTGATCTACCTCGAAGCCTTTTCCAAAGTCCTGCCCATCATTTTGCTCTTCGGGTTGGGCGCGCTGTTGCGTAAGACGCAGTTCCTGGTCGAGGGCACGGTCGGCGACCTCAAGAAGCTGATCGTCAACGTGACCCTCCCGGCAGTGCTGTTCCTGGCCTTTGCGGGCGCGAGCCTTCAAGCGCGCCACATGGCGGTCGTGGGACTGGTGTTCGCCGGGTGCTTGCTTGCGCTGCTGGCCGGCCGGTTCATCGGCCGGCCGGTAGGTTTGCCCTCGCCTTACTTCCCTGCACTGATGACCGGCTTCGAGGCCGGGATGATGGGCTACGCGATCTTCGGTGCGGTTTACGGCGCAGCCAATATCTTCAACTTCGCAGTTGTTGACTTGGGGCAGGTCACCTTTGTCTTTTTCGTGCTGGTCCCCTTCGTGCAGCGGCTGGCGGCCGGCGCAACTTCGTTCGGCGCAACGCTGCGCGGGTTCATCAGGACGCCGGTGATCATTGCGATCTTCTTGGGCATCCTGTTCAACCGCCTGGGGCTGGAACCCATGCTGCGCGGCTGGCCGCCGACCGACGCAGTCTTCCGCACCCTGGAACTGCTGGGGGCCGTCACTACGCCGCTGATCGCCCTGGTGATCGGCTACGAGGTGCGTTTGCAACGGGGCGCGCTGTTGAAACCGGCCCGAGCCATCGCCCTGCGCCTGGCGTTTTGGGTCCCGGTTGGCCTGCTGCTGAACGCGCTGGTCATCCGTCCGCTCTTCGGCGCAGACCCGATTCTGCAGGCGGCGGTAATGACCATGTTTGTCCTGCCGCCGCCGTTCGTCATCCCGCTGTTTATGGGCCGAGCCAGCCAGAACGAGCGTACCTTCGTGGTGAACACCCTCTCGCTCGCCACCCTGGTGACGCTGGTCGCGTTCACGCTGGTTACGGTGGCGTACAGGGCGTAACAACGAATGGGCGAAACAACGAATGGGCGAAACAACGAATGGGCGAATCACGAATCACGAATGGGCGAATCACGAATCACGAATCACGAATCAGCGAATGGGCGAATCACGAATCACGAATCACGAATCAGCGAATGGGCGAATCACGAATCACGAATCAGCGAATGGGTGAATCACGAATGTAGCTAATCGCCATTCGCTGATTAGCTGATTTGTCGCTATAATATCCTCCATGTCAATGCTTTCTCTTGCACCAAAACTACCGCTATACTGGAGTTTTCGGCGCTTCGGTTGGCCCAGGATGTACCCGTTTTCCGTTGTGGTCTCTGTCAGCTTTCGTTGTAATTCCAAATGCCGCACCTGCGACGTGTGGCGCAAGCCCAACGACGATATGACCGTGGAGGAGTGGGATAAGGTCTTCGCCAGCCTGGGGCGCACGCCGTTTTACATCACTTTCACCGGCGGTGAGCCTTTCCTGCGTAAGGACCTGGACGACATGGTCATCAGCGCATACCGTCACTGCCGGCCTTCGGTCATCACCATCCCTACCAATGGCCTGCTCACCGAACGGATCGAGGAGCAGGTGGATCGCATCTGCCGGGAGTGCCCGACCAGCCAGATCGGCATCAACTTGAGCCTGGACGGCATCGGCGAGGAGCACGATGACATCCGCGGGGTGCCGGGCAATTGGGAGAAGTCCATGCAGACCTGGGCCCGGCTGAAGGCGCTTCAAAAGTCGCGACCGAACCTGGTCCTCACCGTGCACACCGTGGTCAGCCGGTTCAACCAGGACCGTTTCCCAGAGATCTATGAGGGCCTGCAGTTCCTGGAGCCGGACTCTTACATCACCGAGGTGGCCGAGGAGCGGGTCGAGCTGGACACGGTGGGTTGGGGCATCACGCCCGACCCGGACGCGTACGCGCCCATCGCCGATTTTCTCAGCGCGCAGGCCCGTGCGCGGCCGGCCCGAGGGATCGCGAAGTTCACGCAGGCATTCCGTGCGCAGTACTACCAGCTCGCCAAACGCGTGCTCTACGACCGCACCCAGGTGATCGCGTGCTACGCGGGCTGGGCCAGCGCGCACATCGCGCCCAACGGCGACATCTGGAGCTGCTGCATCCGCGCGGAGCCGGTCGGCAATCTGCGCGAGACCGGTTACGACCTGGCGCCCATCTGGTTCGGCGAGCGGATGGCGAAGCTGCGCAGGTCTATCTACGATAAAGAGTGCGCCTGCCCCATGGCCAATGCCAGCTATGCCAACATGCTGCTGCATCCACCGACGGTGGCAAAGGTGGCGTTGGAGGTGGCGGGGAAGGTGACAGGGTGACATGGTGACATGGTGACAGGGTGACAGGGTGAGGGGGTAACCGGAGGAAAAACGATGGCAATGCAGAATGAACCGGCCGGTGCCGGCGCGTTGCGAGCCTGCCTGGCACCGTTGATTTGGGGGTTAACAGACATGGTGCCCCAGGCCGGCGGGCCGCGGGATGTCACCACGGTCTGCGCGCCGTTCACGGGCGAGGCCCTGGGCACAGTACCCGCTTGTACCGCCGCAGATGTGGCACTGGCAGCGCAGCGCGCGCGTGAGGCGCAAAAGCGGTGGGCCGCCCGGCCGCTGTCGGAGCGCAGACGGGTCCTTTTGAACTATCACGACCTGGTGCTGGACCGCCAGGAGTTCTTGCTAGACCTGCTTCAGATCGAGGGCGGTAAGGCGCGTAGACACGCCCTGGAAGAGGTCTACGATGTCGCGATCAACGCGCGTTACTATGCGCAACACGGGGACGCTTACCTCCGGCCACGGCGCCGGCAGGCCTTTATGCCGATTCTGGTTCAGGCCTGGGAGTACCGCCACCCCGTCGGCCTGGTGGGCATCATCTCCCCCTGGAACTACCCGGTCGCGATGGCGGTCTCCGATGCTTTGCCCGCGCTGCTGGCGGGTAACGCAGTGATACTCAAACCTGCGGAACTCACTCCCTTTTCGGCGCTTTATGCTGTACGGCTGCTCTATGAGGCCGGTTTGCCGGCCGACCTGTTCCAGGTAGTGACGGGCCGCGGCCGTGAGCTGGGCACGCCGCTGATCGAGGCCTCCGATTTCATCGGCTTTACCGGCAGCACCGAGGTGGGCCGCGTGGTTGCCCGACAGGCCGGCGAAAAGTTGATCAAGGCGTCCTTGGAGCTGGGCGGCAAGAATCCGATGATCGTGCTCAACGATGCCGACCTGGATCGGGCAGTGCACGGCGCAATCCAGGGGTGTTTTACCTCGGCCGGCCAGCTTTGCATTTCGTTTGAACGTTTATACGTCCAAAGCGGGATTTACGCGCGCTTTGTGGACGCGTTTGTCCAGCGCACCAAGGCGCTGCGGCTGGGGACGGCGTTGGATTACTCGGTAGATGTGGGTTCGCTGATCAGCCAGGCGCAACTGGACAAGGTTCAAGAGCACGTGCAGGACGCCATCGCCCACGGCGCGACTGTGCTGGCCGGAGGGACGGCGCGACCCGACATCGGCCCCTATTTCTTCGAGCCGACGATCCTGACCGGTGTCACCCCGGAGATGCAGTGCTACCGCGAGGAGACTTTTGGGCCGGTGGTGGCGATCTACAGGGTCGAGACCGCCGAGGAGGCGGTGGCTGCGGCCAACGATTCCCCCTACGGCCTGAACGCCAGCGTGTGGACGCGCGATCTGGCCTATGGCCGCGCGCTGGCTCAGCGCATCCAGTGTGGGACCGTCAACGTCAACGAAGCGTACAGCGCGGCCTGGTCGGCCATGGGCGCGCCTATGGGCGGCATGAAAGACTCGGGCCTGAGCCGCCGCCACGGTACAGAAGGCATCCAGAAGTACACGGAGTCGCAAACGGTTGCGGTAGCACCGCTGGCGCCGCTTTTCCCGCCCTTCCAGCTCGATGTTGAGCTGACCGCGCAGCTCTTTCCGAAGGTCTTGCGGCTGATGAAACATATCCCCGGGCTGCGTTGAGTCGCTCGGATAGCGAACCGGAGCGCGCTGATGCCTTTCTATCGAGACACCGAGACCCTTTACACCGTGATGGAAGACCTGTTCGGCCGGGTGATGGCCGATCCCCAAATGCAGCGGTTGCTGCGCAAGAGCAAGGCGGTCATACGGATCATGTTAACCGATCCCGATGCCATCCTCTGCCTCAATGCGCGACAGGATCCGCTGCGTTTCACCATCGGCTGCGCAGATGACGGCCGGGCCGACCTGGGATTGCGCCTCCCCGCTGACGTGCTGCATGATGTCTGGCTGGGCAAGATCCGGCTGCGAGACGCTTATGCAACCGGGAAGATCCGGTTGACGACTAACCCCCTCAAGGCGCTGAGTTTGCTGCTGGATCTGCAGAGCCTTTTCCGGTATGTGGAAAGCATCTATCCGGGGGTGCTGCAGAGACACGGCCTGGCTTGAACATGCCCAGACTGATGCTGGAGTCGAGGCTTTCGCCGGTCTGACGCGGGACGCAAGAGACCGGCTAAGCCTCGACTCCGGAGCGTTGGTTTTTCATCCGAAAGTGCTGCGGCGTCGCCCGTAGCACGCACCACTACCGTAACCCCGCAACATACGCGATGAAGGTCTCCCCCACCGGCGTGATGGCCCTGGTCTCCGGGTCGAACAGGTTGGAGGTCGGGTATACGGTATCGGCGGTACTGTACCAGCAAAACGCCTGGACCAGGCGGTTCTCGTCGGCCGGATAGCCGATCTCAGGATCGCTGGCGGTCAGCAAGAAGTCAAAGGTGCTGACCAGGAATTCGGCCACGCGATCCGCCGGGAAACCGTAGCTCTCCGGCATCAAAATGCCGTACTCCGTCACGATCAGCGGCGCATCTCGGAAGCCGCGTTCCGCCATCCAGCGCCGGAACTCGACGATCTGTTGCCTGAAGAGCTCCAGATCGTCATGATCGGCGATCTCGTACAGCCGGCCCGTCTCTGCCGGCATCCCCGGCGGGATGCCCACGCCCCAGCTGTTTCGTTCCTCGCGCAGGATGAACGCGTGCACATTCCAGACGTCTACAGGCATCGCTGTTTGGAACTGTGCCCGGTAGGCGTCGAGGATGCGGTCGAGGTAGGCCATGCGCAGCGGCGTAGGCTGGCTCACCCCGCCGATGGCGATGAGCGCCGTCGGGTCGGCCTCTTTGATGGCAGCATAGAGCATGGCGTAAAGCGCAGCGTACTGTTCCGGCGTGGCGTTGTCCTGCCAGGCTACGTCCGGCTCGTTGCCGATCAGCCAGAGCGCGCCGGGCTGGCCGCGTGCCGTCTCCTGGACGGTGGTCAATTCCGGCCGGAAACGATCCTGGTAGATACGGACCATCTGCACGAAGCGGCTGCTGCTCAGCCCGGCCGCCTCGCGATCCACGCGCCAGCTCAACCACCAACCGGGCAGCCCATCGCCCCAGTCATAATCGTTGATCCGGCCGATGGGGAACCCGACCCCAATCCGGTCGCGCGCCGGGCCGCCAAACGGAAACCGTCCTGCAGTTGTAACCCCCGGCGGCGGAAGCACCTGGAGTGTCGTCCCCCAGGGCCGGGGCGGCCGCGGGGTGGCCGTGGCACGGAAGGCGGGCAGGGGCGTGGGCACCAAAGGCTCGGCCGTGGGCTGAGGGCGCAGGGGGGTGGGCCGGCCGGGGACAGAGCTCTCGGCAGCCCACATTGCGCCGGCAATCAGCGCAACGGCGAGGGCGAGCAGTAACCCGCCGATGAGCGTCGTGGTGGTCGAAGAAATCGGTTTCAAGGGGCACGCCTCGCGCTAGTCCACGGTCACGTCATAGCCGCTTTCCCGGATAATGCTCAGCAGCCTGGGCAGATCGGCCTCTCGCACCAGCACCGCCTGCGCGGAGATCAGATCGCCCAGCAGCGGTGCAATTGCGGGATCGCCTCGCAGGGCAGCCAGGGTGCTGGCATCCGCCGTGCGCAACACCGCCCCGCGCGAGATGCGCACGGCCCCCGTCTGGCGGTCGAACCGTTTCAGTGCGGCCGCGACTTTCGGCGGCAGCCGGCCGGCTGTGGCGCGACGCAGGAACTCGGCTGCGGTCTGTGCTTTCAACCCTGCGGCGCGGGCGCGAGTCAGGCTGCTGCGGGTGATCCGATGTCGCGTGGCCAGGGGCATCTCAGCTGTCACGGGGAGGGGCTCGGTGAAGCGCAGCAGCCGATAGCGGTCCAGCAAGGGGCAGAGCAAGGGCGCGGTGACCACGAAGTCGTCACCTACCGTCAACCGTTCGGGGCGGAGAAACCTGGCCGGAGCGGCATCTGAGAACCAGGCAGCCCCGACTTGCGTCAACCGAAAGGCCTGCGCCTCCGGAGACGGCGCATCCAGCGCAACTGCGCCGAGCCAGTGGAGTGGCCCGACCAGCAGGAAGCGCAGCAGGCGGCCTTCCACCTCGTCCCACGATTCGAAGCCGGTCAGATAACGGCCTGTTATGGCGTCCTTCAAGTACCAGCCGGCGTAGCTGCCGTCAGGCCGCTGAAAGTCGGGGTTGGCCCGCTTCACGTATGCGATCAGGTCGGGGATGCTGTACCAGGCATCCGCCGACAAGGTTCGCAAGATGTCCAGCACGGCGCGGCGGGCCAGGAGCGGGTCATTCCTCCAGTCCCCCTCTGCGTGGAGGGACGGCACCCGCCGCAGGTCGTTCCAACTGACGCTCTCTCGCCATGCCGCAAAGAGCGCAGTCATCTGTTGCCAGTGACTGCCCCGCAGCCACGTCCCCACCGCCTGATGATCCACCACCAGCCGGCCGCGATCCACGGCTGCCCAACCGCGATCCCGGATCAGCGTCAACAGGAATTGGCAGCGCAGCGCGTCCGGGATCAACAGCCGGCCGCTGAGCTGCCTCAGGAGCTCCGGCGGAGGATTGCCCTCGCGGTCCAGGGTCAGCGGATCGGCCCGGATCAGGGCCAGCATGGTACAGGCGTCTACGGCCAGGCGGTTGTGCATGGCGACGGACGCGGTCGGCGGCGGCACGGGAGCAAGCGCCGGGGCGGGCGCATGGGTTACGGGCCGCTCGAACTCGGACGGGATCGCCAGGTCGGTCGGGATGTAGAAGTACTCCAGCGGCCCGCCCCCGAAGTCCGCAAAAGCACGGAAGATGAGGCCGCGGTACCACAGTTCCTCGGCCGCGTTCTCGGGCTGCCGCCAAACCGCTTCGCGTTCCAGCCGGCCAGGCCCCACCGGACGAATCTCGCCGTACTGGCGCGAGAAGCGCGCCACGGTCATGCGTTTGCCCGCGGCCAGCAGCGCGGCCCAGGCAGCGCGGCCGGCCGGAGAACAGGCATCCAGCGCAGCACGCACGGTACCGACGTCGGCCAGGCAGGCGGCCAGTTGTTCCGCGGCCTCGTTTCTGACGTTGGACGACAGCTCGACCTCCAGCAGTGCCGCGATGCCGCGCAGCAGGGCCATGGGATGGTCGTTCAGGCTTGCCAACAGCGTGCGCATGTGCGCGATTATACCTTGCGCGTCGGGCGGCCCCAAATGCGGAAACCGCATCGCTTGCAGATTTGTAATAAGCGGTGTAATCTTCCCTTGCGAACATAACCGCGCGAACGAAGGCGAGGAGTTGATCAAGATGGCAAGTGCGATGAAATCACCGAGAGGGAAAGTTGGCCTGCTGGGCGAAATCCTGCGCAGCCTTCGGCTGGTATGGCGGCTGTTGCGCGACCCGCGCGTGCCGCTGTTGAGCAAGCTGGTCATCCCGGCCCTGATCCTGGCCTATTTCCTGTGGCCGGCCGACCTGATGCCCGACGTGTTCCCGCTATTGGGCCAGGTGGATGATCTGGTTTTGCTGGCTCTGGCCCTGAAGCTGTTCGTGGACCTGTGCCCGCCGGAGATCGTGCGCCAGTATCGGGAGAACGGGCGGCAGGGCGCCGGAGGCAAGTCGGCCCCTCATGGCTCCGAAGAGGTGATCGAGGCTGAATACCGTATCGTGGAGTAATGGGACCGTCGTGTGATCAGCCGTTGTCCGGCACCGGCTCGGCGATCAGGTCGTAGGTCATCGCTCCGGTGATCCGAACGCGGGCCATCTGCCCCACAGGCAACAGCCCGTGCACCACCACCAGGCCGTCTACCTCCGGTGCGTCGCGGTAGCTGCGCGCCAGGGAGACCTGTCGGCGTTCCGGCCGACGTCGCAAGCCGTCCCTGTTTCCACCGGGGGCGGCGGCCTCCGCAGAAACGTCCAGCTCTCCGTGCGCTTCCACCAGCACATCCAGCGTGCGGCCGACCTGCGCCTGATTGCGCGCCAGCGAGATGCGCTGCTGCAGCGCCATCAGCCGGGCGTAGCGCTCTTCCTTGATAGCTTCGGGCACCTGATCGGGCATATCAAAGGCCGGCGTGCCCGGTTCAGGGCTGAAGGTGAAAACCCCCACCTTGTCGAACTGGATCATTTCCACGAAGTCGAGCAGCCCCTGGAATTCCTCTTCGGTTTCGCCCGGAAAGCCCACGATGAAGGTGCTGCGGAACGCCATGTCGGGCATGGCCGCCCGCATCCTGGCGAAGGTCGCCAGAAGGGCGTCCACGTTGCTGGGCCGGAACATTCGACGCAAGGTGGCGGGATGGCCGTGTTGCAGCGGGATGTCCAGGTAATGGCAGATGCGCGGGTCACCGGCCATGGTCTCGATCAACGCGTCGGAGACGTGGCCGGGGTAGGCGTACATCAGCCGCAGCCAGTGCAGCTCGGGTGTGGCTTCCAGGATCGCAGTCAGCAATCCCGGCAATGCGTCGGGCTGGCCCAGGTCCCGGCCGTAATCGGTGGTATCCTGGGCGATGATGATCAGTTCACGCGCTCCTTGCGCGACCAGTGCCTGCGCCTCTGCAACGATAGCCTCTTGGGGCCGGCTGCGCAGCCGGCCTTTGAAGCTGGGGATAGAGCAGAACGCGCAGGGCGCGTTGCAGCCTTCGCTGATCTTGAGATAAGCGCTGCCGGCCACCACCGGAGGACGGGGCACCGGGCCTGTCAGCGGGGCCGGCGGATCGCCCAACAGGGCATATCGTCCGAACGCACGTTGCCCTTGACCCCCGCGCAGGTTACGGATGAAGGGCACGACCTCCATCCAGCGTCGTGTGCCCAACAGGCCGTCTACCCCCGGCACCTCTTTGACGATACGCTCTCCGTTGCGCTGGGCCATGCAGCCCGCAGCGATCAGCACCTGGCCGCGACGTTTGTGGCGGGCCAGCTCGCGCAGGGCGGCCAGCGACTCCTCCTCGGCTGCTGCCAGGAAACCGCACGTGTTCACGATGAGGACATCGGCGTCTTGGGCCGCTGCAGTGCCGCGATAACCGGCCTGGCTCAAGAGCATGGCCATGCCTTCGCTGTCTACAGTGTTCTTGGGGCAGCCCAGGGTGAGCAGGTAGTACTGCACGCGATCTTCCTCAAGACGGGGGACTGCGGTTGCCGGTATCAACCCGCCGGCGTTGGTGTGGCTGTGGGCGACGCCGGCGCAGGCGGAACCGATGTGCCCGCTCCTGCTTCGGTGACCTGTTCGTTTTCGACGATCCAGGCCCGTTCAACCACCTGGCCGATAGTGCCCATGGGCCCCAACTCCTGCCCGTTCAAGATCAGGACCACGCCGCCGGCGTTACCGGTGCGGACCACGATGCTCTGATCCGCATCCCAGACGCGGGTTTGGCCGGCTTCCAATGCCCCTTCTTCCACGACCTGGCCGTCAACCGTGATGCGCAGCCAGGCTCGTTGAGTGGTGCGCAGTTCCAACGTGATGCGGGCAACCACCTCCGGTGTTGGGGTCGGCCGCGGGGTGGGGGTGGGCGACGGCGGCACCGTCGGCGTCGGCAGGATCAACAAGCTGGATGTGGGGGTCGGCAACACCTGGGTGGGCGTTTCGGTGGGTTTTGGCGTGGCCGTGACGACCCACGGGGTCGCCGTAGCGGTCCAGGTCGCAGTCGCCGACGGCGCGGGGCCCAGGGCGGCCAGCAGGTTCAGATTCCAGCCCGGGTTGTCCCGGTTAAGCATCCACCAGCTCCCGCCTGCCAGGGCTGCGATTAGCAGCAGCGCCAGCGCCCATGGCCACCAGCTCCTCGCGGGTCTGCCCTCCTCCAGCGTCACCTCCAGGGGACGATAGTCCGTCAGCCTCGGCTTGCCGGGTTCGGCGATGGGCACTTCTATACCGGCATCGCCGCTTTCCTGGGCATAGAGCTTCAGAGCCGCTTCTACGTCGAGGCCGAGATAGCTGGCATATGTGCGCAAAAAGCCGCGCGCAACAGTGCCGCGCGGCAGCCGATGGTATTCACCCCGTTCCAGCGCATCCAGGTATTTCTGCCGGATGCGCGTCACCGCTTCCACATCGGCCAGGCTCACTTGTTTGGCGGTACGTGCTTCAAGCAACAGGCGCCCGAGTTCGCTCATGTAACGATTTTCCCATTCGGAGAAAATAAGCTGAAGCAATATACCTGCACCGCAGCGAAAAGTCAAACTGCGGCAAAAATCCAGCCCAACGAGGCATCGTCCCTTTTCATGTTGCGCAAAATGACCGTTGTGGGTAGTATGAGGCCTGGAGAACGACAGGCATGCAGCGAAAATCGGGATCGCGTGCGCCGGGGATGGGATTGCTGTTCGTCGTCGCGCTCATCCTTGGCGGCATCTGGTTGACGGAACAACTGGCGCGCAGCGGAGTCGGGCCCGCCTGGTTTCAGTCGTTGTGGGACACGGGGGACAACGCAGGACGGTTGCGCGTTGGTGTGGTCGCCGGCCACCGCGGGAGCGACTCGGGGGCAGTCTGTCCCGACGGCCTGACCGAAGCTGAGGTGAACGAGCGCGTGGCCGGCCTGGTCGTTCAGGGCCTCACCGCCCGGGGCATCCGGGCAGAGCTCTTGGACGAGTTCGATCCCAGGTTGCGCGGCTATCGGGCCGCGGCGTTTGTGTCTATTCACGCCGACTCTTGCGCGGTGCCTTTCTCCGGCTTCAAGGTCGCACGTTACCAGTGGGGCAGCGCCGCCTCAGAGCGCCTGGCGCAGTGCCTGTGGGAACGCTACGAGGCGCTAACCGGCCTGCCGCGACATCCCGATACGATCACGGTGAACATGACCCGTTATCATGCTTTTCGTGAGATCGCGGGGTCCACACCCGGGGCGATCATCGAGATCGGTTTCCTGAACGCCGATCGCGAACTGCTGACAGGACAGCCGGAACGGGTTGCAGAAGGGATTGTGGCCGGGGTGCTTTGTTTCCTGGCAGATGCATCGGCCGAGCGCTAGGGGGTCAACGCCCCAGCAGGTATCTGATCACCAGCGCGTGGACGACCTGTTCCACCGGTGCACGATCGTCGGTGAAGATCGGCGCGTGGGCCGGGGGGTCGGCAACGCGGACGTAAGGGGCGGCGCGCCGGGCCACTTCGGCCAGCAGCGGCTGGCCGGTAAAGCGGGGCAGGTTGGCTTCAAAATCGGCCAGAGTGGTGGTTTGCGTCGTGGCGATCACCAGGCTGTTGCCCAGGCCTGCCTCGCCCACCGGTTCGTCCATCACGTACACGCTGGGGAAGACGAGCCGCAGGGTGGCAGCAATGGCGTCCACCAGGCTGGAATCGGTGTCGGTGCGGCCTACGTTGATCGCCACCACCCCATGGGTGGCCAGGCGGGAGCGGGCCAGCTCGAAGAATTCCACGGTAGTCAGGTGGAAAGGGATGTACGGAGGCCGATACGCGTCCAGCGCGATCAGGTCATAGGGCCCGCCGGTGCCGGGGGGCGGATGAGCCAGGAAACGACGGGCGTCCATTGCGGTTGCGTTCAGGTTCTCCAGGTCCATCGCGAACCAGTTGCGGCCGACCGCAATGATGGCCGGATCGAGCTCGGCGCCGTCAATGGCGATCGGGCCATAGGCCTCGGTGAACAGGCGTGGGATGGTGCCGGCGGCCAGGCCGCCGACGTAGAGGCGGCGTACCTGCTGCGGCGTGTAGGGTGCCGGGTTGAAGACAGGCGCAAGCAGGAAGTAATCCCAAATGCCGTCTGCCAGCCCGCCTTGTGGCCGATATACCGACTGAATGCCCTCACCTTCATTGAGGCGCAACTGCCTTTCGACCCCCAAGTCCAGCACCTGAATGTAGTTGAAGGCAGATTCGGTTTCGAAAACAAGTCCGGCCGTCGGCTTGATGGCTTCAACAGGGCGCAGGCCGATCCAGCCGAGGGCCAGCGCCACTATCAGCAGCACCAGAGCATCTGCCCATCTGCGCAGGCGCACCAGCCCGACCAGGACGATCGCAAGCAGTGTCAGGGCCAGGACGATAAAGGTCCGTCGGGTGCCGATGGCCGGCACCAGCAGCAGGACCGGCAGGAAGCTGCCCAGGATGCTGCCCACGGTGGACAGCGCGTAGAGCCGGCCGGCGACAGATCCTCCGGTGCGGACGTCCTGCAACATCAGGCGCACTGCGTAGGGGCTGACACAGCCCAGCAACGTGACGGGCACGGCGAAAAGCACCAGCACGGCCGCCATGCTGCCGGCGATCAGCCCGACGTCGAAGTCGGCCATCCCCCGGCTGGCCACCTGCAACACGGGCCGGGCGACCAGCGGCACCAGGCCGACCCCCAGCCCGGCCACGGCGGTCAGCCGGAGCAGGGGAAGCAGTCGCGGGGCCCGATCGGCGATGCGGCCGCCTAGCCAGTAACCGACCGAAAGGTAGAGCAGGATCAGTCCGATGAGGCTGGCCCAGACGAACAGGGAATTGCCGAACCAGGGATCCAGCAGCCGCGATGCGCTGAGTTCGACGCCCAGGGTGGTGAAACCGGCAACGAAGCTCAGAAGATACAGATAGTAACGCGACGAGTTTGCTGACATGAGCGCATTATACCTGACCCTGCCAGCGAGCCAAACCCATCGGAGAAATGCAAACCGAGGCTGCTATGGCAGTCCGAAGTGAGAAGAACCGCCTTGCTCGCGCCGCAACCTGGCCTCTGAGCCTGCGTTTGCTGGGGCTGTGCTTGGTAGCAGCGGCGCTGATCGCACCTTTGGTGATCTGGCGCGAAGAACTGGGGCAGATCTTCGCCAACCGCGATCAGGTGGTGGCCGAGGTGCGCGGGGCCGGTGCATGGGGGCCGCTGGCACTGATCGGCCTCATCGTGGCGCAAACGGTGGTCGCACCTATCCCCGGAGTTGTGATCAACCTGGTAGCCGGCTACCTGTACGGTTTGGGCCTTGGGTTCTTGTATAGCTGGATCGGGCTGGCCGCAGGGTCGGCGTTGGCCATGGCGATAGCCCGTTTCGCCGGCCGGCCGGTGGTAGAGCGGCTGGTGACACATCCCATGCTGTCGCGGTTCGACCGCCTGGCGCAAAGAGGCGGGCTGCCGTTCTTCTTATTGGCCTTCCTGTTGCCCGGCCTGCCGGATGATGTGCTCTGTTTTGTCGCCGGGTTGACACGGCTGCCTTTGCGGGTATTATGGGCGTTGAGCGTCACCGCGCGTTTGCCCGGCCTGTTTGTAGCGGTCTGGCTGGGCGCGTATGCCGAGAGGGCGCCCTGGCAGGCCTGGGCGATGGGCGCGGGGCTGGCCTTGTTGCTGCTGTTGGCCGCATGGCGCTTGGGGCCGCGCGTTCAAGCATTCGTGTGGCGTCAGTTCGAGGGTGAGAGAAATGGAGATGCGGGATAACGGCAGCCGATTGTGATCGTGACGTTCGAATCCTGGTTTAAGGAGGTGTGCGATGGAGTTCGGTGAAGTGGTGCAAACGCGTCGTTCCGTTCGGGCATTTCAGGCCCGGCCGGTGGAGGGGGACAAGATTCAGAAGATCCTGGAGTGCGCCAGGCTGGCCCCATCGGCGGGCAATCTCCAGGCCTACGAGATCTACCGGGTGACCTCGCCCCGGGTTCGCGCTGCGCTGGCGCGTGCCGCCGACCAGTCCTTTATCGCCGAGGCGCCGGTCGTCCTGGTGTTTTTCGCCAACCCGGGGCGGTCTGCCCGCAAATACGGCGCACGGGGCAAGGACCTGTACGCGTTGCAGGATGCGACCATCGCGACCACGTTCGCCATGTTGGCTGCAACTGACCTCGGCCTGGGTACCGTATGGGTGGGCGCGTTTGACGACACGGCGGTGACCGCAGCGGTCGGTGCGCCGGGGCACTGGGTACCTGTGGCCATTTTGCCCATCGGCTATGCTGCGGAGACGCCCGCTGCAACACCGCGACGCGCCCTGTCGGAGTTGGTACACGAGGTGTAGTGCTCTGGAAATCGGTTCAGGAAGGCGGACCTCGCAACGTTCGTTGTAACCCCGGTCGCCAGGTGACCCTTTCGGATCACCCTGGCCTTAAACACGAACGCCGGGGCCGACTGGAAGCCCCGGCGTTCGTGTGCAAAGGAGGAGGAAGAATCTGATGGTTAATGTACAGGATGTGGGCCTTGTTGCCAGTGATGCGGCTTACTATTTTGCTTTTCGGGCGCAATAGGGTCGTGTGGCCTATTCGACCGTGATGAGATCCTTCAGTTTATCGAAGGTGGCAGGCCCGATTCCTTTGACACGCAGCAAGTCCTCGATTTTGCTGTACGGCCGGCCCTCGATGATGCGCGTTGCCATAGCTGGCCCGATCCCCGGCAGCGACTCCAGCTCCTGCTGGGTGGCCGTGTTGATGTTGACGCGTTTTGAGGCACCTGGGGCGGTGAGAGTTCCTGATCCTTCTGTCGTCGAGGCTGTTGGGCTCACGGGGTTGAGCAACAAGGGCGCAGGATTCGTTTCCCCGCGGCGCGGCACGAAGACCTGCATGCCATCTTGCAGGGGCAGCGCCTTGTTGATCAGATCCAGCGCGGCGTCCTCTGTCCCCCCGCCGGCCGCTGCGATCGCATCGGCCACGATGCTGTCGGCCGGCAGCGTATAGACCCCAGGGGCGCGAACTGCACCGGTCACATCCACGCGCAGCGGACGGGGCGTAGGCGTAGGTGCAGGGGTGGCTGTGGGAGGTGCCGTCGGGGGCGGCAAGATCTCGATGGGCTGTGCCGAAGGCCTGCGGGTGATGATCAGCACGATGCCCAGGACTGCCAGCCAGGCTAACGACAGCCCTACATAGCCGCGCCAGGACAGTGACGGGCCGAGGTTCTGCATGGGCACCTTCTTTCCGGGGGAGGGTAGGCAGCTCTCGACCTGGGGATAGTATAACATGATCCGGCGCCTGCGAACAAAAAAGGGATCAGCAGAAGAAAAGTGGCCCAAAGGCCGGTCAGCCCAGTGTTTGCACGCGTCTTTTGCCGGTCAGGTGTGTTATAAAATCGGTAAACTGCTCACACAGCGGTAATGCCGGCTATGACCGGATATAGCACTTCGGTCGCGCTCTAAAGCGGCCCTGAACAGAAAATCCCGTTGAAACTTTCAGCCCAGAATACAGGAGGTTCCTTTGACTCGTCCCGATTCTCAACGCGTGGTCGTCACCGGCATCGGCCTGGTTACGCCCGTGGGCAACGATGTCCCCAGCACCTGGGCCGCGCTCCTGGCCGGACGCTCCGGTGTAGGTTTGATCAGCACCTTCGATTACAGCGCGTTCAAGACGCACATTGCCGCCGAGGTCAAGGACTTCGACCCCACCCGCTATGTGGACAAGGCCACGGCCCGCCGCATGGACCGGTTTCTCCATTTCGCTGCGGCAGCGGCATCGGAGGCAATTGCGGACGCGGGCTTCGAGATGCGCTATTATGATCCTCCGCGGGTAGGCGTGCTCATCGGTTCGGGGATCGGCGGCGTGCAGACGCTGCTGGAGCAACAACGCATTCTGCTGGAGAAAGGCCCGCGTCGCGTCAGCCCGTTTGCGGTGCCGGGCCTGATGTTGAACAGCGCGTCTGCGCACATCAGCATTTTGCTGGGCGCCCGTGGCCCTAATCTGGCGTTGGCCACTGCTTGTGCAACCGGCACCCACGCGATCGGCGAAGCGGCTGAGATCATCCGTCGCGGCCAGGCCGACGCCATGATTGCGGGCGGCTCCGAAGCGGGCATCGTGCCCATGGCTGTAGCAGGGTTTGAAAACATGGGCGCGCTGAGCAGCCGCAACGACGATCCTCCGCGTGCCAGCCGGCCGTTTGACGCTGACCGTGATGGCTTCGTAATCGGCGAGGGGGCCGGTGTCCTGGTGTTGGAGCGGCTGGATCGCGCGCGGGCCCGAGGGGCGCGCATCTATGCCGAGTTGGCCGGTTACGGCAGCACGGCCGACGCGTATCACATCACTGCGCCTTCCGAGGACGGCAACGGCGCAGCCGAGTGCATGTGGATGGCGTTGGCAGATGCCGGTCTGCCGGCCGAGGCGGTGGACTACATCAACGCGCATGGCACCAGCACCCCGCTCAACGACGCCAGCGAGACCAAGGCGATCAAGATGGTGTTCGGTGACCATGCCTATCGCCTGGCGGTCAGCTCTACCAAGAGCATGACCGGCCACCTGATGGGCGCAGCAGGGGCTGTTGAGGCCGCATTCTGTGTGCTGGCGCTGCGCGATCAGGTTCTGCCGCCGACCATCAACTACGAGACGCCCGATCCGTTGTGCGATCTGGATTACGTGCCCAATACCGCCCGCCAGACGACTGTCAACGTTGCCATGTCGAACTCTTTCGGATTCGGCGGCCACAACGGGACGGTCATCTTCAGGCGGGTGTAACGATGGAACAGAAGCCCAGTTATCCTAACGGCCGCTACGCACAGATCATCGGCTGGGGGATGTATGTCCCCGAGAAGGTGCTGACCAACCACGACCTGGCCCGAGTTGTAGACACGACCGATGAGTGGATCGTTTCGCGTACGGGCATCAAGGCGCGCCACGTGGTCTCCGGCGAGCGGGAGAGCACCGCCACCATGGCGGTGCGCGCGGCGCGCGAGGCGTTGATGATCGCCGACCTGGCGCCTTCCCAGCTTGATCTCATCATTGTGGCTACGGCCACGCCCGAATACATGTTCCCCTCCACGGCCAGCCTGGTGCAGGATGCCCTGGGCGCCTCCTCGGCCGGCGCGTTCGACCTCAGCGCAGGCTGTTCGGGCTTTATCTACGCACTGAGCATCGCTGCGGCCGCGATCCGGAGCGGTGCAGCTGACCACGCGCTGGTCATCGGTGCGGAGACGCTATCGCGCATCACCGACTGGACCGATCGCAACACTTGCGTCCTGTTCGGCGACGGCGCGGGGGCCGTGGTGATGAGCGTTCGCGGGGAGCGCTGCGGTGTGCTGGCCACCGAGCTGGGCAGCGATGGCTCGGGAGGGCAACTGCTGATCCTGCCGGCCGGCGGCAGCCGTGCGCCGGCTTCGCATGAGACGGTCAGCGCAGGCGGACATTTCATCAAGATGAACGGCCGTGAGGTCTTCCGCTTTGCGACCACTGTGCTGCCCAAAGCCACGGAGGCGGTGCTGCGCAAAGCCGGGTGGCAGCTTGCGGACGTCACGCTGATCATCCCGCATCAGGCGAACACGCGCATCATCGAATCGGCGGCGAAACGGCTCAACCTGCCTATGGAGCGTTTCTTCATCAACCTGGAGCGCTACGGGAACACTTCGGCCGCTTCGATTCCCATTGCCCTGGCCGAAGCCATCGGCGACGGCAAGGTCAAGCCTGGCGACAAATTGGTGTTGGTGGCCTTTGGCGCCGGTTTGACCTGGGCTGCAGCGGCCCTGGAGTGGGGTGTGCCTGCGCCGGCCAGGCCGCAACCGTTGCCGAAGCGGCTGCTGTCGGGCATCTGGTATGTGCTGGCGGGCATCCGCTCCCGGTCGTTGCGCGTGGCGCGACGGGTGTACAACTGGATCTTGGGTCCTGTGGGCAAGGACGACTGGCGGGGCAAGCTGCGCAAGCGGGTAGACGCGTTGCGTCGCCGCGGCGAGTAGCCCGGCGACTGGCAGTCACGGCTACCGTTACGAGGGCGGACACCGCCGACTTGGTAGCACCCTGGCGACTGGAAGTCACGGCTACCGTTGCGAAGTCGGCCTCCGCCGACTTGGTAGACTTGGTAGCACCCTGGCGACTGGAAGTCACGGCTACCGTTGCGAAGTCGGCCTTCGCCGACTTGGTAGACTTGGTAGTAACGACTTTAGTCGTTCCCCCACGACGACTGAAGTCGTCACTACCAAGAGCCCGGCGACTGGAAGTCACAGCTACCGTTGCGAAGTCGGCCTTCGCCGACTTGGTAGACTTGGTAGTAACGACTTTAGTCGTTCCCCTG